>Ga0209289_100001_pt1 | contig 396191 bp, 325 predicted proteins | sample GXS110809BmetaG_FD_184121 | JGI IMG/M metagenome (GOLD analysis project Ga0209289, IMG submission 184121) | Hot spring microbial communities from Gongxiaoshe hot spring, China to study Microbial Dark Matter (Phase II) - GXS 110809B (SPAdes)... ... | reverse complement strand
CAGCTCCGTTACTATCTTCCCTTCACTGCCGAAATAGCGTTGGGGCTACGAAGTACTTTTGGTTATGTTGCTTACGACCGCCGGTATAAATGGCGCTTCGGTCCGGAGTACTACCGGCAGTTTCCGTTGCCGGATTATCCTGGTCCTGCCTACCGCCGCACGAAAGTCGCAACGTGGGAAGCCCTTCTTTTTGTCAATCTTTTCCCGAGATCGGAACTCAACATCTACCTCTTTGGGGGGGCTGGGCTTCTTTCCTTCCAACCTCAGGACATTATGGAGGATGCTACAGCACCGAATGGACGGCGGATTCACTATCCCAACTTCACGGAGAAGGATGAGTTCAATGTCCATCCTGTTGGTGGCTTGGGAATTGACTACTATCTGGGCCGGCGGGTTTCCGTGGGACTTCAGTTGGCGGCGCGTGCCCTTACAACAGACTGGTTTGATGGGTTTGCTTTGCACCTCATTAACAATGGGGACACCTTGCCTTCCCACAACGATGGATATGGTGAAGCCGTGCTGAAGTTGTCTTACTATTTCTTCGACGAGCGAGACCATGATAGAGATGGGCTTACCAACGAGGAAGAAGAGGCGCTCAAGACAAACCCGTATCATCCCGACACGGATGGTGATGGACTCAGTGATTTTGAAGAAGTGCGGCGCTACCATACCAATCCACTCATTGCGGACTCCGATGGCGATGGATTGACAGATGGGCAGGAAGTGTTTACTTACTTCACTGATCCGACTCGCTGGGATACAGATGGGGACGGGTTAAGCGACGGAGAGGAGGTGCGCTACTATGGCACCAATCCCTTGCGGGCGGATACGGATGGGGATGGGCTTTCCGATTGGGAGGAGATTCGTTTAGGGACTAATCCAATGCTTGCTGACACCGATGGGGATGGAGTGCGTGACGGTGATGATCTCTGCCCACGGTTAGCGGGGAGCTTGAGTAACCATGGATGTCCTGATGGCTATCCTCATCCAGCGCTAGCTTCCTTGGGGTTGGCTCCCGAATCCCCTGCTCGGCGTGATACGATCGTCATAGAGCACAGGGATACGGTTGTCGTTGAACGCTTGGTGCGGGATACGGTTGTCATCACCCAGCTAGTGGAAAAACCCATCGTTGGACGTCCAATGGTACTGCCGGGGCTCTTCTTTGAGTTCAACAAGGCTGTACTCTTACCAGAGGCGGAAGCTCTTTTGGGGTATGTGGCTGAGTGGCTGCGACAGAATCCGGAGGTGATAGTGGAGGTGCGAGGGCATACGGATTCCATTGGGACGGAGGAGGGAAACATGCAGCTTTCGCGTATGCGAGCAGAAGCTGTGCGGGATTACCTGATTGCTCGTGGTGTAGAGCCTCAGCGAATTACAGCCATCGGGTTGGGGCGTTCGCAACCGGTGGATACAAACGACACTCCAACTGGACGAGCCCGCAACCGTCGTGTTGAGCTGATTTTCCGCCAACGGTAGATGGCATTCGGCTACGAGCTGCATCCCCATACAGCTGACATTCGGATTTCCCTATGGGCTGAGACATTTCCAGAACTCTTCCAGGCAGCGGTGGTTGCACTGGCAGAAATCCTCTTTCCGCAAGGATGTGAGGGGCGGCCATTGATAGTACGCCGGAGAGTCGCTGTCACGGCGCCCGATTCTACGGCTCTCTTAGTGGATTTCTTGTCGGAGGTGCTGTTGTATAGCCAAATCCGCAAGGCTCTCTTTTGTCGTTTCTGTCCCCAATCCGTCCAGGAAACATTTGTGGAAGGGAAGTTACGGGGTTGTCGTGTGGAAGGCTTTCAACAGGATATCAAGGCGGTGACATATCACGAAGCAGAGGTATATCGTCTATCTCAAGGATATGGAGCAAGGTTGATTGTGGATGTGTGAGAATGGTTCGTCGCGAGCAGTTGCACCAATGTGGACCCGTAGTGTGGGAAATCCCGCCAACGGTGCGTCCTGACATGCGGGTACCGGCACGGATATATGCCTCTGCAGAGTTGTTAGAACAGATCCTGCGCGACCGCTCTTTGGAGCAACTCATAAATGTAGCGACGTTGCCAGGCATTCAGCAAGCAGCAATTGTAATGCCAGATGTACATGAAGGCTACGGTTTCCCTATCGGGGGTATTGCTGCAATGGACCTGCAAGAGGGGGTAATTTCCCCGGGAGGGATCGGTTACGATATCAATTGTGGAGTGCGCTTGCTGGTTTCGGAGCTGTCGGTGACAGAAGTACAAGCTCGCTTAGAACAGTTGGCGAAGTCTTTGTATCAGGCAGTTCCATCAGGGGTGGGACGCGGAGGGCGCTTCAAGCTCAACGTTCGGGAGTTGGACAAAGTCCTGGAATACGGTGTCCAGTGGGCGTTAGCGGAGGGATATGGGGAGGAGGAGGACTTGAATGTTATTGAGTCCCGTGGGCGAATCCCTGAAGCGGATGCGGGAGCGGTTTCTCGAGAAGCAAAGGAACGTGGTCGGGATCAGCTGGGAACGATGGGAGCAGGAAATCACTTCGTGGAGGTCGGCTATGTAGATAAGCTCTTTGATGAATCCATCGGCCGTGTTCTCGGGTTGAAGCAAAAACAGGTGGTCGTTCTCATCCACACGGGATCTCGGGGGCTTGGACATCAGGTGGCGACGGACTACATCCGGATAATGCTGGCGGCGTTATCCCGGTATAACATTCGTCTGCCCGATCGGGAATTAGCTTGTGCTCCGCTGCAATCGCCAGAAGGGCAGCGGTATTTCCGAGCGATGTGTGCTGCTGCCAATTTTGCGTGGACAAATCGTCAGCTCATCACGTGGGAAGTCCGTCAAACCTGGCAGGAAGTGTTCGGTGAGTCAGGAGGACGCCTTCGCATATTGTACGACGTAGCACATAATATTGCCAAGATTGAGCAGCACACAATTGAAGGGCGGACCCAACGGGTATTGGTTCATCGGAAGGGGGCCACGCGAGCCTTCCCACCAGGGCATCCTGAAACACCTCCTATGTATCGTGAGGTCGGACAGCCAGTGCTGATCCCGGGGAGTATGGGAACGGCCTCTTATGTCCTTGTGGGAGCTCCTGGGAGCATGGAACAGACATTTGGCTCAACGTGCCACGGGGCTGGGCGCCAAATGTCGCGCCATGCGGCCAAAAGGGCCGTTGATGCAGAGCGCTTACGGTCGGAGCTGCGGCAGCGGGGGATCGTTGTTCAAGCCGGTTCTGTCCGAGGGTTGGTAGAGGAAGCACCGATAGCCTACAAAGATGTCGATGCAGTTGTCCACGTTGTTCACACCGCTGGGATTGCTCGCATTGTGGCACGCCTTCGTCCAATTGCGGTGATCAAAGGCTAGGCGCGCTCACTGCTTTGCTTTTTAGCTTCCGCTGTATAGTTGTAAGGAGTTCGTGATGTCCCCGTTGTTCCAACTCCCGGAGCAAGGCGTGGATGCCTTTCTTGTCCAATGTCTTCAGAGCACGAGCTGTCAGGCGCAAGCGAATCCAGCATTGAAGCTCAGGAATCCAGACGCGCTTCCACTGAAGGTTCGGGAGGAATTTGCGGTTCGAGCGATTATTTGCGTGCGAGACCCGGTGTCCGAATTGTGGACCTATGCCTGTCAGCTGACAACGTTTTGCCATGGTGAGTAACCGATGTAAGATACCAGCATTGCTACAAAATTACGAGCTTGCTGGTGGATGAGGAGCTAAGGGATTCGTAATTTTGGCGGTCAGCCTAGCGGGGACGATGGGTAAATACCTCTTGCAGCGGTTGTTATTGTTCGTTCCGACGCTTTTCCTCATCACGCTACTGTCTTTTGGAATTAGCCGCTTGGCGCCTGGAGATCCAGCCGCGTTGAAGGTAGGCGTCACGGCTGAAGGCGGTATCGCGGGACGAACGGGGCTGAATGAGCGGACATTAGAGTTGTTGCGGAGACAGTGGCATTTGGACAAGCCGATCTGGCAGCAGTATCTGCTGTGGTTGCGTGACTTGGTACGGCTGGACTTCGGGCGCTCGTTTCAGGATAACCGCCCGGTGCTTGAGAAAATTGCTGAACGGCTTCCGATTACACTGGCTATGAACATTGCTGCCGTCTTGATTGCCTACGGTATTGCGATACCACTGGGGATATACTCGGCTACCCATTCAGGAAGCTTCGGTGATCGGTTGACAACCTTTCTGCTGTTTGCCCTCTATTCGCTACCCACCTTTTGGGTAGGTATGTTAGCAATCACGTTCCTGTGCAATCCGGAGTATATAGCGCTTTTCCCAACAGGGGGTGTGCGTTCGGTATTCCACTCGGAACAGTGGAGTCTCTGGCGGCGGATAGCTGACTACGTCTGGCATTTGACCTTACCAATGCTTGTGTACACGTATGGTAGCTTTGCTTTCATTTCGCGGCAAATGCGAAGCGCCATGTTGGAGGTGCTCCGGCAAGATTATATCCGTACTGCCTATGCCAAGGGACTTCCTGGACGTGTCGTGATTTGGAAACATGCTCTTCGGAATTCTCTTATCCCGATACTGACCTTGCTGGCAGGGGTGTTACCGGCACTCATTGGGGGCAGTGTTATCGTAGAAACCATCTTCAGCATTCCTGGGATGGGCGAGCTTTCATTCCGAGCACTGGTAGCGCGGGATTATCCCGTTATCATGGCTGTTTTTACCTTGTCAGCAGTGTTGACCCTGGTTGGAATCTTGCTGGCAGATATTCTATACGCTATTGCGGATCCCCGAATTAGCTTCGCCCGGAAGGTGCAATGAGGGGTTCAGTCTCTCCACCGGACGCTGTGGAACTCCCGAAAGAGTATGGAGAATCCTACGGACGAGCAGTCTGGCGCCAGTTCCGGAAGAATGTTGTGGGAATAGCATCATTAGGCTTTGTTGTCTTCCTGGCGATTGTGGCTTTCTTAGCAGACTTTCTTGCAAACGATAAACCGATTATTGCCTCCGTCAAGGGACGTCTCATCTTCCCCGTGTTTCAGCAGTATGGGGTTGCCTTGGGGCTTACCTCTTGGGGGGAATGGGGACGGGTGGACTGGCGTGCAATACGGTATGAGTGGGCAATATGGCCGCCCGTGCCTTATCGTCCGGAGACAACGGATCCAAAGCTCCAGACACTTCGCGATCGGGCTCCATCGGCGAGGCACTGGTTAGGGACGGATGAGATTGGGCGCGACGTATTAGCAGGTATTATCCATGGGACACGATATGCCCTCTCTATTGGTTTTGTGGCGATGGGTATTGCATTAGCAATTGGTATCTTTCTGGGAGCGCTTGCGGGATATTACGGGGGGGTGGTGGACATTCTCATCTCACGGCTTATTGAGTTGGTACTTACCTTGCCTACGTTCTTCCTCATCATTACCGTAGTGGCGATGGTACAGCAGGGCAGTATTTGGCTCATCATGGCTATGATTGGAGCAACGGGGTGGACGGGGGTGGCTCGGTTTGTACGCGGTGAGGTCTTGCGGGTACGGGCGATGGAGTATATCACTGCTGCCCAAGCGCTCGGATACTCTGCTACTCGGATTATCTTCCGTCACGTCCTACCGAACGCCTTAGCTCCAGTCTTAGTGGCGGCGGCTTTCGGGGTGGCGAATGCCGTGTTGATAGAATCGGCTCTGAGTTTCCTGGGGTTCGGGGTTCCACCAACAGTTGTTACATGGGGTTCTATGCTAGCGAAGGCGCGGGGGACGGTGACGACATGGTGGTTAGTTCTATTCCCGGGGATGATGATCTTTGCGACAGTAGCGGCGTATAATCTCATTGGAGATGCACTACGGGATGCGTTGGATCCCCGGCTGCGAACGTAGATTTTGCCGTTATTGCAGGCTCCTTTCAACCCTCATCCTCACCACCCACGCCCAAGACACCCTCCAATGGCAACTCCACCACCGGCCTCCAATCGCACAATGGAATGGAAAGTTGGGCGCAGCAAGGGAAATATCTCTGAACAGCCTATTGGGGCTTTGGATAGGATATAACGGATCCGTGGAAAGGTTGGTCACACCTTTCACGCGGGATGAAGGGGAAGTAGAGCTCTTCTACCGCCATTGGCTAAGCAGAAGGGTAGTGCTTCAGCCACGAGTGACGGGTTATTATTTCCACGATGTTCGTTCGCTAGGTGTTTCAGAAAATCAGCGTTGGCGAGCCCTTCTAGGTATCCGGTACCAACCTTCTTGGGGTCAATTCCAGGGGGAGCTAGGGTGGGAACAGTTACGGCAGCTGAAGCGCCTGGATAAAGGTATTAGCGCAGCTCTTCACTTGGGGTGGAAAGGGAGAAACGACATTCCTATAGCGGCATACTTGTGGGCGGAGGGAACGCTGTACCAAGGGCAGCGCAGATATTCCAACACCTACGGTTACATCGCGTGGTATTCCCCAACGGGAGATACTCTCTTCCGGGGTCGCTACCGCTTCTGGTTAGGGGATTTCCCGATTCCTACTGCACTGACGCAGCTCCAGCGTCATTGGGATCATATGGTAGGGGGAGAACTCACCTTGTCAGAGAGGCTTACTTCGCGGCTTCACTGGAAGCTTTGGACCACGGCTGAGCGGGAGCAGGTTCGACAACAATGGGAAGTCCCTGGTGTACCGGGATTCCCGACGCACCGCCTTCGTTTCAATGGAACAGCCGCAAACAGTCTCGGATGGGATTCTCCGATTGGGACTTTTGCGTTGCTTTTCAACCTTCGGTACAGCGAAGAGGTCAATCGCGTGATTGCTCCTGCAACTCTGCCAGAGCAGCAGTTTCGGCTCCAACGCGAGGAGTTACGGGATTATAGTAGCCTATGGGTCCAATCCCATTTGGCTGCCGACGTGGGAATATCGCTCAATGATAGTCTGAAGTTGCAAGCATCTGTTAGTCTCTTGCGGTATGACACACCGAGCGCAGCGAACACGGACGACCGTGATGAGCAGCACATCTCAGCAAGTTTGGCATATACTCGGAGATGGGGTGGGATACTGATAACGCATGCAGGTCTTGAGTTCCAGGGACGGCACACGGTTTTTCTCTTCGCCCCGCGAAGTGCGTGGAACCATTGGCTATACGTTATTGCAGCACGCTGGACAGGGGCATGGTCTTCCAGCAAGATTGCTTGGTACCCCCGTTGGGGGCTTCTCGCCAGCTATACCGTGCGGGATTATTCCTACACGAATGTCCTGCAGGACCTTGTACATCGGCAATTAGAGTACCGTGATAGTCTTGTCGTGCGTATTGGTGCTCGCGGATTTAGCGAAGCTGGCGTGCTTTTCCGGCTGAGCAGTGTTGGACTTCTGGACTGGCAGCATTTTGCAGAAACACCGCGAAGTCGCATCCAGGAGCTCACCGCCAGTTGCCTGATCGGTTGGCGAAGTGCAGGGCAACTGTGGGCTCTTGGAGTCCAGTTTTCTCGTTACCACTACGCTGAGCCTCAACAGGGTACGGAGCAGCTGCAAGAGAGCATTGGTCCCCAGGGTCGAGTAGAATTTCAGAGCGCATGGGGAACCATAAAAATTGATGGATGGTACGAATGGCGCTTTGCTAAAGGACAGCAGAAAGGGAGTCTGCTCCCATGGCTTTCCGTCTCCGTTCGGCGACCGTAGTCAGAGACCGGGTATTGTTTTCTCTTCGTATTTCAGCTCGCGCAGGACAGATGCCCGGGGTGAGAATCGGAGCCAATAGCCACGGAAGCTTCCAAGTGGATACCACTCAAAGTGTAGTTCCCAACAATGGAGGTCCCGCCGAAGGCTGATAATTGGTGCTACTAACTGACGGTTTAGGAGGTCTATGTTCCCACTTGCTTGAATCTGCCAGCTGCCCAACGTAAAACCAGACGTCAGCAGAAGGTCTGCGCCCCGGCTCAGTTGTCCTCGGATGGGCTCCTCATACCGGAAGGCCATACCAAGACGGAGGCTCCACTGAAGGGGGGGTGAGGAAAGCGGCGTAGGGTGCTCCCCAAACCAATCAGCGTTTCCCTTGGCGAGAGCAGAAGTGTCCGGAGAGATGGGGGCTTCCACAAACCTAAGCTGTCCGGAAAAGCTCATCTCTGCTTGCAGACGGACGCTCGTCCACCGCAGGGGGAAAAGCCCTTCTGTAAGGCGAAATCGGTTGACCCGCTGCCAATAGGAGGTATTCCCAAGCTGTGCACGTGTTTCCATGTAAGGTGTTCCTGTTGCGCTCCCCTGCAGGGCAAGGAAGCGGAGGGCAGGGATAGAGAAATCCAGGCTGACGTCGCTGAGCCGGAGGGAATCCGCCAAAGCATTATAACTTCCGGAGAGCGAGAGTCGGAAAAGTTCCACGGGAGGAGAAGAGGAAGTATCGCGCGATAAGGGTTTTGCTTCGAAGCTATTCAGCAGGCGGTAATCCAATCGCAGGAGGGCTTTTCGCGGAGCAATGCCCCCGCCATCTAAGGCAAAACGATTATAGCTGATGAGGGTTCCCGATCGGTAGTCCATGTACGAACTGTAGAACTGAGGGAAAGCAGGAGTGTAGGAGAGGTTCACCGTCGGCTGTATGAGGTGACGGATAGCTTCCAAGCCAGCGACCCCTCCGAGTCCTGCAATACCATATAGGCGAGTGGAGAGACCTATGCCGAGGCTGTACCAATACTCCCGGTAGAAGCCCGATATCCGTCGTTCCTTTGGGAGCGAATCCCCAGGTTGCATTTCCCGGCGAATCTGACGGAAGTACCAGCGTTCTCCGTAATTGATGCTCGGCACAACTGTGAAGTATCCCAAGCGAGGGCTGAGTCGGAGCGAGGGGCTATGGGCGATATAGCTCCGATGAGTGTATCCACCGTCAGCTCCACGATTGTACTGCCACAGGGCAGCAACGCTGTAGTCAAGGGTCAGTTGTCGCAGCCATTCTGGAGCGGTGTACCATTGCCAGAGAGGAGTCCAGGGGGGAAGGGTCAAGGTGGCTTGAGGCAACGTGCCAGAATGGGCTCCTGTTGTCAGATTCTGCTCTCGTTGCAGGGACAAAGAGAGGGAGGCTCCGGACTCAAACACATAGCTGCTACCGACCGCTGAGACGATGTTGTCTAGCAATCTTTGGCGGAGATCCGTGCTAACCTGCCGGTAGTAATTCAATGAACCAAGCTGGACGTTTGCCTGAATATCCCATTGGGGAGTTATGCGCTGCCGATGATTCCACACCAGGTTCCATTGCCTTTGCATGGGGGCATCCAAATCCGACCGCACCCATCCCCCACTGAGTTCTGTTGTTCCTCGGAGCCAATCCCGAATGGCATAGCGGAACGAAGTGTGAAAGACAAATCCCTGGCGGGTTCGCAGCGTCGCACGCATTTGGACATCCCAGTAGTCACTGGGAGCATAAAAGTAGCCGAGATTTTCCAGAACGAGACCGCCGGTAGTGGAGAAGAAGAACGAGGGGGTCAATACCCCTGACTGCCGTCCTCCTCGGTTGGGAAAGAAGAGCCCGAAAGGAAAGAGGAAGATCGGCACATCGGCAGCGTAGATGATGACAGGATTAGCAAAGACCCGGTCCCCCGAGATGACCTTCATGTAGGGAGCGCAAATACGGAAATGAGGATGTTCGGCATTGCACGTCGTATAGCAACCCATCTGCACATAGAAAATCCCTGGTTCCACCTGTTTGAGGCGTTCGCCGGAGTAAGTTCCTTCGCCCATCTGAGTTGAGACTCCTGTCACGACTCCACGGCGGGTGTGGAAGTTATAGCGGATGCGTTGACCCCGATACAGTTGCTGTCCATCACGAAAAACCGGGGCGTTGCTGACATGTTCGCTGTGTTCTATGGGGATTCCGGAAGCAGAGAGCTCCGCTCGGTCTATCCACAGCTCTATGATTTCTGCTGTAAGCTCTTGCTGGCGGAAGGAAAGACGAGCGTTGCCATATAGGGAAAGTCTGCGTTCGGAAGTTGTAAAGAGCATTGTGTCCCGTGCTATAAAGACAACCAAGGTGTCAATTCCTCCCCCAGCAGGCATGTCTGTTTGAGGACGGGGTTGCATGGTGTCCTTGTTGATTGGCTCAGGCAGAACTGGCGATGGAGGAAGCGGGACAGAGCGGCGTTGCACCAATGTGTCTGGAGAAGTCGAATCGAATTCCCCAGGCTTTGGGGTTGTGCGGAAAGGTAGCTGTCCGGAAGAGGTACCGGCAGTTATAGCTGCAACCAGAGAGAGAGTCAGTATCCTATTCCAGCAGCACGCGTTCAGCATTGGGAGGAATGCGGAGTCGGAGAGGACCCGATGGGGTTTCGCGCACAGTATGTGTTCGGAGTCGGAGCGACAGAGTGCCGCGAGGGGTTTCAACCCGTAGCTGTCGAGCATAGGGCAAAGAATGAGTTTCCCAATCTGCGTAGGTAACCCGAATTCGCTGTGGATAGGAGCCATATTCGTATGCTACAAGCTCCCAATGGGGGAGGCGGAAGAAAAGCTTACCGCAAGTATTATTCACTGCCAAGGTCCGCTGCTGCGGATCCCACGTGGAGGAATCGACAGAGTCGGGCAGAGGGGGACGCTGGAGGAAGAGGGCAATGAGGAGCTCAAACGGAAGGGGTATGCCGAGAGCTCGAGCAATCAACTCAGGGCGCAAGGGACCCCGGAAAGCGACGTTGCGGAGTGCATCGTAGTACTCAAATTCCTCCGGTGTTGCCCAGAGCTGTCCCACTGGCAGACCCAATGGACCCCACAGCTCTATGCGGAGAGAGTCGCGGCCGGCTATCTCCGCCTGGCAGTGAAGGGGAAAGGCGAGGGCATCAAGGGAAACATCGGCAGTCAGAACCGTAGCCGGTGGCACACGCCACTGCCGGGCAAGGTTGCGTAGGGCAGAGGAGATGGACTCCGACGTCGGCGCCTCTACCGGAGGAAAGGTCCGGCAGGCGTACATGCTGGCTATTATACACCCGAGGACAAAGACGGGAAAGCACGGTTGCCGATCCATAACAGAGCGTCGTCCCCCTGGTGTTGAGGCTTTTCACGATTTTTGTTTCCTGCCCTTCTCAAAGGCTCCCATCAGGGAACCCCGATGGAGGGAAGGGCGTTGGAGAATCAGTACATGCGGAAAGACGGAGGACGTCATGGTCTATGTTACACGCCGGGTGACCTTTTCTGCAGCACATCGGCTCTTTAATCCACGATGGTCTGAGGAGCAAAATTGGGCTGTGTTCGATAAGTGTGCAAATCCCAATGGACATGGGCACAACTATGTGTTAGAAGTCACCGTTGCTGGGATACCGGACCCGGAGACGGGATACGTCCTTGACCTGAAGCTATTGGCTCGGTTGATAGAGGAGGAAATCCTCAGCAAGGTAGACCACAAACATTTGAACCATGACGTGGATTTCCTCCAGGGAGTTAACCCGACGGTGGAGAACTTAGCCGTCGCTTTCTGGCGCATCCTGGAGCAGAAGCTGCCGGCGGGACGGCTCCATGCCGTGCGAGTTTATGAATCGGAGAATAACTACGCTGAGTATCGCGGGGAGCCAATCCCAATCCATCATAACGGTATGTCTCACATAGCCGCAACCGCTACGGGTGAGTAGACAATGAGCACGAACGGACGTCAAAGGCTGGTTGAGGAAAAGCCCAAAATGGCGGATGCAAATGGCAACATTGCCATTACTACTGCTGAGCTGGCACAGATGGAGCAGGAATTGGAGCAGCATTTTGCTGCCATTATGAGCATTTTGCGTATTGACCCTGCCGACCCTAATAGTGCGGACACCCCGAAACGTTTGGCACGTATGTGGATACGAGAACTCTTCCGTGGCCGTTACGAACCCCCACCACGGTGCACGCTCTTCCCTAATCGCCGCAAAGTCCATGGGTTGGTCATGAGTCGGGGTATTGAGGTCCGTTCCATCTGCTCGCACCATTGGCAGCCGATTATTGGGCAATGTGTTATTGGCTATATTCCTGGCGACTTCATCATTGGGCTTTCAAAGCTGAATCGGGTTGTGGAATGGTTCAGTCGGCGTGGGCAGGTACAGGAGGAGCTTACAGAACAGATTGCAGACTTTCTCCAGCAGAAACTGCAACCGAAGGCGTTGGGGATTGTTGTTGTCTGCCGCCACTACTGCGTGATCTTGCGCGGCGTTGAAGGCGACGAAGAACAGGCTGTTATGGTCACGACAGCCTGGCGTGGTAAGCTCAGTGAGGATGCTCAGCTGCGAGAAGAGTTTCTCCGTTTAGCTGGTATGGAAGTGCCTGACTATGTCAAACGGTAGCCTTCCCCCCGTGTACGAGGAACCATGGTGGCAGCAGGGGAAGTTTGTCGCCGGTGTCGATGAGGTGGGGCGGGGAGCTATAGCAGGCCCTGTTGTGGCCGCAGCTGTCGTTCTTCCAATCGGTGGTATACCGGCAGTGCCTGTCCGGGATTCCAAGCAGCTTTCACCTACGCGACGACGACACAGTGCTGCGTACTTGCAGCAATACGCCCACGCATACGCGCTCGGGTGGGTGGAAGCCGCCATCGTAGATACGTTCGGAATTAGGACAGCAGTGCTCATGGCTATGGAGCAGGCTCTTTCCCGGCTACCTCTGTCCCCTGCTTACATCTTCGTGGACGGTTTGGATTTCCCTTCGGTTGAACTGCCCGGTATCGCCATTGTGGACGGGGATCGGAAGTGCCTCTCCATTGCTGCTGCTTCCATTCTGGCAAAGGTTGCCCGTGATACTTGGATGGAAGAGGTCGCAGATCTCCGCTATCCTGCCTATGGCTTTGCCCGCCATAAAGGGTATGGAACTCCGCAGCATTGGCAGGCTCTGCATACGTATGGACCCTGCGCACTTCACCGTCGTTCCTTCCTGCGCCGATTAGAGCAATGGCTGGAGGTGTCATGAACGTGCTCTTTGAGCGGATCCGTGTCCTCAATCCTGTCCAGAACTTGGATGGTCGCTATTTCCTCTGGCTGAAGGATGGGCATATTGAGGCATTGAGTCTTGAGCGGCCCGTGGTTGACCCTGACACTATTCCCATACGGGGGGATGCTCTCCTTGCCATTCCCGGGCTCTTTGATATGCATGTCCACCTCCGAGAGCCCGGCCAGGAATACAAGGAGGACATTGCCTCTGGAACGGCCGCAGCGGCCAATGGGGGGTTCACCGGCATCTGCTGTATGCCGAACACAGAGCCGGCTATAGACCATCCTGCCCTTGTGCGCTCGGTACTGACGGCTCCTTATGAGGCACCTGTGGACTTATTCTGTTGTGCGGCATTGACTCGGGGACGCCAAGGACAGCAATTAGCGCCACTTCTGGAACTCCATGCTGCTGGTGCTGTTATGTTTTCCGACGATGGAACGTGGTTGGCACAGGCTGAGTTGCTCCGCCGTGCGTTTCTCCTGCTCAAGCATGTGGACGGCCTGGTTGCCCAGCATTGTCAGGAGCCAACTCTTACGCACGATTTCGCCATAAATGAAGGAGCCGTTGCCGCTCGCTTGGGTCTGAAAGGGTATCCAGCAGTAGCGGAAGAGATTGCTTTGGCGCGCGATCTGCTGCTAGTGGCGGCCTATGAGGCACGATATCACGCTCAGCATCTAAGCACGGAAGGCTCCGTTGCGCTCCTGCGGGAGGCGAAACGCCGAGGACTTCGTGTGAGTGCAGAGGTAACACCACACCATTTAGTGCTAACGGAAGAAGCCGTTGCCACCTATGACCCTAATGCTAAAATGAATCCTCCGCTCCGGACACAGCGGGATGTCGAGGCGCTGCGAGAAGCTCTGGCAGAAGGCATAATTGACTGCATCGCTACAGATCATGCTCCTCATGCGTTACACGAGAAGCAGCGGGAATTCTCAGCTGCACCGTTCGGGGTTATCGGTTTGGAGACAGCCGTGGGAGTCATTCTCACCCACTTGGTTCACACAGGACTGCTGAGCTACGAGCGCTTTGTGGAAGTTATGGCAATTGTTCCTCGGCGAATTCTCGGGCTTCCTGTGCCAGAGATTGCCCCTGGGGCTCTAGCAAACCTTACAATCCTTGCCCCTGATGAAGAGTGGTTGGTTGAGCCTGAGCGCTTTCGTTCCAAAGCGCGCAATACTCCATTTGCTGGCTGGGAATTGCGGGGAAAGCCACGTTGGGTAGTGAATCGAGGGCGCCTGTGGGAGTGTCAGCTTTAGCCTCCTGATAGGGTAACAGTTGGGAAGTAGGGGAGTTTTGATAGTTTTGTGCAACCCAAGGGTGTGTGCTCCAGAGCAGAGCGAAAATGGGGTGCAGACATAGACGGCAATGGACATACGGATTCCTGAGCCTGGTGACAGTAGTTACGCTATGGGGGTGTAATATCCGGGGTTTCTTCGTCCGCTACGAAGATGAGCCCGTATTCCACGGGGCGAATGAATCTTCGCAGCAGGCAGCGCAGCAACAAGAGCCTGCAGTATCTCCCGCTGAAGGAAGGGGAGAAGCCGTTTATCGGCAAATTTGCGCCTCCTGCCACCAACCGACAGGGAAGGGACTTCCGGGAGTATATCCCCCACTGGCGGGGTCTGAGCTGCTACAAGGAGACCCGACTATCCCTATCCGCATCGTTCTTCATGGGTTCCAAGGGCGGATTGAACGTCAAGGGAAGGTGTACAACGGGGTTATGACCCCGTGGGGCAATGTTCTCAGCGATGAGGACATTGCAGCGGTACTTACTTTTACCCGCTCTTCGTGGGGGAATTCCGCTCCAGCAGTGACAGCGGAGCAAGTTCGGGAGGTCCGCCAGAAGACACAAGGGCGTACACAACCCTACACGGAAGCAGAGCTTAAGCAGCCGCTGTGAAAGGAGTCTGTCCCGTTAGGCCTGAGAACACCTTCATGCTCCAAGCCGAACCGATATCTGCCGTGCAGCCACTTCCACTGAGTCGAGGGTTAGTGTGGTTGAGTACTGCTCTTGCCGTTCTCACCTTTGTCCTCATCGGTTTGGGAGGGCTGGTCAATAGCACGGGTTCTGGCTTGAGCGTCCCCGATTGGCCAACAACGTACGGGCGGCATCTCCTTCTGTACCCAATCAGTGAATGGCGTGGGGGCATTCTCTACGAGCACACTCATCGCCTTGTGGCTGCTTTAGTAGGGTTTCTCAGCTTCGTCCAAGTGCTCTGGATTTGGCTCGCAGTAAGGCAGGAGCACTACCTTTGGCTTCGAGCGGTTTCCCTTATTGCCTTTCTCCTTGTAGTGGTTCAGGGAGCGCTGGGGGGATTGACAGTACTGCTCCGATTACCAACGGCTGTTTCGGCTGCTCATGCGATGGTTGCTCAAACCTTTTTCGCCTTGACCCTTTGGCTTGCCTTAGGGAGTCGGGAATCGTGGTATCAACTACCCCGGATCTCTCCGGCTGTGCTGAACGGACAGTACCGTTTTGCCGTTGTTGTAAGCGCCGTTACGTTTTTCCAAATCCTGTTTGGCGCTTTGACACGTCACACGTACAGCGCGCTCGCAATCCCCGATTTTCCACTTGTCTTCGGTGGACTTTTCCCACCCAGCACGGCACTGAACACACAGGTGCTGCTGCACTATATCCACCGTGTTCTAGGCTTTGTGCTCGTAGGGCTTATGGTATGGCAGGGTTGGCGGCTATGGCGTTCTATTGCTGACTTACGCTGGTGGGGAGGGGCTGGGGCCATTGTTGCTGTTGGGCAGATTTTGCTGGGAGGATGGGTGGTGTGGAGTGTGCGGTCTGTCCTCCCAACGACATTTCATGGGATCGTCGGAACGGCGCTTTGGGCAGTGAACGTGGCAATCATGCTTCAGCTCTGGCGATGGAGATGCCTGATCCAGCGCGCTCCCCTAGCATAGGAATGAAGCTGCGGGCGTACTATGAGCTCACCAAGCCAGGAGTAACGCTGATGGTTGCCCTGAGCACGGTTGCCGGCTACGCGTTGGCTTTGCCTGAGGGGATCTTCTCGGTGTTTACTGAGGGGCATGGCGGACGATTCCTGGCCACATTGATGGGAACGCTGCTTACAAGCGGTGGCAGTGGCGCCCTCAATCACTATGCTGAGTGGAGTTCCGATCAACTTATGCTGCGCACGCGACAGCGTCCGATTCCTGCCGGTGTGTTGACCCCTTACCAAGGGTTGCTTTGGGGTCTTGTCCTGTGCTTCCTCGGCCTGGGCGTTTTGCTGTTTGTAGACTTTCTCGTTCTGCTCCTGGCAACGCTAACGGTGGTCTCTTACATCGTGGTGTATACCCCGATGAAGCGACAAACACCGATGGCACTCTATGTCGGAGCAATTCCTGGTGCAGCTCCTGCCGCCGGTGGCTGGATTGCGGCCAGTGGACTTGGATGGGGAGCAGTGTTGGTGTTTCTTGTCCTTTACTTCTGGCAGCTCCCACACTTCCTGGCTCTGTCGTGGCTGTATCGGAAGGATTATGCGCAAGCGGGATTTCCCATGACAGCAGTGCTAGACCAGAGCGGTAAGCGCGTTGCATGGCAGATACTGTTAACCTCGCTTATCCTCCTGGGAGTGACTTTTGCTGTCGGACATGTTGTCCAGGCTTCCCTCGGGTTCATGGGAGGGATTGGCCTCCTGGGAATATGGGTGCTGTGGGAAGCGTTTTCCTTTCTGCGGCAGCTTAGCTTTACCTCTGCCCGCCGGGTTCTCCGGAGTTCGTATGCTTATCTGTTGGGATTTGTTGCCTTCGCAATTGGAGCGCGGCTATGAAGAGGCTCCTCCTTGTTGCAACGGTCCTGCTGTTGGGAGCTTGCGCTTACCGTGAAGAGCAGCCCGTGCTCAAAGAGTTGCCCGAATTCTTCCCTGCCCCATCCTTCCATGGAGTTACGGCAGAAGGGCAAACTTTCTCCACTGACCAGCTCCGGGGGAAATTGTATGTAGTCTCTTTCTTCTTCACTTCCTGCACGGGACCATGTCCGGTGATGAACTCTCGCCTAAGCGTTCTGCAATCCATCTTCGCTGACGTTCCCTCGGTGTGTTTTGTCTCTATCACCGTCGATCCTCAGCGGGACACCCTCCCAGTGCTCAAGCACTATGCGCAGCGCTACGCGGCCAAGCCCGGACGGTGGTACTTCGTCCGCATGTCTTCCGACAGTGTGGAGTGGCTGGCAACAAAGGGCTTCCGCGTTCCCGGAAGCGCTAAGGATCCGAATCTCCACAGCACTCGCTTCATTCTGGTGGACCAGAAGGGGATAGTACGCGGCTTCTTCTCCGCCACCGACGCTGAGGAATTCAAGAAACTGGAGCAGGCAATTCGGTTGTTGTTGCGCACAGGCGCCCAAACATGATAACCGTTGAGCATCTACCGACATTGAATGCACTGCTGAATGCATGCGCTGCTGTCTGTCTCCTGGCAGGTCGCTTTGCCATTGCGCGGCGCCAGATTGCTGCGCATCGGGCATTTATGGTGGCGGCCTTTGTGGTCTCTGTGCTTTTCCTGAGCTCCTATGTGGTCTATCACTTTAGCACGCGCGTCATTACACCGTTTGCCGGAACAGGTGTTTGGCGGACAATCTATTACGCCCTGCTAATTTCGCACTCGGTTCTTGCGGCAATTGTTCCGATATTGGCGGTAATAACGCTGTGGCGAGCAGTTCGGGGGAATTTTCGACGGCATCGAAGTGTAGCACGGTGGACATTCCCCGTATGGCTCTATGTTTCAGTGACGGGCGTTCTCATCTATGCGATGTTGTACCATCTCTTTCCGGGTGCGCTATGAGGATATGTACTGTCAACCTCTACGGCACCGATGTTTACGCCAGATCTTGACCGACGCATTAAGCAAGGTATCCTCAGCGTCGCAGGCACGGTACTGACGGCAGCACTCGTGACTTACTTTGGTATGCACAATCGTGTGACGGATGTCGGCTACCGGCCGCAGCAGCCGGTGCCTTTCTCCCACAAGCTCCACGTTGGGGAGCTGGGGATCAAGTGTGTTTACTGTCACGCTGGGGTTGAGCGTTCCCCCCATTCTCCTGTTCCAACAGTGAGCACGTGTATGGGGTGCCATATCGTGGTCAAAGCAGAAAGTCCTCGCCTGGCTCTGGTGCGAGAGGCATATGAGACAGGGAGGCCTTTGGAATGGCGTCGTGTCCACAAGCTCCCTGACTATGTTCACTTCAATCACGCTCGGCATATCCGCGCCGGTATTGATTGTGCTTCGTGTCACGGACCGGTAGAACGCATGGGGGTAGTCTCGCAGGTTGCTCCTCTCAGCATGGGATGGTGTCTGGACTGTCACCGGAACCCGGAAAAACACATCATTCCCGCCCGAGAAATTTCTGGCATCTTTACCGGGCTCCCGGCACAGGCAGGAGAAGGCACAACTGTTCGGATTGCAGAGTCTCGCCCTGTGACGAACCCACCCTATGGACTATGGCAGACTTCCGTGCCGCAACAGCTGATTCCCGGTGTACCTACTCCGAAGGCCCCTGGACGTGGTCCAGAAACTTGTTCGGCATGTCACTACTGAGATTGGTTCATCAAGGGAAAGTCAAGGCAGAAGAGGGTAACTCATGAACACAGCACATTTATGGCAGAGCTTGGAGGAACTTGGAGCAGAGCGGACACGAGAGCATGAAGATGAATTTCCTGAGCCTCTTCCCGAAAGTGAGCTGAGTCGTCGGCAATTCCTGAAGTTGTTCTCCGCCAGTACAGCGCTGGCAGCTATTGCGGCAGGGTGCCGTCGACCTGATCACAAACTGGTGCCCGCTGTCTCCGCTCCAGAGTACCAGGTGCCTGGGCTACCTCTCTTCTATACAACTGCCTTCAGCCACAAGAATGCTGCCTATGGCTTAGTGGTCAAGTGTCGGGAAGGGCGCCCTATTAAAATTGAAGGTAACGAGCGCCATCCGATCTCCGGTGGAGCTTCCAACGCCTATGCACAAGCGTTCCTCTACACGCTTTATGATCCCGATCGTATCCGGCGAATCCGTATGGGACGCCAACTGCAGACTCCTCTGTCGACTGCCTTGGCGGAACTGGCCTCCCGGATTCGGGAAGTGACGCAGCAGGGGAGGGTAGTGTACATATGCGTTGACGAGCATGCCTCACCGACGTATGATGCGTTGCTCAGGCAGATGCAAGAACGCTTCCCCTGGTTGCGAGTCGCCTTCCTGCCTAACTTCGTGAGTGATACTGTCGCGGAGCTTAATGCGGACGTCCTGTCGCTGCCGGCTGAAATAGTTCCCCACTTGGGACGGGCAGAATACATTCTGACCATCGAGGCAGATCCCTTAGGGGTAGACCGCTATGCTCTCTGGCACACTCGCATGTTCGCTGAAGGGCGCCGCCTTCGGACACGACAGGATCGGATGAATCGCCTCGTCGCTGTTGAAGCATTAATGACGCTGACGGGGACGAACGCCGATACCCGAATTCGCATGCACCCGGCGGCATTTGAAGGATTTCTGGCGGCGATCCTGCGAGAGATTGCCCGCTCTCGCCCGCTCCCGCCCTCGATCATGCAGGCAGCAGAGGTGTTCCCCGATGCTTATTCGGAGAAAGCTGTCACCATTGCCCAGGAACTTCTCGCTGCTGGAGAGCGCTCTGTGGTCCTGGTAGGACCACACCTGCCGAAATCCGTTCACGCTCTTGCCTTGGCTATCAACTGGTCTTTGGGAGCTGTTGGAGAAGGAAAGGTGCTGGATCCAGCCTGGGTACTACCATATAGCCATCCGAAGGCACCAGAAATTGCTCGCTTACGGGAAGATATTCGAAACGACCGGGTTGGCGCAATCCTCTTCGCTCACGTAAATCCGTTCTATTCCGCAGATTGGGAGTTGCGTCAACTTCTTTCGCGCCTTCCATGGCGTGTTTCGCTTTCCCTCTACCACGATGAAACAGCGACGGAGTCTTGGATTCACATCCCTGTTGCTCACCCTTTGGAATCCTGGGGAGATGCAGTCTCTGCTGATGGGAGCTTGACTATCCAACAACCCCTCATTGAGCCCCTTAACGAAGGGATCGGGTCCGTTCAGGACATTCTCATCCAGCTGTCCAAACAACTTGACCCCGAATCCTTCCCTGGAGTGCAAAGCTACCGTGATTTTCTCCGCCAACGCTGGCAGCAGCTCTATGGTATTACCGATACCCAGTGGGAGCAGATACTGCGAGAGGGCGTCTACACGCCTCCACGGCGGGAGCGAGCAGAGCTCCGATTCAATGCGGATGCTCTGGCAAGCCTGTTGAAGCCCTCGGGGCTCTCACGGCAAGGACTCCTTGCTGTTGCGTTGCCCTCATATGCGCTCTACGATGGCTCCTTTGCTAATTGCCCCTGGCTCCAAGAGCTTCCCGATCCAATTACGAAGCTGACGTGGGACAATGTCGCTGCGATGAGCCCTGGCACAGCTTACCGCCTGGGAGTGAAGACAGAAGACCTTGTACAGATAAGCTTTGATGACACGGTCCTTACGCTTCCTGTCTGGGTACAACCCGGTATGGCAGATGGCGTTATTCTGACTCAGCTCGGCTACGGACGGACTCAGGGCGGGGAAGTCCTCAAAGGAGTTGGTCAAAACACCTATCCTCTGCTACGGAATCATCGCCTCAGCTATGTGCCTGTTACATTGCGCCCCTTGGGACAGGTATATCCATTAGCCACCACGCAACGGTACGCTCGACTTTACGGACGTCCAATCTTGCAGGTGACGACACTGGAGCAATACCAATCACCGGAAGGACCACGCTTCCAAGAGCCGGAATTTCCGGGATATCCCTCTCCGGAGGGAAGATATCGGATTCCGTTGACCATCGTCCCACCGTATGAATACAAGGGGCACCGATGGGGAATGGTGGTTGATCTGACAACCTGTACGGGATGCGGTGCCTGTGTAATTGCCTGTCAGGCAGAAAACAATATCCCCACTGTAGGCAAGGAACAGGTTCGCCGTGGACGCGAGATGCATTGGATTCGGATCGATCGGTACTACCTTGGCTCTGTTGATGAGCCGCGCGTCGTTCATCAGCCCATGCTGTGTCAACACTGCGAGAACGCCCCTTGCGAGAATGTCTGTCCCGTTGCGGCGACGACACACAGTCCCGAAGGCTTAAATGAGATGACGTACAACCGCTGCGTTGGTACCCGCTACTGCTTGAACAACTGCCCCTATAAAGTCCGGCGTTTCAACTTTCTGAACTACCACACCGATGAGCGAGCACCTCTGGAAATGCTCTTTAACCCTGATGTCACTGTGCGCATGCGCGGGGTAATGGAAAAATGCACCTTCTGCGTTCAGCGGATTAACGAGGCTAAATACCATGCCAAGGATGAAGGACGTGAGCGCGTTCGGGATGGCGAAGTTCTCACGGCCTGTCAGCAGGCTTGCCCTGCTGGGGCGATTATCTTCGGAGATATGAACGATCCGTCCAGCCGTGTAGCCCGCCTGCGTCAGAGCGATCGCGGCTACCATGTCTTAGAGGAGTTGAATGTGCGTCCCTCGGTGACCTACTTGGCGAAAGTTTGGAACACCCATACGGAAGAAGTTCCTCAACTACGGACCGCTTGACATGGAACAGGTTGCATCTTCTGTTGTCGCTGGGCGACTGGATCATGAACCTCTCCGAGAACCATTGGTGCTGGGCCATCCGAGTTTCCATGATGTCACGGAGAAAATAGCCAGTATCGTAGAGCGACCGCCGAGCTGGAAGTACTGGTTAACCCTATCCATTACCGCCTTGGCAGCCGCGTGGGGCATCTTCTGCATTGGTTATACAATTGCTACCGGTATCGGGGTCTGGGGGCTCAATAATCCTGTCGGTTGGGGATGGGATATTACAAATTTCGTTTGGTGGATCGGTATCGGGCATGCGGGAACGTTGATTTCGGCCATTCTTCACCTTTTCCGTCAGCGCTGGCGCACGGCTATCAACCGCTCTGCCGAAGCGATGACAATCTTCGCTGTCATCTGCGCTGGCTTGTTCCCCCTCATCCACGTTGGTCGTATCTGGTTCGCCTACTGGCTTATCCCGTACCCGAACCAAATGCAGATGTGGGTCAACTTCCGCTCGCCCCTCATTTGGGACGTGTTCGCCGTCTCAACCTACCTAACGGTCTCCATTCTCTTCTGGTACTTGGGACTTATCCCGGACTTGGCCACGGTGCGCAACTATGTCAAACGGCGCTTACCTAAGGCGATTTACTCCTTCTTCAGCTTGGGGTGGGTCGGAGCTGCACGCCACTGGCGACACTACGAGATTGCTTACCTCATCTTGGCGGCTATCTCCACACCCCTTGTGCTCTCCGTTCACAGCGTCGTTTCGTTTGATTTTGCTGTATCTATCCTGCCTGGCTGGCATACAACGATCTTCCCACCGTACTTCGTTGCCGGGGCAATCTTCTCAGGCTTCGCAATGGTGCTGACGTTGGTCCTTGTGGCCCGCTGGGTACTGAACTTGCAGGACTTCATCACCCTGAAGCACATAGACAATATGAATCGCATCTTACTGGCCACCGGAATGATGGTGGGCTACGCTTACATGATGGAGTTCTTCGTTGCCATGTACAGTGGTAACGAGTACGAGCGCTATGTCTTTCTCAATCGTGCCTTCGGTCCATACGGATGGGCGTATTGGACAATGGTCTTCTGCAATGTTGCCGTCCCACAACTCTTTTGGTCGCGACGACTTCGGCGGAACGTGATCGTGACCTTTATTGCCTCCATCCTTGTCAATGTGGGGATGTGGTTTGAGCGGTTCGTCATCATTGTTTCTTCCCTCCATCGAGACTTTCTCCCCGCCAGCTGGGATTATTATGCGCCGACGTGGGTGGAGGTTTCTATTTATGTTGGGACCCTGGGCATATTCTTTACACTCTTCCTCCTCTTTGCCAAGTACGTGCCCATTATCGCTATTTCCGAGGTAAAGGCAATCTTGCCACAGGCACAGCCGAAACATCATGTCTCAGTAACGACGGCGTGATACCATGGTTGCGAAGCCAAAACCGTTGGCAATAATGGGGAACTTTAAGGATCCCGATGCACTGTTGTACGCCGTCAGCGAAATCCGCAAGGCTGGCTACCGTTTCTTTGAGGTTTACACACCGTATCCGATTCATGGGCTTGAACAGGCTATGGGGCTCCAACGGAGCGCAGTACCGTATATATCCTTTGCCGGCGGCGCTTTGGGATTAGTAACTGCATTATTGCTGCAATGGTGGACGGGAGCAGTGGACTACCCGCTTAACATCGGTGGAAAACCCTTCTTCGCCTGGGAGTTCTCGGTTCCGGTTAACTTTGAGCTCACGGTGCTCTTTACCGCCTTTGCTACGGTAATTGGTTTCTTGGCTTTGTGTAAACTCCCACGCTGGTATTCTGACTATCAACACGATGCTGGTTTCCGTGCAGCGGTAGACGACACCTTTGTGCTAAGCATTGAAAGTCGCGACCCTCTCTTTTCCTTAGATGAAACCCGTGCACTTTTAGAACACCTTGGAGCAGAAGATGTACGCCTAGTTGAGGCATAGCACGATGGCAGCAAGGTTTCCGAACTTACGATGGTGGCATATTCCTGCTGGACTTCTGGGAACCGCCTTTGTCATCTTTTGGATCCTTGTTCTTTCGGGGCAAAAGACGTGGTTTTCAGAGCAGCCGCCTCTACAGATTATCCCTGACATGGACGACCAGTTCCGGGTCGATCCGCAGGAGGCATCGCGCTTTTTTTCGGACCGACGTTCGTTCCGGACCCCGCCTGAAGGAACCGTACCGAGGTCTGGACGTGCTTATCCGTTCGGTCCGGGGGACCTTGCGTTAGCAGAAAAAGCTTTTCCTCAGCCTCCTTTCCCGGAGAGCCCGTACGTCCTTGCTTTTGGGCAGAACCGGTATGACGCCTTCTGTAGCCCTTGCCACGGTCCTGATGGCAAAGGGAATGGACCTGTTGTCCAAAGGGGATTTGTTCCACCGCCCGACCTCACACGTCCGGAGGCCCGCGCCTACAGTGATGCCCGCATCTTCCACGTTATCAGCGCCGGACAAAATGTGATGCCATCTTATGCAACAAAGCTCACCGAGGCAGAGCGGTGGGCAATCGTGTTCTATGTCCGCCAACTCCAAAGGCAGAGTGCTCTCCAGCAACAGGCAGCGAGCTTGTCAACAGTACCAGCACGCCAGTAGGACAGGAGGACGAGTGACATGGATGGACGCACAACAGAGCTAGAAGTCCCCACACTACGGGATACGCCATTTGTACAGCGCTTGCGTCGGGCGGGATTCATTCTGCTGGGTATTGGTCTGCTCGGAGGAGCCTTGACAGCTGTGGTATCGCCGGAACGTCTCGTACCGAATTATCTACTCGGTTTCTTTTTCTTTCTCAGCATTGCTTTGACAGCCACCTTCGTAAGTGCTCTGCTCTTCCTTGTACGAGCGGGGTGGAGCGCTACGGTACGGCGGATCATTGAGTTCATTGCATCGCCACTGCCGTACCTGCTGATTGGACTACTACCTTTTATCGCTTTCCCTTCCGTTTTCTTCCACTGGACTCATGAGCTTCATGCTGGTGATCCTGTTCTGCAGGGGAAGAGTTGGTATCTCAATCAGCCCTTTTTGACACTACGTTTGCTTGTGTACGCTGTGCTCTGGTTCCTAATGTATCGGTTCATTGTCGGGAACTCACTCCGACAGGATTCCGCTCCCGAGGGAGATTGGAGCCCAACACTCCGAAACCTTCGCTGGTCTGCTCTCTGGGTGCTGCTTTATGCGTTGAGTTTCACCTTTGCCGCCGTAGACCTCTTGATGGCCTTAGAACCGCACTGGTATAGCACCATCTTCGGCGTTTACGTCTTTGCCGCTAGTTTTACTGCAACCCTTGCTCTGGTGAGCTTAGCAGTGGTTGCTTTAAGGGAACAAGGATACTTGCGGAGCTTCGTTACCGAGGAGCACTACCACGATCTGGGCAAACTCCTCTTTGCTTTTTGCGTGTTCTGGGCGTACATTGCTTTTTCACAATACATGCTCATCTGGTATGGGAATCTGCCGGAGGAAACAGTGTACTTCCTTAAGCGAATGGGGCAGGGGAGATGGGCGTTGTTCGGTGTGATGTTGCCCATCTTTCGTTTCATTCTTCCGTTCGCTCTCTTACTCCGACGCGATGCCAAGCGGAATCCACGGGTGCTGGCGGTAGCAGCCTCTATTGTACTCATCGGACACTACATTGACCTCGCCTGGATCATCTTGCCAGCGTTTGCTCCCAGCCTACGCTGGGGTTGGTCGGAGATGACTATCTTCTTGGGTTTTACAGGGTTGTTTGTGCTACTTACAATCCGCCTCTTGCGGCAGCTTCCTGCTATTGCGTATCGTGATCCATATCTGCAAGAAGCTTTGCACACTGTTTCAGGATGAGCCTTGGCGAGCGTGTCCTCGTCAGCTTAGGTGTTTTCGTTGCGGCTGGGGGCATTGGCTGGGCTATTGATTACGCTGTTCGTTATGTTCTCCACGCTCTTGCCCGCCGCACGCACTGGGTCTGGAGTGAGATTGTGGCGGAGTCATTGCGGGGACATCTGCTCGCTGCAAGCATCCTCGGAGGAGGAATGTGGATTTCACGTTGGTGGGAAATCTCTCCCACGGCGACCGCTATCGTTGACAAATTTCTTGCGGTAGCTGCTCTTTTTCTTCTTTTTTCTTGGATCTTCCGCTTTTCCGTGCGTGCCGTTCGGCACCTTCTGCGTGGTAGCGATGGGAGGATTCCAGCGGTTTCTATTCTGGCCAATGTTGTGCGAATTAGCGTTGTTTTGCTTGCTGCTTCGGTCATCTTGCAGACCCTTGGGATCCCCATTACCCCCTTGCTCACAGCTTTGGGTATCGGTGGATTAGCAATCGCTCTGGCACTGCAGGACACACTTTCTAATCTCTTCGCTGGTCTGCATCTGTTAGCCGCCCGACAGGTCCGCCCCAATGATTTTGTGCAGTTAGATTCTGGGCATGAAGGAGTGGTAGAAGACATTAACTGGCGAACGACGACCATCCGGACGCTTGCCAATAATCTTATCATCGTTCCCAATAGCCGTTTGGCCAACACAATCTTGGTAAACTACCGCCTCCCTCAGCCAGAGCTTTCTCTAAGCATTCCCGTTACCGTCGTCTACGGTAGTGACCTTGAGCGGGTGGAGCAGGTTACCTTACGTGTTGCCCGAGAAGTTTTGCGCGAAGTGTCCGGAGGGATTGCCAAGGTTGAGCCTGTAGTTCGGTTCCGAGAGCTGGGGGATACGGGAATTCACTTTGTCGTTGTCTTGCAGGTAGCCAGAGCAGAAGATCAGTCCTTGCTACGCCATGAATTCATTAAGCGGCTTTATGCCGCGTACCGGGCTGAAGGAATAGAAATCCCCTCGCACTTAGGAGTGATGCGAGTGCCCAAGCATCGGTAGCTACTGCAAGATGTAGGGCCAATCCTCCGAAGACTGATAAGGGACATTATGTAAACTAAGACTTCCTCTCCTCTCAGAGCCACACGACAACAGCTTCCATACTGCCTACTCGCAGCAGCAAAATGGCACCACGATATGGTAGGCAAAGCTGCTCATCTACTTTTCCTGCCTGGAGGAGACGCCCTTCAAGCGTATAGAGATGATATGACGTCCCTGACGCTACACCAAAGAAGCTACGGGGCAAGCAGGGTTCGGAAAGAATAAGATGCCGTCGATGGACAAAGCTATTCGGCGTATTATGTGACGACAGTTGGACTAAGTAGCGGCTACCGACAGCGTCCAAGTCAAATCCGCTCAACGTTGGATCCCAAAATGGATGTTCAGGTCGCGCGGCCAACCATCCTGTGATATCGCTGATTCGGATGTAGCGGATAGTGTCTATGCCGAGGGTCTCAAGATCAAACCAATCTCCGCCCCCGTCAGCCGTTGGGTCCAAGAGGTCTACAGCTGCTCCATTGGTTGGAGTAAGTCCTGCACATCCCTGGAGAGTTAGCGAATCCCAAGGGAATTGATGCCAGGAAATCCCATCGCGACTAACGCTCACAATAGCCGGTTCAGCGAATACTTTTCCCGAAGGAGTGCGGAAAGCGTTCTCGAATACGACAAAGTCAGGACCTGGTCCATTGACCACTGCCCTTTCGCGGAACCCCACGACAATTTCCCCTCCCATCCCTAAGGAGAGGATTTGGCGTGGACTCGCAGAGGGGCGCTCCGGACGAGCCGCCGTGTCCGGAGGGCCAAAGACATTTGCAGGGAAATATTCGCGTCCGAAACTCTGCCCCCTACCGGGATCGAAGGCGAAGACCGTATCTATCCAGCCCCGTTCCCACTGTGGGAAGTTGCCATAGAGGCTCACACCAACTATGAAGGCATATATCCCCTGCATTGAGATGCGCATCTTTCGTAACTTTACAAACCTTCGTGTTCCAATAGCTCTTTACCTACGGTCCCATGGAGTTCCAGAGACGTAGAATCCACAAAGAGCGTGGAGTTGTCATCAGTGGATTAATCCTTTTGACAGCGCTGACAAGGCTTTTCCCCCATCCACCGAACTTTACCCCGATCTCTGCAATTGCCCTTTTTGGGGGTGCGACATTGCCTTTGAGGCAGGCCTTACTTGTCACTCTCGGTTCCATGGGGGTAAGCGATTTACTCCTGGGCTTCTTGGCAGGAGACTGGAGTATGACGTTGCACCCGACACTGCCGGCAGTTTACGGGAGTCTGATCGTAACAGTTTTGCTGTCACATCGATTCCTAAGAAGTCGGCTCTACTTGTCCCGCATTATAGGAGTAATGGCTGGGTCTTCCCTGCTTTTCTTTTTCGTCACCAACTTTGCCGTCTGGCTGTTAACGGACCTCTACCCCAAAACCTGGCAAGGGCTTATCCTGTGCTACGTTGCAGCTCTTCCCTTCTTCCGAAATAGCGTGCTTGGGGACGTTGTATACACGGGGTTACTCTTTGGTGCATACGGCCTTGTAGGACTCTTGGGAAGACGTTCACGGCAGCTTTCAGAAAACGGTGTTCCTGATACCCGGCAGTTCAGTTCCCTTTCTCAGAACTGACGGAACGATCCCGCGGGCTCAGGAAGCGGACGAAAGTAGAGAATGCCTTCAGCAGAGCAACCACAACAGTTGTTGCCTCTTCCAATGGCGGGATGAGACGCCGATAAAGACGGGTCTCCACCTGGTGGAAATGGTCCATTATGGTAGCAAGAGTTGCGACAAAGTGCTTAACATTTGTAAAGCTAGGCTCTAAGTCCTGAAGTGCCTTTTCAAAGCGCTGTGTCGCTGAGGTCAAAGATTGTACTGCTGGTAGAACAGACCGCCGAAATTCCAAGAGGAGGCGCATGAACTCTCCGAGCCCCGATTCTGCAAGCTCTAAAGTACGACGGATGCGAATGAGAAAGCTGATAAAAACAGCGGCGGCTATAATACCTGTACCAAGGGCGATTGCCAAAAGAACCTGGAGCCACAGTTCCATAGCTACGCTCCGCTATGATGTCGGGGAGTCTTCTGATGTCCCCCCTAGCTCGCTGCGAAAGGCTTCCGCGCTGGCTCGAGCTGCCTCCCGCAACCGCTCTGTAGTAGAAGAGACCCGACCTCGCGCTTCTCGTAGGGTCCGATCCGCATCCTTAATGATGACTTCGGCTTGCTCCTGAGCTGCCTGCACGATCGCCCGAGCGCGTTCTCGGGCTTCGTTAAGAGTTTCCACTGCTTCATCTCCTGCATTTTCAAAAAATTCCCGTGCTTTGGCGTATAGCTCCTCGGAACGGCGCCGAATATCGGAGCGGAGCTCTCGCCCACTCTTGGGTGCAAGTAGAAGAGCAAGGAGGGACCCAACAAGACCTCCCAGGAAAGCACCGGCCAGAAAGCCTTGCCAATACTTACTTTCTCGCTCACTCATGGTTTTTCAAGAAATTGTCCCACAGACTGTGCAATCATTTCTTCCAACGTGATGTTTTGCGAATAGAGAATCAGCATGCAGAATTCACGTACAGCCCCATATCCACCAGGACGAGCACAGACATAATCTACCGCACGACGTACCTCAGGAACCGCGTCGGCAGGACAGGCACTGACGCCGGCAATGCGAATCGCCTCAAGGTCTGTCAGGTCATCACCTATATATGCGACGCAGTTTAAGGGGAGACCCATATGTTCAGCAAGCTCCAGTACCGCGCGTTTCTTTTCCCTAATCCCCCCAAGGCAGTACTCTACTCCCAGCTTCCGGGCCCTTTCTTCTACTGATACCGTTGATTCTTGAGAAACCAACGCCACGTGAATGCCCACCTGGCGCAGCAACCTTATTCCCAAACCATCGTGCACATGGAAACGTCTCCAGGATTGCCCTGCATCTGCATAGTACAATGCTCCGTCAGTTAGGGTACCGTCTACATCGCTAATGAACAAGCGCACCTGCTGTAGTTTTGCAACGGTCTCTGGAGCTAACATCAGAAGTCTTGGCAACGGCAGTTCTGCGCAGCTTTAAGCGACGAATGTACCTCCTTCCCATTGCTGCTGCTACACTGTCCTTGACGTTTCTCGTCGGATGCACCGCGCATTTCCCAAGACCTGCAGGAGGGGTGAATGATACAGCGGTTCCAGCATCCTCCAACGCGGGTAGGCATACTCAATGGCAACCCATACCTCAATTTGATGCAGCTCATGCCTATCGGCTCATTGAACAGCAAGTTGCTTTAGGTCCCAGAGCGCCGGGCTCTCCTGGACACGACAGTTGCCGTCTTTTCATTCGGGAATATCTACAGCGCTATGCTGATACAGTGTTTGAGCAGACTTTTACCCACGTTGTATATGGGCGCCAGCTCCGTCTGACAAACGTGGGTGCCTCGTTTCGTTCTGACCTTCCACACCGAGTTCTGTTGTGTGCCCATTGGGATACCCGTCCTTATGCAGATGAAGACCCAGAACCTACTAACAGGACAAAGCCTATTTTAGGAGCAAATGACGGTGCAAGTGGCGTGGCTGTTCTCTTAGAGTTAGCCCGCATTTTCGCTCATTATCCTCCCCCAGTTGGGGTAGACATACTCTTAGTGGATGGCGAAGACATGGGGCATGCTTCTGACTTGGATAATTTCTGCTTAGGTTCTCGGTATGCCGCCCGGAATTATCCTTTTGCAGCTCATCCACTGTGGGTTGTTGTCGTGGACTTGGTCGGTGACCGCGAAGCCTGGTTCCCATGGGAGGAGTATTCATGGCAGTCTGCCCCGGAGCTTCTCAGAAGACTATGGAGTATAGGCAAGGAATATTATTCCGGTTTCCGCGAGGAATTTGTAGCTCCCATTTTTGATGACCACGTTTCCTTCATTCAGAGAGGCTTTCGCTCAGTTCTTATCATTGACGCCGAGCTTGTTGGGAATCGTTCTCCTACTCCACGACGCCGTTACTGGCATACATTACGGGATACGCCAGAGAACATCTCCCAGGCTACTCTCCGAGCGGTCGGTCAGACTTTGGCAACTTGGATTTATGGAAGTTCATGGTGAAGTAGAGGCTTTCGTATGTGTTGAGCTTGATATTCCTGAAGAAGAACGCGCCGTTATCTATACTTTCCTCTCCTTCTTCCCAATGAGCGGGGCGGAAGAAAAAGAGGAAAGTTTGTTGGTGTACTTCCCTGTAGAGGCTTGGAAACAAATAGAGAAGGATTTTTACTCGCTTATACTGCATCTTCCCTGTCACTGTTCTGTTCGAAACCTCCGAAGTATAGAGCCTGAGGATTGGTATGCAAGGTGGGTTGAACAGCTGCATCCTATATGGCTTAATGAAGAAGTAGTTGTCCATCCTTTCCCCAGGCCACCGAAACCTGGGGAGTATCCAAAGGCAAAGGATGTATTACACATCATTCCAGGACTTGCCTTTGGCACAGGACATCATGAAAGTACGCGACTTGCAGCCCAACTATTGCTTCGTTTTCTCCGACCCGAAACAACATGGATTGATGCCGGGACTGGTAGTGGTATCCTTGCAATCCTCGCTGCTCGGCGTGGAGCAAAGCAAGTATATGCTGTTGACAATAATCCCTATGCTATTCAGGAGGCAAAACAAAACATTCAATGCAACAGTGTTGAACGCGTCATTTCTCTTTTGCAGGCTAATTTGGAAGACATTATTCTCCCTCGGGCAGACGGAATCGTTGCAAATCTCCATGCTGAACTCCTATTCCGCTTATCTCCACACTTTGCTAAGCAACTGCTCCCTTCCGGTGTATTAATTGTTAGCGGGGTCCTAATAGTCCAAGCAAGGGAACTTATTCGACGCTACTGTTCGTATGGCTTTCGCATGATTGAACAAAGACAAGAAGGCGAATGGGGAGCTTGGGCTTTTCGGCATCTTCCGTAAAACGCTGGGCAATCCTTGATATGGGAAGCAACACTTTTTTGCTGCTTGTGGCAGAGTATGATCCTCTCCAACACCGAATAAAAATCCTACGTGATGAGCAAGCAGTAACCCGCTTGGGGGCAGGGGTTGGAGAGAGAGGATATATACAGCCTGAAAACGTTGCAAGGGCAAAGCTAATTGGTTTATATTACAATGAGATATGTGCATCCCTTCAAGTGCAACGACTTTGGGCAATAGGGACAGCAGCACTTCGCAGAGCCAAGAATAGTCTCGATGTGGTTAAAGAAATCAGCTCTGTTTTTCAATGCTTTCACACAATCACAATCCTTTCTCCTGAGGAGGAAGCCTGCTACAGTTATAGGGGGGCACTAATACCCGCAGTTACTGCTACAGCATCGTATCTAACCATAGACATTGGAGGAGGAAGCACCGAACTAGTCTGGGGAGTTGGCTGGACTCCTAAACGGATTAAAAGCTTCCCTATCGGAGTTGTTTCATTATTTGAATTTTTTCAACGTGAAATGAGCCAAGAAGCTGTGCTTGGATTCCTCAAAGAATCTATCCAACCTCATCTTTCCACTTTTTCCTCTGTCGCTGTTGATGAAGTGTACGTTATGGCAGGGACTCCAGTTACAATTGCTTGTATTTTACAACACCTTCCTTACTATGAATGGTGGCGTGTTCATGGTGCCTCTATTTCCTACGAATCGCTGGAAGCCCTCATAGCCTACCTTTGGGAGATATCAATAGAAGAACGGCGACGCCATCCTTCTATCCTCCCAGAACGAGCGGATGTCCTGCCTGTGGGTGCGCTACTTCTCCTCGAATTTATGCGTTATTTAAAGCTCCCCTCCGTCCGAGTGAGTATCTACGGACTCCGATATGGGGCTCTTCTTGCTCTTTTACACCGCGAAGTTGGTTTTGATTACTCCCTACCCTTTTCCCTTGAAGAACCCTGGCTCACGCGGTAAAAGCTTGCTCCACGAGGGAGCGTTGCTCTCTCTCGTGCCGTAGGTACGAGCCTGTAGCTGGACTTGCGGATGAGGAACGGCTAACACAGCGAAGAAGAGGCGATGTCATTGGAAGAAAACGGTGGAAAGATAGAGCAATATGCGACCAAGCTCCCATGTTCTCAGGTTCTTCCTGCACCCAGAAGAAGGTCTTTGCACGGGGATAACGGCTGAGGACTGTGGTCAGCTGTGCTACGTGGAGAGGGTACAATTGTTCAATCCGAATCAGCGCCGTATCCCAGCGTTGCTTCTGCTCACGATACTCCCAGAGCTCATAGAAGACTTTACCGCTACAGAGAATAACTCGCTCAACTTCCTCAGGGACGAGTGAAGCAGGATCATCGAGGACCTCGTGGAAGAAGTCATTCGTGAATGAGTTCACTGGAGAAACAACGAGAGGATGTCGGAGGAGGCTTTTAGGTGTGAAAACTATCAATGGTTTCTGCACGGAAGACAGGAGTTGGCGGCGAAGAAGATGGAAGTATTGTGCAGGTGTTGTAGGTATGCAGACGTACATATTATTTTGAGCACAGAGCTGAAGGTATCGCTCGATCCGGGCACTAGAGTGTTCAGGACCTTGTCCTTCGTAACCATGCGGAAGTAGAAGGACAAGGTGACTTTGTTGCCCCCATTTGTCTTCTCCACTACTGATGAACTGGTCGATGATGACCTGTGCTCCGTTAGCGAAATCACCAAACTGTGCTTCCCAAAGAACTAGTCCGTGGGGATTCTGAGTACTGTAGCCGTACTCAAATCCCAGGACAGCGAGTTCACTTAGCGGGCTATCGTAGATGGACAATGTCGCCTTTTGTTGAGGTATGATGTGGTTTAGCGGGATATATTCGTCTTCCGTCTCTACGTCGATTAGTACGGCGTGGCGTTGGCTAAAGGTACCACGCCGGGAATCCTGGCCACTCAATCGCACGGGGAAACCCTCCAGCAGAAGAGTCCCAAAAGCCAAGAGCTCGGCAGTAGCCCAGTCAACGGTACCGTTCTGGAGGATTTGAGAACGATATTGGACCAGCTCTTTCAATTTGGGGTGAAGGTGGAAACCCTCAGGGAGGCGTCCAAGGGCAGCTGCAACGAGTTGGAGCTGGGACAGTGGAACAGCAGTTGACACTGGTTGGAGAAGAGCTTCAGAACTTACAGATGGAGCTGCTGATACCGTGGGAAGGCGTCGTTCAGCGAAAGCAGCATTTAGTTGATGAAGGTACTCATTGGAAAGTTTGGCATCTTCATCTTCGGTAAGCAACCCTTCCCGCATCAGGGACAAGCGGTAAAGTTGGCGGACCGGGGGATGGTGGCGGATACGCTTGTAAAGAAGAGGCTGAGTATAAGTAGGTTCGTCTGCTTCGTTATGCCCGTATTTGCGATAGCAGAACAGGTCGATCACCACGTCCTCGTGGAACGTCATACGGTATTCCAAGGCTAAGAGAGCTGCCGTGGCGGCAGCTTCAGGATCGTCCCCGTTAACGTGGAAGATCGGGGCTTGAATCATTTTCGCCACATCTGTTGGATATACCATGGAGCGGGCATCGACGGGCTCGGTTGTGAATCCAATTTGGTTGTTGATAATGATGTGGACTGTCCCTCCCGTTGTGTAGCCTGCTAGTTTTGAAAGATTTAAGGTCTCAGCCACAATCCCCTGCCCTGAAAACGCGGCATCTCCATGGACGAGGATAGGAAGGACACGCTCATGCTGACTGTCCCCAAGCTGGTCTTGGAGTGCCCGAGCCATCCCCTCGACGACAGGATCGACGGCTTCCAGATGGCTTGGATTAGAAGCAAGTAAGAGTTGTAAGCTCTTCGTTCCCCATGGATGTTGGTATAGACCTCGAGCGCCAAGGTGATACTTAACATCCCCGGAGCCGTGGAAAGAAAGGGAATCACCCTCGCCTTCAAACTCATCAAAGATCCGTCGCAAAGGCTTCCCGACCAAGTTTGCTAAGACGTTCAGTCGCCCGCGATGCGCCATCCCAATAACAACATACTCCACCCCCAGATCCACTGCTCCCTGCAGAAGGATATCCAGAAGAGGCAGGAAAGTCTCACCACCTTCTAAAGAAAACCGCTTGTGACCTACGAACTTCCGATGGAGGAACTGCTCAAATAACTCGGCCTCCAGAAGCTTCTGGTAAATACGGCGTTTCTGCTCAGGGGTGAGGGAAGCTCGGGCACGCGTGCTCTCCATCCGCTCCCGAATCCAGCGCCGGCGCTCGGGGTCCTGGATATGCATGAACTCTACCCCAACAGGACCGCAATACGTGTCCCAGAGAACCTCCAGCACCTGCCGGAGCGAAGCACGATGGTACTCACCTACTCCACCAGTGTAGAAGTGGCGGTCCAGATCCCAAATAGTGAAGCCGTAGTGAGAAGGGTCCAAGTCAGGATGGTATTCCCAATCTTCCTTCAAGGGGTTTGTCTGTGCTAACAAATGCCCGCGGACACGATACGAACGAATAAGCTGTGCCAGACGCTCTTCCTTTACCCCTGGCTCTACAGCGCGATCCTCCGCCCACTGGAACGGAGGAATCGGAATACGAAGCTCGTTGAAGATGCGCTCGTAAAACTGGTCAGCCCCTAAAAGGAGTTTCTCAACAAAAGCGAGGAATTCTCCCGATTCCGCTCCCTGGATAATGCGGTGGTCGTAAGTGCTGCTAATGGTCAAGACTTTGCCAACAGTCGTGTGTGCCAGTGTTTCTGCCGGCGTTGCACGCAGCTGTGCAGGATACCCAATAGTTCCTGTGGCAACAATGAGACCCTGTCCTTCTAAAAGGCGTGGCACGGACATAGCCGTGCCTAAGGTACCCGGATTTGTCAGGGAGACTGTTGCGCCGGAAAGTTCTTCTACGCTCAGCCGACCTTGGCGGGCGCGATGGACAAGATCATCATAGCGATGGACAAAATCTACAAAGGAAAGATGTTGAGCGTCTCGGATGACTGGTACCAGTAATGAACGGCTCCCATCCTTACGGACGACATCAACAGCTATGCCGAAGTGAATGTTAGGCCGGCGGACGCGATAGAGTCTGTCTCCAATGAGAGCACAGGCATCGTTCAGGTGCGGATAGCGCTTGAGTGCCTGTAGAACTGCCCATGCGATAAGATGGGTATAACTCAGCTTCGGCTGTCCATACCGCTGTAGGTAGCGGTTAGCCAACCAGCGGTTTTCTTCCAACAGCTTGACCGGGATCACCCGAAACGAGGTCGCCGTTGGCACGCTTAGGCTTTGGTTCATATTTTGAGCAATGCGCTCGGCACTCCCTTCTAGAGCAATAAGCTCATCGGAAGGGAGAAGCCACTTCGGTGCGGAAGGGACTGGAGGTGGTACGGGAAAAGATGCCGAAACAGTACCGTTATATCCCTGGGGAATGGAGAACCCCGCCTGCTCAAAATAGCGGCGCCATTCTGCAGGGAGGGAATCGGGATCCAGGAGGTACTTAGCGTAGAGCTCCCGGATATAAGCCTCGTTGATGGAAGGCGACGGTGCTGACGAAGGCTCCATAGGGTTCAATTGTGATCCAAGTGTACCCGCCTTGTGACTATCAATAAGACGGATATCCCTGTTACCATAGTCCGTCAGCCCCCGAATTGCCGCGAAGAAGTCGGTAACTTTGTTCCGATAGTTGGGTGCGCGAAGCAGAGGTATCATGCAATGGGGTGGAGATGGTTGTCCTGTGTCGTTATCGTTGTTCCCATAGCTTGGGCTCAGCCAGCTCTAACGCTACGAGGGCTTTTTCTCCGGAACTGGCACGTTGCCCAGCTCCGTGACGCTGGCGGTATCATTAACTGCGGGACTCTTCGTTCAGGGACGGGGAATGGATGGGGAGCTGCAGTGGGAATAGAGTTTCCTTTCTCCAATATGTGCCTTGAGCTTGGGCTTATCCTAGGGCGACGCGATGGAATCCTTACAACTCAGAATGCATTTCCGTTTCGGGACACAATCACTGGGGCTGTTGTGGACGTAAACACGGAAGTGCAACTCCAAAACTCATGGCTAATCGCTCAGTTTCAACCCATGCTCCATGTTCTCTTTGGAGACCGTCTCCGGGCCATGGGAGGATTCTGGCTTGGAACCTCCTTGGCGGCTCGCTTCCGTCAGGAGGAGCAAATTCTGAGTCCGGACACCGCATTTTTCCTCCTGCCGGATGGACGCCGAGTTCAGAGCCGGCTGCTGTATGAGGGAAACTTCCGCAATCGGACTCGGTTCCAGTTGGGGGCTACGGTCGGGCTTGAGCACACTGTTCGCTTGGGAGGAAGATGGCAGTGGCTACAGCGATTCGGGGTAGAATACACGCTGAGCAGTTTGCTGAAAGAGGCCCCGTGGCGTCTGTGGACACTGCAGGCAGAAATGGGATTGCGCTGGGAGATAACCCCTCCGAGGTCAGAAAGACCCCTACCTCCCCCACCACTTTCCCCACCCCCTGTTGCTGAACATCCCCCGGCAGAGCCATCACCGAGCGTGTTCGTGCAACCGTTGGAAATTCAGGCACGGATTCGGACAGGGTACGAATTGCTGGCAACTCCCCCTGTCGTGCCAGCGGTGTTTTTCGCACAGAATTCCGCCGACATCCCTGAGCGTTACAAACGCACGATGGTGGAAAAGGAGCTAACAGAACTTGATGCACTAACAGTCCATCAGTTCGTTCTCCCTTACATAGCTCAGATTCTGAAGCGGTATGCGCAAGCGCATGTAGTCCTTGGAGGGGCAACTTCCGGCGAAGATGAGCCTGGCGGGATTGAATTAGCACGACGACGTGCTGAAGCAGTGCGTCGGGCACTCATTGAGCTTGGTGTCCCCGCTGAACGGATCACCCTCCGATGGTCACTTCTTCCTCCCACTCCTTCCAATCCAGCTTATGCCGAAGGTCGGGAGGAGAACCGGCGCGTGGACATTGTGGTCCTGAAGGCTCCGACAATTGAATATGTTCGGCACCAGCGATTTCGGGAACTTGTTGGAAATCTTACCCTTCGAATACAGTGTCGTAACACCGACCCCCAGGAACAGCTTGAGCTTAGCATATCGTGTAACGACACCCCCGTCCATTTACCCTGCTCTGTGGAATCAATCCATAGTCTGCCATTACAGTGCCGGCTACCGCAGTCGGAAGGGAGTTTTCCCCTTTTCCTACGAGCTGTTGCTCCGAAAAGTGGGGTTGCTTCCGATGCTTACATGGAAGTGCATCCTCTGGCGTACCCGCATGATACTGTCCTGCTGGACCTACGTCGTTTCCGGGCAGTCCTGCGGTTTGATTACAACAGTTCCCAGCTTCTGCCTGAGGTCGAAGAACGGCTCCGGCAATTAGTCTCATTCCTTCCTCCGTCAGCTTCAGTCACCATCTATGGGAGTACGGACGCGTTGGGTACAGAACAGCGAAATATCGAGCTCACGGCAGAGCGAGCGCGACGAACGGCGGAGTTCCTAAAGGCTCTCTCCCCGACCATACGTATCCGCACGGCAGCGCTTCCCCCGGAGCGGAAATTTCCGGAAACCTTGCCCGAGGGACGTTTTCTGAACCGCTCTATCTGGATAGAAGCGGAGCTCTGATGGTGTGGACGACACTCTTCCCTCCGATCCAACGTCTCCCAACTTGTAGGTCGTTCATTCCAGAGTCTATCCTATGGTGCGGATTGCACTGTCTCGCGCTAGCGGAAGTCCGAAGTATGAGAACTATATCCTCTGGCTCCGCCGGGCTTCCGTAGAAGTTGAGGTAGTGGATTTATCAACTGTGAGTTCACCCCTGGAGACTCTGGAAAGCTGTTCAGGACTTGTTCTAACGGGTGGCTCCGATGTTGATCCCAGGCGGTATGGGCATCCTGAATATGCATCTCTCTGTAGCGAACCCCCTGATCAGGCACGGGATGAGTTGGAGCTCCAGCTCATCGAGCACGCAGTAGAGCACCTACAGATGCCGGTTCTGGGTATCTGCCGTGGCGCTCAAATTCTTAATGTTGCTTTCGGTGGTACACTGATTGCTGATATCCCAACCCAACGTCCAACGGAGATTCGGCACTGGAAGATAGGCGAAGCAGACTCTCGGCATCCCGTGCAGGTACTTCCTGCAACACTCTTGTGGAAGTACACCCGGACAGAAGCAGACGAGGTTGCCAGTGCTCACCATCAAGCGGTTGCCGAGTTAGCACCAGTCTTTACTGTCTCAGCACTCTCTCCCGACGGTATCATTGAAGCTTTTGAATGGGCAAATCCCGAAGGACGGGGTTTCCTCATTGCTGTGCAATGGCATCCGGAGCGAATGCCATGGGAAAATCCGCTTTCCTCTGCCCTTGCGGAGCGCTTTGTGCAGGAAGCGGAGGAATATGCTCTCATGTTCCAGCAAAGGGGATGTTAAGCCTGGGATGACCCTATGTTTCAGGGCAACCTTGTAATTTTGTGTGAGGTTAGTGCGGGAATAGCTCAGTTGGTAGAGCACGACCTTGCCAAGGTCGGGGTCGCGGGTTCGAGTCCCGTTTCCCGCTCAGCGACGCGAGTCGCCACTTCCTCTTTATGCTGCATGCCTTGCCATCACCTTCCCCGATGGCAGGGCATTTTTTTTACACCCCGAATCCTTCTCGACCGTCTATAGCCAAGATAGGGGATGTCTCAAAAACTCGCGGGTAGCGGCAGGGACATAGCTACGGAATAGTGTCGAAGGCAAGCCGGGTTCCATGCGATACATCATATCGGTGATCCTCATATGCCCTACCCTTGCGTTGCTAGTGTTAGCAGGATCTGTAAGTGGAGTATCCGTGCGCTCTTCGTCACCGACAGAGCTCCTGATTGAGTACCAACCGGTAGTTGGCAGGCAGGAGCGAGAGTGGCTTCACCTGCCTTTGGTCACGGGAGCTCAGATACTTGGGCGCTCCGAGGAAGACTGGTTGCAGCCCGTTGTAGAGTTTCCTATCACTGTCCCTGGTCCCCAAGCAATAGGGGGGATAGAAGTTACGCGGGTAACGACTCGTCGGCAATCAGGGCTTCCGGCAACTGTTCGGGAATTCGTGGAGCGTACTGGCAGTGCTCCACCCATAGGCAGGGTCCCGGAGCAATGGGCGGAAGTCGTATACGGCGGAATAGCCCGTGCTCGCCATCTGGCGTACGTTCGAATCCGGTGTGCTCTTCCCCATCCCTCGGCCGGCGTGACGGAGATATTGGAATCGCTGGAGCTGCGTATCTGCTTTCTTCCCGAAAGAGCAGTCCCTCCCCCCCTGTGGGACAAGGAGCGACAATGGGAAACGCGACTAACCCTGAACGATGAAGTAGCGCTGCAATGGTATGCGGGGGGTTCTGCTGAAAGCTACTCCTCGGTCTCACAGACAGCGGCTGTAATACCTCCAGGTACATGGCTTCGGCTCGGGATTCGGGAAGAAGGTATTTACCGCATCACTGCTGAACAACTCCAGCAACTTGGGGTTCGATTGAGCCCAGCAGAAGTTGCAACCCTTAAGCTTTGGGGGACAGGTGGTGAACCGCTCCCCGAGGACCCCGCCACAGCTGTGGGAGAGCATGTAACTGAGATTCCGATCATCGTGCGCACGGAGGACAACGGAGAGCTCAGAGAGATTCTCTTCTATGGTGCTCCCGCCTTAGGATTTCATTACCGGGATAGTGCCTTTCAGCATTTCCTCAATCCCTATTCCGAGCTCAACTACTACCTTCTTACCTGGGGAGGAACTCCCGGATTACGAGTATCGCCTGCTCCTCCTCCTTTTGCAGACTCTGTCTTTCGTCCCTCTACGTATACGGCTCGGATTTTCTACGAGCAGGAGTTATACCAACCCTTTGCTCTGGGTTCGGGTCGGGATTGGTTTGGTCCTTTGGTGGACCCTGCGCTGCCGGTAGTCTACACGACGCCACTTCCCGATCTTGACCGGAGTGGAGAGATTCTCTATCGGTTTGTTCTCGTTAATCGGGCATCTGTTCCGGCTCAGTATGAAGTTACTGAAGGCGGTCGTCTGATTTGGCGCGGAAATGTCGGGAGCGTTTCGCCCTTTGGCTATGTAGAGGCTGTGTCCAGTCGGCGTATTTCTGTCCGAGTTCCAGCAGATTCCATTGCCCCGGACAATCGTAGCGTGTTGCGATTCTCCTATCGCACATCCACGGGAACTGGCTCGGGGCATGTAGACTGGGTAGAAATCCACTATCCTCGTCGCTTCGTTGCGGTGAACAACACAATAGAGTTCTTCACAGACCCTTCCTGGAGTGGTGTACTGGAGATTGCTGTCACAGGATTTTCCGGAAAGGAAATCTGGGGATTTGACGTAACGGACCGTCGCAGACCACTCCTTCTGCAGAACCTTGCGCGGTCTTCTGGGGTTTTTGTCTTCCGCACAGAACAGCAGCGGTCCCAGCCTCGGCGCTTCTTTATAAGTGCTCGTTTCTTAAGCCCTGTCGTCATTGAGCGCGCGGAAGTTCTTGGACTCCGTCAGCAGCGTCAGGGAGTTTCCTTAATCGTTGTGACACATCGCCAATTGCTAAACTCTGCAACTGCCTATCAGCGGTACCGGAGCACAGCGGGGATTTCTAGCTTTGTAGTCCCTATGGACGCTGTCTACAACGAGTTTGCTGCGGGAATGCCAGATCCGACAGCATTGCGCAATTTCCTTGCAACGGCTCTGGTGTTATGGGATCCTCCTCCACGGTTTGTAATCTTCTGGGGTGATGGACATTATGACTACAAGGGTATTTCCACGCAGCGGCCCTCCTATGTCCCAACTTACCAGTCAGCTACCCTGCTATCGGATGTGAGCGAGACGTCCTACAATGCTATTAACAGCTACACGACGGATGACTACTTTACCTGGCTCCAAGGCAATGACCCTCTACCGGATATTGGCTTAGGGCGCATTCCGATTAACTCCGATGCGGAAGGGATGTGGATGGTAGAAAAATTGCGGCAGTATGAGCACTATTCAGCTCAGGGCAATTGGCGGACAACGATTACTCTTGTTGCCGATGACGGACCGACAACGGGAGCCTCTTCGGACTGTACGCTCCATACACAACAGAGTGAGGAACTGAGTCGGCTTCTTCCCCCTTTCCTCCTGCAGCGCAAGATCTACCTAACGGAGTATCCCGCGGAAAATATCCCCGGGGGACGACGCAAGCCAGGGGTTACCCAAGACCTAGTTGCTGCCGTTAACGCTGGTACGCTTCTTCTCAACTGGATCGGTCACGGTAATCCGCGCCTGTGGGCGCATGAGCAGATCTTGGAGCGAGAGACTACAGTTCCCCTCTTCCGCAACTTGGATCGGTTGTTTTTTCTGACAGCAGCTACTTGTGATTTCGCTCGTTTTGATGATCCTCACGTTCCTAGCGGTGCAGAGGTAATGCTCTTGAGCCAGCTTGGTGGTGCTATTGGGGTTGTGGCAGCTTCCCGCCTTGTATATGCTACACCCAATGCAAGAATCATGCAGTACTTCTACTCCCAGCTTTTCCAGCGACGTGGAGACAGTACCTTCGCCCCTCTGGGTGAAGTCTACATGGCAGCGAAACTGCAGAGGTTTGATACACTCAATGATCGGAAGTACGTTCTCCTTGGCGATCCTGTGCTCTCCCTCCTTTTACCGAACGGACGAGTTCAGATGGACTCTCTCAATGGCATAGCGCTTACGGATTCCATCCCGACAATTGCGCCCTGGGGAAAAGTGCGTCTCAGCGGACGGGTGTTGACCCCAAGGGGAGAGGAGTGGACAGACTTTTCGGGCAATCTCTTCCTCACGCTGACAGATGCGCCGATTCAGTTCCATGTTCCGGAGCCTTGTGGGTCGGGTGTAGCCTACCACGTTTTTGAAAAGCTCAGCGGTATCCTCCATCAGGGGATGTACACGGTTCAGAACGGGCGATGGACAGTAGAGTTCGTTGTGCCTCAGGAGCTAAGCTTTTCCGAGATCCCGGGGCGGTTGTTTGCTGTTGCCGTTGCATCGGATGGGCGGAGCGCTTCTGGCGTGTATTCCAGTATTCACTTTGCCGGCACTGTTCCTTCTGAAAGGCAGGATACAGTGGGTCCACGGATCCGGCTCTACATTGACGATCCGAGCTTCCGTCCCGGGGACCTGGTCCGCTCAGTGCCCGAGCTAATTGCTGAGCTGTGGGATGAGAGCGGAGTAAACACCTCCGGCGCGTTAGGACGCCGCATAGAAGTATGGGTAGACGATGAGACGGCCTCCACCGATCTTACCCCGCTTTTCCAATTGCTTCCCGATCGCCCTGGGATTGGAATTGTTCGCAAGCCGCTACTGGGGTTAGATCCGGGACTACACCGAGTGCGACTTCGAGCATGGGATGTTTACGGGAATTTTTCCATAGCGGAAACATTTTTCCGCATTGCTCCGGAGCCCATCCTCGCCGAACCCACTGCCATTCCCAACCCGGCAGCTGCTTTCCCCGTCCGGTTTTCCTTCTTATTTACAGGCACAGAACCCATGCGGGCTGAATTCGTGATCGCGACAGTGGTTGGTAGTCTGCTCTACCGGCGGGAGGTGGAACTATTACCACAGCGCCGTGTTGAACTAATGTGGGACGGAACTACGGGCGCGGGCGTACCCGTAGTCTCAGGGACGTACGTCTATAGCATACGCCTCTTGACTCCCAATAGCCCGAGAGTGGCTGGAACCATAGTGGTTGTCCGTTAGACTTGACATGGAGCTCCAATGGGTCGCGGTAGTGTAGTTGTCGCATTGTTAGCTAGCACTACCCTTGCCTGGGGACAGGCAGGTGCATCGGCTGTTCCCTTTCTTTTGATTTCCCCAGATGCTCGCGCAAGTGGCATGGGGGAATCCGGTACTGCCATTGCCGACAACATCAACGCCATTTACTGGAATCCGGGAGGACTTGGTTTCCTAACGAACCGGCAGATTGCTCTCAGCTTCTCCCGTTGGCTGCCCCAGTTTAACGCCGATCTTTTCTATAGCTACATCACTGCTGGGCAGTACTTCCCACAAGTGGATGGCACCGTGGCGGTGAACTTCATCCTGATGAATTTGGGTGAGTTCGTTCGAACAGACCAACTGGGGAACGTGTTAGGGACTTTCCGCTCCAACGAGTTTAGTCTTGGCCTCTCATACGGCGCCCTCATAGCCGACGATTTAGGGGCAGGAATCCAACTGCGCTTTATCCGTTCCAACCTGGCTCCGGCCGCAGCAGGTGAATCCGTTGCAGGCGTGGGAACTAGTGGGAGCTTTGATTTAGGGCTTCTTTGGAAGCCTTCGCGGCTCCCTCTTCCTATTGGTGGACTAGACCTAGGGAATCGGATTGCTTTAGGGCTCAACCTCCAGAATATCGGTCCGAAGATGACCTACCGCAACGAAGCCGATCCTCTCCCTACCAATCTCCGGGTTGGGCTTGGGCTCCAGGTTGTGCGGGATGAGTTCAATGACCTGAAGCTTGCCCTTGATATCGCTAAGCTGATGGTCCGCCGTGATAGTTTGGGGTCGGATGCGCTACCGTTGTCGCTGATAACGGCATGGCGTAATCCAGGCGTTGAGTTGGCAATGGGAATGGAGTATTGGTATCAGCAAACGGTAGCGCTGCGCTTGGGGTACTTTACTGAACCTTCCCGCTTAGGGAATCGCCGCTTCATTACCTTCGGAGCTGGAATTCGCTACGATATGTTCACGCTGGATTTCAACTACATCAACACAATCGAGGAAAATCACCCTCTTGCTGGCACGATGCGCTTCTCATTGCTGGTGGACTTGGGAAGTACGGCGGAGTGAAGGTCATGTCTGGGGCTGTTCTGAGAAAGCCAGCAGATATTCCCGAAAGGTAGCTGCTCGCTCCAGCCCTTGCTCTGTTGCAACGATGCTGATGTAATCCCAAGAGGTACAGTCGTAAAGAGGCGTTGCTTGTGGTAAGGACAAACGCCGTCGCAAAGGGGGTGCAACGCCTGCAAGCTCTCCGCTCCATGAGCGTGGGAGAATTTTCTCGCGACAACTGAGCACCCATACGGGTCGGTGCTCAAGCCATGCCGAATAGGCCAACAGTGCCGTCCCCACCTTGTGGATGACGCCATCAAGGCAGAGGGCGTCAGATCCAATCAGAAACAAGGTGATTTCGGGTAGGAAGGTACCTACTTGTGCTTCTGCCAATAACAGTACGGGGAACCCCAACGAGTATGCCCACGACGCCAGAAGGGTTCCCTCACCCCCAGGCTCGGAAAGGGTACACAATAGGTGGATTTCTTTCCCAAGGCGACGGCACTCCTGGAGAAAGAGGCGTACCTGTGAACTGGCAGAGTGCGTAAGAACAGTCGCTCCTCCTGGTACGGAGGAAGCTAGAATCTGTGCCGCCTGCTCGCTATTCTGGAGAACTTGGTCGAGGAAGTCCGAGGCTACAGCAGCGATGGTATCTGCCGACAGAGGGGTCTGGGATTCCAAGGTGTCAAGGCGGTAAGCAAGTTGCCAAAACAGAGCCATTGCCGGATGAGCAGATACTAACCTGGCAAGGCTTTCTCGGATGTATTCAGCAGGGACGCGGGCAGCAGCCATCTGGCGGCAGAGTCGGACAAACATCCGGAGAAGCTGGAGAGAACCGCGCTGGCGGTCGGCAAGAAGTTGCTCCAAGCGCTTGTGCCATTCCTTCATCGGAGCACCTCGCCGGTAGACAAACTCCATAGGAGCAAGTCCAGCTCTTCCGGTAGAATGGCAAGCTGCTCAGCGAATCGGAAAAAGAGAGCCTCTGTCTGTTCGTATTCGGTAGCGTTTCTAGGGAGCCTGACCGGAAAGCCAAATTGCTGCATCCAAAAGATGACGTGGCGATCCAAAACGGCGATACCTCGGACGCCGGTATTGCGGAGGAAGTGCGAGGCTTCCTTCATTCCCAAGCCTTCAACGAGATCAACCAGACAACGCCGTCTCTCCGATGCCGGGGTATCCCTGTAGAGAATTTGCCAAACGGTGGGGAAGATGGAATGGAGTTTTGCCAGCCGGCGTGCCTTCGTCCGGTGGAAGCGAATGTAATGGGACGGCATTCGCAAGATAGCTTCCAGTTGGGCGGCTGGAATCGGGCGATGGTAAAAGCAACGCTGGCGAAGCTCGGTCATAACGGCGATAGCATGTCGTGCCTTCGTACCTGGAGTACAGAGGCAATAGCACAGTTCATAGAACGTTGACTCCGGCTCCGTCCCGACGAGGGCAAATTCTTCAAGCCGACTGCGGATACAAGAGCGCCGTTCTGCGTATGCCGTCTCGAGTAACCGCCGGAGCGATAGGAACGGTAAATGGTCTTGTTGCAATTGTGCGTCACTATTACCGATAGCACTGCAACAGCTCATTGCTGAAGCAGATGCTCATTGCCTTCTACAAGCCATATGGAGTGCTGTCGCAATTTACGCCAATTCCCTCTTCCCGCTTTCGTACACTTGCTGAATTCGGATTCCCGCCAGAGGTTTACCCAGTCGGACGGCTGGATGCTCGCAGCGAAGGATTGCTCCTGTTGAGTGATGAGCCATGGATTACCTTCCGACTTCTAAACCCTCAGTTCCATCACCGACGAGTCTATTGGGTACAGGTAGAGGGGGTTCCTACGGAAGAGGAACTTGAGCGTCTCCGGCGTGGAGTGAAAATCGCTGGAGGTTATCGCACTCGTCCATGTAGAGCATGGATTCTCAAGCCTCCACCACGAGTTCCTCCACGTACTCCTCCCATCCGCTTCCGAAAGAGTATTCCCACCTGCTGGATTGCTTTAGAGTTAACGGAAGGCAAGTACCATCAGGTGCGCCGTATGACAGCAGCGATCGGGCATCCAACACTGCGATTGCTGCGAGTGCAAATCGGGGAGTTTCAACTCTGGAGCCTCCAGCCGGGAGAATGGCGTATTCTATCACCCCCCGAACGGGCAGCTGTTCTGCAGCTATAGTCCCAAACGGACAATCGCCAACACGGAGAGATAGCCCTTTCGCTGCTCTCCCCCGGTTCGTCCGATAAGGTTGCTGATGGCATATCGAACCTCTACCCCTATCCCTACCGGACCAAGTGCAACACCCGCTCCAACACCAACATCTCCACCAACGCGGTGTTGATTCTGTGTTCCAATTGCCAGTGGAATGGAAAGCTCGCCCCGCTCCATGTCGGTAGAAGAGTTCAGAAGCGTGTAGCTGAGCTGCGCACTGACGGTAAGGCGGACAATTTCTGGAAGGAGTGCAAACTCAATACCGGCGCTAATGGGAACCAAGTTCTGCACGGAGACCAGCGTTACGACGGTATCCCTACTTTGGGGGTCCACAACATGTATACGGCTCTGAGGGAAGCGTACCAAGGCAATCCCACCAATGAAATGGAAGCGTCCCGAAAGAGCGGTCTGCGTGCGCACCCCGATATGGTAGCCCATCCGAATTGCCTCGCGGAGCAGAGAGCGAACAGTATCTCCGGAAGCAACGCTGGCACGATTGTAGATGTCATTGACCGATTCTCCAGGAATGGCAGCACCACCGAAGAAACTTACTCCTGCCTGCGCCCATATGGCAATGGAGGTGCCTGTGAGCAAGCCGAGGCAGCGTAATAGCATCTTACCCTCCTCCGGTAGGGTCACTGTCCATGCTGTAATAACACTTCGAGGTGGTCTTGCAGAGTGCGCAAGTATGACTCCAGCGACTGGTATCCCACAGTACGAAATTGCAAGCGCCCTTGGCGATCTATGAAGGCTTGGGTCGGGATCGCCGTAACACCAAGACCGACCGCCAAAAGATCAGCAGGATCAGTGTACATCGGCAAAGTAAACTGTGGGTTATTACGCCGAAAGTCCTGGAGCACCTTTCGGCGATCTTCTCCACGCTCCCACACGTTGACGGCTATGATAGCAACGTCCGAGCGCTCCCTATACAGTTCCCACAGCTTCTGTAGAGACGGGAATGCTTCCATACACGGTCGGCACCATGTTGCCCAGAAGTCCAACACAATGACTTTCCCACGCAGGGAATCCAGCCGGAGGCTATCTCCCTCGGGGTCAATGATAGAGATTTGCCAAGCAGGAGCCGGTAATTCCCATTGGAGGCGCTCGTTCCAGAGGCGATGACGACGGAATTGTGCTGCTTGTTCCTGAAGTCGAAACATCTCCTCCTGCAGCTTTGCTGAATCGTTCTGAACCGTCTGCAGGAAAAGCTCCCGAAATTGAGCCCAGAGTGTATCGCTAGCCTTGTCCTCTAGGATAGACTGTACACAGACGGAGAAGGCATTCTTGGGCTGTCCAATAACACGGAAGGCCTCCACTATCTGCTCCAGGAGCTCTGTTGGGGTATCCTCACGATAGACAGACCAAGCTTCCTGGAAGCGTTGGATAGCCTCTTCGATGCGCTTCTGCTGGCGTCGGAGGCGTGCCTCTGTGGCAAGGACCAATCCATGAAACAGACGATTAGCCCTCTCCCACTGGCTCGTGCTAAGGTATGCAGGCTTGCGATGGAGACGGGCATGACGCTGCTGCGAGTAGCTCATCAGCATAGAGCGGACCCACTCCTCAGCGCGTTCGGGTTGCTGGCGCTCCAGCCAGTAATTTGCAAACTCAGCATACGCTGCTGCAGGAACATGGGGATGACGTCGGAAGAGAGCTACGACACTATCGGCATATCCATGCTGCAGAAATCCCCGCACAAGTGCCAGGTACATTTCCTCGTATCCGGGTGTTTCCGGAGAGTAGAGCTGGAGAAAGCGTTGTGCCGTGGCAGTGTATTCCTGGAAAATTGCTGCGCGGTTGAGGCGGAGCAAGAGGATTTCTCGAGCTAATTCCCATTGAGGGAACCGTTGGAGGACTCGCTCCTCCAAGGATTCCACACGACGCTGTTCCCGAAGGGCGCCCAATGCCCAGAGAGCAGCCCGCACATCTGTCTCGTTATCCTCCGGATACGGTTGCCGGAGGAGCTGCTGCAATTGTTCTCTCCAAGTTTGCTGGTCAATCCGCCGTAGCCGGCCTTGAACAGCCAGGAGCCAAACATGAGCTGCGAAATTCCGTGGCTCTTCACGGACCAGTCGCCGTAGGAGCTGTTCCGCCTCCCAGAGGTTCGGGACACGCCGCCACCCCCCTTCTTGCAAGGTTCCAAAGCGGCTTACAGCCGCTCGTAAGAGAGCAGCAGGAATGGGTTTCCCTTGCTCGTGGACGAGGATTTCCCAGAGGCGCCCGCCGTGCGTGTCAAAGGAAATCCCGTTTCCGACTTTGCACAGAGCAAATACTGTCGCTGTATCCAGTCGAAATCCCGCAACGTGCTTACCCGTACTTCGCTGGTATTCCAGCGGTACCTCCTGCAGAGTCGGATACACCTGGGATTCCGTGAACTCGTAGACATAGAGCCAGAGGTATTCCCCCGGAGCAAAGAGGGATAAATCGGGTGTGTACTCCACTGACACTGAAGCCCCTCGGGGAGGATGCTCCGGCAACAGATGGAGTTGTCCAGCCATTAGCCCATTTGCAACAAGCGTGAAGAGAAGCCACCACATCGCCCTTCTTTCCTGAGTTCTACGGTGCTTCTTCGTACGGAGCACCCAACCCATAGACAGTGCGTAAGTGCTCCTGCAAATATGCAAAGGCATCTTGTGGATTGCTGGCATATGTAAACAACCGCAAGTCCTCCGGGGCAATCACTCCCGCCTCGGCCATGTACTCAAAGTTGACAACACGACGCCAAAACTCCTCGCCATAGAGTACGATGGGAAGCCGACGCCGAATCTTACGGGTCTGGACCAACGTGAGGACTTCCATGAGCTCATCCATCGTACCGAAGCCTCCGGGAAATAGGACCATCGCTTTGGCAAGGTAGACAAACCAGAACTTGCGCATGAAGAAGTAATGGAACTCAAAATTCAGCTCGGGCGTAATGTAAGGGTTAGGTGCCTGCTCGTACGGTAGACTGATTCCCAACCCGATAGAAATCCCTCCGGCTTCGTATGCCCCGCGATTTGCTGCTTCCATAATTCCTGGTCCCCCGCCGGAGCAAATCACGAAGCGGCGTGCTGGCGGGAGCGTGAGCGACCATTCCGTAAGCATCCGGGCCAGTAGGCGGGCTTCCTCGTAGTAGCGTGTCAATGGACGGATCCGCTCCAGCTCACGTTGGCGTTGCTCGATCTCTGCAATGTTCTTCCCACGCCAATCCCGTTGAGCCTGGAGAGCGTTCCACTGATGTTGGAACTCCTCCTCTGAAAGGCAGCGGGCAGAACCCCAGAAAACCACTGTATTGCGAATGCGAAGGTTGCGGAAGCGCTGTTCCGGGTAGAGGTACTCTGCCAAGATGCGGAGAACCCGCGCGTCTCTGCTGTGCAGAAACTCTGGATTGTCATATGCTTTCGGGGATCGCTGACCGATGGGCAGCTTGTTATCCATGGATGACCTCAGCGGAGCAAGTGAAACCCACCATCGACGAGCAACCATTGACCAGTAATATACGGCGTCGCTGTCGCAAAGAAGTAGACTGCCTCAAAGACGTCGTCCGCTGTGCCGTAACGTCCAGCTGGGATGCGCTCCACGGCAACAGGTGGGGACTCCTGGGGGTCTAGCAGGAGAACTCCCGGACAGACGGCGTTAACGGTAATCCGAGGCGCAAGCTCCAAGGCCAAATTGTGGGTCAACTGTAGCAAAGCGGCTTTGGAGACATTGTATGCTGTTCGGTGTCGCCACGTCCGAACTCCGCCTAAGGACGCGATGTTGATGATACGCCCTTGCCCAGGCTGTAGCGAAGCGAAAGCTTGGCTGGCATAAAGGCACGCCGAAAGGTTAACCTGGAGGGTTTCCTCCCACAGAATCGGGCTGAGTTCGGATAGCGTATGGGGCGGTGGGAAAACACCGGCATTGTTGACCAGTACATCCGGTGGTCCCCAGAGCTCACAAGCAGCGGAAAATGCCTGACGAACTTGTTCCGGCCGACGCAGGTCTGCCTGTAGGCTGACGATGCGAACGCCGTAGCGGCGCAATTCTTCCATCAACTGTTGAGCTTCAGCAGACGAACGCCAATAGTGGATGAACACGTCCCAGCCGCGTCGGGCAAACCTTTCGGCAAGGGCTCGCCCTAAACGACGAGCAGCACCTGTGATGAGAACGCTTGGCATCAGAACAAATCTCCTACGAGTTACGGTCCCACCGGTAAATAGGAACCCACACACCAGGAGCAGTCTCAAGCTGAAACTCTTGAGTCCACACCCATTCCCGCCGAAGATACCCGAGAGCAATCCATTGGCGACGCCAAGGATCAAAAGCAGCGCTTGTCAGGATTCCGACCTGGCGCTGTGATGCAAAAAGAGGCGCCGGCGCAGAGAGGGAACTAGGGCTATAGAATCGCACTAACTGGCGCTGGACCTTATCGTAAGTAGACAAGCGGGCAATGACCTCTTGTCCAACGTAACACCCCTTCGTCAAGCTCACCAGTTCGGTCAAACCAGCCTCCCAGGGGTTATACTCTTCCGTCCACTCCGTCCCATGGCGACCATGCCCGGCGGCAATACGGAGAGCCTCCACTTGTTCGGACGTTAAGGGTTCTCCTGCGCACTCTCTGAGAGCCTCCCAGAGCTGCGCGCTCCTCTCCTCAGGAACAAGTAACCGGTAGGCAGAGTCTGGGATAAACGCAGGAACGCGGAAGCAGCGTAAGGGATATCCACGCCATTCTCCGGCATAGCCAGCTCCCCAGTGGACGGGTGTCACGCGGGGAAGTCCCAAAGCGGTAAGGAGCTCTTTGCTGGGAGCTCCATGGAGCTCAGCCCCTCCCCATCTCTGGGGTGGGTGGAAACGCACGTCATCCAACACACGGAAGCGACGCAGCCATGCTAAGAGTTCCTCCCCTGCTCCTGCCGAACAGAAAACCTCTACATTCCCAGGCTCACGATGCAGGACGATACCGACATCTTTAATCCGCCCCTTTTCCGTCACGAAAACTGTTGCTCTCCCCTGTCCCAATGGCAGTCCTGCTATTTCTGCAGTACTCATGCGGTGGAGGAAGCTGAGGACGTCCGTTCCCGATAGCTCCAGGAGCTCCCCTGCTGTCTGGAACCAGAAAAACGTTCCAGGAAGAAGCTCTGCAGAGTTCCCTTTAGCACTCATTGTTGAGCGGGTGCACAAGCATTTGTAAGTGTCACCACCATGACGGTTGTTCCGTATTGAGCAGCGGCTTCAAAGGCTGCTCGGAGAGCGGCGAAGAGGTCTTCTATAGGACCGGAGAGCTCCGTGTGCATAGGTTGGACATCGGCGGAGAGACCAGAGGATTGGAGTACAGCGATAGCAGCTTCAATACCACGGTAATCCTGTTGTCGTAAGGGATACACGGCGACAGTTGCAGCAACCATCATAGCTTCCTCCATCGCAGGGCAACAAAGGCTGGGGCATTTCCAGCTCGGCGTCCAGCGTGGTCAGCTTCTTCCAATGGTTCACGCGCTACTGGGGCACAGAAGAGTGCTTCGGCCCGAACTTCAGCGGGTATGCCGACGTACTGTTCCATTTCCTCCGGCGTATAGAACCGAGCCTGGCTCCAAGGCAGTTCCCCCCTGCGCCCTAACCAGCAGTAGAAAGCTGCCCATGGGCTGTGAGCGTGCAGCAGGCCCAGGAGAAGGAGGCCTCCCGGTTGAAGGATACGGACAGCTTCCCGCAGAGCACGCTGCGGTTCGGTGATGAACTCCAGAGTGGCAAAGAATAGAACAGCCGACTGTGAGCTATCCGGGAAAGGAAGCATGTAGGCATGGGCAGCAATCCATTGGACGGGAAGACCCGCCGTGCGGCGCTCCCCATAACGTCGCATGGCAGCCGCCGGTTCTACAGCAATAACAGGGAAACCCTGCCGTGCTAACCATGCCGCTACCCGTCCAGTTCCCGCCCCGACTTCCACAATGACCTTCCCTTTCTCCAGCCCCTCCAATACTTGCTGGAGAGCCATTAGCTCCTGCTGCTCCGCAAACGCCCCTAACGGAGTTTCATACCATCGGTCATATTCCGCTGCCAACTCCTCCAGTTCAAATGGGTTGAAACTGCCAATCATTGCTTCCTCTGCAAAAACGGTCTACGGCGTGAGCAATATGGGCATAGTAACCCGTTGGTTGACAGCGCTGACGACGACAAAATACATACCAGCGGCGCTTTCAGGCAAGCCTAATCGGAGAGGGTGCATACCAATTGCTCCCTGCCATCGCCAAAGACGCTGCCCCAGAGCAGAATATACCTCTACTGTGACTCTGCCTGCCCCCAGAGATATTGGCAGCTCCAGGACTCGTGAGAGTAAATGGCGGGGAACCTCATTGAACAAAGCGGTGCCCTGCCACGGAACGTGGACACTGAGTCCAACATCATCATCCTTCCGAGGCACCAATTTGTAATTGCCGAAGCTGTAGAAGAGGATTCCCCTGATGTAGTCTAGCCGTTGACCGTACTGGAGCACTATCTTGCCATCCGTGCCCCGTGTACCGTACCGTGTCGCCCCATCATCAGTCTCTACCCGAACTCGGGAGGTGAGCTCTTCCGGAGTACCGAAGGCATCGGCATCGACGATGTAGAACTCTCCGAAGTTGGAAGGAGCATCGGCGTTCGTGTCGCTGACGACGATGTTGCGGAACTCCACAAGCATGCTCTCCCACCCTTCGGCAGGGGATTCCCCTTGGCGCTTGCCGGCTATATCGCGCGTGCGCAGGATAACCGGTGGCACAACGTTCCCGCTGGAGATAAAACCACCATCGCCGCCTTGGTCCACTAAGGCAATGGAAGTCAAGGCGGTAACATGCCAGTCCTGAGCGCGGGCTCCAAGCTCGGCAATGACGCCAGAGACACGGATTTTATCTCCACGCCGGAAGCTACGGATCGGATCGGTCGTTGCTGTCGTGTGGAGCCAAATGCCTGAGGATGCGGTTGTGTCGTCCTGCATATACATCCGCGGAGCGGCGTTGTTCGGGATATCGGAAGTGTCCGCAGTGATCACCCCTTCCAGAAGGACGCGGAAGCCGATGTATCCAGAGGCTCCGTTCGGGTTCAGTGTATGGCGGATGTCAGCAATACGGGCAGGGCGGTCCAGTACCTTGTAAAAGTACGTCCCCGTCAGAGGCATCCGCACCTGCATTCCTGCACTGTCGGTGGCTTCGACCCAGTAACGGACAAGGGACTCCGCTGGCTGTGGTGGGATAGTGGCGGTGAAAAGGGTATCATCGGATGCAGCAGCTTCAACGCTGAGGGTATCAGGGCCACCGACCGTGTAGCGAAGCCGAACGGAGGTTATGGGGAAATCCCCTCGGCGGATTCCGATCCGGATCGTCACAGGCTCATCCGACCGTGGGAACGGACGTGCCCGATCGCGTTCTACAGAGGTAATGACCGGAGGCGTGGTACCCAATTCCACATCTTCTGGGTAGACTGGGGTAATCATGAAGGACTGAGGCTGTCCTCCGACGGTGCTGGCAGTGATATAGCCCCGAATCCGCCGAATTCGCTGCCCGACCGGATATGGAGTAAAATCCCGCAGCCGATGGGCCCGCGTCGTGAAGTACCCCGATTGGTCCCGCATATACATCTGGTTGCCCTGGTCATCAGAGAGCACAATGACTGGCTGGTTAGCGACAACAGTAACATCGTGCAGTTCCACCAGCATCCCCACATAGCGCGAGCCCTGCTCAATATTGGGAATGGAGCTTCCCACGGGACCACGGTAGAAGTCCGATATTTGCACCGGTATAGGGTTCGGGAGGGGACGATCGTAATCAAGAAACTCCACAGGGCGAGCTTGTGCGCCTGTAATGACCTCTGCCTGGGTAGGACCCAAGCGGTTGCGGATGGGGTCGGTGTTTGTGGGGAAATTCGTAATACGCACCAGGATTTCTACGTAATCACCGGGACGAACCCGGTCAAAGTAGGTCGCCAATACCGTCGTGTCAGCCTGAAGGACATTGATGCCTGCATAGGCTTGAAGGTTAGGGTTAGAATCGCGCAGGAAGCTCACCCATCGCGCTCCTGCCCATAGCAATGGGCGCCGATCCGTTGCTGGGTCTAAGACCGGAGGCACGGTAACAATGCCCACCAGTAGGACCGTATCCCCAAGAGCAGGTGAAAGCAGCGAGCCCACAGCAATGGAATCGGGGGGCAGTGTCATGATTTCATGAACGTGGACACGTCGGTATTGTCCCACAAGGAATGCAGCTCCTATGCAGAACACAGCCGCTGTGCAAAAGAGCCTTGTCATTCCCATCCTCCCCTACGGTTGAGACTTACTTCACTACCAAGAGATACCCGAGGCGTACAGCTGGGCTATCGGCATCTTCCACGACGATGATGTAAAGACCTGGAGCCAAAGGCTGATCTGCCTTACTGAGCAAGTCCCAAGCATGAATTCCCCCAGGTGTGAGCAAGTGTTCTGGAATACCTGCCTGGGCGAACCAGCCGATCGTTGTTCCCTCGCTATCCCCTTGGTCGTGCCAAAGCGAAGCGACTTCCTGGCCTGCGGCATTCCAGACCCGAATGCGGCAACGGGGTGGAAGGTTGTACAGGTAGAGCTTCCGCCCTCGCTCCGAGTTCCCGTGTTCCCAAGCTGCCGAGAGACGGTATGGGTTCGGGAATACCCCGATACGGGAGATACTGTCGCTGCGCATAGGACCGCGCCCAGGAATGAAGAAGAGCTCTGTTGCCAAGGGGCTAGACTCCAGGGAGGGAATGCCATTCAGCTCATCGGGTGAGCTGAAAGCGGTAAGTCCAACACGGTAAAGCCAGCCGTCAAGGAGTGGACGTAAGGTATAAGCGTACGTGTAGCCGGTGGTGTCGTCAGGGAAAGTTATCCGAGTAGGTCGCCCCTGAGCATCCCGCAGGCGAATTGCCTCAAAGCCATTGTCGTATCCAATCCCGTTGCCCGGTAGGTCCCACTGCCGCAGGAGTTGGAGTGAGTCCACGGCGCCTACAGAGGGCCCTGCAATCCAGAGCCGATATCCTTCAAAATGTCGCCGGTTGGTGAAGATGTCGCGCGCAGCTTCTGAGTGGTCGCTCCAGTAGAGGACGGCTTCCCCACTGCCGAGGACGAGCCGGACTCTTGGGGCCTCCGGTGGTGAAGGAAGCAAAAAGCGTATGATACTGCCATCACCCCGTAAGTCGGGTTCATCGGCGTCCAAGCGTCCGTTTCCATTCAGGTCGGTTCCATTATACGCCCGCTGAGCCCAGTGAGCGTAGCGGAGGAGGTGGATTCGGGAGGAGGCATCATCGGTAGCTGGGTCTCCCGGCTTCTTTGCGCAAATGATTGCAAAAGCAATTCGCACGGAATCCCCGGGCAGTAATTGGGGAAAGGGACCAACCGAGAGCATAATGGAGCGATTGCTCGGCGTACGGAGGAACTGGCGGGCATAGTCCAGACTCACCTGTCCTAAGAAGGAGCTTGAAAGCCGCCGATACCGGCTGAGGTCATTCTGTGGAGATTGGGTCCATTCGTCGCCAGTCGTATTGCGGAACTGCCACGAGTTGAAGAAGACGCCATTAGCTGCAGGCTCACTACCCAGAAACTTAAGAGCAAAGTAACTATCGGCAAGCCCTCGGTCACCTGCGGCGTCCCATTCGTAAATACATGCCTCCTCTTCCAGGAAGCCTTCCGCTCCGGCGCTGTAGAAAGCAGCTCCACGGGGGGCAACAAGACGCGTATTCCGGACCACAGCATCCGCCCATAAGCCAACGTAGACACTTTCAATGGGTGCAGTGCCAACGTTGGCGATCGTATACCATAGAATGACGAAGGCATCGGCGAAGGGGTAATTCCATGCGAAGCTCTCTAACCGTACTCGGAGCCCTAATGGATGCTCATGGTTCGGGATACGCTGTCCAGTGCCAGGCACAACTTGATTTGTGTCCGTGAACTCTACAATGAGATCCCGGTGGCTTATGGCCTCTGGCGTGTAGTACGGATCTGCGGGCAGGGAGGAGCGAATACGCACAGGGGTAAGCGGGGTGAACTCGAATCCTTCACTGGCATACCGCGCTGAGGCAACATCGACGGCTGCAGTTGAAACGGCAATAACCTCCTCTCCCCCCCGGCGGAGGAGTCCCCCAACCCAGAGCCCACCGATGAAGAGGTGCTCAATCCCACTGTTTCGCGGGTACTCGCACGAAGGCTGTGCTGGCCAGTTTGCAAAACCCGTCCCCAGAGTACCGAAATTGGAGATTGTCAACCGGATGTTCCCGACATCAGTAAAATGGGAAGCATCGTCAGGGACAGTGGACTGCCCCCAGAGAGAAAGAGAAACACCAAGGGCAATGAGGGCAACGCGCATAGCGGATGCAAAATTACGCCCCTTCTGCCCCAGCTGGAGAGTTTATTCCCTACTCCTCGCGAAGTGCTTCGGCGATGCGCTGTCGTGCTGCCCACCGAGCCGGTACAATCGCGGCTGTCAGGACCAAGGCAAATCCCACAACAGTTACGGTCAGGACATCCCACAGCTCAAGCCGTACCGGCAAACTTGAGAGAATGTAGCGTGTTGGGTCCAGGCGAATCCATCCAAAGCGCTGCTGTCCCCAGTAAAACCCGATTCCTGCAAGCACGCCGACCAGAATTCCCAGCCCTCCCAGGATGAATCCTTGGCGCACATAGAGTCGCTGAATGTCCATTGCTTGCATACCGAGGGCTCGTACTATGGCGATTTCGCGCTGCTTTCGCACAGCGCTCATCCGTAGGGAAGCTGCTACATTAAACACAGCTACCAGCACGATGAGACTCAGCACAATGAACGTTCCCAAGCGTTCCAGTCGCAACACATCGTACAGTTGTCGGTGAAGCTCATACCAGGGCAGAGGCCGGAAAGTCTTTCCGCCTTGTTCTTGGAAGAAGCGGAGGGCATGCGGGACCTCTTCCGATCTCGGGAGCCAGATATCCACGCTACTCCAGCCATGTGGAGGGAAGCCTGCCAAGAGGCGACCGACGCCAGTGTCCGCATAAATGCTTAAGCTCTGCTGCTCCCCAGCTGGTGATTGGAAGATCCCTGCCACCACAACAGCAATTCCCGGCTGAAACGGGAGTCCAAGGGCTAATTGCTCCAGCATGTTGGGGGTCCATACCAAGAGCGTATCCCCAGGAAGGACGTGCAGTCGTTGGGCAAGTCCAGCTCCGACGACCACAGAGGGGAGGCCAGCAGACTGAAAGCGGAACTCTCCTAATACCATAGCCTCGGGAATTGCTGTTGCGCGCCGCAGCTCTGCCTCGGGAGCAGCAACGAGGAAGGCTGGAGAAAGGGCTTCGCCATGGCGTGCCATGAGGCGTAAGGAAACAACAGGCATTACAGCTTGGGCTCCGCTCAAACGAGCGTATGCCTTCAATGTCTCCGGAGGCGCGACCATCCACTGTCCTTGCACGGGAACCAGTCGGATATGGGGATCATAGCGCAACAGCAGCGTTTGCGCAGCATGGTGAAATCCCTTAAAAATGCTCAGTACACTCAGAAGCGTCCCCGCTCCGATGGCAATACCTACAACAGACAAAGCAGCAATGATCTGAATCACACCCCACCGTCGGCGGAGTGGGAGCCAGCGCCAGAGCAGGAGAGAGACACCTGTCCGATATGCCATCAGTACGTTACCACCAGAGACGACTTTGCTCCATACGTGCGGGAAGTTTCTGTGTCCACCGCTTCTAATGCGATAACGTACAGACCTGGTGGCAGAAGCTCTCCACGGTCTGTTCGCCCATCCCATACTACGTGGCTTTGCGCTGCAGAAAAACGCGCCTGAGTAACGGTGCGGAGTAGAATTCCTTCCTCGTTGAAGATTCGCACGGTAACCAGTGCCTTAGGGAAAGGGATTTCGTAAGCGATCACACAGTAGCGCCGCTCCGCCTCCGAGAGACGGAAGGGATTGGGAGACGCCGTCAGGGAGCCCCGGAGCGGTAGAGGAACGGCAATGCTATTGGTCTTGCCAGGGGTTGCCCCCTCTGGTGCTCCGCAGCTGCTCCAAGAAGAGGCATCTGTCGAGGGAAGAAGAGGGTGGAGCTTTTCCAAGCTAATGCCGCGACGTGTACCTCTCAGAGCCGGATCATGCCACGAGGCAAAGTAGTATACTGAGTCCACCACCACATCGTTGGGATCTCGGACTACAACGGCATCGGCATCGTTGTTGAGAATCAAGGAAGAGGAGCCAATATACACCCCACGGTGTGCAGATAGCCACGGATAGGGTCGCATCACAGCACTATCCCAAGCAATGACCACGAAGCCTCCTGGCGGTACACGGAGAGCTGTGCGGATAACAAGGGTATCAGCCCCAGTCGGACGCCAGTCGTGGAGCTTCCATCCCTCCAACACAAGGGTATCATCGCCGACGTTGATTAGTTCAACGAACTCTGCTCCTTCGGCAGGTGGATTGTAGAGAATCTCGTTGACGCGGATGTTCGGGAGGGTTGCTGAGCGGTAAAAGCGACGATAGACTGTATCATTCCACCATCGGACGTCTCCTGTCAGCGAGATTGCAGCACGGACCTCGTACCAGCCTGCGGGGATATCTCCCCAGAGAATCTCGGCAGCGACCGTCGCCTCCCAGCGTTGCATAGGGGCAAGAGCGGGAATATCCAGCCGATGGCGTATTTCCGTAGGGCTGAAATGGTGATCTCGGTCTACGTCAACCCAGAGTATGGCCACAGCGCTTGTCTGCGGAGCAGTGCCATTGTTGAGAACGACGAGCCGGAAAGCCAATGGCGAAAACATGGCTAGTTCCAGCAGACAGTAGTCATTCGGCACCGGGGTGATGCTGTTGACTTCTCCGGGTGTTGCCCCTGCAGGCGCCTGACAGGGAACCAAGTTGTCGGCAGACCACGCTGGTAAGGTGGCCTGACGACGCTCCAGAGAAATTGCCTTTTTTCCCCAGCGCATGGAGTAGAAGAGCGAGTCTACCAGTACGGAGTCTGAGCGCCGTAGCAGTATGGCATCGCTAGTGTTATTCAACGTAGGAAGTTTCAGCTCTACCAGGAAGGCATTTTCCGGGATATACCGGGCTTCACGGAGGGCAGCTGTATCCCGAGTAAGGATGGCATACCCTTGAGGCGGAATCACCAGCGGAGGGAGAGATACAGCCGTTTGGAGATCAGCAATCCACCAGTTGGTCAAGTCAACAGTGGTGTCGCTGAAGTTAAACAGCTCTATCCACTCCGGCTCTGCCGTCGGGGGAACAGGCATTATCTCGTTGACCACCACTTGGGCCAGGGACTGTCCAGTGGAGATAGTGCCCCACAGAAGTGCATACCTCCACAGCCGGGTTGAACAGCAAGGGAACATCGTCAGTCAGTGGCTCAAAGACGATAGTACTGCCGCAACCGAGCCCTGTCAGCAGCAAGTAAGAGGCGATGGGTCAACCGTTCCAAAGCGGCGGCGTCTTCAGCCGTAAAGCGACCAAGGCATGGGCTGTCAAGGTCCAGGACCCCATAGAGACAACCGTCTGCACAAAGCGGGATAACAAGTTCGGAGAGTGTTTCCGGGCTACAGGCAATATAATCAGGGAATGAGCGGACATCGGGAACGAGAATTGTCCGTTGTTCCCGCGCAGCACGCCCGCAAACGCCCCGACCAATCGGTATGCGCTGGCATGCTGGTTTACCTTGGAATGGTCCCAGCACGAGCTCTTCCCCATCCCGGAGATAGAAGCCTACCCAATTGACCTCAGGAAGGTGCCAAAAGAGCAGTGCAGCCATGTTCGCTGCGCGAACGAAGAAATCCCTTTCCCCTCCCCACAGCTCCTCCAGGTCAGCGGCAAGCGCTTCATACAGAGAGGTCATTGCAGGGGTTGGCTATGAAACGACATCCGTGTCGATCTGGGCTCTCTGTAGCCGTCCTGAGTAGTCGATGTACACGGTCTTCCACTCGGTAAAGATATCAAAGACCGTCCAGCCGCCTTCGCGGTGTCCATTCCCCGTTGCTTTGATACCGCCAAAAGGCATGTGTGCTTCTGCACCAATTGTTGGGGCGTTGACGTAAGTGATACCAGCTTCCAGGTCTCGAATAGCTCGGAATGCCGCCGTGATATCCCGGGTATAGATGGAAGAGGAAAGCCCGTAGTCGCTTTCATTTGCCACTGCAATGGCCTCTTCCAGTGAGTCCACGACGGTCACTGACAAAACAGGGCCAAAGATTTCCTCCCGAAAGATGCGCATCTGCGAAGTGACGTCGGTGAAAATGGTGGGGGCAAAGAAAAAGCCATGTGCATACTCTCCATCCGTGAGGCGATATCCACCGACGAGTAACCGCGCTCCTTCCTCTCGTCCTATCTGGACGTAAGACTCGATACGCTGGAGCTGCCGCTCATTGATAATAGGACCAACCTGAACACCCTCCTCCAGACCATTGCCAACACGAAGGGTATGGACACGCTCGCAAAGCTGTTGCAGGAACACCTCAGCGATATCCCGATGCAGAATAAGGCGTGAAGTTGCCGTACAGCGTTGTCCTGTCGTTCCAAAAGCTCCCCAAAGAACCCCTTCTAAAGCTAAGTCAAGCGGGGCATCGGGGAGAATGATTAAAGGGTTCTTGCCCCCCATTTCAAGGGAGCATTTCTTATTGAGCTCGCCACAGATACTTGCAATCCGGCGTCCAACAGCGGTTGAACCTGTGAAGGCAATCAGGCGCACTTCCGGATGCCGGACTAAGGCTTCGCCTGCTTCTGCATCTCCGTGGACGACATTGAAGACTCCCGGCGGTATTCCAGCCTCGGCAAGGATTTCTGCAAGCAAGTTAGCACAGTGAGGAGAGTCCTCCGATGGTTTCCACACGAGCGTATTCCCACAGACCAGTGCCGGAAAAATTTTCCAGGAAGGAACAGCGATAGGGAAATTCCACGCTGTGATAATCCCACAGACTCCCACAGGCATGCGGAATGAGAGGTTCACTTTGTTGGGGAGTTCGCTGGGAGTATTGTAGCCAAACAAGCGGCGTCCTTCGGAGGCAGCATAATATGCCGTATCGATAGCTTCCTGGACATCGCCGCGAGACTCTACAAGGGGCTTGCCCATCTCGCGGGTCATGGCTCGGGCAAGTTCCTCCTTCCGCTGAACTAAGAGATCCCCTGCCTTGCGAACTAATTCCCCTCGTCGTGGAGCCGGTACCAAACGCCAGTGGTTATAAGCTTGTCGTGCTGCTGCAACAGCTTCGGCAATGTCGTCGGCTGACGAGAGGGGAAAGCGCCCAATGAGATCACGGGTATCGGCAGGATTGCGCTTTTCAAACCAGCGATTGCTCCGGCTCGGACGCCACTGCCCATTGATGTAGTTTAGACCTTCCATCGCCAGCATCCCCGTACTTATTGTCTTGTCCAGCCCTTTACAAACTTAGCCAAAAGCCTTGCTCTCCGTGGGTAGATGAAAGCCCATATAGTACGGACTTACCTGCCATACAGCGTCTCCTTAGCTTTCTGATAGCGACTGCTCAAACACCTGTTAGATCGCGGGCCTTAGGTTTGCAGTGCCTTTTGGTGTATGTCTAACAAAAAACGGTTCTTCCAATGAGGCGCTTCCGGATGGTGGCGCTCGCTCTCCTTGTGAGCAGCGCCGCGCTGTGGGCAATCCAGCAGACCCAGCAGCCGAAGTCCGCGACATCCCCATCTGCGTCCCCCGCTAAGCCTGCGCAAGCTGCTCCTGCAAAACCAGCACCCGTGTCTCCAGCACCTCCATCTGCAGTTGTAGCCCCGGAGAAAAAGCCGTCAGAGGCTAAGACAGAGAGCGAAGGCACAAACGTGCGGCACGAGAAGGAAGCAAAACACGTCAAGAAGCACGAGAAGGAAGCAAAACACGTCAAGAAGCACAAGAAGGAAGCTGAGGAGGTGAAGAAACCGTAATCCCACCGGATGGAAGAGAGTGTGGGCACCGGAGGAACTCTCCGGTGCCCATCTTTTTTCTCCATCCTTGCAGGGGGCAAAGTACCTATATTCGTGGTGGTGCAAGCAGCGTGGGAATGCCATGCGCTACTACGACTCTATTCTGCAGCTCATTGGAAAGACACCGTTGATCAAGTTACAGCGTGTAACAGCAGGGATTTCCGCTACTATCTTGGTCAAATTAGAGAGCCGCAATCCTGGTGGCTCAGTGAAGGACCGGATTGGTATTGCCATGATTGAAGCAGCTGAACGGGAAGGGATCCTTCGCCCTGGTATGCTCATTGTAGAACCGACCAGTGGAAATACAGGCATTGGGTTAGCTCTGGCTGCCCGCCTCAAGGGCTATCAATGCCTGTTTGTCATGACCGATAAGGCCTCACAAGAGCGAATCCGCTATCTGCGAGCTCTTGGCGCTGATGTGCTGATTGTCCCATCGGCTGTCGGCCCGAGCTCGCCGGACTACTACGTCAACGTGGCTCGGAGATTAGCAGAGGAGCTACCCAACGCTGTCATGCTCAATCAATACGATAACCCCGCTAATCCTGCCATTCACGAGCAAACGACCGGACCCGAGATTTGGGAGGATACGGAAGGACGTGTCACTCACTTCGTCGCCGGTGTTGGCACCGGAGGGACCCTCACGGGGGTTGCCCGCTTTTTGAAGCGAATGAATCCCGCCATCCGGATTGTCGCAGCCGATCCCGTCGGCTCCGTTATCAAAGGCTATAAAGAAACCGGTCGGGTTGGGCAAGCCCTTCCCTACTTGGTGGAAGGCATTGGGCAGGAGCGGATTCCCGCAAACCTGGATATTAACCTCGTTGACGAAGTCATCAGCATCAGCGATCGGGAGTCCTTCTTGATGGCACGGCGTCTGGCGCGGGAGGAGGGTATTTTCTGTGGTGGCTCCTCTGGAACGAACGTAGCAGCGGCACTGCATGTTGCTCGCCTTTTGCCTCCGGAGGCAGTCGTGGTGACTCTCATCTGTGATACAGGCGAGCGCTATCTCAGCAAACACCATTCCGAAGAGTGGCTGCGTCAGCATCATCTGTTGGATATTGGGGACTTCTCCCTCAAGACTATACTGGAGAGCAAGCTCACTCGTGGACGCGCACCGGCTATTGTTTCTATCCCGCCTACGGCTGCTGTCCACGAGGCATTGCAGCAGATGAGTACATACGAGTTTTCTCAGCTGCCGGTCCTTGAGGACCGTAAGGTCATTGGCACTGTCCGGGAAGGTCGCCTCCTAAAGGCGCTATTGGATGATCCAACGGCCACTCATAAACCTGTTGCGGAATTTCTGGATTCCCCCATGCCCATTGTGGATGCGCACACGTCTATTCAGGAAGGTATTGACATTTTGCGGGAGCATCCCGCTATCGTGCTGGTGGAATTCGGGCGTCCTATTGGTGTTATCACCCGCCACGATGTCCTGGAGTATCTCTAACATCACCACAGGGCCAGGGGGTACGCCTAATTTTGTACTGACACTACTTGCACTAGGGCGAGCATGAAGGCATTGGTGACAGGAGCCACTGGCTTCATCGGGAGTCACCTTGTGGATGCTCTTTTAGAGCGTGGTATAGAGGTTCGCTGTATCGTGCGGCGGCAAAGCAACCGAAGGTGGCTTGCAGGGAAGCCGATTGAGCTGGTAGAGGCTTCCCTGACGGAACCGGCTTCCTTGCCGGCGGCTGTTAAAGGCGTGGATGTTATCTACCATGTGGCAGGACTCATCGCTGCCCGGAGCATGGCGGAGTTCATGCGTGGGAATCGGGATGCGACGATGAACCTGCTACAGGCAGCGCTCCGATATGCTCCCAATCTCCAGCGCTTTCTGTTCCTCAGTAGCTTGGCGGCTGTGGGACCTGCCCCTTCTCTGAGTGAGCCGGTAACAGAGGAGACTCCCTACCACCCTTTGACGGCTTATGGCAAGAGCAAACGGGCAGCCGAGGAAGCTGTGCTAGCTGTGGCCGAGCAACTACCGGTCACGATCGTGCGCCCTCCAGCCGTATATGGACCTCGGGATGCTGCAACACTGCCCTTTTTCCGGAGTGTTCGGCTGGGGATTGCTCCGCTTATTGGGTTTCGGGACAAGTACCTGAGCTTAATCCATGTTCGTGACCTGGTGCGTGGCATTCTGTTGGCAGCGGAGGCACAACGTGCCATTGGGCGCGTGTACTTCATCAGCTCTGAGGAGTACTACACTTGGGAACAGTTGGCAGAGGTGGCGCGCATCGCTGTTGGTCGGCGTCGGGTCTGGCGCCTTCGAATTCCCCATGGCATTGTCATGGGCATTGCCAGCATTGCAGAAGTGGCGGGCTGGTTTACTCGGCGTCCTCCTGTGTTCGACTTTGAGAAAGGGCGTGATATCGTGCAATCCTATTGGATCTGCTCTCCCGAGCGTGCCCGTAAGGAGCTGGGCTATCGCCAAACGGTAGGACTTGTGGAAGGTATGAGGGAGACCGTGGCATGGTATCGGGAGCATGGGTGGCTGTAGGCAATGCTGGGACGGACTCTGTTTGCGCTGTCTCTGACAGTTATTCTTGCTGTGCTCCTGTTGGGTGTTGGTGGATGGCTCAGCATACGTCGCTCCTTGCCTCCGGAGTTTGAGTTTCATCGGGCCGCTGTCAGGGATACGGTCACTGTTTGGCGTGATTCCTTTGCTATTCCGACAATTCTTGCCTCAAACTCCCTTGATGCTTTTTTTGCCTTAGGATACCTCCACGCTCAAGACCGGCTCTGGCAGATGGATCTTGCCCGTCGGATTGCGGCCGGACGCGTGGCGGAGATTCTTGGCAAGGAAGCCTTGCCGTTAGATTTGCTTATGCGGGCTTTGGACTTGCAGTCGATGGCACGTCGCCTCTGGGATAGCTTACATCCCCTGTCGCGGAGGATCCTACAGCGCTATGCTGAAGGAGTGAATTTCTGGTTACGTCATCATCGGGGAAATCTGCCCCCGGAGTTCCTGTTGCTGGGCTATACACCCGAGGATTGGGATGAGCTCCATTCGTTGTCCATTGCGCGCCTGATGGCTTTTGACCTAGCCTTCTGTTTCTGGAGTGACATTGCAATGGGGGCACTAGCTGAGGAACTGGGCGAGCGTGCTCGGGAGCTTTTGCCGGGTTATCCCCCTTCAGCCCCCACGGTCGTGGACGAGCTGTTCTCGGTCCCCTCCCCTATCCCTCCGGACACAGGGCTGATCTCAAAGGAGTTGAATGTTCCTCCAATACCACCGGGATTCCGCGCATGGGCGTTGGCGGCGATAAGCCCTCTCCGTTCCTTCCTTGGACGGACATCGGGACAGGGGAGCAATGCATGGGCGGTGCGAACAGCTACGGGAGCTGTGTTGGCAAATGATCCTCATCTGCTGCTGGGACTTCCGGCTCGGTGGTACCCGGTCTCCATTGTTTCACCAGAGTATGAAGTAGCAGGGCTCACTCTGCCGGGGCTTCCGCTGGCTATCATTGGTCGGAATCGGTTTGTAGCCTGGGGGGTTACCAACTTAATGGCAGACGAATCGGATTTCTTCATTGAGCGAATTGACAGTCTCAACCCGCTGCGGTATTGGGATGGCGTCCAATGGCGCCGCTTTCAGCGTTGGAGGGATACCATCCGCATCCGTGGGAGTCCCTCTGTGGTGGTTGAATTTCTCCGCTCCCGTAATGGTCCGGTAATCTCGGCGTATCATCTCTTTGCTGCTCCACGGTTTCTCTTCCGCCATTCTGTGGTGGATACAGCAGCACATCCGTTCCTGCGTCGCTATCGGCTGAGTTACCGGTGGGCGGCGGCAGAACGTTGCAGCGATGAGGTTTTAGCAGCATATCGGTTTGGACGTGCTCGTTCCTGGGAGCAATTCCATCAGGCGCTCCAGACATGGGGCGCTCCAACTCTCTGCTTTGTCTATGCTGACTACCGAGGAACCGTTGCAGTCCAAGCGGCAGGATACCTCCCACGGCGGGACACAACGTTGCCGGAAAGCGTGTGGGCATTTCCCCTGCCTGGATGGGAGCCTCGTTACCAGTGGGCAGGGGTGTTGTCGGCGGGGGAGCTCCCTAGGCTGCTCAATCCTCGACACGGATTTGTCGTCAGTGCGAATCAGAAATTTTCTCGCAATCTCACACTACCGCTGTCCTACATCTGGGAACCCCCTTCTCGGGCAGAGCGCTTGACAGAGCTATTGCTCCAGCGAGGGCTCTCATACACCCTATCGGATGCCGAACGCATGCAGTCAGACGTGCTCTCTCCCTACGCCCGGCGGATGATGAGCGTTTTGATGCCTCTCTTGGATCGCTTTCCGCATCGGAGCCCGTCAGAGCAGCGCGCTTTGCAGCACTTGCGTAACTGGAATGCCGTCTTTGACCGCCAATCTGTAGGTGCTACACTCTATTCAGTCTTGCTCCAACGCCTATTAGCCAATAGCTTCGGCGTGCATCTTTCCGAGAGAGCATTGCGGGAGTACCTTTTCCTCAGTAACCTTGCCCTGCGTCGTTTGGCGGAACTCGTTCATGAACCTAACTCCCCATGGTTTGATAACCCCCGAACGCCAGAGAGAGAGAGCTTGACGGAGGTCCTTCACCGAAGCTTGCGGGAGGCTCTGGATACTTTGCGTCAGCGCTTTGGCGAAGCGCCGGAACAGTGGCACTACGCAAGGCTACACACGCTGCGGCTTGAGCATCCATTGGGATTGCATCCACTGCTGCGTCCTCTTTTCTGCCGCGGACCCTATCCTTCTGCTGGGGCTCCGACGACAGTCAATACCGGCGAATGGCATTTGTGGAGACCGTTTGAGCAAGCTTTGGGAGCCTCCGCTCGTTTTGCTGCAGATGTTGGAGACACAAAGTGGTCTGTTGTGCTTCCCGGAGGGATTTCGGGCAATTTCCTAAGCCCTCACTATGGGGACCAAGTTCCTCTATGGCTCTATGGCGGAGCAATCCGTCGCTCTATGGGGATTCCTCCGACTGGGCGACGAAGCCTTGTCTTTGCACCAGGGGCTGTGCATTAGGGTGGAGTCTGTAGTTTTGCAATGGTCTGACTACAGTGGTCTTGAGCTGTGGACGGAGAAGTCCGAGCAGCTTGTGCTGTTGTGGGGGTCTATAATCACCCACAGGCAGCAACGATTGCTTACTACTGCTTGCATGCACTGCAGCATCGTGGACAAGAGGCCACTGGTATCGTATCATCATACTGGGATGAGCAGAAGCGGCGACGGCGCTTCGTTAGCTATAAAGGAGAAGGCTTGGTCTTGGAAGTGTTCACTCCCGAAGTCTTGCAGAATGTTCTGTGGGGGGATGCTGCTATTGGGCACAACCGATACTCTACAACGGGGAGTCCTTCACCGGCCAACATTCAGCCTTTCCATATCACCTACCGCATGGGCAACATTGCGTTGGCACACAACGGGAATCTGGTCACGACGCGTACACTCCGCCGCCGCTTACAGGAGGAAGGAGCCATTTTCCAAAGCACTACCGATAGTGAGCTCTTTCTGCACCTTATTGCCCGAAGCCGTCAGCCGACCCAGATAGAGCAAATCCGGGAAGCTCTTCGCCTGGCGCGCGGGGCTTACTCTCTGGTGATACTAACAGACACGGCTCTTTTGGCTGCCCGTGATCCCTGGGGTTTTCGTCCTCTGGTCGTTGGACGCCTCCCGATACACCATAACGGGCAGTACGCTTATGTAGTCGCCTCGGAAACATGCGCTTTTGATCTCATCGGCGCTGAATACATCCGGGATGTCCAGCGCAATGAGCTGCTTGTCATTGATGAAGAGGTTGTCCGAACCGGACAGCTAAAGAGCTACTCGATTGTGGACGATCCACCCCCGACAGCACGCCATTGCATCTTTGAGTTTATTTACTTCTCCCGCCCTGATAGTTTCATCTTCGGACACAGTGTGGACAAAATTCGCCGTAAACTTGGCAAGAGCCTGGCTGAGGAAAGCCCCGTGGTGGCAGATTCCGCTGACGATCCCGTCATCGTCATTTCCGTCCCAGACAGCGGAAATACCGCAGCTATTGGATATGCCCATGTCAATGCTGCAGCGGGTATTCCCACGCGTTTTGACATTGGGCTGATCCGGAGCCATTACGTTGGACGCACCTTTATTGCCCCTGAACAGAACCAACGCGAGCTTAAGGTCAAGACGAAATTCAACATCGTCCGAGGAGTTCTGCGTGGGAGGAAGGTAGTAGTTGTAGACGATTCCATCGTACGGGGCACGACTTCCAAAGCCTTAGTTCAGCTTCTGCGCCAAGCTGAGCCGAAGGAGTTACATCTCCGTATAACCGCTCCACCAATCCGCTATCCCTGTCGTTACGGTATGGATTTCCCCAGCGCCGACGAGCTTATTGCAAACCATTATACCACGGAGGAGGAAATCGGACAGGCCCTGGGCGTAGACTCACTCCACTACCTCTCCCTTGACAAGCTTATCCTCTCTGCCCCACACGACCCCGGGGTAGGATATTGCACGGCATGCTTTACTGGTGACTATCCCCTGCCGGCAGAATCTGAGCTACACAAGCAAGTGGCTGAAGAATAAATCCTTACGGACGTCTCCTCCAGTAAGGAGTAGAAGGCTCTATTCCAAGTTCTCTGGCGCGGCTAAGCCAGGGTGAGTGCCGACCGATTGAGCACGTAGCCCGTGTTTGCTCTCCAAGGATATGCTGAGGAGGATTTCACGATTCTTTACCTCTGGCTGAGAAAGCTGCTCTAGCAGCACAATCACAGGGACATCCATACGGCGCATCGGATGCGGAGGCTACGGCGATGAAGGAGAACGGCGGGACTGTAACAGGTGGATAACGGGATGAGAGGCAACCGCGGTCGGAACATGTGCCTCCCATTCGTCTACGGTATACTCGCGCAGCATGGTCACCGTATGTTCGGTCACGCCGAGTAAGAATACTTTCTCTCCGACCTGAACTGCGTATACCATAGCCTTGGGAGGAAGCGGTAGGCGAGCTACGATAGAAAACGGGATACTTCCTCTGCTCGCCCCACCTAAAGCCCATCGGCGGATCCCGTACGCTGCAATCACAAGCACGGTGAGGAATCCAAAGAGCAGGAGCAGCGTCCGGAGCAGAACCCAGCCCTCCATATCTTACCTCCGAAGTCCCTGTAGCCGTTCGGCAGGCTCTACCAGCGTTGTGATTCGTATACCGAAATGCTTGTCAATGACCACTACTTCTCCTTCGGCGATCTTCTTCCCATTGACCAGGACGTCGACTGGGTCAGTGATGAGCCGGTCAAACTCAATGACGGAGCCTCGTCCCAAGCGAAGAATGTCGCGGATGTACATTGTCGTCCGACCCAATTCGACGGAGACTGGAAGTTGGATGCTGAAGAGCAGTTCCAGCTTAGGATCGTAGAGCAACTGTTGTGCCTCGGCTTCAGTGGGCTCGCTTCCACTGGAAGGCTGTGGCCCAGAAGATTCTTCTGGGAGCTCTACTCCTTGCGCCACTGTTGGTTCAAACTCTGTTTCTTGAGTTTGTGGAGCTTCTTGCTCGGCCATTGCCGTCACTCCTTGCCTAACTTAGCTGATTTCCTCCGGTTGTATCGTTCGGATAATCTGAACGGCTCGGCGTCCTGCAACACTTCCCGGACGGACCCACAGTTTGGGCTGTCCTTCTATGGACAGGGGGAGCAAATCGTTCAGCTGCGTGGACAAGCGCAACACATCTCCAACACGCAGATTCAGAAGTTCTGCTACCGTTAGCGTTGCTGTGCCTAGCTCTACAGAAATCTGAAGCGGGATCGTATGTAAGTGCTTTTGGATGGTCCAGGTATTGAGGCGCTGCTGCTCTGGATTGGTTGTGTGAGTAATCCGTTGACGCTCCAAGCGGAGTAGAACATCTTCCAAGGCAAAGGTAGGATAGCATAGACTCATCACGTACGAGTGAATACCAATTGTCACCTGCATGCTGATGACGGCAACGATCTCTGAGGCAGAAGCGATTTGGACGAAGTCGGGTTCTGTTTCCATTCGGAGGAGGCGAAACTGCATTACTGCCGTTGGGCTCCAGCTTTCCTCCAGAGCCCGTAGCATATGCTCAACAACTCCTTTGAGCACGGCTTGCTCGATGGGGGTAATTGAACGTGCTTTCGGCGGCGGAGCCACTCCCTCACCACCAAGGAGACGTTCCACAATAACGAGGGCTAACTGCGGGCTTAACTCTAGGATGACCTGCCGTTGTGGCTCCTCTCCAAGCTCTACAATATAGAGACATCCCGGCCGCGGCAGCGAGAGCAAGTATTCTGAATAAAACAGCTGGTCAACAGAAGTCACGCTGATGGAGGCTAACGCTTGTAGTCTTGAGAGCAAATAGTAAGCAACTGTTTCTGCAAAGGACTCATGGATAGACTGCAGTGATCGGAGCTGAACTTTTGAGATGCGATTGGGTCGTCGAAAATCGTACGGCAGAACTTGCTTCGGGGTTTCCCGAAGCAAACTGTCAACCTCTACTGTTCCACTAGAGATCCCAGACAAAAGGGCATCAATTTCCTGTTGACTTAACGGCTGCGGCATCCCAGCAGACGGTCCTATTGGATGACAAACTTGGAGAAGTAAACGTTCTGTAAACGTATCCCGGGCAATGTCTGCTCCAACTCCTTTCGGATGCGGACACGGAGAGTGTCACGAATCCCTGCACTCTGCAGTTCTTCAATAGAGTACGAGGACACAATCGACATAACTCTGTCCCGCACAGGAATCATAAGCTCCTGACGGAGCTGCTCTCCCTGCTTTGGATTTTCAACTTCCAGGCCAAGTGCAACCAAGACATAGCGCGAGGAACTTCCTCGGGGGTTTACTACCAGGTCCTCAACTGGCACAATAACGCCCCGAGGAACAGTAGGATTAGTAGAGGTATCCTCCTTATGAGGCTTGGACACCTCTGGAGAGTCTTGTGGCGAAGACAGGAAAAGCCGGAATGCAATGAGTAATAACCCCACCTGGAGTACAATAGCACCGATGACGAGAGCGACAACTACCGGAAGGCTTATCCCCTTCTTCCCATTGCTTTTGGTCTCTACATCTGCCATGGAGCTCTGCCCTTACGCTGTGCGCATACATTATCGGACATTTTCATCCGCCCTCAAGTCGGGAACCGGGTATACGGAAGCTCGTCCGACGCTATGGTACTCAAAGCCTCGCTGCTGCATTTCGTCCGGAGCAAAAAGATTGCGTCCGTCAAAGATGATGGCTTGCCGAAGAATCTGCCGCAGGTAAGCAAAATCGGGATTGCGGAATTCTGCCCATTCTGTGGCAATAATGATGGCATCGGCTCCCTCAGCGCATTCATAGGGGGAAGTAGCATAGATTAGCTTCTCCGCATAGCGGCCCCGAAGATTGGGGAGAGCCCTAGGGTCGTACACACGAATGCGCGCTCCGCTGCTTAGCAAGGCTTCAATAATCCGCAGGGCTGGTGCTTCTCGGATATCGTCCGTATTGGGTTTGAAGGCAGCACCCCAGAGGGCGAAATCCATGTCGGCAAGCTGCCCCGTAAAGCGATTCCGGATTTTCTGGATGAAACGCTGTATCTGTGCTGCGTTTACTCGCTCTGCAGCTGGAATAATTTGGAGAGTGACCCCCGTTTGTTGAGCTGCCCGCGTTAGGGCACGGACGTCTTTCGGAAGACAGCTGCCGCCGTAGCCGAGTCCCGGGAAGAGATACCGCTTCCCGATTCGACTGTCTGAACCAATCCCTAAACGCACTTGCTCAATATCGGCACCAATTGCCTCGCAATACGCTGAAAGCTCATTCATAAATGAGATGCGGAGCGCCAGAAACGCATTTGCCGCATACTTTGTCAGTTCAGCGCTTGTTTCATCCATTACGTAGATTGGGTTGCCCGTGCGAACGAAGGGTTCATAAAGTTCTCGAAGTACCTTTATCGCCCATGAATTGCGGGTCCCGATAATAACACGCTCTGGTTTCATGAAGTTCTCCACCGCTGAGCCCTCGCTGAGGAACTCAGGGTTGTGAGCAACGACAATAGAAACTTCTGGCAGCTCCTGCTGGAAGAATTCTGCTAACTGTCGTGTGGTACCGGGTGGAACAGTACTCTTTGTGACAATAAGCCTCCGATCAGGGGGTGGAGTTTGACGAAAGATGGACACAACCTGCTGGGCGACATCAAAAAGATGATGTACATCGGCTGAACCATCCTCATTAGGTGGTGTAGGAAGGCAAAGCATGATAATCTCGCTCCTCTGTATGGCTTCTGAAAGCTCTGTGGTGAAATGGATGTGCCTCTTGCGAATATTCTCTCTCAGCAGAGCTTCAACACCAGGCTCGTAAAAAGGGGGTTCTTGTCCCTGCTGCAGGCGCTGGATTTTCTCCGCATCTATGTCGACGCAAATGACCTCATTGCCGGTTTCTGCGAAGCAGAGACCGGTGACTAGCCCAACGTAGCCGGTACCGACAATAGTGATTCGGTACATATGCGACTCTGCTTCCTTACCCTACTGCAGTTGGAATGTGAAGGTGATGATTCCGACCATCTCTGTGGGTGTTGGGAGAGGATTGAAGCGCCACTGGCGGAGCGCTTCTATAGCTGCTCGTTCTAATACGGGATCGCTTCGCTGGATGGGGATGATGTTACTCACACTTCCGTCAGGAAGGACAATAAAGCGAAGGCGAATTTTCCCTGCTACATTATAGCCGCGTGGATACTGAGGGAGCACTTTGTAGATAACGGCGCGGTTACCTCCCCCGCCCCATTCTATGCTAAACCCTGAACCTTTTCCGGAACCTCCTCCTTGCTTACCCAGCCCGCTCCCCTGGGAGGAGCCCGTCCAAGTTCCTTGAGCTTGATTCCTTTCCAAGTCTAAAGAGTCTGGAGTGTTCATTGCTTTAACTGGGACTTCAGTCGCTGGGGTAGGGATTGCAGGTATCGTCTCCAACGATGAAGCAAGACGGGAACGTGGCGAGCTTCGCCGATCCACTCTGGCATCTTCTAAGGCATTTCTGTTCCTTGCCCGATACGGCGAGCCCTCGAGGGTAAGATTGCCGCCAGCAGGTTTCTCGCTTGTGCCCCAGCCGAGGGTGAGAAGTTCAACAGGAATTGCTTGGGGAAGGCTTTGGGGAAGTGGCTCGGGGGACCAGTGCACGTGGAGCATAAAGAGGAGAAACAAAAGATGCAGGGATACAGATAGCAGAAAACCCCGTGCGACAAACCGATCCCAAGGGATTCGGAGATGGATGCGTAAGTGGATGTCACCGTGGTCGCGCCACATCTACTGTACCCGTATAATCCATGCGTTTGAAAAGCCAGCACTCAACGCTGCTTCCTCCGCCTGAAGACGACTATTGTAGGGACCAAAGCGTACCCGCCACCACGTTTGTCCACGAATCTGGGCTGGAGTGACATAAACATTGGAAAAGCCGCGGCGTCGTAGTTGCTCTACTACTTCTGAAGCATCTGCCTGGGATAACGAGGCATAGACTTGAACGACAAAGAGAGGAGCAGACTGTCCTGTCGGTGTCGGTGTTGGAGTGGTGCTGTAGCTTAGGAGAGGAGCCTTAGGTTCGGCAGGATGGGTTGTGGTGTGGGGTTGTTTTGTTTGGGTGGTGGTTGTTTGGGTGTTTGGGGTGTCTTGCAATAATGGTAATTGCGACAGCCACAAGGGTTCTATCTCCCTCGCACTCCGAAACGGAGAACTCGCAGAAGCTTTCCTCCCCTCCTCCTGGACGGACTCCCTATGCTTTTTCTCGCCCCGCGCTACTTGGGTTTCCCCCTTCTTGCTCCAATACCAGAAGATTCCTCCCCCGACGGCCATGAGCAAAATGAACAGAATAAGCCTAGTCACAATACGCTTGCCTCCCTCTTCTTTTCTGTCCGCTCTGTCCGCCTTCTCTCCCTGTACCTCTTCTATGGGAAGCGGTTTTCTCTCACCTTCGACCTCCTCTATTGGAACAGTCGGATGAAGCGGGAAACAGTCAAGATCAATTTCCATCACCGCTCCTGTTGACGGTATCTCTGCCTGACTTTTGGCCTTAGTTTCCACGCTCTCATCCCGCCGGGGATAAGTCCGTGGACGCCGTAGTTCCTCCTGGACGATCCTTCTGATTTCTTCCCACTCTGTTTCAGTTTCCTCTTTCAGATTTTCCTCCAACGAAGCTTGTCTACTGCTCCACGGAAGCTGCATGGGATAAGAGTGCTTCTGTAGCAGGAACGTATCCCAATCTTCTGCTACTTCGAAGCCGGTCTTCTCTTCAGGAAGCAGCTCTTCTGTCATTACCATAGAAGACGTGCCGTTACACTAATAAAGACTCCACGCTCCGGGTATCCCTCCCAATACACAATTTCTCTGTTAAGCATATTGTCCGCCATCAAGACTAACAACAACTTTTCTGAAAACGCATACTGGAGCTCACCCCACAGACGGAGATATCCCGACAACCATCCTTCACCCATCCATCGGGAGCCAACAAGCTCCATGCCAAACGAACTCCATACTCCCTGCCTCCATTGGTGTTCATACTGAACACTGGCAGAGAAAGGAACATAGTATGGAACCGGGTGCTGTCCATCCGCTGTTGCTCGCCCTACCTGAAGGTGGATACCAAGGTAATCACTTCCCGAAGCTATCCGATAAAGGGCATCTACGGTTGCCTCCACCGCCGTCAAAAGAGGCAGCCATAGCCGGAATCCGACACTATCGCGCTGCCAACTCCACCAACGGGCTACTGAACGAAAACGGAAAGCCGGTTCAATATTCCACCGAAGGCTCGGGGTCCATATGACCGCGGCACGTACTCCAATCCGATCGTGCGGCGTTAGGGGAACACTCTCTAAAGAAGCGTATGGATTCTGCTGTAAAAGCTCCCGGATCCCTCTGTCTTCTAACCGGGACCATACTGTGACCAGAACTCTACCCGTCGGGACAAAAGCATACTGAAAAGTCCCCTCCCCCGTAGGCACCAAAAATCCCGAACCCGTGTACGTCCGTGCCACTTGTAATCCTATAATCGTGCGGATAGTAAACGGTACCTTTCCCCATAACAAGGGAAGTGCAAACTCACCAACGGTCTGGCTCCTTTCGCCCCATAAGCGAACGTCCATACGAGCATAAACCCCCACTGCGGGTAGCTCCGCACTCGGATAAAGAGCCCATGTTCGGAGACTCAAATGCTGTTCACTCTGCCCCCGCATTTCCTGAGACAAGGAGAGCACGTTCAGCCCAGCAGCCAAGCTGTAATCCAAGCGCTCCATACGTCCGTCCAGTTGTGCTGCTGTTCTGAGAGTCCATAAGGAGCGTTGGGGTGCGGAAGGATCCCCAAAGAGGCGATAGCGTCTCCAGTGCGTAGCGGTAGTCGCCTCCCCATATACCCCTTGAAACCACAGACCATCTGGCAGATGAAAGCGGAGATGAGCAAGTACACCGATGCCAATAGAGTCAGCATAGCGTCGGTGCCCTTGTGTTGCTTCTGCAAAAGCCATGCAGTTCAGAGCCGCTCTCCCCCATCCCCATCGCCGATATCCCCGAACCCCGACCGTCGAGTATTGTCCTATGCTCCCTTCTAGCATACTGCGGACAGCCACCGGGACAGGTATCCTTGCCGGGAAGGGAGGTAAAGGGAAGAAATCCACAAGCATGTGCTTATTGAGGGGATTGAGGGTATCCAAAACGGGATTCGGCAAAGGCTGTGGAGGTCGTGCCTGCTGCTTCGTGCCCCCGGGGATATGTCGTTCTTCCTGACCAACGATCACTACTTCCGGTAGCTCCAAGGGCGAGGGAGTCTGCCCCGACGCGCAGAATAGAGACGCAAGGCAGATCAACAGGAACCTTCTCATGGTTGTCTCCCAGACAGGCGTCGCAACCGACTCTGGGCAGTGCGTCCGTACTCATCTTGCGGACGAAGAGCTATGACAAGGCGGTACACTTCTATAGCGGCTTTTGGGTTATTCATTCGTTCGTAGCATTCGCCAGCTTGGAGGAGGCTGAGTGGGTTCCATGGTTCGGCGTTGGTGTGGTTTTGGTAGAGGGTTTGGAATGCAATAACGGCACTATCACACCGCCCTTCCCGCATCCAAGCTTCCCCGATATAGTATAGCGCCTCTGCTCCCATATCGCCTCCCCTATACACCAAAGGGAGAAGAATCGCCCGCACGGAGTCATACCGTTGCCGCGCTCGCCAGTACATCGCTATTTGATAGCGAGCCTGAGCAGCAAATTCTGTGTCTGCACCCTGCTGCAGTAAGGAACGCCATCTTTCCAGAGCGACGGCTGTGTCTCCCCGCAGCATGGCTAATATGCCCCGCTGGTAGAGCGCTTCTGCTGCCTGGGCACTATCTCCATGATGCTCAACCTGTCTGTACAAGCTATCAGCAATCAGAGGGTTCAAGCGCGCTTGTTCACGGGCAAGCTCAAGAGTACTTTGTATCGTATACCACTGCTTCGGATACCGACGATGGAGCTCTGCACTAATCCGAGCCGCTTCTTCCACGTGTCCAAGTGCTAGTGCACTCCGGAATGCCCAATAGAGCGCTTCTACAGTGCGCTCACTGTAAGGGTACCGTTGAGCGAATTCCATGTACTCTTGGAGAGCTGTATCATATCGCTGCCGCAGGAACATCAATTCTGCCCGTTTCAGACGTGCCTCTTCCTCCAATCGCGTTGCCGGATAACGGCGCTTGACCGTATCTAGCCATCGCTCTGCCTCTTCCGCTCGCCCCAGAGCCATAAGGCAATACTGCACACTTTTGACCGCTTCTGCAGCAAACAGACTGTTGGGAAAACGCTCGATCACCATCTGGTATGCCGTCAACGCATCCTCCCAGCGCTCCATGTTGTAGTAAGCATTGCCGATAACAAACCAAGTCCGAGCAGCCAGCGATGAGGTTGGGTGCAATTGCAACAGATTACGGAAGCGCACGATAGACTCTTCATAGCGTTGTTGCTGAAATGCAAGCCATCCCAGAAAATAGAAGCCCTCTTCTACTAAAGACGAGCGCGGATACGTTTGAACAAAGTAGCGAAAAGCTTGTTCAGCTTTGTCATACTCCCCCAACCGGTAAAGGACATAGCCATATTGATAAGCTGCATACTCGCCTTCGGGGGTTGACGGGAAGCGCTTTGCTAATTCCCAATAATCCTGAGCAGCTTGCCGGTATTGTCGCAGTAGATAGAGAGCATCAGCTTTGCGTAGCAACGCCTCGGCAGCATACGGCGTATGGGGAAACTCTGTCAGTAAGCGCTCAAACCAGAATACGGCTCGCTCCATTTGCTGAGTCCGGAAAGCACACCAAGCTGTTCCATAGAGTGCCTCTTCACGGCGCGGGCTATTGGGATAGCGAAGCAGAAGGCGCTCGTAAGTCTGGGTTGCCTGGGTAAAGTTCCCCACACGGTACTGTGCTTCCCCTAACCAAAAGAGTATCTCGTCAGGCTGCAGAGCTTCCGCCAATCGCTCCCCTGTTAGCTTCTCCAGAATCTGCAAGGCCTCCGCTGGACGGTTCAGCATACAGAGGGTTGTAGCTGCTCCTAAGAGAGCATACTCCTCATATCGCCCTCGCTGTGGAAGGACAGTTGCAGCAGCCTGTCGGAGAAGCTGCTCCACCATGCGGAAAGTTCGGAGCGCCTCGTCCCATTGCTGCAACTGTTGATATGTACTGCCCAGAAGCAGTAGGATCTGCACCATCGTCCCCACGTCAGTGGCATCCCGAAGGGCTTGTTCCAAGGTCAGTCGAGCATTGGTATATTGCTTTCTCTCGTAGTCAATTTGGCCCAACTCCAACAACACCTTGGCTGTATAAGGAAACTCCGGACGAAGACTCAGCTCTAGCAGTTCTTGGCGTGCAGCCGCAGTATCTCCACGGGTTTTCAGTGCAAGAGCTCCATAAAGACTGGCCAATGCTTTAACCGTCTGGTTAGGGCTGTCCCGGAGTTCCCTCAAGCGCTGGAGAGCTTCTTCCACATTACCTGTCCGCAGAGCAATCCAAGCCTGCTGGAGCCGCGCCCGTTCTGCCAATCGTCCATGGGGGTAACGTTCCAACAGATGCTCATACTCTTGTCGTGCCGCCTCCCACTGCCCACGCTGGAGATAAGCTTCCGCACGGACGAAGAAGAATTCTTCCCACGAAAGCTCCTCAACTGAAAGAGGTTCACACCACGACGGTCGCCCCCCTGAGGAAAAGCGCTCCAAAAGAAGCTGAAGCTCCTCGGTCAAGCGAAGGGCTGAGGCAAAATCTTGAAGCCACAATCTCAAATATGCCTCACGGGAAATTGCAGAGGGAGTTGCAGTGTGACAGGGATACCGCTTTCGCAGCTCAGCGAGTAACTGCACAGCTTGCCGATACTCATGACGCATCTCCGCAAGGAGTGCCCGGAATAGAAGAACTTCGTCTGCATGTCGAGAGGCAGGATATACCTGAAAGTAGCGTGCAGCAACGGAGTCGGCTTGTAGATATCGCGCCCGGTGGAGGAGTGCCAACAGGTACCAGTATTCGACCTCCTGTCCTACAGCCTGGCGCAGAGTACTATCAGGAAGGGTTGTCACCATTAGCGCTAGCGTTGAATCCCAACAGTGTTGGGCCTCCTCATAATCGCGAAGCATGAAAGCCGCAATCCCTGCCCACTTCCAAAACCACAGGCGCAGCGGGGATAAAGGCTCATGGGCCAGCACTGTGCGGAGCTCCCGAAGAGCTAATTCCCAATACCCCTGCCCCATAAGGCTACGGGCTCGCTCCAGATACGCAAATTCCCGAACGGAGACTGGAATTGCTTCGACCGTCCGTGCCCATTGCTCTGCCTGCCAGAATAAATTGTGCGCTTCCGCGTATACAATCCTCCCCAAGCGCTCCACCGCATCGGTGGGTCCTCCCCTTAAAAACTGTGCCTGCACCTGCAGAAAACAAAGGACCATACCGACAAGGAAGATATGCAGGAAATGCATGTCTTGGATGCAGGCTTTTCCAACCACGCAAATTACAAAGTTCCGGGAAGGCGCCACAAGGTGCAATGCAGCTTACCGGCGCGGCGTCTATACTCTGTGCTTGTTCTCACAGTGGTACCTTCCCCTTTCCATGGCGCAGACTCTTGAAGAGATCTTCGTTGGCGAAACAACCGAACCAGCACTGAAACCTTCTGAGATCCCCAAACCCTTACCCGTGCTTCCACTTCGCGACGTGGTCATTTATCCCTTTATGCTCTTCCCTGTCATTGTCGGACGGCCTGCTTCAGTACGGGCAATTGCGAAGGCGGTCGAGCATAAACGTGTCCTCTTTGTCACCGCTCAGCGGGATCCTATGGTGGAAGACCCCGACTTTGATGACCTCTACCCTCATGGAACCGTTGCTCGCATCTTACAGGTACAGCGACTTCCCAACCAGCCCCTTCTGAAAGTGCTTGTTGAAGGACTATACCATGCCCGCCTCCGACAACCCTTCCACAAGGGAGAGTATATGGAGGCTAACATCCGTCTCATCCGCCCACGCATCCCTAAGGACGATCCGGAATTTCGAGCGATGGTTCACCGCGCTGCTGAGCTCTTCCACGAGTACTTGCAAATCTCACAGCAGCCTCATGAAATCTGGCTTACTTACGAAAACTTAAACAATCCGGTCCACCGCCTCTACTACGCTGCCGCGCACATCCAGCAAAACCTTGAGGTCAAGCAACGCATCTTAGAAAAAGAACACCTCAAAGACCAGTACTTTGAGCTACTGGGCATCCTAACGACTGAGGTAGAGATCCGGCGCCTCGTACAGCGTATAGACCAGCAAGTCCACGACGCTATCTTGCAGGCCCAACGACGCTACATCATTCAAGAGCAGATCCGCGCCTTGCAACGGGAATTAGGCGAAGAAGAAGAAGAGGTCATCCCGGAACTGGCTGCTCTCCGGGAAGCCATTGAACGAGCTCAGATGCCTGACCACGTTCGTGCAAAGGCTTACGAGGAATTGGAGCGCCTCCGAAAGACTCCGCCAATTTCACCAGAATTCTCTGTCAATCGGACATATCTGGAGTGGCTCGTCTCCCTCCCTTGGACGCAGCGAACGGAGGACAATTTAGACATTGAGCATGTCCGCCGTGTCTTGGACGAGGAGCACTACGACCTGGAACGTCCCAAAGAGCGGATTTTAGAATACCTTGCCGTAGCCCGGCTGAAAGGATTGGTACGGTCACAAATCCTCTGTTTCGTTGGTCCCCCTGGAGTTGGGAAGAGCTCCCTTGCCCGCTCTATCGCCCGAGCCTTGGGACGCCGCTTTGTACGGATTTCGTTGGGAGGTGTCCGTGATGAGGCGGAAATCCGAGGGCACCGCCGCACCTACGTTGGTGCCATGCCGGGGAAGATCATCCAGGCAATGAAGCGCGCTGGAACCATTAACCCTGTCATCCTTCTGGATGAGGTAGACAAGATGTCGGTGGATTTTCGCGGCGATCCCTCCTCAGCTCTGCTGGAAGTACTGGATCCCGAACAGAACCATGCCTTCAATGACCACTACCTGGAAGTGGACTATGACCTATCCCACGTCTTCTTCATCGCAACTGCTAATGTTCTGTACGATATTCCACTGCCTCTCCTAGACCGCATGGAAGTTATTGAGCTTCACAGCTACTTGGACGATGAGAAGCTGGAGATTGCAAAGCGTCATATCCTGCCCAAGCTACGCCGCGAGTATGGCATGGAAGGAGTCTCTATAGAGGTGACCAACGATGCCATCCTCCGGGTTATCCGCCAATACACCAGGGAAGCCGGTGTCCGCAACCTTGAACGGCAGCTGGCCACAATTCTCCGAAAGATTGCTCGCCAGCTGGTAGAGAATTTTACCACTCCGGAAGACCCCTCGGGAACAGCGGAGCCTCTCATGGAGTCCCCCGACTTCCAAGCCTATGTCCAGCAACATCGCATTACTATCACAGCCGACAGTATCCCACAGTATCTCAAAGCCCCAATCTACACGGAGCATTATAAGGACTTCCGCGACAAAGTCGGCATCGCTTTAGGTCTAGCCTGGACAAGTGTCGGCGGCGAACTACTTCCTGTTGAAGCAACGCTTATGCCCGGCACAGAAAAGCTGACCTTGACAGGCAAACTGGGCGAAGTAATGAAGGAATCCGCAATGGCGGCTGTCTCTTATGTCCGTTCCAACGCCTCTCGTTTTGGGATTGACCCGGAGTTTGCCCGAGGCAAGGAAATCCATATTCACGTTCCCGAGGGAGCAATTCCGAAAGATGGTCCTTCGGCAGGGCTAACGATAACGATAGCCCTCCTCTCCGCTGCCTCCGGTCGTCCAGTAAGAGGCGATGTGGCAATGACGGGGGAGATTACCCTCCACGGTGACGTTCTCCCTGTTGGTGGATTGGCAGAAAAACTGTTGGCCGCTAAGCGTGTCGGTATCACCACGATTATTCTTCCCAAGGAAAATGAAAAAGACCTCACAACCCTACGCCCCAGTATTCTGGAGGGACTACAACTACACCTGATTGAGCGTATTGAGCAAGCTCTCCCCTTGGTATTCCGTACTCCGCCCCTTACCCTTGAGACAGGCGGAGAATCTTTATCCTCTACTGTGCTTCCGGAAGGGGATTCTGAAGCTGAGGACGGGTCCGCACTGGCATCAAAGGTGCCGGGGTAATCACAGGTGATGGGGATAGCGTGTTTTGCTTTTCCGCCTGTCTTCGCCTACTTAAAAGAGTATCCCTGGACGGCGCTAATTCTGCAGAGGTCCATATTCGTTCTTTCTCAATCCGTACCGACCGAACTACAGCTTTGCGAGGCCCCAACGGAGAGAGCATTTCCCCATCGCGCCACAACTCTATCCCACCAGCGTTCCCCACGGAAAGTAAGACAGCCCGGTGTACTTTCCACTCTCGCTCCTGTCCTGGGTATAAAACGAGCTGCTCACTTTGCTTTCCATCCACAATCACGCTGATCCAGACCGTATCCCGAGCCCGAGCCCGCAGTCTCCAAACTGTATCCTGTGGCTGGAATTGTTTCTGCTCTCCAGGCTTGCCCTGCATTACCACAACCTCTGTTACTTTAGACGGTTCGGGAGCTGGTTGAGGGCGGAGGAAGAAGTAGTATATAACCGCTACCGACGCGCCAACCAGTCCTCCATAGATCAACGCCTGTGCAACGTGAACGGAAGCCTGGTACCGAGTTTGCCCTGAAGAATACTTTACCACTTGTTGTTGCCAGACCCGTGTATCCCTTCCAAAACGTTGGTCACAGAGTTGACGTAATTCCTCCTCTGGAATCCCTAAAAACTGCCCGTATCGGCGAGCAAATTGGCGCATATAGACCGGTGGTAATTCTCCAGGCTCGTCTGCTTCTAAGGCCTCCAGGATGGGTAAGCGGATTTTGAGTTTTTGGCTAATTTCGCTCAGTTCTATACCAAGTTCGTAGCGCCGCTGACGTAGACGCTCTCCCAGAGTAACCATAAAGATGCTCTCCCTTTATTTGCGAGGCGACAATTTACGAAAGAAGTGTGTTTGCTCCCCCAGGAAGCAGGGACGGTGGATATGTGATTTTTTCTTCCGTTTTTCCTATGCGTTCCTCCATTCGCATTGCATCTGGACAAGGGTTCTGGGGTGATTGGTTGTTAGCTCCAGTCCTCCAGGTCGCGCGAGGTCCCATAGACTACCTGGTGATGGATTACTTGGCTGAGGTCACGATGTCTATCTTACAAAAGCAGCGTCTGCGGGATCCTCAGCTAGGTTACGCCCGTGACCTCATTACCGTCTTTCGGGATATTGCCCCTTTCCTACGTGAACGCCCGATCCGGCTCATTACTAACGGTGGCGGCATGAATCCTCTTGCCGCTGCCGAGCAATTGGTAAGCGTTGCCCGTCAGTTAGAACTCCGGGGATTCCGTATTGGGGTCGTCCTTGGTGATGACCTTATGCCCCGTATTGATGAACTCCTGGAATCCGGCTATGAATTCCCGCACTTAGAAACCGGACAACCTCTGCGGGAAATCCGCGATCGTCTGCTCAGTGCAAACGTCTATTTTGGGGCTTTGCCCATCGTGGAAGCCCTCCGCCAAGGAGCCCAGGTAGTCGTAACGGGACGGACCACTGATACTGGCCTCACCCTCGCTCCTATGATTTACGAGTTCGGATGGAGCGAACAAGACTATGATCTCTTGGCCGCGGGAGTCATTGCCGGACACATCTTAGAATGCGGAGCCCAAGCCAGTGGAGGAAACTTCTTGGGCAACTGGGAAGCAATAGATCTTGTTGAGCCAGGATTCCCCATCGTAGAAGCCTACCCTGACGGAACTTTTGTGGTCACAAAGCACGAGGGTACTGGCGGAATCGTTACCCGCGAGACCGTGACCGAACAACTCTTGTACGAAATTGGAGACCCCCGGGAATACATTACTCCTGAATGCATCGCTGACTTCACCAGCATCCAATTAGAAGACTTAGGAGCGAATCGGGTTCGTGTCTTCGGTGCCCGCGGACGCCCCCCAACTCCTTATTATAAGGTTTCAGCGACCTACAGTGCCGGTTACATGGCTGTTGGAACCTTGGTGTACTCTGCCCCCAATGCCCTCGAACGCGCCCGACAAGCTGATTTCATCTTACGCGAACGTCTGCGGCGCTTGGGATTAACGTTTGAAGAAATCCGCACGGAGTTCGTCGGCTATAACGCCTGCCATGGTCCGCTAGCAAAGCCAATAGACCCCAACGAGGTCATGCTCCGTGTTGCTGTACGTGCGGCTGATTATGTGACGGTTGATCGCTTCACGCGTGAAATAGCACCCCTCATCCTTACAGGTCCACCTGGAGTCACAGGATTTTCCGGTGGACGCCCAAAGCCCAGCGAAGTCGTTGCCTACTTTCCTACCCTGATCCCGAAGGAGCTAGTACAACCAGAAATCCACATCCTGGAGGTATGACCTGCCCTTATGCGCCCCGGAGCTTCCGACATTTCTTCCTGGTCCTTCTGGATGCCGCCTTGATAACCATTCCCATGGCAAGATTAACTGCCTACCCACTTCCGCTGATGGAACATTCCGATAGCACCCATTCTACTGCTTACCCAACATCCTCTTCCTCTCCTCCACCACTTCGCACGGTGATACTTTATCCCTCCATGCTCACCTTTGGAGGCTATCCTCGGGTTACTCTCACAGGGGACATCTCCATTACCTACCGTTCACCTTCCACTTGGACCTTGACAGCTATAGGAGCTGCCTATGCTGGGACTTTGATTGCTGTTCACCTCATACAGCATAACGCTTGGTGGAAAGTGCCTGGTCCCTTCCAAGTAGTGGAAGATTGGAACTACGCTCTCCAAGTAGATAAAGCAGGGCATATCTATGGCGGCTACCTTATGTCATACCTCGGAGGCGAATTCCTCCTAGCCGCAGGTATGGACATTCGCGCAGCGGCTACGTGGGGAGCGCTGTTGGGACTACTCTACCAGACCTACGTAGAAGTGGAAGACGGTTTCAGCCGCGACTGGGGTTTTAGCCCAACCGATGCTGCCGCAAATTTTATCGGAGCTTATTGGTACTTAGCGCAGCATTATTGCCGTCCCCTCCAGGCTTTCCAACCTCGATGGCAATATATTCCTGCCCGCTGGACTGGGGATCTCCCACGTCGCCATAGTGGGACGTTTATCGACGACTACAATAGCTCAACATTCTGGCTGGCCATAGACGTGTACCAGCTGCTTCCTGCGGAATGGCAGCGCTACTATCCACCTTGGCTCATGGTGGCGCTCGGATACGGTGTCCGCAATGTTGACACAGAGCTCCCGAAGACCCGTCGCATGATGCTCGGTATAGACTATAACCTCCGTTTGCTTCTGCCCGACGGTCCCCCGATCTGGAAGTGGCTCCGTCAAAGCCTTGCCCTTCTGAAGCTCCCTGCCCCCGCTATTGAGCTTGGTCCTCATCCCCCGCGGCTCTTCTTACTCTATCCCTTCCGACCCCGTTTGAGGTAGTCTTTACGAAACCGGATATCGTGCGCTCCTCTCCGACGTATTTTTGCGCTTGCCAGTAGAAACGCTTACACACACAGTAATGAGCGAACTCTTCACACCTGAGGAATTACAAGAGGTCGAACATCTCAAATCCCTATACCCCGAGCCTCAAGCAGCACTCTTGCCCGTGCTGTGGATGGTCCAACGGAAGTACGGCTGGATTTCATTGGATGCTATTCGCGCCGTAGCGGAATTGCTCCGTCTCCCGTATGCCCATGTCCTGGGCGTTGTTCGCTTCTATACCATGTTCCACACCGAGCCCATGGGACGCTATCACATCCAGGTCTGTACCAACATCTCATGTATGCTCCGGGGAGGGGAGCAAATACTGACCTTTCTTTCACAAAAACTTGGTATTGGGCACAAACAGCGAACCCCTGACGGAGTATTTTCATTGGAAGAGGTAGAGTGCATGGGAGCTTGTGGTGGAGCTCCCATGATCGCTATCAACGAGGACTACTACGAAAACATCACCGTGGAGCAAGTCAATGAGCTCTTAGAACGCCTGCGCCTAAGCGCTCAGAATAGTTCCCATACCGAGGGGAACGGTACCAATGGGCATCCCACGCCGTGAATTCTTACGGCAACTTACTGCTGCAACAACGGTTGCTTTTGTGCCTTCCGCGTTACTGCAGCTCTTCGGTTCTCCTTCCCAGTCACCTCGTGTACCGTGCCGCCGCTTCCTTATCCGACTGAGTGAATACCCCGCACTCCAAGCGATAGAAGGCTCGGTCAAAATCTCCGTCCCTAATCCTGACGGCAGCATCTATCTACGATTGATTGTCACTCGCATCGCTGCTGATAGTTTCGCTGCCGTTGACGACATCTGTACCCATGCTGGATGCCTAGTAGGCACATATCGGAAGGACCTCCGAGCGCTTCCTTGCCCGTGTCATGGTGCCCTATTCCGCCCTACGGGGGAAGTCATCTCGGGACCAGCGTCGCGTCCACTCCAACGCTTCCCAACTTTCTATACTCCTGGCAGCGATGTGCTTGAGGTAGAGCTCCCCGCTCCCTCTTCCCTGCCTTACTTTCCTTCTGTATCGCTCGCAGTGCTTTCCAACCCTGCCACCGACTGGCTTGAGATTCTGGTAACTGCCCCTGCGCCTGGTCCCCTCCGCTTCCGCATCTTCACCCTCCAAGGACATCAGGTGCTAGAGTGGCAACAAGAACTTCCTAAGGATCAGCCCCTCCGGATCCGATACCCGTTAACGCATTTTGCACCAGGTTCGTATTGGCTTCAAGTGAGCATTCCCGGACAAGGATCCTCCGTGCAGCGCTTCATAATACTCCGCTAAAACATGCGGTTGCGTGTGCCAATATTCCTGCTCTTTGCCCTCCTTATCGGGGGAGGATGCGAACAAACGGGGCTAGATGATTTTGGCACCGCATCCCCCTTTGAGCTATCCCCGTCCGTGGCTGACTTCGGTCAAGTCCGCTTAGGGCAGACAGCAACTCTCTGGCTCCGTATTCGAAATCGCACTGATTCCGTTCTCGTTTTGGCTCCCGCTATTATTGGGAATGATCGTCCCGCTTTCCGTCTCCTTCGCCAGCCTGATAGAGCTCTTCTACCCGGGGCGTTAGACAGCCTACTGCTAAGTTTTACGCCGTCGGAAGCCCGTCTCTATCAGGCAACACTTCTTCTCGGCGACGATCACCCTGTTGAGGTCCCCCTCCGGGGTATAGGGGTCATTGAGGGACGCCTTCAGCTCATCGCAGCTATTGCAGAAACTCCACCAACAATTGACGGTGTTCCCGACGACCCAGTCTGGCGGGTTGCATCTCCACTCTCCCTAACTCTTCACCAGGTAGAACCGAACTCCCCGGATACACGCACTATTACTGCAAGCATCCGTGCAGCCTCAGACGATGAATTCCTGTATCTGCTCGTGGAAGTCGAGGATCCGACTCCCCACCAAACCCCGAATCTCTTCCGCTTCCGCGGGGGCGACCCCGCCTCAGAAGCAAATTGGTCTCTCAGTACTGAAGGGCAGGACGGCATTGGTCTTATCTTCCCCATCAGTATGCCGGGGGACATAGAGGGTGACCAGGCAAACCAAACATTTGAGACCGTGGGTTGCGCTGTCACATGCCATTCAGCCCGAAGTGTTACCATCTATGAAGGCGGGAGCTATCCTACCACCGGGCGCATAGACATCTGGTACTGGAAAGCCGGCACCACCAATCCCCAAGGATATGCCGATGATTACGTTGCCGAGGGGCGCAATGGCTCTAACTTCCCCGAAGAGCGCCGAGGCGATGCCGGCAATAGGTTTGAGGAACCCAATTTCCCGCCTCATGGGGCTGGTCCTGTGCTTCCTGTGAACATGGCCGGAGGAGACAATGGTGGCTTAGACCCCCGTCTTTTCCTTTGGTATCTCACGGCTGTCCCCTTCAATCCCCGAGCCCGAAACCCTGCTACCGGACGTCCATGGACTGCCGGTGACGTCGTCCCAGGCTGGCTTCTCCGAACTCAGAGCTCTCCCTTTGCCAGCCGAGGGGATATTATCGCTCGCGGTCGTCACGCCAACGGACGCTGGAGTGTTGAATTCCGACGTCGCCTGAATACTGGCAAATCCGATGATGCCCTTTTTGCCCGAGGACGTTCCCTCCCGTTCAGTCTGGCCTACTTTGACAATAGCCGTAAATACGCTCCCTTTGAATACGCAGCTCTCCCAGCGCCTCCACGCCCAGATCATTTCGGACCGATCCCACCCGTTATCTGGCTGCTTATACCCTAGCTCTGTGTTTGCGGTGTTTTCGCTACTTTGCATTCCCTAATTTCTGACAAATCCGTATGTCCCACGACACTCTGTGCTGGCCATGCTCAAGACGCTAGAATATGCCACCGTGCAGAACGGTTATGCTGTCGTTCAGAACGGTCTGACATACCTATCTGGCTTCGGGAATGAGTTTGCAACGGAAGCTCTTCCGGGTGCTTTGCCCAAAGGACAAAACTCCCCCCAACGCTGTCCCTACGGTCTGTACAACGAGCAGATCAACGGTACCCCCTTTACGGCTCCCCGCTTGCTGAACCGCCGGACATGGTTATACCGAATTCGCCCCTCCGTTGTCCACCCTCCCTTCCGTCCTATCCACCATCCCACGTGGAAAAGCACGCCCTTCACTGAGGTTCCACCTCCACCCACCCAGCTGCGCTGGAGCCCTCTCCCGATCCCGGATACACCCACCGACTTCCTCGATGGCATCACCACATATGCCGGGAATGGGAACCTGAGTACCCAGACGGGATGTGCTATCCATCTTTACGCAGCTAACCGCTCTATGGAGAACCGGTACTTCTACAACGCTGACGGTGAACTCCTCATCGTCCCTCAACTGGGACGCCTTCGCATCCATACGGAAATGGGCATCATGGAGGTTGCCCCCGGGGAGATCGCTGTCATTCAGCGGGGTATCAAGTTCCGTGTTGAACTCCCTGATGGACAAGCTCGCGGCTACATTTGTGAAAATTACGGGGCTCTCTTCCGCCTTCCCGACTTAGGTCCTATCGGTGCAAACGGATTGGCCAATCCTCGCTTCTTCCTTACCCCAGTAGCTGCCTATGAAGACAAGGAAGAAGAATGCGAGCTCATCGCTAAGTTCCAAGGGAATTTCTGGGCAACGACTTTAGATCATTCTCCACTGGACGTGGTAGCATGGGCTGGAAACTATGCCCCCTACAAGTATGACCTGCGCACGTTTATGTGCATCAACACGGTTTCCTTTGACCACTGCGATCCCTCCATCTACACGGTTCTAACCTCGCCGTCGGAGATCCCGGGAACCGCAAACGTGGATTTCGTCATCTTCCCTGAGCGTTGGAGCGTTGCTGAACACACATTCCGTCCGCCATGGTTCCACCGTAACTTCATGAGCGAGTTCATGGGGCTTATCTTTGGCAAATACGACGCGAAAGAAGAGGGATTCCTCCCCGGTGGCGCCAGCTTGCACAATTCCATGTCCGGGCACGGTCCTGATACTGCAACATTTGAGAAAGCCATCTCTGCCGAACTCAAGCCAGAATACCTTGGCAATACCCTGGCTTTCATGTTTGAAACACGTTTCGTCTGTTGTCCTACTCGATGGGCGCTGGAAACACCTTTGCTCCAGAAAGACTACTACAAAGCCTGGGAGGGTCTACGTCGTCGGTTTGATCCGACAAACCCAAACGGATAGAAGGTAGAGCGTTCAGGCCGGATTTTAGGGCTCCCGTCGCAGGGGAGCCCTTTTCATTTGTACCTCCAGCATAGGCAACATCTCTTTCCGACGCCTCTCATAGAAAATGAGCGCGGAAAATCGTGATGCAACGTTTTTTGACCTCCTCCATGGGAACCTCTCTCTGAAGTTCCTGCGACATTGAAGTAACCCCCCTATCGGCAATTCCGCAGGGCACAATGTAGCTAAACTCCTCCAGCCGATTGTTTACGTTCAGGGCAAATCCATGCCAGCTCACCCACCGGGTAAGATGGAGACCGATAGCACAAATTTTACGCTCCCCGGAAACCCACACCCCTGTCAGCCCAGGAATCCGATGTGCAGCAATGTCGAAATCCGCCAGGAGCTCAATGATACACTGCTCCAGCTCCCGTACAAACCAATGGACATCTTCTCGGTAGTCCGAAAGCCGGATAATAGGATACCCTACAAGCTGTCCAGGATTATGGAGCGTGACGTCGCCTCCCCGCTCTACCTCAAAGACGGGAATACCACGCTCATGGAGCTGCGGAAGCGGGAGCACAATATGGCGCCATGTTCCAGACCGTCCGATAGTAATGACCGTTGGATGTTCACACAGTACCAATGTGTTGGGAGCCTCCTTTCGCAAGACACGAGCAAGAAGCTGCTTTTGCCGATTCCATGCCTCCTCGTATGGGATACAGCCCCAATCTTCCACTTGCAGCATGGACACTCTGCGTTAACGCATGTCGCTGATCCCTGTACTCCCAAATCCCGCTGTTCCCCGCTCGCTTGGCGGCAGCTCCTGTACAAGCTCCCACGTTACCCGCTCATAGCGAGTGACAACAAGCTGAGCAATCCGGTCCCCCCTCCGGATCCAGAAACTCTGCTTGCCAAAGTTTGCCAGAATGATGCGGATTTCTCCGCGATAGTCACTGTCAATCGTTCCTGGAGCGTTCAGTGCGAAGACCCCGTATTGCGCGGCCAATCCACTCCGGGAACGCACCTGACACTCATATCCTGGGGGCAAAGCAATAGCCAGGGATGTTGGCACAAGTACAATCCCGCCTGGAGGCAGTTCCATCGGCTCATGGACGGCAGCGTATACGTCCATTCCTGCAGAACCGCTCGTTGCATAGCTTGGTAATGGAAGGTCGGCAAATGCTGGATCCGTGCGCCGAACTGGTACCCGCAACATTGCCGCCTCAATTTGTCACCGGCTGAGGTGATGCATAACCGACTTCCCGCAGTAGCTCACGAGCAATAATGATGTGCTGAATCTCTGAGGTTCCCTCGTAAATCTCGGTAATCTTGGCATCGCGCAGGTAGCGCTCTACCTTGTACTCGCGCACATACCCATAGCCACCGTGGATTTGGATTGCCTCCAGTGCCAGTTGTACAGCCGTCTGGGAAGCAAAGAGTTTTGCATGCGATGCCGCCTTGATATACCGCTCTCCCCGATCACGGAGCCATGCAGCCTTGAGGAGCAGCAGCCGTGCAGCTTCCAACCTGACAGACATATCGGCCAGCTTCATTTGGATAGCTTGATGCTCACAGATAGGCTTACCAAACGTTTTGCGTTGCTGTGAATAAGCCAAGGCAGCTTCAAAAGCCGCCTCAGCGATACCAACTGCTTGGGCAGCTATTCCAATGCGCCCTCCATTCAAAGTGTTCATCGCAATCCGAAAGCCCTCGCCAATATCCCCGAGGACATTACTGTCAGGAACAAACACATTGGTCAAGCCGATAGAGCACGTATCACTGGAGCGAATGCCGAGTTTATCTTCTTTCTTCCCCGGAACAAATCCCTCCGTTCCCCGTTCAATTAAAAAGGCTGTAATTCCCCGATGCCCCTTCGTACGATCTGTTTGGGCAAAAACCACGTACAGATCTGCCGTCGTACCGTTGGTAATCCAGTTCTTCGTGCCATTGAGAATCCATCCCCCATCTCCCCGTACCGCCAGCGTGCTTTGTCGAGTCGCATCTGACCCCGCTTCAGGCTCGCTAAGGCAGAAAGCACCGAGTTTACGTCCCGTAGCTAAATCCCGCAGGTAACGCTCTTTCTGTTCAGTTGTACCGTACGTCTCCAGAGGCCAGCAAACCAAAGAGTTGTTGACCGACATAATGACCCCCACACTGGCGTCTGCTTTGGAAACCTCTACCAAAGCCAGAACGTAGCTTATGGTGTCCAGCCCACTCCCACCCCACTCCGGAGCCACCATCATCCCCATAAATCCAAGTTCCCCAAGCTTGCGAACAATCTCATGGGGAAATTCCCCTGTTTTGTCTCGCTCTATTGCTGTCGGCTCAATTTCAGACTGGGCAAAGTCGCGCGCTGTCTGCTGAATGAGCCGTTGCTCCTCACTTAACTCCAAGCTGAACATCCCTAACTCCGCAAGAGACCAACCTCTTTACAGTGCCAAATTACGAAATCTCAACTCGGAGAACTTCCTCCGCAACCCCATCATGGAGGGTCCGATCCAGCCATAAAGCGAGCCACTCCGCTATTACCAGACATCCCCACAGCAAATGAGCATGGTTAGCTTGCCCACGACGATGTTCTTCAAGAAGACGCAGCACCTCGCTTGCGTTGAGATACTCCGCATGCGGCCCCTTCTGTTCAGTATACCACCATCGGAGACGCTCTCCCAACTCCCCCGCCATCCAAGAAATCAGAGGGGTTGCAAAAGGTGCCTTCGGGCGATAGATAACCGTGCGCGGCAGATATGCCTCCGCAGCCCGCTTGAGAAGATACTTCTGTCGCAACCCACCGATCCGGTAACGATCCGGAAGATGGAAAGCAAACTCGACAAGTTCTACATCCAACAGAGGGGGACGTGTCTCTACCGCTACGGCCATAGCGGCTTTATCGGAGTAAAGAAGGTTCAGCCCCGTCAGGAAGAGCTTGGTATCCAAATATGTCAATTGCGTAACTGGTGAAGCCCCACGCACTCGTTCAGCAAGTTCATGGTAACGGCGGATAGGGTACAACTCTTCGTAAGAAGGCAACGGTCGACGCCATAGTCGGCGCAACTGCTCCGGTGGACAATAGGCAAAACCATAAATGAAGGCCTCCAATGGAGACAACCGAAGCGGTACCAGCATCCTCCTAATCCACCGCAATGGACGGATACGAGAACGAATCCATCCTGAAGGGAATGCCCCTAATAGTGGCTCCACCACTCTTGTTCGGAACCAGCGAGGCAAGCGATGGTAGTGGTAGAGCATCAGTGTTGCCAATTGCTTCCGATAGCCAGCAAAGACTTCATCCCCTCCCATGCCGCTTAGCAGCACCGTAGTCCCATGCTGCTTAGCATGACGAGCAATCAAATAGGTGTTAATTGCTGCTCCGTCAGCAAGTGGATCATCTAAATGCCATAGAACCTTCGGCAGCAAACGATTGATGTTCGGGCGAATGCGGATTTGCCGATGGTTTGTCCGTACCTGTTCAGCAACAAGGCGGGCATAGGCCGGATCATTCGGCTGTACCTCTATACGCCGATCCTCCGGCGTAAAAGCAATCGTATAGGTAGCGATCTCCGCCTCTGGCGCTGCTCGACGCATAAGCGCCACAACAAGTGAAGAATCAACCCCACCTGAGAGAAAGGCCCCCACAGGAACATCCGCAATCATCTGCCGTGCAACCGCTCGCTCCAAGAGTTCCCGCAAGTGGGCAACATACTCCTCTTCCCGCCGATACCGTAAGCATTCCTCCGGTGCTGGATGCGGAACATCCCAGTATTGCCGGATTTGGAATTCCTCCCCCCGCACGTACGCATAATGTCCGGCTGGGAGCTTGAAGATCCCTTTGAATCCCGTCTTCGGCTCAGGAACCCAAAGGAAGATAAGTGTGCTCAGGAGCGCATCTTCATCCGGTTCCGCAGAAACCTCCGGGAGAACGAGAAGAGCCTTTGCCTCCGAAGCAAAGGCAAACAGCCCCTCTTTCCATACGTAATACAGCGGCTTAATCCCCAACTGGTCACGGGCTAAGAAAAGCTCTCTTCGCTCCACATCGTAGATAGCAAAAGCGAACATTCCCAGAAAGCGCGATAAGCATCCTGCTCCCCATTCATCGTAAGCAGCTAAGACAACCTCCGTATCCGTCTGTGAGCGGAAGCGATAGCCCAGCGCTTCCAATTCAAAACGCAGCTGACGGAAATTATAAATTTCGCCATTGTAGGTAATCCACCGCGTTCCGCTATGATTCACCATTGGCTGGTGTCCTGCCGAGGTCAAATCCAAAATAGCTAAACGACGGTGTGCTAACCCTACCCGATGTTCAGGAAACCACTGGATCCCCCAATCATCAGGCCCCCGATGTGCCAAACGCCTTAGCATATGCTCCAGAATTTGGGGGGATCCGCCACCAACAATGCCGGCAATACCGCACATCTTCTACACTGGCTCACCTACCTCTTCTATCTCCTCTCCCTCCAATCCCTCTGCTTCCCTCATGGCACTCCCCACAGCAGCCTTAGCAGACCAGAAAAGGAGCCACAGGGGGAACACTACCCGAGAGACTTCCCACCAATTGTCAATGAACCCCAGCCCTATCAGATAAACGCTGCCAATGAGCCCCCCCATCGCTAACGGCAGCGCTGTAGGAGCATAGACCCGCGATAACCGAACCAATTGAAAGGAACGCCGCGCCATGTATCCATAGAGCCCGAAGGCAGCTATAGCCCCCAAGATGCCTATCTCTGCAACCGATGCCAAGTAACTGGAGTAAGGATTGGCAAAGATATAAGACCCAAAGACAATTTCCCGCGAAAGCGTCCCCAAGTATTGCCGACTGATCTCTGTCGTCCATGGTCTTGTGCTCCCAAAAAGCTGTTGGACCACACCTCCTACCCCCTTTCCTTTTTGTTCTGCCGAGCCTAGCTCTACGCTGAACGTGTAATATGCCCTGCTGATGTAATTACCCGGACCAACCCCAACGAAAAAAGCCCAGGGATTATCCCACAACATCCGTGCCGTCGCTGGGAAGGCCTGAAACTTTGCATAATGAAGGTAGTCTGTTGGATTCATCAGCAGAAGCAGCAAATCCCCATATCCTAAGTCTCCCCGGGCAGCACGGGAGGTCACATCGGTAAATCGTTGCTGCGAACGCCCCGCGATCTCCTCCAACGCCTTGTCAATTAGTACTACGCTAATGAAAAGCGCAATGCTACTCAATATAAATCCCCGCATGATACGGCGCCCATAGAGTGCTACCAATGCTACACCATACGCCAGCAAAAAGAATGGGAATCCTGCCCGGAACTGCAGGAGATAGTAGAGCACAAAAAGAGCCCCTTGAACAACAGCAACGACAATTCGAGGTAGGGAGCGTTGCTCACCGAATCCCAAAAACAGCCCTGCCGCCACAGCGAGAAAGAAAGAAAATTGATAAGCATTGTTACCGAAAGTTCCCGAAAGCTTATCAGGGTCAGCATAAGCAAGAAACAACGGGAAGTCCCACACAAGAACAACTCCAAGGTTTAGCAATAACAACACAACGAGCATTTTCCAGACAGCATTAGCAAATGCTTGAGGCTGCGTCACCCACCGACTCAGCGCAAGAAACAGGAGGGGTCCCCCTGCAAATCCCATCGTGAAAAGCAACACTGCTGGGAGGAAAACTTGATCTGCATTCGCTAAGGTAGAGACTGCAATTGCAAGTAATAAAAGAAAAGCAAACCGGGCAATCCAACGGTCTTCTTCATCCGCCTCCGCTCCCAGCGCGGGGCGAAACAAGAACCCTAGGACAATAATAACGACGGCAACAGGCATATCCAGTACGTCCACCCACTTAGGCAAGAGGCGGAGCTTTTCTGTTAGGAAGCGGCTTACGAGAAAGAATCCGATACCGAATAGCACTACTCGTTCAATCATCTTCTCGTAGCAGCTTCATAGACTACCGCCTGCACTTCACTTTCTAACCAGGGAAGAATTCGGTCAACTGTATAATTGTCTGCCACATACTGCTGATTTCGCTCCCCCACTTCCCTCAACCACTCTGGGTGTTGAAGACACTCACGCAAAACTTTGACAAGACATCCCTCATCACCTACAGGAACAAGCCTGCCGTGAACCCCATCAACAATAACCTCCCCCAGAGCCCCAACACGAGTAACAACAACCGGTAATCCCACTGCCATCGCTTCCAAAACAGCCATGGAAAACCCCTCACTGTATGAGGGTAGCACGAATACGTCCGCTTCCGCCATATACTTGTGAACACCTGCCGGAGAGACGATTCCTAAAAGGCGTACATTGTGCCTACAAGCTTCCCGTAGGAACTGGTCAATCTCCGCCTCAATCTCCACAGAGTGTTCATCGTAATATCGCTGCCACTCCGCGGGAAGAAAACTCCGAGCAACTTGTGGATGAGAAATCCGGGTTCCAATCACCCACAATTCTACAGGGAACTCCATACAAAGCTGTTGATATGCTCGTGCCAATTCCCGGAAACCCTTAGCAAAGGCAATATGTCCAACGAAGAGAAGCCGATATGGCATCTGCTCTGCTACTTTCCGCCGCCGTTCTGGAATCTCCGCCAGAGAAATCCCGTTCGGGAGTACACGAAGCCGCCCCCACGGAACCAAATGAGCAAACTGCCATTGCAATCCCTTACTCTGGACGAAAACTCGCTGCACGAGCCCCAATATCTTCTCAATAAACCACTGACGCCACCGTGATTGACATTGATAAAAGCTCTGAAAATTTCCCCCGCGGTACTGTATCAGCACTTGACTCCCCGCTATTCGAGCACTAACTATCATCACGCTGTCCCGTAGGAACCCCACCCAACTAGAAGAAAGGAGGAGAAAAACAGCCCTCGGGCGCCAGCGCCAAAGAGCCCACCAATACTGCCACCATACCCGAATAAACGCCCATATCCCTCGCCAGTCCAAACGTCCTTTCTCAGCATTACTTCGCCGTATCGTTGTTCGGACATGTATGAGTCGGACTTGCTCTGACTTCCAGTTCCGAATCAAAAGCTCCATCCCTATCTCCGGTCCCGCATACGGTGGCGGCGTCGGCACAGCAGCTAAGAGCCGAATTACTTTATCCATTTCAATCCTGGCAGCGAGCGCATAACAAACGTAACCACTCCACCTCCATCTCGCCACACACCGAGCAGAGGAATACGCCGACGCTCATTCAGATGCCGTTGCAGAAAGGCGACTCTCTCCTCTAACTCCTCCACCTTCTCCTCCAGCTCCTCCTGGACAAGTTCCCCTCCATATTCAGGATTGCTGTCTGCTTGCAGCTGACTAAGATGCCACCGCACCCCCTCAAGCTCTTCCCTTATTTCCTCCAGCTGCTGATAGAGCTCCACGGAATCCTCCCAAGCACAGAAAGAGGCTATCTGCTGCAAAATCCGCAGAATCTTTTCCTCCTCATATCCAGGCAGCTTCTGGCGCAGAGCTATCTCCGAACGATGCGGCATAACAATCATCGGGTCCAATATAAGGCGTCCCCGTGACCCCGGTCGAGCTAGTTCAGAAAGAGCATCGTGTAAGTTGCTGTCCCACTCAAGTCTGCCTAAAGGATACTGCAGCACGCGGGCTTGAGTTGGATACAGCCAGTTGAGTGCCAAGGTTTGGTGAAAATCTGCAGCAATAACTATGTCCTCGGGCTGCAAGTGTAGCCGATACCGCTTGTTCACGCTGTAAATCTCGTTGTCTGGCGAACGATAGAGCCAAATAATAGGTACCGTCGCTACCGCTATTCCCAGCCCTGCTAAGCCCCATAAACACTTCTCCATGGAAGAGCGAGAATCTGAGAGCAGCAATGCAACCAAAGGAACCGACCACAGCCAAAACTCGTTGGAACTCGGTTCCCACAGAACCGCCAATACCAGCAGCACGCCTCCCCACCCTATCAGGCTCCAATAGCTCCATCGCCCACGAAGCTTTACATGCCACCGCTTCGCTTGAATAAGCAGAAGTATCCCAACTAGTACCACGCCTACTATCCCCATGCCACCGAGAATTCCTGCAATTTCCGGCGGGAGATGCCGCAGCAAGAAACGGTCATCTAGCAATAGCTTCAGTGTGTACCGAGATTCCACCCATTCGCTCACTGTCCCCAACCGGACAAAGTACTCCGGGAAAGTCCATGAGCGCACCAGTCCCACAAGAGCATAAAGCGGTGTTAGAACTTGGAGCTTCTCGTAAGGTGTGAACTGCATATGTGCTGTATACCCTCGTACAAAGCCCCAGAATGAAGAATATTCTTGCTGCCCTAAAAAGGCGATTATGTAAGAGACACCTGCAAGCCCGGAGGTGGTTGTAAGGAAAGTGATGGCGGCTTTTGTTTGCTTGTTTAAGAGAAGAACGCATGTTGCAATAACGGCAAAAACGAAATAGCTCTGATGACATAGTCCTGCTACCCACGTTGCTACAACAGCTATCCCAATCCACCCCCACTTTCCCGAACACTGGAAGTTTTCCACTGCTATCCCTGCCCAGATCACCGCAGCAATACCAGGTATGTAAAAATCCGGCACAATGCTATATGCCCAAAACCCATAGCTTACCATTGCCAATACCGTAGCCGCGGCTACTGCCCATCGCCGCTTGAACCACAACCATGCTAAATACCCGATTCCAAGGCACCCAACCAAACTCATTCCTGATACAAAGATCCGCACCAACCCCAGCGTTCTGCCGAAATCCTCTTCCCTTACCCACCCGAGCCAAGCATTCACCGTTGCCAGGAATCCAATAATAAGGTGGTGCGGATGTGTCTGCCCCTGATGCACACGCACAACAAATGGCAACGAATCATCAGCGTAGAGAAAATTCCAACTTTGTCCAATAGCCAAGACAAAAGCCCAGCCGATTGTCAGCCCTCCTGTAAGAAGCCTCGGAAACCGTGAAGGATCACCTATAGCTAGCCTTCCCATGTCGGTGGCATCCCAATTGCCGTCAGGATCTCACGAAGAATTGCCTCGTAAGAGAAGCGCCGAGCATTATAAGCGGCAATGTGATTTCGCCATTGAATGCGTTGTTCCTCCGGCATTACGCTGAGAAAATTCACAACTTTTTCAAGCGCATTTTCAAATTCATAAGGCTCCTCCCAATACCACCCATTAACCCCCTCTTCTAGCAAATGCCGCAGAGATAATCTCCTGGGCAGCAGGAGCGGAAGCCCTGTTCCCATTGCTTCATTTGCAGAAATCGCTATCTGCATCCAAATCCCCACATCCGCCCCAGCCGCAAACTGACGCACTACGTCTGACGGCTGAAATGGCAAAAGAAGAAAGCGCTCGGGACATGGCTGCTGTTGAGCTCGCCGTCGAAGCTGACCCTCATAAGCATCCCCCAAGGTCCCAATGAGGATATACCGCACAGGAAACCCACGCCGCTGGAGATATCCAATGGCATCAATAATCCGCTCGAGCCCCTTGTGTGGTACCACTCGCGTAACCGTCAAGACTACAACTTCTCCCTGGCAGCTCAACTGCTGACGAACTGCAAGGCGCTCTTCTGGACGAAACAAAAAAAGGTGACTATCATATCCCAAACTCAATACTCGTGCCTTGGCTTTCAGAATTTCATAATCCCCCTGTTCTTGGCAACAATGCTTTAACCACTCCAGAGTCCCCGGACTATTACATACCAAAAGCTGGGCACGACGAAAAGCAAGCTGATACAGAGGACGCTTCAAGAGCTCAAATCCTCGATCCTGCATCCAGGAAACGATGCGCGCAGGCAGGGAATGACGTTGCCGGTATTCGGCTAACTCGCTGAAAAAACATACTATTGGGACATGCTGCACCTCGGTTGCTCGTAATACCGGCCCTCCAAACATTTTCCCTATCCCTATCAAAAAAACTGCATCCGGCCCCCATTCCGCAACAGCATCCGCAACGTGAGCTGAGAAAACAGCGGAACGAAACCGAAAACGCACCGGCAGACGGATGATCTCATACCCCTCCACCGCAACCTCTCTCCCCGCTGGATAAGGAAAACGACGAATACGTCGTGCACTGGAGGAAACAGCCGTAGAGGTTACCACCCGCACCTTAATCCCTAACCGTGCTAACGTTCGCGCAATCCAAACTTCCTGATATCCAACCTCTGGCATAAAGTGTCCACACACAACAGCTATCCGCATGTTCGGTAGGAGCTTATCGATAGCCTCAACCTTGTCTCTACCCGCTGCCTCCTCGCCTATCCATCGTGTATGCCCCAAAAGCTATAAGGATTCTCCCTACCCTTGCCAACTTCTTAGTCCTGAAGCTCAAAAATCTTTCGCCGTGTGGTTGCCCCCTTGATCAGACGCAAACGTCCTACAGGAACCTGCAGATAGGCTGCTAACAATTCCTGAATCCGCTTATTCGCTTTTCCATCACGTGGAGCCTCACGCACAGCAACCTCAAAGACGGCATCATCGAGTTTCACTACCCGTTCTCGCTTTGCCTTTGGCTTCGCATGGACTATCAGGAACATTGCTGCCGCTTTACCGCTTGATAAACCAATAACAAAAGTATCTCGCAGGCGTTCTGATACGCAAGAAATAAGCTCCTCGTGCCCAGGCCACGACAGGGATTTTGAAAACAAAGTATCCAGGATTCCAGACCCGTTGAGCAAAGAGACTGCTGCCGAGGAGGTTTACAACCTCTATGAGCAGCTCACCCGATTCCCCTTCAACAACGCCTCGTATTTCCTCTCTCTCTGGGCTTAGCTCAATGGAGATTCGTGGAGCGCTGCGAATTTCTCGAACAGCAGAACGCACGAAGACATAGGGGTCCGAAACAGAGCTACATCCTCCTATGGTCACCTGAACGTAGTAGGTTCCATCACGTGGCGGGACAAATTCCCGGCCCGTAGCACCAGGAATGGGTTGGCGATTCTCATCCAGCCATTGGTTTCCTGTCAGTGCACTAGAGACCAGCGTGTCGCCACGACGCCCAATCATAGGTTTGGGCGGACGCGGGAAGAGGTGGACTTGCGCAGAGTTCTGCGAACGCACGGTTCCACAATCATTACGGGCTTCCACGGTGTACGTACCCGCTTGCCAGACGCGGACAATGGTATCCCGAGCCCATGGCAGAGCCGTATCGTTGCGGAACCATACGTAACGAACTCCCGCTTCACCCGAGATGCGTAACTCTACAGTATCCCCCTCACAGAGGCGAATCTCTCCGGAAGGAGTAAGGAGAGGACGTCGCGGAAGCGGTCGTACCGTAATAGAGAAGCTCTGCCTTGCTCGGAGGCTACCGCATTCATTGTAAGCTTCTACTGTATACTTTCCCGATTCCATCGCGGCATACATCGTGGCGTCTCCCGCCACGACCGTAGAATCACGCCACCATCGGTAGTGAACTCCTGGCTGGGGATTAATCACGTACAGGAGCGCCCGACGTCCTTCGCAAAATTCCGTCTCCCCATCTACTGCAAGCTGTGGTTCAAGAGGACGTTGCTGCGCTGGTACCGGCATTCCATTGTCGTTGCTATAAGCAATGGGCTTGGTTGCTGCAATCCGGACCCGATATTGTCCGCCTGGGGGGAGGAATGGGATAAAAACCTGGAAAGATGTGTCCGAACGGGCTTGCAGCGAATCTAACTGCTGCGGTGTCCGGAAGCTCGCTCCCGCATCAGAAAGCTCAATGATGAACGTGTTATCTACAGCAAACTCCCCGCCCCGGACATTCCACCGCAGCTGGAGGACATCTCCCGTGCAGAGGACCGAATCAGGCAGTGCTTCTAGCTCAATACTGAGCAGATATCCTCCCAGGCGAAGGATAGCTCCATCATTCAGCCCCGCCAGAGTAGGTTGAAAGGCATTGGCGGTAACCGGGAAATCTGTACTTCCAGTAACTCCAACAACTGCAACATTCCCTGCACTATCAACAGCCGCGGCAAATGGTTGGTCTGTCCCCGTTCCTCCATAGAGCAAGCTCCATTGTGGCATCCCCGTCCGGTGGAGTTTCAGCACAAACTTATCTTCACCCCCACTGAGAGATTGTCCTGTCCCGAGGATGGGAAAATCGCCGCTAGAGGTTTTGCCAACAACGTACAGATTCCCAACCGGATCCGCCGTACAGCTAATTGCTCCATCTGCTTCACTTCCTCCAAAGAAAGTCGCCCATCGGAATTCCCCCGCAGCGGTAAGCTGCACGATAAAAGCGTCAGAAGCCCCGCCTGCATGGTATGGCTGCCAGACAGGGCTGACTCGTATATTCCCACTAGCCGTTGTTCCAACAACCACTATATGTCGGTCTACTGTTACCGCAATGCCATAAGCACGATCGTTATCCGAACCACCGTAATAGGTTGACCAATTCAGATTCCCGAACGCTGTAAAACTTGCCACAAAAGCTTCAATGCCTCCTTTTGATGTTCGCTGCATTGCATTGCGCACTGGGAAATTAGGGCTTGTGGTTTCACCACAGATATAGAGGGTGCGTCGGCTGTCTACTCCAACGCCGTATGCGTAATCAGGTGCTGTACCCCCCAAGTACGTCGCCCACACCCGCGCCCCATCAGGGCGCAGTTGCACAAGGAAAGCATCGGTGTACCCTGCTAACATAGGCTGAACAGCATTAGAGGTTATGGGAAAATCCGTACTGGAGGTATAACCCGTCACCGCAATAAAGCCCTGATTATCGACAGCAATGGCCGTAGCAACGTCATCACCTCCTCCCCCGTAATAGGTTGCCCACAATCGCTGTCCATCGGAGGAGAATTTGGCTATGAAAGCATCCGTACCCCCTCTTTTGGTACTCTGAAAAGCGCCTGCCACGGGAAAATCACTACTGGCTGTTACTCCAACAACGTAGAGATTCCCCTCCCGATCAACCCCAACTCCAAGAGCGCGATCGTTGTCGCTACCACCAAAGTAGGTTGCCCAGAGAAGGGAGTTTGTGGGACTGAACTTTGCAATAACGGCATCTTCTCCCCCCGCCTTTGTACCTTGCCACGCGTTGAGCACTGGGAAATTTACCCCCCACGTCCATCCGACGACGATAAGGCTACCATCGACTGCAATAGCAGTAGATCGAATTTCATCCTGTGCTGTTGACCCAAGGTACGTAGCCCATTCCACCGTTGGTTGTGCCCGAATGCCGACCATCGCCCCCAGCACTCCCAATATCCAGCGGCGTATCCTCATCACTCCTTACCCCTCTCCATCTGCGCGCCCGGCAGGACTCGAACCCGCAACCCCCAGATCCGAAGTCTGGTGCTCTTTCCATTGAGCTACGGGCGCATTAACGTGTGCAAATTTACCGGTTTTTCACCCCCGGTGCTGTCAGTCGGACCCAAACGATCTCCTCTCGCTCCAGGCGAACAGCTCCTGGAACCCCTTTGACTTTTCGGACATACTTCCGCCACGTATAAGACACGGCAACCATAGCCGTTGTTCGTGCTGTCGAATAGTAAGCCACGATTGCGGCTGCTTGTTGTAGAATATTTGGCGGTGGAAGTTCCCCTTTTCGCCCTCCCCGAAGAATTCCATGGGCTCCTGGACTCCCCCGAACATGGAGGAACAAATCATGAGGACGAGCAAAACCAAAGGTTAGAGCGTCGTTGCTGAAAGCATCCTTGCCCACATACAGGACAAATCCTCGTCCCAAAGGAAAGACACGTGCCCGCTGCCCTTGCTGGATAGGAACTTCACGCGGAGGAAATCGCTCGTCCAGCCGACGGGCTATATCCCGAAGCTGATGCCTCAGGGTAGCCTGCTCCAGTTGCTGTTGCATGTGCTGGAGTTCCGCCTGCAGTTGCTGGAGTTGGGGTAAGCAGCTCTGGGCATAGCGGAGAGAGGTCTCCATTCGACGGGCTTGCTGGAAGTAATGTTCGGCGTTCTCCCGAATCGTCCATGCTGGATTTAGCAAGATACGCTGAAGATTTCCCCACCAATCCTGTACCTCCAGTTGCTCAAGGCCGCGCTGACAAAGATCGGGCTGAGACAGCAACAAACTTCCCCACAGTCGGTAGAGCTCAACACGGGTAGCATGGCGCAAATGCACCTCTATATCTGCAAGGCGCTTTCCTACCTGTCGTTGATACCGCTGGAGACGCTTCTGAAGCTCTGTGCGCTCTCGTTGGAACTCTTCAAATCGAAGGGTATGCCGTACTCTCTCCGCTACTGCCTCATGAAGAGAGAGAAATGCGGCAATGCAATCTGGATACTCTCGCAGGGGAATAAGCGACAGCAGAGGAGGTCCTTGCGGACGCCGCAGTAACAAAGCTGTACTGCTCTGGGCTATCTCTTGGAGAAGGTGGTGTGCCTCGGCCTCTACCTTGCTTCTCTCTGCTCCGGACAGTTGTGCTAAGGGTATCTCTGGCTCCACGCCACAGCGGTAGCATACCTCGCGAGCATAGAAGGTACCCAATTGGTAAGCACTTCGAGCTAATGCCTGGTAAAGAGGCGTCTGAGCATCAAAGGTTTTCCAATCGGGAAGGTATCGGGGCCTGCAAAGTTGTTCGTATGGAGTCTGTGCCTTACTCAGGCAGGAACGTACCGTACCATCAGCTGCAATAGAGAAGGCCCCACTCTGGGACGTCCCGAAGAGCAACAACACCAACCGATCCCCCGTGTGGAAAAGCCACTCTATCCAGCGTTCTATAGGATGAAGTGTGAGCGCACGAAGTTCTGCTCCCCACAATTCCTCACCCCATGGTCTTGCTGTCTCTAACTCAGCCCAATACGGCGGACGACGGAAGAAGGTTGTCAATCCCGGACGGAGCCAGATATCAATGATGACGGTCTCTTGCGAAGAATTGGAGACCTCAAGTACCAATCCCTGCCGTGGGTACTGTAATAAGCGCAACACTCGGGAATGGACAAGCTCAGGGGCAATCTCACGCACTAAACGGGAAAGTGTAGCATGATGGGCAATCATAGGGCGCGCCCGGCAGGATTTGAACCTGCGACCCTCGGCTTAGAAGGCCGATGCTCTATCCCGCTGAGCTACGGGCGCTTAGAACTCCCGATAGAACTTGCTGCGACGATCTTCTATCGCTGCCCTATCCCGAATGGCCGTGTACCAATAGTAGTACGCCGATGCTTTCGCCGTATTGTAGAGACGGCGGTACAATTCCACAAACTGTCGCTGCTCCATTTTCTTCGGGTCAGCAACTTCACGCTTGACCACCTGGACGATGAAATAGGCCCGCTCCCCCCGAATCGGTGGTGCAATGACCCCTATGGGCACTCGATACGCCATTGCCGTCACAATCGGATCGTTGCCATACCCTTGTAGGAACCCATTGTCCTTGACCATCGTCGCCGTCTGAACCTGAACAGTAGAATCTATTGCCGCGATACGGGCAAGAATATCCGCCCCCTTAAGGCGCTGATAAACCTTCTCTACATGGCCTCGCAGCACATCTAGCTTCTTGATCCGTCGCACCCGTTCCGTAATTTCCGCCCGCACGTCGCTGAGCGGCTTATAACCTGGCTTCCGCTCGTCTACTACTTGAGCAACGACAACGCCATAGGGGCGGAGTTCCATAGGATCGGAAACAGTCCCGATAGAATTATTGAAGGCAAATTCTGTCAAGGCTCGGGAACCAAGAACAGGGGTTGTAGCCTCAAAAAAGGCAGTCTCAACAGCATTGCGCTTGAGGCGGCGTGCCAGCGTATCGAAAGGAATTCCTTTCTGTACCTGCTGCTTGAAGCTATAGGCTTCTCGAAAGATTTGATTCCGCCCAGCCGTTCCCAGCGTCACACTCAATTCAATCTCACTGTAGGCAATACGTTCATCCGACTTTGCATGGACGGCAATAATATGGAAGCCGAACGGGCTCTCTACTGGACCGACGATACTGCCCGGCTCTGCAGCAAAGGCAGCCTCCTCAAATGGTTTGACCATCCGTCCCCGAGGGAACCATCCAAGGTCCCCACCCCGCTCTGCAGATGCCCGATCTTGGGAGTACTGACGTGCCAGTTGAGCAAAATCCTCACCAGCTCGAACCCGCCGTAACAGCTTCTGGGCTTCCGAACGAGCGCTGTCCTTATTGGAGCCAAAGCCGATAAGGATATGACTGGCGTGCACAACCGGCGTATCCCCCTTCTCCCGCTGGTCTACTCGGAAGAAGTAAAATTTCCCTGCTAGCTCTACCGGTCCAATCACCGCGCCAACGGGCTTCCCGAGCAAATATGCAGTACGCTGAGGATCGATAGATGCCACCGAAGTTAACCCAACTGACCGTCCCTGGTATTCCGCCATCAGGAGGGAGAAAACCGAATCTCTTTGTTCTTCGGCAACGGACTCCAATTGACGTTGAATCCGGTCTAAGCGCTTTCGGAAAGCTGCCGTATCTTGTGACGTAGGCTCCAGAGGGAAAATTACGTACTTGAGCTTTCGCATCGGCTTCTTCTGGCGAAACATCTCCCGGTTCTTCTCATAGTAACGCTCTATGTCTGTCTCCGCCACCGTTATATCCCGGTCAGGCACACGGTCAATCGAATAAGCAACGTAATGAACTTCTGCTGAACTATTCTCAACACTGTACTGCCGGCGCAGATAGCTGGGCGAGACGATGCTGCCGATGGCATGGACCAAGGAACGCATGTGTTCGCGAGTGCGGCTCTGCCGCAGGAAATCCTCTATTCGCAACAAGTCCCTCTTCCATCGCTCCACGACTTCTATGGGATCCACCCCACTATTCGGGTCAACGTAATCGGCCAATCGCTCCGGCTGCGTCACCAGCTCAACGTACCGTTCACGGTGGAAGCGTCCTGCAGAGTCCGTAAAAGGCTGCTTCATGTAATCAGGAGGATTGTCCAGGAGGATATCCAACAACTCCTCACGAGTAACAGGGAAAGCAACTTTCGTTGCTTCCTGTCGGAGCAGAATCTCCTCCACCATTATATCCCAGAGGCTCTGGCGAATTCCCGCCTCATCAATACTGACCTCCTCTCCCGCTGACCGCCGCTGTTGCTCCAATTGCTGCTCAAGCCGCTCATTGAAATCCACATAGCGGATCTGCTCATCATTGACCTCCCCAATGACAGCCGTAGCAGGATTCTCCCCCACCTGGAGTACACGCTGAATATCGGCGTCTGTGGCTACCATAAAGCCAATGAAGACAATGGCAAAAAGCGCTAATAGATACGGGGAAACTTCCCGCATGCGCGAGATAACACCCATTTTCCCGCTCTACCACAGTCGGACTTGTAAAGTGTACAAACTTACAAAGCCCTCCGAGACAGGGAAGCCTATGTCTCTTTTGGAAGCCGCAACCAAGGACTGTCCTATCACGACAATAGCGCTCTGCATGTCTACGAACACGTTGCAAGGAACTGCAAAGCAAGAGCAGCGATGCTGTTATCGTCTTTGTCTGCATCTCCAACCTCAACGCTTGTGTGGGAGAGCAAGGAAAGGACGATGCTGCAGATAGGGCGCTTCCAAATAGACGTCGTGGAAACAGGTCGTTTCGGCTTAGATGGAGGAGCAATGTTCGGGGTTGTTCCCAAGCCTCTCTGGGAACGGGCTTACCATCCTGCCGATGCAGCCAACCGAATTCCCATGGCAGCCCGTGCACTGCTGATCCGATGGGATAACGGTACTGTACTGGTTGATACGGGAAACGGCACTAAGATGCCCGAGAAACAACGCCAGATTTATGCCTTAGACATGTCGCGCTACTCTTTACAGAGTTCACTCCATCGGCTAGGAGTGCAGCCGGAAGAGATCACCGCCGTGATCCTTACCCATTTGCACTTTGACCATGCAGGCGGTAGCACTCGCTACGACGAACATGGAGACATTGTCCCCACCTTCCCCAATGCCCGATACTACGTCCAACGGGATCACCTCCTCTGGGCACAACAGCCTACGGAGAAAGACCGCGCTTCGTTTATACCTGAAGACTTTCAACCCTTAGCAGCCGCCGGTTTGCTGGAAAGTCTCGATGGCGAAGGGGAGCTCTATCCCGGCATCCATCTCTTTGTGGTGCATGGACACACACGAGCAATGCAGCTGGTGCTTGTAGAAGATGCAGGGCAGCACCTTCTCTACTGTGCCGACCTCTGTCCGACGGCAGCCCATGTAGCGTATCCGTACATCATGGCATATGACAATTTCCCACTCACAACCCTGGAGGAAAAGAAACGCCTCTTTCCTCGAGCCTACGAAGAAGGCTGGCTCCTCTGCTTTGAGCACGACGCCTTCGTCCAGGCAGCTTTCCTCCAGCCAACATCCAAAGGATTTACAATCGGCAAGCCCGTGACGATCACCGAGTATGAGGAGAAGAAGCCGGAGTAAGAATCCGCTCTGGAAAGCGCTGTAGGAAGGCTTTCCACGTACGAGGTGCTGGCTCTCTCCCGGAATGGAGGCGGCGGAAAGCGTGGCAGAGGGCCACAGCCAAGGCGTCTGAGCTATCGTAAAAACGAGCGGAGAATTCAATCCCTAGGAGAGCCCCTACCATATACCGCACCTGTTCTTTCGTTGCGTTTCCATGTCCAGTAACCCCCTGTTTTACCGCCCGAGGGGCATACTCTGCAACGGGAATTCCTTCCAGGGCAAGAGTAAGGAGAGCAACTCCTCGAGCCTGTGCCAACTTTGCTAAGGATTGGGCGTTGCGGGCATAGAAAGTACTTTCCACAGCTGCTTCGTCCGGCTTACAGTGCCGCAGGATACGGTGCAGTTCCTTGAAAAGAAAGCGGAGTCGCTCGGGAAGGGACTCCCCTCCTCGGTGAAGCTCTATAACACCGTAATCAACGACCTGGAGTTGTCCGCACTGCCATACTACAATCCCGTAACCGCAACGGACACTACCAGGATCAATTCCAACAATGCGCATCAGCTCAAGCGTGCTGTAGCTCTTCCAGCAAGGCGTCGTCCATCTCAAAGTTGGAGTAGATGTTCTGGACGTCGTCCAATTCTTCGATGGTTTCCAAGAATTTCAAAAGGCGCTCCGCCTGCTCGCGCGTTGTAATCTGTACAGTGCTCTTCGGCAGCCATTCCAGCTTGGCTTCCCGGACTTGGAGCCCGCGATTGGTGAAAAACTGCCGGCACTGTGCCAAGACTGAGGGAGCACAGTAGACGATATAGTTTGCATCTGCCCGGGTAACATCATCGGCACCCGCTTCCAGCACATATTCCAGCATCTGTTCCTCGGATACACGCTCGCCTTCAACATAGAGCACTCCCCGGCGCTCAAAGTTCCAGAGCACGGAACCGCTTTCGCCTAAGCTTCCTCCTAGGCGGGTCAGAGTTGAGCGGAGCTGCGAGACCGTTCGGTTGCGGTTGTCTGTGGCTACTTCAATGATCAAAGCAACTCCAAAGGGACCATACCCTTCGTAGAGAATTTCCTCAAGTTGTCCCCCTTCGCCTTGGAGCTCCCCTGTACCTCGCATGATTGCACGCCGAATATTTTCCATCGGCATATTCTCTGCGCGAGCATTCTCTATCGCCAGACGCAGCCGTGGATTTGCCTCTGGATCTCCTCCCCCTAGGCGGGCAGCAATTGTTATCTCCCGCGCCAATCGGGTAAAGAGCCTTCCTCGGCGGGCATCCACAACCGCCTTCCGATAGCGAATATTGGCCCATTTGCTATGACCTGCCATTGCTCTGTCTGCGAAGCGGTGAGACCACACCTGCAACGCGCAAATTTACAGTTTCCCTTCGGCTCCCTCTTCGCCGAAGAGACAGCCTGAGGAACCCGCCCACGGCATATCGTTATAGCGAACCCCCATCATTGCTGCTCTCCCTGTCCGCGCTAACGACATCACAGGACACGGCTCTTCCCATTCGGGAAGCCACACCAACATGACCCGTAACTCCACGTGATTCATCCCAACCGGGGTATACACGCACGGGGCATAGGGTACCCGCTCTTGGAGGACGTAGAAAGGTCGTTCCGCCTCCGGAATCATCTCCAAATACTCTCTGGTCGGTTGCAAAATCACTCCTTTGCCAGCAAAGGAAAAAAGGGGTTTCAGAACGTATCCATCCGCGTGCTCGGGCAGCTCCGAAAGCTCCGACAGGCGATATGCCCGTGGTACCGTTGGGTGGCGCAAGTAGGGCAAAGCAAACTTGCTCATTCGGAAGTACCAGTTCGGATGCCCCGCCCACTCCACGTCCAACTCCTCGGTCCAGCGAAACGGCAGGCGTACTTTATGTTCTTCCAACTCGTCTACGATCGCACGATTGAAGATCCGGCGGATCGGTACCCAACGCCCACAGCGCCGCCGGTAGAGCCGATTCCCTTGCTTCCGCAAGCTGCCAATATGCACAGCTTCAATCCCCAACTGACGTTCCAGCGCCGTAAAGTCTGGACGTGTCTTCTGCTGCTCCGGATGGTAGTCCACTAACACCACTTCCTCCGGGGCATGGTCTCCCAAGATCGCCCGCTGCAGAATATTCCAATACGCCTCATCAGAGAGTCCGCTGAACGTATATCCCCACTGCTCCCCTAGCTCATAGATCTCTCGGGCAAGACGGGCATAAAAGTACTGATACCCGAACAGGGAAGGGAATCCCTGCAGTTCTATGAGACGAAGTCCCCACTTCCCCTCAGGCTCTCCAACGACAGCAAAGTCCACCACCGAAAAGAGTGGTCGATCGGGCTCCTGAGGGACCCGATACGGTGCCGGAATCGCCTCTTCGGATAACCGACGATACTCCTGCGTCGTGCACTGGAGAACAATCTCCTGTGCTGCCCGCTCTAAAGTCTGTCGGAAGCTCTGCGAGACAAAGATGGGACACTCACAGACTCGGAACTCAATTCGGCAACGGACCTCTTGCTCCAATGCAGCTCGGAAGCGTTCGTAGCGCTCCGGTGTATAGACCTGCTCAGCAAACCAGCGTTGAACTGCCGGCAGCATCGTTATGGAGCCGTATCCCGTGGTGGAACAACGGAGAGGACAATTGGTGCCAGTTCCAATCCCAAGCGCTGCGCAGCAGGAATAATCCGCTCTGGCGCCTCCAGCTGTGCCACTCTCTGACGCCGGGCAGCCACAATAGACTCCAACGAGTCACAAGCTCGGCGAAGCACACTAATCTGACGCAGACGCTCTTCAATAGCAATGACATTGTGGACGTAGGCCACCAAGAAGATGGCACTGCCCACCACAATCCCTACCAAACTCCACCGTGTCAGCCGCTGTCGCTGGCGGCGTACGGAGGGGAGTTCGTGGAGCAGCTCACGGCTCATCGGACCTCAGCTCCAACGGGTACCTCGGCAACGGGTGCCAATAGCACTGGATCACCCTCAGCCGTAGTTGCTGCCAACAGCATACCCTGAGACTCGACTCCCCGAATGACCGCTGGCTTCAGCTTGGTTGCAACAACAATTGCCTGTCCAATGAGCTGCTCAGGACGATACCGGTGGGCAATTCCCGCTACAATCTGACGCTGCTCAGAGCCCAGATCCACCTGAAGTCTCAGCAGCTTCCGTGTACCGGCAATCGGCTCCGCTGCTATGATGCGTCCAATCCGAAGCCCAAGGCGTTGCAAATCCTCTAATGTCGCATACGTGTTCTCAGCACTAGCTGAGGATTTCATGGCCGTCTCCACAGCATGGTACAGCTTTGCCCGCTGTCGCTCAATCCGTTCCTCAGGCAACTTCGCAAACAGCAAACAGGGCTCTCCAAGAAGGTGTCCGGGTAGCAGCAGAGGCTGGGTTGCTCGGCGCCAAAGATCTCCACTCTTTTCCTCTGGGTCACCGACAAAGACAGGGAGTCGAAGCAGCGCATAGAGACGCCGTGCAGCGAAAGGAAGTACAGGCGCAAATAATACAGCAAAGGTTCCTGTTGCCTGCGCGCAAATGAAGAGTGCCCGGGCAGCCAATTCTGGCGTATCTCCCACCACTTGCCACGGTGCGGCATCGTTGAAGAACTTGTTCGCTGCCCGTGCCAATGCCATAGTCTCTGTCACCGCTTCGCGAAAACGGAAACGCTCATACAGCTGCGCAATGTGAGGGGGTTTTCGGAAAAGCTGCTCAAGGAACGTTCGCTCATCGGGACTCCATCCTTCCCCAAATTGCAATGTTGTTCCCTTCCACGCTCCCTCGGCAAGCTGGCTCCACTGCTGAAGGAAGTGTTCGGGAACAGTTGGAATACGTCCCTCCCAATATCGGTGGATGAACTGGAGTGTTCGATTCACGAAATTCCCAAAGGCTGCGACCAGCTCATTGTTCGTCCGAGCCCCGAAGTCCCGCCAACTAAAGTCCGCATCTCGGGTCTCCGGCAGATTCGCTGCCAAGGTATAGCGAAGCGCATCCACGGCGTGCTCCTCTGGAAAATCCGCTAAGAAGTCCCGCACATCGATACTCCAATGCCGGGACTTGGAGAACTTCTGCCCTTCTAAGTTTAGGAACTCATTTGCCGGAACGTTATCCGGCAGGATGTATCCCCCGTGTGCCATCAGCATCGCGGGGAACATGAGGGTGTGGAAAACAATATTGTCCTTGCCGATAAAAGCAATGTAGCGGGTTTTCGGCTCCATCCACCACTGCTGCCAAAGCTCCGGTGTTCCTCTCTGATGGGCCCAGCGTTGGGTGATAGAAATGTACCCTAAAAGAGCCTCAAACCAGACATAGAGGACCTTCCCCTGAGCCTCAGGTAAGGGAACAGGCACACCCCAATTCAGATCCCGTGTGATCGGGCGATCGGATAACCCCTGACGAAGCCAACTCCGGGTCTGTTGGAGAACGTTTTCTTTCCACTGGTCTGCACGTTCCTCAATATAGCGCTCCAACACCTTCTGGAAACGGCTGAGCAGAAAGTACCAATGCCACGTCCGCCGAACGATCGGTGGCTTTCCAGTAATCAGGCTGCGTGGATTTCGAAGTTCCAGCTGGTTATAGTAGGCTCCACATTGGTCGCACTGGTCTCCGCGAGCAGCCTCATATCCACAGTAGGGGCATGTCCCTTCAACGTAGCGATCGGGAAGAAAGAGATTTGCCACAGGATCATAGAACTGCTCTTCCTGACGGGCTTCCAAGTATCCTTTGTGGAGGAGGTCGAGGAAGAAACGCTGAGCGAATTCGTAATGGAGTGGATCGGTCGTCCGCCCGTAGTAGTCAAAGCTTATCCCTAAGCGAGCAAAGGCTTCAGCGTTTGCCCGATGGTAGTGTTCAACCAATTCCTGCGGAGAAATCCCTTCCTGCTCGGCCGCGATCGTGATAGGAGCTCCGTGCTCATCGGAACCACAAAGGAAGAGCACTTCGTATCCCCGTAACCGGGCATATCGGGCAAAGAGGTCTGCCGGCAAATATGCTCCAGCACAGTGTCCGAGGTGGATATAGCCGTTTGCATAAGGCAGAGCTGCCGTGATGAGAATGCGTGCCATTGAATGCCGTTTGTCCCTTGCAGTAATTACCGACGCAAAAATACACTCCCACCTTGGCTACCGTCGGTACCGTGACCGCAATGGTTTCCGCTTCCGTCGAACCGCGGTCTCGCTATAGTCAACGGGACGTCCTTCAAAGCAGAGAACGAATTCACCTCGAAAGCGGCTATGCCGGAAGCGCTCCCACAGCTCGGCAAAGGTTCCGTAGTGATGCGTCTCATAGGGTAGCGTCAGGTTGCAGGCAAGGTAGGCGTGGCGCTGAGGCATAACAGCCGCAGCATCGGAAAGCAGCTGGCGGAGTCGGTAAGGGGTCTCCAAAAGAACAACCGTGCGCAACTCTTCGGCTAACGCTTGGAGCTGACGACGACGCTCCTCGGGTTTGCGGCTCAAGAAACCAGCGTAGAGGAACTGATCGGTAGAAAAGCCACTGCGCACAAGCGCCGTGAGAATACTGGAAGGCCCTGGAACAACAACCAACGGAAGTCCCTCTCGGAGAATCCGTCGGATGAGAAAAGCTCCCGGATCAGCAATGACTGGCATTCCAGCATCGGAAATGAGCGCGACATCCTTACCCTGCCGTAAGTATTCCAATACCCGCTCTGTTGCTTCTACTTCGTTATGCTCATTGAGGCTTTCTAACGGCTTATCAATCCGATGGGCGCGCAGCAGACGAGCCCCTACCTTGAATTCCTCACAGAAAACCACGGAACAGCTTTTGAGCACCCGCAGAGCCCTCAGGGTAATATCCTCCACGTTCCCAATCGGAGTGCCGACCACGTAGAGAGTACCCGTCTTCACGGGTTGAGCGTCCATGTCCACCACATCTGTTGTCCTACCTTCAAGCAAAGCAAAAGCCATCCCCGCGGCAGCCGGTGGCGTGGAAGCTGAAGCTCTAACTCCCCAACCTTGGTTTGACGGACAAGGGGCACAACTTCTTGCGACTGCCCCAGCAGGGTGTAGATGAACAGTCTTGGAGTTTCCGTCCCCAGCGCTGCGCGCCAGCGTACCGAGAGGATATCCTCTCTGAAATGGGGAGGCTCCACGGTTGCCCCCGTTGTCGCTGCAATTCGGAAGGTCACCTCTAATGGGCGGACCCCTGCTGCAAAGCGAATCCGGAAGCGAAGCGTCCCGTCAGAAGCCGGCTTTCCTGACAGCTCAATCGAGATCCATCCAACTCGGCCGGCAGCAATGGAGCTATCGGCACTGAGCCATGTCACGGTAACGCTATCGGGAAGTACCAGTGGCTCAATTCCTCGCAACTCCACTGACGTCCATCCGGTATTCAGGCAAGCGAGTCGCAACCGCCAGCGGCGCTCCTGTCCTCGGTACTCCAGAAGTGTGTCGGAGGGCAGCACAACGGGAAGTACAGGTGCATCCGCAGGCCCACCGATCCGGTAGAGGCGTTCAACCAATTGCGGGCGCTCAACGAAAGGATTAGCTCGTCCCTGTAGCTGGGCAATCCGGCGCGTTCGCTCCCGCTCCCACTCATCCACAGTATCCTGCCAGTGCCATTGGCGCAACAGCGCCTCGTGTCCTGCAGTGAGGAAACCCGTCATATTCCCATACCGCAGAGCAACGTAAAACAGAGCTCGCGCCGCATCCCCCTTATGGCCATCACGGGGCTCAAAGACTTCTCTCCCTACGGAATCAAACCCATACCGGGATCCCCCCAATTCCCATAATATTTGCCGCACAAGACCAAAGGGGAGATTGCTCCGCCGTTCATTCGCCTCGGCAAGGGTTGGGAAGAGGTGGTGCAAATCACTCAAGGGAGGAAGGGTATCGGCACCGCGGCTACGCGGCCAGGTGTGCTCAACATTGAAAGCCTGCGGTGGAATTGGTGGTACCCGTGCGGTCTGACCAGTGTAGACACACTCCACCCTTCCCCCACGATTGTGCACCATCCGAAAAACCCAGGAACGGACACTATCGTATGGGAAAACCGCTTGCGCCCGAACCACCTGCTGAAGGTAGCCGCGCAAAGCCTCGCCCCACAGCCCATTGGTCCCTCGGTAGAGTGAATCGGGATCTTCAACATAGGCCCGCAGTAGGCAAGGATAGGTCCAGTCGGCCTCGGGACATTGAAGGCGCAACAGTAACAGCCCCTCTGTCGGCACATTGTGCCGGAATGAGGTACGAACTTCAATGGCTACCTTCCCCCCTGGCGGCACAACCTGTGGTGTTTGAACCGCTACACTGAACCCTCCCCACGCCCATTGATACACCTGTACTGACCGCAGTTCTATATCCGCTGCTCCAGTGTTGTGTATCCACACGACCCGACGGTGTTCTTGACCAATTGCAATGGTACCGAAGTCCACCGTGTCTGGCTCTACCACGACCCCACACCAAAAAGCCCACACTGGGAACGGAAAGGCTATCCAGAAACAGTGACGCATTCTCCCGTGCTCCGTCAACTGGACAGGCGAAATTACAGCACCAGCTACGGCTTCCTACCCTCGGACGCTCATTCGTCTTCTCCTACCACCGTCCAAGCTATCCCGATGGCGCTATCATCCAGAGGGTGGGCCCCCTTCCTGCGACATCGGCTCCAGAAGCCATTGCCGGGCCACGAAGCCCATCGGCGCATGATGCCACGCTACGAAGGATTAGAACGTCCTCTGCACCCCCCGGAAGGCTGCCGCACGGCAGCAGTTTTAGTAGCATTTGCAGCCGAATCTGCTGCTCCCCACTGTATTTTGACTCTCCGCAGTTCTCAGCTGGCCTTCCATCGTAATGAATGGAGCTTCCCCGGTGGAATGCTCCATGCTGGAGAGAGCCCGCCTGAAGCGGCTCTCCGCGAAGCAGCGGAAGAAATCGGTCTTCGCCCGGAAAATGTGGAAGTTCTCGGTACCGCAACCCCCCTCTATGTTCCAGCCTCGGACACGGGGATTGTACCTGTAATTGCCGCGTTTACCCAGCAGGAACCTCTTCAGGCAAATCCTGCTGAAGTGGAAGAAATCCTTCTCCTCTCTCTTGACTGGCTCCGTCAATTGGAGCGGATTACGGCAACGTGGCATCGCAATGGGCACACAGTCGTTGTGCCCCTCTGGCATATTCATCCGCGAGTTCCTCTCTGGGGCGCCACAGCAATGATCCTCTCTGAACTCCTCTGGCTCTACGAGGAATTCCTCTCCGGCGAAGACGCCACCCCATCTGGAGGGGCACCGTAATATTGCATTCTCGTTAGCAGCAGCATTGGGGTAATGCCGTATTGTGCTCTTCTCCTTCTTTTAGCATTCCACACGGCAGCCGAAGAACTTCAGCTCCAATGGGAGCGGGCAACTCCGACGGAAGTCCTCCTTTCCGTCCAGCTACCCTCTCCAGTCCTCACACGGACGGCAGCTGGGGTAGAGCAAGTAGCACCGGCTTCTGCCTGGGCATTTCCGCTTCCTGACATTTCTCTCTATGGCTTTGCCCTTCCTGTAGACCTCCCCGAGCAGACCCGCCTTTCTGCAGAAGTCCTACAATGGCAGGAGCTACAACTGGAAGCCCCGCTTGCAACCCGCCCATGCAGAGAATGCCGCACTGAACCGCTGCCCATCGCTCACCTTGTTAGAATCGGCTCCCTGGGCAACACCTCTATCTCCGTCCTCCGCCTCTTCCCGTATCGCCCAACAGCCGATAGCAAACACCTGCGCATTGCCCGACAGCTCCGTATCCGCCTGACAACCCCCACGCCCCTCCCTTCTGACAATCTTCTGATACCCCTGAGTTCCTCAGCAATGCGTTCATACGGGAAAAGCTCTCAGACTCTCTCCAGCAACGCTGAACCACACCCCATCCCAACCGCTCCCGACGGCTACCAATACAAGCTCATCGTCAACCGTGAAGGACTCTACAGAGTAACGGCTTCCCAACTTCGTGAGCTTGGGCTCCCACTGGCACAGATCCCTGTGCGTTCCCTTCGCCTATGGAACCGCGGAAGGGAAGTTCCACTCTACGTTTACGACCGCAACAATAACGGCTTCCTGGAAGAGTATCCCTCCGATCCTGACTACATCGCCTTCTTTGGAGAACCCAATCGGATTGCTTTTCGGAACCGAGATGGCGATATGTACCGGGACCCAGAAACTGACGACAATGTCTATGTGCTTACCTGGGGTGAAGGGCTCGGACAAAGGATGGTTGAAGAGACAGGGGATTTACGCATCACAGATCCACGACGGGCAACGGAACTTCGAGGAAAAGCCTTCCTGAGCACCGTCTTGATAGAGCACAACCGCGTGGAAGAACGCTTCGGAGCAGTAGAAGAATTAGACCGTGATCTTCTCCAGCCCAGCTTCCAAGGCGACCAGCGGTTCTGGGCACGGGTAGCCGCCAATACAAGCGTGTCACTCCCTGTTTCACTGCCGGCACCCGCTGTGGTTTCAGACCTTCCCGTGACGGTAGAAGTTATGCTCTGCGGCGCTATCAGTCGTCCCCTGCCCTGTCCTATTCCAGAGCATACGGCAGAAATCTATCTGAACAATCACCGCATCCTGCGCGCCTCATGGTCCGGGGCGCGCCCTTTTCTGGTTCAATCCCCCCGAGACCAGATTGCTCCGATAAGCCCTGCCATTCTTGTGAACGCGGACAGCAGTACTGTAACTGTGGCAAATATCTTCAACTGCCCAGAAGCAGCCGAACGGGCCCCCAGTTTTTATGTCAATTGGGTGCGGATCCACTATCCCCGCCTATACAGGGCAACAAACGATGAGCTATGGTTCCGCATTCCACCGGCCTCCCCGCCCGGAGTCTATACATTCGCTCTGGAGGGCTTCCAAACACCCAACGTTTTGCTCTTCCGAGTCGGGATCTCTCGCATTGTCAACTTCAGCATTGAGCGAGTTACGCTCCCCTTTGGTGGAGGGACGCGCTATACGGTGCGGTTCCAGACCTATGTGGCCTCATCGGAAGAACTCTTCTACGCCGTTGCTGCTGACAGTACCTTGACACCCGCCCGAATGGTACGAGATCTCCCCTCGGACCTCGTCAATCCAATAAATAGTGCCGACTACATCATCATTACCCACAAGGGAATTTGGGACCGACGTTCACCGGCGGCTTCTGCTGCAGAGCATCCCGTCCAACGACTCCTCCGTCTCCGGCAGCAGCAAGGGCTACGTCCCATGGTCGTGGACATTGAGGATATCTACGACGAATTCAACAATGGGATTGCCTCCCGAGAGGCTCTCCGCCGCTTTCTCCAGTATGCATGGCAGACCTGGAGTACTGCTCCACGCTATGTCCTTCTTTTAGGAGCAGCCGATGCCATTCCACCCCAACTGTGGCAGACACGCCGTTGGGGTATGACGCCGACGGACTATCCATATGGCTGCGTGGAAGGAATCTACCAAACACCCGTCGGCGCCCTGACCGATGATCCAATAGCAGAAATAGCCGTCGGACGTCTGCCCGTTAAGTCCCTCTCGGAGGCACAGGCGATTGTCAGCAAAATAGAAGAGTACGAACAGCGCTTTGCCACAGACTTCTTCCAACCCCGTGTGCTGCTGTTGGCCGGTATCAATGGCTTCGCCCAACAGACAGAGTTACTGGCACAGCGGCTGCCGGACGGGGTCTCGCAACGTCGGCTCTATGTAACACCGGGCACCCCGTATTCAGGACATACAGCGGAGCTCCTCCAATTGTTCCAGGAAGGTGCTGGCGTTGTGAATTTCCTGGGTCACGGAGGCGGTGGTATCTGGGAGGACGCTGGTCTGCTACGCGATGAGGATGTTGAGCTCCTCCACAACCGAGGCCGTTATCCGATCGTCTCCAGCCTGACCTGCTTTACCGGCGCCTTTGAAGAGCAGGCGTACCGTCGGGGACTCTTAACGACCCTGGTGCTTTCCCGGGGACGAGGTGCCATTGCTGCCTGGGGCAACTCTGGCTTCGGATGGCTGGAGAATAGCTTTTTTCTCTCTACCGCTCTACTGGAAGCTTTGACACGCCTTTCTCCTCGCCCTCTCCGCCTTGGTGACGCCTTCCGCGCCGGAAAGCTCCTCTATGCCAGCCGAGCATACGGCTTGCAGAACGAAATCGTGCTTTCTATGCTTCTGCAATCTACCCTCATCGGCGATCCAGCGTTATTGCTCCGCATACCGCCCGATACAGTAATACTCCGGCCTGAACGCTGGTCTGTTTATCCAGGCGAGCAAATCTCCGTAGAAGCTACACTCCCCTTTCCGTCGGGAACAGCTCGGATCGTGCTTGGGGACAGCTACGGTAACGACCTCACCGGTAGTGAAACAACGCTTGCGATTTCCGCAGCTTTGCTCCGTTTCACCATCACAATTCCTCGGGACTACACTGGCTCCACTATTGCCGTCCGGCTCTATACCGTGGACGCTTCCGGACAACGGGCAGTTACTGGTGGAATTCGGCTTAGTACAGGGGGGGTTCTCTTCGGGGACATCACAACCCTCCCTTCCCCTCCCCAGCCGGGACAAGCTCTGGCACTGAGCCTGACTTTACATAGCCGCACACCCATCCAGAGTGTAACGGCTTCCGTTAGCCTCCTGTTGCCGGATGGAAGTACACAATCCTTCAGTGCCTTACCCTGCCAACAATCCAGCCCGGAAACGTACCAGACACAATCCCCACTGCCTGCTGTGTTAATCTTGCCGGGCACGGAAATCCGGGTGCTCTTCACCGTTGTTCTGGCAGACGGACGGAGTCTTAGCTCTCCATTGACGACTTTCCTGGTGCCTGGAGTTGCTGATCCAGCCGTTGTTACTCCAATTGCAGGGGATAGCCTTCGCACGGCTCTACCGTGGCTTCGCATGGAACCAACGGCGCAGGGAGCACAGCTCCACGTCCGCCTTTTCAACTGGACAGAGACTCCAGCGGGGAATGTGCTTGCGCGCCTATGGTATATCCCGCGCACGGGCCCTCCCAACCTTCTGGCAGAACAGCGCCTGAACATACCCGGGAACGGCTCTACTGATTGGTTTCTTCGCCCTCCCCCTTTCCTGTCTATGACCCGTCTTGCCGTGGAGGTCATCAGCGATAGTCTCTCCCAGGGCGGCGATCGCCTTCGGGCAAATAACTATGCTGAGGATAGCCTGGCGCTTGCCTGTTTCTCTCTTCTGCCTGGCATCGGTACGACGGTCGACGGGACCCAAACGGCACCGGTGGGACAGTCTGGGATTGCGCTTGCTACTGTTATTCCCTCCCAGGCTCCTTCGGCTCCTCACCTCCTGTGCCTGATGGTACAGAACACAGCCAGAAGTGTCCAACCCAATGTCCATTTCGTCCGCCTCCGCGATAGCTCCGCTGCCGTCTCTATTCAGGTTGCCCCGAACACCTCCCTGAGAGCAACCCTCCAACTCTGGTACGACACTCAGGACAGCAATCTGAATCATGGAACTCCAGCCATTTACCGGAAGCACACGCGTCTGGACCTCTGGCAACGGCTCCCCAGTCAGCAGATAGGCCCGGGACTTTTGGAAGCCGAAGTCACACTACCGGGCATCTTTGCTGTCGCAACGACAACGGATCAGCGCCCACCACAAGTCCGCATCACTGCGGAAGGACGGGCTATCCCTGCCCGGACTGTGCTCTCGGCCAATCCACGCATTGGTATTGTCGGTGTTGATGAAAACGGTATTGCCACAGACACCGCCTCCATCCAGCTTACGCTCAACGGACAGCCCGTTCCAGCAACCCAATACACCGTCGTTGATACAGCGCAGACTCCGACAGGGGCCAGCATCAGCTACCGTCCACAACTTACCAGTGGCACCCATATCCTGTGCGCAACCGTGGCTGACTGCAATGGTAATCGCAGCGAACGGACCTGCATTCAGTTTGAAGTCTCCACAACCCTTGAGCTCCGCCTTTTGGGGACTTTCCCAAACCCCTTCGCCGAAGAAATGTTCGTTGCCTATGAGCTTTTGGGAACCAGTAATGTGGACGAGGTAGAAATCCGCTTCTACACTGCTTCGGGGCGCTCCATCCGTCGGATGGTATTCCCTACCACATCCCCCACAGAAGCCTTTGGCTTCCTCCGGGGCGGAACTGGTCTTCCGACAGCCCCGGGATACCACGAAATCTGGTGGGACGGCACCGATGATGAGGGGCGTCCTGTTGCCAATGGGATATACTTTTACCGGCTTCGCGTGCGGGCAGGTGAAACAACTATTGAGCGGCGTGGTAGTGTGGCGCGTGTTCGCTAAAGGGCTCTTGTGCCTTTTGCCGCTTGCCCTCCGGGCACAGGAGGAGCGCTATGCAGCGGCATTCCTGGAAGTCCCGCTCGGTGCCCGGGCATTGGGTATGGGAACCGCATTCACCGCTATCGCCGATGACGCCTGGGGGTTCTTCTGGAATCCGGCTGGCACAGGACTTCTGGCCGAGGAAATTGTGCTCTCGGGGATGTACAGCTCCCAGTATGGCTCCCTCACAGACCCATTGGCACATTTCTTCCACACCGGCGCAGTGTTCCCGCTCTCCAGACTCCGTATAGCCGCCAACTGGATACGACTGACTGTACCGGATTTACGCCGCTACCCGGACTTGACTCGAGTCCTCTCTCCCCAAGAGCGCGAGGAGCTGGTTCGGCGGGCTGGTACGGGCGAATTTATCCCCAACGCCGACGATGCAATCTGGTTCACCGTCGCCCAACTGTTTGTTGTTCCAGTAGACTTCGGCTGGATGCGCTTCACCGTCCCGGTGGAGATTCCCGTCGGGGTAAATCTGAGACTTATCCACGAGCGCATCGCCGAGCATAGTGCCTCCGGAATCGGGGTGGAGGTAGGGGCAATGGTTCGGCTGAATTTGAAGGATATCACCTTTGACGAGCGCTGGCCACGTCTTGTCCTTGGGGCCTCGGTCCGGGACGTTGGCGGCACTCGTCTCCTGTGGACAACCCAGCGCCCTCATCGGATTCCTCCCTCGGGGCGCTGGGGCATTGCTCTGACACAGCCATTAGAGATGTGGCACCTGGAGCTGACAGCGGCCTACGACCGCGAAAGCCGTTATGAGGGCTCCTCGCACTTCGGCATAGAAGTGCTCTATCGCCGTAGTTTTGCCCTTCGCCTGGGCTGGCACGATAGAGTTCTCACACTGGGCGCTGGTGTTGACGCTGGTTTTTTGATCGCTGACTATGCCTTCATGACGGATTCCGAAGCCCAGTTAGGGAACATCCACCGGGTCGGGGTCAGTATCCGCGTGCAACGTCTCCTGAGGCAGCTATGAGGAGAGCTCGGCAGCTATGGATAGTAGCTCTACTGGGCATGAGTTGTGGAACCCCCACGACCTCTCCCCCGCCTTTTGAGCAAATTCCCCGATGGGTACCTCGTAGCTCTGATACGGCGGCCATTGAGACGGGTATCCGACCCTGGCCCGAAGCCGCTGCAAATGGCATCGGAGGCATCCGCTTGGAATGGTATGCGCTGAACCCACTGGAAGTTGGCGGATACCGGATTTACCGAACGGATTCAACCGATTCCTCCGGCACCCCTATCGGATTCCGAGAGTTGGCAACAATTGAGTATGGCACAACAGGGGAGGATACAGCATTGGTAGATCGTGCAGTCACCCATTGGCGGACGTACTACTATCGCCTTCACGCACTGGATCGTTCCCCTCAGCGCCGCGAAGGTCCGCCCTCGGAAATTGTTCACTTCGCCCTGGAACCGCCCCCAGTTCCGGTAGCTCCTATCGGAGCCGTATCTGCGGACTCTGTCGTCTTCCGTTGGCACAGCAATGTCGGCTATGTCGTCATCCGAGTATTTGAAGTGGACTCCACTGCCCCGGATGTGCCCGGGCGCCCTGTCTGGGTATTCAGCGGGACACCGCTGGATTATTCAAACCCTCGCATCCCCTACAACGTCGATGGTCGGGCAGCTCCACTCCAGCCGGGGAAGCTCTACCGCTGGCGGATAAGCCGCATAACGCCCGGACGTCCAAATCGCGGTGCTACATCGGTCTGGCAGACTTTTTGGCTCCGGCCGTGAGCATGTCGCAGTGAAGCTTGTAAGAAAGCCATGTGGTACCTCTTGCTTCCAATTCTGCTGAGTTTCCCTCCATTATGGGCACAACAGCCCCGTGACCTCTTCGGCACCCAGCGGGAGACCCCCTCTCAGCTTCGTCCACTGCCCTATACAGGACTGGGAGGAGCCGCCTACTATGACCTAAGCTTCGGTACAGGGCTGACCATCCCCGTCAACCTCTGGGGCTACGTCCGCGTGCCCGGACGATACCTGGTCCCAAGCTCAACAACGTTGGTACAGCTCATCTCCTTTGGGGGAGGGCCAACCGAATATGCACGGTTGACGGACGTCCGCATTATCCGTGATGTGCGAGTTGACACAACCATCGTTGAACGAGTCCTGGTGTATAACCTGGAGCTCTATCAACGCAGCGGGGACCCCAGTCAAAATCCCCTGCTCTATCCCGGTGATACGGTCATCGTCCCCGGGGGTGCACTGAGCACGCTGGAGGTCGTCATTGGGGTCGTGCGGGATGTGCTACTCATCCTCCAAGCCGCTGTCACACTTGTGCTCTTCTTCCGGGGTGGGCGATGAAAGGGTGGCTTCTCTCGGGCATTTTTCTTCTCCTTATACTATCGGGCTGTCCCGGTTCTTCTGTGCCCGAGGAGCGGGTGCTCCGCTTCTGGCACTTCTGGAGCGAACCATCTCATCGCGCAGCTCTCCTCGAGCTCATCGCCGAATTTGAACGCCGCTTCCATTGCCGCGTAGAGCTGACGGAACTGACGTGGAATGAAGGGAAGGCAAAACTCTTAGCCACTTTCCACGCTGGTACGCCTCCTGACGTTGTGGAACTGGGTTCCGATTGGGTCGCTCAATTCTCCAGCGCTGGCGTCCTGTGGGCATTCCCATCGGACAGCATCTCCTTAGAGCATTTTGTTCCCTTCGCCCATGTGCCCTGCTACTGGAATGACACGCTATATGCCGTCCCATGGGTTGTGGACACTCGTGTGCTGTTTATCAACCGAACGGCTCTGCAGCGTGCGGGATTGCCGACAGAGCCGCCGAAGACTTGGGAAGAGCTCTTTCAAGTTGCCCAGGCTCTCCATAACCCACCCGAGCTGTACGGCTGCGGTGTCAATGGTGCTGATCCTCACCGGCTCTACAAAAAGCTTCTTCCGCTCATTTGGAGCCTCGGCGGCGATGTAGTGGATACAACAGGTGCTCCCACTCTCACTCACCCTTCCGTTGTTACAGCAGTTGAGTTTTACGCCCGACTATCCCGGGTTGGAATTGTTGAAACTCAACGTCAGCTGGATGATCTCTTCCTCCGAGGCAAGCTCGGCTTTTGGATTTCAGGAGCATGGTTAGCGGAGAAACTCCGGCAGCAGCAGCCAGGATGGGAATATTCCACCTCGCTCTTTCCCGGATGGGCTCCAGGGCAGCCTGGTATAGCCTTTGCCGGCGGCGAATACCTTGCAATTAGCGCTGCTTCGAGCCGGAAAGAGTTAGCTCTCCAGCTTGTACGCTTTCTGACCGCCGGAGAGCAAGCGGTGCGCTTCTGCCGAAAGGTACCCGAAGCGGGGTTCCCTGCTGACCAGCGTTTTCATTCTGACTCTCTCCTCCTCCGCATTCCTTACCGGCGCGTCTTTGCCCAACAACTCCGCTATGCCCGGATGACCCCTGTCCATCCCCGTTGGCTGGATATTGAGGCAGCGTTGGAAAATGCTGTCGTGGAAGCCCTCTACGGAACCCACTCCCCAGCCACCGCACTCCAGCGCGCCCAAGCAAGCCTGCAGCAGATTCTGAAAGGACCTTCTGCGCTCAACGTCCTCCCTCAGACACCAGCCAGCAGAGCGTTCCCCGCCACTGCCGGGGATCAGGAACCTTGATGCAGCAGATTGCTCCCGCAGGAAACTCAAACCGAAATCCCGGCGCCCCGCAAAGCTCACCAATCCAGGTGGGCATGCTCGGAGCATGTCCCACCAAGAGAAGTTGGTCGCACTGGCTGAAGGCAACCAGTAATGCCTGTACGCCGATTACGGAACCCGCCGGCGAAAGGGCAGCATCACTGATGATATCGCGCTGATAGCCCAGCCCTTCCGCTACCAGGCGTGCTGTCTCCACCGCCCGCCGATAGGGACTGCTGATAATCCACTCCGGCTGTACCCGTAATGATCGGAGCAGAGGAAGAAGCCATTGAACGGACTGCCGTCCTTCGGGACTAAGTCCCCGCAAGAAATCATCGCCGGTCGCTCCCACCTCTGCAAGAGCATGCCGCATGAAATAAAGGAGCATGACTCTCTCCTCATCCCGTGCACGCCCGACTGCTTATAAAAATAAGCTCAATCCGCTGCCGATGGAGGGTCAGAGGCAGGGAGCCGCTCAGCAATGAGCTCGGCAAGGTCTCGGACACGGACGCTGTCGGCTTTGTGCAACGCTTTGACCCCATCTGTCAGCATGGTCATGCAGAATGGGCAATTTACGGCAATGACTTCCGCCCTTGTCTGAAGCAGCTGTTCTGTCCGTTCAAGATTGACCTTTTTGCCTACCCGCTCTTCCATGAACATACGTCCACCACCGGCACCACAGCAGAAACCGCGATCGGCTGCCTGTTCAGGTTCCCGCCTCTGCACTCCAGGTAGGAGCTCCAAGATAGCACGAGGTGCCTCGTATTCGCCATTGTAGCGTCCCAGGTAGCAAGAGTCGTGGTATACCACCGTCTGAAGCAGATTCGGGACCGTATCACCGTGCAGCGGAAGGCGTCCTTCCTGAATGAGGCGGCGGAAGTACTGCGTATGGTGGTAGACTTCGTAGGCACCGCCGTAGCGAGGATACTCGTTTTTCAGTGTGTTGTAGCAATGTGGACACATCGTCAGGATTGTGCGGATACGGTAGCGGTTGAGCGTCTCCACATTTGCCCTGATGAGCATATCGGCAAGGTACTCATTCCCCGTCCGGCGCGCAGGGTCGCCCGTGCAGTGCTCTTCCGATCCCAAGATACGGAAGCGCACGCCGGCCGTCATCAGCACACGGACAATTGCCCGTGCCACCTGCTGAGCCCGCTGGTCATAGCTACCGGCACAACCGACCCAAAAGAGGAGCTCGCAGTCCGAGCTATCCTCTGCGAGGGTTTTTACAGGCAATCCTTCTGCCCACGCTGCCCGGTCTGCAGCCGAAAACGCCCACGGAGTTGCGTTGGTCTCTAAGTTCCCATAGGCCGCCTGGAGCTCCGTGGGGAACTGCGCCTCCATCATGACCAGTCCGCGCCGCAGCTCCACGATGATGGGCACGTGCTCAATCAGAACAGGGCACTCTTCCATGCAAGCCCCACATGTCGTGCACTGCCACAATGCTTCCGGGGGGATGTAATCCCCAACCAGGCGTTTCTCCAGTACAGCGCGCTCCTCCGCCGTTAGCTCGCTCCCACGCCGTTGCCTGAGCAGTATCGGCATACGGTCCAGCGTGCGCTGTCGGACGGCAACTACGATTGCCCGGGGATCGAGCACCTTCCCAGTTTGATTAGCAGGACAGACACTCGTACAACGCCCGCAGTGCGTACAGGAGTAGCTGTCTAGTATGCTCTTCCACGAGAGATGCTCTACATCTGTTGCCCCAAATGTTTGGAGATCCTCTCGCGTAAAATCCAACGGCTCCAGCGCATGAACGGGACCGAGACGGGAGAAAAAGACATTCGGTACCGAAGTCAACACGTGCAGGTGCTTGGAAAAGGGCAGGTAATTCAGGAAGATGAGGATACAGCCGATGTGAAACCACCAGGCAACCTCAAACAGAAAGTACGTCTGCTGTGTCGGAGCAAAAAGGGAGCTTATCAGCAGAGCCAGCGGTCGGAAAGCCCACTTATGATCCGCCCCTAAAGCAATGCGCGTACTATTCTGCAGCAGCAAAGCCGTGACAACGATTGTAATCAACCCCAAAACAATGGCAGCATCCCTTTGCTCGCTTGCAGGTCCTTGAAGACGGGGCACTCGCTGAATCCACCGCCGCCAAGCCGCCCCCAGAACAGCTAACAGAACAAAGGCACAGAAAAAGTCGCTCAAAACGGTGAGGACCGTGTAGACCGGTCCCAGAAAGCTCAGGGACCACCGAGGGTGAAAGCCCTCCAGAACAGATTCCGCTGCTGAACTTAGGAGGATAAGAAACCCCCAGAAAATCGCTGCATGAATTGGTCCCGCACCCCGATCGCGGAGAATTCGCTGCTGCCCGAATGCAACAACCAGTGTTTGCCACACCCGCTTCCCAAGCTGATCCCAGCGCTTTTCCGGACGCGCCAACCGCAAAAACTGGATAAGGCGCCCTACATTGTATGCGAAAAAGCCAACCGCTATCAGGAACATCGGAACAAAGACCAGCGTACGCATGCAATAACCTCATCTCTGGCACATCGCAAAACGCCACAAAAATAGCCACCACCCATACTGCCAAAGACCCAGCCACGGGAGAGCTACACCCCCACACAGAATCCTTTACGGGAAGCAGCCCCCACATTGCGGAAGGTTTCGTCATGGCCGTTAATGACAAAAGTTATTCTCCTGCCTCATCGGAAGCGATAGCTTTGCACGCACTTGCGTAGACCTTACTTCCTTGTCCCATCCATGAGCGCAGTAGATTTGCGGGAACAATTACGCATCTGTAGTCGCTGCCCCTATGGTTGGCTGAATCCCTTGAGTGAATTAGGTGGTGAAGCCCAACATGCCATAGCCCGTGAACGTCGCATTGAGGTTTTTCCCCCGAAGACAGCCATCGTTCGCTACGGAGAGCCAGTCACTTACCTTTACTGTATCTCCCGCGGGACCGCGAAAGCCGTGCTGCCCTATTCAGAGCACTCCCAGCCTGCCGAGCTTCTCATCGCCCTCCACAAGCCGGGAGACGTCATTGGGCTGCGAGACCTCTTCGGAGAGCGTCACCATACCGTTAGCGTCATCACATTAGAAGAGATCCAGGCGTGCGCACTTCCAGCAGAGCTCGTTGAATACTACGCCCGTCAATACTCACAATTCTGGATACGGGTTGCGCAGCTCTTGGCCCGAGAAATTGAGTCCGTGGAGGAACAATTCTTGCTCTTCCAACGGCGTTCCATTCACGAGCGCGTTATCCACCTCCTCCTACTCTTACTCCGAACCTACGGCACAGATGAGCAGGACTACCTTCGCTTCCCCATCTCCCCGGCAAGCATAGCAGAACTGCTCCGGAGCTCTACCTCTGCCATACGCCGGGTATTAGCATCGCTGGAGCGCCAACACCTTATTCGCCGTGAGGCTCACCGAGTCAAGATTCTCAACGCCGATACCCTCCGCCATCTCCTTCAGCACTCAAGGTAAATGGCGGCGAAGGAAGCGATAGACTATCCTCGTAAACTCCCGCACTTCCTGCGGAATGCTGTCGCCAATTCCCCACTGGAGGCGATACCGGTGTTCGCCATGGCGCAGTTCTACAAACTCCGTCACGTTCCCTGCACCAGCCAAATTCAACTTCCGCCGCTCCCACTCTACAAGTTGACGGAAGAAGGGCTGTAAACTATCGGCGGGCACCTGTCCAACCGGCTCTGTTTGCTCAGCTTGCCCGGGCATCTGGCTCCAACGGAAGACCGAACCATCCGAGCGCAGAAGATAGCCCGAATACAGTCCCGTAAACCCACCCCCTTGTCCGATGAGCATTGCCCCTTCCACAGGGGGTTCAGAAGCTGCTCCGCGACAACCGACTACTGCCAAACTTACCAAGAGTACGCTCAGAACCATATTACACTTGCAGCCTGAGGTTACATATCCGTTGAAAGACGCAACCGCAGAATGCGTCCATTGCCCGCATCGGCAATGTAGATTGTACGATTGTATACAGAAACCCCTGCCGGAGCACGAAGCCGATAGACTCCTTCGCCTCGGTATCCACGGATGAGCATACCCGCTGCCGAAAGCACTGAGAGGCTATCCGTTTCGGCATCAACAACGTAGAGGGTTCGATCTGGCCCAAATGCCGCCCCTTCCGGCGCCTGGAAGCGTCCTGGTTGCAGGACTGTGTTATTCTGCCGCGTGGGATCAAACTTCTGCGTCCACCCTGCCCCTTCACCTGCTACATACTTCAGCCACTGAACCCGGTATTGCATAGAGGTTCCCCGTTGGGTAAGGACCAGCTCCTGCCCATCCGAAGAAAGCGCCAAAGAACTTAGCTGCTCAATCGCATTGAGCGCGATGCCAACAGGACGCAAAATAGGAATGGGAGAACGGAGCCGGTCGTCAGGCCCTATGTGGAGAACTGCTTCATCAGGGTCAACAGGAGAGCTTCTCTGAGGACCGGTCCGGGCAAGGAGATAGCTATTGTCCGGCAGTACAGCAATGCCGGTAAATCGCCGCTGCGGACGCTCCGGTTCAGCATACGCTAAGGAGATAGGGGCACGACGCAGGTCATGCTGAGACTTCCGCAGCTGAATGCGGAACACAGCCCCAATGCGCGTTGGGCCAGCAGGTAACACCGTATCCAACTCTGCACACACCAGGAGATCAAAATGCCCATCTTGTGCCAGCGCAACTGGACGTCGGATTAGAGCCGACGTCCCCAGGATACGCCCTGCCAAGTCCATCATGACAATGCGGTCATTGTCCGTATCCGCAACATAGATGAAAGGTTCTCGCCCCACCAGCACATCGGAAGGATTCCGGAAACCACCCCAGGCAGGCTCCAACGGGACGTAAATAGTGTCGCCAACCCGCGTGGAGTCCATCGCTGGGGCTGTCGGCAATGGGGGAGGGGTAAGGAAGCATCCACTCTCTAACGTTACAAAGGCAAGTAGGAGCGCCAGACTGGGACACACCTTGCACCTCATGGCACTCGGAGCGGTTCCAGCACACAACCGAGTCGCCATACCAACCCTACCGGTTCCCGTGCGGAGAGTGCATAGTCAATGCGCAGCACCACCGTGGTCAGCGGGAGAGCCACCCCGACCCCAGCAGCCCACCACTCCGGCGCATTCGCTCGTATCCCTGCTCGGAATGAGAGCTCTGCCGGGAATGCTGCCGAAAAGCGTATCCCATACTCGCTGGCCACCGCATAGCTTTCCGCCTCATCGCTGGGATGCTCAACAGCCACCGCCCATGTCCAGCGCTGGGCCTCCGTCTGCAACACTTCTGCCGCCGCTCCGATCCGGAAAAGAGTCGGTGGAGCAAACGACTGAAAATCTTGGCGCTGCTGTACTGCAGAGGCTGGCAACCGGATGGTTGGCACTGTCCCCACCGCCCGCAAGGGGAAACCAAAGTGGGAAATAGCCACCGCCAAGCGCAGACTCCCAATCCCCGTCCAGTACAACGTCCCAGCATCCCAGACAAGCCCACGTAGGGTCGCTTCTGCCCAGCGCTCTTGCACATACCGAAGGGTAATTCCAGCAGCAAACTGTTCCGTCAGGCGGTGAGCATAGGTCACCCCTACGTTCCAATGCCCAAACCGAAAGTGCCGCCCTGTGCCGTAAGGACGTAATTCCGTTGTCTCCTCAATCGGAGGGACACTCAGAGTGGCTGCAGAAAGAACCAAGGTTGCAGGCTCTGCAAGGCGATAGCCAACGCACGCCGCATGGTACCACAGTTCCGCCACGAACCGTTGACTGACCAATGCCACCGCATACGTTCCTTTCTGTTCAGCGGCCAGTGCCGGATTCAGCCACGAAGCCGCTGCATCCGGTACCGCCAACGCAGCTCCCACCAAGGCAGCACTCCGGGCACTGCCGAGGAACTTCAGAGCCGCCGCCGTTGAAATCCCCACCCGTTCTTCACCGAACTGCGGCAATACTTGAGCGGATAGTTGAGTAAAAATCAGCACTCCGGCAAGCGTCCGCCACCGCATCAATGTCGCGCCACCCCACCGTCCACGTTGATGGTCTGCCCTGTAATAATGCCCGACGCTGGTAATGCCAGGAAGGCCACAACATTGGCAATATCCTCAGGCTCATCTGCCCGATGTACGGCCTGCGTCGGCAGGATATGTTCCAAAATTGTCTGCGATAGCGGGGAGGCATTCGGTCGCTGCGTTGCCGTCAATCCAACGGTAATGGCATTGACTGTAATTCCGTACCGCCCCACCTCTGCGGCTAAGGAACGCACAAAGCCAATAATGCCCATCTTTGCCGTGACATAATGCACCAAATACGGCATCCCAAGCCACACGGTGTCGGAGGACAGAGCAATAATCCGCCCAAACCCCCGCTGCTTCATGGAAGGCAAGACTGCCTTGACGGTCAGGAACAAGCTATTGAGCGTGACATCCAACATATGCTGCCATTGCTCAAAAGTGAGCAGCTCAAAAGGCTCTTCCTCGTAGAGTCCGACGTTGTGCACGAGGATATCTACCCCACCCCAATGAGCGATGATGCAGTCCATCATGCGTTCCACATCGCAAGGTTTTGTCAGGTCAGCCTGAATCGCCAACACTTCCCCACCGATTCGGCGGACAGCCTCCGCCGTCTGCGTTGCATCGGCGATATCGGCAATCACAATGCGTGCCCCCTCTTCGGCTAAGCGTTCGCAAAAGGCACGTCCATTCCCGACCGCTGCTCCCGTCACCAAGGCAACGCGTCCACGGAGACCCTGCTCAAAGTGATGAATCTGCATCCGTTCACTGGATTTGCCGCTCCGACATTGGAACTTGTCCGCCGCGATCCTGCTGAGCAAGTCCTGCGGCAATACGCTCTCGTGCCTCCGGGGTTAACAACCCCAGCTCCTTCCCGACACGGGCAAAAACCTCCAGAATCTGGTCCAAATGCTCATCTTCATGCGTTGCCATATAACTGGTGCGGAGCATACTCATATTCGGAGGAACACCGGGGGGAATGAAGGTATTTACATACACACCCGCATCAAAGAGCTTACGCCAGAAAAGAAGAGCTGTCTGCACATCGCCTACGACGACCGGAACAATGGCTGTCTCCCCATCCAATGTATGGAAGCCCAGCTCTTTAAAACCCCGGCGCATTCTCGCCGCATTGCGCCGCAGTTTATCTACCAACTCCGGTTGCTGCTCTAAAATTTCCAAAGCCGCCAATGCCGCCGCACAAGAAGCTGGAGTGGGACTTGCACTGAAGATGAGCGCTGCCGAATGATGCTTAAGGTAGTTAATAACTCGCTCCGGACCCGCCACAAAACCCCCAAGGGAAGCGAAGGTCTTGGAGAAGGTCCCCATCGTCAAATCCGTTTTGTCCGTCAACCCAAATAAGCTTGCTGTTCCCCGCCCCCCAACCCCAACGACACCAATGGCATGGGCATCGTCAACGAGAACACGCGCACCATAGCGATGAGCAATCTCAATTAGACGAGGAAGGTCTACAATCTCCCCCGTAACCGAAAAGACCCCATCAGAGACGACCAGTTTACCTGCTGACTCTGGTAGACGGGAGAGAACACGCTCTAAATCCTCCATATCATTGTGCCGATAGCGCACGAACTCTGCCCCCATCCCCTTAGCGATCAAAGCTCCCGTGACAATGGAAGCGTGGTTTTCCCGGTCGCTGATAACATAATCCCCTTTCTGGACTAAGCCCGCAATCGTTCCCAAGGCCGTCTGAAAACCTGTGCTGAAGAGCAACACTGACTCATAGCCGAGAAATCGCGCCAAACGCTCCTCTAATTCAATGTGCAGGTCTAGTGTACCCGTCAGGTAGCGAGAACCGGAACAGCCTGTCCCGTACTTCCGAATAGCCTCCATTGCAGCCTCCTTGACCTTCGGATGGGTGGTCAGCCCTAGGTAATTATTGGACCCCGCCATAATGAGCTTCCGTCCACCAATGGTCACCACGGGGCCTTCGTTCTCCTCAATGGGATGGAAGTAGGGATACAATCCCAAGGCCTTGACCTCATCGGCACGGGTAAAGGCATAACAGCGCTCAAACAGGTCCACGCTTCACCCCTCCAACTACAGTGAGACTTACGTCCGACATCAGCGCAAATATCCGAAAAAGTCAGCGGAGCTACGGCTGGCTTACCCGCCGGATGCCGGAGACAGACGGTGAATTTCGGAGAAAAAATCGCAAAGGGAGCTGTCGAGCCTGCCGGATACCGATGCGTGGACTCCGTCCAATGAGTTCTTCCGGAATGGGCTCCGGTGGTGGTAGGAGGAAGAGCTCGGGCGTACAAACAGAGCGGTAGTTATCCGAAAGATCAAAGCCAAACGCCCGTGCCAGATTTGCCGGTCCTCGGCAAAGCGCCTCATCCGGCACAGCCCCTCGCCGCCTCCGAAAGAGCGCATGTCCGAGCACTGGCTCGGCAGCCCGCAACAGCACTGCTGCTCCACGACCCGCTTCTTCTGTGACAATGTTCACGCAGCGATGCTTGCCGTAAATGGTGTAGACATAAAGGATCCCTCCCGCTTCAAACATCGGCGCATTCCGCCGTGTCTTCCCCCGATATGCATGATTGGCTGCATCACCCTCCGGTAGATAAGCTTCCACTTCCACCAACCGAGCCGCACACCATTCCTCTCCCTCTCTTTTGACTACGACAGTACCGAGGAGAGCCTGTGCGACCTCTACTGTTGGACGCTGAAAAAAGGAACACGGTAATGCCTGCGATACCTGCGGGACAAACACCTCTTGAACACTCATCCGTCTTAATGAGATGCTCTACGACGGCTCAGCATGGACGATGGAGCAAACTTACGCTGTGCTCCCAATCGGTCCCCTTCGCATCGGGAATGTCATTTTCCTGACTCCGATAAAGGGGGTCAGCGATGAAGCCTTTCGCCTGTTGTGCTCGTGTAGTAGAACTTACCCGGAATCCCGAGGATTCTACGCCGTCTACCTGCATGGACCTCCCCATCCAGCCACCGAGCGAAATCAACTCATGAGCCTCTCCTCATACGCTTCCGTTGAGGAGCTCCTGCTCCGCTATAGGGACTTTCTCCAAAGCAGACATCCTGAACTGTGTTCTGACCTCGTTAGCCTGAACCTCGCTCTATGATTATTGACGAGCTCCATACACACGTTCGCCAACAGTTGGATAACTTCGGCGTCCGAGCGGAGAGCCGAATTCTATGTGCTGTCAGTGGAGGGGTGGATTCCGTCGTGCTGCTGGATATCCTGCACCTCCTTTCCTGCGAGCTCCTTTTCACACTGGGAGTTATCCACGCAGACCACGGATTGCGGGGAGAACAGTCGCGACAAGATGCCGAGTTCGTAAAGCAGATGGCAGAGAAGCGAGAACTGCCAGTCTTTACAGAATCCCTACCAGTCCGTGAGTATGCCCGGCAACATCGTTGTAGTATTGAGACAGCTGCGCGCACGCTGCGGTATGACTTCTTTATCCGTAGTGCCCGCCAGTTCGGAGCTACCCACGTTGCGCTTGCCCACACAGCCGATGACAATGCCGAGACCATCCTCCTCCACTTGCTCCGAGGAGCGGGTCTGGAAGGTTTGGCCGGCATCCCTCCACAGCGAGAACTCTTCCCTGGCTGTTGGCTCATCCGCCCTCTTTTGCTTTTGCGCAAGCAGCAACTGTACTCCTACGCCCAGCTCCGCAGACTCCAATGGCGCCAGGACTGGAGCAACCTGGACCGACGGTTCCGACGGAACCGCATCCGCTGGGAATTGCTCCCCCTGGCAGAAGCAATCACTCCCAATGCCGTACAGAGAATCGCCCGCACTGGGTCCATTCTCCGCCAGGCTGTGGAAGGAATCTCCCAACTCATGGAACCCTATCTCCTCCGAGCAGCACTTCCGACAAGCGGCTTCTTCTTCAGCGATGCCGATTGGGATTCGCTGCCCCCATTCTTCCGCACTGAGCTTATCCGCATCGCAATACGCCGTCTGGGAGCCCCGTACAGTCCTCCGTCCCACCGCCTCCTTCAAGCATTGGCCCTTCGCACAGCCCAGACGGGCAAACGCTTCGCCTTGGGGCGTACCCTCTTCCTGATTCGCGAACGTAACGGACTCAGCCTTGTCCCTCTATTGCCGCCACTTCCTTCCCTACCTGTACAACCATCCGGACACTATCGCCTTGGCATCTGGAAATTGGAATTCCAACCCGTCACCGAGCCCCCTCCAACCTTCCCTCCTGACCCATGGACAGAATTCATGGATGCTGACCGACTACCGGACACCCTCTGTTGGCGCCCTCCCCGAGCAGGCGACCGGTTCCATCCTCTCGGACTGCCACGGGAGATGAAGTTAGGCGACTTCCTAACAAACCAGCGCATCCCCCACTGGCAGCGACGTCTGCTGACAGTCCTTGCGGACGGGAATCGTATCCTGTGGCTCTGTGGAGTCCGTCTCAGTGAGACGGTGAAAGTAACTGCCCAGAGCCGCCATATTGTCTGTGCCCGATTGGACCTTGTCCCACAGACGGAACACCCCGCTTATGCCCCCGAAACGGATTGAATTGCACGGTCAATGGTTCCGCCTGTTCATTCCCCGTCAAGAAATTGCTCAATCCGTTCGCTCACTGTCCCGGCGCATCGAGCAGGACTACGCTGGCAGAGAATTAACCTGCGTTGTGATCCTCAAGGGCGCTTTCATCTTCGCTGCGGACCTTCTACGACAACTCTCCCTGCCATGCCGCATCGAGATGCTCCGAGCCCAAAGCTACGGCATGCAGATGACCTCCTCCGGAACTGTCCACTTTGAACCTACCACTGTAGACATCCGTGGCAGAGACGTGCTTCTGATTGAGGACATCGTAGACACTGGACTGACGCTGCAAGCTTTAGTCCACCATCTGCAGAGTCAAGAGCCTGCATCATTGCAGATTGCCACTCTCTTAGCCAAACCAGCAGCGCAACATCTGGCCCTGCCTTTGACCTACGTTGGAAAGCACATCCCCGCTGTCTTCGTCGTCGGCTATGGGATGGACTATGCTGAGGCCGGGCGTACATTACCGGACATTTACGCTTTGGAAGACTCCTGAAGGGCAATCACTGCTAAGAACGTACGTCCATTGCGGTGTCGGATGATTACGTAGACTGAACCGATGACTCAGAACTTGCGTACACCGCCTAACGAGCCTACTCCTTTGGGGCGCCTATTTCGCACCGTCGTGGGATGGATGCTCCTATTGATGGGCATCTTGCTCTTTTACCTCCTGCTGCGCGGCACAGACCGACCGGAATGGTCTGTCAGCTACACAGAATACCGCCAGCTATTGGAGGAGGGGAAAATTGCTTCCGCTACCATTGTCAAATCTCGCTTCAACGATTACGAGTTCCACGGCGTGCTCAAAGAGCCAATTACCCTTATCCGCGATGGCCGACCCCGGCAAGTCCAGTACATTGTAACCAAGCTCGGGGTTTTGGATGCCGAAACAGAAAAGCTATGGGCGGAGAAAGGAATAACGTGGACTTACGAATCGGGGGACAACCCCTGGTGGGATAGCCTCATCTCTATCCTGCCCTGGATTGCCCTCATTGTCATCTACTTCCTCCTTCTGCAGCGGATGCAGGTCGGTGCCACGCGGAACATCTTTTCCTTCAGCAAAGCCCGCTTTCGGGTCAACGATCCATCGCAACCTCGGGTTACTTTCGACGATGTTGCCGGAGCAGAAGAAGCGAAGGAAGAGCTGAGGGAAATCATTGAATTCCTGCGCAATCCGGAGCGTTTTCGCGCCTTAGGGGCAAAGATCCCCAAGGGAGTTCTCCTGGTAGGTCCACCAGGGACGGGAAAGACGCTCTTAGCTCGGGCAGTCGCCGGGGAAGCGGGAGTACCCTTTTTCTCCATTTCTGGGGCTGATTTCGTAGAAATGTTCGTCGGTGTCGGCGCTGCTCGCGTACGGGATCTCTTCGAGCAGGCAAAACGCCACGTTCCCTGCATCGTCTTCATTGACGAGCTGGATGCCGTCGGACGTCAGCGGGGCGCTGGCTTGGGCGGGGGACACGATGAGCGAGAGCAGACGCTCAACCAGCTGCTTGTAGAGATGGATGGCTTTGAGCAGAACAGTGGCATCGTTGTCCTAGCGGCAACAAATCGCCCTGACATCTTAGACCCCGCCTTGCTCCGCCCTGGGCGTTTTGATCGCCGCATCGTCGTTGACTTACCCGACGTTCGCGGACGCGAACAAATTCTCCGCGTTCACACCCGCCGCATCCCCTTGGCACCAGATGTCAACCTATCCCAGTTAGCCAAAAGCACTCCGGGCTTCGCAGGTGCGGATTTAGCAAACTTAGTCAATGAAGCGGCGCTCCTTGCCGCACGACGGAATAGCCGCTTCGTAACCATGAAGGACTTGGAAGACGCCCGCGACAAAATCCTCATGGGCATTGAGCGACGCAGTCTTGTTCTCTCCGAAGAAGAGCGCCGTATTACCGCCTACCACGAAGCAGGGCATGCCCTCGTTGCCAAATTGCTCCCCACGGCAGACCCTATCCACAAAGTCACCATTATTCCCCGTGGACGTGCCTTAGGCGTGACCGCCCAGCTTCCGGAAGAGGATCGCTATACGCTGACGAAGGAGTACATCGAGGACCGCATTGTCATGATTTTGGGCGGACGGGCAGCGGAGAAGGTCGTCTTCAACCGTATTACCACTGGTGCAGCCAACGATTTAGAGCAAGCAACCCGCCTGGCGCGGAAAATGGTCTGCGAATGGGGCATGAGTGATGTCCTCGGTCCAGTCGCCCTCAGCAATCGGCACGAAGAGGTCTTCCTGGGACGGGAAATCGTTCAGCCCCGTGAGTACAGCGAAGAAACCGCCCAGCTCATTGATGCCGAAATCCGCCGGATTGTCACCGAAGCCACGGAGAAAGCAGAACGTCTTCTCCGTGAGAACTTAGAAGTATTGCACCGCATCGCTCGTGCCCTCTTAGAGCGGGAATCTCTGAGCGGAGAGGAATTAGACCAGCTCATCAAGGGAACACCTCTCTCCGAGCCCCCTCACAGCGACGGCTCCCCATCCCAGATGCCTACCTCTCATGACGGTCATCCTATCCCACCCACCGTAGAGGCCTTGTCCGAACGGGAGCCCACCTCCTCTTCTATCCCGTTGCAAGCCTCCCGAGCCGTGGACCCCCAGAACCTGGCCCGGCTCCGCCAGGAGGCCGACCAGCTCGCCCGACAGTTAGGTTACCCCGACGCAACTGAGTTCGCTCGCCAGCTCCCAGGGGATGCCTTCTTCCTCTCCCCGCCCATGCCACCCCGCAGTTTAGAGGAGCTCCACGCACAGGTAGCCAGCCTTGCCCTCCAAGCAGGCTTCGCCGACGTCCACCATGCCGCCAACGCCATGGATATCTCCCTGAAGGAGGAATCCGAGAGTTCCTGGCGCCAGCTTTGGAAGCGGCTTAGCGAACATCTCCAGTATACCTCGTGGGAAAAGCTGTACCAAACACTCCAAAATGAGCAACGTCGCCTCCAGAGTATGTCGCTATCGGAGGTGCAAGAAGCCGTACAGAACCTTACCTACTGGCTGGGCTACAGGAACATTGACGAAGCCGCCCGAGAGCTTCACATTCAGCATGACGGCTCTGAAACCGCTTGGCGCCGCTTACTGGTAGCAATGGAGGCACAATTACGGAAACGCCGCCACTCAGAAGAACGCGCTTCCCCGGAAGCTGACTCATAAAGATGTGGTACCAGGAACATGTCTCCCTCTACGGGTGGACAAGTTTCCGTGTGCCCACCACCGCTGCCTACGGAGCCATCTGCTCTCATCCGGAAGAGCTTCCCTATGTGCATAAGCTGCTCCCCCTCCGAGAGCATCCCCTTGTCGTGCTTGGCAATGGCAGCAATATCCTCTTCGCTACGGACTACCCCGGTATTGTACTCCGTCCCCTCTTCCGTGGAATTCATCTCCTCGAATACGACGAGGACACCGTCCAGGTAGAAGTAGCCGCCGGCGAGCCGTGGCATGAGTTCGTGTACACGTGCCTACGCAACGGCTGGTACGGACTGGAGAACTTAGCTCTTATTCCCGGAACTGTCGGCGCTGCCCCAGTGCATAACATCGGCGCCTATGGTGTTGAAGTATCTCAATTCCTGGAAGGGGTTCGGGTATGGGACTTCACCACCGAGCAGCTTTGCTGGCTTCCTGCCGAAGAACTCCTCCTGCGCTACCGCAGCAGTATCCTCCGCGAAACTCTCCTGGGGAAGGTCCTGGTAACCCACGTCCGTTTCCGCCTCTATCGCCGTGCCCGTCCCAAGGTAGATTACCCGGAACTGGCGCGTTTTTTGTCAGACTCTGGAATCGCGTATCCTACAGCTGAGGACGTCTTCCGCGCCGTCTGCGCTATACGACGATGCAAACTCCCCGATCCGGCACATATCCCTAACGCCGGCAGCTTTTTCAAAAACCCCGTGCTTCCTCTCTCCGTCGCCGAGGAGCTCCGGCAACGCCATCCTGCATTACCGACATTTCCTCATGGCTCCGATACTGTCAAAATACCCGCAGGCTGGCTTCTGGAACAATGCGGCTGGAAAGGCAAGCGGATAGGGAATGTCGGCGTATGGCAGCATCACGCCCTCGTTATAGTTAACTACGGTGCTGCTACAGGCGAGGAGATCCTCCGCTTTGCAGAACTTCTCTGGCGCTCCGTCTATGACCGCTTCGGGATCACCTTAGAACCTGAAGTCCTCATCCTCCCTCGGGAGGCGTGGAATCCTTCCTCCCGCTAAGGCTGGGCTCTACCGAAGAGCCCTCAGGACGGAGCAGAACGCTCTGGAACACCGTCGTCTGATACTCTTCCGGCACCTGAAAAAGCTGCTCCAACTCCTCCTCAGAGACAGGGCGCATATCAGGCGAGGCTGGTCGCAATCCCCGTTGAACCATGTGGTAATACGCCGCCTCCAGTACGCCGTTCACGAATGGTCCACTGTGTTCAGTAGAGTATTTCTTCGCTAACTCCACCGCCTCATCAATGATGATGGGGACAGGAATCTGTGGGAAGGCCAGCATCTCGGCAATCCCAAGCACCAAAATGAGGCGGTCCACAGGGACCAGACGCTCAATATCCCAGTGCTGGAGCACATGTCGGAGAATATTCAGCGCGACCTCTCGATGCCGCTCCGCCGCTGCCAACAACTGACGAGCAAAAACGACATCATCCCCTTCCCACCGGATTGGTGTATCTGCTTCCAGCTCCATGACCTCCTCTGGCGTCAGAAGTGGACGCTCAATGGAAGGGACTTCAGCGGTAAAATCACGGTAGAAGATGTAGTCAAACACCTCTTCCCACGATACCTGCGCAGCCGTTGATGCCGCAAAGATCTGCAGAATCTTTTCCCGCGCCAGACGTCGGCTTCCCCGCAGCACGGAGTGCTGCCGCAAGGGAAACGGTGTTGGTGAGGACAAAACCAGCGATTGTTTGCGCCGTGATGCCATCAAGGAGTTTCCCCTGAGCTCTCTACCGCTTGACTTGTCCTCCAGGGAAGAGGCGCCGGAGCGAAGCAAACGCTGCCAAGCGCTCTTCTGCCATCGCCGCCGCAGCTTCCGTAGGTAAGATTCCTCGCTCGTTCGCTATCCGGAAAACCCGGAGGAGGGTGTCGTAGATATGCGCCGTCCGCGCCATTACAGCCTTTGGATCGTAATTACCTTCCAGCTCTGCTGCTACATTCATCAAACCACCGGCATTGATAACGTAATCGGGAGCATAGAGAATACCGCGCTCATGGAGACGCCTTGCATCGGCGTGTTCATCCCGCAATGGATTGTTTGCTGCACCAGCAACAATAGCACATTGCAGCCGCGGAATTGTCTCCTCGTTGATCATCCCTCCTAAAGCATTCGGGGAAAAGATATCGCACGGTATGTCATATACAGCATCCGCCTCCACAGGGATTCCACCGACTTCATGACAGAGCCGCTGAGCTTTTTCCGGGAAAACATCGGAGACGTATACACGAACCCCTTCCCGCACCAAGTACTCCACTAGATGGCGTGCAACGTTGCCTGCTCCTTGCACCACTACCGTCCGATTTGCTAACGAGTCAGAACCGAAGGCTACTTTCGCACATGCCTTCATCCCCCAATAGACACCATGCGCTGTAAAGGGAGAGGGATCGCCACTTTTGCCTAAAACTCCGGTGACATACCGTGTCTCCATGCGAATCCACTCCATGTCGGCAACCGTTGTGCCGACATCTTCAGCCGTGATATAGCGCCCACCCAATGTCTCTACAAACCGTCCAAAAGCACGGAAGAGCATTTCGCTCTTCTGCGTTCGCGGATCTCCAATGATCACCGCTTTTCCACCCCCTAAGTTGAGCCCCGCAACTGCCGCCTTATACGTCATCGCTCGCGATAGACGCAAACTATCCTCTATAGCCTCCTGCTCGCTGGAGTACATCCACATACGCACCCCTCCCAATGCTGGACCCAACGTTGTGTCATGGATTGCAATAATAGCCCGTAATCCCGCTCTCGGCTCCATACAGAAGATAAGCTGCTCGTGCTCATAGCTTGCCATTTGCTCAAAAATACTCATCTCCCTCTCATGCTCTCCGACATCTCCTGGCACGGCAAAATTAGGGGAAAACCCCAGTCAGCCCTGACCGGTAGGTATCACACTAAAGGCTTACAACTTATCGTCACAGCCGCATGGTTACACCGCTGAGCCGTACGAAGTAATGGGGCGTAGCACTCTGCTTTTTTTGAGCTTCGGTGTTGTTGTCGCTTTCGCACAGACGCCGCAGGAAGCTCTTCCGACTTCCTCCGACTCTGTATTCATGCCAGCTGCCGTGGCGACGGATACCATTGCCGTTGCCGGACGCTGTAAACACTGCAAGGAACGCATTGAAGGCGCTGTCCGCCAACTGCCTGGTGTTCAGAGCGCGGAATGGGACCGCATAACGAAGCTCTTGATTGTGACATATGACACTCGGCAAACAAGTCGTAGCCTCATCCAAAAAAGGCTGGCAGCAGTGGGACACGATACAGAAGAGTTCACAGCCCCAGATGAAGCATACGCAAAACTGCCCAAGTGCTGCCGCTACCGCTCCCCTTGAGTCCTCCTTTCCCAGCCTTCCTCACACACCACCTGGAGCGACCAAGGGTTACACCACCGCCATCTACCCAGTGGTTGGAATGCACTGTGCTAGCTGTGCCCACAACATCCAGAGCTTTCTGCGGGCACAGCCCGGTATTGTCACGGCTGAAGTCAATTTTGCCGCTCAAACACTCGCTGTTACCTACCTCCGGGACCGATATGGCCCGGAGGACCTCCGCCGACTTGTTCAACAACTCGGCTACGACTTGGTCCTGCACACCGAGCAAGTTCACACCTCCCGGGAGGAGCGCTTACGCAACCTACGGCTCCGCCTTTGGATTGCCCTCGGTTGTGCTCTCCCCGTCGCCTTCCTCTCGATGGGCTTCCATGGGAAGGTTCCCGCTGAGGCGCTACTGGTCCTAACCCTGCCTGTCCTCTGGGCTGGGAGAGAACTTTTCACCAACGCATGGAAGCTTGCTCGAAATCGCCAAGCCAGTATGGATACACTGGTGTCTCTGGGCACGGGAGCGGCCTTCGTGCTGAGCCTATGGGCAACAATTGCTCCAGAACACTTCGCACAGCTGGGGGTGGATCCTCCGCTATACTACGAAGCCGCTGCTGTTGTGGTCGCTGCTGTCTTGCTAGGAAGATATCTGGAGGAGCGCGTTCGCCTTCAAGGCTCCCGTGCGATTGAACGTTTACTGACTCTCCAACCGCGGACTGCCCGCCGAGTCCAGAACGGTTCTGAGGAAGAGGTCCCCATTGAGTACCTCCAGCCTGGGGATCTTGTGCGTATCCGTCCCGGAGAACGAATCCCTGCCGATGGTGTCGTCATCGCCGGTAGCGCCGCCGTTGATGAAAGTGCCCTTACCGGCGAACCATTCCCCGTGGAGAAACTTCCCGGAATGCGCCTGTGGGCTGGAACGCTCAATACGACGGGCAGCGTTGTTCTGCGCGTTGCCCACACAGGGAGCGCCACCGTATTAGCCCACATTATTGAGTTGGTTCGTGCAGCACAGAGTCATAAGGCACCAATCCAGCGCTTGGTCGACCGCCTTTCGACACTCCTTGTCCCTATAGCGCTCGGTATAGCCTTCCTCAGCGCCATCCTCTGGTCCATGCTCGGACCGGAACCCCGCTTGACATATGCCCTTCTGACCTCCATCTCCGTACTCTTGATTGCTTGCCCTTGTGCCTTAGGGCTGGCCACACCCTTAGCATTCCTACTCGGAGTCGGACGCGCAGCAGAGGAAGGGATCCTCGTGAAAGACCCAACAGCGTTGGAACAGCTCTCCCAGTGCACAGCCCTCGTTCTGGACAAGACTGGCACGCTGACCCAGGGTAAGCCCCAGCTTGTGGAGGAATACTGGGAAAGCGAAAGCTCAGAACTCCGTCGTGCGCTCGCTGCCATTGAGGTGCGCTCCGAACATCCCCTTGCCCTCGCTCTTGCCAAAGCCCTTGTGGCACCAACGGAGGCTCTCCCAGAGGTAGAAGGCTTCACCAACATCCCTGCCCAAGGAGTATCAGGACGAGTCAACGGGAAGCTCTACCTCTTAGGTACCCATGCGTTCTTGCATCGCCAAGGGATTCTATGCCCGGAGCCTCTCCAGCAGAGGGTGAAGACATGGCAGCAGCAAGGCTATACGATTATCATCGCCGCCGTGGATACCCGGGCAGTTGCTGCATTTGCCTTTGCAGATACCCTACGACCTCACGCTGCGGAGGCAATCCGCTTCTTCCAACAGTACGGGGTGGAAATCCATCTTCTGACGGGAGACCACCCTGAAGCAGCAGAGCGAGTTGTGCGAGCATTGAACATTGAGCATTTCCAAGCCCACGCCTCTCCACACCAGAAGGCAGAATATGTCCGTTCCCTTCAGCAACGGGGACACCGCGTCGCCGTTGTAGGGGACGGCATCAACGATACCCCTGCCCTGGCGACAGCAGACGTTGGGATTGCTGTAGGAAGCGGGATTGATGCCGCCTTGGAAAGCGCTACTCTTGTCCTCTCCGGTGGGGACATCAACCGTTTGGTGTTCGCTTGGAACCTCTCACACCAGCTCCGCCGAGTTATTGCCCAAAACCTTGGATGGGCATTCGGATACAACCTCATAGCACTACCAGTGGCAGCCGGTGTCCTATACCCGTTTACCGGACTCCTCCTAACTCCAATGGTTGCCGGAATGGCTATGGCTCTGAGTTCCATCTCCGTTGTTCTCAGTAGTTTGCGCTTGCGCTCTCTGCGCTTACATGTGGACAAGCTTGGCCGATAGACACTTTTTGTTCCTGCAGTATAGCGGCGTGGGCCAATTGTTCCATGAGTTGAGAACCTGCAAGGTTATGTTCCACCAGCTCCGCTGCCTATCATGGCATTACGCCTGAAACCCTTCGAAAATGAACCTCGCCTGGACTTCACGAAGCCTGAGATTTTCAAAAAGCAGCGTCGTGCCATTGAAGAAGTTCGACGTCGTTTCGGCCAGGAATATCCCAATCTCATCAACGGCAAGGAGGTGTACTCACAGCAGAAGCTGCACTCCCTCAATCCAGCGCATCCTACCGAAGTTGTGGGGATATTCCAAAAAGCCCGGCAGCGTGATGCCGAAGCAGCCCTGAATGCTGCCTGGAAAGCTTTTGAAGAATGGAAGCGAACTCCCGCTGAAGAACGAGCTCGATATCTGCTCAAGGCTGCAGCAGAAATGCGGCGGCGACGTTTAGAGCTGAATGCGTGGATGATCTGCGAAGTCGGCAAAAACTATTGGGAGGCTGATGCCGATACGTGTGAAGCCATAGACTTCCTGGAGTACTACGCCCGGGAAGCCATCCGCTATGCCCAACCCCAGCCCGTTACACCGGTTCCTGGGGAAAAGAACGAATATTTCTACATCCCGTTGGGGGCAGGTGTTATCATCCCTCCATGGAATTTTCCCCTGGCAATCCTCACAGGGATGACTTCCGCCGCCATTGCCGCCGGCAACACAGTTGTCGTCAAACCCTCCTCTGAATCCCCCATGATGGGATGGCTGCTTGCGGATATTTTCCGCAGCATTGGCTTACCCGATGGAGTTCTAAACCTCGTTGTCGGTAGCGGCAGTGAAGTGGGAGACTTCTTAGTGGCTCATCCCCGCACGCGCTTTATTGCCTTCACTGGCTCCATGGAGGTCGGACTCCGTATCCACGAGCTGGCAGCAAAGCCCCAGCCTGGACAGATTTGGATTAAGCGCACAATTCTGGAAATGGGAGGCAAGGACGCCATCATTGTTGACGCAGAGGCAGATCTGGACGCTGCCGTTGAAGGCGTCGTTGTCTCCGCCTATGGTTATCAGGGGCAGAAATGCTCCGCCTGCTCACGAGCAATTGTGGACAAAAGTGTCTACACCCCTTTCATCCGCAAACTCAAAAAAGCTGTCCAGGAACTCCGCATCGGTGATCCCGCAGAAAATGCCCAGGTTGGACCTGTTATCTCCGCCCGTGCTAAGGAAAGCATCCTGTACTACATCAACATCGGACGCAAGGAAGGAAAACTCCTCACCGGGGGGAATCCCGTAGGCGACTTGGATGGTTACTACATTGAACCGACTGTTTTCACCAACGTCTCTCCACGAGCTCGCATCGCCCAGGAGGAGATCTTCGGTCCTGTCTTGGCTGTCCTGAAAGCCAATAGTTTCGCTGATGCTCTCCGGATTGCCAATGGAACTATCTACGGGCTTACCGGCTCGGTCTACTCCCGCAATCCAGAGAAACTACGCCTTGCCCGCGAAGAGTTTCACGTCGGCAATCTCTACTTCAACCGTAAGTGCACCGGTGCCCTCGTTGGAGGGCATCCCTTTGGTGGCTTTAACATGAGTGGAACCGATTCCAAAGCCGGTGGACCGGACTATCTCTTGCTCTTCCTGCAGGGAAAGAGTGTAAGTGAAAAGCTCGAGTAAATTTGCACAACGCTTGCTAAAAGGACTTATGCGCCAGCGACAGTGGCTTCCCTTTGCGGCAATTATTCTTATTGGGCTCCTCACCATTGGCGCGCTGTTCATCCTTTTCCATAAGCAGCGCTTGGAGGCCGAGTTGTCCACCACTGGAAGTGACATGAGGTTACTGGCGGAATACCGTGATTCCACACTCCTTGCCCCGAACCGCACCTTGGAACACCAGCTTGCCCTCCGGGTACATCTCCTTCGCTCCCGTCCAACCCCCTACCGGGGCTCGCATACCTTCATAGACTCCTTAGGATTGTGGGAACCAGCCACATTCGTCCGTTACTCCCGTTCTGAACTGTCTGCCTTAGGGAAACGCCAAACCGCCCTCTTCTCCCGAATTGAAGCAGTAGATACTGCACAGACTGTGCTTTTCCTCAGCGCTCTCTTCCTTAGCATATTGCTTATTCCCCTTCTCCTCCTCTACCTCCGTACCTTGCGCCAGCGCTTGCACCTTTTGGAAAAGCTGGAGGAAAGCGAAGCTCGGTACCGAGAGATTATAGAGCACATGCCCGATCTCATCCAGTCAGTCGACGCTGAAGGGCGCTTTGTCTACGTCAACCGCTACTGGCGCCGGGTCATGGGTTATACCGATGAAGATCTCCAACGGCTGCGCATCTGGGATATCCTCCGCCCTGACCAACTACCGAAATGCCAGAGCCTGTTTGAGCAAGTCTTCCAGGAACAAGTCCTATTAGGAGTCGAAACTGTTTTCATCACAAAGCACGGGCAAGAAATCTACGTCAGCGGGAATGTGACCGTTCGCCCTGATCCAATTACGGGCAAGCCGGTCACTCGGGCTCTTTTCCGTGATGTCACCGCTCAACGCCAACAGCTACAATTGCTGCAATATCAGGAAGCCCTTGCAAACACAACTTCCCGAATTGCTCAACAACTGCTAACGAGTCTGTCTCCTGAAACGCTCGCCCCGTCCATACTGGAACAACTGGGTGAAACCCTCAATACTGACGCTCTCTACCTGGTAGCTCTACCCGGAGATGTCCCCCAACCTATCGCTGTATGGACTCGCGATGTAGAAAAAGCCTCTTTAGTAGCTGCTACTTTCGAACAGCCTTGCTGGGACCTCCTTCGCCCTCTGTGGGAACGTCTGAAGGCAATTGCCATTGTTGAAGCAGTCTCCGAGGAGCTTCTCTCCCTGAGTTCCGCTACTGAGGCAAACACCCCGAACCCCCTCCTTGCGCGTGGGACGCAGGCATTGCTTTGGGTTCCCTTCGTCCGTCAAGGACAGCTGTGGGGATTTATTGGCACCGAAGATTGGAAACAGCCGCGGTTCTGGAACCCGACAGAGCGGACGGCACTGGAAAGCGTTGCGGCGAGTCTCCTTTTCACTTTTGATCGCATCCATGCATACCGAGAGCTTCAACGTTTTGCCGAAGACCTGCTCCAAGCCCGAAACATGTTGGAAGCATATGCCGAAGAGCTTCGCCGAGCAAACGAAGAACTGCAGGAACGCAACGCTGAAAAAGACCGCATTATGTCCATCGTTTCGCACGACCTCCGCTCGCCCTTAAGCGGCATCCGGGGTTTAGCAGAAATCCTGCAAACAGAAGAAGCACTAGACCCCTCCACTGTCCAAGAGTTTGCAAGGCTCATCTATGAAGCTTCCGAGTACCTTCTCAACTTAGTCAATGACTTGCTCGAGGTTGCTCGTCTGGAGCAAGGGAGGATTCAACTCCAGCTTACCGAAACGGACCTCTGTGCGCTTGCCCGCTCCACCTTCCGCTTCATGGAAGGCGTCGCACGGTCTAAGAACATCCAGCTTGTCCTGGAATGTCCTGACTCCCCTGTTGTGGCCTTAGTAGATGCCCCCAAAATATCCCAAGTTCTCAACAACTTGTTGAGCAATGCCATTAAATTCACCCCCAGTGGCGGCACTGTTACCGTTCGGCTCCAACCCCGTTTGGAAAACGGGGAAGTAGAAATCCACGTCATAGACACTGGAATAGGGATTCCGCAGGAGCTTTTACCACACCTGTTTGAAAAGTTTGGGCCACACCAGCGCCCCGGCACAGCTGGCGAGCGAGGCACAGGTTTAGGAATGCCCATCATCAAGAACTTCGTTGAACTCCACGGGGGCACTATACAGGTAAGCAGCACCGTCGGGATTGGGAGTCACTTCACTATTCGCCTACCCTACCGCTGCACGGCAGAGACCGCCCCTTCTGCCTCTTCATCCCAAAGCACCTCAATTCCCGTTCCCCCTTCTTAAGCGTAGTCCTGGCTGTGGTTATACTCCCGCAGGAGTCGGCAACAGGCGCTCAGGTTCCACCACCCAATGCCGTGGTTGAGGAACAGACAGTCCCTTGCTCCGCTCTTGGTCATCAATCAGCACGGGACGGTAATCCGCGCGCTTGATCTTCTCCTGAATCGCCATCAGTGCCTTTAGGAGTGCCTCCGGACGTGGTGGGCACCCGGAGACATAGACATCAACCGGCAGGAACAGATCAATCCCCTGCACTACGGAATAGCTCCGATACATCCCGCCTGTAGAGGCACAGACTCCCATAGAGATGACCCACTTCGGCTCCGGCATTTGGTCATAAATTTTCCGAACCACCCACGCCATCTTATACGTCACAGTCCCTGCCACGATGAGCAGATCAGACTGTCGGGGGGAGAACCGAAATACCTCTGCGCCGAAGCGAGCAACGTCAAAGCGCGGACCGGCAAATGCCATCATCTCAATAGCACAACACGAAATCCCTAACGGCATTGGCCAGAGCGCATTCCGCTGCGCCCACCTCACCAATGCTTCCAACGTAGTTGTTACAAAACCATCGCGCTGCAGGGCACCCAGAATAGGCGTCATCTCTTGTCTCTCCACGGGGTAGCACTTCGGCGGTAGGAGACGAAAAAAACCATTTTCTCATTTACTCCACTGCAGAATCCCTTTCTGCCAGACATAGACCAGACCAACCAAAAGCACCGCAATAAACAATCCCATCCCCACCAGACCTACCGTTCCCAACTGCCGGAACTGTACTGCCCAAGGGTACATGAAGACGATTTCCACATCAAACACGATGAAGACCATCGCCACCATGTAGAACTTAACGGAAAAGCGTTCCCGCGCCGTGCGCACCGGTTCCATCCCGCTTTCGTACGTGGTCAGCTTCCGCCACGTGGGACGACGTGGTCCCAAAAGCTCTGCCGCCACTAGATTGACGATCCCAAAGAGAACCCCAACCGCAATCATCACCAGAACAGGCAGATACGCATCCATCGTCGGTGCCTTGTGCTTCCTCTACGAACAACCACAAAATTACAGACGCCTCCAAGGAATTGCCGGTATGCTGCACAACTTATTTTTGTAGCTCCTGCGAACTTACACGATTGCGTGTTCAATGACGCAGCCTACAGCTTCGCTTATCCAGCGTCTCGGGTGGTGGAGTGCTCTTGCGCTTGTGGTAGGAAGTGTAATCGGCTCAGGCATTTTCAAAAAATCCTCCGTTATGGCGGCTCAGTTAGGCTCAGCGGAGCTCCTGTTACTTGCATGGGCAGTAGCAGGGCTGATGACTCTCTGCGGCGTCTTGACCAATGCAGAGATTGCTTCCCTCCTTCCTTTCACGGGTGGGCAGTATGTCTTCTTCCGTGCCATGTATGGAGACTTCTTCGCCTACCTCTACGGCTGGGCAATGGTCAGCGTCGTTCAGACCGGATCCATCGCCTCCATTGCCTATGTTTTCGCCGAGCATACGCAGTACTTCATTCCCCTTCCCCGTCTGCCCGAGATGGTAGAACAGCAGGTTTCTCTTTGGATTCCGGGTATTGGGACGATACATCCCCTGGAGAATCTCGGAGTGAAGCTGCTGAGCATTGCAACCATTGTCGCCCTAACGATAGCCAACGCTCGTGGAGTTCATATTGGCGGGGGAGTACAAGTAATACTAACAGCTGCAAAGGTTGGGGCAATCTTGGTGTTGATAGCGCTGGGACTTTCCATGTTAGCCCAGGGCTCCCATTTTCCCCACTCAGGCTCTGTCCCCCAGGACATTCCATCAGAGGGGTGGAGACCCATTGGTGCTTTCGCCACTGCTTTAGCGGGAGCGTTTTGGGCGTATGATGGATGGAACAATGTTACTTACGTTGCTGGGGAAATTCGTGGCGCAGAGCGCATAGTGCCGCGAGCACTAACCATTGGTATGCTTACGGTAACGCTCATCTACCTGCTGGTCAATCTAAGCTACGTGGTGTCTCTACCCATAGAGCTCATGGCGCGCTCGGAACTGGTTGGTGTTGCAGCCGCACAAGCCGTGCTTGGAGTTGGAGGAGCAGCCTTCATTGCGGCTGCCGTCATGGTGTCTACCCTTGGAACAACGAACGGGACTGTGCTGAGTAGTGCCCGCTTGTTCTACGCTATGGCAGAACAGGGACATCTTCCGGCTATCTTCCGTCGTGTTCACTCTCGTTACTGTACCCCAAGCGGGGCTTTACTCCTCCAGGCAGCATGGGCAAGCGTTCTTGTCCTCAGTGGTACCTTTGACACCCTTACCGATATGCTCATTGTCGTCAGCTGGGGTTTCTATGCTCTTGGAGCAGCCGGTATTTTTGTACTGCGGCGGAAGCTCTCCCAGGCACCACGCCTATGGCGCGTGCCTGCCTACCCGATCATCCCCCTTGTTTTTGTCGCATTCGCTACAGTCTTCGTTGTCCTCAACATTGTCGAAGACATCAACGCATATGCGCAAGGTAAAACTCCCTTCATGCGCACGATACTGGGAATTGTGCTGGTTTCTGCCGGTATCCCACTGTACTTCTTTCTCCATCGCCGCCAACCTTGTCCCGAGGTCCCACCAACTGCCTCCACACCTCAATGACAGACTCCCTACCCCTTATTCTCCCCCAATTCCTTCCCGATGGAGAAGGGATTCAACTGCTGCGCCTTGCCCTGACCCACCCACCCGATACAGCACGTGCCTTTATCACGGCTCACCCTGAACCGGCCATGCTCCAACAGGCCATCAACGACCTCCAGATCTCGTACTACATTGCTAAACCGGTAGAACTGCCTCAGCTCCAAAGCAGCTATGGCACGCGCTCACACTCAACCGCTCGCAACAAGAGTCACAGGAGCAACCGCACCAGTACTAACAGCATCTGGAAGAACACGTCGCTGAAGGCATGCTTCCTGATACATGGTGGCCTACAAGCTGTTCCCCCATCTGAGGATCCCCCATGAAAGCTGTTCGCCTTCGTCTGCATCCGGCAACGCCAGAGCGCCACAAATTGGAACGTATTGCCGAAGCATTACGCTACGGGGCATTGCTCCTCTATCCAACAGACACCGGCTTTGCTCTCGGCTGCCAGTTAGCTAACAAGATGGCCATTGATCGCCTGCGGCTTATTCGTCGTCTTCCTCAGGGCAAACCCCTGACCTTTCTATGCGACTCCCTCAAGCATCTGTCTGAGTTTGCTTACGTTTCCACCAGCGCCTACCGTATCCTAAAACGCCTGGTACCGGGTCCGTATACGTTCATCTTGCCAGCAACGAGAGCAGTCCCGTACTACGCTCAGGACTTAAAGCGCAAGACCGTCGGTATCCGAGTTCCCGATTCCACCGTATGCTTAGCGCTGCTTCGCACGTTCGGTTCCCCGATTATCTCCATCAGTGCCGTCAGCGATGAGGAAGAAACCGTAGCCCCCGACGTCTTGATTGAGAAGTTTGCCTCCCAGGTAGACATCATTGTGGAGACCGAAGAGTACCACTTTCTGGGCCCCTCCACGATCATTGACCTGACCGAGGATGTCCCGCGTCTCCTCCGTCGGGGTGCAGGATTGGAACGGGCTCTTACAGTTCTCCCTCTGGAATCCCCTTGAAATCCCCTTTCCGGTGCCTGCCCTTACCGAACCACCTCAAATGCTCGCGTTGCTGTACGGCGTCCCACGCGCAGGCGCAAAAGGTATATGCCAGGGCTCAACTGTCCAAGATAGACAGGAATACGGTGGTGTCCGGCACTGTGCTCACCATGGAGGAGATTCGACAGCCGTCGCCCCTGAAGGTCCATCAACGAGAGCTCCACATATCCATCGGCTGGTAACGTGAAAGAAAGCGTTGCCACCTGTGATGCTGGATTCGGATACACTTCTAAGCGGAACTCCTCCGGAGGTGCTTCCCCGACCACCGTTGGCACTTGGAAGAGTGGCAACGGGGAGAAGTCCCGTAACAGAATGCTCTGGACCTGTGCCTGTGGAGCTCCAAACCACTGGAGCAAAGCCGCAGCATAGACCTGGCGGTAGTCGTACTGCATAAGGAGGTCGCCGCGTGGGTCTAGATTTGCCAGATCAGGATCACGCCCATGGACTCGCCCACCAAGCACCTGCGTGCCGAACACGAACAGAGGTGCTGCTGTACCGTGGTCCGTTCCACGAGTTACGTTTTCTTGTACCCGTCGCCCGAATTCGGAGAAAGTCATTCCGGCGACGCGATCGGCCACTCCCAGTGCTTTGAGGTCATCTATGAAGGCCCTAACCGCATCGGAAAGCTCCTGTAAGAGGGAAGCATGGACCCCTGCAACTCCTCCTTGATAGGCGTGGGTATCAAAGGCATTGCGCTCAATTCCAACCACATAGACTTTTGCGCCTAAGCCCCCGCTGATGAGCTGGGCAACGATGCGCAGTTTCTGCGCAAGATCGGTATCCGGATAGGTGACCCGATTAGTCCCCCGTTCGGCAGCCCGGCGGACGAACTCCGCATAGCGCTGAGATGCTTTCGCAATAGAACGGACAAAGAGCAATTCCTGCCCTGCTGGGGTATCCGGAACAGAACCACCAAATTCTATGTCTCCTTGAGAGACCAAGCGGTAAAATTGCCGTGGGTCCCGGAAGCTAATACCCAAGAGCCCACGTTCACTGTTGAGTACCAGTGAAGAGGCTCCTCCAATCTGAACAGCCAACGGCTCCGGCGGGAGTTCACCCACGGGGAGATCTGCCACCAAAGTCTCTAAGTACCGCCCGAGCCAGCCCGTTCCCAGGAAAACATCCGCATCGGTGGCTGTCACCCAGATATCGGTGCCACGGAAGTGCGAACGGTCAGGATTGGGGTAGATGACCCCTTGGACAATGGCCAACTCTCCCCGGTCGTAGAGCTCCTTGAAGCCTGCTAATGCTGGATGCCATCCTAAGGTATCCGTCAAGGGCAAAGTCTGTGCCTTGGGAATTGCAATAGTTGGGCGGGCATTATAGTAGAGCGGGTTCTCTACCGGCACGAGCGTATTGAGTCCATCATTTCCTCCCTGGAGCTGGATAAGCACGAAGACCCGGTTGCTTTGTTCGGTCAACTTCCGCAAGCGGCTCAACGTTGGGGTATACGCCAAAGCTTGGGCTGGGAAGCGTCCCAGAGCTGGGAGGGCTGAAAGCACTATCCCCGTCCGAACTGCCTGTGCGAGGAATTGACGCCGCTTCATTTCTATCCTCCGCCAGCTTAGGTCAACTGATACTCCGGCAGACGGGTTATTGCTTTAAGTAGTAGCCGAACTCGAGCGTCGGCATTCGGCGCATCAAGCTTCCATTCGTATTCCGGCGCTCCCTGCAAAAGCTCGCCCAGGAGCCATTCTTCCTGCTCCTGTGTAATCGGATATGCCAGAAGGAAGCGTGCCACGTCGCGGACAAACTGCCGCGCTTGATGATGCGAAGAAAAGCGTCGGGCAAAGGCAAGCACGTCTACGCGGAAGGGCAGAGGCTCTCCCCGCAGAGTCCGTTCATCCAGGAGGGTTTCCGCAATTCGTTGGCGCAGAGGTAATGTCATGCTCGTCATCCAAAGCCGGTGCCCCTTCCACCCCTCCACTGTTGGCGGATTCAGAAGTTCTAACTCCAAAACCGCCGCGGCCCGCACTCCGTAATCCATTGCCTCCACATCCCGAATCCCCAGCTGTCGCAAGAGCCCAACAGTAAAGTCCAGAGGCGACTTGATTTGAGCCCCGTAGAATTGTGGATCAAAGAAATGGGCACTTCCCAGAAGCGTTCGCAGCACCGGCTTGAGCTCAAAGTCATTCTGTACCAGCAATTGTGCCAATTGGCCCACGATACGTTCATCCGGAACAGCATAGACGAAGAAGCGATAGAGCTTCCGAGCAAGGAAAAGAGGACAAGCTGGGTGCTCAAAGATGATACGAATCACATCATCCGTACCCCAACGCCCTGTCTGCCCAAGGAAGGTCTTGACTCCATCATCGAACCGCTGAGGCACGAAGACAGAACGCAATCCGATAACGCGCCACCCCGTCAGCGCTCGTGTTGCCGCAACTACGTCCCACTCGGTGTAATTACCCACCCCTAAGGTAAAAAGCTCCAAAAGCTCGCGGGCGAAGTTCTCATTAGGCTTTCCCACCATGTTTTCGTTGTTGTCCAGATAGATCAGCATCGCTGGATCTGAAACCATTGCCCGGGTCAGGGCTCGGATATTGCCCCAGACCATGCGCCGGAAAGTATCGTTTTGAATGTAGTGGTACTGTGGTGTCCGCACTTTGTCCTTGTCCGTAGTGAAATGGTTGTGCCAGAAGAACACCATCTTTTCCCGCAGCGAACGGTCGCTTTCTACCATCAAGCGGAACCACCAACGTTGAAGCTCTGCCATCCGCTGAGCATCAAGGGCTAAATCCGGTGGATAGCGCGGTTCCTCGTTCACCCAAACGCCTGGGGCCTCGGGAAGTGGCAGATCACGCAGGAGAGTTTCCACCACTTCTTGTGGTGTTCGTGTCAATGCCCACTCTATTTCCTCCTTTGTTGCTTGGAATCCTGCCCGGCGCAGCAAATGCCCCGCGCTTCGCTCATCCCATGGCACCTCTGCAGAGGGTACATAAGGCTCCAATCCCGCCGGAACCTGCAGAGGCTTCCCCGAGGAGAGCTGCTCAAGAAGCGTTAAGCCCCGTCGGAAAGGATCCACAACCGTCGTCAGGAATTCCCGCCGTTGCATCGTAGCTACCCCACCGTGGGACTTCCCCTATGGGACGCTTATAAACTTAAGCACTTCCCAGCACATTCGCAATGCGACGGCTGTTTCTATTATCCGCATCCTCACCGGTCATCAGTAACCATGGGGGTCTATTGCGTCAGTGATACCCGCCGCCCTCTCCAAGCTTGATATAGCTGCCACCATCGGCGAGCGTATACGCCCGTAGAAGAAATTATGCCCACAATGCTCAGTGCAATCCCCACCGCTAGCCAATCTTCCCAGTGCAGATAAGCAGCAAATAAGGTACCGGCTATCGCCAAAGCGGTCCACTTCCCTGGGGGCAGCGCTGGCAAAATTTGCCGGCTCCAATGCCACGCAATAGCCCCGCCCAGCAGTAAGAGAGCATCGCGGACAATCACTAATACGATAAACCATACCGGTAGCTTCTGCTGAAGCACAAGGATGATGGCAGCGACTCCAGCAACCACTTTGTCCGCCAACGGGTCTAATGCCTTCCCCACCTCCGTTATCTGCTTCTGTTGCCGCGCCAACACTCCGTCTGCAACATCAGACAGCAATGCCCATATTCCAAGGATGAGCACCCAGGGTGTGGATTCCGTCAACAGAGCCCATGCCAGCGGCGCAGCGGATACCAAACGCAGCAGGCTCAGTACGTTAGAAACCGTCCACAGCGACTGTGCCATGATTCCGCCTCATCCACAGGAGACTGATTCCCAAACCGACTACGAGCCCAACAAAAGCTGGTTGGACCACGTGCCACGTCCCCGGTAGTAGCCGCAGCTCACCAAGCAGCATCCATACAGCAGCCGAAAGGGTCGTCAAACCCATGAGGGGAGCGACACGATTTTTTGGCAGCCGAAAGCGCTGTGTGTACCCGAAAACAAATGGGAACAGCAACGCCGGAACCGCAAGCGACGCCGTCCGCACAATCAGTTCCACGGCAGAAGGTATAAGTCCTGCCATCCCAATGCCCATCCCCATCGTCAGGAGCAACCCTATTTGGGTCAAACGCCTTACGGAATAACGCCCCTTGAGTCCCGGAATCTCTGACAAGAGGTCGTGTCCTACCGTCGCAGCACTGAGAAAGGCATAGCTTTCTAAGGTCGACATCACCGCTGCAAAGAGTGCCACCACGAATACCCCCTTCCATCCCACTGGCAGCACAGCTTCTGCCAATGCCGGATAGGTATTGAGCGGTTCCGTCGGCACGAACGCACGGGCATAGAGCGCCGTGGTAATACTTATGGCGTCAAACAGTAGCCAGAAAAGTACCGAGATGGCAATTCCCATACGCGCAGTCCGCACTGAACGAGCCGCTGCGCATCGCTGATAGAAGCTCGGGTCTACAAACGTCTGCAGGGCTATGAGAAACCACACCGCTATCCCTGACCAGCCCAGGAGTCCAGGAACGGAGCGATGGGCCGGAGGCAATGCCTGCCACATCTGCAATGGACTGCCCCAGCGTTGAACGCAAAATCCCAACAGCACAGCAAAACCGGCATACATCAATACAAACTGCAACGCATTCGTGAGGACATCCGCTCGGAAGCCGCCCGTATAAAGGTACGCTACGGAAAAGAGTGCCCCCACCACGAGGGCAATTTCCAGCGACCATCCCGTAATGGCCTGGAGCAAAGTGGCGAGCATGAGGAGATAGGATGCGGGGATTGTTATCAGGAGCATCACCAACGCCGCGATGCGTCCCGCCTGCTGCCCGTATAGGAGACACATCTGCTGGGGAATCGTTAACGTTTGCGACGCCCGAATCCGCCCTGCAATGGCAAAGGCAAAGACAAAAGCCACCAAGTAGTACGGCACCCCAACGCAAAGCCACGCAACCACACCGTAACGGTGGACAAATTCTCCGACTCCAATAATCGCCCCATACCAAGTCGCCACTAATGTTGCAACGAACAAAGGGAGAGTAAGACGCCGTCCCGCCAGCAAGTATTCCTCCGCTTCGCTGGCTCGCTCTCCACGTATACGGGGTACAATCCCAAAGCCAATCAACAACAAAAGCAGCCCATATCCTCCCACCACAACCCAATCCTCAACTGACAAGTGCATTCCCCATTTGCCGTCGGAATGCTGCCACTGTCCGTGCTAATCCTTCGGGCAGAGGGGTTCGCGGCTGCCAGCCGAGCTCCCGGGCAATACGGGCATAAGAACAGACACTCCGCCGCACTTCCCCTGGCCGTCGCGGAGCAAAACGCGGTGAGATAGCTGTTCCAATGAGTTGCTGCAACAACTCCAACAGGGCATTCACCGTAAGCTCTTGCCCACTGCTACAATGGTAAATACCATGAGCATGGGGTAACAAGGCCAGGACATTCGCTTCGGCAATATCGCCGACATAGACGAAATCCCGCCTCTGCTCCCCATCGCCATAAATAACCGGCTGTTCGCCCTGCAGAAGCCGTCCAGTGAAAATTGCCACAACCCCTGCCTCCCCATGGGTACCCTGCCGTGGACCGTATACGTTCGTATACCGCAGTATCACGGCCTCCAAACCATAAAGTCGGCTGTAGCACAGCAAGTATTGCTCTGCTGCTAGCTTTGCGACTCCATAAGGCGACAGCGGCTGCAGAGGATGGGACTCGAATGCTGGGAAGTGCTGCTGCTCCCCATATACCGTCCCTCCTGAAGAAGCCAAGATGACACGGCGAACTCCAGCACGCCGTGCTGCCTCGTAGACATTGAGACTCCCTAAAACATTGCGCTGTGCATCCCAGAGCGGCTGCTCCACCGATACGCTCACAGAAACTTGCGCCGCATGGTGATTGACAACCTCAATGTGGTATTCTGCCAAAAGTTCCGACAGCTCTGGATCATTCACATCCATCACCACGAGCCTTGCTTCCGGAGGGACATAGTCCCGACAACCGGTAGAGAGGTCATCAATCACAAGTACCTCATGCCCGGCCCGTAAGTAAGCTTCCACAACATGCGAACCAATAAACCCTGCCCCCCCGGTGACGGCAATATTCATATTTGGAGCCCCGCAGCGATATCACGCCGATACATTTTGCCCTCAAACTGAATGCTTTCCGCAGCCGCATAACACCGCTGTCGGGCCTCCTCTAACGTAGGCGCCACTGCTACAACATTCAACACCCGTCCTCCTGCCGTCCAAAGAGCCCCATTCTCCCATCGGGTTCCAGCATGAAAGACAAGCACCCCCTGCTGCACCGCTTGCTCTATTCCCGTAATCCGAAAGCCCGTCCGATAGGCTCCCGGATATCCGTCCGAGGCCAATACAACACAACAGGCATAACCCTGAGAAACCGTGCGGAGAGCACCTCGGGCTAGCTTACCCATTGCAGCACTTCCAAGCAATGCTAACCAGTCTGCCTCCGCCACAGGGATAACTACCTGTGCCTCGGGGTCTCCAAAACGCACGTTGAACTCTAACACAAACGGTTCTCCGTTGACAACCATAAGTCCTACGTAAAGACACCCAACAAACGGCATCCGACGGTCGGCCAGCGCCCTAAGAGTCGGATGTAGAATCCGTGTCTGAATCCGTTGCAACAGCGACGGCGTTACCCACGGCACAGGAGCATAGGCTCCCATACCTCCCGTGTTCTTGCCACGCTCTCCTTCTAACGCTCGCTTGTAGTCACGTGCCGGTGCCAATACGACGTAATCAGAACCATCACAGATAGCCAGGATGGATACCTCCTCGCCTGTTAGAAACTCTTCTATGACCACCGTTTGCCCAGCTTCCCCAAAAGCCCCTTGAAAGAGGGCTTGCAAAGCTGCAAACGCTTCCTCTCGGCTCTGAGCCACTGTCACCCCCTTCCCCGCCGCCAACCCGCTGGCCTTCAGTACCACCGGGAGGGGGTGAGTTTCCACATACTGCCATGCCTTGTCTTGCTCTTCAACCGAGAAGACCCGATACCGTGCCGTCGGGATCCCATGCTCCTCCATAAAACGCTTTGCAAATGCCTTCGACGCCTCCAATTGCGCAGCCTCCCGGGAAGGGCCAAAAACCAGCACCCCATGCTCCCGTAACACATCCCCAATTCCCCGACTCAGCGGTTCCTCTGGACCCACAACGACCAAGCGAATTCGCTCGGCAACACAGAAGCGGGCAATTTCCCGATGCTCCGATATCGGGATTTCTACCGGATCGGCTATCTCCCACATGCCGGGATTCCCAGGCAAGACAAATACATGCGGACGCTCCGGCGAATGAACGAACGCCCACGTCAAGGCATGCTCCCGACCACCGCTGCCCAGTACCAATACCCGCATTGGTTGCCCTCAGCCCAGCTAACCAAAAAAGTATGGCGGCTTGCCCCACAGGACAAAGCCGCCATTACCCATCCAACACCCACGATTACCGCGAGTAAAACTCCACCACCATCGGTACTTCGCAGATAACTGGAATCTCTTCCCGGGGCGGGATATAAAGGAGACGCGCGGAGAAATCTGCTTTGGACACCTCCACATATGGAGGAGGTTGCACAAGCTGTCGGAGAGATTCCTGTATATCGGGAATACGCCGGCTTTTTTCGCGCACCCGGATGACATCCCCAACGTTGACCCGGTAAGACGGAATATCCACCTTCTTCCCGTTCACCTCAATGTGCCCATGCCGAACGTATTGTCGCGCGGCGTAAATCGTCCGGGCAAATCCCGCCCGCAATACTAATGTATCCAACCGACGCTCCAACAGCTGGATCAGATTATCTGCCGTATTGCCTGCCATGCGGCTGGACTCTTCGTAGTAACGCCGCAGCTGACGTTCATGGATAGCGTACTGGAACCGCAGACGCTGCTTTTCCAGAAGCTGCCTTCCATAGTCGGATAGCTTCGCCCGCCGCTTCTCCGGTCCATGTTGCCCTGGTGGATAGGGCTTCCGCTCCATATACTTCTGCGCCTTTGGCGTCAGCGCAATCCCTAGCTTGCGCGAAAGCTTTACCTTCGGTCCGGTGTACCTCATGCGCTCTTGACTCCCTCGGATAAAGCACGACCAACAGCTTACAAAAATAGGAAGCTCTCCCCAACACGAGGGAACAGCATCACGCAGACCTACCGCTGTCCTCGCTGCAGAGCCGCTTTGATCAGCTCTTCGGCCGTCCGTGCCTGAGCTGCTGCCCCGGAGTGGAGAGCTTCACGCACCATCCGCTCGGCTTCACTTCGACTATACCCCAAAGCTACAAGCGCTGCCAAAGCCTCCTGGCGGACTGCGGCTGGGAGTCCAGACACTTCCTCTGCCTCTACTGCCTGAATCCGTCCCTGGAGCTCCAGTACCATGCGCTCGGCTGTCTTCCGCCCTACACCGGGCAATCGTTGCAACGTTGCAATATCCCGCCGCAGGATACTCTCCCGTATCTGTGCGACCGACATTGCAGACAAAATCGCCAATGCCGTCTTCGCCCCAATACCGGAAACGCTCCGCAAAAGTTCAAACAGCGTGCTCTCCGCCTCTGTCAAGAATCCAAAGAGAAAAACCTCCCCACGACCTCCAGGACCTTGGTAGAACTCCACCGCTGTCCACAAACGAATCCGGTTTCCCACCGCGGGAAGACGCTGCTGTGTTCCTTCTGGCACCAAAACCCGCAGTCCCACCCCTCCGCAGTTGATAAGCACACTCCCCTCGTCACAGCGGACCAGCTCCCCTTCAATGAAAGCCAACATCACCCCACTGCCCAATCGGCTTCACTGGCTCAGTATGGGGACGAAGGAGGCACCCTCTCATATCCTGAGCTACAGTTGCTGAAGCAATTTTCGCGCCCGCGGAGCGAACTCGCTCGTTGGAAAGCGCTGCACAAGAGTCTGTAGTGCCTGTCGTGCTCTGTCGCGTTCGCCCTGCTTAAGGTAGCTCTCTGCTAACAGCGCGTATGCTGCGGCTGCTTTCGGTGTTGCGGGGTTTCGGACGACCGCTTGGAGTTCTGCAATTGCCTGTGCATAGTTGCCCTGCCGAAATGCTATATCTCCCCGCCAGTAATGTATGTTGCTCAATAGCGTCGGCTCTTTTGCCTCCTTGGTAAGCGTTTCCAGCACTTTCCACGCTTCACCATACTGCTGCCGAGCAATCAGCTGTAAAGCTCGGGCATACTGTGCGCTCACCGAAGCAGCGGGAAGCTTTCCTGAGGATGCCTGCCCTCCCTCCTGCGCCTTCCCTGTGGGCTGCTCTGCAAGTGTATCAGGCCAAGGTACACTGGAGGCCCGCAACGCCTTTTGGTGCCGACGGAGTACGCTCCGTTTCCGCGGTGAGGCCGGCGCTCTCTGAACAGCCCGCTCCGAGGTCGTCTCGGGAGCTCTCCGCATCAACTCGGTCAGCTCCGCCAATAGAAGTCCCATTCGCTGGATATCGTGCTGTAGCTCCTCCAATGCCTCCCGCTGCAACCTCTGCTCTGCTGCAAGGCGCTCCATTGACTCCCGCAATGTAGGAAGTCGGCGCACAGGTAGTCCCGCAACCGCCGTATCTGGCTCCAGCCCTTCAATGGGCGAGGCCGTATCTGCCTTTCCCACCTGCTTTGGCTCCGAAGGTAACTGCTGCTCCAGTACCATGAGCGGGGGAATGCTGTACTGAAGTGGGCGCACATTCCCACAGCCGATAGCAACCACCCACGCAAAAGCAAGCCACCACATAGCACCCTTATCCTTGCAACCTCCGTGCCACCTCTACCGGCACAATGGACGCCTCCCTGTACCCACGGGGTAGCAACAGAGCTCCCGCAATGGGTTCCTCCGTCTGCGCATCTACAACGGTCCTCTCCATCATGAAGCCCGCTTGGCCACAGCACGTGCACTGCCCATTGATCCATTTCCTGCTGCCTTCCCTGGCTCCCTTACCCGTCATTGCCTCTAGCCTATGGACTACCATATGGCTTCTCCATGTAGCGACGAGCCTCTTCGTGCGAATTCTGTACGTTACGCCACGAGAGCACCTTGCGGTACTGCATCAATGCCAGCTCCCGCTTACCCTGCAAATCGTAGATGTTGCCAATCTTGAGGTTCACCTTGACCATAAAGCCGGATGGGTCTTCATCCAAAACTCGGCTGAGCTCATCACACTTGTAAAAGTAGCGCAACGCTTCCTCGTACTCGCCTCGTTGCATGTAGGCAAGACCAACGTAGTAGAGCGCCTCACGGGCTGTGAGCTCCTCGTAACCTGGCCATTTCTCTATGCACCGACGCAAAATCTCCTTCCACGTTTGCTCCATCTTTTCCAAAGCTCCTATCCGCACGTAACAACGCCCCAGATATCGGTGGAAGTAGGGATTGCGCGGATACCGCTGGAAAAGCTCCTCCGCCACATTTAGCGCTTCGGGGATATTCTGCTCAAAGTCGTACAGAATTTGTAGCAAGACGACCTTGGCTTCCGTAGCAGCGTAGCGAGCATTGCGAGCTGAAGCACGGAGCTGAGCGATCCCTAACTCTTTATCACCTGGTGGCAGGAAAAGCAAGAGGGGACGCAGAATCGGGTACATCTCCGGGAGTTTCACAGCGTAGTAGTTGTAAATGCCCGTCCCCAAAAGCACGTCGTGGTTCGTCGGTGCCAGACGCTGCACGCGCATGAGGATTTCAAACCCTTCCCGCCCATCGTTTGCTGCCCGAATCCAGCTTTCCCGCATTGCATAGAAGCGCCCACGATACCCCAAAGCCCCCCCTTTGAAAAACAGTCCTACGATGTCATATGGATTCTCCTCCAGAAGCGGTTGGCAGACATCCAGGACCCGCTGGATTTTGTTCAGGAACTCCTCATCGTAGTCCCGAGAACGCCGATTCGTCAAAATCTTCCACCACGCCACCATCGCCTCCATGAAGTACCCTGCCGGATACTCCGGGTACCGCTCGATGAGCTCCCGGAAGTACATCTCAGCAGAGTCAAACTGCATGTTGTAGATGTAGAAAATCCCTTCTCGCACGAGGCTATCGGCATCCTCGCGCATGAGTACCCACTGTCCATGGACCGTCAGCACCATCGCTACTCCCAAGAGCAGGGTTCGCCTGAACACCGCTTTCCCTCCTTATTGCACTACGTCGCACTACGTCCAAAGACGAACCACCGCTGGAGCTTTGCAGAATATCAGCGAATTCCCACCCTCCCTCATGGGTAAGACGCCTTCCTTATGACCATCACCTCCCATGGGATGAATTCTACTCTCTTGTCCACTCACGGGACCATGAGCTCCTTTCCCTGCTGTGCAATCTGCCAAGCTACCCGGGCAGCCAGAAGGGCAACTCGTGAGAGCTTGTCGTAATTGATTTTGTCAGCGTGGTCACTAGGACGATGGTAGTCTTCATGCAATCCGGTGAAAAAGAAAACCGCAGGAATGCCACGCGCAGCAAAGACAGCGTGGTCGCTTCGCCCAAAGAACTCTTCCGCTTCCCGTCCCAACAGGAAGGGCGACTTCAGGCGTTGGTTCTCCTGCTCCACCAGCTTCCGAAGCCATTCCTCCCTCACCCCGATGGAGAGTGAATCCGGATGATTCCGTCCAATCATGTCCAAATTCAGCATCGCCAGGCAGTTCTGCAACGGGAGCGGTGAGGATTTCACGAAAGCCTGAGAGCCTATAAGCCCCTTTTCCTCGCCGCTGAAAGCCACCAGCACAATACTGCGCTCCGGGGGACGACGCCATTGCCCGAGAGCGCGCGCAATTAGCAGCAACCCTGCAGTCCCTGAAGCATTGTCATCGGCACCGTTGTAGATAGAATCCCGACTGTTCGGGGCTGCAATCACCCCAACGTGGTCGTAGTGAGCCCCAATGAGCACATACTGCTCAGGATGGCGCCGACCCCGTATGATCCCGACAACGTTGGGCACAGAAGTCCGCTCCTTCACCTCAAAAGCCAGTGCCCCATCGGCAAATACCCCTGGGAGCGATTCAATGACAAGGGACTTCACCGTGTCAGCACGGTACACACGCTCCCGAAAGGCATCCACGCTACCGAAAATAGCAGCGATAGCATCTTCCCCAATACTGTACACCACTGGCATATCTGTGTCCGACTGAGCCAGCTGCCACGGGAGGACCTGCACAGAAAGCGAACTCAGCGCCGGCCAGGGGAAGCGCTGCGGACGCAAGCTCCGACCGGGCTCCGGGTACTCGCTGAGCAGCACACCAACGACACCATAGCGATGGAGTAAGCGCACCCTTTCCCTCAACGAAAGCCGGCTCGGTGCCGTCTGCTTTCTCGTCGTATCAGCCCCCCGACGCTCCTGGCGATATGTCGTCAACACTACAACAGCCCCTTGGAGCCGGCTGGATAATGCCCTGAACTCCGATGTATCTACCTCTTCCCCTCCCAGGAAGAGCAGGGGAGCCCGTTCGTATCGCCCGGCTCCCGTTATGGCGTGAGGAACTGCCTGTTCAGGAATTGCTGCCTCCCACGGGGTCCCTCCGCGCCAAATGCGTAGCCGCAGGCTATCACGACAAAGATCCCGACGGACTAATTCATATTCGTGCCAATAGTTCTTCCCCAAAGGCTGAAGCCCCCAACGTCGGAACGCATCAGCAATATACACCGCTGCCCTCAACAATCCAGGGCTGGGTGTCCCCCGTCCTTGGAGCTCATCGGAAGCCAGAAACTCCACATATTGCTGAGCACTGTCAGGGAGAAACTCCCGGGCAACTCCCCGGGGTAATTCCTGCAGCGAATGACATCCGAAGCCGAAAATGCTGACCGCCAGAAAGGGCAATGACATCAACAAATACTGGAGCATAGAACACCTTACGATTCAACCCACAGCCGAACGCGTCCTTCTGGAACTGTCCGAAGCAGCTCCTGAAAGCCCTCCACGGAAAGCTCTACCCCAACATGCGGGACAAGATATGCCCGCACAGGGACATCACGCTCGTAAAGGCAGATCAAGACCGGGCATCCTCCAAGGCCTCGTTGTTGCAGGCGATGGAGACGGTGGATACTTTCCACTGTCTCCTGCGTTAGAGGCAGCTCAATACGGAATCCCCGCGCCAGCCGACGGATGGCTCGGTCCAATGGCTCAGCCTGCGTTACAATCAGACGGGGCAAGGTCCGGCGGCTCTCCGGACGTCCGCTCAAGAGCAGCAATTCTCCCTCTCGTAAGTACGGCTCAGCTTGAGTGACTACATCGTGCCAGAAGATGGCTTCCGCCTGACCGCTCCCATCCTCAATTGTGGCAAACGCAATGGGACGCTGCTGCCGATCACGGCGATACTCTATTGCCGCCACCACAGCTGCCACACGAATAACACTCCCATTACCGCCTCCCAAGCGCTGTAGATGGGCAATCGGCACAACCAGCTCCCGAAGGAGCGCTTCGTATTCCTGCAGTGGATGTGCACTGAGGTAGAATCCAACAACCTCCCGCTCTCGCTGCAATTGCTCCCGCAAGCTCCAGGAAGCAACATCGGGCAGCTCCGGTTCCCTCAGACCGATGTCCGCACTTCCAAACAAGCTGTCCATGGGGACAGTTTCTGCACTGTTGCGAGCATACTCTATAGCCAGTCCAACCGCTGCCATCAGTTGAGCCCGGTGCCCATTGCCGAGGCTATCCAAAGCACCTGCCTCAATCAACGCTTCCAATGCTCGGCGGTTGAGAACTCGAAGATCAGCCCGACGCACAAGATCAAAGAGCGAGCGGAAAGGCCCCTGCCGCCGCGCCCGCAGAATCTCCTCAACCGCCGCCATCCCTACGTTTTTAATCCCTGCCAGTCCAAAAACAATCGTCCGCTCATCCAGCGCTTGAAAAGTCGCTTCCGAACGGTTGATATCCGGCGGAAGGACAGTGATACCGAAGGCTTTCGCCTCACGGAGGAATTCCGCCAGCTTTTCCTGATGGGAAATCTCCGCCGTCATGTTGGCTGCCAGGAATTCTGCCGGAAAATGCGCCTTCAGATAGGCTGTCTGGTACGCCAAGTAGGCGTAGGCAAGCGCATGGGATTTATTGAAGCCGTACGAGGCAAAGCGTTCAATCAGCGCAAAGATTTCCTCCGCAAGCTCACGCGAGATTCCATTGCGCATAGCGCCCGCGATGAAATCATCCCGCTGTTGCTGCATCAGCTTCTGGTCCTTCTTCCCCATCGCCCGGCGCATGATATCTGCCTGCGCCAGGGAAAAGCCTGCAATCGCCTGCGCCAACTGCATGACCTGCTCCTGATAGATGATGATGCCGTATGTGTTCCGCAGAATCGGTTCCATCCGAGGATGCAGGTACCCAACCGGTTGGCGACCGTGTTTGCGGGCGATGAAGTCGGGTATATACTCCATCGGACCAGGACGATTCAAGGCGTTCAGAGCAACCAAATCTTCCAGACAGCTCGGCTTCAACTCCTGCAGCGCCTCCTTCATTGTGTCCGCCTCAAACTGGAAAACCCCCAGGGTTCGCCCACTGCTTAGCAACTTGTACGTCTCCGGGTCATTTAGATCAACAGCGTCAATGTCAACCTCTATCCCCCGAGTTCGACGCACCATCGCAATTGTGTTGTCAATGATGGAAAGCGTCCGGAGCCCGAGGAAATCCATCTTGAGAAGCCCGGCATCCTCCAGCTCACGCATGGAATATTGCGTCACAATTTCCCCGCTAGGTGCCCGGCATAACGGGACATAGTCGCTAACCGGACCGGGAGCAATGACAACGCCGGCGGCATGAACGGAGATGTTCCGACAGAAACCTTCTAAGAGCAGCGAGAACTCCACCAACTGACGGAGCTTCGGGTCATCGGTCTGCCGCAACCACTGAAGGTCGGGCAACTGTAAGGCTTCCTCCAGGGGTGTGACTTTTCCCAACACGACCGGGATCTTTTCCGTAATGGAATTGAGCACCGTGGCAGAAATACCAAGAACACGCCCGACATCCTTGATAACAGCCCGGCTGGAGAGGGTACCGAAGGTGATAATCTGCGCAACGGATTCCTCTCCGTACTTGCGCCGGACGTAGTCAATGACCATATCCCGCTTGTCATCGCTGAAGTCCACGTCAATGTCGGGCATAGAGATTCGTTCCGGGTTGAGGAAGCGTTCAAAGAGGAGCCCATACGAAAGGGGTTCCAGACTTGTGATACCGAGGGCATAGGCAACCAGGCTCCCCACGACGGAGCCTCGTCCAGGTCCAACCCGTACCCCCATGCGGCGGGCAGCAGTAATGAAATCGTGCACGATGAGGAAATATCCGGCAAAGCCCATGCGGTTGATGACGTCCAATTCATAACGAGCTCGCTCCTGGACTTCGGCTGGGATCGGGTCACCGTACCGCTCCCGAAGTCCCTGCCAGACCAACTGCTGGAGGTATTCCTCCAAGGTCTCAACTCCGGCATTAGGTGGTATAGGGAAATGCGGCATATGCAAACTCGGGCGCAGTTCCAGCGTGCATTTGTCTGCAATTTCCACCGTCCGAGCTAAGGCATCCCAGTGCTGGGGAAAAAGCCGCGCCATCTCCGCCGCCGTCTTCACGTACATCTCTGGCTGACGGTAGCGGAGCTGAGTAATGTCGACGGGCCGGCGCAAGGAGCTCACGTCGCGGATATGCAAAAGCACATTGTGCGCTAATGCATGCTCTTTGCGGATGTAGTGACAGTCATTCGTGACCACCATAGGGATTCCCAGCTCCCGGGCAATACGGGGGACAAAGGTCAGAACCGCCTCATCTTCAGGCAAGTTATGCCACTGGAGCTCTAAGTAGAAATCCTCTCCGAAAAGCTCCCGGTACTGAGCCGCTGTCCGATAGGCCCTCTGGTAATCTCCTGCCACCAGATGAGCATTGACCACCCCCACCAGGCAGCCAGACAGAGCAATCAGCCCCTCGTGGTATCGTTCCAATAGTTCCCAGTCAACCCGCGGGCGGTAGTAGTACCCCTCTAGGTGAGCCAGTGTTACCAGCTTGCTAAGGTTCCGGTAGCCCTGCTCATTCTTTGCCAACAGCACTAGGTGGTAGTAGTTGCGCTGTTTCGGCGACGGGCGGTCAAAGCGGCTCCCCACAGCCACATAGACTTCGCAGCCAATAATTGGCTTGAGACCGGCCGCTTTCGCTTCTTTGTAGAATTCCAAGCAGCCGAACATGACCCCGTGATCGGTAATGGCCACAGCCGGCTGGTCATCGGCCGCTGCTGCCTGAACGAGCTGCTGTGGCGTACAAGCCCCATCCAGAATGGAGTAGTGCGTATGGTTATGCAGATGCACAAACGGAACTGGCGCGCTCATGGCTGGCGATACCGCAACGGAACAAGTAAGGGTTTGCGTTCGCGACGGAGGCAGGCGCGGAGAAGCTGTTTTGCCCACGGATCCGAGGCCTGCTGTGCAAGCAGAAGATACACCGTCTGACGCACCGCCTCAGGCTGACGGAGTAGAAGTCGCTCTACTCGGGATAAGGACGTTGCTGTATCCAGAGCTAACACAAGCCAACTCAGCATCCTCTGCGCCGACAGCGACAACGGAAGCCGCCACAGACGCTCCATGACGGATAGCGGCAGTTTGCGCCCATGCTGAAGAGCTCCTTGGATAGCAGCCGCCCGCACAATATGGAAGCTATCCGCCATGATTTGCCTCCAGAACTCCAGAGGCTGGTGCAGCGAAAGCCGCAGCAGCGCAAAAGTCACCCGTGCCCGCACTAAAGGATGGGCATCCTGGAGCAGCGGGCGGAGCTGCGCCTGCACTGCGGTGTCTCCAATCTCCCCCAACCGTAGTCCTGCCATTGCCCGAATGAACCAGCGACGGTCCGCAAGCAAAGCCTGCAGCGCCGGTACAGCGGCCTTCAGGCGAAGCTTCCCCGCCACGGTTGCCATCAGCGCTAAAGTCCGCTCGTTGTCTGAACGCAGGGAGTCTACAATGAGACGATGCAGTGCCGTGCTATCATAGGCAGCAAGCCGCGGCAGAATTTCCTCCAGCGCTAAACGTTCCCGAGCAGACTCTGTGGCCAGCTTCCCGGCCAAAAACGGCAGGGCGGCTGCTCCCTTTGAGGCAATCCGCTCGCGAGCGGGCTGGACAATATACTGGAACTTCTGCGCTGCCGCCGAAGCTTGCACAAACAGACTGTCTAAGCTCTCTGCCAAGGGCATACGCAGGGAATCAGGAACATCAATCCCTGGGCGTGGCTCCGGCGGCGGAGAAGGCAGAAGCTCCCCATCGAGCAAGACTCCATAGGTTGACTGCAACCGCACCCACTGATTGCTCGCCGTATCCGCATACCAATCCGCTCCCTCGGCATCAGTGAAGATGCCTGTGCTGCCGTAATGGCGCCGGAAATCCCCATACCCCATCGTATTGGCACGGCGCGCAATGTACGCATCACGTCCGTGCGCATCCAGAAAGAGAGCCAGACCATTGGCATTTGCTGCCCCTTGCGAGAGGCTCTCACACACGTAGGAATCATCCCCTGCCGCATCATAGAGAACGCCGAAGGCGATATCATGTCCACAGCCCTGGGAAACTCCATGACTGATGTAGACATCATCCCCTGCTTCGTCCCACAATAGGCCAAAGGCCAAGTGAACCCCAGCTCCTTGAGCGTATTGATAGGCAATAAAGCGATCCTCTCCCCCCCAATCTACCAGTGCCCCAAGGGCATACCAGTAGCCAGTTCCTTGACCATAGATGTCGCTGATGTACGTGTCGTTACCGGCGCTGTCCAGCAACAGTCCTATACCACCGGAGGCTAATGGACGATATCCCAATGCCGCACCTTGAGCAAAGGTCAGGAAATGCCGCTCGTAGCGGAGGACATCCACATACGGACTCTGCGCCGCATAAAAGTCGTTCCCTTTCCGGTCTACCAATGCTCCATAACCCCGAACGAAGCCAAACCCCTGCGACTGTGCCCAGCAGTGATACCCGTCATTCCCCTCTGCATCGAAGAGGAGTCCAATGCCGAAAGCAGCAGCCCCCTGCACATGAATACCCCCCCAGTACTGGTCATGGCCTGCTCCATCCCAGAGAACCCCCAGCCCACCGAGAGCCGCTCCCTGGGAAAAATGGCGTGCTCGGTATAGATCATTGCCCTGCAGGTCTATGAGGAATCCACACCCGAAGAAGCCCGAACCGAAAGCAAAATCAGTCCCAACATACGTATCGTCACCGCTCAAATCAACAATGATTCGCACGGGACGGGCAAGAACTTCTGCTTTTGTCTGCGATGGCATCCTATAGCGATCATTTCCCCCGACGTCAAGGATGAAGGTAAAGTCCCCGTCATACACATCGTCGCCTGGGCCTCCAATAGCGATGCGTCCGTAAGGAGTCTCCAATATCGTCGTCCGGACGCTATCCCGATAGCGATCCAGCGGTGGACTATTTCGCTCTACGGTAGCCGCCAGAGAGCGCCACAACGACACCATCGGGGCAAGGAGCCGTTGCCAGGGAACTTCCAGCATTTTTTGGAAAAACTGTCGCGCTCTCTCCATACCAGCCACCTCGCGCGCTTTCAACTCAAAGAGCGACGCCTTGGCATCATCCTCCGAAAGCAGCAGGAGAGAATCCGCCACCTCGGTCAGAAAGGGTAGCTCCCGGATACCATTGCGGACTTTCTCTATCTCCCCCCACGCCTGCACCAGTGGCCCCAAATACTGCCGCAGCGAGGTTGCTGCAATCAATCCTACTTGCTGCTCTAAGTTGATTCCCAAGAGGCTATCCAATTGACGCGCTGAGAGGAGCTGCTCGTAATAGCGTGGAGTGTAGTTTCCAATAGCGAGGCACTGGAACCACTCTCGCGCCACCTCGTCAATAGTGCCAGGACGCAGACTCCACCAGCGCTCAGCCTCTCGTCTGACCAGTGGAAATATCTGGAAAGGCTGTCGGAATAGTCCAGCAATGACTGGAAGGCGGTGAGAATCTGCCGGAGTTACATCCCCGGGCAGCCATAGGTCGTGCCGCGCCATCCCCAGAAGAGTCAGTGCCGAGTCTATCACATGCAGTGCTGATAATTCCTGAACCTGCCCCACTGCCACCGCTTTCCCTATCATGCACAGGAGCACAATCCTACGCATTGCCCGTTCCCAAGCCCTGGATGACACTTTCGGCAGCATCTTCTTCCCCCACGGGTGGGGGCTCCTTCAGCACAATGATGTGGAGATCAGTACCACTGCGGAGAACCGCCTGCATATGAGGACGCCAAGCTTGTTCAAGAGCTTCGATCGTCCACTGCTCAAAGGGATGGCGTCCTTTGCCAAAGATAACCGGAGCTACGAACACGTGCAGCTCGTCCAGGAGTTGATGCCGCAGACAAGCCGAAAAGAGAGTCGCTCCCCCCTCAAGCAGTACGGAGCTAATCTGGAAACGCTCTGATAACAAGCGGAACAGTGTCGGTAAATGGAGACGACCGTTTTCATCGGTCGGTACCTCCAACAGCTGAATTCCGCTGGAGCGCAATGTCTCTGCCTTTCGGGTTTGAAGTGCCGCCGGAGAGGCACACAGAATCGTGCGTTCCCGATACTCGTCCGTGAACACGAAGCTCATCATCGGTAACTGCAGCTGCGTATCCAACACAACCCGCCAGGGTTGGCGCCCCGGAACAGCCCGAACAGTCAAGTGGGGATTGTCGCGGAAAACGGTGTTCTTCCCTACCATGACAGCATCCAGCTCTGCCCGCAAGGCGTGGACTCGGCGGCGACTTTCCTCTCCGGTGATCCACCGCGATTCACCATTTGGCAACGCAATGCAACCATCCAGCGATTGGGCGATTTTGCCCACCACATATGGCATTCCACTGGTGATGTGTTTGGCAAAGTATCGGTTGATCCACCAACACTCCCGCTCTAAAACCCCAACCCGCACTTCTACCCCTGCCTGCCGAAGCTGTTCAATACCGCGTCCGGAAACCCGTGGATTGGGATCCCGCATTCCGATGACAACTCGGGCAATTCCACTTTCCAAAATCCGAGGTACACACGGCGGGGTCTTCCCTTCATGAACACACGGCTCCAAGGTAACAACCATCGTCGCTCCCCGAACATCCTCGGTGGCGTGCGTTAACGCCATGACTTCCGCATGAGGAGCACCGTAGGCAGCATGCCATCCCTCACCGATGACCCGCCCTTCCTTAAGGATAACACAGCCGACACGAGGATTGGGGCTAACTCGCCCTGTCCCCCGCATTGCTAACTCCAGCGCCCGATGCATCGCCTGCTCATCTGTCATCGGAGTCCTCGCCAGTATAGTGGAACCGTCACGCCGTAGGCGAAAGGACGCGCCGGTAGAGTCAGCCGTACCTCATATATCCCCGCTGACAGCTCCTGCCCCGTGTTCAGTCGTCCATTCCAGCGATATTGGTACACATGCTCCATTCCAACTGCTACTGGCTCAACGGCCCCGATGACCTGCAGGAAAGCAACCCCTGCGTCCGAACTCCAGAGCCGCTTCACTCCCTGGAAGACTTCCACTCGCAAGCGCTCTGAGCTGGGGAAATACTCTCCCTCGACTTCCTGCACTCTGCGGACCCGTAGGCGGAACTCTACCCCCCCATTCCCTACAAGAATGTCCGGCAGTAAAAGTAGAGCCCCACTCCGATGCTGCCGTTCCACCCACTGACTTCCCCGGAGGGTCCCAGCAGATGTCTCCACTTCATATTGCACCCAGACCCGCCCGGGAATGCGCGCCGGAGTGCTCTGCAAGGAGACCTTTGCATGGAGAGCCAAAGAGGTCTGTTCACCCGAGCGATCGGCCATTCCGCTGAGAGTCGGGACAAGCTCCAACGGCTCCAACAGCTGCCCATCGGGCAAATGGAGTTTAAGACGTACACGCTGGACTCCGCGCAGCCACTGAAGCTCCTGCGCCCGATGTGCTCCCGCCCAAACAGCAAGCACCGCTGTTGTGTCTGTTGTCTCCAATCTCCACTCCCAATCCAGCATCTTTGGTCCTCCTTGCTCTACCCGGCATCCGACGACAACGAACAATACAGCCCACCAGAAGCGCTTGTAGACAAGCCGCAGGTTCATCCCTGGAAACACTGCAACTGTTGTTCAATCCGCTCTGCAAGACGCAATGCCTCCAATGTTTGCTCATGCGGAATCGCCAGCGAAGCGCCTTCGGCAATCGCTCGTATAAAAGCCCGTTGCTCCTCCCACAGCGCATCCACTACGGGTAAGCGAATCTGATGCCGAACAATTGCCCGCCGAACACCCTCCGGGGTCACCCACTCCGCAAGGCATTCCCCAGCACCTTCATCAAACCCTTCGCCAACAACGACCTGCTCGACCGACTGTTCGGCAAAATCCAAAGCCAGATAGCTGGAAGGCTGGAAAAGCCGCATCTTCCGCAGAAATTTCGCCGAAATCCGCGATGCCGTCACGTTCGCCACACATCCGTTTGCAAAAACCAGCCGGACATTAGCAATATCGGGCAAGGGGGTCAAGACGGGAACCCCATGGACCTCACAGCGTTCAACAGGACACTGCAACAGTGCCAGCAGAAGGTCCAAGTCATGAATCATCACATCCAGCACCACGGAGACATCCACCGAACGAGGTCGGAAAGGGTGGAGGCGATGAACCTCCAGAAAGCGCGGCTGAACCGCCTGCTGCTGGAGCCAACGGAAGGCAGCGTTGAAACGCTCAATATGTCCGGCCATCAGCACCACTCCTGTCTTCCGGGCTTTCTCCATCAACTCTGCAGCCTCCGAAGCAGAAGTGGCCAATGGCTTCTCTACCAAGCAATGGCACCCCAGTTCTAGGGCTCGGTGTACCAGCAGACTATGGGTCTGGCTGGGGGTGGCAATAGTGACTGCGTCCGCTGCAGCAAAGGCTTCCTCAACATCAGCAAACGCAGCCACCCCATACTCCGACGCCCGGCGCCGCAGACGCTCAGCATCTATGTCGTAAATACCCACTACCTGCACCTCCTTGTGGAGACGCCATTTCTGGAGGTGCAATGTTCCCATGTGCCCAACCCCGAGAACCGCCATCCGGATCACGGTTCCTCCTCCGCCTTTGGATGCGCCTGACGATAGACCCGCTTGAGATGTTCCACGGAAACGTGGGTGTACTTCTGCGTGCTGGAAAGCGAGGCATGACCCAGCATTTGGCTTACCGCCGGCAACTCTGCCCCATTCTCTAGCAGATGGGTCGCGAAACTATGCCGAAGCACATGTGGACCTCGCTGGTGCCCAACCGGCAGTGCCCCAAGTAACTCCCGCACCCACCGATACACAACCGTCTGGCTTAACCGTCCACCCCGAACCCCTACGAAAAGCCATTCATGGCGCGGAGCAAAGTGTGACCGGACCTCCAAGTATTGCCGCACTGCCTCGGCTGCCTTCCCTGCAAATGGGACAAATCGCTCCTTCCCTCCCTTGCCCCGAACTCGTAACAATCCCCGCTCCCAGAGGGCATCCTCCAAGCGCAAAGAAAGCAGCTCGCCCACGCGAATACCACAACCGTAGAGCACTTCCAACACCGCCACCCGCAGCCGGTCTTGTGGTGTCTGCCGCGGTAGAGCATCCAGAGCCTCCTGCAACCGCCGTTGGGCAACAACGCTTACCAACGGTTTTTCGGCTCGCGGCATCGGGAGATACCGAGCCGGATTCCTCTGTATCCAGCCTCTCTGGCGTGCAAAACGGAAAAACGCCTTAACTGCTGCAACCTTTAACTGAATGGAACGACGCCGAAGCCCTTGGTCATGCAACCATCCAAGGAAGTAACGCAGCAGCTTAATGTCAATCTGTTCCACCGGTATTTCTTCGCCCTCAACCTCCCACACGTACCGCCGCAACTGTCCCAATGCAATCGCATACGCTCGCACAGTCTGGGGACTATACCCTTGCTGCGACAAGGTGGCCAGGAACTGCGCCGTTTGCTCGCTTAGTTGCATGAAATCTCAGCTCGCAATAGCAGGCAAAAATACGCTCTCCCTATGCTGTTCCAACTGCACTCATTCCCCATACCGCAGCCGGTAGACCGCTGTACAACCATAAAATCCGCGGGGAAGCCTCTCTGCAGACCATTGCCGCAACCGCTCAAAGCGGATTCCCGCAACTGTCACCACTGCATCGTTGCGACCCAACACCTCGGCAAACAGACTCCGCCGCAAAAACGGGCGCCTTTCTATCCCTTCTGCATTGGCAACCCAATATTGAGGGCGTTGCTGCCAGAGGAAACTTGCCATATCGGCCGTTGTAAGATAGGGAGCAACCTTCCCATCTGTCACCCCATCCAAACTCAATACCCGTAGGTCCGGGCGTAACCAGAACCGTATTTGAACTTCATACGCCAATACCTGCGCCCCCGGCTCTGCAACAGTGTTCAGGAACTCCGCACACTCCCGCTCCGTCACCAAGAGAAAGTCATATCCTCGACGCCGGTCATCCCAAGCACGCCCGACTACATTGAGCGTTAAAAGCCCAGCAACCGTGATGATGCTTCCCCAGAACACCTCCCTTTTCCTCACCTGCCGAATCCCCCACACAGCTATCCACCCCAGAAAGAAAGCAATCGGAGCCAGGTAGCGCGCCGAATTTGCCGGAGCAATCACAGTAAAAAACAGAAAATACCCTACGAAGCTCCCGGCAGCAAACCACCACTCGGAGTCCCGCCGCACGGAAGAAGCACAAGCAAGTCCGATAGCAGCCAATACAGCAACGAATCCGAGTCCACTTCGGGCAAATTCCAGAAGGAAGGTACGGGAAAACTGCATCCCAAGGACAGACAACTCTGCCATTTCCCGCAGGGCAAATGAACGACAATAAGCGGAGGCAGAGAAATTTCCCGTCAATGCCTGCATCGCCCCATAGTACACCACCGGCACCAATCCCCCTGCAGCTAGCCAAAGGAGAAGTCCCCACCGACGCTGGAGCACTGCGACAGCACCGTAGACGGCAACCAACAGGCTCATCTCCGGACGTATCAGCGGGGTGACCGCACTCAGAACTGGCAACATCCGCACCCGTCGTAGGTCAAGCGTCTCTATCGGGAGAAGGTACGTCCACACCAGCGCTCCCAACGCTGCTATCGGCGTTTCATACCCCAGAAATCCCGCCGGCGCTGTGCAATACGCCACTGTCAGAGTCGGAACGAATGCTTCAGCCAAGGAAGCTCCAAGCTGCCGTGCCCGCATAAACGTAGCCACAATCGCCACAATGACCGCTATACTTCCAGCAACCTTGAGTCCCTGTACTCCCCAGAGTGCCCACCAGGGCGCCACCCACAATACCCACAATGGACTCGTTGCCCCCGACGAAAGCTCGCCAGGATTGAACTCCATCCACTGCCCACGCTCCACCAAGGAGCGGACGTACGGTAGGTAAATCGCTGCATCCCCATGCCAGACCGGCATGTACAGCACCCCTATCCCCAAGAGTCCCACGAGCAATCCAAGCAAACTCACCCATTCAGCACTTGATCTGAGGGACGCCTTTCCCATACCTCATGCGTTGACTAACGTAACGACCACAATGCCAAATTACGCCTCTCCATCCCTGGCACCCTCATAACCCTGTTTTCTCAACAGAGACCCTATTTTTGCTGCTGTCCTTCTTGTATGGGCACGTCCCATGTGTGGAATCGTCGGCTACATCGGTCATCGTCGGGCACTCCCCCTTCTCCTCAACGGGCTTAAGCGGTTGGAATACCGCGGGTACGACTCGGCCGGCATCGCCATCCCCCACGAAGGCAAGCTCCATATTGTGAAACGAGCCGGTACCGTTGCCCAGCTAGAAGCCCTCTTGAGCCTTACTGACTTTCCGGCTACCATCGGTATCGGGCATACCCGCTGGGCAACCCACGGGGAGCCCATTGACCGCAACGCCCATCCTCACGTGGACAGCTCCGGACGCATTGCCATCGTGCACAACGGCATCATTGAAAACTACGCCACCCTCAAGGCAAAGCTCCAACAAGACGGCTATACCTTCCATTCCGATACCGATACCGAAGTTTTGGCGGTCTTTATCGGAGCCCTCTATGAACAATACGGCAATCTGGAACTGGCCGTCCGCACTGCTCTCTCCGAAGTCCAAGGCACCTTTGGATTGGTGGTCCTCTCCGCCGATCACCCCGACCTGCTAATCGCCGCCCGCCGGGGAAGCCCTATTGTTATCGGTATCGGGGAAAACGAGTATATCGTCGCCTCCGACGCAACTGCAATTGTGGAATACACCCGCTCGGTCTTCTACCTGACCGACGACGAAATGGCCATCTTGACCCGCTCCGGATGCCGCACAAAAACCATCGACGACGTTCCCACCTCAGCTCAACTCCTGGAACTGGAATTCGACTTGGAGCGAATTGAAAAAGGGGGCTTCCCGCACTTTATGCTCAAGGAAATCTACGAACAACCCCAAACTTTCCGTGATGCCCACCGAGGACGCCTCTTAGTGCAAGAAGGCAACGTCAAGCTTGGGGGCCTCCGGAGCGTTGAGAAACAACTCCGACAAGCCCGACGCCTTATCCTAACGGGCTGCGGAACTTCTTGGCACGCCGCCCTCGTCGGCGAATACTGGATTGAAGAGCTGGCACGCATTCCGGTCGAAGTGGAGTACGCCTCAGAGCTCCGATATCGCAACCCCGTGCTGTATCCTGACGACATCGTTATCGCTATCTCCCAAAGCGGGGAAACTGCCGATACGCTGGCCGCTGTCCGCGAAGCCAAGCTGCGGGGTGCAACTGTCCTGGGTATCGTCAATGTCGTCGGTAGCTCGATTGCCCGGGAAACTCACGCCGGTGTCTATATCCATGCCGGACCCGAAATTGGGGTCGCCTCCACCAAAGCCTTCACTTCTCAGCTGGCAGTCCTAATGTTATTGGCGCTCTACCTGGGGCGAATGCGTCATCTTTCGGCAACGCAAGCACAGGAAATTGCGGCAGAAATGCTCCGCATCCCCGAAAAGATTCGCTCCATACTGGAGCGCAGCGAGCTTATCCGCGACATCGCCTGTCAATACGCCCACGCTCAGCATTTTCTCTACCTCGGGCGCGGAGTGAATTTCCCCGTAGCACTGGAAGGCGCCCTCAAGATGAAGGAAATTTCCTACATCCACGCTGAGGGCTACCCCGCCGCTGAAATGAAACACGGTCCTATTGCTTTGATTGACGAGAACATGCCCGTCGTCGTCATCGTGCCTCGGGATGAGCTCTATGAAAAAGTGCTCTCCAATGTAGAGGAAATCCGCGCCCGCCGCGGCAAGGTCATCGCAATCGCTACCGAAGGAGATACTGAAATTGAAGCCTTGGCTAACCACGTTATCCCCATCCCCGAAACCCTTCCCCTCCTAACTCCAATCCTGACTGTTATCCCCCTACAGCTTTTAGCCTACCATGCTGCTGTTGAGCGCGGATGCAACGTAGATATGCCACGCAACCTGGCCAAAAGTGTCACCGTAGAGTAGCCCTTACCACTGCCACCTGACGCTCAGCACCACCCCCTGGGAGGGAAGCGGAAGCGGCGCAACGCTGAGCTGTTCACTGACATTGAAGCCAGAAAGATGGGCTTCCACGTACGCATCCACTGCTGCCAATACATACGCTGCCACCCAAAAGGCAAGGGCAAGATCACGCCGCTCCACATACAGAGTCCGGTATGCCCTCAAGAGAGCAATCCTTTGAGGTAAATCTCCCCGCTCCACCGCCTGTTCAAGTTGGCGCTGATACGATACGTACTGACGCTGGTTTGAGAGCGTCAAGTAGCCGCTGACGAGGCTGCCAAGGAAGAAAACCGGCGCTTTCCAATAAGCTCCCACGTAGAGCTGTCCCCAGCCGGGTACGAAAAGGGAGCGCAGGAGCGCCCCCGTTGGGGATTTCGCTCCCTTCACTTCCGTTCCCACACTATCGGGCACAGAGGCAACCACAAGCTGCTGGATGGCAAAGCACCCCACGACCGTACCGAACACCAGCGCATGGCGAAAAGTCATCACAAGCGGTAGAATCCAAAAAACAAAAACGGCGCTGCTCGTAGCAACGCCTCCCCTCTGTGCCCGGCGCAGGACTCGAACCTGCACGCCCTTGCGGGCACTACACCCTGAATGTAGCGCGTCTACCATTTCCGCCAGCCGGGCAAGCGGAGAGGGTGGGATTCGAACCCACGGTGCCCCGGAAGGGGCACAACGGTTTTCGAGACCGCCCCGTTCAACCACTCCGGCACCTCTCCGGGGCTGCACAAAATTACAGCTTCCGCTGCAGGCAGAAGCTCAGTGCTGGTGCTCGTGCCTTTCTTTCTGCAGCGGTCGCTCCGGACGCGGTGGACGCCCCACTGGGCAAGCAACCTGCTGCCATCCCGCCTGGGCAAAACGCAATCGAAGTTGGACAGTATCACCCGGACGGAGTGCCTGGGTCAGGTCATACAACATAATATGCAAGCCTCCAGGACGCAAGACTATGGAGTCCTGCGCAGGAACGACAATCTGCCGCACTTTCCGCATCTGCATCCGCCCTGTCGTATCCCGCACTGTTTCATGGAGCTCCACTCGTCCCGCCTGCGGCGAAGCCGCCTCCAAGAGTGTGTCCGCCTTCGCCCCTGTGTTGACAATAACTCCATACGCCGCGCTGGGAATTGCTTTCCCGGCCGGACGCGCCCAAAAGCCTTTCAGCTGCACAGAAGCTTGCACTGCCCACGAAGCTCCCACGATAATCCCCACACACAGCAACACCGCTGACCAGCTCCTCATGGCTCTGACCTCAATTGTTCCACATCCCGCACAACTTCAGCAACCGGAGCCTCTGTCCCCGAATATCGCCTGCGGATACGCCCTTCACCATCCACGAGAAAGAGCGCATCAGAGTGGGCAAAAAAATACGATGCTCCCCCATCCGTGAACTCTGTCGGAGTCTTTTGGACAACAACCCCAAAAAGCTGTGTCAATTCCTCCACTACCTCCGGCTTCCCGCTCAGGAGCACGAAACCAGGCTCCGGAAGCCCATGAGCCTGAGCAAAATCCCGGAGGCGCTCTGGACTATCCCTCTGAGGGTCAAAGGAAATCATCAGCGCTTGGACACCACCGGTGTCAGGCAGTGCTTGCCAAATCTGGAGCATCCGTTGGGCTATCATCGGACAAATGTCCGGGCATTGCACGTAGAAAAATGCCACCAGAAGGACTCTCCCACGGAAATCGCGCGGAAACTCTACCCTATTCCCCTGCTGTGTCCACAGTGGGTAGGGCCCTCGCACAACCGTGCCTTCCGGCTGACAACCTCCGATGCCCAACCACAGCGCTATAATGCCACCGCAGGCACAAAACGCCATGATCTTCGCTTGCGTTCTGCGCTTCCCCATCCCTTACCCTACTGCCCCAGCGGTTGCTCCTGCCGGGAAGTCTCCTGCAACTGCTTTTCCGGAACATTGTACTCGGGAACATAGGCTGGGGCTGGTTTGAAACTGCTCCGCACTACATCGTAGAGAACTGGCGTGTAGGAAACAATGATAAGCACTACAGCAGCCACAACCCAGGGTGCTAACCGATTGAGTGCTCTTACCGGTTCGTCATGGTATACCTCTGCCACGGGGAACTCCACCGTTGCTTCCTGGGTCCGCCGCGCAAAGAGCGTGGAAAAGAAAGCAACGAAGTAGAGCAGCGCCGCAATAAACATGATAATGCCGCCAACCATTGCTATTTCCGCATACGGCGCCCAGTCAGCTCGGAAGAAGACAGTCCCCTGCATATCCGGATTCAATGCCCCAGCCCCCAAATATGTCCGCCGTGGCATTCCCTGCAAACCACCCCGCATCATGCCGAAAGAGAAGATCAGCACCCCAACGAGCCAGAGATAGGGCATCGCAACGACAAGGCTCTTCAAGCGCACTCCTTTGCCGCTGAGTTGGGACACCAGGAAAAGACTCATACCCAACACAGCTAAAAGCACAGGGCTACCAACTGTCAGATGGAAATGCCCCGGTATCCACGAAGTATTGTGCACCGCCAGATTCAAGTTGTACGATGCATTAACAATGCCCGAAATACCACCGAAGATGAAGATGATCAGCCCCGCTATCCAATAGCTGAACAACCAGCGTTCTCGGTCAAAATAGGGTAGACGGACCATCCAACCGAACAATCCGCGTGCCCCACGCTGCCGCCCTGCATACTCCAGCGATGCTGCAACGGTGAAAGCAGTGATCAAACTCGGAAGCGCAACGGCATAAGTCAGAAATGTATGCACCCATTTCCACTGCGTGCCGATTCCTGGATCAGCAAACTGATGATGTGCCCCCACTGGAATGGAAAAGAGAATGAACATCACGAAGACCAGTCGTCCTGCAGCATCGCTAAAGAGCTTTCCACCGGCCACTTTTGGCAGCATCGTGTAGTACATCACATAGGCCGGCAAGAGCCAGAAATAGACTAGCGGATGTCCGAAGAACCAAAAGAGTGCCCGCGCCAACGGCACATCTACCGTCTCCGTCCACCCCAGAGACCAAGGCAAGAGCAAGAACAGGACCTCAACAGCAACAGACAGTGTGGCGATAAACCAAATGATGAACGTTGCAAACATCCCCATTACGGCCAGAGGGATTTTCTCGCCCGGGTGCTCGCGCCGCCAACGCCGGTAGAGCGGAATCCAGTTCGCCGCTCCCACCCACGAGCCAATAATCAACAACGCCGCTCCAAGGTAAAAGGTCGGATGCGCCTTGAGCGGTGGATAAAACGTATACAGCACCGATGCCTGTCCGGTAAACATAGCAAACGCCGCAAGCAGCACCCCTATCAGCATCAGGATAGCGGAAAGCCACCCTATGCGCGTATTCAATGGCAGCCGGAGAAAATACGGCACCACTGCATTCCCAAAAGCTACAGCAAAGAAAGTGGTCAGCACAATTGCGTTGATAACTCCATGCAGCGTCAACCCCCAGTAGTACATGATGGAGCTTTGCCAATCAATATTCTTGAGCGCCTCCACCCCGAAAAGATTTCCCAGAGTACTAATCAACAGGCGGAGCAGCGGATCGTAATGGAGAACCCCTGCCCGAAAGAGCACTTGCATCAATCCACCGTAGATACCAATGGTCAAAAGGACAATTGGCACAATCAGCTCTGTCAGAATCAGATGCCGATACGAACGTGTCAGTTCCATAGTCCCCCCGAGGCTATGGTTGTACAACCCGAACGACACCCATCATCTGCTGATGTCCTATGCCACAGTACTCGTGGCAAATGATCGGATACTCACCCGGTTGTGGGAAGCGAGCCCGCGCATATGTCACTGTACCCGGTACTGCCATGAGGTTGACGTTTGTGTAGTCAATATGGAAGCCGTGGACGACATCCCCTGACGTCAAATAGATATCCACCACCGAGCCCGCCGGGATTTCCACCGGCGGCATCTGATATGCCCACATCCGTGCAATGACGTGAAGCTCATACCGTTTGTCCCCGGTCTGGAAAAGAGTATCCCGCTCAAACGGCTTCATCTCTGTTACGCAGCCGGGTACGTCTATACCAAACCCTGTCGCCAACACGAAGATGGCAATGAAGAATAGTACCATCACCACCGTACCAAGCCCTATGACAACCCGTTCTGTGCGTTCCATGGCTTATCCCCTCCGCAGTACCTGGAGATACACAGACAGCCACATCACCCCATAAAGCAGCAGCATCAAAACAAAAAAGGCCAATGCCCCGCGCGGCTTAAAGACGTCCTGTGCTTCCATCTCTCCTCACCCTCTGTGGTTAGACTATCCGGTTAACAAACTTACAATAACTCCCCCTTCCCTCATTGCGGCTATCTGTCACCCAACATGCTGACTTTCGTCACATTACCGAACTCTCACCCGATGGCCAACGAGCATAGGAAGAGCATTTTCTCATCGTCTACAGTGCCGTCGTTGCACAAACATCCAGGCTTGTGACTGCCATGTTCATAACGGCAGAACTTCTCCGCAAAAAACGGGATGGAGGAGAGCTCAGCCCCGAGGAGGTCTCTTGGTTTGTCGCGCAGAGTGTCCGTGGAAACATCACCGAAGCCCAGATTGCTGCCTTCCTGATGGCTGTTTGCATCCGTGGGTTAAGTCTGCGGGAGACTGTTGCCCTCACTCAAGCGATGCGGGATTCTGGTATACGCTTCTCCTGGCATCATTTGGGCAAGCCTATAGCTGACAAACACTCCACCGGTGGGGTCGGAGACAAAATTTCTTTGCTATTGGTCCCCCTGGTCAGCGCCTGCAACATCCTGGTGCCAATGATTTCCGGGCGCGCTTTGGGACACACAGGAGGCACGATTGATAAGTGGGAGTCCATCCACGGTCTGCGCACTTCCTTCTCGCTCTCCGAGTTAGAACAGCTCCTGCGCCAAGTTGGTGCCTTCATTATTGGACAATCTGAGGAAATTGTCCCCGCCGACCGCCTTTTCTACCGGCTTCGGGATGTAACGGCAACGGTGGAGTCCATCGGACTCATTACCGCATCCATCCTGAGCAAGAAGCTGGTGGAAGACTTAGACGCTTTAGTCATGGACATCAAAGTCGGCAGTGGAGCCTTCCTCCCCACACTGGACGCTGCCCAAGAGTTAGCCCACACGATGCGTTCTGTTGCTGCCGAACTGGGACTTCCCCTACGAGTGCTCTTCTCCCGAATGGAGAGCCCATTAGGCTTCGCCGTGGGGAATTGGTGGGAGATCTGGGAAGCAGAACAGGCTCTCCGGGATTATGCCACTGCCCCATCCGATGTGCGAGAGCTTACCGAAGCCCTAGCTGTTGAAATGCTTCTGCTATCCGGAGGAGCAGATTCGCCGCAGCAAGCCTTGCAGCTTATCCGCTCCGTTTGGCAGAGCGGCACTGCATGGGAGCGATTCCATGCCCTTGTACGAGCCCAAGGAGGACGATGGGAAGAGTCCTCAGAGGCTTACAAATCCCTCCAACCCTTTTACCTCTCTGCCTGGGAGGATGGCTACCTTGCCACCGTAGACGCTCGCACTGTCGGAATGGCCGCACTCCTCTTAGGAGCCGGTCGCAAAACGCAGCACGACACTGTCGATCCCGCCGCTGGCATTCTCCTCTACAAGAAACCCGGCGACTTCGTCCGACGCGGAGAGGCTCTCGCTGCACTCTTCTCCAGCACACCGGCCTCCTTCCCCCCCGCTGCGGAAATGCTCCGAAAGGCGTACCAGTTTAGCCCGGAGCCACCAACGCTTCCTTCTTCCCCTATTCTTGGCTTTCTATAGCCTGCTGTGTTCAGCTGCAAGGCATACCCGATAAAGACTGCCGCTCCTAAAACGACCAGCACCACAATCCCATGCGCCCCAATACTTGCACCTCCACTGGGATGATAGGCAAAGTGCACCGTTGGCACACTCCTAAGCTATTCCCGCAACGACTCTCCCGATTCGGAAGATCCCAACCGCTGGTCTTGTATCATTTCCACACCCGCTGCTCATCCCCTCACATATCCCCCTCAACCCTGCTGGGCCGCTTTTTCATCCTCTTTGCCGGACCTCACTTTCATCGGCAACGCTCAAGCACTGAGCGCGTCCTTGGACCACCGCACGAGCCCCGATGATAGAGCCCTCCAGCACTACAGCCTCTACATAAGCCTCAGCATTGACAATTGTGTTCCGTAAAACGCTCAATCGTATCGTGGCACTCTCACCAACACTGGCATACGGACCAATGACAGCAGCCTCTATTCGCGCCGTCGGAGCAATGTAGACCGGGGGAATAACTGCACACCCGTCTAACCGAGGATTATTTCCCCGGCGAGCTAAGAGATGACGGTTCGTCTCCAACAACGTCTCCCACTTCCCACAGTCATACCAGCCTTCTACCACGAAGGGGTGGAAGCAAGCTCCGCGCTGCCGCATGAGCTCAAGCGCATCTGTGAGTTGATACTCCCCTCGAGTGCGGAAACCCCGATGCAGCAGCTCTTCCAAAGCTTCCCGAAGCCAATGCGACTCTCGTATAAGGTAAAGCCCCACTAAAGCCACATCAGAGAGCGGCTCCTCCGGTTTTTCCACAAATCCGCTCACAACCCCGTCCTGGAGTACTACAACGCCGAACCGACGCGGGTCATCAACTCGATGAACTCCGACGACATTGTCCGGACAGCAGAGCAATCCGGTCCAGTCTACCTCCACAATGGTATCACCCAAGATGATGAGAACGGGCGAGCCATCCAGATACTGCCGTGCACACCAAATAGCATGCCCTAAACCAGCGGCTTCCTCTTGCACTACCCAGCGTGGCTGCAGCTGTGGATATGCCCGCCGAACATACTCCACCACCTGGTCGCCCTTATACCCAACGACAAGGACAACCTCCTGGATGCCAGCACTGAGCACCCCATCGAGAATATGCCCCAGAATGGGCTTGTCAGCAACGGTCAATAGCGTCTTCGGCACAACATACGTATGAGGACGCAACCGCGTTCCCGCACCGGCAACTGGAATAATTGCTCGTTGGACTGCCATGTACCTACCCTTTATAACACCCACGGATTCTCGTCTGACCATACTGCCAACACCAGAAGAAGAAACCGGGTCACCGGAGAGCGAAGATCTGCCCTCTGGAATAGGCGTGGATGAAAGACCTTTTCACACCAGAAGCGACTCTCACAAATGCGCTCCCGCCAGCGCACTCGCTGTAACCACTCCCGCAGTGGGATGCTGAATCCCTTTTTGGGACGATAGACCAGTTCCGGCGGCAACTCCCGTTCTAATAAGCGCTTAAGGAGCCACTTCCCTCCCCACTGCGGATGCCACAACAGTCGGTCCGATACGCGGCAGACCCACTCCACCAACCGATGATCCACCAACGGAACCCGCACCTCTAACCCAACTGCCATGGAAGCACGATCTACCTTCGTGAGCATTTTCTCCGGCAACCAGGACTGCAAGTCCAAACGCAACCGAGAACGGAGCGGGGATACACCCTGGCTTTGGTACTGCCGCAGGAACCAGAACTCATCGTATTCCGACGGCACTAAAGCAACAAACTCCGGATGGAAAAGCCGTCGCTTCTGTCCAAACTCAAGCCATATAGACGTACGCAGGACCCGTTCCTCCGCAGGCAGAAAAAGCCGTAACCATCGCTCTCCCCGCCGAGTTGGCATGCAGCGTAGAAGCCACGGCACAACACGCCGGGAACGGACGGGAAATCCATTGAGTCCAACATCCGAGCTTTGCTGAATGTAACCCGCAAAGAGCTCGTCACCCCCATCGCCCGACAGCACTGCCTTCACCTCTGCCCGAGCTGCACGGGAAACAGCCAGGACAGCAATGCCAGAGGTATCTCCAAATGGCTCCCCATAGACCCGCACAAAGTGCTCAATTGCAGGGACAAAATCTTCGGCCGCAAGGGGAACAACACGGTGTTCAACCCCTAAGCAGCGGGCAACCGCCTCTGCGAAGTGCTTTTCACTGGAACTCTCCCCCGGAAAATCCACCGTGAAGGCCCGTACAGGATATTGACGCCGCGCATAAGCCACTACCACCGATGAATCCACACCCCCGCTCAAGAAAGCTCCAATCGGGACGTCAGCAACGAGATGCTCGCTAACGACCTCCGATAAGAGCCTGTCCAGCTCCTCCATCGCCTGTTCTGCCGTATACTCCTCCTCGGCTGGCTCCGGAAGCTGCCAATACCGCTGACCGACACACCGCCACCGCTGGACATCCAAGTACACCCATGTGCCAGCCTCCACCTTGCGCACTTGGCAGTAGATGCTCTTCGGCGGCGGAATATAGTGGTAGCTCAGGAAATCCCACAGTGCCGTCACATCCAAGCGGAGTTCAATATCGGGCAACCGTTGTAAGGCAGACAACTCGGAAGCGAAAGCAAAGCAGTTGTCATTCCACACGTAGTACAACGGCTTAATGCCCAAGCGGTCCCGAACCAACCAGAGCCGTTGCTCGTGCTCATCCCAGAGGGCAAAGGCAAACATGCCCCGGAAGAAGCGGAGGCATTCAATGCCGTAGTGCTCGTAGAAGGCAAGAATGACCTCGGTGTCGCTTTCTGAACGAAAGCGCCATCCCCAGCGCAAGGCTTCCTGCCGCAGTTGCCGGAAGTTGTAGATTTCACCATTGAAAACGATGCAAGTGCGCCCTGTTGAACTCTGCATAGGTTGGGCTGCAGCAGCAGACAAATCCACAATCGCCAGCCTCCTATGCGCAAAGCCCAAACGTCCGGAAGGATGGAGCCACGTCCCTCCGCCATCAGGTCCACGATGGTGGAGCGCTTGACTGAGTGCCTCTAACTCCGCGGTCTGGATCGCTTTTGCCCGACGACAGATCCCGGCGATTCCACACATTCCTGGCAGACCCCGGCGTATCCACCTACAAAATTAACCCTCCCTACAGCCCCGCTTCTCCCTTCCCCGGTTGAGCAATGACGCCTAATACAGCGGCCCGCCGAGCCCCAGTGACGGAAGGCAAATTCCCCGGAACACCGCCAAGCGTCCGATAAGCCAAGTAGGCAAAGCAGAGCGCTTCCTTCGCCTGTACCGGGATACCGTAGACCTCACTCCGCTCTATCCGCACGGCTGGAAGCTCCTGTTGTAATTGCTCCATCAAGAACTGGTTAAGCGCCCCTCCTCCGGAAACAATGAGACGAGCACAGGAAGCCGCAAAGAGACGAAGATTCTCCGCAATACTCCAAGCGGTAAACCGCGCCAGCGTATGCACCACATCCTCAGCTGGAATCCCAGGCGGAAGGCTTTGCTGGAGTAGCTCTTGCAAATGCCTGCGTGAGAAGAGCTCCCGCCCAGTGGACTTCGGAGGAGGCTGCCGAATGAAAGACAACTGTTGCAACGCCTCCCAGAGACGGGGCACTAATCGTCCGGCTTGAGCAATTCGGCCTCCCTCATCGTACCGCTTTCCGAAGAAGAGCTCCACGGCCGTGTCAATCCACAAATTCCCAGGACCCGTATCCCATGCCCGCACCTGCTCCGGGGTGCAGTCCGGCGGAAGCACGGTAACATTGGCAATACCTCCGATATTGAGAACCACAACCCCCTCCCGATCACTCCGCAAGAAAGCCCAATCAAACACCGGTACCAACGGCGCCCCTTCTCCGCCATGGGCAAGATCGGCACTTCGGAAATCCCCCACCACAGTTTTCTCTAACCACTGCGCCAGGGCCGATAGGTTTGTCAGTTGAAGCCCAATCCCGTACCCGCGCTCTCCTCGTGCTCCCGGGTTATGATACACCGTCTGACCGTGGACACCAACCGCATCGACGGATTCCAGCCCGATGCCCAAGGTTTGACAACACCGCCGAACACTTTCCGCTGTCCACTCAGATAACTCCCAGTGAAGTTCTGCTACCTCCGCAATCGTAAGCGATTCTTCCTGTAGACGCCGAAGACGAAACCGAAGTAATGGCGGGAATTCCTCGTGATACCATCCCCAGAGTCGGAAATGGTCACGCTTCTCCTGACGCCAAAAGTCTGCAACCACAACGTCCACCCCATCCAAGGATGTCCCCGACATTACGCCCACAAGTCGCCGTGGAACAGCAAACCACTCTTTTCCCATAGCCATCCAATAGCCGAGATTCTGACAGTAGTGGACGCTTGCCCACGCAGACTTCGTCTTTTTGTCAGCAAGCTCCCGTATTTTTGCACCTGTCTGGAGAGGTGGCCGAGTGGCTGAAGGCGGCGGTTTGCTAAACCGTTGTAGCGCTGAAAGGCGCTACCGTGGGTTCGAATCCCACCCTCTCCGCGCTCCCCAACCGATGGCTCCTCCATGGAGAAGCGCTTTAACAACGTTGCCTTAGAACGGCTAGAACAGACGGAGGTATCGCTTCGCCAAGACCCCGCAAATGCCCGCCGGAAACAGGTGTTGGAGGGAGAATGGGTGCTGGGTCAAGGCGCTCCACAGTTCCGGGCCTTCATCTCCTACGAAGGCGGACAGACTATCTTCGAGATGGACAACCCGACTTTCATGGGCGGAGATGGTTCCCTGCCCGGTCCAATGCATTACTGCTTCTCTGGGCTTGCAGCCTGCTATGCCTCTACCTTCGCCATCATTGCTGCCCAACGGGGAATTCCTCTCCATCGGCTTCGGGTTCGCGTTGAAGCCACGGTGAATTTTTCCCGTGTCTTCGGCCTGGGCGACTTCCCTGTCATGGAGGAAGTGCACGTTCATTTGGACATTGACTCTCCCGCCAGTGATGCTCAACTGAAAGAAGTTGAGGAATTGGCGCTTCAGCGCTGCCCTGTTGTCTGGACCCTGACGCATCCGGTATCCCTCCGCACCAGCTGGAGCCGTCTTGCTGCCACAGAAGCAGCATAGCAGCGTATGGGTGTCCTCTCCCCACAGAAACGTCCCAGAAAGCCCATAGCCCTCAACCGAAAGGCTCGCCACGAGTATGAGGTTTTGGAAACTCTGGAGACGGGTATCGTGCTTACGGGCACGGAAGTAAAAGCCCTCCGCGAAGGACGCTGCAGCATAGAGGATAGCTACGCTACCTTTATCGCCGATGAGCTCTGGTTGCTCAACCTCCATATCGGTCCCTACAGCCACGCAGCGCCTCAGGCAAACCACGAACCCCGACGCCCCCGAAAGCTCCTACTCCACAAACGGCAAGCTCTCCGCCTCCGCAGCAAGGTTCAAGAAAAGGGACTGACGCTTGTTCCCCTTTCCCTGTACTTCTCCGGACCCTACGTCAAAGTTGAGCTAGCCCTGGTCAGGGGTAAAAAACTCCACGACCGCCGCGAAGATATTCGTCGCCGAGATATAGAGCGGGAATTACGCCGGAGCCTGCGGTACGAAAGAGGGTAAGATGCGACCCGCTGCTGAACAGTTCCGCATCCTTGCTGACGGCGCAGCCGAAATTGTGCCCGAAGAGGAATTCCATGCAAAATTGGAGCGCTCCGTTCAGGAAGGACGTCCTCTGACGGTCAAGCTGGGCTGCGATCCGAGCCGTCCGGATTTACATCTGGGACATGCCGTCGTCCTCCACAAATTGCGCCAATTCCAAGAGCTGGGACACCAAGCTGTACTCATCATCGGAGATTTCACCGCCATGATTGGGGACCCATCCGGGCGTTCAAAGACACGCCCGCAGCTGAGCATGGAAGAGACTCGCCGTAATGCTCGCACTTACGTTGAACAAGCCACCAAGGTACTGTTGCCGGAGCGACTTCAGATTCGATTCAACTCGGAGTGGCTGGAGAAGCTGAGCTTTCGCCAACTCATCACCCTTGCCTCCCAGTGCACCGTTGCCCAAATGCTCGAGCGCGAGGACTTCGCCCGCCGATATGCCCAAGGTGAGCCGATTGGCCTCCACGAATTCCTCTATCCTCTGGCACAAGCGCTGGATTCGGTTGCCATCGCTGCCGATGTTGAGCTGGGTGGAACAGACCAACGCTTCAACCTCTTGATGGGGCGCCACATCCAACGCTTCTACGGTCAGGAGCCACAGTGCTTAGTCCTGATGCCCCTTTTGGAGGGGACCGATGGGGTAGAGAAGATGAGCAAGAGTCTGGGCAACTACATTGCCCTGACCGATCCACCGGCCGAGATGTTCGGCAAGCTCATGTCTATCCCCGACAGCCTCATTGTCCGCTACTTCCGCTTAGCCGCGTTCGCCTCCGAGGAAGAAGCCCAGAATTTAGAAGAAGCCTTGCGTAGCGGACAGATCCATCCCCGGCAGGCGAAAGCCTCTGTTGCCCGCCGCATCGTCGCCTTCTACTACGGCGAGGAAACCGCTCGCTGGGCTTCCGAAGAGTTTGACCGTGTCTTCAAATACCACGAACTTCCCAGCGATATTCCCGAAATTGTCCTTCCAATCTCGGAACTACCCGTGGTCGATCTCCTGGTACAAGCTGGCTTGGTCGCCTCCCGGAGCGAGGCGCGGCGACAAATCCAACAAGGTGCCGTGCGGATTGATGGCGAACGGATAAAGACATGGAACACTCGAGTGGAGCTCTCAGGCGAACGAATCATCGCTGTCGGTAAACGCCGCTTCGCCCGTGTCCGCTCTGCTTCTCATGGCTGAACTTCTACAGACCCCCGAAATACTGGAACTGTTCGGCGAAGCAGCCGAATGCCGCTCCGATGGCGCCTGTCCCCCAGAGCAGAATATGCAATGGGAGTGGGAGCGCCTCCAAGCATGCGCTCTCCAGCCGACAGTACCACCATTGCTCCGCCTCTATGCCTGGCACCCTTGGGCGATTTCTCTTGGAATACACCAATCCGACAGCATCGTAGACACAGAGCGCTGCCGCATGCATGGTATTGCCGTTGTGCGCCGTCCCACAGGTGGACGCGCAGTGCTCCACGCCGAGGAAGTAACCTACGCCGTCATCGTACGCCTCTCTGCTGGACGCTCACACCATCTCATATACCGCCTCATCCACGAACGCATCGCTGCTGCCCTGAAGCGCCTGATAGGGTACACGGTAGACCTTGCCCCTTCTCATACCGACTTCCGCCCCCTCTGGCAACGCCCCTTCGCTGCTGCTTGCTTCAGCAGCTCAGCCCGCTGGGAAATCAGCTACGCTGGACGCAAACTCGTCGGCAGCGCCCAACGGCTCCTCAACGGTGTGGTGCTCCAACACGGCTCTATCCTCCTTGGACCAGCCCACGTACTCATCGCCGATTTGCTCCACTTCCCCTCTGAAGCACACCGTGAGGCATTTCGCCAGGAACTGGTGCGCCGGAGCACTACGGTATATGACATAACTGGACACCGATTCACCTACCATGACGTTGCCGCTGCCCTTTGGGAATCCTTCTGTGGGATCCCACTCTGTCAACAACAGACAGCTCCCCCCGATCAGCTTACCTCCTCCAATATCGGCTCCAGCTCCGTATAGATGGGAAAGCGTCGGCAGAGCTCTGCTACCTGCCGACGTACGGCCGCGTAGACTTCCTCGTTCCCGATGCTTGTCAACACACGATCAATCAGTTCGGCAATCTGTTCCATTTCTTCCACTCCCATCCCGCGCGTGGTCACCGCCGGGGTTCCCAGTCGGATGCCCGAGGTAATCAGTGGTGGCTGAGGATCCTCGGGCACAGCGTTTTTGTTGCACGTAATTCCCGCCGCATCCAGTGCCTGCTCGGCCTGCTTGCCCGTTATTCCCCGACGACGGAGGTCTACCAGCATCAAGTGGTTGTCCGTCCCCCCACTGACGATATCGTAACCACGCTCCATCAACGCTCGTGCTAACGCTTGGGCATTCCGGATGACCGCACGGGCGTATTGGCGAAACTCCTCTGTCAAAGCCTCCCCGAATGCCACTGCTTTGGCAGCAATCACATGCATGAGCGGTCCGCCCTGGATGCCAGGCATGACAACGCTATCGATAACCTCCCCGATCGTCTTGCGCCGCCCCGTCTTGGGAGCCATTATTCCGAGGGGATTTTCGTAGTCTGTGCCTACCAAAATCAAACCACCTCGGGGACCTCGTAAAGTCTTATGCGTTGTGCTCGTCACAATGTGGCAATAGGGCAGCGGGTTGTTGAGCAGCCCTGCCGCAATCAACCCAGCAGGGTGAGCGATATCGGCCATAAGAAAGGCACCGACAGCATCGGCAATGGAACGGAAAGCCGCATAGTCAATATCCCGGGAGTAAGCCGATGCCCCAACCACAATCATCCGTGGACGATGCTGCCGCGCAAGTTGCTCTACGCGGTCGTAATCAATTAGCCCTGTCTTGGGGTCTACGCCATAGGTGACCACCCGGTACAACTGCCCAGAAAAGTTCACCGGTGCTCCATGCGTCAGATGTCCGCCATGAGCTAAGCTCATCCCCATAAGGGTATCGCCAGGCCGCAGGAAGGTAAAGTATGCCGCCATATTGGCACTACTACCACTATGCGGCTGCACGTTCGCATAAGCTGCTCCAAACAGCTTCTTGGCCCGCTCAATAGCCAATGTTTCCGCTACATCTACCCACTCACACCCACCGTAATAGCGCCGTCCAGGATATCCCTCGGCATATTTGTTCGTCAACACCGAACCCAATGCCTCTAAAACCGCAACCGAAGCAAAGTTCTCACTAGCGATAAGCTCTACCTTCGTCTGCTGGCGCCGTATCTCACCGACAAGAGCACGGTAGACCTCTGGGTCACGAGCAGCAAGGCGACTAAGCATGGGAGACCTTTCTTCCTCAGGGAAACACCACCAAGGGCAATCGCCCGAGCATACCTTCTGCCTCTACTTGCAAGAAGTAAAGCCCTGCCGTCAGCGGCAAGGACAGACGCCAACGGCACAGACCGAGGGGAGGAACCCACTGATAAACTGAACGCCCCATCAGATTAAGGAGCTGTACTTTCCGCACCCGTTTGCACCACTCCTCCGACAGGTCTACCTCTACCCACTCCGAAGCAGGCTGTGGGAGAATCTGAATTCCCTGTACTGGCTCTTCTCCAACACCGCTGGGCTGTGAGAAGCATTGACTTTCCGCTCCCTGCGATGTCCTCCACGCCATGCAGGTCATGGTCGTGCTAGGCTCTTGCGGAGAGCCAGAGAACATCATCACCCACAGGGGAACCGCCAAATCTGTGCCTCCTGGCATGATTCCTGTGCCCAGCGTCACAAGGTCAGGGAGGCTATCGGGATAATTTTGCCGAAAATCCCGATAGGTCTGATTTTGTCCTAGCATTACTATCAGCGAGTCACTGTCCATCCATCCCGATGATAAAGGCTGCGCGAGCAATCCCGGAGGGCTCGGTAGTCCCGGCAAAGGCATAGCTTGGAAGCCGACAAAAGAAAGCTTGACAACGGCATAGAACACCGTCGTATCCCGTTGCACGGAACGGAGGGCATAGATCCAGTAGTTAGCCCTCCCCGTCGCCAAGTCAAACCGCGGTCTTATGAAGTTGACCGGCAGATCGCCCGCATAAGCAATCCAGAAAGGTTGGGCATCGGCGAATCCCTCCTGTTGTGCCCTCTGAACAGCTGTCCCCAGCCCCTGCCGGGCTGTAAAGAATTCAAACTGCTGTGTCCATGCGATCTGACTCAAACAAAGAAAGGCACCCAGCATTGACCACCGCATAGTCTCCTCCCTCTTGGATGGAACCGTTTATGCAAAATTACGTTCGCTCTGCCCGCACCTTTTCCAGTGCCCATTCAAAGAGCTGAAGGTATTGTTCCGCGGAGCGACGGGCAGAGAAATCACAGCTCATTGCATTTCGGCGCAAGCGTTCCCAATGGGGAACTACGGCGTAGAAGCTCAAGGCGTATTCGACAGCTCCCCAGAGTGCTTCGGGTGTATAAGCCTCAAAAAGAAAGCCCCATCCCTCGCCCGTTGTGGGATCGTATTGACGCACCGTATCGCGCAGTCCGCCCACAGCTCGGACAATAGGAATAGTACCGTAGCGCAAGGCATACATCTGCGTCAATCCACAGGGCTCGTAGCGGGAGGGCATCAAGAGATAATCCGACGCCGCAATAATCTTGTGCGCCAGCGCTTCGTTATAGCCAAATTGTACGAACACTTGCTGGCTATAGCGGCTTGCCAGGTAGCGGAAAAAGTCCTCGTAACGATTAGCACCACTGCCCAGAAGGGCAAAGCGCACTCCAAACTGAGTGACAATCCCTTCCAAAGCATGGTACAGGAGATCAATGCCTTTCTGCTCCGTTAACCGAGACACCATCCCAATTAAGGGGACATCCCGCTGGACTTCCATCTCCCCCAAGCCCGCCCATTCGGAGAGCAGACGCCGTTTGTTAAGCTGCTTTCCCGCAAGAAATTGGACCGAATACGGCACAGGGATGTAGCGGTCTCGCTCAGGATTCCACTCGCTATAGTCCACCCCGTTGAGGATACCCACCAAATCAGCTCCCCGAAGGTTGAGCACTCCTTGCAATCCTTCCCCTAAGGAAGTTGTCCGAATTTCCCAAGCGTAGCTTGGGCTCACCGTGGCAATCTTATCAGCGTAGAGAATGCCCAACTTGAGAAAGTTGACCGCTCCGTGGAATTCCCACGGGGAACCGGGATAGAACTCGTCCCACGGGACCCCCAACAACGGCAGCACTCGCTCCGGCGATGTAATGCCCTGGAAAGCAATGTTGTGGATGGTCAGGACACCAGCCGTTTTGTAAAAGCGCGGCTGCCACCGGTAAATGAGCTTCAACAATGGCATTGCCAATGCCGTGTGGTAATCATGCCCATGGACAATGTCGGGCGAAAATCCCAGAAGATGGGCAACCTCAAACAGTGCCCGGCTCAGAAATAGATACCGCCGGTCATTGTCTGCGTAGCCCTCCGGGCCCCCGTAAATCCCCTCCCGGTCATAGTAATCCGCATTCTCCAATAGGCAGATCCGTACCCCACTCTGCGGCAATGTTCCCAGCCAAAGTCGGGCGTATTCTGTCCACCATCCTATGGGGACAGCTACGACCAAATCTGTGGGCTGGAAGCCGTAGGTTCCGACGTCTATTGCCCGGTATTTGGGCAGTACGACCAAGACTCGGTGCCCCAGAGCGCTCCATTGCCGGACCAGCGCTGCAACGACATCTGCTAATCCTCCTACTTTTGCCAACGGGGCAAACTCCGCTGCGGCAACGAGGATATTCATCCCACTTCCCGGTACATCTGACAGACGAAGCTCTGTATTGCCTGACCCCGCCACCGCTGAGCGGCAGCGTGAGCCTGGGCCTCGGTCTCAAAAATCCCGAAAATTGCCGATCCGCTCCCCGTCACCCCCGCATAGAAGGCACCCTCCTGGATAAGCTCCCGCTGTAACTGCCGGAGCTGCGGATACTCAGCCCACAGCATCGGCTCAAAGTCATTGGATAAGTAGCGTCCGAATAGCTCCGGCTCATGAGCCAGACGAGGCAAGAGTTCTTCCCAGGGAAGAGCAGGTTCTGCTCGTAACCGCTCTGAGCAACGTAGCTGTGCATACGCCCACGCCGTGGAGATGGAAAATCCCGGATAGAGCACAAGAAACGTGTAGGGCAGTACGAGTGGGACGGGCTGAACTCGTTCTCCTCGCCCACGGAGAAGAGCCGGCTTCCGCAGCAGGAAAAAGGGAACATCGCTTCCGAGCCGCTGAGCAAGGGCGTAGAGCTGTTCATGGGAAACCGCACACTGCCAAACTTGGCACAAAAGCCGAAGCGTAGCTGCTGCATCAGAACTACCTCCTCCCAACCCCGCCCCGACAGGGATACGTTTGCGGACTACTATTTTTGCGCCGTATGGACCTCCCACAACTTCCTGCAGCTCCCGAGCTGCCATGGATACTAGGTCAGGAACAAATTCGTGGGGAGGTTCGTAAACAACGCGGAGCTGCCTATCCGGCTCGGCAAGGAGCTCATCACCGAGGGTGATGGGCACAACAAGACTCAGCAGCTCATGGTATCCATCGCTCCGGCGCCCAAGAATCCAAAGTCCAAGGTTAAGCTTAGCAGGAGCAAACTCAACCAACATTGGCAGCAGAGGGGTCATGAGACACGCAGGCGATATCCCGCTACAGAGCGAATTGGTGCGCAAGGCCATTCATCTGTTGTCGCTCTCCATCCCAGTGGGATACATCTTCGTCCCGCAGCACACTGCTTTGGCAATTCTCGTGCCGCTTATGCTCGCCTTCGTCTTAGTGGATATCCTCATGCATATCGTTCCCCCTGTCCGGCGGCTCTTCCTGCAGCTCTTTGGCTTTCTGCTGCGTCCCCACGAACTGGCCACCGATCGCCTACTACTGAATGGAGCCTCATACGTGCTCATCTCCGCCTGCCTCTGCATCCTGATTTTCCCCAAGGTTATCGCTGTTACAGCTTTTGCCATCCTCATCCTCTCTGACATCGCCTCAGCCTTAGTCGGTAAACGATGGGGACACACCCCGTTTTTGGACAAATCAGCAGAAGGCTCTCTTGCCTTTCTGCTCGTGGGTTGTTTGGTCGTTGTTCTCCTGGGGATTTGGCTGCAAGCACCGTGGAGCTATTTTATTGCTGGGATCCTCGGTGCAATTGTAGGCACCTTAACCGAAGCCGCTTCCATTCGCTTCCGGATGGATGACAATCTCTCCATCCCTCTTGCCATCGGCACCACAATGTGGCTACTGGGGTGGATTGCCGAGCATTGGTGGCAGACCCCATTTATGCACCTCCTATCGGAGAGCGCCCTCCGGTGACAACGTGTCCACCAGTCCTTGGACAAAAGCCACTGGCTCAAAGGCAAGCAGATCCTCGATCCCTTCTCCAACTCCGAGATAGCGAATCGGCACGCGGCATTTCCGAGCAACGGCTAACGCCATACCTCCACGGGCACTGCCATCTACTTTCGTGAGGACAACCCCCGTAATCGGTAGATGGCGCAGGAACTCCTGAGTTTGCGCAAGCGCATTCTGCCCAACGGAAGCGTCCAATACGAGCAAGACTTCATGAGGAGCCGTCGGCTCTACCTTCCGCAAGACCCGAACCATTTTCTCCAGTTCTGCCATAAGAGGCGTCTTCGTATGGAGCCGTCCAGCTGTATCAATCAGTACGACGTCCACACCGCGAGCTCGTGCAGCCTGAACAGCGTCGTATGCCACCGCAGCTGGGTCTGCTCCATACCGATGGCGGATATACCCCACTCCGAGCGCTTCTGCCCATTGCTGCAATTGCTCAATCGCCGCGGCACGGAACGTATCCGCTGCCGCTATTAACACCTGCTTCCCCTGCTGCTTCCACCGATAGGCCAGCTTCGCCACCGTTGTCGTCTTGCCAAATCCATTGACTCCCACCACAAGGACTACTGTCGGCTGTGATGGGAACTGCTCTGGGGGTGGCTCTGGAAGATACGATAGGAGAGCATCCCGCAGCGCTGCCAGAAGTTCTATACTCCCCTTGCGTCCCGTGCGCCGCAAATGCTGGAGAAGCTCCTCTGTTATCTCCACACCGACATCGGACTGCAGCAAGCCCTCCTCAATTGCCTGGAACACGGCATCGCTACTGTCTGGCTGGCCCAATGTTTCTCGGACTGCTTGAAGGAAACGTTCTCGCGTCCGTGTCAGTGCTTGGGAAACGCGATGCCATAAGCTCATTGATGGTCGCTCAGTCGAGTTCGATTAGGAAGAGTAGCTGGTTGTATTCCACCGGCTGTCCGTTTTCGACAGCAATCTTTACTATCGTGCCTGCTACGTCGCTTTGGATCTCATTCATGAGTTTCATCGCCTCAATGATGCAAAGTGTCGTCCCCGGGGTCACATGACTCCCCACCTGTACGAAGGGTTCCGCATCCGGCGCAGGGGCACGATAAAAGGTTCCTACAATTGGTGATCGAATTTCGTGAAGCTTTTTCTCCGTCGCCTTTGCCTTTTCCTCCGCCGTTACGGGGAGGCTCTCTGCTTGTATGCCTCTTGCCAATGATGGTGCTTCCGAAGGAGCAATCGGCGCTACAGCCGGCGGAGCATACGAGGGCAGCGGAACGGGCATGACAACCGGTGAGGTCGGCAATTCTGCGTGGGTATTCTGACGCTGCTTGACGATATGGAGCTTGACGCCCTCCTCCTCAATAATGAGCTCTGTTGCTGAGCTTTCGTCAAAAATCCGCAGCAGCTTCCGCAGGTAATTAAGATCCATCACCCTTCCCTTGTGACCAGCACTGCTAAGCTTCCTTTACGCGCTCAATATACTCACCCGTCCTCGTGTCAACGCGGATAATATCCCCCTCGTCAACAAACAGCGGGACTTGCACAGTAGCCCCTGTTTCTAGAAGCGCCGGTTTCAGAGCTGTCGTGACCGTATTGCCCCGAACCGCTGGCTCTGTCTGCACAACCCGGAGGTTCACATGGGGCGGCAATTCTACCATGATCACCTGGTCATCATGGAAGACCAAGTCTACCGTCTGCCCTTCTGCCAAAAAGCGAGCGCTTTCGCCTACGATGCTACTGTCAATAGGTATCTGCTCGTACGTCTCCGTGTCCATGAACACGAACGCATCCCCATCTCGGTACAAAAACTGATGGGGACGGCGTTCCAAACGGGCAAACTCTACCGGCGTTCCGGACAGGAGCTTGTTCTCCAGGAGGCGCCCGGTACGCAGATTCCGCATCTTGACCTGATAAAAGCCCGGCTTATTGCCCGGCGTGCGGTGCTCTACCTCCAAGACTACATATAGCTCGCCCTCATGCTTGACAATGGCGCCTACGCGCAAGTCGGAAGTTGTCCCAATCATGCCCACACGGAATTTCTTTCACCCCAAGAGGTCCCGGGCGGATTCGAACCGCCGTACGAGGTTTTGCAGACCTCTGCCTCACCACTAGGCTACGGGACCTTCCAGAGGACAAGCAAAGTTACAGGAAGCTCTGCAGATACGGGGCAGAATGTCTTCAGAGCGCCTCACTCCATAGCCTCTTCAAGAGCCCGAATCAGCGCTTCCTTCCATAAAGCGGGAATGTGCTGCTTTCGCCACTGCTGAACTTCATCCCACTCTTGTGCCGGAAGCTTAATCCACTGTTTCCAGAATACCTCTTCAGCTCGGGCAAAGCGCTCTTGCTCCTGAGCTTCCCACGCCCTCAGTACCTCTGCAGCTGCTTGTCCTAACTGCCGGATCTCCAACGATGGATGCTGCCGTGTCCACCTCAGAAACTCCCGCGCCAGCTTTAATTGCTTCTCCGTTAGGGAAGGCAACGGCCGCTCCATTTCTTCTTGGGAACACGAACAGACACTGGTAAACAAACCGCCCAGCGCTCGTGACTGTGCTTCCTCTTCGCACCCCGCTTGGCACCAACTTCCGAAAAGGGCTTGTGCACGGGCTGCTGCACCACTGACCTGCCAGAATGACTGCGGTTTGTTCAGCGGATTCGCCCAATCCATGATTTCCGGGAGCATACCCACAAGAACCCCTGTCCCACCTACCATCAGAATAGCAACCACCAGAATCGCAACCACGGACACTGCCGCTGCCACCAGGGTGACAGCTACCACCAGCCCCACAATGACCAGCAGGAGAAAAGCCACAACCAGAATCTCTACAAGCCCCGTCGCCATCCCCACCATTGCTCCGCTCCAGTAGGGTGAGACAATATTGGCTGCACTGCTCAAAAATCAAAATTTTCCCCTCACCACAAGGCTAAGGTTGGAGAAACGGTGGAGGAACTATTGGCAACTTGGGCACATCACCTTCGCGAGGGCGTACCTCTACCTCATCCAGCAGGATATCCGACACAACCAAGCTGACAGGTAAATAGGGCGCCTCGCTGCTACTGCTAACCGCTGGTGCAAGGTAGTTGTAAACGTCCCGCTCTCGCGACACAGCGATGATATCCCGCAATGAACGCACAGACAATCCCACAGCCTCACAAGGTTGCAACAGCTCTTCGCGTCCATCAGGAAAGATACGGTATGCCGCTACCAAGGGTAGGCTCCCCTCCCGCACGAACGGTGGATACTTACCCAGAGTGGTACGCGCCAGAATTGTCTGCAAGATGTTGAGATTCATCACCGAGCGCACAATGATGCCGTAGGGGAGCTGACGCTGGCGGAGGAGCTCCAAAAGCTGTTGGCGCAACCGCGCCCGCTCCAGCACCCCTGGGACAGCGTCGTCGGGGATCATTTCTACGACCCCCACCATTGCGGCTCCCGCCCGATTATGCCCATTGGACCCCGCTGTCCAGCGCGTCGGCACCCGTGTGGTCAGCAGCTGGCGGAGCACCCCACGCTCAACAACCGTCACAGTCTCGGCCGGCATCCCTTCATCATCCACACAGTATGCCCCGACCAGCGGGGTACCACCTAACCAGCGTTGGCAGGGGATCGCTCGCAATGTCAGAAACTCCGGAAGAATACGGCTTCCTAAGCGACGTACTAAGCTCTGTCCGCGCCCCAAGAAAAAGGGTTGGTCCGTTAGTGGCTCCCGCTGCAAAGGGAGCTGCGGAACCAGAAGCTGGGCAATGAGCTCGCCGGCAGCCCGCCCTTCAAAGAGAGCTGGACCAACGTAAGTCTCCTCCAACGCCGGAGCCTGCTGCTGTGCCCGCAGTCGCTCTGCCAATGCAATCACCGCCCGCTTGAGCGAATCCAGTGATGGCAACTCCGCCGGTGTCCGAGCATAGACAGAATAGTACTGCGCCAATGGTGTTCCGTCACGAGCCTGTGCATAGGCAACAACTTCCACTCCCGTGAAGAGCTCTACCTTGACCGCCCGACGTCCTTCCGTATTGGCATACCAGGTCCGTGTTGGTAGATACTCAAAACCAACAGCGGATGCAACAAATTCCGGATACGAGCGGAAGAGACCAGAAAGCTCTCGGCAGAGCCGTTCAGCATATGCGGAGGAGAAGAGCGGCACAGGCAGTGTGTCAGCTAAGACGGCTGGCGCCAAATGGCGGAAATCCGGCGTGGTGTCACGCCGCGTCCGTGTCCGAAGGAGATTCAGCTTCTGACCATACTGCTCCACAGCGTCCTTATACGCTGCATCCGTTGCTAACCACAGCTCTCGCCGCAGGAGAGTATCGTTGAGCTCCACCGGCAATGAGCGTTGTCGGTATGTTTCCCGAGAAGAGCCCGCTCCGAAGAGGAGTACACCACCCGTTGCGACGTTCGTATTATCCACCTCCGGCGTTCCCACCCGCACACCAACGGTGAGCATTACCTGCGGACGATCGGCCATTTCAACAAGCTCTCCCAGGACTGCCTGGGCCACCAAAGCCGCCCGGTATTGCAGGCGATACTCAATGTAGTACGGTGCCGGCGCCCTCTCCAACCGCAGCTTCCCCAAGGACCGTTGTAGCTCCTGCTCTAACGCACGGAAGACCAGTTCCGTCTGCGGCGGACGCCACGTTTGCGCACTACAGATGCTCACAATATAGCAGAACCCAATTACGAACCGATGCATGAAGCCCTCACTCCGATTGAACAAACGGAGGTGGTAAGATTGGCGGACGTTCATCTGACTTCGCCTTCTTCTGAACCTCAATGCGGCTGACCAACAAGCTCGGTGAACTTGCCGATACGGGAATATTACCCGATTCCGCTCCACAAATACCGTTGAAGACGCCCACCTCGGAGGAAGCCGCCACAATGTGCGCAAACGTCGTCAAAGGAGTTCCAATCAAATCCACGCCGCGTACTAGCTCATCCGGACGCCCATCGGCGTAGACTTTGTAGACCACCAACGGCATCACATTGAAAGCGTTCGGAATCGTGCGCGCCGTGAAGGTAAAGCCACCTTCTACGGCATCAAAGAGCAAACCAAACTCCAGACCCTGTCGACGACACTCCTCTCGGAGGCGCTGCCGCAACTCTTCCGGGGAGACGGACTCGCGGGCAACGACAAGAAGATTAGACTGTCGAGCAACAGTGCGCATCCCTGGCTGCCGTCGCCCATGCCCATTAGAATGGGCAAACCCGGGGATTGGAGTACGATTGAGCAGGAAATTCCGGAGTACACCCTTCTCGACTACTACCACCCGCTGTGCCGCCACCCCCTCGTCATCGTATGTGTAACTCCCTGCCAGCGGAACACCATCACGATAGCGCTGGAGTGGATCGAACACAACGTCCAGAAACGACGGCAGAATCTGCTTACCTAAGAAGTCCCGCAACAACTGCGCCGACTGCGGATCCTTCTGGCGGTGCCCTTCCAGGCGATGTCCTAAAATCTCGTGGAAGAAGACGGCCGCAGCCTCCCCACTGAGGATTGCCGGTCCGGCATATGTCTCCAGTATTGGGGCTTCCCGCAGACGCCGAAGCAGCTCAATCATACGCTCAATATCTTGCCGGATGCGCTCCTCGGAGGGCAACTCCTTGAAGTCAAAGGCAAAATACGTGCGGTACAAGGGAAGCTCCATTCCATCTTCTGCTCGCGTGTGCGCAGCAACACTGAGGAAAATCCCCCGTTCTGACCACGCCAGCTGCGTCCCTTCGGTATTGACCAAAAACTTCTGCGCAGAACTCACCTGTAAGCTAACCCGGTGGCTATAAATCCACGGATGTCCTGCAAAGAGCACAGAAAGTCGTCGAACCCGCTGGCCCCAGAAAGCGGTGTCCACGGTAGGATGAGGACTTAGACGTTGCTCACGCCGAGGTTGCTCCTGAGAGAAGTCGGCGACACTATCGGCTTCCCGCACCCGGACTGCACGTCCAGCGATAACTTTCGCATATTCCTCGGCAGCCTTATCGTATGCCTGCATCGTTGCATACCAGACAAGCTGTCGCAGAGTGCGCTCATCCTCTCCAAGGGGAAGCTGCACAGGATACGGTCGCTCGACAAACCCAAACGACTCCCGTAAGGGTCGGGTGTTGTCCAGCTCATACTGCCCAATGCGCAGGTCCACATCCAACCAGCGTGAGCGCTGCTCAAGAGAACGCCGCAGCTTCCCTGCCTGCGCTTCTATCGTCACGGTCTGCAAATCCGTCACCTGGTAAGCCAGGAAATAGGCTGGTTGGGACTGTGTCCGCAAAACCGCGGCATTGCGCTCTAACTCCTGGCGCAAAATTGCCAGAAGCGACGCTTTCTCTGCTGCACTGGCAATCCCAACAGCCACCACGCAGATGCCGATCCCGTACCTCATGGGGTTGTCACCGTGTTATGATGAGACTGCATAATGGTACGCTGCCGTACCGCTAAGGTCTCTGGCTCCAACTCGTAGACATACGGGACTCCTGTCGGAATCTCTACATGAGGAATCTGCTCCGCTGGGATATGCTCCAGCTCCATCAGAAGTGCCCGAAGCGAGTTGCCATGAGCGACGATGAGGACGTTCCGCCCTCGAAGGAGCTCGGGAACAATTCGCTGCCGGTAGTAAGGAAGCACCCGTCTCTGGGTATCGGCTAAGGATTCTCCCCCAGGCGGAGCAACGTCGTAACTTCGGCGCCACAGCCGGAACTGCTCCTCTCCATACCGCTGCCGCACCTCATCTTTGTTCAGCCCTTGGAGCTGCCCATAGTGTCGTTCGTTCAACGCCTCCGTGCGCTCAATCGGTATTTCCGGACGTCCTAAGACCGCGCGGACAATCTCCGCTGTTCGCCATGCCCGACGCAAGGCGGAGGTAAAGATGAGGTCTATGGCAAACGAGCGCAGCAGCTCACCGGCCCGACGCGCTTCCTCCTCCCCTCGTTCCGAAAGCTCTACATCTACCCACCCTGTAAACCGGTTTTGACGGTTCCACTCCGATTCTCCATGACGCAACAGAATCAGCAACGGCATGCGTAATGAGCTCCTTGCTGTTCAACGGAAAGAAACCTGTGTTGGCCACTGCTGAAGCAAATGCTCCACAAGCTCCAGTTCCTGCAGCGTATTGACCCCCTGGAATTCCTCCCATCGGGGAGCACTCCAAGCTGCTACGGAATGCCCCCGTTGCCGGCAGAGAGCTACAATGTCTGTCAGATAGTACTCCCGTTGCGCATTCTGCCGAGACAGCAATGGCAAGAGCGAGAAGAGAACCGAAGCACGGGCAACAATGACACCCGTATTAACTTCGCTAATACGGCGCTCTGCCGCTGTGGCATCGCGGTCTTCCACAATCCGCAGCAACTCTCCGCTTTCACCCCGCACAATTCGCCCATACCCTTGGGGATTGGGGAAACGAGCACTCAACACACTGACGGCCGCTCCAGCACTGCGGTGGTGCTGAACGAACTCTCGCAACGTCTCCACCTGGAGCAAGGGGGTATCCCCTGCAACGATGAGGATATCACCAGGGAAAGACTGCAATAGAGGTGCTGTCTGCAAGACAGCATGTCCCGTTCCCAACTGTTCATGCTGCCAGACTACCTCTGCCTGAGGATACCTTTCACGGATATAGGTTGCTACCTGCTCTCCCCGGAAACCAACGACAACCACCAACCGCTCTGGCGGCAGCAGACAGACTGCTTGCAAAACGTAGGATATCAAAGGACGCCCCTGTACCGGTAAGAGGACCTTTGGGATGTCAGGATGACCAATGCGCTTCCCCTGCCCCGCAGCTAATACAACAGCCGCTATCCCCTCCATGCTTATGCCTTTCCTGCCTCTGCCGAATTCCCTAAAAGGAGCCGCCGGACTGGACGATTCCGCTCGTCGACAGAAACAACCACAGGGGCATATCCCTCAAGAGCTTCCAAGGGAAGCAGAGCGTAGGACAGCACAATCAGCTCATCCCCCCTTACGCCTTTCCGAGCTGCTGGACCGTTCAGGCAGACCGTTCCGCTTCCCCGGGCTTCTGGGATTACGTATGTCTGCAACCGTTCACCGTTGTTGACATTGAGTACAGTCACCTGCTCGTATGGAAGCAATTCTGCTGCCTCCATGAGCTCCTCATCCAATCCCAGGCTTCCCTCGTAGTAGAGATTGGCATCCGTAACACGGAGACGTTGCAGCTTAGACTTGAGCATGATCCGGAACATGGCGTCTCCACTCTCCATCATACCATTGGCTTTATGACGAAGGATTGCAGCCTATGGTCTCAGCATCTCCTTACTGCAGTTCGTATTGAAGCGCTTCCGAAAGTGTGCTAAAGCGGAAGCGAAATCCTTCTCTCAACGCCCGCTCCGGTATTGCCCGTTGGCTAGCACAGAGAGCATCCGCTAACCCGCCGTACAAAAGTCGGAGAGCCACCACGGGAATGGACAACCAACATGGACGCCGAAGCTGCTGTCCGATCATCTGGCACATCTGCCGGAGACGTACCGGCTCCGGAGCAGCGACATTGTAAACACCCTGTGCCGTAGGCGTCTGGAGCGCCCAGAGAAAAAACCCAACCACATCCTGCCAGTGAACCCACGGTACCCACTGAGCTCCACTCCCCAACACTCCGCCAGCAAAGGCGCGAAACGAAGGAAGAAGGCGTGCCAGAAATCCGGACTCACGATCCAAAACAATCCCCAACCGCGCAATGACCAATCGCACACATGGAGCCGCCTCCCAAGCAGCTACTTCCCACTGCTGGCATACCTGCGCTAGGAAATCGTCCCCAGGAGGCGTATTTTCCGTGCATACCTGCTCGCCCTTATCCCCATAGTACCCCGTGGCAGAGACAGACACGAATACGGCTGGCCGCTGCCCCTCTAGGCGACACAGCGCTCGGGAAAGAGCATAAGTGGTCGCAACTCGGCTCCGCAGAATTTCTTGTCGATATGCAGCGGTCCACCGGCGAGCAATAGGGGCTCCGGCAAGATTGATAACCCCCGATATCCCTGCGAACACCTCCCCCGGCAGCTCCTGTTCTCCCCGCCATGGGACGAGTTCCACCCCTTCCAGGAACAATTGTGTAGCTTTCAGCGGCGAACGAACCAGAAGACGGATGGAATAGCCGTAACGTAGCAGTACCGGCACTAATCGCCTCCCAATCCCCCCTGTTCCTCCCGTTACCAGCACCCGAAGGCCATTTCGCTCCTCGTTCACTTCATTCCTCGGCGCTGGTTACCCACACCTTGACCGTTGCCACAACCTCCGGATGAAGCCGAACCTTAACCTCAAACGTTCCCAATGAGCGGATAGGTTCTGGGATTAGAATTGCTCGCCGATCGATAGAAAAGCCGTGCAACTGGAGCTCATCGGCAATCATCTGCGGGGTAACAGAACCAAACAGACGCCCCTCTTCCCCAACCCGCATGGGGATTGTTAGGACGACCTGCTCCAGACGCTCGGCCACTTGCTGGGCACTGACGCGCTCCCTCTCCATTCGGCGTTGATATTGCCGGCGTTCCTCTTCCAGACGCCGGAGCGCTGCCTCGGAGGCATAATAAGCCAAGCCACGGGGGATCAGATAATTGCGGGCATATCCATCGCTGACGCGCACGATATCGCCCATCTTGCCCAACTTCTCTACATCCTGACGCAGAATAACCTTCATCGCCTCGCTCCACTCTTGTTACACCTCTTCTTCCTCTTCCGCCTCCCCTTCGTCGGCGACCTCTTCCTCGACCTCATCAGCAAACTCTTCCTCAGATATCGGCTGCGCTGCCCTGACTGTCTCTGGAATGAGCTGCCCACTTTGCGGCGGATGCTGACGCCGGTAAGCCAGAATCGTTGGATCAATCTGCAACGTCAAGTGACGGAGGAAGTTCTCCTCCAGGAGAAAGAGCCTTTCTAACAGCGGTAATGCCGTCGGGTGCGCCTCGTAAGCAGCGTAGACGTAGTAGCCATTATTCCGCTTCTTGATGGGATAGGCTAAGCGGCGTTTCCCAAGCTCGTAGAAAAGCAGAACTTCTCCGCCGTGTGACACAATGTACTCTTTGAACCGGTCAATTGTAGCTCGGATATCAGCATCTTCCAGCGCTGCGTTGATAATCACGGTCGTCTCATATAGCCGTCGGTGTGGTGTCGTTGTGTTCATCCCTTGCTCTCCTTAGTCAACCGTCTTTTTCCTTTGCTTTCGGTAAGGAAGTAAGATGCAAAATTAGCATATCCTGCTCGCCTCCGCAGCGAGCGTTCGCTCTGTCACCGGTGCTGTACCTTGTGCAGTCTTCAGCTCTGGACAGCGTTTCTATGTGCCTAGGGCGAAGTTTGTATTTTTGCAATCCGCTTTCTTGCCGTTTCGTTATGCAGAAAGTGAAGGGCGCAGAAGCAATGGAGCTGACTTCAGTAACCACAGTCGGGGAGCAGGAAGGGATTGCAGCCGAGGACAGGAAGCTGCGGACAGAAGGGGAAAAAACGGGCAACGGAGGAAAAGGACAAGTATCCCCGCCTTCTCTCCCATCTGAAGAGCAGCTTGCGGAATTGGAGCGCTTAATTGCAGAGCGAGCAATTGTAGAAGTTGATGTCCTTGAGCGAGTCCGAGGAGGCTTACAGGTCCGGTTCGGCGAATTGGTTGGGTTTTTACCAACTTCCCTGGCCACCGCAAAGCGCTATCCCAGCGAAGGAGAAGTCCGCCAGCTTTTGGGGCAACGGATCCACGTGGTCTGCCACGAGCTACGGAAGGACCCTACCACGGGTGATATGACGCTTATATTCAGCCATCGCCATTTCCTGGAGGATTTAGCTTTAGCCCGTCTCCACGTCGGGGACGTCGTGGAAGGAACTGTCACGAGATTAACCACTCTGGGGGCTTTCGTTGACATTGGGGGGCTGGAAGGATTCATCCCTCTATCGGAGTTGGATCACCTACCTGTTCCCGTTCCCAACAAAGTGCTCTCAGTTGGGGATACGGTACGAGTCCAAGTGCTGAGCATTGATCTTCCCAAACGCCGGGTCCGGTTAAGCCGAAAAGCTCTGTTACCCTCCCCCTGGGAAGGAGTAGAAGAGCGATATCCCGTAGGAAGCCGTGTCCGGGGTATTGTGCGTCGAGTCGTACCCCGAGCAGCATTTGTACAACTGGAACCAGGCATCGAGGGAATCGTGCCCGTAGAAGAGCTGTCATGGACCCAACCAGCAGCTCACCCTGCTCAATTCCTCAGCGCTGGGCAAGAGCTAGAGTTCGTTGTCACGGAAGTGTCATCGGCTCAGAAACGGATCGTTCTCAGCCTGCGCCGAGCTCAACCTAACCCGTGGGAGCAGGTACGGCAGCGTTACCCCGTGGGGAGCCGTGTGGAAGTGACCGTACGGCGTCTGTCTCCTACGGCGGCTATCGTAGAACTTGAGGATGGTCTACCCGCTGTAATCCCTGCAGCGGAGCTTTCCTGGACTCATCCCCGGCCGCAGCCGTCAAACATCCTGCAGCCGGGTCAGCGGATTCCCGCCATTGTCCTCCAGGTGGAACCCGAACGCCGCACTATCTTGCTGAGTTACCGCCAGACACAGCCAGACCCGTGGTCATATGCGGAAGAACGCTTCCCTGTCGGCAGCTACGTCCAGGGTACCGTCCGCCGCTTACTCCCCCGGTCCGCTATCGTGGAGCTTGCCGATGGTATTGAAGGCTTCATTCCTCTGAGTGAGCTCTCATGGACTCGACGGCCCAGCCATCCTGCCGAACTTCTCTCCGCAGGACAACAGGTTCAATGCGTTGTCACCGAAGTCTCCGCAGCCGACCGACGGTTAGTGCTCAGCTTACGGAAAGCTCAACCCAACCCATGGGATTCCCTCCACGAACGCTACCCAGTCGGCTCCGAGCAAGAAGCCACCGTTGTCGAACTTCGACAAGCGGGAGCTTTAGTGCGGCTTTCCGGCGAGATTGACGCTTTCATGCCGCGCAGCACCTTTGCCCATCTGCTCCGGAAGACACGTCAGCCGTGGAAATCCGGCGACACCCTTCGGGTCCGTATCGTGGAACTGAAGTCCGAGGAGCTCTCGCTCATCGTAGAGCCCCTGCTGGAACAAACTGCCCCTGCCCGCCCAAAGCCCACGGCGCCTCCTCAGTCCACGGCAGGCACTTCTCCCCCCTCTTTGAAAACACCGCCCCATCCCCGCCCAGCACCTACGAGATCCCCTGCTCGACGAGAGGAAAAACGAACGGGGACAACCCTGGCTGATCTCCTACCAGAGGAGGTTCTCCAAAAACTGCAGCAAAATATTCAACTCCGCCGCCGTTCATAGCAACAACTCCCCTCCATCGGGGGCTGGAAAGCAATGGTAGCAGGTTCCCGAAGTGGTGAGGAACTCAGTCGGATTCTCCAACGCATAGATGGACGGGGCTACAAGGCGTACGAGGAGCTTCGCGGAGCATACCGTTTCCCGCAGTGGGAACTTTTCATTGACCACGTACAACCTGACCCTTTTGCCCCTCCTTCACGGTTCCGAGTTCGGATTCCGCAGGCTGTTGCACAGTTTCCCGAGGAACTCTTCGGCGACCGCATACGGCGTATAGCCCTCCAGGACTACTTAGCCCGCCGCGTGCGGATAGCCATTGACGCTGTTGCCCAGGGACACCGCGGCTCAGGGCGCAGCGGACTCATTACCGTTGACGCTGGCGGACAGGAAGTGATAGAACGCACGGCCGTTCGGGTTACCCCCCAATGGATAGAACTGCGCTTTCAGTTAGGGCTCCCCGCTGCTGGACGCACCGTGCTGGGACGCCAAGCAGAGGCAATGCTCTACCGCGAATTGCCTGAGATTATCCAACGCAGCTTGCTGTGGCGAACAACTCCGGCAGAGGAATGCCGACGCTTCGTTGAGTGTATTGAAAACCAGGAATTCCTCCGTCGGCAGCTCCGCGCTCGCCGTCTGGTTGCCTTCGTTGCTGATGGAGCTATCCTACCTCGCCGGAGCGGTATCAGTCAGTTGCCGCTTCCTGATGCTATCCCATTCCGTTCCCCGGAGCGACTCCGTGTCAGCTTCACTCCGCCAAACCCCGTCTGGCATAATGGAAAACTCTCCGAGAGCATCACGGGCATGGGAATCCCCGAAGGCATTACCCTGATTGTCGGCGGAGGCTATCATGGAAAGTCCACTCTGCTGCGCGCACTAGAACGTGGCGTCTATCCCCATATCCCCGGTGATGGCCGGGAATATGTCGTGACTCGGGAAGATGCTGTCAAAATCCGCGCTGAGGACGGACGCCGCATTGAGCAAGTGGATTTAAGCCCTTTTATCCATACCCTCCCTTACGGGCGAAGTACCCGCACATTCTGCACAGACAACGCCAGCGGCAGCACCAGCCAAGCAGCTAATATTTTGGAGGCTTTAGAGGCGGGTTCCCGCCTCCTCTTACTGGACGAGGACACTTCGGCCACGAACTTCATGGTTCGCGATGCTCGTATGCAGGCTCTCATTGCCAAGGAACACGAACCCATTACACCTTTCCTTGACCGCGTTCGTGAGCTATTTGATCGCTTCAACGTGAGCACTATCTTGGTCATGGGAGGGTGCGGCGATTATTTGGATGTTGCCGATACCGTGATTGCCATGCGGGAATACCTTCCCGAAGATGTCACCGAGAAGGCTCGTGCCATTGCCGCTGCCTTCCCCACGGGACGTTGTCCGGAATCTCCCACTGTCTTTGAACGGCTAACTCATCGGATCCCCTTGCCCGATAGCATTGATCCTTCGCGCGGCCGCCGCGAAGTCAGCATTGAGGCCAAGTCCGTCGAACTGCTCCTCTTCGGCACAACTCCCATAGAGCTGTGGGCAGTTGAACAATTGGTCGACCTCAGCCAAACTCGGGCGATCGGATATGCCCTTCATCTGCTTGCTGAACGATATGTTGACGGGCACAGGTGTATCGCTGAACTCTGCGACATCCTTGAGCAAGTCCTGGACACTGAAGGCTTGGAGGCTCTTTCCCCTTTTGCCCGCGGAGGACAGCATCCTGGGAATCTAGCACGCCCGCGTCGGTATGAAATTGCGGCAGCCCTCAACCGCCTCCGCACCGTCCGCATGCGGCAGCGCTGACGAGAAGTCCTGCCCTTTGCGTCTTGTGCCTTCCATGTGACACAACACTCCACGGTCGTCATGGCACGCATTGGCTCGGAAATTCCTCACGACTTCACATACGAACGCAACGCCGACTATAATCGCGAGCAGTTGCGCATCCTGCAAGCCCGCGCCGAGCGGCTCCGACAAGGAGGCGGAGCAGCAGCGCAAGAACGTCTCCGAGCCCGCGGGAAATTGCCCGCCCGTGAACGTATCCAACGCCTCATTGACCCAGGAACGACTTTCCTGGAGCTTGGCCTGTTTGCTGCCTACGGCATGTACAGCGAGTATGGTGGTTGCCCGGCTGCTGGCGTGATCGTTGGACTCGGTATCGTCTCGGGACGGGAGTGCGTCATCGTTGCCAATGATGCAAGCGTGAAGGCAGGGGCTTGGTTCCCGATGACTGCAAAGAAAAACTTGCGGGCACAGGAGATCGCTTTGGAAAACCGCATCCCCATCATCTATCTTGTGGATTCCGCCGGTGTCTTCCTGCCCCTCCAAGACGAAGTTTTCCCCGACAAGGAGCACTTCGGTCGCCAGTTCCGCAACAACGCCCTCCTGTCTTCCCTCGGCGTACCGCAGATAGCCGCTATCATGGGTCCCTGTGTAGCCGGCGGAGCATACCTTCCCATTATGAGCGATGAGGCTATCATGGTAGAAGGCACAGGAAGCCTCTTCCTGGCAGGGCCAGCATTGGTAGAGGCGGCTATCGGAGAGAAAGCCGACATTGAAGAGCTGGGTGGGGCTCGCATGCACGCCAGCATCAGTGGCGTAGTAGACTACCGCGTCCGCAACGATGAGGAAGCCATTGACCTCATCCGCTCGCTGATGGCAAAGATTTCCCCCGCAAAGGGACGCAAGCCTATCTTTGACCGCGCGGAACCACGCCCTCCCGCCTTTGACCCGGAGGAAATCCTTGGCATTATCCCAGCAGACCGCACAAAACCTTACGATACGTACCAACTCCTGGCACGCATCCTGGACGACTCTGAGCTAGACGAGTACAAAGCCGAGTATGGCCGGACAATCATCTGCGGCTACGGTCGCATCGATGGTTGGGCAGTCGGAGTTGTGGCTAACCAACGAGCGATTGTGCGCTCTGGACGGGGAGAAATCCAAATCGGCGGCGTCATCTACTCCGATAGCGCCGATAAAGCCGCTCGCTTTATCATGAACTGCAACCAGCGCGGCATCCCGATTGTGTTCTTCCAAGACGTAACGGGCTTCATGGTCGGGACCCGCGCAGAACAAGGCGGCATCATTAAGGACGGAGCGAAGATGGTAAACGCCGTGGCAAACAGCGTCGTCCCCAAAATCACTATCATCGTGGGGAACAGCTTCGGCGCTGGCAACTACGCCATGTGCGGTCGGGCTTACGACCCACGCCTTATCCTTGCCTATCCTACCGCCCGCATCGGAGTGATGGGAGGAGCCCAAGCTTCACGAACTCTGCTGACTATCCGATTGGAAAACCTCAAGCGCGAAGGGAAAACCCTCTCCCCGGAGGAGCAACAGGCACTACTGCAAGAGATTGAACAGCGGTACGAAGAACAGCTTTCTCCTTACTACGCAGCAGCCCGCCTATGGGTCGACGAGCTCATCTCCCCACTGCACACACGGGAGTATATCTCCCGCATCCTCGCCTGCGCTGCTCACAACGATGCCTTCCGTCCCTGGAGCGTTGGAGTCATCCAAACCTAATCCCGGCGCTGCAGCAGAGCAATACACTCCACATGCGGCGTCTGGGGAAACAAGTCCACCGGCTGCAGACACTGTAAGCGGTAAACCGTCAGCAACCGTTTGAGGTCGCGGGCTTGGGTTACGGGATTGCAGCTTACATAGAGCATCCGCTCAGCAGGATGCTCACAGAGGAACTGCAAAAGACGCCAATGAACCCCCGCTCGTGGGGGATCGAGAACAATCAGATCGGGTGCGGGTAGTCGTTCCAACACTGCCTTTCCGGACGGGCGATGCAAGTCAGCCACATGCCATGTCACATTCGTAATGCCGTTGAGCATTGCATTGACCCGAGCATCTTCAATAGCCGCTTCCACCAGCTCAACACCGTATACCTGAGATACCCAGCGCGCTAAGACTAACGCAATGCTGCCAGCCCCACAGTAAAGGTCCCAGACGACATCTGTACTCCGTGGAGACGCTAACTCCCGAATACGCCCGAAGAAGCTCTCAAACTGCGTCCAATTCACCTGGAAGAAAGCAAACGGCGAAATCCGGAACCGAAGCCCCCCGAAACCCTGCTCAATGACCCCATCGCCAGCAAGAATCCGCAACTGCCCTACAGACACAGGGGACCACGTATCGTTGATAACATGCCCGACAGTCCGGACCTCAGGAAAACGCTGGGGAAGAAGCTCTGCGATTTCCTCTAAAAAGGACACTTCCTCATCTGCCGTAGGGGTTGTCGTCACAACCAGTACCATCCACTGATCCGGCGGGGTCGCATAGCGCAGCACCAGATTGCGGAAGAAACCGCTATGCCGCTGATAATCGTAGGCTCGAATACCGCGTCGTCGTGCCACCGAGCGCACCACTTCCACCAACTCGTTTGCCAATGGAGGTGGAAGCCAGCATTCTACAATGTCGATCACTTCATCAAAGCGCCCCCGGCGGTGGAGCCCAAGGCGGAGTCCTTGTTCTGCGTCAGGAACAGCTGTAAACTCCATCTTATTGCGATAGGCAAAAGAAGAAGGCGAGGCAAGGATTGGAAAGCATTCGGGAAGTTCAATCCCTGCCTCGCCGAAAACCCGCCTTACATACTCCTCCTTGCGGCGAAGCTGCTCCGCATAGGGGACATCCTGCCAGTGACAGCCACCACAGTGCCCAAAATGCGGGCAGGTCCGTTCCCCTGGCTGCCGCGACGTGGATACGCCTACCACCTCGACACCTTTATGGCTCTGCCTTCTCCCGATTCGAAGGAAGGCATCGTCGACAGGGTTAGTCCCCCATGACGTGGACGGGGAACTCTACATCCACATCCGTCTCCCCGCCCGGCTGCGGCGTCTTAGTCCCAGTGTAATGGAATAGACGAATCCGCAACCTACCCTGATGCTCCCCTTCTACATGAAGGACTTTCACTCGTGCCTCCAAGCCCAAGGGAAGCCCAAGGGAATCCTTATCCAAGCGCTCTATTTGGAGAACGGACTGCAGCTCCGGCGAGAGGTCATAAAAGATTTGGTGGCTGGTGGCTTCCCTACGAATCTCGTGGGTCAGCGTATCGGTGGGGTCAGCCGTCTCATTGAGAAAATCCAGGCGCAGGCGCCACTGCTGTACATGCCCGTGGAAGTGTATGGTATCCACCACCGGCGGATTACCCCCTGGACCATCCAGATCACGGAAGGCAAAGACGTGCGTATGCATTGAATCCAGCTCATCCCAGACGTGTACCAGAACCGTTGTGATAAGCTCTTGGGGATTTTCTTCCCGCGGCTGGGATGGGTTTTTCTCACATCCGGCTAGCCACGGGAGAGCACAGAGCAGTAGAGCAAGGACTCTATTTGACCAGCATCTTTGACGAGAGCGCATCGGCACACCCCATGTTTGTGGAACATACTCACCACTGCCATCCGAGCCGGAGCATCAGTGTGCGCCCAGGCTCATCGGCAAAGTACCGAAGTCGGCTGGTATAGTCCCGATAAGCCCGGTTGAAGAGGTTTCGCACTTGGAGCCCAAAGGATAAAATGTGGGAGTCCAGCCGTGTTTCCCCTCCAAAAGCTCCACCTAAGAGGACATAGCCTGGGGGAGGAGGGGCAAAATCCAACGGTGTCTGCCAAGCCCGTCCAACAGCGGTTACTTCCAGCTCCACAAAGACATGCTCCACACCAGCCACAGCAGGTCCATGAGCGTGAAGGCGTCCCTCAAGGCGCGCTGGGGGTATACCGTAGAGAGCCTCCCGATTAGCCGTTCTCCAGCCCCGCAGGAAAGTGCTCTGAAGCTCTATCCGCAGCCACGGCAGAAGCTCCATCTGGTACTGCATCTCAGCTCCGACAATCGCCGCCGGCACTGCTTGGTACTGGAATCCGGGAAAAGCGCCGCGAATGGTCAGCACGGGTGTCCCTGTAGGAACACGGGCAATGTAACGAGGAAACCAATATAGAAAACCCGTCGCATCTATCTGCCACCCCGTACCACGGTAGAGTCCACCCACCTCTGCCACCCAAAGGCGCTCAGACCTCAATGTTGTGTCTCCTGCTTCAAAAATAGCTGCTCCGTGGTGAACGCCGTATGCATACAGTTCAAGTACGTTGGGCGCCCGCCAACCGGTTGCAATACCACCGCGCAGTTCTCCCCGGCGCCAAGCACGCTGTAGAGTAACACTGAACGCCCCACCTCCCCAGCGATGAGAACGACCATACCACTTCCCTTGAACCGAGCGCCATACTGTCAACCACACAAGATCTGCTCGGAGCCCCACCAACGCCTTCCAATCTTGCCAAAACCATTGCTGCCATATCCCTGCGCCAAGAAGGTAACTTTGGAAGTTCGGCACCAAGCGCTGCAGCCCCTCGGAGACATTGCCCTGGCGGCGGGCATCTACGGCAAAGGACATCAGTCCCCCCAATCCCAGTCGCTCAACCTCTGCTCGCATACTCCACGTCGTTAGCGTAACATCATAAGCTGCCCGCTGGGCACGATACCGCAGTGAATCATTCCAGAAGCGATGAGCATCATACTCCTGCCGCCTATTTTGTTGCCAGCTCATTTGGAAGGACCAGCCTCCACCGGCAGAAAAACGACCCTTAGCGGATAGCTCTCCCGTGACGTGGCTCACGTGCTGGTACGGTGGCTCAATCCGATAGCTTGGAGGGCGTTCGACAAGTGGCCGTACTGCCCGGAATGCCCGCTCTAAATCCGAAAGATTCCCCAAGTGCATTCCAGCAAAGATGCCAAGACGTCCCCTAAAGAGCTGGAGGCGTCCTCGAAGGGAAGCATCGCTATTGGGAGAATACTGCAGCACAGCGGTAGCATTGTACTGCTCAAAGGCCGTGTTGGCAAGTCCATAGCGTGGGGCTTCTACATCAGCCGCTTTTCTGGCACTCAACAATGCCTGGTATCCCCACCGCCCCTGAGCTCCCTCTGCCCAAAATGCTGCAGCTCCTTGACGATTCCCCGAAAACCCTTCCAGACGTACCTGCCAACGCAGACCTGGCTGCATTAGGATAGAGGCAGGAATGAAGCGAATTACGCCAGCCAATGCCTCCGTTCCATACTGTACAGCCGCTGTCCCACGTAGGACCTCTACTGCCCCAACCTGCAAGGGATCCAATTCCGGTGCATGTTCCTCTCCCCAGCTTTGCCCGTAGATGGGAACCTTGTCGTTGAGCACTAAGAGACGCTCGCCCGTCAGACCACGCAGCATAGGTTTGGCAATGCCAGGACCTGTGCTAATACTACCAGCACCGGGTATCGTCCTTATCAGCTCCCCCAGAGTCTGCCCCCGGTGAATATCCAGCTCTCGGGGTCCAACGGTGAGCACCGACGCCGGAGCAACTGGCAATGAAGCAATCCGTTCCTGCTCAACAGTCAGTTCGGGCAATACAACGACTTCAGGGAACAGAAGCACCACAACAGTTGTATCGCCCTTCACCACGAGCTCTACCTCTTTGGGACGAAATCCCTCCTTCCGGATCAAGAGCCGATATCGCCCCATCGGAACCTCCGACAACACAAGCCGCCCTCGTAGATCGGTCCGATACCGACCATAGAGCTTGTCTACTAGCACCTGAGCCTCTTCCAAAGGCCGCCCGGAGCTATCCCGTACTACAAGCTCTACCCGGGGCAGAGCAACTGCAATACTAGCACTCAGGCAGAGTATCCATGCAATGCGCATAACCTCCCTGTGCTCTGTTCAGCAAAGTCACAGATATGCCCCCCCTCTTTCACTGCCCTCCGAAAAGAACGCGCCACAGCAACAGCGGTGAAATCCGCCTTCAGTACGGCGGAGCCCGAGGAACAAATCCGTATCCACCGAAGTCTTGCGATGGGTTCTTTGCAGATAGCTCAGCAGAGATGAACACCGGTGGTGGTATTTCTACCGCTACACCCCCATCCGGCAGGGTTGGAAACGTCAAAGGGGAAAGCTGGCAAACCCAGCAGAGGGTCTTGAGTGTGGGGAGTTTTTCATCACCTCCATGTTCATGCCCCCCTTGCAGGAGCACAACCCCAAGCAGCCAGAATCCCAACCCTACGCACAGAAGACGACGCCACCTCATAGAGGAATCTTGAAAGTTCGGCTCTCAGGACGAACACCTCATCACAGTAGTGCACCGATGATGCGCCCGAATCGTCCTAATAGGCAGGAAACCAAGCATGAGGCCGTGCAGCATGGCTTACGTAGCTCTCGTCGGCATTGGAGACGAACTATGCATCGGTCAAATCGTAAACACGAACGCAGCATGGCTAGCCCAGCGGTGCACGGAACTGGGCTTCCGCCCTATCCGTCACAGCGTCGTCGGTGATAACGTGGAAGACATTGTCTCTGAACTTCGCCGCCTCTGGCAGCAAGCTGAGCTTGTGATTACAACCGGGGGATTAGGACCCACGCACGATGATGTTACGACTCTGGCTTTGGCCACGTTGGTAGAGAGCCCCTTACACGAGCACCCGACGGTCCGGAAGTGGCTGGAAGAAATCGCACAACGTCGTGGACTTGTCCTCTCCGAGCGTATACTCCGGCAAGCTCTCTTGCCAGAAGGCGCCCTCCCGCTATATAACTCTGTCGGACAGGCCCCGGGCATTTGGATAGAGCGTAACGGAAGAGCGCTCTTAGCCCTCCCTGGGGTTCCGGCAGAAATGCAAGCTATCGTTGAAGGCTCTGCAATGGAGCTGCTCCGCGCCTTTCGGCAGCGCCTCGGTGGCAATGTTCTCCGTTTCCACACAATTGTCACCGCCGGTATTGCCGAAGCACCCCTAGCCGACCTGCTCGGCGATCCCTCCACTTTCCTCCCCGAAGGCGTCACCTTGGCTTTTCTCCCTTCCTTCTGGGGGGTGCGCTTACGGCTGAGCGTCACTGCATCCTCGCTTGAGGAAGCGGACAAACGCTTAGGAGAGGTACGGCAACACCTCCTTCAGCGCATTGCCCCTTACGTCATCGGTGAAGGCGAGACCAGCCTCGCCCATAGGGTTGGTGAACTACTGCGCCAGCGGGGTGAAACTCTCGCCATTGCCGAGTCCTGTACCGGTGGCCTCTTGGGTACAACGATCACGGATATCGCCGGAAGCTCGGACTACTTCCTGGGGGGACACATCGTCTACAGTAATGCGGCAAAGACCGCTTTCCTCGGGGTTCCCGAAGAACTCCTCCAGCGTGTCGGCGCTGTCAGCCGCGAAGTTGCCGAGTTACTGGCAAAGAACGTGCGCACTGCTTTCCAGGCAACATACGGCATCGGCATTACAGGGATTGCCGGTCCCGGCGGCGGTACCCCGCAGAAGCCCGTGGGCACTGTCTGGATTGGGTTAGCAACCCCGGAGTATGTCCGCGCCCGCCACTTCCTCTTCGGAAACGACCGCTCCGCTAATCGTCAACGGGCAGTCGCCGCAGCTCTGACTTGGCTTTACCGGACTCTCCAAGGGATTCCCGAAGAGTAGCATGAATGACCCCCTGTACACAGTTTTAGCGTTGGAAACTTCCTGCGACGAGACGGCGGCAGCTATCGTCCGCGGTCGGGAAGTGCTCAGCACTATTCTGCACTCCCAAACTCTTCATCGTCCATACGGCGGAGTTGTCCCAGAATTAGCATCCCGAGCGCACCTGCAACACATCGTTGCTATCACACGACGCGCTATAGAAGAAGCTCGCCTCACACTGAAAGACATTGATGCTGTAGCGGTCACGACACACCCGGGGCTTATCGGCTCACTGCTTGTAGGAGTCAATTTTGCTAAAGGGCTCGCAGTGCGACTGCGGTGTCCGTTAGTTCCCGTCAACCACTTGGAAGGGCACATTTTTTCCGGCTTCTTGGAAGACCCTGCAATATCGTTCCCCTTCCTGGCCTTGGTCGTCAGCGGCGGACATACAGCACTGTTCTGGGTCGAGGATTTTGAGCGTATCCAGCTGATTGGCTCTACTCGTGATGATGCCGCCGGTGAAGCTTTTGACAAGACTGCTTCTCTGTTGGGGCTGGGTTATCCAGGGGGTCCGGTCATTGACCGACTGGCCGCTTCCGGCAATCCCCGGGCATTTGAGCTCCCGCGCCCCCTCCTCCACGATCGAAGCTTTGACTTTAGCTTCAGCGGTTTAAAAACCGCCCTCCAGGGACTGCTCCGACGATACTTCCCAACGGGGGTTCCCGCCGAGGCTTTACCTGACCTCTGTGCATCCGCACAAGCAGCGATTGTAGATGTGTTGGTTCATAAGACGATCCGGGCCGCCCGACTTTACCGAGCACGAACTCTCGTTGTCGCAGGTGGAGTTTCTGCAAACTCCGAGCTCCGCCGTCGGATGCAGCAAGAAGCCGACCGTATCGGGCTACGCTTAGTCCTGCCACGCCTCAGCTATTGCTTAGACAACGCTGCAATGATTGGATTGGTCGGACACGAAAAACTCCGTCGCCTCGGTCCCGCAGCCTTTCGCCGACTCACCTTTACAGCCTCTCCTACTCCTCTCCGGGCACCGCAGAAAAGAGAGGTTCCTCAGTCAGCGTGAACCAACAAACTCCATGCCCCAATCCAGGACTAATACCGCAGCACTGCGGCCATTACCGCTCCAGGGGGCAGCTCTTCGCCCGTAGCCGGATAGACATGAACACGGGTAGCGAATGCGTGGATAACAGCTTCATTGACCAAATTTACCGCTCCCGAGGTCTGTGGCGGCACCTGTTCAATACGGGAAGTAGAGCGATCCACAATCCCCCACAGCTCGGCATCGGGTCGGACAAAGAGCACCTCAGCTCTTCCTTGCTCAACTGCAAAAAAGACGGTGGTCAGCTCATCGGCCGCTTTGGGACTGCTTCCTCGTAGGCTCCAGAACCGCTCCAGCCAGCGCCGGCGTTCGGTATCAGACCACCGCATAACGATGTCAGAGGCATGGGCATGGAGCTCTGTCAACCCATAGTTCTCAGGGCTACCAAGCACCGCCTCCGGCAGTAGGAGCGGATAGTTGCTAATCTCGCGGTAGATTGCCACCAAATATTCCACTCCCACCAGGACAAGTGGCAGGCGTCGCTCGTGCCCCAAGGGGACCAGCGCTCGGTCAACCATGCGGTAGTATTCCGCTATCAAGCGCTTGATATCCTCCCGGTCAAATCCATGCCCATGCGTTGCTAAATGGGTACCCCGTCCCAGACGGAGACCTGTTCGGTACTGTACCAGTGGCTCGGGGACATCCACCTGTAAAGCTTTCCACAACTCTATCGGTAGCCGATCCCGCTCCACCTCTGACAAGCCCGTCGGTCCGCCTCCGTAAAGGCGCACACGGTACTTCTCCAACGCCAGCACCAGGAACTGCTGATTTCCAATAAACAAGGGCACAAGTGGGGCGATTACAAAAGAATCACCAACATAGACTTCTTCCCGAAAGCGCCACGGCAAGCGGTAACTATAGGCATGGCGGGAAGCGGCGAAAACCGCCAGACCATCACTCTGATAGAGCCAGTAGACTTCCCGCTCCGCAAGCTCCTCCAAAGGAGCCAGAATCTGCTGGACAAGTGCCGGCGAGGCTCCCCACCGAACTAATTCCTCATGTGCCCGCCGGAGTGCATTCCGGAAGCGTACCGGATTCTGATGCGCCGCCGAAGTCACCCGCTCGGTCGGAATATAAATAGACACACACGGGGGTTCAGACTGCGCTATTATCAACTCTGCCAACTCGCGCTGTCCCAAAAGGTCCATGGCTCCACCTCCATCTTACCGATACACTCCTCGCTGCGAACGACGAATGAAGTCGATACACTCCCACACCTCTGGCACCACCACCGGATGTTCAGCCAAATAGCGTTCAATCCCATCACTGAGATTGAGCCCAGAGAAGAAGACGAGGCGATAGAACTCCTCCAACGCGCGGATGGTCTCCGCTGGAAAGCCCCGCCGCTGGAGTCCGACACGGTTGATCCCTTCCACCCGCGGCGGCTCCCTGCCGACAAGAGCATACGGAGGGACATCCTTGACAATTTTGAGATCGGCACCCACCATAGCATGCTTGCCAATAGTACAGAATTGATGGACCTTCACCACCCCACCTAGAACTGCCCACTCCTCAACCGTGACATGCCCGGCAAGTTGAGTGACATTGGACAAAATCACGTGCTCTTTGATAACGCAGTCGTGAGCAATATGGCAGTACGCCATAATGAGGCAATCGTTGCCAATGACGACCCTCCCCGTCGCACGGGTACCGCGGTTGATGGTAACGAACTCCCGAATCGTTGTTCGGTCCCCGACGAAGACATACGTCGTCTCCCCCTGGTACTTGAGGTCCTGCGGAGGATTACCAATAACAGCTCCTGCAAAGACACGGCACTCCTTTCCCAGCCGTGTTCCATTAGCCAGTACAACGTACGGACCGATCTCGCAGTCACTTCCAATAGTGACATCATCTTCCACAATGCTATAGGGACCGATGGTAACACCGTCGTCAATCTGCGCCCGTGAGGAAACAATGGCTGTGGGATGGCATTTGACCATGGATTTACCGCTCAACGATCGCCGCCTGCAACTCCGCCTGCGCGACCAACTGTCCGTTGACAAATGCTTTGCCCTCTAGTAAGACTGTCTTGAAGCGCCGGTGCAGTAAGCGCACCTCCATGAATAGCTGATCGCCTGGCACAACAGGACGACGAAACTTTGCCTTATCAATACCCGTGAAGAAAACCAGGACCCGTTCCGGATCCAAAGCCAAATCCTTAAGGAGCAACAAACAGCCCGTCTGCGCCATTGCTTCTACGATAAGCACCCCCGGCATGACGGGACGTCCTGGGAAATGTCCTTGGAAAAAGGGTTCGTTGAAGGTGACATTCTTATAGCCCAAGATGCGGTTGTTCTCCAAATCATACTCCACAATGCGGTCCACCAGCAAGAAGGGATAGCGATGGGGCATGATACGCAGGATTGCCTCAATATCAAAGACAGCACTGTCTGAGGGGCGCACTTGGTAGCGGCGTACGAGCTGCTTTTGTTCGTAGAGCCTCCGGATGCGGCGCGCAAATTCAACGTTGGTGGCATGTCCCGGACGCGCCGCCAAGATATGGGCTCGCAGGGGTACTCCTACCAAAGCCAAATCCCCCAAAAGGTCCAAGAGCTTATGCCGAGCCGGTTCATTTCGGTACCGCAAGGGGACGTCGTTGAGGATACCATTGCTGCCCAAGCGCAACTCTTCTTGTATCCCTAAACGCTGAGCCAAAGCCCGCAATTCCTCCGGACCCATTGGGCGATCTACAATAACAATTGCATTCTCCAAACTCCCCCCACGGATGAGCCCTTGATCCATGAGTGTCTCAACTTCCGATAAGAGACAGAACGTCCGCGCAGGGGCAAACTCCGTAACGAACTCCTTTCCCAAGTTAAAAAGGCCCGTGTATTGGCTTCCAAGCGCTGGATTGTGGTAGTCAATCATGACCGTGACCCGGAAATCCTCATTGGGCAGAGCCACTATATCCGTTCCCCGGTGCTCATCAGTGTAGTGAATAGGCTGATCCACGATGAGGTAATCCCGCGGCGTATTCTGCTCTACAACGCCCGCCGCCAGGATTGCTTCCACAAAAGGCAGAGCACTTCCATCCCCGACAGGGGGCTCACCGGCATCCAACTCAATCCGGCAATTGTCTACCTGCAGTCCTACCAACGCCGCCAAGACATGCTCCACCGTGTGAATAGTAACCCCATCCCTACCCAAGGTTGTCCACCGGTTGCTATCTACAACGTAATCCACCACAGCCGGAATCTCGGGCGCTGCTGGGATATCTGAGCGAACAAAGCGATAGCCATAATTCTCCGGCGCCGGATGGAAGGTCACGGTACAGGGCATACCCGTATGCAGGCCGACTCCAGAGACGGAAGCCGTTTGGCGCAATGTCCGCTGATACTCCACCATCTCTATCCACTCTGCCGCAGCAATAATACATACTGGCGGAGCTCTTCCACTTGTTGACGAAGTTGGCGGACCTCACGGAGTAATTCCGGCAACTGTCGCACAGCCGCCTCTTGTCGAAGCGCAGTATAATGCTCCTGCGCCGGGCTACCGAAATATCGTCCCGGACGGAGTAAGGATTTGGATACCCCCGATTTGGCCTCCACAATCACATCATCCCCAGTGCTGATGTGTCCCACGATCCCAACCTGTCCACCGAGCCGATTGCGCTTACCCAAACGGGCACTACCGGAGATACCGGCTTGCGCCGCAATGGCAGTATGCTCCCCAATGCTGACATTGTGAGCGATGTGGACGAGATTGTCTATCTTCGTTCCCCACCCAATCTGCGTACTGCCGGCAAGCGAGCGGTCAATTGCCGTATTGGCCCCAATTTCCACCTGATCTCCTACTACCACATTGCCAACGTGGGGGATCTTCTCCAACTGTCCATCAGCGCTTTCCCAAAAACCGAATCCATCCGCTCCCAGCACTACCCCTGCATGAATGAGGCACCGCCTCCCTATCACCGTCCGGGGATAACAGACAACCCCTGCATGCAGAACCGAACCTTCACCAACCGTGACCTCATCATAGAGCACTACCAAGGGATGCAGTACAACCCGGTCCTCCACTACACAGCGCTCTCCCACAACGCAGTATGCACCAATAATTGCCGTCGGAGCAATAACCGCTGTCGGATCAATCACTGCTGTCGGGTGACGGAATCCCCACGGCGGCTCCTTCTCGGGGACAAACAGGGGCATGCTCGCTACAAACGCCCGATAAGGATCTGCTACGCGAATGAAAGCCTGCCCCTCGCGCGGGGAAGCCTCTAAGTGGAGAGGAACCAGCACGCACGTTGCTTGCGTCTGGGGGAGAAACCGAGCATAACGGGTATTGTGGACAAAGGTAAGCTCGCCAGGACGCGCGTACTCAATACGGTTGAGCCCTTGGATACGGAGTCCCGGCTCACCGACCAGGATCCCCTTGACATATCCGGCGAGTTCAGCAACAGTATAGCTAGGCTGTGGCATGGTTCTCTACCGCGGTATCGGACGTTCTTCCTCGGAAGGCTCTGGAGGTTGGATAGTAGAGTTTTCCCCCGGAGCTGGGCGACGGCGGGGCGCACGGCGACGTTGCTCCTCCGCAACACCGCCCTGCCGCTGCTTTTCCAACTGCTCAATCTGTTGCTGCTGCTGGACTTCCAGCTCCCGGGTCTCTACCCCCAAACGTTTGAGCACCTTGACAGTCAAATCGAACTTTGGGTTTGCAAAAACCAGCGGATGACGACTTTTGTCCCACACGAAATCGTATCCCTCCGCAATGGCAACCTCTTGGACAGCAGCGAAGATTTTTGCTTCAACAGGCTGGTAAATCGCTGCTGCAGCCGAGTCATAACGTCCACCAGGGGCAAAGCACTGCCGGAAGAAATTTTCCCGCTGTCTCCGCAGGTTCTGCAGTTCCGTTTCCTTCTGCTTCTGCTCCTCATCCGTCCAAATGAGGCGATTCTTCCGAATCTCCTCCTCCAGTTGAGTCATCTGTCTACCCATCTCCTCTAAGGTTCGCTGCCACTCATCGGAAAGCGAACGAAGGCGCTGCTCAGCTTGCTGCCACTCAGGGAAACGTTTACGGATCTCCTCCGAGCTGATGAAGCCCACACGAGCCGTCCCGACACTGAAGAGCTGCTCCAATTGCTTCAACTGTCCCCACGACGGCACACCGCTTGCCATGGAGAGCAGAAGCATCCACGCTATGCGCTTCATTGCTGCCCCCGCTTGAGTCGGTCTAACACACGATAGGTCAAGTCAATACGATCCTCCGCAAAGAGCACCGATGGGCTGGAGCGATCCAGGACAATGTGGAAATTCTCCTCGCGGGCGATGGCACGAATTGCCTCCTGCACTCGTGTACGCAGAGGTTGGAGCAATTGCTCCCGCAACCGTACCAGTTCCCCCGTAACCCCAAACTTATCCTCTTGGTACTGCAAGTAGTACTCTTGGAGTTGTCGCAGCGCTTCCTCCTCTTTCGATTTGGCCTCAGGAGTGAGAATCGCCTCCCGCTTACGGTACTCTTCCAGCCGCTTCTCCAGCTCCGAGCGGAGTTGCGTCAGGGTATCCCGAAACCGTTGTGCCGTCTCATTCAAACGTTGATCAATCTGGGCTGCCTCGGGCAACTGACGTACGAGTGTCTCTAAATCGACCACGGCTACTCGTATTTCCATCCCCGCAACCGAGGCAGATGTCCGCCGTTGCGACTGTGCCGAAAGCACTGAAAAGCACAAAACGGTGCTCCAGAATGCTAATCCGAGCATACGCATTGTTCCATCTCCTGTGTAGAATTACCGACCCAATTGGAAGTGGAAGTTCCAGCCCGAGCGAGGTTGATGAGGGCGCGCCGGATCAAAGCCATAGGCATAGTCAAAACCTAAAAGCCCTAAGGGGAGCAAGAGGATGCGCAACCCTATTCCGGCAGAGCGCTTCAGCTCAAAGGGATCCGTCCGCCAAAGGTTTTGCCATACATTCCCCGCCTCGGCAAAGGTTAACACGTAAACCGGCATTGGGTTGAGCGTAATAGCATAGCGCAACTCCACAGTATGCCGTGCCATAACCGTTCCACCCCCTGGCGGACCGATACTTTGGTCAGGATATCCTCGCAACGGTGTCACGTTGAATCCTCCCAAGCCACTTCCCCCCATGCGGTAGAACTCAATGGCTGGGATTGTCGTATCGGAATGCAGCCCTCTGAGATACCCGATTTCGGTGGACAGGTACAACACCAAACGCTCGGTCAGCTCCGGCCCCCACAGAGGGGCTGCAAATTCCGCCGAGACACCTACTTTGAGGTAGTCCGTACTGCCAATACCAAGGGCTCCAAAGGCACATTTCGTAGTCAAACTCAGCCGAGAGCCGCTCGTGGGGAAGATGAGACTATTGAAGCTGAGGCGGCTGAGGGTTTGCCGCAAACTCACCTCCGTCGTGATCCCCCTGCGGTAGAGTCCTTCACTACTTTGCTGGTTATTGCGCTGGACAACCAACTGCCAATCGCCTCGGAAATAATCGTCGGGAAAGCGAAAGCGGCGTCCTACGTTCAGGGCTATTCCCCTTTGCCGGAGAGAATAACTGTACTGGTAGCGAGTGTCGTATACATTGAAGCCCACCGTCGTCGGTTCGTCAAAGAGCCATGGCTCCGTGAACCCAAGGGACAACTGTTGCATGTAACCGATTGCCGTAGCCTCCCAATTAAAAGTGAATACCTGCCCAGCGCCTCCCCGAAAAGGCTCCGTAAGGGAAAAATTGTTGAAAGCAAGCCCGATAGACCCCGTTAGCCCAATGCCTTGAGCAATCCCGATAGAGGCATTCAAGACATCGGTGGAACGCTCCTCTACCCGGTAAACAAGGTCCACTTCGGTATCACTGACCCAGCGGATATCCGGACGCAATGCCTCTGGATTGAAGTAATTGAGCACACCCAAAGCACGGATGCTCCGAATGATGGCCGCACGGCTGAAATAGTCCCCAGGGAACGTGTAGAGCTCCCGCCGAATAACTTTATCCTTCGTCTTCGTATTGCCCACGATATCTATCCGGCGGATACGGTACCGCTGCCGTTCGTAGATCCGCACCAGAATATCTACTGAATCTGGCGCTACCCGCTGCTCTTCTTTCACGAACTCGGCGCTCAGGTATCCGTTGTCCAAGTACAAAGCAGCAACGTCGCTTTGGTCCTCATTGCCACGGAGATTTTTCTCAAAGCGCTCCACATCGTAGAGGTCTCCACGGCGGAACTGAAGGCGCTGTCGGATCACCTCTGCGGGGAAAACAGTGTTGCCAACAAGATGAATGTTGCGCACGTAGTATGGCTGACCCTCCGATAGCCAGAGTGTAATTGTCGTACGCCCTGTTGCCGTATCTGTGGCAACGCTATCGCGGAGGATTTCGGCATCCAGGAATCCGTTCCGACGGTAAAGCTGAAGGAGGCGTTGTTTATCCTCCTCGTATTCCCGAGGATCGTATCGTGCCGAACGCCAGAACTGCCACCATGCCTTCGGAGCTGTCTTTTCAAAGGCTTTCCGCAATTGGCTTGCACTCAGCTTTTGATTGCCCACAAAGTGCAGCGCAACAACCGTCGGCTCTGGCCCCTCAACGAGGCGAACCCGGAGGTTTGCATAACCGGCTGTGTCTGTCGGTTCACGAACGACTTCAATATCCCGCAGGGTCACCTTCTCCTTCCGATAGAGCTGCTCGACGGACAACCGAATACGGTGGAGTACCTCCAGGGAGAGAATATCTCCGGGAGAGCGAGCCACGGCTTCGCGCACCCGACTTTCGGAAACCCGCCGGGCTCCCTCAATGAGGAGTGCCTTCAGCCGTGGGAATTCCTCTACCCGTATTAGCAGCGCTACCCCCAGCGGGGTCACCTTCTCGGCAATGATCTCCACGTGAGCAAACTGTCCGCGCTGCATGAGGACACGGAGGGCACGCTGGATTTTCTCACCTCCCAGTGTAATCTCCTCCCCGGGTCGGAGCCCCGACAGTAGCACAACCGTTTGCGGGTCTGCAAATCGCGTACCCTCCACACGCACAGAGAGAATACGCATAGTCGGCGCCGACGTCTGTCCCCAAAGAGAGCCGGCCGCTATCAGGAGGAGGGTCACAATACTACTGTGCCAGGGTGGACTCCACCTCATTGAGAAGCTCCTCTAACTGCATCCAGAGTGCATCAGCAAGATGTTGAGTTCGTCGTTGTTCAGGCGTCATCCCAAATCGTCGTTCCCGGCGAACGTAATCCAAAAGAGCCCGGTAGAAGGCACAGCGCCGAAAATCCGGCCAATACAAGTCGCTGATGTAAATCTCTGCATACGCGCTCTCCCACAGGAGAAAATTGCTCAGACGCATCTCACCACTGGTCCGAATAATGAGGTCGGGATCAGGCAAATCCCGGGTCACCAAGTAGGACGCAAAACGTTCATCGGTAATGTCCTCCGGAGAAAGCTTCCCACGACGGACATCAATGGCAATAAGCTGCACAGCACGGACGATATCCCAGCGTCCGCTATAGCTCAATGCCAACGTCAGTGTTAGCCCCGTATTCTGCGCCGTTGCCTCTATCGTACGATAGAGCACACGCTGCACGCGCTGCGGCAGTGCATTGAGCTTGCCGATAGCCCGAAGACGGATGTTATAACGCTGCAACTGGGGCAGCTCCTGCCACAGATAATGCCGGAGCAGTTGCATCAGGGCAAGGATTTCCGAACGTGGCCGACGCCAGTTTTCCATAGAAAAGGCATACAGCGTCAGGTACGGGATGCCTAATTGGACTGCAACTTGGACCACTTCCCGCACACTCTGAATCCCCTGCCGGTGCCCCTCCACTCGAGGGAGCCCCCGATCCTGTGCCCATCGCCCATTGCCATCCATGATGATAGCAACGTGCTGCGGCAAGCGTCCACATAAGCGCAGCAATTCCTGCAGCCGTTGTTCTGCCGTAAGCAGTGATGAGTCCCACTCGCTCATTTCCCTAAGCTCTCCAAGGCGTTTTTAACAAGCTGCAAACTTACAGCGAAGCTCCCCAAACCTCCCCAGGGGCTGCAAGGATGCCGTTAACTTTGTAATCCCAATACCTACACACTATCGCCGTTTGCCGCTCGGAGCAGAGTAGTCTCGCTATGGCTGACAGCCAATGGGCATCTTTATCAGCGGCTTTTCCTTTGTGCGCAATGCTATTCAATACGACTACCCTGTCGTTGAATCGCTGCGCTCGTTGCTGGGAATCTGCGACGAAGTTGTCGTTGCTGTTGGGGATTCTGAGGATGGAACCTTAGAAGCCATAGAAAGCATTGGGGATCCACGACTCCGCATCCTCCATACCCACTGGGAAAAGACAGAACCAGGCTGGCGTGTGTTTGCCGAACAAACCCAATTAGCCCTCAACGCCTGCCGAGGAGTATGGTGTATCTACCTTCAGGCAGACGAAGTCCTCCATGAACGGGACTACGAGACGCTCCGCCGTGCAATGGAAGAAGCTTGCCTCGACAAGCGCGTGGAGGCATTCGTGCTCCAGTACTACCACTTCTACGGCAGTTACGATTATATCGGCGTTGGGCGGCAGTGGTACCGACGCGAAGTCCGCATCGTTCGCAATACTGGAGATGTCATCTCCTGGGGTGATGCTCAAGGCTTTCGCAAGCAACTCCCCAACGGGAAATGCCGTCGGTTATGGGCACGCCAGTTACCCGTCCATGTCTACCATTACGGCTGGGTTCGCCCGCCCTATGTCATGATGCAAAAGCTGCGAGCCCAGCACCGCTTCTGGCACGACGACGAGTGGATTGAGCATCGCTTTCCCGCAGGAGAACCTTTTGACTACCGCTCAGCATATGCCGTCCAACGCTTCATGGGAACACACCCGGCAGTCATGCAAGAACGTATCGCCCGTGCACAAGGGTGGACGCAACTCTTCGATCCTTCGCATCTTCCAAAAGCCCCACTCCACATCCGCATCAGCGATTGGATAGAAAAGCTAACGGGCTGGCGTGTGGGCGAATACCGTAACTTTCGCCTTCTACGCTGACTGCCCGAACCTCTGCCGGATATACCGAGCCACCTCCTGCATGTACCACTGCGGTGTACTAGTGGCCCCAGTGATACCGACTGAACCAACCCCTTCAAACCAGCTCTCCTGCAGTTCCTCTATGGACTCAATGAAGTAGGTCCTGGGGTTCACCGAACGGCAGACCTCGGATAGGACACGCCCATTAGAAGAAGCTCGTCCGGCAACGAAGATGACGACATCATGAGCCGCAGCAAAGGCGCGCAAATGCTGCTCCCGTCCCGACACCTGTCCGCAGATAGTATCCTTGGCGTGGAATTTTCCAGAAACTCGCTCCGGCTCCTCAACGACGAGCTGTCGAATTCGCTGTCGGAGTGCTTCTGCAAGCTTAGAAAAGGCTTCCTTGTCCATCGTTGTCTGTGAAAAGAGGACCGTCGGACGCGCAAGGTCCACCCGCTGTAGGGCATCATCGATACTGGACACAATCAGGCACTCTCCATTACAAACGCCGCGGACCCCTATCATCTCGGGATGTTCTGCCTTGCCGAAGATGACAATTTGGTACCCCTGGAGATAAAACTTGCGCACCCGCTCTTGGAGCTTTGCCACAATCGGACAGGTAGCGTCGATGAGCTCAATACCAAGCTGCCATGCTTGTCTATACGTGCTCGGGGGCTCGCCATGCGCTCGGATCAACACGCGAGCCCCTTGACGCACAACTTCAGGCAACTGCTCATGGGTAATGGTTCGTAATCCCAACCGCTCTAAGCGCTCGATCTCGCGCGGATTGTGAATGATTTGACCGAGCACATAGACCGGTTGCCCCTGCTGGAGGTTTTCCTCTGCGATCTGGATAGTGCGAATCACCCCCCAACAGAAACCAGCCTGCGGGTCAACCTGGACACGCATCGGCCATGAGCTCATTTATTCAGGTTCAGCGCAGGAAGACGCCGACTCAGGGCGAGTATTGCACAATCTCTGGCGCACCAATTCCAGGACGCGCTCTGTCTGCTCTTCAATAGTCAGCTCCGTGGTATCAATGACTACGGCATCTGGAGCACATTGGAGGGGGCTGTCCGCTCGGTGAGAATCTAACTCATCGCGACGCTGGAGTTCTGCCGCTACTTCCTGTTCGGTGATGGCAATACCATAGGCACGGAGTTCTTGCAGTCGGCGGCGAGCCCGTACGGGAAGGGAAGCCGTCAGGAACACCTTGACCTCCGCCTCAGGGAAGACAACCGTTCCGATATCCCGTCCATCCATAACGACTCCACCGTGTCGTCCCAATCGGCGCTGTTCCTCCACCAGGAAACGACGCACAGCGGGGAAGGAACTGACAAGGCTTACCCACCGGGTTACCTCAGGTAAGCGAAGAGCCTCCGTTACATCCTCTCCACTGAGCAGCGTACGTTGTCCTTGTAGGGAGGGCACCAGCTCAATGCGCAGATGGGGCAACACTCGGGCGACATGTTCCTCCTCTATTGGGATACCGGCCCGGAGAACTGCTAAGGTCACCGCTCTGTACATTGCCCCGGTGTCAATATAGAGATAGCCCAAGCGCTCGGCAACACGACGTGCTGTGGTGCTCTTTCCAGCTCCTGCTGGACCGTCAATAGCGATGATCAGTCCGCGCTTGCAGCTCATAGAGGACACGCAAAAAGGTAACCGAATCCTGGAGGGTAGGCAAGACGACCGTTGCCCCGGCAGCGTGCAATGCGGAAGCATCAAATGGACCCGTACAAACGGCAACACAGGGTATTCCCCACGCATGGGCACAGAGGACATCGCGAGGGGAATCCCCTACCAGCACTGTCCGCTCCGGACGTACCGGAAGGCCCTGCATCCGCGCCCGCTGCCACACAATGGGCACCAATCGGGCTCGCTCCCAATGGTCTGAACCAAATGCACCAACCCTGAAAAACGGCGCAATCCCGGCACACCGCAGTTTCCAGGCAGCTATCGGCTGCAAATTTCCCGTCAATACTCCTACCGTCACCACAGGGAGCGTGACAAGGTGAGAGAGAAGCTCCCTTACTCCCGGCAACACGTCCACATCGCTGGGATGCACCCAGTGGGCATGTGCCCGCACGTATGTCCGGAAAAACAGCCTTCGGTGCTCCTGGATTGCCTCCTTGCTCCAACCACATAAAGTGGCGGTATCAGCAAAAATTTGCCAATCGGTCTTCCCCGCCAGATCCTCTAACCACTCCTGCGGAACTGAGCGACGGAGTACTGTGCCAAGAGCTTCCCGGAGCGCGGCCCGAACAGGTTGCCGCCGTACCTGAAGGAGCGTACCATCCACATCAAACAGGAGAAGCCACATGGAAGGTCCCAACCTCTCATAGGGCTGAGCGAAAATACAGGATGTCGCCGTCGGTAACCCTATAGTCCCGTCCTTCCCGGCGATATCGTCCGGCGCGACGGACAGCCTCTTCAGAGCCGTAATGGCGAAGGTCATCCACCGTCATCACCTCCACTGCAATAAAGCCGCGCTGGAAATCGCTATGGACGACACCGGCTGCCTCTGGCGCCGAAGTCCCTTCAGGAACCAGCCATGCCCGAACTTCTCGTCCACCGACCACAGTAAAGAAGGTCACCAACCGCAAAAGGCGCAGCGTCTCCTTCAACAGGCGCACACTTCCCAACTCCTCCATCCCCAGAGCTTGGAGAAACTCCCGGCGTTCCTCCTCCGGAAAGGCAAGAAGTTCTGCCTCCCACCCAAGGGCAATGGGAACAACAGGAGCATGACGTTCGGATGCCCACCGACAGAGCTGCTCGTACCATTGCCGTGCACTCGGCGATCCATCCACGTTGGCTATGTACAGCACGGGCTTATCCGTCAGCAGATTCCAGCTACGGAGCACAGCATGACTCCACTCAGGCTTTGGAAAGCTACGAACCGGTTGTCCCTGGGCAAGGTGTTCCCGGAGCAACTCCACCAGTTCTGCTTCACGTTGCTCTGGCTCATTGGCACTGCTCCGCAGACGTTTCTGCAACACCTGCCAACGCCGCTCCACTGTTTCCATGTCCTTCAACAACAGCTCCATCTCCACAATCTCCGCATCCCGACATGGCTCAACGGAGCCATAAATGTGCGTCACCTCCGGCTCCTCAAAGCACCGGACAACATGCCACAAAAGATCCACCTCCCGAATATGTGCCAGAAACTGATTCCCCAATCCTTCCCCTTGGGAAGCCCCCCGAACTAAACCAGCAATATCCACAACCTGAAGGGTTGCCGGCGTCAGCCGCTGCGGGCGATAGAGTTCCCCCAACCACTGGAGTCGCTCATCGGCGATAGGAATAACTCCCACATGCGGCTCGAGAGTGCAGAAAGGATAGTTTGCTACTTCAGCACTCCCACCGGTCAGCGTGTTGTAGAGGAGGGACTTCCCGACATTGGGAAGTCCAACAATTCCGCAACTCCAGCTCACAGTACCTCCTGGCTCATTTCACTGCCCTGAAGTACAGCCTCTACCTCAATGCCGTTCAGAGCACACACCATCTCCTCCCACAGCAGGCGGGCAAGCGTAACGGCATCCTGGGAACCCTCCAGCGGGAAGTATGCCACCGAGCGGTAGCGCTCCTGGACGAAATACGCCCCTTTCCACTGGTTGACCACTTCCACCCAAACGGGGAAGGCATAGCGGTAGAAGAGCTCATGGCGTCGGGCCGGTAGTTCCAATTGCACTGCCTGTGGACGGATTATCGCCCGGGTACAGCCAGTATGGATGAGATAGACCCGCAACCGGACTGCCGCACACAATCCTTGGGCCGGTGGGGGGAGAGGACCAAATCGGTCCTGTAATTCGGCAACGATATCGTCTACCTCTGCTTCAGTCTCAGCCCGATAGAGCCGTTTGTAAATGTGAAACCGCTCCCCATCATCGGGCACGTACGTATCCGGTAGGAAGGCATCCCCAGGCACGTCCAATACCACTCCCGGATTCTTGAGCGCTTGCAATACCGGTACCCGGCGGGGTGGTAGTTCCGGAAATTCCTCGGAACGCAATTCTTCAATAGCGCGCTCGAGCACTTGCTGATAGAGCTCAAAGCCCATCTGGGCAATAAAGCCACTCTGCTCGGGTCCAAACAGGTTCCCCGCCCCACGAAGCTCTAAGTCTCTCAAAGCTAAACGAAAGCCGCTTCCCAAATCTGTGAACTCTTCCAACGCCTGCAGACGACGCAGCGCCGTCGTGCTCAGTTGCTCCACCGGTGGGATAACGAGATAACAGTACGCTTGCACGTTGCTCCGTCCAACCCGTCCACGGAGCTGGTAGAGTTCCGCCATCCCAAAGTCCTCAGCATGGTGAATAAATATCGTGTTCGCCCGAGGAAAGTCAAGCCCAGCCTCCACGATTTTGGTGCATACCAAGACGTCCAGCTGCTGATGGAGGAAATCTCTCATCACACACTCCAGTTGGCGGCTCTGCATTCGCCCGTGGGCAACTCCAATGCGGACTCCCGGGAGCAAACGCTGCAAGCGTTCCCGGAGTGCCTCAATGCTTTCAATGTGATTGGTGACAAAGAAGACCTGCCCTCTCCGCTCCAGCTCAGCCTCAACAGCACAGCGGATGAGCTCATCGTCCCATTGCACCACATACGTCCGGACCGGTAGCCGATTCTGCGGCGGAGTCTCCACAAGACTCATATCCCGAATACCCGTCAACGCCATGTGGAGTGTGCGGGGAATTGGGGTGGCCGTCAGCAGAAGCGTGTCCACATTGAGTTGGAGTTGACGCAAGCGTTCCTTTGCCATTACCCCGAAGCGGTGCTCCTCATCAATGATGAGCAGTCCCAAGTCATGGAAGCGCACATCTGGACTCAACAGTCGGTGCGTCCCGATGACAATATCAATACGCCCACGCTCAAGTCCATGGAGGATTTCCCGCTGCTGCCGGGAACTGCGGAAGCGTGAAAGAGCTGCAACGACAACCGGATAGGGACGCAAGCGTTCGGAAAACGTCAAATAATGCTGCTCCGCCAAGATGGTTGTCGGCACCAGTACAGCAACCTGCTTGCCTGCTTGGACTGCCTTGAAAGCGGCTCGGATAGCAATTTCTGTCTTTCCGAACCCGACATCCCCACAGATGAGGCGGTCCATGGGCGTGGGAGATTCCATGTCCGCTTTCACCTCAGCGGTTGCCCGAGCCTGGTCCGGCGTATCCTCGTATGGGAATGCAGCCTCCATTTCCTTCTGCCAAAGCGTATCGGGAGGGAAAGCAAAACCACGCTGGAGCTTACGCCGAGCATAGAGGCGGACAAGCTCGCGGGCAATCTCCTTCAGCCGTCGCTTCGCCCGCTGCTGAAGGTTCTGCCACTCCCGACTCCCCAGACGGGATATCTTCGGATGCACCCCTTCATGGACTTCGTACCGCTGCAGTTTGTGCAGGTAGTCCAGCGGCACGTAAAGCACATCCCCATCGGCATAGAGGAGTCGAATGCATTCCTGACGGCTTGCACCGAGGTTGAGAACCTGGAATCCATCAAAAATCCCAATGCCATGGTCAACGTGAACGAGGTAATCTCCCCGCTTGAGCTGCTGGAGCTCCCGCAGAGTTAATCCCGCCGACAAGCGACGCCGCCCGGGCTGACGGCGGGGAAGTCGTCCAAAGACTTCATGCTCCGTCCACACCGCTATACGCTCAGTCTGCCATAGGAATCCCCGTGTGGGCGCCCCTTCAATCCAGTGACATCGCCGAATACAGGTTGCCCCGTCAGGAAGCCCTTCCTCCCCGGCCGTTCCTCCTTCGCTCAAAGCCGTTGTGATAAGCTGATGAAACCGACGGAGCTGCGTTGCATCAGAAGCACAAAGGTACAGTTCATACCCCAAGGCAGCCTGCCGCTGAATTTCCTCCACAAAGCGCTTGACCGAGCGCCCCACTGCCGGCTGCGGCTGGCTTTCCAGCGAGAATCCCCGATATCCCAAAGGATTCAGCCATATCTGCTGCCACTGCTGTAGGCGCTCCCAGTCAAGTCCCGGACAGACCTGCAACCAGCGCCGCCGCACCTGCTCTGGATGAGTGAGCACAAGAAGCACCCCCGAAGGGAAAAATTCCATCAGCGTGACAGTCGTCTGCTCCCAAGCCAGACAACTCAGAAATTCCACTTGCTCAAACCGTGCTGTACTCCGCTGTGTTTCCGGATCAAAGCAGCGAATGGATTCCACCGTGTTTCCCCAAAACTCAATCCGCAGTGGCTCCTCCCATCCGACCGGGAATACATCAACGATACCCCCGCGACGGGCAACATCGCCAATGGTGGAAACCGATGTCACCCGCTGGAAGCCCTGTCGGAGAAGGGCTTGGAGGAATTCTTCCGGGCTGATCTCCATCCCAACGGCAACACGCCACCGATACCGCTCCACCTCCTCTGGCTTCGGCAATGGCACAGCGAAAACCTCCGGTGGGCCTATGAGGATGGGGCGTTGAAAGCGATGGAATGCCGTGGCAAACTCAATCCCCTGCACATGAGCAGCATCAAGATGCCGTAACCGTGCCCACAGTCGCTGCGGATGAGAATCCCAGTTCAACACGGATGCCTCCGGACAGAGCTGCCGCAAATCGTAGTACCATTCTTCTGCCTCCTCTACTGAAGCGCTCAACACAAAGAGAGGTCGTGGGCTATACTTCCATGTCGCAGCAACTAAGAAAGCTCCCAGCGAACCTGCGGCTCCCGAAACGATAACAGGCTCTCCCTGCCGCAATGCCGAGCTCCGAATAAGCTGCTCCAATCGCTGCTCAATCCGTTCGGCCAGATACCCAAAGGGATGACTCTCCATTGCCTGCCCTGAACAACCCGCTGCATAAGACGAAGAGCCTCTCCTGCATTGCGCATCCTTTCCCACACTGGAAGCTCACCGAGGAACGTCGGTATGGCTGCTATGAAACGTGGAGCTGTCTTCCTGGACCGCGATGGAATTATCAACTGGCGCATTGCCGGGGGATATGTGCGCACACCAGCGGAGTTCCATCTCTTGCCCGACATCGTTCCCTTTTTGTCCGGTGTTCACCAGCTGGGACTCCTCACCATCGTCGTCACAAACCAGCAAGGGGTAGCAAAAGGCCTCATGGGTCTGGAAGCCCTAGAAGCCATCCACAAGCACATGCAGCAGGAATTCCTCCGGCTCCTAGGCTTCGGCGTGGATGACATCTTTGTCTGCATCGATCCTGCCGAGACTAACAGTTGGCGTCGCAAGCCACAGCCCGGCATGCTAATAGAAGCCCTGCACAAATGGCATCTTACCCCCGAAGCTTGCTGGATGGTGGGCGATACCGCCGCGGACGTGCTGGCCGGGCACCGCGCCGGAATCCGCACCATCCTTGTTGGGGCAGAATCCGTCCCAGAAGCAGATTTCCACGTGCGAACCCTCGACGATGCGCTCGCCATCATTGTCACTCACCAAAACGCTTCTCTCCCGCCTCCTACTCCACCGACAATCCCCCCAAGCTAAGGGAGTATCCCCCGGACACACTTGCTGGGCTCTGCCAACGGTGCCAATGTCCGCACTGTGAGTATGTCAAACCCAGCAGGGCTACCGCATGGAAGAGGACCGCACCAGCATCTATATCCAGCACCAGCGCTGGGGAATTGCTCACCAGCTCTTTTGGCGAGGAGGTGGCAATGTTGAGCCTCAGCGCAAAATCAGCTGTGACGTCACCATTATCGGAGCCGGACCCGCAGGGTTGGCTAGTGCATGGTTCCTCCAGCAACTCGGCTACGACGTCCTTGTACTAGAAAACGAGCCCACTATCGGCGGTGCTACGCGCACGGAGGCTTGGAATAACGTGCTCCTGCCCTGCGGAGCTACCTACTTTGCTGAACCCCCTGATACCTTTCGGGAACTTCTCAACGCCCTCCAGCTTACCCCTGTACCACTGCCGGATGATGCGCTTTGGCTTTCCGGAACACCGTACCGAAACTTCTGGCATGACAGTGTGCTCAGTGAGCTTCCTATACCTGAGGTGGAGCGCGCTGCCTTCCGCCGCTTCCGTACCGATATTGAATCCTTGCCCCCCTTTCCCTTCCCATTACCCGATGTTCTCCCTGACCCTTGGCGAGCACTTGCTGCACAACCGGCAGAAGCCGTGGTCAACACCTACACCTCCCCCACGCTCCGTTCCCTTCTGAATGCATACGCCCGCTCCGTTTTAGGCGCCCCGCTGAAAGATATCAGCGCTGCATGCCTATATGACTTCTACAGAGCCGAGCTGGCTTGGCAATTTCTCCGCCCCCGATACTCACTGCGCGGAGGATTAGCCAGCCTGTGTCAGCGACTTGCTGAGCATATCGGCTCCGAACGCATCCTTCTCCAATGCCTTGCCTTCCGCATTGAACACGTGAGCAACACTTGCGTCCGTACACTGGGTATCACCGCCCGAGGAGAAAGCATTGCCATTGAGTCGGGTGCCGCCGTCTTTGCCGGACCAAAGCTCATTGCCAAGCATCTCATCCCTGAACTTCCCCCCGCCCAGCAACAGGCAATACTTCGGCTCCAGTACATCCCTTATCTGACCGTGCACTTGGTAACCCCGTTTCGCCTTGTCCCGGAAGACACCTTTGGCCTCTGGCTCCCCGAAGCTCAGCTTGTCACCGACATTGCAGACACAACCCCTCTGCACCCCCAACCAGTAGAAGGTTTCCTCTCCTGCCTCTATGTCCCCCTTTCTCGATGGCAACGGAAACTGCTGCTCGAAGAAGAAAGCATCCGCTCCCTTGCAACTGCCGCTGTTCGGGAGGTACTCCAGCTGTTGGCACCGGAGTGGGCCTCCAACATCAGCGAACTGGCATGCTTTGCTTGGGGACATGCCCTCATTATCCCTACCCCTATCGCGCTTCTTGGCGCCGCCCAACAAGCACGCCGCCCTGTTGGACACATTGTATTTGCCAATACAGATAACGAAGCCTCCCCTGCTATTGAGAACGCCATCGAACAGGCCGCACGCGCTGCCGAAATAGTCCATGCACTGCTGCACTCACACTCAACAGCTCCCCTCGTCCGTCGCCTTATCCAAACATATCCCTTGATGCCCTGTTCCCATGCGCATCCGCTACAGCCAGTGGACAGAACAGTCACAAACAGCCGAACAGCAACTTCAACATCTCTTGCGCCTCTTTAGCTTTCTCCTCCTCCAAGCAAATGCCGACGCCGAGGAAGCCCTCGAACAACTCCGCGAGCTCTGGCAACAGCATGCCGGTTCTGGCACTCTCACAATGGACCAGTTCATAGAGTTCCTCCGTACGCACGGCTACGTCCAACAAGATTCGCACGGACATTTGGAGCCGACAGCAAAAGCCCTGCAATTTCTGCGTATGCAAGCACTTCAGGAAATCTTCCGTACCTTACGCAAATCCGACCTAGGGACTCACGAAACCGTTCACAGCGGCGAAGGCATTGAATGGCTCCCCGAAACCCGCCCCTACACTTTCGGCGACCAACTCAGCCTGATTGACCCTACGGAAACGCTCACAAACGCCCTGCTCCGAACCACAGATCCCTCGGACCTCCAGCTCCATTACGAAGATCTCCGGGTGCATGAAACCGAGCACCTAACCTCGTGTGCCACGGTGCTTTTACTGGATGTTTCGCACTCCATGATCCTCTATGGGGAAGACCGCATCACGCCAGCAAAGCAAGTTGCTCTTGCCTTGGCAGAACTCATCCGCACCCGGTATCCGAAGGACATCCTGGAAGTGGTTATCTTCGGCGACGAAGCCCGGAGAATCAGCATTGCCGACATCCCCTTCGTCACCGTTGGACCCTTTCACACGAACACCCGTGACGGACTCCGGTTAGCACGCACGCTGCTCCGACAATGCCGGAATGCGAACAAGCAGATCTTTATGCTCACCGACGGCAAACCTTCCGCCATTTTTGACGAAGCTGGACGCCTGTACAAAAACGCCTTCGGTCTGGACCCCCGCATCGTGGCAAAAACCCTGGACGAAGCCGTCGCCTGCCGTCGCGATGGTATTGTCATCACTACCTTCATGTTAGCCCGCGACCCCTACCTGGTCAACTTCGTCGAAGAGCTCACACGGGCAAACCGTGGACGTGCCTTTTACTGTGGACTACGTCGCTTAGGGGAAACTGTGCTGGTGGACTACATTCTCAACCGACGGAAGACTTTCCCGATGTAGCCTCTTCCCACCGAGCAAAGGCAACGGCAACCCGCAACAGGGCATAATCCTGTACACCACCCAGTGCGGCAGCAATCTCGCGCAAAGGAACATTGCCCAGCTGGCGAACAGCAATGCGGACAGCTGTGTAGAACCGCTCATCGGGAACCAAGCTGTGCCGAGGAAGCTCTATCCCCCGCTCCAAGCATTCCTGAACGAAACGAGCAACCGTGGTAACAGGAAGCCCCGTCTGCGCACTGATACTGTACAAATCTGCTCCCTGCCGTGCCAGCTCCTGCACACGCTGACGTTGGACATCAGACTGGGACACTCGCTTCCCCCAAGGCCTTACGGATGTTGAGAATTGCCTGCCCTTCATCGCCACCGGCAGCGATGCACTGCCGGATACGCAGCTACTGCAACGTCCGCATGCTTCTCCTGAACCACCCGGATCGTGGAAGAAACGCAAGAGAAAGAGGCGCTTACATTCCGACGTCGTCGCATACGCCATCACTTGCTGAAACTGTCTCCATGCCCGGCGCCGCCGTTCTTCCAGCACCGTCGGAGATAGCGGGGGAAGCTCCGGCAGAGGCTGCTGTATCCACATTCCATTCCGCAGGGAGAACGCCTCACACTCCACTAAGCGTGCATAGAGCAACGCCCGAAGCCCTCGTTCAAATTCCTCAGCACTGAGTCCATACCGCTTTCCCACCTCAGCAACGGAAAGGGTAACCGCCCGATGGTATCCCTCTCCTCCAACGCATCGCAGGAGGAGTTCGGCAACCTGGCGCCGCTCCGGTACGGTGCTGCGCATCCAATATTCTATCAACTCCTGCCGTGTCGCCCTCAGGCGCAGTGTGACTTCCCCATCAGGGGCCATTGACTGTAGGATTCCGGAATACTCCAACAACCGCAGAAGCGACTCAACCGTCGCCTCCGATATCCGGAGCCGGTTCGCAATCTCCACCGCTGTCAGAGGCAGAATGGACTCCTTCCCAACCAAAGTCCGGAAAGCCCGGTAGAAGTGCACCACGGTTTCCCAATCGGGATGACTGGAAGCAATAAGCTGGTGCTGGACAGAACAGTCTCGGGGATCGTACAACAAGAAACACTCTGCCGCTTCTCCATCACGTCCGGCACGTCCTGCCTCTTGATAGTATGCCTCCAACGTCAAAGGCGGATCATAGTGAATAACGGCACGGATGTCCGGTTTGTCAATACCCAAACCAAAGGCCGATGTCGCCACCAGCAAGGGAATGCGTCCTTGTACGAATGCCTCCTGTACGTGCTGCCGTTCGCTTGCAGGCAATCCTGCATGGTAGGCAGCTGTAGAGAATCCATTCCGACGAAGTAAATCGGCAATGAACTCTACTCTGCGTCGCGAGGCGGCGTAGACAAGAACAGATTGCCCCTCGTGCTGACGGCACAATGCCAAAAGTCGTTCTCGCTTCCCCCGCCCTTGCTCCACACGCCAGATGAGATTGGGGCGGTCAAAACCAGTTACAAACACTTGCGGATTCCGCAAGCCAAGATGGGCAATGATATCGCGTTGCACCTCTGGTGTCGCTGTCGCCGTCAGCGCCAACACCGGTGGATTCCCTATCCGCCGGAGAGCAGAGGCAATCTGCAAGTATGCTGGACGAAAGTCATATCCCCACTCCGAAATGCAATGTGCCTCATCCACAGCCACAAACGACAATCGGCATGCACGGAGACGTTGGAGAAAGCTTTCCTGCCGTAATCGCTCAGGAGCAACGTAGAGGAGCTTGTAAGTACCACGAACACACTCCTCCAACCGTTGCGCCACCACGGCCGGCTCTAATCCACCATGCAGACATGTGGCTGGAATACGGCGCCGCTGGAGAGCACGAACCTGATCCTCCATCAACGCAATCAAGGGAGAAATCACCACAGCCATCCCGGGTAGCAGAATTGCCGGTAGCTGATAGCACAACGACTTACCGCTACCAGTCGGCAGGATTGCCACCACATCTTCCCCGGCAAGAACTCCTCTGATGATGTCACGCTGCCCTGCTCGGAAGTCGGAAAAGCCAAATACCGTCTGCAGCACCTCATAGATCTGCTCCTCCGAGGGCAATCCCCGTATTGGCTCACCCATGACCTCCTCCACCTACACGTGCGCTGGAGACGTCCGCCCCAGTAGACTCAGTGTAACGCTACCAACCCCGTATCTTTGTGAACGGGACTGGACCCCAAGAAAGCCGCAAATGACAACAAAAGGCATCATCTTAGCCGGAGGCAGTGGCACGCGACTGTACCCGATGACCGCTGTGCTGAGCAAACAATTGCAGCCAATCTACGACAAGCCCATGATCTACTACCCGCTGGCAACCCTAATGCTAACGGGCATTCGGGAAATCCTGCTCATCTCCACCCCGCGTGACCTGCCCGCCTTCCAACACCTCCTCGGTGATGGCTCGCAGTGGGGGATCTCCCTCCAATACGCTATTCAACCCGAACCCCGTGGAATCGCCGAAGCATTTCTCTACGGACGCGAATTCATCGGGCAGAACCAAGTCTGCCTCATTCTGGGGGACAACCTCTTTTACGGGAAACTGGACTTCCTGCGGCAGGCTCTGCGGACGAATACAGGAGGAACAATCTTCGGCTATCCCGTTAACGATCCCCAGCGGTATGGCGTCGTTGAATTAGCAGCCGATGGGACTATCGTGAGCATTGAGGAAAAGCCAGCCCACCCTCGTTCACCCTACGCTATTCCCGGCCTGTACATCTACACTGCCGATGTCGTGGAGATCGCCCAAACACTCTCCCCAAGTCCCCGCGGAGAGCTGGAGATTGTGGACATTCACCGGGCATACTTAGCCCAAGGACGACTCCAAGTCCGCCTTCTCGGTCGGGGCATCGCCTGGCTGGATACCGGCACACCAGAAGCCCTGGTCGAAGCCAGCATCTTCATCCATGCCATCGAAAAGCGGCAGGGGACAAAGATTGCCTGCCTGGAAGAAATCGCACTTCACCAGGGCTACATTACGCTGGAGGAGTTCTACCAGAGTGTGGAACGCCTCCCGGCAAGCCCGTACAAAAGTTACTGTCTACGAGTCGGTGCCGAATACGAACAGCTTCTGCTGGCTTCGTCCCGCTAATTACCAGCGCCGTCCACCCCGATGGGGAGCTCCCCGTCCGCTGCGGGGCTGTTCAGCACGCTGCCGTGCCGGGTTGACTACCAACGTGCGTCCTTCAATCTCGCTGCCGTTTAGAGCTTCAATTGCCCGACGGGCTTCCTCTTCATTAGGCATCTCCACAAAGCCGAAGCCGCGAGACCGCCCCGTGAATCGATCCGTAATCACAGTCGCTCGATCCACGACACCGTACTCCTCAAACCACGACCGCAATTGCTGTTCGTCTACGGAGTACGGCAGGTTTCCAACGTAGATGTTCATGACCTGTCCTTCCTCGCAGAGCCCCGTTCCCTGCCCTCGCAACACCCAAACCACCTGCGACGACAGACCTCCACTGCCGGCTCCGCTCTCTTAGCAGTAAGGCATTACAAATATACGGCAAAGCCGCACAACTACTACCCTAACCCAAGTAGCCATGACCGTCCGCTCCCCTTCCCTTGAAAACCAATACCGGCCCACTGAGGGGAGCAAACCTATTCGTCTATAACACCGTTCGGTACCTTGTGAAAGGATGCCCCGGTACGTCAACATTGCTCTCCCTTTGCCGACGGGGAAACTGTTCAGCTACCATGTACCCGACGAAGCGGAAGGTCCACTGGTAGGTGTCCGAGCTGTCGTCCCCTTTGGTCGACGGGAGCTGACGGGCGTCATCGTCGAAGAGCTTGCACTTCCACCCCATACTCCTACCAAACCGGTTTTGGAACTTTTAGACGAAAGCCCGATCTTTTCCGAAAAGTTGCTCCACTTCACCCGATGGGTTTCCGAGTATTACTTCTGTTCATGGGGCGAGGTCCTGAAGGCAGCTCTGCCACCTGGTATGGTGCCCCGGCGCGGGATAACTATACGACTCCTGCGCGCACCGACACCGGAAGAAATGTCTGCCCTGGAACGCCGTGCTCCTAAGCGTGCAGCACTGCTCCAACTCCTCCAACAGCATACCTCTCCTGTCAGCTTGGGATATCTCATACGCTACTTGCACACCGAAAGCCTCTCTCCTCAGCTCCAAGCATTGGAACAACAAGGCTTCATTGCTGTAGAATCCCAGCCGATTGATACACCGCGCTTGCGCCGAGCCAAAGCTTTGGAAATAAACCCAGAGCTCCGCACAGACGCCGACCGCCTCCGCACGGTCCTTGAAGAGCTCCAAGCTCGCTCCCCTGTCCAAGCCCGTCTTCTGAGCGTCGTCTATACCTTCGCTCTCCAACACGCAGCTCCAATGCCGTTACGCGACGCTCTCCGTCAGAGCCAAGCCTCCTCCACCACCGTCCGCAACCTTATCCGCCAAGGCTATATTCGGGAAACAACTGTAGAACTCCCTTCCTCCGACGAACCTGGGCCTTCGCTGGCAGAGCGCAATGAGTTAGAACTCCCATTGACACGGGAACAGGAACATGCCGTGCGCCGCATCACCGAAGCACTGGATGCTAACGTCCCGAAGGTCTTCCTCCTGCGCGGCGTGACAGGGAGCGGCAAAACGCTGGTGTACATGCACGCTATCCAACATGCCCTTCGCCAGCAGAAGGGAGTCCTTGTGCTGGTACCAGAAATCGCCCTGACTCCACAATTGATTGACCGTTTCCGAACGGCCTTCCCCGAACGGATCACGGCGCTCCACAGCCGCATGAGCCCCAGCGAACGCTTCCACGCCTGGAGAACAATCCAGCGAGGGCTTTCCCCCATCGTGCTCGGTCCCCGTTCCGCAGTGTTCGCCCCGATTCCTCGACTCGGACTCATCATCGTGGACGAAGAGCACGAGCCTTCGTATAAGCAGGATAACCCTGCCCCGCGGTACCACGCTCGTGACTGCGCCGTCATGCGCGCTCACATGGAGGGAGCCGTGGTTCTGCTGGGTTCGGCAACCCCTTCGCTGGAAAGTATGTTCAATGCCCAAGTGGGCAAATACCACTTGCTGGAGCTCAAACAAAGAGCCGATGGAGCCCGCTTACCCACCGTCCGCATCGTCGATCTGCGACAGCAGCGCCACGCCCACCAAATGCGGGGCAACTTCTCCCTGGAACTACTCCACGCTACCGCCGAGCGAGTGCGGGCACAGCAAGGGGTCATCCTCTTCCATAACCGACGTGGCTTCGCCCGCTGGCTCCAATGCCCTGACTGTGGGTATATCCCCATGTGCGCTCATTGCAGCGTTTCCCTGACTTACCACAAAGTGCCGAAACTGCTTCGTTGCCATTACTGCGGCTACGCCATCCCTGTACCCGAAGAATGCCCTCAGTGTGGCAGCCCCACATTGGAGGAGATCGGCTCCGGAACGCAACGCATTGAAGAAGAGCTGGCGCGCCTTCTCCAGCCTACAATACCTGGATTGCGGATCGAACGGATGGATACCGATACCACCGCTCGCCGTGGTGCTCACCGCCATATCCTCAGCCGTTTCTCCCGTCGGGAAACACACATCCTGGTCGGTACCCAAATGGTCGCAAAGGGCCTGGATTTATCCCACGTCACTCTCGTAGGAGTTATCAACGCCGACCTACAGCTCTTCCTGCCAGACTTCCGCGCCTCTGAACGTGCCTTCCAGCTCTTGACCCAAGTTGCCGGACGCGCCGGACGCCGCAGCGACGCTCCTGGAGAAGTCATCGTACAGACGGCCCATCCCGATCATCCTGCTATTGTCGCAGTCCAGACCGGCAACGAAGAACTGTTCTACCACGATGAGCTCCAACACCGTAAAGCCGCCCTCTATCCCCCCTTCACACGCTTCGTCGTTGCTGAATTCTCCGGCGTGGACGAGGAGAAAGTGCACCAACACGCCCACCATTTTGCCAGTTGCGTACCGGTCCACCCCGCTGTGCTCAAAATCGGCCCCGCTATCCCCACCATTGTCCGCATCCGGAATCGATACCGACGGGTGGTCATTTTGAAAAACATCAAGCACCTCGATCCTGCAGCTCACCACCTCCGCACAGTGCTGCGCACCGCCTACTCTATATACCAGCGCAAATACGCTGTCAGCAGCGTGCGCCTTACCATTGACGTGGATGCGCACGGGATGCTCTGATTCCTCCCGCCGTTCCCTAAGCTCTAGACACGGTGTAACTTTGCATCCCACCGGGAGTTCTCACGCTATGGAAGCCCTACTGCAAACGCTCAACCCCGCCCAACGCCAAGCGGTAACGCATGGGGATGGACCCCTCCTTATCGTTGCTGGCGCCGGCAGTGGCAAAACTCGCGTACTGACATACCGCATCGCCTACCTACTCTGGAAAGGCATACCAGCCGATACGATCATGGCGGTCACCTTCACCAATAAAGCTGCCGATGAAATGCGGCAGCGCATTCAGGACCTTGTCGGAGCAGTCCACGGCAATCGCCTCTGGATGGGGACCTTCCATAGCATTTGCGCCCGCATCCTCCGGGCGGAAGCAACCCGCTTGGGCTATACAGCCGATTACACCATCTACGACACGGATGATTCCACCGGACTCCTCCGCCTCCTCCTGCGCCAGATGGGCATTGGAAACCACGTATTGGAACCCACTGCCGCCCGCCATGCTATTTCCCAGCTGAAAAACCGCATGATCTCCTGGCAGGAAGCCGCCGCTACAGCTACAACTCCGCGAGAACGCCTCCTTGCCCAGCTCTACGCCGAATATGACCGCCAGCTCCATGCCAACAATGCCATGGACTTCGATGACCTCCTGCTCAATACCATCCGCCTCTTTCAGGCCTACCCCGCCGTGCTGGAAGGCTACCAGGAGCGATTCCGTTACATCTTCGTGGATGAATACCAAGACACAAACCGAGCACAGTACCTTATCCTCCATCTCCTCAGCCAGCGCCATCGCAATATCTGCGTCGTCGGCGATGATGCCCAAAGCATCTACCGTTGGCGTGGTGCCGATATCCGCAACATCTTAGACTTTGAGCGAGACTACCCCGACTCCACGCTCATCCGCCTGGAGCAGAACTACCGCTCAACTCAGCGTATTCTGGCATTAGCCGACGCTCTAATCCAACACAACCGCAACCGAATCCCCAAGCGTCTCTGGACGCAAAATCCCGAGGGCGAACCCGCCACCCTCCTCATCTGCGCTGATGAGCGTGATGAAGCCATGCACGTCGTTCAGCACATCCTGCAGGAACATCAGCGGGGCTATCGTTACGGAGACATCGCTGTCCTTTACCGCACGAATGCCCAATCTCAAGCCCTGGAAGAAGCATGTCGGCACGCCGGCATACCGTATGTGCTGGTAGGGAGCATTTCCTTCTACCAGCGCAAGGAAATCAAAGATGCACTGGCCTACCTCCGCCTCCTTCTGAATCCCGCCGATAGCCTCAGCTGGCTCCGGATCCTCAACGTTCCCCCTCGGGGAATTGGAGCAGCAACGATTGAGCATCTCCGCACTGCCGCACAGCAATGGCAGTGCAGCTTCGGAGAAGCCCTCCAGCGCTGCACCGAAATCCCGCAAATCCGCCGCGGCGCTCAAGAAGTACTCCAGAATCTCTTCGCTCTCGTCCAGCGCTTCCGCAATGCCCTCCCGACCCAACCGCTGGACGTCGCCGTATTGGAGTACCTGGAAGCCACCGGACTGCTTGCCTACTACCGCAATGCCGACGAAGAAGAACGGTACCAGAACTTAGAACGCTTCGTGGCAACCTTCGCTGAGTATGCGGAAGAGAGCCCTTCACCCAGCCTCCAGGAGTATCTCCAACGCATCGCCCTGCTCAGCGAGATAGACCAAGCACCGGACACTACGGATGCTGTTGCCTTAATGACTCTGCACGCGGCAAAAGGGCTGGAATTCCCAGTGGTCTTCATTACCGGCATAGAACACGGACTGCTGCCGATTGCTCGTTCTCTGCCCGTGCCAGAAGAGGTCGAGGAAGAACGCCGTCTGCTCTACGTCGGGATTACCCGTGCTCAGCACAAGCTTTACCTCAGCTACGCCCAATACCGCCGCCGCTGGGGCGAACGGCTTCCCACTCAACCTTCTCTCTTCCTCTCCGAGCTCCCGGCAGAGCACATCTGCGTCGAATACAGCCCACAGGCGCTTCCCCGGCCTTTACCATTCTCTCGTCCAAGCGCCACCGAAAGCCCGTCGGCAGGGATTCCGTTACGCCCCGGGGCGCGAGTCCGTCATCCCGTCTTCGGCACCGGGATTGTGGAGTCTCTTTCTGGCAATGGCCATGATGCACGTGCCCTCGTTTGCTTTCCCCATGTCGGACGCAAACTCTTGCTCCTCCGCTATGCCCGACTTCAAGTACTGGAGTAGCATGCTCTCGCTGAGGTTCACTCCATTGGGCTCCGTATCCCCACAGCTTCCTAAGGAGCCTGGAGCGCCGATCAAGCATGGAGCTGAAAGGAAGACCAGCCCCTGTAGAGGTCTGCACCGCCGTAGCTTCATAGCCCGCTGTCTTCTGCCGATGTACGGTTATGGCATTGCCCTCCTTTGGGGCTGCCGTTCTTCCCTGCCCCCAGCTTACGTATCATGCCCTTCGCCGGAGCCCCCCTCGTGCATAGCATTTCCATGGCAGGGTGCAGCAAAAGACACCACCCCCCGCTCCGACAAGCCTTACTGGAAGATAGCCCCAGTTGAGGGGCTCTGTGAACCCGGAATTGATGAAATCGCTCTCTTTCGCCTGCCGGACGGAACCGCATGGGTAACACTGCAGCAAGGGGATCGCCAATGGATTGCCTCTGCCATGCTGGCAACCCCGACACGTGCTCACCTCCAAACAGCGTGGAATACGGGGGAATTCTCTCGCTTTGGCTTCCCGACTGGATCGCCCAACCTTTTGTTTCTTGCCGGGCAACCCGCCGACACTCCTGACGTCTACCTTGCCTCCGCACAATTGCGTGGCTCGGAGCTCCGAGGAGTTTCTACCCTCTCATGGAACATCCCGAAATCGCAATGGATATCACAGCCGACGCTCTCACCCGACGGCTCTGTCCTTGTCTTCGCAGCAGATTTTCCTGATAGCTACGGCGGAACCGACCTCTACTTTGCCGTCCGCCTGCCCAACGGAGCATGGAAAGGTCCATACAACTGTGGTCCACAGATAAACTCCGCTTGCCACGAATTGACCCCTGCCTTCAGTCCCGATGGGCGTTGGCTCCTTTTTGCCTCCAACGGTCATACGAACGTCGGCGGCTACGACCTCTTCGCCTCCCCTGTTCACCCTGCCTTCTGGCAATGGATTCGCCAAGGGATGCCAGCATTGCCTTCGGATGTCTCACTCCCACAGCCATGGTTCGGGGAAGCGGAAAACCTGGGAATTCCCTTCAATAGCCCCAATGACGAGCTCTCTCCCCTGGCATTAGGGGCGCCTGACTCCCTTCTGTACTGGAGCTCCAATCGGCGAGGAGATTTTGACCTCTACTTCGCTCAACGCTTTGAGCCGCTCGCTACCCCACTCTCCCCAGCTCCACCGCGGACAATAGAACTTCAGGGACAGGTTCGTGAGCAGGAAACTCAACGCCCCTTGCCCGGAGCTGAAGTGCGCGCCCATCCCCTGGCTGACCCGGCTCCAATTGCAAGGACTACAACGGACAGCACCGGGAGTTATCGCCTGCGCGTCCCTGCCAACACAGAACTGGAGCTCATTGCCCAGGCAGGGGAGGTCTTCTTTGAAATACGTCGTATCCGCACTGGCTCCGCCGATACTGCTTTGCCACCGCTGGAACTCCCAGCCCGATTCTTCCTCCGGCTCAACTTCCCCTTTGACCGCTACGATCAGCCGTACCCATTCGTGCTGGATACCAACGGCATGGAATCCCCCCTCCACTGGCAACAAGCCCTGGACTTACTGGCAGAGAACATACTCCGCTACCGCGATCAACTCCAACAACTCCTCCTGGTCGGACACACAGACGATATCGGCTCTGCTGAGTACAACCGCTGGCTAGGCAGGAAACGGGTAGAGTTTGTCATCAACGAGCTTATTCGCCGCGGTGTTCCCCGAGAACTCCTGCGAGGGGAATCAGCAGGACAATCGCAACTTCTTCCCCGCGCCAGCAATGAGTCCCCCGAACAATGGCGCAAACGCTGCCGCCGTGTTGAACTGACGAAGGTACTACGAACTCCATGACCCTTGCCCGCTCTCCGTCCGCCCGCCGATGGTTTCCCCCGCTGCTCTTGGTAGGACTCCTGTGGATAGGAGGTTGTGCTTACGTTACCTTCCGCGTCGTCCGCGGACTGCCTTCCCTAGAACAGCTGGAGAACCCTCCTAACGAATTGGCCACCCGCGTCCTCAGCGCCGATGGAGAGCTCATTGGGCAATTCTTTACCAAACGCCGTGCTTACTTGCCCTTCGATAGCATTCCTCCAGCCTTTCTCCACGCTATCATCGCCGCTGAAGACCGTGCCTTCTACCGACACTGGGGCATCCACCTGGCGCGCATCTTCAAAGCCTTCATCAAGAACGTACTCGCCGGCGATCTGACCCGAGAAGGTGCCTCCACAATTACGCAGCAACTGGCGCGCAACCTCTACTTCGGACGCGAAGTCACCCTCTGGCGCAAGCTCCGTGAAGCTATCACCGCCATTCAACTGGAGCGAACCTATAGCAAGCGTGAAATTTTGGAGATGTACACCAACACGGTCTACTTCGGCCGCGGTGCTTACGGATTAGCCGTTGCCTCCCAGGTCTACTTTGACAAATCGCCTTCTGAGCTTACATTGGCCGAGTGCGCTTATCTGGTAGCTCTGCTGAAGGCCCCGGAACTGTACGATGCTCGCCAATTTCCCGAGCGCGCCCTCCAACGGCGCAACCTTGTACTCCGCCTTATGTGGGAAAATGGCTTCATCAGCGAAGCCCAGGCTCGCATGGCGATGCGGGAGCCCATCCGTCTTGCTGAAGAGTCAACTTTACGAACGAACCTGGAGATAGCACCGCACTTTCTGGAAATGGTCCGCCAAGCTGTCAGCCAAGACTGGCGTCTGCGGGGATATGACCTTTACCGAGATGGGTTGACCATCTACACCACCCTCAACGCCCGCCTCCAGCGGTATGCCTTCGCCGCCGTCCGCGAACACCTTGCAGAGTACCAACGCCTCTTTGACCGACTTTGGAAATGGACACCCACTGTGAGCTCACAGCTTCTTGAGCAAGCCATTCGACGCGATCCACGCTACCTGTCCGCCCCACCGGAAGAACGCGAGCGCATTGCCCAGCAACTTCGCCGCGACCGCCGCTTCGTCGACTCTGTCCGCTACGCCGCCACTCGCATCCAAGTCGGCTTCGTTGCCCTTGACCTCTCCACAGGCGATATCGTGGCATTAGTAGGAGCTGCCCCTGGAATTCCCGGAGCCCCATATCCAGTGCGCTCCTTTCTCAACCACGTTACGCAAATTCGCCGACAGCCAGGGTCAGCATTTAAGCCATTCGTATACGCTGCCGCACTCCGGCATGGACTCTCCCCTGATTCCGTCCTGCCCAGCGGCCCCTTCCGCTACACCCTGGCCGATGGCTCCCTCTGGCAACCCAAGGGCTCAGGCGAACAGTTCGGGGAAATGGTCTCCCTACGGACAGCCTTGAAGTATTCCATCAACTCCGTTGCTGCCCGCTTGATTATTCAATACACGACCCCTCGGGAAGTTGCTGACTTAGCCCAGCGAATGGGTATCACAACGCCCTTGCGCCCTGTCCCTGCCCTGGCACTGGGAGCTTCCGAGGTCAGCCCATTAGAGCTGACGAATGCCTACGCCACAATTGCTCGCCAGGGGATCCGCATAGAGCCGCGCTTTCTCCTCCGCGTAGAGGACCGCCACGGAAACATCATCGTGGATGAGACAGCTACTCGCTCCGTCTCCGACGCACTCCCTGCGACCGTGGCTCAGCAACTGACCGCCATGCTGATTTCCGTGGTCGACGGCGGCACCGGCAGCGCTATCCGCCGTTGGTATACCGGCCCCGCCGCTGGCAAAACAGGTACTACGAACGACTTCGCTGATGCCTGGTTTATTGGCTTCACCCCTGACTTGGTCGCCGGTGTTTGGGTCGGCTTCGATGACCGCCGCATCACTTTTACCGACTGGTACGGACAAGGAGGACGCGCCGCTGCCCCAATCTGGGGACGCTTCATGGCGAAAGTTTACACCGACACAACTCGCCTTTACCGCCACCGTAGCTTCACTCTCCCCGATACCCTGCAACGCCCCCCCGATACCCTGCGCCCCGAATTGCTCCTGAATCCACCTCCCGATTTCCTTCCCTCACCCCCACCGCCCCCATAGAGGCTCAATACTCAATTTGCGTGTGCAGCGCAATCTCCTCCAAAATGCTGCTAACCCGCAAGCACTCCGCTAAACTCCCTTCATACACCGCTGCTTTCCCGCGAGTGTGTACCTCCCATGTCAAGGCTTCTGCTCGCTCCCGCCCACAGCCTGTCGCCTTCATCAACTGCACGATAACCTCCTCAAAGGTGTGCCAATCATCGTTGTACAAAATCACCTTTGCCGGAATGTCGACTCCGGTAATATCCTGTTCCAAAACTTCAGACTCCTCCTGCGGTCGGGTAAGTGCACCAACGACCATGGGACAATCAAGAAACGTGGGGAACAAACCGCTCATGACTGTTACAAAATTAGCCAACCCCGTATTTTCGTGCTGCCAAATCAGACCAAAGTAGTCCTCTTTTGGAGAGCCTAATGATGATACAAGACTTCCTGCAAGCCTTGGACACCGTCATTACAGAGCGCCACATGCTGCATCATCCCTTCTACCAGCTTTGGAACGAAGGGGCACTGACACTTCCTATCTTGCGGGAATATGCCAAAGAGTACCACTTGCATGTCTATACCTTTCCGACTTTTGTCAGTGCCACGCATGCTCGCTGCCATGACCTTGCCATTCGGCAGATGCTGCTGGAAAATCTTTTTGAAGAAGAGCATGGTCCGGACAACCATCCGGAGCTGTGGGTGCGCTTTGCTGAGGCCCTGGGCGTGGAGCGGGGAGAGTTATTCCAGCATCAGTACCTACCCCAGACTCGCATTGCCGTGGAACTCCTGAAGGAGCTTGCTTTCCGTCCTCATCCTGCCGAGGGACTTGCCGCTCTTTACGCCTACGAATCCCAGGTTCCTGAAGTCGCTGCGGTCAAGCTCGAAGGTCTCCGCCGGTACTACGGTATCACTGATGAGCGAGCCCTGGCATTTTTCACTGTCCATCTCCATGCGGATGAAATCCATCGCGCCGTGCTCCGGGAGGCCTTAGCCCAGGTGTGTGCGACACCACAAGAGCAGGAACGCGCCTTGGAAGCTGCCCGTGAAGCCGCTGACGCTTTGAACCTCTTGCTGGACGGTGTCTATCAAACATACTGTCTGACCCCCCAACTGCTGCGCAACTGATGGATGAGCTTGCACCGGAGGTGGAACAGGCACTTCGTTCTGCTCTGCCACAGGGGTGCGTCCACACTGACGAGATTACACGGATAGCCTTCGCCTCGGATGCAAGCCTATACTGGTATATACCCCGGGCTGTCGTCTTCCCCTGTAGCATTGCTGATATCCAGCAGCTCTTCGCCTGGAGCCGAACCCACAAGATTCCCTTGACCTTTCGTGCCGCCGGTACGAGCCTGTCTGGACAAGCTGTGACCGAAGGAGTCTTAGTAGAAGTCCGCCGCCACTGGCAACGGTGGGAAATTTTGGACGGGGGACGCCGTGTGCGGGTACAAGCAGGAGTACGAGCAGGGCTGATAAACGAACGATTACGCCCCTACTGGCGCCGCCTGGGACCTGACCCCGCTTCGGTAGAGGTCTGCACTGTCGGAGGCATTGTTGCCAATAACGCCAGCGGGATGTGTTGCGGCACACGGGATACAGCATATCGCACCCTGGAATCCCTCGTCGTCGTCCTACCCAACGGACTTGTCTTCGATACCGGAGCAGCTGAGGCAGATTGCCTCCTCTGGGAAAAGGCGCCCGCCATTGCTGAAGGACTCCTCCGTATCCGCCACCATATCCTGAACTCCCCCGGACTCCGGGAACGCATCCGCCGCAAGTACCAGCTGAAGAACACGGTCGGCTATAGCTTGAATGCCTTCATTGACTACGACAGCCCGACGCATATTCTGGCCCACCTTATGGTCGGCTCAGAAGGTACGCTCGGCTTCTTGGCTGAAATCGTGCTCCGAACTGTACCGGACCCACCTCTCCGACTAACGGGCTTTGCTCTTTTCCCAACCCCGGAGGAAGCCTGCAGCTGTGTGCCCGCTCTACGGGAACTCGGTGCCGACGCTGTAGAACTGCTGGACGCTGCCTCCCTACGGGCCCTTGCCGGACGCCCCGGGGTCCCGATCAGCGCAGAACACTGCACACCGACATCTACAGCCTTGCTCTTTGAGTACCAACGCTTCACCTGGAGCGAACTGGAAGAATGCCAACAGCAGACCGCTGCACGTCTATCCTCAGCATCCCTCCTTGCACCTGTGTTCTTCAGCTCCGATGGGGCCCCTCATCTGTGGGCAGCCCGGCGCAGCCTGTATCCGACCGTCGCCGCCCGACGCCCACCGGGGACAACCCCCATTAGCGAAGACATCGCCGTCCCGCTGGAAGCCCTCCCCGATACAATCCACCAGCTCCGCCGCCTCTTCCTCCAGTATGGGTACCCGGATGCCGTCATCTTCGGACACGCCAAAGATGGAAACCTCCACTTCGTACTGCCCCAACCTTTAACTACTGCGCAGGATACCGAACGCTACGCCGCACTCATGGAGGAAGTTGTGTCCCTGGTCCTCCGTTATGGCGGCTCCCTCAAGGCAGAGCACGGAACCGGACGGAACATGGCTCCTTTCGTCCGCGCAGAGTGGGGCGAAGAGGCATACGAACTCATGTGGTTCCTCAAACGCTTGATTGACCCCGACGGCATTCTCAACCCCGATGTCATCCTTAGCCGCCGGGAACGGCTCCACTTGCAGCATCTCAAGCCCCTCCCAATTACCCATTCCGAATTGGACCGCTGCATGGAATGCGGCTTCTGCGAACCGGTCTGCCCAAGCCGAGATCTAACCCTGACTCCCCGGCAACGGATTGTTCTGCTCCGTCATTGCGACAAGACTTCCCACCGCTTATGGCAGTATGCCCTCATGGATACCTGTGCTACCGATGGGCTCTGCCAACTCCAATGCCCCGTGGGCATTAACACAGGGGATATCATCCGCGCACTCCGGCAGCAACAGCACTCCTCCCTTTCCCACCGATTGGCAAGTGGGCTGGCGCGGCACTTCGGCGCTGTTGATACCCTCCTGCGCACCCTCCTCCACAGCGGACACGCCGTCTCCCGCCTCCTGGGTTCCCATCGCCTGCATCGGCTGACTACCTACCTCCATCGCTGGAGCAGAGGCACCTTGCCGCACTGGAGCCCATCCCTCCGACATCCCCTTCCCCGACAGCGGACAACGCTGCCTCTAAAGCCAGGCTCCGCCCTCCTCTTCGTAAGCTGTCCTGCTCGCTGGTCGGGGGCACCGGAAACGTTGGTCTTGCCCTCCCTTGCCCACCACTGTGGGGAAGAACTTGCCCTCTTCCCTGACTCACACCGATTCTGCTGCGGTCTACTCTTTGCTTCCAAGGGATTCCACCCGGCTGCCATAAATGCCCTGCGACAGCTCCAGGCAGAGATAACTCGCCTCCAACCGCGGATGGTCGTCGTAGAAGGCAGTTCCTGTGCCTATTGGCTCAAAAGGCATGGGACCTCGGAGCCGGCAATGCTGATGGACAGTACCGAGTACATAAGCCACCTCCTTGACCATCGCCCCATCGCACGTCGGCGCAACTGCATTGCTCTGCACATCCCATGCTCAGCTCGCCTGATGGGCATCCAAGAGCACATGCTCCGAGTAGCCCACGCCTGCGCCGAACACGTCCTTACTCCGCCACTGCCCGCCTGTTGCGGTGCTGCAGGCGATTTATGGCTCACCCATCCAGAGCTTGCCTCCAGAGCAATCCAGAGTCTACAACACTACTGGTACAACGATAGCACCCCAACCGAAGGGTACAGCAGCAATCCACCCTGTGAAATGGCCTTGGAAAGCCTCACCCACTTTCCGTGGAGGCCGCTGACGGCCCTCTTTGTCTGGGCGACTGCACCGCCGGCACCACAAAGCCCGAAGGTATAACCCGGTGAAGCAAGTGCTCCACTGCTTCAACGATAGCCCCTGGCGGCATAAACGAAATCCCTTCCAAGGCCGGACTGACCGCCAGCACGAAAGGAACTCCGAACGGATACCATTCCATCACCTTGATAAGCTCACTGTAAAGTCCCACAACGGGTTTGCCCAACGCCGCAGCAATATGCACAATTGCCGTATCTGGTGTCAGTATCCACGATGCTCCCGCAAGAAGGGCAATGATCTCCGGCAGACTTCCCCGAAACAGACGACACCGCGGGTGCCTCAGCCAGTCAACAAGGCTCTCTGCCCATCTCCGGTGCTTCGGTGAAGCAATGACGAGAAGCTCTACCTCTGGTAATCGCTCAAGCAGCTCACGGCAGACCAACAGGGCATGGTGAGGCATCCAGGAGCGGTTTGCCGTATACGCCGACAAATTGATGACAACATACGGACGCCCTGGTAATTCTTGCCACCGTTGGGAGATGTCCCCTTCGGCCGAAACCGGAAATTGCCTCGGGGCACATGTGCCAAGTCCCCAGCGGTAGAGCTGTTCGAAAACGCGCTCCCATGCGTGCACGGATATGGGCACATAAGGCTGCGGCTGTTGTTCAACGGGAATCGACGGGACAAGGGTCTGCTGTCCCATCTGCAGAAGAGCTTGCATCCAATGCTGTCGCCAGTGGGACAACTCCAACTGGCGGTGGAACACCTGTCCATAGACCAACGCCCGTTCTCCATGCCGCGGCACAACGTACTCAGCCCCTGGAGCAATCGCCCGTGCCAAAACGGCTGCTTTACTCATGTGGGTAAAGACCAAAGCGAAGACGACATCGTACTCCCCTCGGAGCCGAGCAATAGCTTTGAGCCAGGAGAAATGGGGTGCATGGCGAGGATGCAGAGGGTAGTGAACATCCACGTGGGGGTCTTGGGCAGCCAACATATCGTTACGCGTGGACGTCACCACAGTAATCCGTGCACCAGGCAATCCCCGCCGCAACCACCGCAGGAGTGGGGTTGTCACGACATAATCCCCCACTGCATCATAGCGGAATACCAGCACTGAGCGAACCCGCTCTCCTGGGATAGGCTCTGCGGGGTTAAAGCGTGTCTGAGCACGGAGCAAGCGGAAGAGGAGTCGCCGTGGCGGTGCTACGTCCGTTCCAGGCTGCTGCACCCAGTCAAAAGGCGGTTGGAAATCCGGTAAGCACGCCGGATGAGCCCAAGGCAAGAGGACATAGGCACGCCTGCGATGCTCAAGCTCCCTCAGCTGTTGTGCCGCCCGTCGGGGCTCTTCCACACATTCCCAGGCTACCATCCCGTCACCGACCGCCGGAAATTCCCAACCGAATGTCCATCCCAATTTGGAAGGTGCTGTATCCCGGCTGCGCTGCTCCCTCGTTGAAAACCCCATCGTACCGCATGAAAAAGGCCGCTGTCAAACGCTGACTAATCGTATAGCGCGCCCGCGGCTCCACGGTAATCTGCGTGCTGCCATCCACCCGCAGCCCATCGGGACCTCCGGAACGGAATACATCGTGCGATGACGTTACGTTCCGTCGCACCGAAGCCAGAAGGCTCAATTCCACGTCGTTTTTCAGCTCCGTCCCAATGAGAGGCACCACCAACCCTCGCCGCATATGGTTGACTTGGAGCGAGAACTCATGCGAAACTTGCCGCTGCAGAGAGCGAGCCGCTGCTCCCAATTGGTAGCTATAGCGAACATTGTACCGGAGGACCGCCGTCGCTGGCCCTCGAAAGACCTTTTCGTCAAAATTGACCGTCACTCCGACGAAGGGTTGGAAATTCGCTTCCACCTGCTGTGCGTCAATGACGCGTCCTCGATCTGTCAGCCGGGTGTTCTCCCGATACGTGGAAGTGTACGAATGCTCCAGAGACACCCGCTGTGCACTCACCCTACGGAAGAGCCACCATTTCTCCAGTCCATCCCATCGAAGCATCCAGTTGACTCGGGGCAGAATGAGCGCCAAAGCCCCGGGATACCAGCGGAAACTTTCCACACCTTCACGGAAGGCTTCAGACAACGCCTGTTGTAAGCGGACATTCCGTTCGGTGGTATCAGCAACGCTGCCAAGGATTGCTTGGCGCCGCTGGTCATACAATTCCAACACCCGCTCCGGTGTATTACGGAAGAGCGCCAATACCAGAAGCGGAGGCAGAAACAGCGCCGTACGGCTGTATGAATTTGTGATCACAACATTGGTCGGCGTGGGAACACCGTTGGCATCCGTCCGCAAAGTCCAGTTGCGGTTATATGCGAACTCACTCTTCCACGACAGCGTCAACGTTGCTCCTTCCCAGAGGGGACGCGATGTCCGCATATCCAGAACGCTCCGTTGAGAAAAATTCTCCTGGAGCACTGCGTTGGGCGGGCGACTACCAAGGGTTGTGACAAAGCCCATGAATGGGAATCCCGAACGCCCCACCACGCGAATGCGACCATGCGGGGCGGCCAAAAGTCCCAACTGGTACGCCATCGTCGGACCGTAAATAGGGTCTTCCGGACGAAACAGGGGCGCCCGGAACCAGAAATTCGTCAACCCCGTACCTCCCAGAACCCCAGGGTTTAGCGAACTGTTGTCCTGCTGGAAGTTAATCTGGAAGTTGTCGTAATCGACAAGCGCACTCCGCAGAACCCGCAGTATCCGAGCAACCGTGCTTGGGGTATCTGCTGAGGATACTTTGCCGAACAAGTGTTCAGCAAGCTGCTTGAGGCGGAGTGCCGTATTCCAGCGGAATGAGCTCTGCCACTGCGCCTGCTTGACCACGTCCCGGATTGCTGGATCGGGTTGTCGGGGATCGGTCCAGGAGTACGTCACCGTATAGGAGCCTGTCATATCCACAAAGCGCTGCACTCGCAACAGCTCCGCAATGCGCGGGCGGAAGTTGAACGTGACGTTCTGTCGCACGGAATTGTCTTCACCCAAGTAGAGGGGGCTACCGCCCCGGAAGAGCATCTGGCGAAAGATTTCCCCACCGGTCCGCTGGCGCCCTGTGAGAGGGTCCAGTTCTATCGGAACCAGGGTTGCATTAGAGGTCACGGAATAGTCCACCGTCGGATTGAGCAAGCCTCCCTCGCTGAGACGCCACGTTGCCTGCAGCTGTTTCTGAGCCGTGAATTCGCGCACGACCGGACTGGGAAAGGGTACATCTCGGAGTTGTTCTGTTTGCCGCCCGCGGGTCAGCGTCAGCCCGAATCCGAAAGTGGTTGGCCACGGAGCTAACTGCCATGCAGAGAATTCCTGAATTAGCGGGACTTTTGCTCCCCATCCCAGGGGGCGCAGGGCAATAAGGGGTTGCATCTGCACGGCGTATTGAAGTGTAAGATTCCACCGCCAGCGGAAGCGTTCGGCAATCTGCGGTGAGCGCTCAAATTCCTGGGCGTAGGCGTACCCGATGGTAAACCGGTTGATAATATCCCTGACCCACCAAGTCTTGAAGGGTAAACCGGGACGCAGACCCGTCAATGCCCAGCTATCCTGAACACGGAGCGTCTGACTCCGAAGGCGTATTTCCTCCCCTGCCTTCGCTGCCTCCTGCGGAGATGCTCCCTGCTGCAAGCGCTGTTGCTGGACGACATTGGCGACTTCCTCCACAGGCATGTCGTTTTGCGGGATGAGATGCGGCTTTTCCAGCATCTCTGAGTGTGTGTACGTCAGCGGAATTCGGAGCTCTCGCCAAGAGGCGGGGAAGAATTTTTCCGCCGCTACCGTAACGGTTGCGTTCCAAAGACTCCGGAGAATACGGTCCCCGAAGCGCTCCTCCAGCCGATGGAAGCCCGGCTGGGTTCGCATCGCGTTGATGTTCATGGTGGCAATGTCTGCCAGTTTAAGGTCTACCGCTGCTACCCCTGCCCAGTCCGATCGGGCATCGGGCTCTGTCAACCGAAGCTCATCCACCCACACTGTTGTTGTCAGAAAGTTTGGGAAGCGCTCGGCAGGGTTGGCAATTCCAAGACCGATGAACTGTACTTGTGTCAAGCTGGGATTCCCCCGAATTCGCACGCGCCCCAGCTCATCCCCCGGTAATGCCGCTTCTACGACCTGCTGCTGGAAGAGCGAATCCCGCAGCGATTTCAATGCTGCCAACTTCTGCAGATCAATCTGGATGTCTTGCCATCCCTGGAGTAGCGGACGCCGGTACTCGTAGTAGTTGGAGGAGTCTATGCCGAAGCGGAGAAAGACTTCTGCCACAGGTACTTCACTCCGTCCTATCCGGAAGGGCATGCTACCATCGCCGTGGACAAAGAATTTTAGCCTCCGGTAGTACAGCAGATCCAGCCGCTGTGGAAATAGCCGCACCGCCATACGCTCATCCCCGTAACGCAGGTTCCGGATTCGGAGAACGAGCGATTGTTCGTTGAGCCGAATATCCCGCGTAGGGTCAGGATTGCTCAACTGCCGTGGGGGAAGGACCCCCGGCGGCATCGTATAGTAGTCTGGCGGACCGCTGTTTTCCTCGCGGCTGACGAAGGCGATCTCCAAGACAGAATCCGCATCGGTAGCAGCCGCCTGGAAGGGATGACGCCTCTGCCACAGGGACCCCACAAGGCGCCAATCTGCTATCCGGACCGTCAGGGCTCCTCCCTTGACCCAAAGGCGGGCATACTGCACGTTGGAAAAAAGAGGATTCCCCACCACGCGATCGGGGCGCCGCAAGGGGATACGGTAGAGATACCATCCATTGCTCCCACCACCGACAATTTGCGGGTTGGTCGCCGGATTAGGATCTAAGCGGATTTCGTAGCTGAAATAGCTGTTTTCCTGCATGAGGGATTGCCCATTGTTGGGATTGAGCACCTCCGTATCAGGGAACTGTCCCAGCTCCGAGCGGGAGTTGCCCTCAGGGTTGTTGTACCGCTCAAAATCCGCCTGAGTCAGCAACCCCGGGTCCTTAGTGTAGTCAAAGGAAAAGTTATCCCGCGCCGGATCCTCCTCCAGCGACAACGGGAATGGCGCGCGGGCGCGCTCGGCCGCATCGTCCAACCCGTCTAAACCCACATCTTCCCCTGCGTCCAGAATCCCATTGGGCAGCGGAGCTGCTGAAGTGATACCGTCCTCGGTGTCCAGCTTCCCGTTAGGGATGATGTCCTCGCTGATTTGCCCCAAATCAATGAAGAGCCGAGCATCGGGCTCGGCCTGCTCGATGCGCATCATGATTTCAAGATACTCGAAGTTCTCGGCGTCAAGATTGAGCGGATACGACGACAGCAGTCGTGTCATCCCAGCCCAGATTCGACGCCGATTTTCCGGCTGCCGTGCGAAAGCCGTCGTGGAATCAAAAAGCGGATTTCGGAAGTCAACAAACGCCGGATTCGGGTTATAGATGCCCCGTTCATCCGGGCGGAAGACAATGGAGAGTGCCCGCAAATTGCTCTGCCCCGGAATGACATCCCGGTTCGGATAGACCTCCCGGATAGGTGTCTCTGGAAGGAAGTACTGGTACCAGAAGAGCTTACCTCGGTAAAGCGCAACCGTAGGAGCATCAGGTCCGATCTCGGGATCAACCGGCGGCGAAGAATGGCGCCAATACCCCGGAAACATCCCCAACGGGAACCGACGGTCCGCCCCTTCAAAGTCATCAAGGTAAACAACCGGGGCGTTGTTATCAGAGGCAACCTCCGAGCGCCGTGTATTGGGGTTGGGGAGCATCTGCGCCAGCTCGGCTCGCAGCACCAAACGCGAGGGCTCCTTGGTATCCACAAACGGAAGGGTGCGGAGCAGATTCGTCAGCCATGGGGTCTCCCACTGCAGGTTAAAGTCTGTCCCCACCATCCAATTGGAAACGGGTTCATCCCCCAGACGGACTCGGTCGATGAGGGCAGCCTGGTGATAGAACATTGTCGTGAATCCCCAGGTCGCTTTCAGCAAACGCCGATTGAGTACGAGCATATCTCCCCGAAGTCCCAGAAGGGTCCGAGCCCCGATGGAGAAGAGGTCGCGGGGCTCGTATTCCACCTCTACGTTCGCATTCGGCAACAGGGCACGGGGATTACGGAGAATGACCTCCCCACTGTAGTACTGCACGGTGTAATCCTCTCCTTCCTTCAGGAGTTGCCCGTCTAAGTAGACACGGACACTGCCCGGCTCTAGATTGAAAGCGTTCAAGGATATGCGAGCGCCCGCCGAACCGGTCACTTCGCCAGCAATAATGAATCGGTCTCGGTCCGTCTGCAGGCGGGCTGCCTCAACCGTTGTGTCATAGATAGCGCCGTAGACGTAGCGTTCTGCTAAGGACGGCGTCCCACGAGCAGCGAAATACTGACGGAGCCCTTCCCGGAAAGGCTCTAACGAAGGGAAGATAATCTCCCCCGTCTGGGCATTGAAAAACGGCGATTGGACCCCTGTGTCAAAGACCCCATCCGGCGTTGGATCTCCCGTTGCATTGTTGACGCGATCTACGCCCAGAATTGTGACCAGCTTGTCCGGGCTTCCCTCAAGCACCTCCGTTGAATCATTGCTCTGCCGGACGTACCAGACCCGAACGGTGAGTTCCTGGACATTGCGCGTCCCGATCGGGTAAATATTCCGAAGCTGCCGCGCCCAGAGGGTTCGGAACCCTGGCTGTAGATTCGGACGATATACCAGCTTGAGCACCAGGGTGTCCCGCTCCCCAGCGGTGTTTGCAAAGGTACCGTAGACCTGATCATCGTCGGGACTTTCAGTCGGTCCTTCAATGCGATAGGCAACCGCATAGGTGCGGTCCTGCCGCAGGTTGAGCAATGTCAACAGCCCCAAGTGAGGATTGAAGCGATAATGCGAGGAATCCAAGCGCACGAAGCGCCCGCGCTCGACCTCCCCGGCAACAACGTTTGCTCTCTTGGACTGCTCGGGATATCGCTGCCCAATGGCAACGGGCGGAAGGTCTGCAAACGCAATTGCTTCGGCCGCCTGCGTGACCCGTAAATCTGTCGTGCTCTCCCAGACCTCAATCTCTTTGACCCGTAGCGGCGCTGCTGAGGCGGGGACAACCGGAGTAGCGTATCGGAAATACTCTCGGTAGACGGCCCGGTAAGCCGTGTCCAGGAAGAAGTGATTACGGGCGTAATCATATGCCCGAAGTGCAAAGCGCTGCCGAAGCGCTCCACCTTGGATACGCGTCGTCCGCCGCTCTGCCCGCTTCTGGGCGGCAACGGTTTTGAGGAAAAGCGGACCAAACTGGAAATCGGAACGGATTCCAAACAGAGCCTGCGCGCCTCCGATGAGCGTTGAAGGGGTCTGGAAGTTGACGTTCCCGACCTCAACCTTACGGACGACGTCGTCATCGTAGCCTTCATATCCAATACGGAACTTGTTGTCAAACTCAAACATGCGGTGAGAGCCCCAATCCACGCCCAACCGGACCTTGTCCCCGATGCGCCCGGAGACGTTCAGGTTGATGGACTGGGAAAAGATGGGACTGGACTGCACCTGCCCTGTTGCCGAAGCCGTCCCTAAGCGCTGCCAATCCCAGCGCCATCCTGCCCGGATGTTGACATCCCCAGCAACCGAAATGCTGATTTCCGGCTTGCCGAAAAGCCTCAGCAAGGGGTTAGGAGGAAGGGGAATGGTAAGGGTAGCAATTTGTCCCAAGAGTTGATTCCGCTCTTGTGGAGATAGCGCCAAACGGATATCGTAGCTCTGCCACAAGGAGTCCCAAATACGGTCCTGCCACAGACGTTGGCGCCACTGCAAATACTCCTCCAAGCTCCACACCGCCGGTGGCAGCAGCTCAATACCGTCATAGAGGAGGCGACGACGCCACTGCCACGTGGTGGTATCAAATTCGTAATGCTCTTCCCATACCGCCCGTTGCCCGGGACCGATCCCTTCTGGACGAGCCCGATACTGCCAAAGCTCTCTACCGCGGGGGAATCTCTGGTTTGTGTCCACCTGTGCCCAACAGAGCCCTCCAGCAAGGGCTAAGAAAAGACAGCGTCCCCACCAAGTGTACAGCCCCAGAGCATTCCTATGGCTCATTTCCACTTCCGACGGCTCAACTCCGCTGCGACACTGACGACTCACATCTCTAACGGTGGTAGCTCTGGAGCACTCCGATCCCTGCTCTCCTGTGGGACATATCCACTTTCTGACGCAGCCCCGTTCTCCATCACAAAGGCGCTAAGTCCTGGCACCGAGGACGGCGGAAGTCATCATGGGTTGGCGCATGCTCCTCGCCCTCCAGATGGGTCATAATATCGGCTCGGGTGGCAACAGCTTCGGCAACACGCTCTTCGGCTTCTGTGGCCAGCTTATGTGCCTGCTCAATCGGAGTTCCGTCGGCAAACTGGAGGTGGAAATCAATATAGACCTGCGGGCCGACCTCCCGCAGGCGAAAGCGATGATACCGAAGCCCATGCTCAGCACAGAAATCTTCTAATGCCCGCCGAGCCCGCTGCTCCAGCTCCGGATTCGTCTGGTCCATGAGCCCATAAATAGCTCCACGAACCAACTGCACACCCTCTTTGGCCAGGTGAATCCCAACGAGACATCCCAGCAGTGGATCCATTATCCACCATTCCGTCGCATTGATTAGAAGCAACCCAAGGACAGCCCCGGCGCTGGTCCAGACATCGGCTAGGACATGCTTCCCATCGGCAATGAGCAGGGGGGAGCGAGAGCGTTTCCCTTCGCGAACCAGCAGTATGCCCAAGACCAAATTTGCCACCGCCGCCAGCAACGTGAAGGCGATCCCCTCGCCTATATGCTGCAACACAACGCCTGTGAAGAGCTTTTCCACTGCTGTCATTGCAATAGCGGCAGCAGCTATCACGATCAGCCCCCCTTCAACCCCTGCGGAAAAGTACATCGCCTTGAAGTGCCCGAAAGGATGTTCCCGGTCTGGAGGACGGAAGCTCACCCGGAGCGCATACCACGCTAGCGCAACTGCCAAGACATGGACAACCGACTCCAGCGCATCTGAGAAGATCACAACGGAACCCGTCACGATGTAGGCAGCCCACTTTGCCCCCAGAATTGCAATCCCTAACGCCAGAGAAGCATTCATCAGGCGGACATGGTTCTGGGGCGGTGCGGCTTCCAGCTGCATGACCCCAAGCCGGATTTACTCGGTAATCAGAGTGTTGATCGTCGCCAGGAATTCCCGATTGTTCCGGGTCCGGCGCATGTGCTCCAACAATAGCTCCATAGCCTCCACAGGGGGAAGCTCGCTTAAGACCTTTCGCAAGATCCAAACCCGATTGAGCTCCTCCGGTGTCAAGAGTAGCTCTTCCCGGCGCGTACCCGAGCGATTTAGATCAATGGCAGGAAAGATTCGCCGCTCAGCCAGCTTGCGGTCCAGGACCAACTCCATGTTGCCGGTACCCTTGAACTCTTCAAAGATCACCTCGTCCATACGGCTGCCTGTTTCAATGAGCGCTGTGGCAATGACTGTCAAGGATCCCCCCTCTTCAACCTTCCGTGCCGCACCAAAGAAACGCTTTGGACGATGGAGAGCATTGGCGTCAACTCCACCGGAGAGGATCTTTCCCGAATGAGGAATCACGGTGTTGTTTGCCCGCGCCAGACGCGTGATAGAATCCAGCAGGATCACCACATCGTGCTTGCACTCCACCAAACGCTTCGCTTTCTCCAGTACGATATCGGCAACCTGCACATGACGCTCCGGCGGTTCATCAAAGGTAGAGGAAATCACTTCTGCCCCTCGGACGGAGCGCTGCATGTCGGTAACCTCCTCTGGGCGTTCGTCAATCAAAAGAATAATGAGTTTGACCTCAGGGTGATTGCGGCTAATGGCATTTGCTATCTGCTGTAAGAGAATGGTTTTCCCCGACTTCGGTGGAGCAACGATAAGTCCACGCTGTCCTTTGCCAATGGGGCACAGCAGGTCAATGATGCGGGTAGAATACTCATTCGGTACCGTCTCCAACCGAAAGCGTTCCGTGGGGTAGACGGGGGTCAAATCCTCAAACACCGGGCGGTCCTTGACCGCCTCCGGCGGCAGGTAGTTGACGGATTCAATCTTGAGCAAGGCAAAGTAGCGTTCCCCCTCCCTCGGTGGACGAACATGCCCCCGAATGGTATCCCCAGTCCGCAAGCCAAAGCGCTTGATTTGCGAAGGCGAGACATAGGCGTCATCGGGCGAAGGTAGATAACTGGACTCGGGCGAGCGCAGAAAACCATATCCTCCGTCAGAGGCGATTTCCAAGACTCCCTCCACAATGGAGACCCCAACTTCCTCGGCAGCTCGCGCTTGCTGTTCCCGAAGTAGCTGCCCTTGAGCCTCCAGGATGCGGAAGATCAAATCCTGCTTCCGCATATCAGCATAGTTGGGGATGCCGAGTGCACGAGCAATCTCAAAAAGCTCCGCAATCTTCCGGTTCCGCAGCGTCTCAACGTCAAAGACAGGAAGGGTCTCCGCTACCGGTCCATTTGTTCCTTCCCGCTCTTCCATCCTTGTTGCCCACTCCAGTTGACCGACATATGTTCGTTACCCGCCTGACCCCTGGACTTCCTGCCCGTCTCTACTCCAAACGGTACAGCCCGAGGAAGTAGACACTGCACGTGGAAGGATTCTGGAAGCCGTCGTGACCACCCCATTCCGTCAGGCGCGCAAGTATAGACGCATGACTACTGCCCCCATTGCTTTCCCACACCACAGTATCCCCGATACAGCATCCTTTTCTCCGACCCAGGCATAGAATCATCGGTAAGCCCGTCCACGTTTTGCACACCACCTACAGCCTATCTGGCAAGTATGCACCCTTAGAAAGGCAGACCACACTACAGCCACGAGGTCCAATGCTTCAGCGCACGTAGCCCGAGAAGGAGTCCTGTCACTACGCCAAGCGCATACCACCATGGCATCGGAAGCCCCAGAGTTCCCGTCCAGCGCCACTGGAGCAAGGCTTCCATAACAGCAAAGCTCGCCACCGCCGTCCACCAGGTGGAGTATTCCCGTCGTAGGACAGAACGCCACCGGAACGGGAGCTCTGCAGGGCGGTAGCGGCAGAAACACAGAAGCAGCGCGGGGGTCTGTTCTGCCCAGCTTTGGAAACGAGCCCCAAAACGCCGTTGGAGAAAGGCCTCCTCCGCCAGCATAATGCGCTCGTACACCAGCGCGAACATCATCATCCCCACAAGCCACAGCCACCAAATTGCCGGACGCAGAAGGACCCCAGACCACATAAGGGCATTGGCTGCATAGAGAGGATGCCGCAGCAGCGAATAGGCTCCCGTGGTGTTCAGCTCCTCTGCAACCTGTTCCCGTCGGTTCCGTCCCGAGGTTCCCTCAGGGACTTTACCCACAATCCACACACGCAGACATGCACCAGCACTGAGCATCAACAGGCATCCAATCTGCCACCACCCGGATCGGGCAAGTGGAGGGACGGTTTCCCATCGGATTGCAATGACACTTATCGGGAGCAGAAGGAGGGGGATCCATCCCCGATGTCGGAACAACCACTCCCCCTGCCGCCGAAGCGTTTCTGTAAGCACCACTTGAATCTCCCTTTCGCCCGAGCATAAGGAACGCAAGAAGGCGTCCACTTCGTGTAAAGACTTCGGAAAGTATCTGCAGAGAAAGGGCTAATTTTGTATGCTGAACTTGTCCCCGCCTCTCTTGTTGCAACGGTGGCAGCAAACACACAAGCGTCAGGAAAGCCGCCGATATGGAAAGAGCTGCTACCATATGCCAACCTTGGAATGACCATCGCGATTGCGTTGGTGGGCTGTGGTGCTGTCGGTTGGTGGCTGGATCAACAGCTCCGGAGTTCTCCAATCGGGCTCTTGAGCGGACTTGGCGTTGGCTGTGCCGTTGCCATGCGGGAAATCTGGAAGCTCATTCGCAAGCTCAACCGAAAGGAGGGATTCCACCTATGAGTTTAGACACACTGACCGGGACCGCATGGGGGCTTGGGTTGTGTGTGGGGAACTTTGCTACTGCCTATCTTATCGCCCGATGGGCATTCCGTCGCTCCCTTCGGAGCTTTCTCCGATGGGTTCTCGGCGGAATGGTTGTGCGCCTGCTCCTCACCAGCGCCCTTGCCCTGTATCTGCTGACAGTTGTCCACGTTGAACCACTGAGCTTTGCGCTCTCCTTTACCCTTGGTGTCAGCGTGCTCTTGACAGCAGAAATTCTGGACTTCCACCGTCGCTATGAGACCTTTCGTCTCCGCCCGCTCACCACGAGGTAGGAAACCACTGCCATGAGCGCTGCCCATACCAGATCGGATGGGAATGTCTTCACGCACCTGCTCGGGGAGTTAGGGGATCACCACGGCTTTTACGTGGGTCCGTACAAGGTTGCTGAGCTCCCGATTATCCTTTGGGACAACGGACAGCTCCATATCTACCCCTCCTCCGCAGCTATGGAAGCAGGCCGATTGTACCGCATGGAGCAAGGACATCCGGTACGGGTTACCGATGGACAGAAACCGACATTGGACCTGTCCATCACCAACTTGGTCGTGTACCAGTGGATTGGCATTGCACTCCTGGGACTTTTCCTCTGGCGTTCCTTGCGGCGCTACCGTCAGAACCCCTTAGAGCCACCTCGTGGGCTGCAGAACGCAATAGAGGCAATCGTCGTGTTCCTCCGCGATGAGGTTGTCCGCCCCAACATTGGCTCTACTGGTCTTGCCAATGGCTTGCTCCCATACTTCCTGACGCTCTTCTTCTTCATCCTCATCCTAAACCTCCTGGGGCTGATTCCGGGTGGACACACGGCAACGGGCTCGCTCGCCGTCACAGGAGCATTAGCCTTGACTGCCTTCGTCGTCATCAACGGAGGAGCTATCGCAACCATCGGATTCAAGAAATGGCTTCAACATCTTCTCGGCGGAGGACCCCTATGGCTGAGTCCTATCCTTGTGCCGATTGAAATCATCGGGATGTTTGCTAAAGCCTTTGCTCTCTGTGTCCGATTGTTTGCGAATATGACCGCAGGACATATCGCCCTGCTGTCACTGGTCGGATTGATCTTCTTCTTCGAGACAGTGCTTATCGCGCCGATATCGGTTGCGTTCTCTGTGTTTGTATACTGTCTAGAAACCCTGGTGGCATTCTTGCAAGCGTACATCTTTACGATTTTAACGGCTGTCTTTCTAGGTTTAGCCAGTGAAGAGACGCACTAACAAGGAAACCAGCGGCTGCCAATAGCAGTCGTCAGAATAAGGGTATGGTTCCACAAACACATGCAGGGATAGACCCATGGAACTCGGATTGGCGTGGTTAGCTGCAGGTATCGGGGTTGGCATTAGTGTCTTGGGCGCTGGCACAGGCATTGGACGCTTAGGAGCGGCAGCTCTGGAGGCCGCCAGCCGACAGCCGGAAACAGCCGCCGAGACCCGTACGCTCATGCTCATCGCTGCTGCCCTCATTGAGGGAATTGCCCTGATCGCCTGCATCGTCTGTATCCTACTGGCGGTTAAAACTGCCTAACCTCTGCGGGGGAGGATAGACCATGCCGAACTTTTTGGAGGTTTCTCCAGGGTTGCTCTTCTGGACGCTGGTCAATTTTGGAATCTTCCTGATACTGGTAGCCCGCTATGCGTGGAAACCCCTTCTGCAGGCCCTAGAGCAGCGGGAGCAACGCATTGCCGAATCTTTGAACTATGCGGAGCAGGCACGTCGGGAAGCTGAACGGCTGCTCCAAGAGGCTCAAGAACAACTGCGGGTTGCTCAACAAGAGATGCAGCGCTTAGTCCGGGAAGGCAAACAACAGGCGGAAGCCTTCCTGCGAGAAGCCGCAGAGCAGGCTGAACATATCAAGCGACAAAAACTCGAGGAAGCCGAGCGCGAAATCCACCGACAACTGGAACGCGCTTATGCTCAGCTATACGCTGATGTGGTAAACTTAGTACTGGAAGGCACAACTCAGCTGCTCCAGCAGACATTGGATTCCACTGCCCATCGGCAATTAGTGGAGTCCTTCCTTGCAGAAGTTGCACGGCACAACTGACCGAATGTCCCCGTTGCGGATTGCTCGGCGATATGCCACTGCGCTCCTGAAAATGGCACAGGAGCAGGGAGAGCATGACCGTATCTACGACGAACTCCAACAACTGCGTGCTGTCATCCAGAGCTCGTCCGAGCTGCGCGCCTTCCTGCGCAATCCCATCATTCGCAGCGAGCGGAAACGAGCCGTCCTGGACGAGCTATTCCGCAGCCGAGTCCACCCACTGCTCCTCCACTTCCTCTTTCTGCTGGTGGACAAGCGCAGGGAAGCACTCCTTCTGGATATCATCACCGCATACGAGGAACTCTACTTCCAGTACACCGATCGCTTAGCTGTCACGGTCCGCTCCGCCATCCCTTTACCAGAGGACTTACAGGAGAGGCTCATAACTGCATTGCACGAGCGGACAGGTAAGACCATTGTTCCTCACTTCCAGGTTCGTCCAGAACTCCTCGGGGGCGTCCAACTCCAGATTGGGGACACCATCATTGACGGCACCTTACGTCACGCCTTGAAACGCCTCCATCAACATCTTCTACAGAATATCCCGGCTCACTGGTCCTCTCACTCTGGTCAAGTAAGTCTCCCCACAAACCACGAACCATGATTGAACTGCGCCCGGAAGAAATCTCAACTATCCTACGCCGTCAACTGAGCGGCTTTGAAAAAGAGGTAGACATCTACGACGCCGGGACCGTTCTCCAAGTTGGCGACGGGGTCGCCCGCGTCTACGGGCTCCGCCAATCAATGATGTCAGAATTGGTGGAATTCCCCAACGGCGTTGTGGGCATGATCCTCAACCTGGAGGAGGATCACGTCGGTGTTATCCTCTTTGGGGACGACCGATTAGTAAAGGAAGGCGACATTGTCCGCCGTACCGGACGCGTCGCATCCGTACCGGTGGGCGAAGAGCTTTTGGGACGCGTGGTCAATCCTTTAGGGATTCCGCTGGATGGGAAAGGCCCTATTAATGCCAAACAGTACCTGCCAATTGAACGGAAAGCTGTTGGGGTCATTTACCGACAACCGGTCAAGGAACCGCTCCAGACAGGCATTAAAGCCATTGACGCCCTCATTCCGATTGGACGGGGACAGCGGGAGCTTATCATCGGAGACCGCCAAACGGGAAAGACTGCTTTAGCTATTGACACAATCATCAACCAAAAGTACACTCACACACCGGAGGCACAGCGGCGCGGGATTAAACCCGTTTACTGCATCTACGTCGCTATCGGACAGAAAGCCTCCACCGTTGCCAATGTCGTGGCGACCCTGCGGGAATACGGGGCAATGGACTATACGATCGTCGTCGCAGCAAACGCCTCTGACCCTGCTCCGCTGCAGTATATTGCCCCGTACTGTGGAGCTTCCATGGGCGAATATTTCCGGGATACAGGTCGTCATGCACTCATCGTCTACGACGACCTTTCCAAACAAGCAGCCGCTTACCGACAGGTTTCTCTCCTCCTGCGTCGCCCACCAGGGCGGGAAGCCTATCCCGGAGACATCTTCTACGTCCACAGCCGCCTCCTTGAACGCGCCGCCAAACTCAGCGACGAACTGGGCGGCGGATCACTTACCGCCCTGCCTATCATCGAAACACAGGCAGGCGACGTTGCTGCCTACATTCCTACCAACGTGATCTCCATTACCGATGGGCAGATCTACTTGGAAACTGGACTCTTCAACGCAGGAATCCGCCCAGCAATGAACATTGGGATCTCCGTCTCTCGAGTCGGCGGTAATGCACAAATCAAAGCGATGAAGCGGGTTGCCGGTCCACTCAAGATCGAGCTGGCAATGTACCGCGAACTGGAAGCCTTCGCAAAATTTGGCTCTGACCTGGATCCCACAACACAGAGACAGCTACGGCGCGGTGCCCGGCTGGTGGAAATCCTCAAGCAACCACAGTACTGCCCAATGCCCGTGGAGGAGCAGATCGCTATCCTCTACGCCGCAACCAATGGATGGCTAGATGAACTGCCAGTGGAGCTGATCTCCTCCTTTGAGCGGGAATTCCTGGAGTACCTACGAACCTTCCACCGACACGACATTCTGGAAGCGATTCTGGACACGCAAGATCTCACCCCGCAAATTACACAGCGACTCGATGAAGCGCTCCAACGCTTTAGTGCGGAATTCCGCAAACAGCACCTATCAGCATGAAGATCTTGCTGACCGGTGGAGCCGGCTTTATCGGAAGCTGCTTCCTGTGGAAGCTCAACCAAGAGGGAATTACCGACGTCATCGTTGTGGATAACCTTCATAACGACCGTAAATGGCGGAACCTCCTTGGGAAACGCTTTCGGGAATTTGTCTCCAAAGATGCACTTTTCCCAAGGCTCCTTCGCGGGGACTTTGGGCACCTGGATGCCATCGTCCACTTAGGAGCACGGACTGACACGACTAACACTGAGCTTGCCACCCTGCTGATGGACAATTACGAATACAGCAAGACCTTAGCACGGTACGCCGTCGAACACGGTATCCGCTTCCTCTACGCCAGTAGTGCCGCCACATACGGTGCCGGTGAACAGGGATTCCAGGAATGCCAGCTCTGGCAACTGCACCCGCTCAATGCCTACGGCTTCTCCAAGCACCTCTTCGACTGCTGGGCAGCAGCTGAAGGAATTCTGGATCAGGCCGTGGGAGTAAAACTCTTTAACGTCTATGGCCCAAACGAGTATCACAAGGGACCCATGGCAAGCCTGGTTTGGAAGGGCTTCCAACAAATCCAACACAGTGGACGCCTGCGGCTCTATAAATCCCACGTGCCTCAATACAGCGATGGGGAACAAAAGCGGGACTTCGTCTACGTTAAAGATGTCGTGGAAGTCCTCTGGAAACTCCTACTCCATCGAGAGCTCCATGGGCTATACAACGTCGGCACTGGTCAGGCACGAAGCTGGAATGAACTTGCCCAAGCCCTCTTCGCTGCCATGGGTCGCACACCGGAAATAGAGTATGTCCCCATGCCTGAAGAACTCCGCTCGCAATATCAGAACTTTACTCAGGCTGACATCACAAAGCTCCAGCACAGCCCTGCCGCTCACCTGTTTACTCCTCTGGAGGAAGGAGTGCAGGACTACGTACAGGGATATCTTCTTTCCGGACGCTTGTACCTTTAAAGCAGTGCCATCGCGATGGCAACGCTTCGGGACATTCGGCGCCGTATCCAGGCTGTTCGCAATACAGCAAAGATCACTGCAGCAATGCGAATGGTCTCGGCAGCCAAGCTCCGTCGAGCTCAGGAAGCCATTTGGGCTGCCCGTCCCTATGCCCGAAAGCTTACAGAAATCCTCTGGCACCTGGCCGGAACGACCCAGGACTTCGTCCATCCCTTCTTTGAACGCCGCAAGGAGCTGTCCAGAATTGCCCTCATAGTGGTTACCGCCGACCGAGGACTCTGCGGTAGTTTCAACAACAACGTTCTCCGCGCCGCTGTCCAGCACATTGAACGATTCCACCAGGACTTTCCTCGGGCTACGGTCGAAATTCTTGCCGTTGGGCGCCGGGGGCTGAACTTTTTCCGCAAACGTGCTCGTGAAGTCATCGCTTATGAAAAACCGGATGCTTTCTCGCCCCTTCGCTACACAACAGCCCAAGAACTGTCTCGCTTCGTCATGGACGCTTATCTGACGGGGCATTACGATCGGGTGGAGGCCATCTACAACGAATTCCGCTCCATCCTCCGTCAAGAAGTTCGCCATGAGCTGATTCTTCCCATCCTTCCACCAGAGGGTCAACAGCAGCCCCACCGTACGGAGTACATCTATGAGCCTTCGCAGGCGGACATTCTGAATGCTCTGCTACCACTATCGGTCCAGACTCAGCTGTGGCGCATTCTCTTGGATTCCCACACCGCCGAACACGCCGCACGGATGCTGGCGATGGAAAACGCCACAACCAATGCTTACGAGCTCATTCGCCACCTGCAGCTTCAGTACAACAAAGAACGGCAGGCCTCCATTACAAAAGAGATGGTGGAAATCACCAGCGGTGCGGAAGCACTACGCTCACACGGATAGTCAGACCAAAGAAACAGCCAACCATGTACTGCAGCACGCCTCCAGAGACTCAGGAGAGCAAGATAGATGTACGTCCGCTCTTAGAACCCCGCTCCATTGCTGTCATCGGAGCTTCCCGACAGCCCCAGACCGTCGGCTGGCTTGTGTTTGATAATCTCCTCTCCGGCGGCTACACCGGGGTCGTTTACCCTGTCAATCCCCACGCCCACGCTATCCGAGGAGTGCGAGCCTACCCTACCATTGAGGCCATCCCGGATCCAATTGAGCTTGCAATCATCACCGTGCCAGCGCCTTCTGTTGCCGACGTCTTGGAATCCTGTGGTCACCAAGGGGTCCGCGCCGCTATCGTTATCAGCGCCGGCTTTAAGGAAATCGGCCCTGAAGGGATAGCTCGAGAGGAACGCCTCCGCGCTATCGCCCGTCGCTATAGGATTGCCCTCCTGGGCCCCAATTGCCTTGGGCTTATGAACACCGACCCGGCGATTCAACTAAATGCCACGTTTGGTCAAACAATGGCTCAGCGCGGGACAATTGGCTTCATCAGCCAAAGCGGGGCTCTTTGTGCCGCTGTCCTTGACTACACCCGGGCGCATAACATTGGACTCAGCAAGGTCATTAGCCTCGGAAACAAAGCAGGGGCAACAGAGGTAGACTTCCTCGACTACCTCTGGCGCGATCCGCATACAACGGTGATTCTGCTCTACATTGAGGAGCTATCCGATGGACGTGCTTTCCTGGAGTTAGCCCATCGGATTACCAGTGACACCGAAAATCCCAAACCTATCCTCGCTCTAAAAGCCGGACGCACTATCGCCGGTGCCCGTGCTGTAGCTTCCCATACGGGCTCCTTGGCGGGAAGTGACGAAGTTTACCAAGCTCTTTTCAAGCAAGCAGGGGTGCTGCGGGTGGAAACAGTGGAAGACCTCTTTGAATACGCTCTCGCCTTCGCTAATCAGCCCATCCCCAAAGGCTCACGAGTCGCCATCGTCACCAACGCTGGGGGTCCGGGTATCATGGCGGCGGATACTTGTATTCAATACGGGCTGGAGGTTCCGCCCGTTCCTCAGCCCGAGCGTTTCCGCCACCAATGTCACCTACCCACCCACGCTGGGGTTACCAACCCAATTGATCTCATCGCCGACGCCCGCTCCGAACGGTATGCCTGCGTGTTAGATGCTCTGCTGTACGATCCTACGTTCGACGCATTGCTCATCCTCTTCGTCCCCATTCCCACAGCGGACATTGAAACTATTGCGCAAGTCATCATTGACGCTGCCCGCCGCCGACTCAAACCCATCGTGGCATGCTTCATGGGGGTTGTTGACGTTGGACCGGCAAAAGCTGCCCTACGGGCCGCCGGTGTACCTTGTTACGACTTCCCCGAGGACGCTGCCCGCGCATTAGCAGCGATGGCATGGTACGCACGGTGGCGCGCTCGTCCCGTGACAGGATACCGTACCTTTGATGTCCGGTGTACAGAGGCAACTCAGCTCCTGGAGAGTGCTCAACCGAATGCGAACGGCTTTATTCCTGAAGACATCGCCTTTCGGATCTTGGAATGCTACGGCTTTGCCCTCCTCCCCTGGGCTGTCGCCCACTCGCCAGAGCAAGCAGCTGAGGTTGCGACTCAGTTGGGCTTCCCCGTCGCTCTCAAGGTGCTTTCGCCCGACATTATCCACAAATTTGACATCGGTGGCGTCGTGCTCCACGTGGATTCTCCTGAGAGCGCTCGCCGTGCGTTTGACCAAATCCACAAGGCGATCCTCGAGCACTCCCCAGGAGCTCGCTTTGACGGCGTGCTCGTCCAGAAGATGGGGGAGCGCGGACACGAACTTATTCTAGGCGTCAAGCGGGACGAACAGTTCGGTCCCATCGTCATGGTCGGGCTGGGAGGCATTTACGTGGAAATCTTCCGTGACGTAGCCTTCCGCATCGCTCCTCTGCGCGAACGGAGTGCCCACCTAATGCTGGAAGAAACTCGCGCTGCAGCTCTCCTCCGTGGTGCCCGTGGACAACCCCCTGCCGACATTGATACCGTAGCGGAATACCTTCTCCGCCTCTCCCAACTGTCGCTGGAGCAGCCTGAGATTGAAGAATTAGACATCAACCCCCTGTTGGTCTATCCACGGGGCAATGGAGCTGTCGTTGTGGACGTCCGTATCGCTGTCCGTCGAAACGACAAGACGCCCCTGTGAAAGCACGTACGGTATACATCTGCCAGAACTGCGGTGCAACCTCTGCCCGCTGGATTGGACGTTGCCCTGTCTGTGGAGAGTGGGACACTTTCGTTGAAGAGCGGCGCGAAACGGGAGAGCACCGCTCTGAGCCTCAGACTAAGGCAGCATCCCCAACTCTTCTTGCCGAGGTTGGTTCCCAGAAAACTGAACGCCTCCGCAGCGGAATTGGAGAGCTTGACCGTGTCACTGGAGGGGGCTTTGTTCCTGGCACGTTGACCCTCTTGGCCGGGGATCCTGGAGTCGGGAAATCAACTCTTCTACTCCAGGTCTGCGCTCAGTTAAAGGCAATCCAAGCACTCTACATCTCCGGCGAGGAATCGCTGGAACAGCTACGCTTGCGTGCCGAGCGTCTTGGGACATTGCCCCCCACATTGCTGGTACTGGCGGAAACAGAATTAGAAGCTGTTGAACAGGCTATCCTCGAAGCTCAGGCACAGTTCGTGGTCATTGATTCTATCCAAACCCTCCACAGTCCTGCCCTAGAATCGCCTCCTGGCTCAGTAACGCAAGTTCGCGAAGCTGCCCTCCGACTTCAACGGCTGGCAAAGCAAACGGGGTCCATTATTCTGGCTATTGGACACGTAACGAAAGAAGGACTTGTTGCGGGTCCGAAAGTTTTAGAGCACATCGTTGACACCGTGCTCCAGTTTGAAGGGGAAGTTCCTTACGCATACCGTGTCTTGCGCGCGGTCAAGAACCGTTTCGGTCCAACCCATGAGCTTGGCTTCTTTGAAATGACAGCCTCGGGATTGCGGGAACTGCCCAATCCTTCAGTGCTGTTTTTGAGTAATGACACAGAGATGGAGTCAGGGGTGGCTATTGCCACTGTCTTGGAGGGAACTCGTCCCTTAGTAGTGGAAGTACAAGCGTTGGTAACTCCAAGCGCATATGCTGTACCTCAACGCAGTATTACCGGATACGACTACCGACGACTGCAGATGATCATGGCTGTTTTGGAGCGACGGTTGGGTATTGGACTACGACAGTATGATCTCTTTGCCAACATCGTCGGTGGACTACGCTTAGAAGATCCCGCCCTGGATGCGGCGTTGGCGTTAGCAATTGTTAGCTCCTACCGGGATATTCCCCTCCCTCCACAGACAGCCGTTTTCGGTGAATTAGGGCTCACTGGGGAACTGCGTCCTGTGCGCTTGCCTGAAATTCGCCTGCGGGAAGCTCATCGTATTGGCATTCGTCGCCTTCTCCTCCCGAAGGCGAACGCTGAAGCTCTGTCCTATGCTTCCCCTGAGCTGGAACTCATCCCTATTGAGCGACTTTCCTTAGCCCTGACCCTCTTGTTCCCTTGAAGATGTCCCATCCCTTGTTGGAGGCAAAATGCCTGTCCGTCCCTCCGAACTAAAAGCCCTCACGGAGTTGACCGACGAAGACCTGATGAGACTGTTCCAGCAAGATAACTCCGAAGCCGCCTACACCGTCCTGGTTCGCCGTTACAGGTCTCCCATCACGAATTTCCTCTACCGATTCGTGGGCAACTACGACGATGCCTTGGACTTGGCCCAGGAAACTTTCCTGCGTCTGTACAAGTATAAGCACACGTATCACTCGGTCCAACGCTTCTCGACATGGCTCTATACGATTGCAACCAATGTTGCCCGCACGTTCTATCAGCAGCGGAACCGGTACTCGACGGCCTCCCTTACCTCTATGCAATCCAGCGAGGAGGAAGAGCCATCGGAATGGGAAATCCCCGACACCAGCTATATACCCGACCAGAGGGTGGACTCCACGTATATTGCTCAGCGCATCCAGAAGGCACTTATGCAATTGCCCCCCGTCTTCCGGGAAGCTATCGTGCTTCGGGAAATCCTGGAGTTGTCGTACGAGGAAATTGCCGAAGTCATGCAGACAGAGTTAGGCACGGTTAAATCTCGCATTAACCGGGCCCGGCAGCGCCTACAAGAACTTCTGCGGGATGTTTACGAAGAGTTATACGGAACCCCAACTTCCCAAGCAGAATAAGCCATGAACGAGCGTGAACACAAGAATCAACCCTTGCTCAAAGCATTCCTCTCTTCTGTTCCTGTACCGGAGGATTTTGAGCTACAACTTTGGATCCGCCGTGCTCTCCGTGAGCTCCCCTCTGTCCATATCCCCGATACCTTTGAAGAAGCTTTGTGGCAACGCATCCACGCCGAGCAACAGATAAACTCCTGGCGTCATGGGCTTGCAATCTCCGTCCTCCTCACTGCCCTCTGGGGTGGGATACTGGGCCTTTGGCCCGCCAGCCGTTCCTCCACATCTGTAACTCAGACCGCTCCTTTACGAGGGGTTGTTGTCACGGAACCTCTGCTCATCCCAGCGGACCAACGCTTTATAGAAATACCCCCGCAACCACCACGCAAACCTTCCTTACAACCCCAGCGCTCCTTAATGCCCATACCTGGCGGCACAAATCCTCTCCCACCGCCGGAGGAATAAGCTCCTCCCACCACCACAGAGGAGGTTCCTTAACCTTGCATCAGAGGAGCACGGGAAGGATATCCCTTTCTGCATTTTCCCTCCTTTCGGAAAATGCAACCCCGCGCCAGGTACCCGGCGGGCGAATACTCGCCCGGGGTACCCATAGACGCGAGGCACACAGCTTCCACTGCTGTCTTCTTAGCGCACCGGTTGGGGTGGTTCCATGACCGCTCCGCAATTCTTACAGGTGCGGAGCTCTACAGAGCCGTAGAAGCGCTCAAAGACGCGTGGAAGCTGTTCAACAATGTCACGGACATGGAGGAATTCTTCGTAAAGCTTATCCCCACACCGCTCACAGAACCACATGAAACCGTCCAATTCGTCAGGGCGCCGCTTGCGTTCAATGACCAGCCCAACAGTGTTCGCTGGGCGCTGCGGCGAGTGGGGCACCCGTGGTGGAAGGAGAAAGATTTCCCCTTGCCGGATCGGGATATCCTTGGGCTGCCCGTCCTCAATTACCTTAAGCACGATATCACCCTCCAACTGGTAGAAGAACTCCTCCCCCTCATCGTAGTGGTAGTCCTTCCGGGCGTTAGGACCACCCACAACCATAATGATGAAGTCCTGATTGTCTGTGTAGACAACCGCGTTGCCCACCGGCGGCTTGAGCAAGTGGCGATGTTCTTCTATCCATTGCTGGAAGTTGATCGGCGGGAGCAGGGGCATGGGGTCCTCACTTTCTGTCAAACTTTCCTCAACTGGCTCTTTTGGGGTACGCAATTTACGGAAATTCGGCACTTAGGCTATAACACCCAATTCATTGAGGCACACCAAGTTATGGCTTAGGACGTGGAGCCTTCTCTGGGGCCTCTTCCGAATCCCCTGGGGATGGTACTACATCAGGGAGAATTGAGGGCTGGGGAGCCGACTCCTGTAAAACCGGTTGCGCCGGCGGCTTGGCCGGCGAAGAAGGGGGTGTCGGTGGAGCGGGGTAACGCTGTAGAATCGCCTCCGGTGCAACTCCCTCACGGCGGGCACGGGCATGGGCAACGCTTAGCCGGATATCGGCAGCGTATTCCGACGTTGGGTATTGCTGGAGCAAAAGCTCATAATAAAACAAAGCGCTATCCACCTGCCGCAATGGAGGATGTTCGTACATCCACCCTAACGCATACAATGCCTTGGGAGCATAAGGAGATGCTGGGAAGCGCTCTACCAGGCGGTATAACTGTTGACGAGCAAGGGTATACTCCCCAATGCGCCACAGGCGCATGCCGGATTCATAGAGCTCAGCCGCCGTGTCAATCAAGGCTTCTGGCGTAAACCCTAACAACCGCTGTGCTTCCTGACCGTAGGGAGCCGCAGGACAGCAAGCCGCAAGCTCTTCCAAGAGAGAGTCTCTCAAAGCTGGCTCCGACACCGATAAAGCCAAAGCCAAGGTAGCCCGAGATCGGTATAGACCCGTATCCGGCGCCACCTGCAAAGCTCGACGATAGAAAAGCTCTGCAGAATCCGCATTCCCGATATTCGTGTGAACACGCGCCAGTTCGTAGTAGGCCTGACTCAGACGCGCCCGAAGGCTGTCAGAGAGGCTACTTGGCTCGGTTCCCCGAGCGCTGGAAAGTGTCGCCATTGCTTGTTCCCAGCGGGCCAGCAGTTCGCTATAGCGGCGTGCCTTTTGGAAGACAGGCGAGCGTGTAACACTGGCGCGAGCAAACAAACGTTGTGCCTGCCGATACTGTCCATTGCGAAGGAGCTGCATCCCATATTCGTACTGCACCGCCAAGAGTGCAGGGTTTCCAGCAAAGGCGGAATCTGCTCGCCGTTCTATGCGAGCGAGGGTGTCTTCGGAAGTTCCCATGCGGCGACGGAACGCAAGTTCCTGAGCTAACGTATAGCCCAGCCATTGCTCATACCGTCGGGATCGGGCAAGCTTTGTGAGGATTTCCTCTGCCTCGCGGAAACGTCCGCTCCGCGCAAGCGAAGCAGCTCGGTAAAGCTGGGCTTCATACTCCACAACTACCGTTGGATTGTATCGGAGGACTTCCGCAAAGGCAGTGGCTGCCTGCTCGAACTGTCCTATGCGATAGTAAAGTGCCCCAATCTCCCACTGCCACCGCGCCCGTTGCTCCCCGTCGGGGGCAATCAACACTGCCTGCCGATACGGGCGGAAAGCCGCTTCTAAATCACCCTGGCTGAGTGCGAACTCTGCTTGCAGTCGGAAGGCTTCGCTGAGAACATCGTATCGCTTGTAGTACCACCCGATATCAATCGCACGAGAAAGAGCCTGCTGTCCTAAAGTGTACTTGCGTTGCATCAGATACGCCTTCGCCAGCAGCAATTGGGCATCAGGAGCAAGATCACCGGTCGGAAAGAGCTGCAGCAGTTCCTGGCATTTGATCTGGGCTGGTAGCCACTCGCTCCGGTAGAAAAACGCCTGAGCCATCATCAGGAGAGCATCCTCCACGAACTCTGAGCGGGTGCGAAATGCCAAAATCTTAGAGCCCTTCTGCAGAATGGAATCCAAGCGCTTGTGGACAGGTTGTAGCTTTGCAGGCTCAATGACAAACTCCTGCAGAAAAGGGGGGATTTCCCCTGCCTGTGTGCCCGGGATGATGGAGGGATCAGGAACTAATACGCGTGGGCGTTGCACACGCCGTGTCTCATCGTAGTAGCTGAACTCCTCTTCCACCTCGCTCATGAGGCGCCGCATGTTGTAGACGGTGTTGAAATACGCCTCGGCATTCCACCATAGCTGGCACCCCGCGCTCAACAGAGTACCTACGCTAAGGAAGAGCGCAGCTCTATGTCCCATGGCGACCACAAGCTCACTAATACGCCATCGCCAGGTATACAGGGCAAAGGTTCACGCAACCACTGCTGGACAAAGCCCTGAGATTGCCCATCTTCTGAAGCCCGCGCACGGAGGCGGGCACGATAGTATGGACGGGGAGTCAGGCGGGTTGTGTATACCCGTCCCTCATTCACAGCAACGATCTCCAATGCCCCCTCTACCATACCGACAAAGGCATTCCATTGAGCAATTGTGCGGACCCGTACCCCATTAACTGCCAAAATCTCGTCCCCGACCGCTAACCCAGCATGGGCAGCAGGAGAGAACTCCTCTACCGCCTCAACCCAGAGTCCCCCATTCTGCTCCCGGAGCGAGATTCCTGTAAAGCGAGTACCTGGAATTTGCCCAAGGACGGCATGCTCACCAATCAGACGCTCGGGAGCAATGCCCTTAACCCACTGTAATTCCAGCCCAATCAGAGGGAGAACGTCCTCATACGGAAGTTCGCCGCGGTCGGTAAGCCACTCCCACAACAGCGGGCGGAGTTCCACACCTGTGGCTGCTTCCAGCTCTGAGAAAAGCTCTTCTTCCGTGAAACCCCGGTCAGGCATCTGCTGCGCTCGGCGCCATAAAGCCTGCAGCCCGTCCTGAAGGCGCTTCTTCCCTCCCGTCTGCGCCAGGATCCACGCATCCAACAGCCAGGCAATGAGGGCTCCCTTGAGGTAATAGGACGGAAAGCGATTCAAACCGTCCGGACTCTGCCCGTACAGTTTCACCCAAGCTAAGAGGCTACTATCCCGCACAGAGAGAAAGAAGCGCCCAGGAACATGTGCCAATTTTTCCACCTCCGCCTCTAAATGGAGTAGCAGTTCCCGCTGCGTCAGATAGCCACACCAGTACGGCAGGAGTATTTCGTAATAGCTGGTTACCCCTTCCACAAGCCAGAGCAACGGTGTGTACTGCTCCCGCTCGTAATCAAATGGACCCAATCCCTCCGGACGGATGCGCTTTCCATTCCATGCATGGAAGAATTCATGGCAGAGAAGGCGCAGAAAGCGATGGGCACCTGCTAACTCCCGTAATGCCGAAGGATCCACGGCAATAACCTGGGAACGAGCGTGTTCCAATCCCCCAAAAGCTTCCGGCAGAAAGTGAAAGATAAAAACGTAGCGATCGTACGGCAATTCCCCTCCCCAAAATGCCCCGACAACACGGACGACTCGCTCCGTACACCGAACAACCCACTCCTCGTCAACAGGCTCATTAGCCAAGATTGCGACCTCATGGAGGCGATTGCCTACAGAGAAAGCGTGAACGCTGTGCGAACCAACCTGGATTGGCGAGTCTGCTAAGACATCGTAAGTTACGGCCCCCAAACGAGGGGGAAATCCATGGTCAACGGGTGAGAGCGAAGTTGTGATTCGCTGCCACTGGGCGGGCTCAAAGTCTACAACAACATGGTGAGGCTCATGCTGGCGTCCTTCCACGTAAGGAAGGCAATTAGAGGGCATAACGAAGGCATACCATCGGCTCACGTGCGTCGTCCGCACCGAACGTTCATTGCCGAAGTAGACGGCTTTCAGGTAGAGCTTCTCCGCCCCTTCGCAAAAGACACGGAAACGGTTCTTCGCCCGCCACTCCACATCCAGTGGACGCCCTCGCTCATCTAGAACCCCTTCCAAGGTGAAGTTCGTTGCAAAGTCCCGAATCTTATAGCTACCCGGCGTCCACGAGGGTAACACGAAGTCCAGGGACAAGGCCCCGCGGGTGGCGACTTCCATACGGATGTCTAGCAAATGTCGCGCAGCCCGCTCAAAGGACAGCACATAGCAAATATCGGCGGGCAAACCGAAAACTTCTGCATCTCGCTGGTCAATCCGATACATAAGGGTCTTCCGTCGAATGCACCGCCAATTGCTCCCGATAGTATCGCTGACGCTGGATTTCAAAAAGCACAACTGCAGTAGCTGCAGCAGCATTAAGCGAGGTAACCCGTCCCCTGAGAGGAATCCGCACAACGATATCGCAAAGGGAGCGAATCCCGGGGCGCATACCCCGATGTTCATTGCCAATAACAAGCACAATTGGGCGATCGTAGAGTTCCTCGCAATAGAGATGCTCTCCATCGGGAGCCGTACCGACAACCCACCAGCCCTGCTCCTGTAAAGTCCGGAGCGCAAAAGCAAGATTCGGCACGACCGCCACAGGCAAGCTCGCAAGGGCACCTGCAGAAGCCTTCAGGGCTGCCGGTGTAATCGGCGCCGAGTGGTGTCGCGGAAGCACTATACCATGAGCTCCCGCAGCCTCGGCACACCGGGCAATTGCCCCGAGGTTTTGGGGGTCCTCAATACCATCCAACGCCACCAACAGGCCTATCGTTCCTGCAGGAGCCCCTGTGACAAGCCGCTCCAACGTTGCAGGAGGAATCGGGGCCATCAAGGCAAGGACCCCTTGGGTTGAACGTATGTCTACCCCAAGAGCACGAACATGCTGAGCGAAACGCTGCCGATCCAATGCAACGCAGGGAACATGGGCACGGCGTGCCGCCTGTCGCACACTTTCTTCTACCCCACTTCCGTGCAGCACATACACCTTCTGTACGCGCCCTTCCCGGCGGAGAGCCTCTTCCACAGGGCGGCGGCCATAGATGTACATCCCTGCAGCCTCGGCCATAGAAGCACCAAGTTCACACTGGCTATGCCGCCTCTTCTGCTGCCGCAGCACGCCGACGCTCGCGCTGCCGGCGACGCTCCTTCAGCCGGAAGTATCTCTGAGACACCCGTTCCTTGTGTTCAGCAACCCGACGTTCAATTTCCTCGGCTGGAAGCCCCGCCTTCAGAAGGCGACGCCGTAATAGGATCCCCTCGTAGCTTAGGAGAAGGCGCACAATGTGGGTCGGACGCGCCCCAACTTCCAGCCAATAAAGCGCCCGGTCTGGTCTGATGACAATCGTGCTCGGAGACGTATTCGGATCATAGTAACCAATGCGCTCAATGAAGCGCCCATCACGCGGGGAACGGTTGTCTGCGGCAACAATATCGTAGAAGGCATAGTTGCGCCGCCCACGGCGACGCAGTCGTAGCTTCACCATCCCAGACTCACTTAATTGTTCAACAGACCCTTCATGCTAAGACCAAGCGGCAGACGCCCCTGCTTCCACTGCCGCAGAATCTTTCGCATCTGCTCAAGGTGAGCAACAAGACGATTGACCTCCTGGACCGTTGTACCACTTCCCCGGGCAATACGCCGACGGCGGGAGGCATTTAAAATGTGCGGATTCCTCCGCTCCTCCGGCGTCATTGACAAGATGATTGCCTCCGCCCGAACGAGAGCTTTCGGGTCCAGCTGAACTACCTTGAGCCATTGTGGGGCCCCCGGCAACAGACGCACTATCTCCGAAAGAGAACCCATCGCCCGTATGGAACGCAGATACTCCAGGAGGGTCTCAAAGGTCACCTCATCGGATTGCTGTGACGGCCGTCTTACAAGCTCTACCTGTTGGAAGCGCTCCACCAAGGTTGCCACATCTCCCATCCCCAGGATGCGGCAGACAATCCGTTCGGGGTGGAATGGTTCTAGGGCTTCCGGGCGCTCTCCTGTACCAATGAATTTGATCGGCACCCCCGTTGCCGCCCGTAACGAAAGTGCTGCCCCCCCACGGGCATCCCCATCCAGCTTCGTCAGTATGATTCCAGTCAACCCTATGGCTTGGTGGAAGCTCTCTGCGGTCGGCAAGGCATCCTGCCCTGCCATAGCATCACCGACGAGCAAGACCTCCTCCGGCTGAAATACCTCCCGCAGCTGCCGGAGCTCTTCCATCAGCTCTGCATCTACAGCAAAGCGACCTGCCGTGTCCGCAATGACGACATCGCGGGCCGAAAGCCGTGCATGCCGTACGGCTGCTTCCACGAGCGCTTTGGGATCTGGCACCCCTGCAAGGCGGAAGAAGGGCACCCCAATTGTTGCTGCTAAGTGCTCCAATTGCTCCTGCGCTGCTGGGCGGCGCATATCGCACGAGACCAGCAATGGATGGCGCCCACGCTGGCGTAAGTAAAGGGCAAGCTTGGCAGCTGTTGTCGTCTTCCCCGCGCCGTGGAGGCCTACAATGAGAATGCGCGTCGGAGGCTTGGATGCGCTACGAAGCGGCACCCATTGCTTGCCCAACAGCCCCACAAGCTCATCGTATATAAGCTTGAGCAAAAACTGCTCGGGCAATAGCATGGATGGTAGTGAAGCTCCAACTGCCCGCAAGCGGATACGCTGCACTAACTCGCGTACCAGACTGGTATGGACATCCGCCTCTAACAGGGTTCGCCGCAGTTCCTGAAGAGGTTCCTCTAATTCCTCGGGGCTTAGTGTCCGCACTCCCCGTAATCGGCGTATAACTGCCTGCAGCCGCTCAGTCAACTGTTCGAACATGAGCATCCCCAGCTTTTCAGCAAGGTTACAAAACTACGCCATCCTTCCAGGAAGGTACCCCCTCCAAATAAACCCCGATGCTCCTCTTGACAGTTTTAGCCCAACTTCGTAATTTTGCACTGCCTCCTAATGGCCTCCTTTGTGGTGGTGAAAGGTGGGAAGGGGAGTACCCCTCGGCAGCCAACTGCTGAGGGGTATCCTACTTTTATAAGGCCGGGTCCCGCACTGGTATTTGCAGCTGTGCGTCAACAGTCGCAGGGTGGTAAGTCGATGTAGGGTAGTCCTCATGAAGCGCATCATAGGGGTGCTTTGCACTATCTCCTGGGGACTGGCTCAGATTCCAGGCAACCCTCAGCAGCAGCCGGTCGCCTTGGTGAATGCAACATTGCACACTGTAACACAGGGCACCATTGAGAACGGAACGCTCGTATTTGACAATGGGCGCATCGTCGCTGTCGGCACCAAGGTAGAGATTCCCTCCAACGCTCGACGTATTGATTGCACAGGCAAACAGGTATATCCGGGCTTCATCACGGCATACTCCCAGTTGGGTCTTGTTGAGATTGATGCTGCCCGCGCCACGCGGGACGTTGCCGAGGTTGGGGACTTCAATTCCAACGTGATTGCCGCAACAGCGTATAATGTTGAAAGCGAGATCCTCCCCACGGTTCGAGCCAACGGAGTCCTTATTGCCCACATAGTCCCATTGGGCGGACTTGTGACGGGGCGCAGTTCTATCGTTTCCTTGGATGGATGGAATGCTCCCGAAGCCACGCTCCGCCGAGTAGCCGGTCTCGTGGTCTCCTTCCCTTCACTCAGTCTCCGGCAAGCGTGGTGGGATCGCCGTCCGGCAGAGGAGCGCCAAAAAGAACAGCAGAAGCAGCTCCAGAAGTTGTACGACTTCTTCGAGCAAGCTCGCCAATATGCACGGGCTGCTGCAGCAGGAATGCTCCGTGAGCGTGATCTCCGGCTGGAAGCTATACGCGCGGCGTTCACAGACTCTTTACCAGTCTTCATACTGGCCGACGAATACCCACAGCTACTGGAGGCACTCCGCTTTGCTCGGCATTTCGGACTCCGCCCCGTCCTTGTCGGGGCAGCCGATGCTTGGCGCTGCCTGGAAGAAATTCGCTCTGCCGGTGCTTCCATTATCCTCCGCCGGGTCCACCGCCTACCCCAACGGGATGAAGAGCCATTGGATATTGCCTACCGCCTTCCCGCTCTTCTGGAACAGGCGGGCATCCGTTTCGCTATTGCCGAGGATCACACGTGGCCTCAGCGTAATCTGCCCTTCAACGTTGGCACAGCTATCGCCTTCGGACTCTCACGAGAAGCAGCTCTGCGTTCCGTCACCCTGTGGGCCGCCCAAATACTGGGCGTTGACGACCGCCTGGGCTCACTGGAGATCGGCAAAGATGCCACTCTCATCGTTTGCTCCGGTGATCCCTTTGACGTTCGCACCAATCGGGTCGAATATGCTTTCATCCAAGGACGGGCTGTAGACCTCCAAAGTCGTCATACGCGCTTGGCTGAGAAATACCGCCAACGCTACCGTCCCCAGCGATGATAGAAGGACAGCTACTGGAGCACTTCCCTGTTGCCATTCCCGCCCAGACTCGCTCCCTCTTCCGGCGCCGCCTATCAGCGGAGGAGTTCTCCCGATTCTGCCGTGTACGCCTCTTCAGCATTACGTACTGGAGCCAGGGGTTGCGAATCCGGGGCTATCTTGCGCTGCCGGCCGACCTTTCCGAACCAGCACCGGCTATCATCTTTAACCATGGTGGGAGCGGAGAACGGTCTGCTTTAACCCCGCACACGGCTGCAGCTACCATCGGGTTATTCGCCGCATGGGGCTATGTTGCCATCGCCAGCCAATACCGCGGCATCGGGGGTAGCGAAGGGCAGGAAGAATGGGGAGGTGCCGACGTAGATGATGCCTTAGCCCTATTGCCCCTTTTGGAACGGCTCCCCGAGGTTGACCCCGACCGCATCGGGCTTGTTGGTGGCAGCCGTGGCGGGATGATGGCCCTGCAGATGCTACGGCGCACCACCCGTTTCCGAGCAGCCGTTACCATTGGAGCTCCTACTATGCTCCATGCTCTACCCCTGACTGATCCTCTCTACCGTACGATGCTCCGCTTTCTCCCGCCAGGGGTTTCCCCCTCCACTGCCGCCGCTGAACGCTCCGCACTTCTGTGGGCTGAGGAACTTTGCAAGACTACTCCACTTCTGGTTCTCCACGGCACGGGAGATCGACGGGTTTCGCCCGAACACGCTCTCTACTTTGCGCTCGCTCTCCAGAGAGTACGTCACCCCTACAAGCTTATCCTCTACGACCATGCAGACCACGTCTTAGCAGGGCGCTGGGCAGAAAGCACCGCCGATATCCGCTGGTGGCTGGATCACTATGTCCGCCACCGTGCCCCGCTGCCCAAGGTCGGACCCCACGGCGCCTGAATCTTTCCGTGCTGAGCACGGATGTGCTCCCGGAGTATCTCCAGGGCATGCAAGACATGGTGCGGCTGAAGAAGTTTCATGCAATGGAAATGCCCAAGCGGGCAGCGCTCTCTCCCAATATGCGTGCACGGGCGGCACGGAAGCGGATACTGAACCACCTCGTGCAATACGCCAAAGGGACGGAACCCAAGCTCTGGCACCGTTGAGCCAAAGAGCACAACCACCGGGGTTCGCCGAGCCGCTGCCAGATGGAGTACGCCGCTATCATTCCCCACGGCAACATCTACCGAATCCAATACCCGGGCAAGTTCCAGCAGCGACGGCGTAACGACGAGTTCCCTTACGGAACCAATGGCTCTAGCCATCAACCGTGCCTCTGCCCCCGCAGAGGGCTCCCCGATGAGAACAACCTCGCATCCTCGCTGGGATAGAAGGCGTCCAAGAGCAATGAAGGAATCCGACATCCAACGCTTTGTCACATGCCGTGCTCCCGGGATGAGAGCAATTCGCTGGAAATCCGAGGGCAACCGACGAAGCGTCGGCGGATAAACCCGCGCTGTGCGTTCTTCAGGAAGCCAACACTCCAGCCCTTCTCCATCCTCACGAACTCCTAAGGCAGCAACGGCCCGGCGGTAGCGCTCCGGTACGGGAAGCAGTTCCCACCAGCCCCACCGCTTTGCCCAAAGGAGCAACGTCTTCCGCCAACGCTGCTTCGGGGCACGGAAAAGCCGTGCCCGACTTCCCCAGCGAAGATACCAGCTCCGCCAATTCCGATGCAGGTCTATAATCCATAGCTCCTCCCTCGGGTTGCGCAGTCCCTCCCGCAACCGCCGTCGCTCCCTGCCTGCTTGCCAAAAGGCCCCCTCAGCCTCATACGGCACAACAGCGGTTACCCGTGGATTGTACATGACCACTTCCTGGTACTGCCGCCGGACTACAACAACTACCTCTGCCTCCGAGAATCGGTACCGAAGCTGGCGCAGTAGAGGGGTCATCAGCAGCACATCCCCCAGCGAACTGAGCCGGATGACAGCAATTCGAAGCATCCTCACGCCCCCGCCTCTCGCTCTATCCAAATCGTGACAGGTCCATCATTGAGCAACTCCACCTCCATCATGGCGCCAAAAATGCCCTCGGCAACGGAAACTGGATAACGACGGCAGAGTTGGACAAACTCCTCGTAAAGCTGTCGGGCCTGTTCCGGTGGTGCCGCATCCGTGAAACTCGGACGGAATCCACGGCGAACGTCCCCGTAGAGGGTGAATTGTGAAACGATGAGGAGCCCACCACCGACCTCTTGCACCGAACAGTTCATCCGCCCCTCGGCATCGGGGAAAACACGTAGATGCACAAGCTTATGCGCCATCCACTGTAAAACGCTCACCGTATCGCTATGGGCAAAGCCAGCAAAAACCAACAGCCCATGTCCAATTTCCCCGACAACGCTTCCATTGACTCGCACACGGGCGTAGCGCACTCGCTGCACCAAGGCACGCATGCGTTCTATCCTACACCAAACGGATATCCATTCCCACCGGCAATCCCCTTCTGACGCCACCGCCGAAGCACGTATGCCACCAGCGGCGGGGCAAAAACTAATACCAGCAACACAACGCCAGTAAGCCAGTAGACCACCGCAGCGACCGCAACACCGGCCAGAAGGAGGAGAATTGAAACAAGCCACACCAGCCGTTCCGTTTCGCGCTCACGCATGGTCGTTCTGAGCAATAAGCGTCTGCAATCCCCGCGGTATCTGTGAATGGAGTTGTCCCCGGCCGTAGAGTCCACATCCCAATTCGAACCGGCGATACCGCACGTGGACAAAACCTGGTTCGACATCAGCAAGAATGTTTTGCGACTGACCATTTACGAATCGCAACGCCGCAGCACGCTCCGGAAGTTCGAGGACGTTCCGCCGCGCTTCCCGTCCCAAAAGCTGCAGTGCTGCTGTCTTCGGCTTGATATGCTTCCGCTTGTAGCTAAGAAGCGGAATCCCGACGCTCTCGGGAATAACTCCCGCTGGGGATTCAACCTCTGGAAGCGCCATCCACAGAGTCTCCTGACCCCGCATCCAATAGCGGTATGCGGCAAACAACTCCGGCGCGAAACCAAAACGCTGGCATAATGCGGCAATGCCCTCCGTTCGCGTCGCTGGCTCCATAGGTACACGAGGCTTCAGCACCGATGGCAACGCAGATGCGGGCATGGGGACATCCGTACGGCGGATGCGGGCCACGAAAAACCCTCCCGTGTCATTTAGGTGGGGCCAGAAACGAAGCGCGTATCCCACATCGTGTCGCAAGCTCTTTCCTGCCCACTGCGTAACCCCCGGCATTGCTCGCAGACCGGCGATAGAGAAGGGTTCAACAACTCCGTAATCGCCCAGTACCGCATCCAACACCATTTCGTTTTCCTCTGGGGCAAAGGTACAGGTGCTATAGACGACGATACCCCCTGGCTTGACCAACTGAAGGGCTCGTCGTAACAATGCCCGCTGGAGTGCGGCACATGCCCGTCGGAAGCGCTCCGTCACGGGGCGCCAGCGCTGACTAGGCTTGCGAACTGTTCCCTCACCCGTACATGGGGCATCAACTAAAACACGGTCCCAGATCCCTTCGGGAGCCGGGAAAAGACGCCCATCATACCATGTGACAACCACATTCAACAATCCCAGCCGATCAACCGTTGCCCGTAAGCTGGAAAGGCGCTCCATCTGCCGCTCGTTTGCAATCACAACCCCTGTCGGACGGAGTCGCACGGCAATTTGCGCTGTCTTTCCTCCAGGGGCCGCACACAGGTCAAGAATACGTTCCCCCGGCTGTGGATCTAAGGCAACAACGGCCGACATGGCAATTTCCTCTTGCACGTAGTACCATCCCGCTACGAACGGCAGTGTCGCCCCTGGACGCTCTCCATTCAGCAGGCGGAATGCTCCCGGATACCAGGAAATAGGCTCAAGCCGCAAGCCCTCCTCTGCACAGTATGCCTGGAACTCCTCTACCGTCGCCTTGATCGGATTGACCCAAAGGCAAGGCGTCAAGGGAGTATACAAACACGCCCACAAAGCTTGGGGATCATCCACCAGCGGCATGTACCGTCGGAAAGCTTCCTCCCATCCCGCACGCTCCATTGCTGCCATCTTTTGGACTTGGTCGCACTCAATGACGTGTGACGGACTAAATTTGTAGCCATAGGCAAACCACAGCTCAATGTGTCGTCTGACGACATACCTGCTTCGCCAGATCGGAGCCGTCTTTGTCTTTACGCTCGTGGCGCTATGTCTGATCTTCGTCATCGTCAACCTGATTGAAAATTTAGACGACTTCCTCGATACCGGTACTCCAGCGGCGGTTATCGCTGAGTACTACGTGATTTTCCTGCCAGAGATGCTCAAGTATCTGGCTCCCGTTGCCACGCTTTTGGCATGCTTGTTCGGTATCGGACGGCTGACACAACGCCACGAGATCACCGCCATGAAAGCCGCTGGGGTAGGTTTGCCCCAGCTTGGGGCCCCTATCTTCGGAGCAGCAGTGCTATTGAGTTGCGCACAACTACTCCTCAACGGCTGGATCGTACCGCGGGCAACCGAACGCAAGCTGGCCATTGAACGGCGTTACTTACAACGCTCACTGCAAAGTCGCATACTGTTCAACATAGCCTTCCGAGATAGCCCGAGCCTCATTGTTCTCCTGCACCGTTACGAACCCGACGAGTACCGGGCATACGGGGTAGCAGTAGAGGAGTTTACCGCGGACACCTACTCCCCTCGGTGGAAGCGGCGGATGGAAGCTGAAGAAATGGTATGGGATAGCGCTACCGGACGGTGGCACTTGTTTCGGGTCCTCGAGCGAACTTACGGCGATACAGTCCAGACTGTTACTATCGCCGAAACGACATTAGTGCTCCGCCTTACTCATCAGACTATTCTCCGCCTCCAGCGTACCCCTGCAGAAATGACCCTGCCGGAGTTGCGGCACTACATTGCTACGCTCTCCACTGGAGGACAGGACGTCCGCCCCCTACAGGTCAACTACTACAGCGAGTATGCTCTGCCCTTTGCCCACTTAATCGTAGCTCTGCTTTCCGTTCCCCTGGCAGCTGTCTATCGCCGCGCTGGATTAGCAGCGCAATTTGGAACAGCCGCCGTACTCGCCTTCACATACATGGTTCTCACCCGTATTAGCCAAACCCTCGGTGCCGTCACCCCTTTCCCACCACCGATTGCCGGCTGGCTGACCAATGGCGTGTTCCTCATCGCTGGAGGTGTAATCCTATGGCGGACACGAACGTAAAGGAGCTGCTCTACGAAAAAGCTCAACAACTCTTGAGCCAGCATGGGAGGCTCTACACTCTGCTTGTAACGCTGCGTTGGGCTACTACCGGCGCTGACGATGGGGGGATACCAAGGCAGGGTTGGTGGCGCGGTGGAATCCGATGGCTGGAGGCAGTGGTTGTGCCTTTCTATATGCCGTGGGCAAGCGGATTTGTCTTCCTGGGTGCTGCCGTGCTGCTGCTCTTACTGGGCATCCGCCGCTTCACCGGTGTTATTGGCGAGGAACCCATCATCGCTGCCTTCGTTGCCGAAGGCTTTTTCCTGCTTGTGCTCTTCCTGCTCCTCCTCCTTGCCCCCGGCTCTCCATCATCCACCCGCAGTGACGAACTATCAACCCTTGTCCACGACCTCAACGATATCGCAACGGACATAACCCGCATCGTGGAGAGCCACGATCAACTCTTGCAGCGTTGGCAGGAAAGTACAGAGTCCCAGTCCATCGCTCTCCAGAGACTCGACCAATTGCTCCAAAAGCTCCAGCAGCTCCCGTTACCAGGGGCGGCTCTTGTGGCGGAGCTCCAGCAGCTCCAGCAAGCCCTCTCCCAACTGAACGCTACCATACGGCAGACGGTGGACGAACTCCAGCACTGGCGGAACCAGCAGCTACAGAGCCTGGTCCAACAGGAACTGGCACGAATACTGGCAACCTACGCACGGACAGTCGCTGCCCCTGACTCTGGCTCACCTTCTGGGGAATCATCCCACCATGCGTAGCCCTGTGCCTCACCAAGGGGAGCTCCTCTTCGTACTTGCTCTGCTGCTGCTCCTCTTTGCCCTCCTGGATATGCCCCTTTCAGAATCCCCGCGCTCATCGCCACGCTTGGTGGGGTCCACAACCACACCAGCGGTGGAATTCTCTCTGAGCCGCTTTGAGCTTCAGTGCATCATAGAGGACAGCCTCGGCAAGCGCCGATTGGTAAAGCATGATTCGCTCCTTGTGCTGTCATATTCTCGCCCTTTGGAACATCTCTCCATCCGTGTGACGGTGGATTCTGCGGGGCATTTAGTGTGGCACTCTACTCACCCGGAGGCAGCTCGACCGATCAGAATAAAGCCGTATGGAGAACAACGGCGCGTAGAACTCGTATGGCACTTCCCCTGGCAGAAGCCTATACTACCCCCTGGGGAACATGTCTACTGGCTTCGCATCCGAGCCTCGTATGCCACAGAACAGGGCACCCAAACCGAGCAATTAACAGCGCGACTCCGTGTGCTCGTCGTCACTGCAGCTCCCCTCCCCGCCTCCCCCTCTCCTGTAATGGGATCGGTATCTCCCCAACCGCTCAGTCTTGTGCCAATAAGCCCGCTCATCGAGGTCCCGCCTCACGCCCTCTGGGAAAATGAAGTTGTGGTCTACGGCCTGAATCTGGCAACGGACTTAGCTTCTGCACCGCAGATTTCTATTAGCGGAGCACCCAACGGTAATGCTACCACCCGGGTGGATCCGAAGCTGAATCGCTTACTTCTCAGCGGAAAGGCTCCTTCAGAAGGGGAAATGCAGGTATCCATAACTTTGGCTCGCCGCAGTGACGGGGAACGCGCCACTGCTTACTTTTCCATCGTCGCACATCCCCTTCCCTCTCCCCATGTCCCCAAGGAAATGTATCCCGAACGGACGTACACTCTGCAGCCCAATCTCCAACTCCAGGGGCAAATCGCAAGGGCAGAACTCTACGACAATCGGCAGCATCTACTTCGACGCTCCTCTCCTGGCACACCGTTTACTTTCACCCCCGAACTCTCCGACACTGGTACGACACTTTTATTCCGTCGCTTCGTCAATGAGCAGCTTCTCGACGAGACCCCTATCCTCATCCGTGACTATCCGCCTCCGGAAATCCTGAACACCTCTCGCGAGAAGGAAGGGCTAAAAGTCCGCACTCGCTGCTTCGGGACTGTAGAAGGTAGGCCGAATCAATGCCAACTAACCGTATATGGTCCCGGGAAAGCCCGAGAACTATACGGGGACAAAAGATACTACACCAAGGAGCCGTACGGAACCACGGTTGAGCAAGTCTTTCTGGTGGAAGGCCCCGACTTGAGTAGAGTCGAACTACTCATCCGCGACCGTGCCGGACGCCAAACCCAGTGGAGCCAGAAGGCGCCTCGTTAAGCCCCCTTACGAAAGCTCCTCCGGTAACGCCCACACGGCACGACGGAAGACCTCGCCCCGATGCTCGAAGTTGACAAACATATCAAAAGACTTGCACGCCGGAGAAAAGAGAACAACGTCCCCTGGTTGCGCAGCGTATGCCGCAATACGCACCGCCTCTTCCAGAGATCCCGCTTTCTGGCAGCGCACCATAACACAGAAATGGTTGTACAACGCTTCAGCCTCTTCGCCAATAGCGATGAGGAGGCGGACTCGCTGCCGGACCAACTCGTCCAGGAAACTATAATCGTTGTGCTCTCCACGTCCACCGGCAATCCAGAGCAGAGGCTGTGCGAAGCTAGACAAGGCATACCAGGCGGCGTTGACGTTTGTAGCCTTGGAGTCGTTGACGAAGTCCACCCCCCTCCAGCGGCGGACGAACTCCAGCCGATGCTCCACACCGGCAAATTGCATGAGGCTGTCTCGGATATCCTCGTTCCGGATTTCCAGTGCCCGCGCCGCCACCGCCGCTGCCAGGGAGTTGTAGAGATTATGCACCCCTGGCAATCGCAGCTCATCAGTCCGCATGAGTACTTCCTCTTTATGCTGCCACACAACCACAATGGCTGTGCCCCGGACATAGGCGCCCGGCTGCACGGGCTGCCGTCCAAAGTACGCACAGCTGGCCTTTGTCCGCTGCGCCGCTGCCCGAGCAAGCGGATCGTCAGCGTTCAAAATTAGAAAATCCCCCGGGCCTTGCCGCTCTGTAATGCTCCATTTCGCCTGACAATACGCCTCAAAGCTGCCATGGTAGTCCAGATGATCGGGCGTGATGTTGAGGAGTATCGTTATGTCCGGACGGAACACTGAGCTAAAGTGCAACTGATAACTGCTGACCTCCAACACAACGATGGCCTCCTCTGCAATACCCTGAAGCACAAGAGCTGACAACGGGGTCCCAATATTTCCTCCCACGACCGCTTTCCTGCCTGACCGCTGGAGGAGAAATCCCAATAGTGCCGTCGTTGTCGTTTTGCCATTGGTCCCCGTCACAGCAACAACCCTCTGCCCCGACAGGAACTGCCAGGCAAACTCCAACTCCGATACAATTGGGATTCCACGACGCAGAGCTTCCTGAACAATTGGTGTATGCGGAGCAATCCCCGGCGAAATCACCCACAGGTCTGCTCGGAAGACTCGGTCACTATGCCCCCCAAACTCAGCTGGAATACCCCATTCAGCAAACGCTGCTGCTGCCTCCTGGCATTCTGTTGCTGGCCTGCGCTCGGAGACAAACACGCGCATTCCCCGAGCATGTGCCAGACGGGCTGCAGCCTGTCCACTGCGCCCAGCCCCTAATACCACAACCTCACTCATGGTCTGGGAAAGTCACATCAAATTGGGCAACAACCGGACAATGATCAGACAAACGCTCCGCCTGTTCAAAAGGATAGCGGGCATAGACATTGACTACCTGTGCACTTCCATCATGGTAGCGCCGGGCAAAGGAACGGCTGACTACAATGTGATCAATCGTATACGCCCTCGCATATCGGCAGCTCCGCAAATGCTCCGTCACGAACACCAGTTCAGGGTGCTCTACCAAAGGAGTTAGCGTAGGATATTGCTTCCGACGCGGGGTGTCGTTGAAATCACCAACGATGACCACATCCCGTTCTGAAGTTGCCGCATAGAGAGAATCCACCCAACGGACAAGGTGTTGAACTTGGAGCAAGCGCAGCTGTCGGGAAAGCTGGCGCATTTGCTCTGTGCTGTCATACCGAGAGGTGGATTTCAAATGGACCACCATGAGGTAAAAATCCGTCTTCCCTACCTGGCAATAGGCAAGCAATCCCGGACGAGTCCGCCCCGGTTGGAGCATCAACGGCGTGTACTCCCCGAGAACTTGGACCTTCAACCCCCGTCGGTAGAGAAGCGCCAAGTTCTGCTGCCCCCCAAGCGAGCCTACAAAGCCTGTAAACTCTGGCAGAAAGCGTAACAGCCGTTCAAGGGCTCGCCTGTTCTCTACTTCCTGCAGCCCTAAAATGTCCACCCCCGACCTCCGGATCGTCTCCGCCAAGCGCATGAGATCTTCCTCCGTCCGCGGTTTACGGTCGTTTATCCCATCGCCGAACCATTCCACATTGAAGGTCCCCAGCGTTAGTGTCTTTTCTGTTCGCTCCTGATCGGGTTTTCGGCCTGCGGAATAGCACCCACCAACGACGCTAAGAAGGCTCAGCACAAGGAGGAGAATGTGGGGCCGGATCAGCGCTCTTTGCCTCATCGCTGTTGGTCTCTCCGGAAGAGGGCACGGACAATGTGGGCGACGATATTCGGGTTTTCCCGCAGCCGGCGCAACGAGTAAGCGTACCAATGCTCACCGAAGGGAATATAGACACGGACCGGATGCCCCTGGCGTCGGAGAAGTTCACGACGGTCGGGACGGACTCCTAAGAGCATTTGGAACTCGTACCGCTGCGGTGGGACCTCATAACGCCGGAGGGCTTCAATAGCAAAGCAGATGAGCTCTTCATCGTGTGTGGCAATTGCTGTCGGCACTCCGTACTGCAGCAACAGCTCCAGGAGTTGCTTATAGTTTTCCTGGATTTCCCGCCGACTCTGATACGCAATCTCAGGCGGCTCAATGTAAATCCCTTTGCACAGCCGGATTGCCGGTCGGAGGGGCAGCAAGCTTTCTATATCCGCACGACTCCTCCGAAGGTACGCCTGGATGACGATACCGATGTTCTCATATCCTGCACTGCGAAGGCGACGGTAGAAGTCCAACGTCACGTCCGTATAAGGGGAATTCTCCATGTCAATGCGCACGAAAAGCTCCCTCTGTTGAGCCTGTTCCACGAGCATCCGCAGAAGACCATAGCTGCCCTCCGGATCAATATCTACCCCCAACGCCGTCAACTTGACCGACAGGTACGCCGGTAACCGATGCTGAGCAATGGCGTCCAGGACAGCAAGTCCTTGCTCTGCGTACTGCTGTGCCTGCTCCCAGGTGGTGACGAACTCACCGAGCACATCCAGTGTGCTCCGGATGCCACGAGCAGCAAATTGCTGAGCTACCTGAATTGCTTCCTCCTGCGTGGTTCCGGCAATGTAGCGCCGCGCAACCAGCCAGACAAACCGCCGGGGCAACACAGGGAGAAGGCGTGCAAGAGCTGCTGAGATCCTCGCCACTTGGCAGTATCCTTTTATCGGACAAGCCTGACAGGGATCCCCCACCGCCCTTGAGCTGAGGTCAAGTACAGAAGGTAAACCCCATCTGCAAGCCCAGCCGGCAGCGGTACTCGCACCAGGTGCTCGCCCTCAGACACCTGTTCCCACCGAAGCTCTTGGACTACCTGTCCCAGCAAGGTCATCAGCCGTAGTTGCACCTGGAATAGTGGTTCGGGTAGCTGCACCCGCAGCCAAAGCCCGTTGCCTTGATCGGAGAAAGGCTGGATCCGGACTGTGGACTGCACGGGGAAGAACTCCACAGAGATAGGAGGTTCGATGACGAACGGGGCTGCACTCTGCACACTCTGGTCCATATTGGCAAGGTTGCGCAGACGGACCAATGCCTGCTCTGTGGGTGTATTGGGAACCGTCCATTCATACTGCATCACTGTTGCGTCCTGCGTCGCTCGGATCGTCCTCCAGCTTTGCCCACCATCTGTAGAGTACTCAATCCGGATACGGCTTACGAAATCCGACTGCCAGCGGATCCACTGCTTCGTTCCCGCCGCCCAGCGCTCACCCCCATTTGGTACCAACAAGGATAGCTGGGGGATCCCAATGGCAAAGAACGGGCTTTGGTCTGCTACCGTTGGATCGGCCGTGTCCTCAATTCGGATTACTGCCCGATCTGTCTGCACCATCGGGACGGTCCATACATAGGAACGTCCCGAGGTTGCCGGCACCAAGGTGTCCCAGCTTGCTCCTCCATTGGAACTGAACAGAAGGCGGACAACCGAGACCAATGTGGCTGACCATTCAATATTGACCTGCTCCCTCTGTCCATAGCGTTCTCCGCCGACAGGACGGGATAGACGCAGCTCAGGTATCTGGATAGCAAAGCTTGCCAGCGTAGTATCCCCAACGGCAGGGTCTGCCGTATTGTAAATCCGGAGCCATACAACTGGAATGTTGGCTCGGGGCAATTCCCAGCGGTAGCTCCGCTGGGTTGCCGCAATACCGGTAGCAATACGTTCCCACGTCCGCATGCTATCGGTCGAATACTCCAGCGTAACATTCTGCACCTGAGCCGAAGTCCAGCGAATCTCCAGCTGTGAACCGCCTCGGAACGACTGCTTCCCAACCGGGTGCTGCAACAAAAGCAATGGTGTTGATGGCTGGGCTAAACATGCCTCTGCCCGACTATTCCGGAGCACTACAGCAACTCGCTGACGGAAGGTCAAAGCAACAGAGGGCTGAACCAAATGGCAGTAGCTCATAATGCTACCACCATCCCACGATGGACGGGGGATGATCGGGGACCGATAACAGGCATCCGGAGTGGGATAGGGATTGCCATCCTGCGTCACACATGTATCCAGCGGTGGGCTCCAATAGCAAGCATGGGTATGCGGGGCTCCGAATACATGTCCGATTTCATGAGCCACTACGTGCACGTCCCACGTATAGCCCAGCGTTGGATACGCGTAAGTACCTCGGATACCACTGACGCTATAAGCGCTGCCTGGAGAACAGAGGGTATTCAGCCGTGCGATACCCCCGACCATAGTGCCACCAGGAGCTGTCATCACGTGTACCAAATCCCGCTCCACACTGCGACGGTGTTGGTTCCAATACGCAGACACCTCGCCTAAAAGCGCTCCGATGTCGTTATCGTTCTGGTACGGGTCCTCCTCGCCATCGGGCGGTTCCATCCAGATGAGAATCCAGGGCAGGAGGAAAGTCACATTAAGCTCGTCCTCGTAGATACGAGCGACCATGGCAAACAGAGAGGCAATGTAGGCCGCCACTCGGTCATAGTCCCGATTGAGCCGCACATAGAGCGAAGAAGTGGCTTCTACAGCCACTCGCGCTTGCCGCAATGTCGTAAAGTGTGGTATCGGCTGGGTCGGCTCTTTTATCATGCGGAGTTGTTCCCAGTAGTCACTCATCTGCTCAATAGCACAGAGCCATTGGGACAGTTGGCTCTGTGTAGTCAATTCCCCCAGCACGTGCTCCCGTTCGTTGCCCCAGCGCTGTCCGCTGGGGACGAATTCCCAAAGGCGTCCGTTTCTCCGGCGGATGAATCCATAGAGCTCCCCGCCAACCACGCTCAGAGTAACTTGCGAGCCCGGCTCGCCGAGGATATGTCCGTGGAACACGTACTGTGTAATCCCCTGCATCGGCTCCAGCTGTTCCGGCTGTCCATCCCGTGCTGGGCGAACACCCCGCCACCACTGCGTCTGCGCATCCACCACCGACCGCGCCCGCCGCAGGTGCACAGTTGCCTCCTCCCCATATCCGACAGGGAAATCGCTCAGCCTTAACTCCGCCTGCGGAAGCATCGCCACCGCCTGCAAAACCAGCCCCCGCACCCAATACCCTCCCACTGGCTGCACCTGCAACAGATTTTCCGCCGGCCGCAGGAACAGCCGTGCCGATATGTGCTCCTGCGCTATTCCCACAATGCTACCGAGCACCACTCCAAGTCCGAAGAACACCCAACGCATCGCCAAACTTCCACAGAGCTTTTGAAACTTCAAGCCACAAAAATACAAACCCCTCTGCCTCCGACTCCAATAGCATCTGCTCTCAGCCCACAAAATTGGCCCCCTGAGCGTCTATTACTGCCCACGGGAAGCTCGGCCGTTATGGGACAGAAGAAGAAAGCACCCGCACAGAGATCATCCCAACGCCCTTCACGCACTTCCTCGTCCAAGCGCCCTACTGCTGCGTCGGAAGCCCCCTCAGCTCCCCACCTGCTCGTTGTAGAGTCACCTGCCAAAGCCCGCACCATTGAGCGCTACTTAGGTGCTGGGTATACCGTGCAAGCCTCCTTAGGCCACATTAAAGACCTGCCCGAACATAGCCTTGGCGTCAATATTGCCAATGGCTTCCAGCCACAGTACCAGATTCTGCCCTCTCGCCGCGCCATTCTTCGCCAGCTACAGAGCTTGGCTCAGCGTGCCCAGGACGTATTACTGGCCACCGACCCTGACCGAGAAGGCGAAGCCATTGCATGGCATATTGCCGAGGAGCTGCGGGCATACAACAAGAATATCCGTCGTGTGCTCTTTCACGAGATTACCCGAAGCGGCATTCAACAGGGGATCGCTCAGCCCCGAGAGTTGGACTATGCATTGGTGCTCTCCCAGCAAGCTCGTCGAGTTATGGATCGGCTCATTGGCTATGAAGTCTCTCCATGGTTAAGCAATGCACTGGCTCACGAAGTTGCACACTCCCTCTCTGCTGGACGGGTTCAGTCCGTAGCTCTTCGCCTCATCTGTGAGCGTGAAGAACTCATTGAGCGCTTTCAGCCGATTCCTTTCTGGACATTGCGAGCTCGCTTTGCTTTACCATCCGGAGAGGAATTCTGGGCAGAGCTGACGGAGTATGAGGGCCTTCCGATCCGAAATCCCGAGGGCTCCGCGCACGAATACACCCCCGAGGAACTCCGAGAGCGGCACTACATCCGCTCGGAAGAGGAAGCCAAACGGCTGGCCGACGCCGTGCACGCATGCTCCCTGTGGGAAATCACAGAGGTACGCAAACGGCGTCTCAAGCGCTCTCCGCCTCCACCCTTTACTACCAGCCTCCTGCAACAAGAAGCTTCCCGCCGACTTGGCCTTTCCCCACGGCAGACAATGCGCCTGGCACAGCAGCTCTACGAAGGCGTCCCCGTGGGAAGTGAGGGACCGGTGGGCCTCATCACCTACATGCGTACCGACTCTATGCGCATCAGCCATGAAGCGCAGAAGGCCGCCCGCCAGACAATTGCGAAAATGTTCGGGCCCGACTACCTGCCCGCTGAACCACCACACTACAGCAGTAAGTCCGCCCATGTTCAAGATGCCCACGAAGCCATTCGCCCTACACATATGGAGTATACCCCTGACCGCGTGCGCCCACATCTGCCCGAAGACCTAGCAGCACTCTATGAGCTCATCTACACCCGCTTCCTCGCCTCCCAAATGGTCCCGGCCGAACTGGAAAGCACAACGGTGCTCATTTGCCAGAACGATTTCGTCTTCCGGGCCAGTGGGAGCATCCTCCTCTTTGATGGCTTCCTGCGGGCATACACCGAGCTATCCGATAGCGACGAACCGGAAGAACAGCAGAGGCTGCCTACGGGAATTGCCGAGGGAATCGTGCTCCAGTTGCAGGAAGTGCTTCCGAAAGCCTCTCAGACCAAACCTCCGACACGATATACAGAAGCCACCTTGGTCAAAGAGCTAGACGAAAAGGGTATCGGACGCCCGAGCACGTACGCTACTATCGTAAGCACTCTCTTTGAACGCCGCTATGTTCAACGGCAGCGCCGCTACTTGATCCCGACCCCTCTCGGACGCAAAGTCAATGAAATCCTCCTCACCTTCTTCCCAGACATTTTCGCCGTGAACTTCACCGCTACGATGGAGGAACAGTTGGATGCCATTGCAGAAGGTCGCATGGATTATCGGACCGTGCTGGAGAGCTTCTACACCCCCTTCCGCCAAGCCTTGGACCAGGCTCGTGCGTTAGCACGCTCGCCCTTCTTGTGTCCTCAGTGCGGGACCTCTATGCAGGTGGAGCGCTCGCGCCGGGGCACACGCTATCTCCGCTGCCCTTCATGCGGCACAACACAGCCCCTCCCTAAACCAGCAGAAGCCACGCCCGTTGTGGAAGAGCACATCCGCTGCCCTGAATGTGGGGCTCCAATGGTACGGCGGCAAAGCAAGTACGGCACCTTCTACGGATGCTCTCGCTACCCCGACTGCACGGGGACTCGTCCCATGAGCTCTGGCGTCCGCTGCCCACAGTGCGGTGAAGGGGAATTGATAGAGCGCATGGACCGCCACCGGCGACGCTTCTGGGGCTGCTCCCGCTACCCTAGCTGCCGATACGCTCAACGACGCCGTCCGATTCCCCATCCCTGCCCTCACTGCCACCATCCGTTCGTGGAAGAGGATGGACGATGGGAAGACGGTGAATGGCGTATCCTCTGGCGTTGCCCCCAGTGCCGGCTTACACTTGAACCCGTCACTGACTCGGCCACCTCTGTCCCCTCCTCTACCGACCCCACTGCGATGTCGGGCAGACCATAAAGGGAACCCATGCTGGACCGCATCCAGATTGTCCTGGGCGATATCACGCAAGAGCAGGTCGATGCCATCGTCAATGCTGCAAATCCAGCCCTGTTACCGGGTGGTGGGGTCTGTGGGGCAATCCACCGTGCAGCTGGCCCGGAATTGGCTGAAGAGTGCCGCCGCCTAGGCGGCTGCGCCCCTGGAGATGCCAAGTTAACCCACGGCTACCGCTTACCAGCCCGCTACGTGATCCATACAGTCGGCCCTATCTGGCACGGCGGGACCTACGGTGAAGACGCTGTCTTAGCCTCATGCTACCGACGCACCCTTGAGCTTGCCCATCAGCACGGAATCCGTACCCTCGCCTTCCCCTCTATCAGCACCGGAGCATACGGCTTCCCCGTCGAACGCGCTTGCCGCATCGCCCTCCAGGAAATTCTAGCAGGGCTGCAGCGCTACCCTGATCTGGAACAAGTGCGCATCGTCTGCTTCGACCAACACACCTATCGCTGCTACTGCCAAGCATACCAGGAACTGGCTCAGCACAACGCATGGAAATCCGATTCTGGGGAGCTGCCCAAACAGTAACGGGCTCCCTCCATATCCTGCACTGCAACGGACACACACTCCTTCTGGACTGCGGACTCTTCCAAGGTCGCCGCGCAGAAACAAATGAACGGAATCGCACCTTCCCCGTTCCACCTGCCCGAGTTCACGCTGTCATTCTCTCTCACGCTCACCTGGACCACTCAGGGAACCTACCGACACTGGTCAAAGCCGGTTTTCCCGGTCTCATCTACGCTACTCCAGCCACCGCAGACCTCTGCGCCATTATGTTGACCGATAGCGCCCACATTCACGTCAAAGACGCGGAATTCCTCTACCACCAGCGCGGCGAGAGGATAGAGCCACTCTACACACCAGAGGATATCCCGAGAACGTTGGCGCGCTTTTTCCCTGTCAATTACGACGAGCGTGTCCGTATCCTCCCTGGTGTTACACTCTGCTTCCGCCAAGCAGGACATATCCTCGGCTCTGCCCAAGTTCTGCTGGAGATCGTGGAAAACGGACGGACTCTCCGGCTCGGCTTTACGGGAGACCTGGGACGCTCTTCTCCCACACTGCTTCCTCCACCGGCCGCTCCCGAAGCCGTTGATGTCCTTATTGCCGAATCCACCTACGCGGGGCGCCGCCACGAGGCAACAGAAAGTGTTCGCGCCAAGCTTCACGCCCTCTTCCACGAAATTGCCTCCCAGCGGGGGATTCTCCTGATTCCTGCCTTCGCTGTCGGACGGACACAAGAGCTGCTCTTCCATCTGAATGCCTTAGCAAATGCCGGTGAGCTACCCGATATGCCCATCTTCGTCGATAGCCCCTTAGCCGAACAAGCTACGCGCGTTTTCTTCCGCTATCGCGCTGAATTCAACACGACAGTGCAGGACCTCCTGCGAACGGACCCGGATCCGTTCAGCTTCCCACAGCTCCGCTTCACCCGCAGCGTGGAAGAATCTAAAGCCATTCGCCATGTGGACCCTCCATACGCTGTTATCGCCGGCTCCGCAATGTGTGAATCTGGCCGTATTCTCCACCATCTCCGGCATCACATCGGCAATCCTCGCACAACTGTCCTTTTCGTAGGTTTCAACGCGGCTCACACCTTGGGGCGCCGGCTGGTTGAGGGCGAAAAACAGGTTCGTATCTTCGGAGAGCTCCACACCGTACGAGCCCGCATCTTAGAAATGTCCGGATTGAGTGCCCATGCCGATGGAGAAGAGCTCCTGCAGTATTTTCGCCTGCTTCCATCAACAACTCTGATTGTCCTCGTCCATGGCGAACCCTCTTCCCAGCAGCTTCTGCAACGACAACTCCAACAGGAAGGCTTCTCGCAGGTCCTCATTCCCCAACCGGGACAATGGCTGAGGCTGTAGTACCGGTGGAGGTTGTCGCCGCTGTCCTCCTTGCGGACGGACACGTTCTTCTGTGCCGACGCTCTCCCAACGTTGCCTATCCGCTCCAGTGGGAGTTCCCTGGTGGGAAGGTTGAGCCTGGGGAAAGCCCCGAGGAAGCCCTTTGCCGAGAGCTTGCCGAGGAGCTGGGAATCCACGCAACCGTGGGCCAAGAATTGTGGCAGACAGAGTATGCTTACCCCGATGGTCGGCACTTCCTCCTCCGTTTTTTCTCGGTCACGCATTGGGAGGGGACACCTACCCCCCGGGTCGGTGTAGACAAACTGGCATGGGTACTCCCTACCGCCGTGGGAATGTATCCGATCCTGGAGGGCGACCGAGAGTTCGCTATCGTACTTCCATGGCTCCTTCAGCCAGAGTCGTACGACGCTGATGCCATCTTCATGCGAATTGCCCTTCTGGAAGCTCAACGAGCATACACTCAGGGAGAAGTACCCGTTGGAGCGGTTATCGTCCGCCAAGGACGGATTATTGCCCGTGGTCGCAATGCCGTAGAGCATGGCAGGGACGCTACCCTCCATGCGGAAATAGTAGCAATCCGCCAAGCATCCGCTGCCATAGGACGGCGCTTAGAAGAATGCACGCTGTACGTAACCCTTGAGCCCTGCCCAATGTGCGCCGGTGCGATTGTCTGGGCACGCATCCCTCGGGTGGTCTACGGCGCCCCTGACCTGCGGGCAGGCGCTTGCGGTACGTTATACAACATTGTGCAAGACGAGCGCCTTAACCATCGCTGTTCCCTTCGCAGCGGTGTCTTAGCGGAGGAATCCGCTCACCTACTGCGGAGTTTCTTCCGACAATTGCGCGAGGAAGACCGTGCAGTGGACCCCTGAACCCGTACAGAATAAGCTCTACGTCGTTCCCACACCGATTGGCAACCGGGGGGATATTACCCTGCGAGCGCTCCATATCCTACGGAGTGTTTCCGCCATTGCGTGTGAGGATACGCGACACACCGGGCAACTCCTCAAAGCATACGGAATCATCCCACGCCGCCTTCTCCGGTGCGATGAACACACCGAAGTGCAGTGCGCAGAAACCATTCTCCAGCTCCTCCGCAATGGGGATAGCGTTGCTCTCGTCTCCGATGCTGGAACCCCAGGGATTTCCGATCCGGGCTCCTTCCTCATCCGACGAGTCGTAGAATCCGGCTATAGCCTGACGGTTCTGCCGGGTGCTGTCGCGCTGATCCCCGCCTTGGTCGGCAGTACTCTACCGACACAACCGTTTGTCTTCTGGGGCTTTCTGCCCGCCCGCGGAAGCGCTCGGCAACAGCGTTTAGCCGATATCGCCGCCTGTCCGTGGACAAGTGTGCTTTACGAGGCTCCCCACCGTCTCCTCCGCCTGCTGGAGGAGCTCTGCAGGCTTAGCGCCTCACATCGGCGCGTCTGCATTGCCCGTGAGCTGAGTAAGCTACACGAAGAATTTCTCCGGGGCACCTTAGCGGAATGTTACCAGCTCCTGCAACAACGTCAACCTCTGCGCGGAGAATATGTCCTCATCCTTGAGGGATGCCGCCGTGAAGGGAATCCTCATCACATTTGAAGGTCTGGACGGCTGCGGTAAGTCTACTCAAGTACACCGCTTAGCAGAGCGTCTTCAGCAGTTGGGCTATCAACCGATTATCGTGCGTGAACCTGGGGCTACCCCGCTGTCGGAACGGATCCGCCACCTCCTGCTGGATGCCAGCGCTGACATTACTCCCCTTGCCGAAATGCTTCTATTCAACGCCGCACGCGCCCAATTGGTAGATACTGTCCTCCGTCCTGCCCTGGAAACTGGCTCGATCGTGCTCTGTGACCGCTTTGCTGACTCCACTACGGCATATCAAGGATACGGGCGAGGTTTACCCATAGAGCTTGTGCTGGCTTGCAATCAGATTGCAACCAGGGGGTTAACGCCGACCCTGACTTTCTTCCTGGATGTTCCCGTCGAATTAGCTTTCCAGCGCCATCGGAGTTCAGACCGCATGGAGCGGGCAGGTCGGGACTTCTTTGAACGGGTACGGAACGGTTACTGGGAGATCGCCCGCCGGCAACCGGAACGTATCATTTGCATCGATGCTACTCGCCCTCCAGAGGAAGTTCACACCACCATCTGGGAACACGTCCGCCAGTACCTACCCTCGGAAGCCTCAGCGTCGGAGGGCTTCTACTAACACCTGCTCTAGGCTTTTGTCTGGTGGCAATTCGCCAAGAATGCTGCCGACGATATTTCCCTCCGCCGCGATGAAGAAGGAGGGCAACCGCTGAATGTGAAGCCAGTGCTCATGGGGATGCTTATCCCCAGTCCCGTGCATGGCATAGATCTCGCAGTCTTCGGCACGCACGCCGGCCTCTGCCAGTATCCGCATAAAGTGAGGGAAAAGTTTCTGCGTTCCGACACAGGAGCAGGTCGGTTTGACGTAGACGTAGAATCGGTGGTAGCCTGGGCGATATGCCGCGCGGATATCATCCAGCAAAGCTGTGTCGGGCTGGTAGGAGTGGAACTCCGCGCTAAACCAAGCAAAACCTGGCGTTGTCTGCAACTGTTCCAGTGTGAGCCGTTCCGCCGTGTATTCCGGCTGTGTACTTGTCGCGCACCCAAGGGCTATGACAGCGGCACCGACGGCGATATACCACATCTGTCCCCGATTCCCTTCGTCCACCTCTCCAGTCGGGGCGGTGGGATTTGAACCCACGACCTCCTGGTCCCAAACCAGGCGCGCTATGCCAGGCTGCGCTACGCCCCGAGGGTAGCCGAAATTAGTAAATCCTCCCTCTACCACCGCCGCGTTTGTTGGAATTGTTCTAATTTTCCCCTGCCGTAGCGGCTATGTCTCAACGAGAAACGATGACGGACTTTCAGACCTGGAGCTACGAAGCACTCTCGCGCGAATTCAAATATGCCGTGGACTTCGTCTGCCGGCGTGTTGTCAATCGTGAGGAAGTCGTCGAACAAGCCTTCTGTGCTCTCCTGACTGGCGAGCATCTCCTGCTGCAAAGCCGCACCGGTGTTGGCAAAAGCCTATTAGCGGAGCAGATCTTCCGCATGTTCTCCGGCGCCCGCGTCTTCCGTGTCCAAGCAAGCAAAGAACAACAACCGGACACCTATTTCGGGGCCTTAGACATTGAAGAGCTTAAGCGCGGACGCATCGTGCACAACATCGAAGGCTCCATCGTCGACTGTGAATTTGCCTTCATTGATGAGATCTTTGACGCCAACGACTTCACGCTTCGGGCTTTACTTTCCGTTCTCAATGAACGACAACTCATGCGGGGGGTTCAGAATGTCCCCGCAAAACTCCATACCGTCATTGCAGCAACGAATTATCTGCGCGTGAGCGACATTACCGAAGCCATTCTGGACCGCTTCCTCTACAAAGCCGTCATCCTGCCGGATAAAGACCCACACGTGCAGTACAAGATTGCCCACCAGTTTCTGCTCCACGGAGGAAAACCCGCACAACCTCTGCGAACTATTCCCTTCGCCCTCCTCCAGTATGTCCACAGCATTGCAACAGGGCAGCATCCCGAACGACAGATTACCATCAGCCCGGAGCTGATCTACTTTGCAAACCTGGTGATCCGCTACTACGAAGTGCTGCGTAACCGAGCTCTCCGTGAGCACTATCGAGGAGGAACACCACCGATTGACTACTACATCTCCCCACGAACACAAGCAAAATCACTGAACTTACTGCGTGCCATTGCCCTCCTCCATGGACGCGATACCGTCTCCACAGAAGATGTCGGTAAGCTCTATTTCATCTTTGCAACCGTCGGTGTACCAGAAGAGGTGGAGCTTTTCCGCAAGGCATACACGACCGTTCTCCACTCACTCCATGCCTCCAACGGTTTTGAGCAACTCCGTCTTCTACTGGCATTTGAGTCGCTTTTAGAACAACTTCAGCAAGACCACAGTCTCCTATTCCGACCCTTGAGCAGCATCGCACAATCCCCCCTTCGGAAAACCTTCTTGGACTGGCTGAAGGAGACCTTCGGAGGAGCCGACCATACAGTTCAGCAGAACAAGCGCCTACTGGAACAATTCCTCCGCGACTTTGTCCCTGCCTGTGAGGAAGTCCGCGAACTGAAACAGGCACTGGAGCGTGAGCTGACGCAATTCCTCCGCAGCATAGAGTAAGCCAGCCCGCCTACTTGGCAAAAGAGCCTTTTTCGTAGTTTCGTACCCAAATCCTTCCAGGAGCTGACTGCCGGGAATAAGGAAATGAGAGCCCCGCAGAAACTCCAGCTGACTCAGGGTCTTCGGCATGAGCTGAAGCTCAATCCGGCGTTAGTGCTGCAGCAGACCCACTTCCAACGTCTGTTGGAGCTCCCCGTGGAAGAAATTGCCGAGGAGCTGATGAATCTGCTGGCGGAAAATCCTTACCTGGAAGAAGCCTCCCCAGGGGAAGCAACGGAAGAGGACACCTCTGCCGAAGGCTCCTTTCCTGAAGCCCCTGACGAAGGGCCCGACAACGAAGCTCCAGAACTGTTTCGCACAGAGGCCATAACCGCCTACGATGTCCAGCAAGATCCTTTCGCCTATTACAGCATGTTCTGGCACGAACCGTACGCCTCCTCTACCACTGACACCTCTGAGGAAGAGGAGGAAGCCGAGTGGCAACTACCGGAAGCACAGCAGAGTTTCTATGAAGCACTCCTAAAGCAGCTCCCATTGCTGAATCTTTCTCCCGAAGAGACAATTTTCGCAGAGGAGCTCATCGGGAGCCTGGATCCCAATGGATACCTCCGGGAGAGTTTGGAGACAGTGCTGAAACAGACCAACGCCCGCATAGCAGAGATTAACCACGAGCGGCTTACCCAGTACAACAGCTCCCAACTGTCCGGGAACCCCGCCCAGCGATATGCTCTGGACCCTGTCGCTGCCCACATAGTACTGCATCGCGAGCTTCCCACCATCCCTCTCCTGACCCCCCTGACCCCTGAGCAGGCAGAGCAGCTCCTGAAGCGCCTCCAACGCGAATTAGATCCGCCTGGAATCGGAGCTCGCAACCTTCAAGAGTGCCTCCTGGCACAACTGGAATCCCGTCCATTGCGCACGGACGCCGAGCGCTGGGCATACCGCATCCTGAAAGAAGCTTTCCCTGCCCTTGCCCGCCGCACCTGGCGTGAGCTCCTCCGCCACTTCGGTGGGGAATTGACCCCCGATATGCTCCAGCAAGCCTACGACGTTATCCGGCACTTGAGTCCACGACCAGGAGTTGCTGCCTCCGGTGAGCTTCCGATCACTGTTTTGCCCGACTTTACCATTACACACGACCCCGAAACTGGCGAACTCCGCCTTACGATCAACGACAGCATCCTCCCAACGCTTAGCGTCAATACCCTACTGCAGCGCCTTAAAAGGCTCCCCCGCAAGGTCCGCTCCCGACACTACAAGGAACAACAAGCCCGCCAATTCCTCCGCCAAAACTACGTGAAGTCCCGTGCCATCGTCAGTGCACTCCAACAGCGCCGGGAAACTCTCCTGAAGGTCATGACTGCCATCCTCAAACTACAGCGCGATTTCTTTGAGCAGGGTCTTAAACACCTCAAGCCAATGATCTACGCTGACATAGCACGGGAGACAGGCTTAGACACCTCCACCGTTTGCCGCGCTGTGGCAAATAAGTATGTGCAGACGGACTTCGGTATCTTCGCTCTTAAAGACCTTTTCACCGAGGCACTGCCCCAGAGCAGCGGCGAAGGAGAAGTTTCCGCTGAAGTAGTCAAGCAAAAGCTACGCGAGCTCCTGGAACACGAAGACCGCCAGAATCCCCTCAGTGATAAGCAGCTGGCTCAAAAGCTTGACCAGATGGGCTACAAAGTTGCCCGGCGAACAGTAGCTAAATACCGGGAGGAGATGGGCTTTCCTCCCGTCTGGAAGCGGAAGGCGCTCCGATGAACCTTCTCTACCGCCTTCTGCGGTGGGGACACCGTTTTCCTTCTTTCCTCCTTCCATCCCCGTTCGCAGTAGCCCTCCACAGCTGGGGACGGCGTGTACTCTGGAGCTGGATCACCCATTGCCATATCCCCGTCCTCCCCTTCACTCCCCCCCCCTCAGGAGAGCGCCACTGCTGGGGACTCCGATTCCGCTCCCCACTTTTCAACGCCGCCGGCGTATTCAAGTACGGCGAGGGCTACGAACTATCCTACTGGCATGGTTCCGGGGCATATTTACTGGGGACAATTACCGCCCTACCTCGCCGTGGAATTAAACGCTGGGGAATCCGTCAACCTTTTCTCAGCCTCCCTCGCTCTTGTGCCGCTCTCAACACTTTGGGACTCCCCAACCCGGGACACCATGCCGCCGCGCGCATCGTAGAACGCCTTCCCCGATACCCGGGCTTCCCCATTGGTGTAAGCGTCGCCTTAGACCCCGAACTGAAACTCTCAGAAGCCCTCCAGCGCCTGCTGGAAGGACTCCGTCTGTATAGCGCCGCTGGCGTCGATTTCATCGAGCTCAACGAGAGCTGCCCCAATATCCCCCATGACCCGTCATGGCGGGCACTGGAATTCCGTCTGCGCTGGATAGCTGAACACTTCCTCTCCCGCCGAGAACGCTCGCTTCCTGTGGTGGTGAAGATCTCCACAGACACACCGGTGGAAGTATTACCAGCGTTACTGGAACTTCTGCTGCAACTTGGCTACGATGGTATCACCATTGGCAATACGTCCACAGCCTATGAGGCACTATTGCCTACCATTGCTCCCTCGGAACGGCATCTCTATACATGGTTTTGGCATCGCTTCGGTGGCGGGATCAGCGGAGCCCCACTTGCTCATCGCCGCCGACAGCTTATCAGCTTGAGCGCTCAGTGGATTGCCCGCCACGCAACAGCACGTGAATTCCACCTCCTGGCCGTCGGCGGCATTATGAATCCTACGGACCTCCGCGAAGTTCTCTCCGCTGGAGCAAGCCTTGCCCAATGGTATACTGGTTATCTCCACGCCCTCGCCACCCACGGTGACGCCGTCTACCGATGGATGTCCTCCTCCTGTTGCGCTCACCCATGATCCGACGCTTGTTCGCAGCAGGTATCGCTTTCCTGACCGTTTCTTGCCATTCAGGATGGGACACAGAAGAGGAGCGATTTGCCCAGACATATGCAGAAATTCTGGTCGTTCGGGAACTCTATCCAGACACTGCACTTGGCAATGCCCGCGTGCGGACTCTCCTACGGCAATACGGCTACCGCGGGGAAGAGGAATTCCGACAACACTTCCTCACTTTTGCCCGTGAACCAGCACGGCTACGCCGAATTCTGGACTCAGCCGCTACCCGTGCCGAACGGATGCTCCAGGATTCGCTCCGGTACCGCCCCCGCTAAAAGCGCCGGATCGCACGGCGGCAGTTCCTCCACCAGCTTTTCCATCATCTGCTGGAATGAAGGTGCTTGCCAGTCCGACTCCGACTCTGTTCGCTCTAAAAGTATCTCCAAAATGCGCTCCTGAAGCCGACCACGCCGCAGCGCTTCAGCATAAGGCATATGAGTGAACGTAACCATTGTGTAGAGCGGAACAAAACGGTCAGGGTATCGGTCGGCAAGATACTGCTCCAGCTTTTTCCGTAACTGAAACCGAGGGTGGAGCACGCCATCCCGCATTTCTACAAAGTTCTCCAGTGCCAGTTGAGCAATAGCATCAGCGCTCGGCTTACGGAAGCGCTCAAAGGCACGGAAAGCTGTCGACCAATCCGGATCATATTGCCGGAGAAATTCCAGCAGGACGACACAATCTTCAAACCCTGCATTCATTCCCTGCCCGTAGAAGGGAACGATTGCATGGGCAGCGTCACCCAACAGGAGGACCTTACCATCATAGCTCCACGGAAAACAGCGTATCGTCAGCAGGCTCCCCGTGGGATTGACAAAGAACTCCTCCGTCAGTTTCGGCATAAGCGGAACAGTATCAGGGAATTCACTCCGGAAGAAGTGACGCACATCCTCCTCCGTCCGCAACGCTGCAAATGACAGCTCCCCTTCCAAGGGGAAGAAGAGGGTGCACGTAAAGCTACCATCAGGATTCGGAAGGGCAATCAGCATGAAGGAGTGGCGTGGCCAGATGTGAAGCGCTCGCGGGAAAAGCGCCCACGCCCCGTCAGAACGGGGAGGGATTGTCAGCTCCTTGTAGCCATAGTCCAAGTACTCTTGGCAGTAATTGAAGCCCTCCAGATGCTGCATCCGCAGGCGGACGGCCGAATATGCTCCGTCCACTCCGAAGACGACCTCTGCCTCCAAGCGCTGCCGCTCCCCCGTAGGCGTTTCTACTAGCACTGCTGGCGTTTCCAATTCCACATCCACACAACGGTGTTCAAAGAGAATTCGGGCATTGGGATATTCCTCCACGGCTGTCAACAGTAACTCATTGAGGCGACGTCGGTGGAAAGAATAGATCGCCTGTCCAGGCTTGCCGTATGGCTGGAAGCGCGTGCTTCCAGAGGGTTCGTGAATCATACGCCCTTCCATCGGGAGCGCAAAGGGACGAACTTGCTCATCCAGCCTTGCCAGGCGGAGCGCCCTCCAGCCACGGTCAGAGACCGCCAGATTGATGGAACGCCCTCCAGGAATTGCCGTCCGGCGCAAGTCAGAACGTCTCTCAAGAACTGTCACTCGGTGCCCCTGCTGCGCTAAGAGCCGTGCCCAAAGAGCACCGACCAATCCAGCACCGACAATGACGACATTCCGCTGGCGCATCACTCCTCCTGCTCCTTCCCGACCTGTAGGAAGGGGACAGCCTCACGAATGGTTACCCCCTCAACGGTAACGACAGAACCAGGCAGAGGTTGGAGAAGAATCCATTCGGTCAACACCGGCTCTGCAGGAAGCCACAATGGGGGTAGGCACTCTAAGCGGGCCTCCACACCTCGCTCCCACTGGATTAGGTGCCACCGATGACTCCCTGAAGTCGGGGCCTCAAGCGTATCCTGCCACCCTACCGCTTGCAGGATGACGCGATCGGGCAACACCATCAGCTCCACGGGGGCCTTACCCTGCTGCCGCCACGCCAACGGAGTCGTTCGCAAAAGGAGACGATAACCGCCGGAAGAGTGCAATTGGAGAGTTGCCATAAACATCGTCAGCCCTGTGACACGCAACGCCAGAGCTGTCCCCGAGTAGAGCCGAATAGCTCCCTCCCCCGTCCGATCCCACCTGAGTGAATCTCCCACGAAGCGAACCTCTACGGGAAACTCCACTCCCGCCTGGTCCATGATAAGGGAAGACTCGCCCACTGGCAGTATACTGTCCGTAGCAACGTAAATGAGAAGCCCGCACCCGCTTGTCAGTCCTGCCAGAGATATCCACCACTTCATGGAACCAGCGCCGGCTGTTCTGGAATCAACTCCAAGCGACGGAGAATCTCCACCGCAATATCGTATCGCCGAAACGGGGGCATTAAGTAGATGCCATCCGCCGTGTGACGAACCGCCTGGACGAGTTCCACAGCAATGGCAATCCCTTCCGCTATCGCTGCTTCAGGAGTATCAGCCTGCGCCATCCGTTGGCGAACCCACACGGGGATCGTGATCCCGGGCACCTCATAATGCAGGAACTCCGCATGGCGTACATTCCGCAAGGGAAGAATGCCAGCCACGACAGCAACAGGCAGCTGCTCTGTAGCCTGACGAAAACGTTCCCAAAGCTTTAGATCAAAGACTGGTTGCGTGAAGACAACTTGTGCTCCCTCCGCAACCTTGCGTTCCAGGCGCGCCCGTTCCTCCCGCCAGTTCTCTGCCGCCGGATTACAGGCACATGCAATGCAGAAGTTCATCTTCTGCCCGAGAAAATTATCGCTTGCATCCCGCCCTTCGTTGAAGGAACGGAGAATCCGAATCAGACCGATGGAATCAACATCAAAAACCGCCGCAGCGAACGGATAATCACCAATATGCGGTGGATCCCCTGTCACCGCCAAAATATTGCGCACTCCTAAGGCGTAGGCCCCTAAGAGCTCCGATTGGAGAGCAACCAGGTTACGGTCACGGCATGCAATATGGGCAATACATTCCATCCCCGTCTGACTCTGCACCAAATGTGCCAAAGCAATCGGGCTAATGCGCAGGCGAGCTCGGGCTCCATCGGAGATATTGATCGCATCAATCCCGCAGCGCTGCAGATACCGAGCTCCCTCTATCACAGAGTCCATCCCCACACCTCGCGGGACATCCATTTCTACCGTGACCACGAACTTCCGCCCCAACTTCTGTGCAAATGGAGTCGGCGGAGGCGGCTCAGCAAACACTGGCTCCGTATCCCCGGTGGGCTCCGGTTCTAATTTCTTCTCCACTGCTCTGCCCGGGAAAGCTTGCTGCACAGCCTGCACAATGGCTCGGACACATTCAACTGTTGCTCCGCCATCGGCTCCCACAATCCGCACACCAAGCTCGACCAACTCCCGGGCAACACGTGCCAGATAATCCGGCTCTGGATTGTAGGAACGGACATCCCCTTTGATCTGCGGGACACCAACATCGGGAATAGCACAGACAGGGACCGATGCCACTGCCACTATTCTACGGGCAATGCTGAGCATCCTCTGAGGTCCGACCGTGCCTGCAGCCCCAAGTGCCGCAACAAGAAACCGACTAATCCGCTGCACGACCTGGCTCGGGAACGAACTTGCCAGCACCGAACCATCCTCTGCAAATGCCTTCAGTGCCACAATCGGCAGACGCGGATTGACCATCTGCGCCGCCTCTATAGCCAGCTCAAGCTCCCGCACCTCCACAAAGCCCTTCAGAAACAACAGCTCAGCACCCCCATCAACCAACGCCACAATCTGCTCAATGAAGGCTTGCCGTGCCGCCTCGGGTTCTATAGGACCGAGCGGACCCAACAACTTCCCTGTCGGTCCTACAACTCCTGCAGCATATGCCCGATGCAATGCCGCACACCGCGCCAACCACACCGCTGTCCGATTAAGCTCGTACACCTTGTCGGCTAAGCCGTATCGCTCCAAAGCAATCCGGTTGGCCCGCAAAGTGTTCGTCTGCACAATATCCGCCCCTGCCTCAACGAAGCAGCGATGAATATCTTCCACTACGGCCGGTTGCTCCAGGACATAGAGCTCCGGCGGCTGCTCCCACAAACCCCGTCGTTGGAGCTCCGCCTCTATGGAGCCATCAGTAACCAGCACCCCCTGGCGTAATCGCTCTGCAAAGGGAAGCTTCATCAGCGCCGAATGTACTGCTCAACGCCCCAGCGTTGTGGTGTCCATACCACCAATACCAATGCTGCCACTAACAAAGCAATATCGTGCAGCACCCGCTCCCAGCCAATCCGTTCCGTTGCCGTCTGCGAAAAGCATCCGCAATGGATATCCAGTCCTCGCACCAACGCCGATACCAAAGCCACGGTGAATACCACCAATAGTCCAGCAGCGACCATTGCTGCTGCTTGTACCCGCAAGCCCGCCAGCAGCATCAGACCAACCATCAGCTCCAACCACGGTAAAACGATGGCGAGAACATTGACTAACTCCAGCGGTACCAAACGGTAATTTGCAATATTGCGGGCAAAAAGCTCTGGATTGCCCAACTTGTCTGCTGCAGCAACCAGAAAAACCATCCCCAACACAAGTCGCAGAAGTAGCCCAATACCCTCTCGCGCACGCTCCATCAGTATCTGCCTCACACAGGTAATTGTTCCCCGAAATTACGCCAATCCCCCTAAACGGAACCACGCCATATCCGCCACCATCCCCACAGGAGCCCTACAGCAACAACGCTCCAAAGCAACCGCCCAATGATCGGGCTCCCCATCCCCAGAATTGCCACAATACCGGCAATCCCCCACACACCCCCAACCCGCCCCCACGGATATGGTACGGGATAGAGCCGCTGTGCAAAGAGGAGCATCGCAAGGGCTGCTACTGTGTAGGCTCCTAGCGTTGCCCATGCTGCTCCTCGATATCCCAACCAAGGCACCAAGAGCAGGAGGAGCCCAATGTTTGTGACCGCCGCAAGGATCATTGCCCCTGCTAAACGCTCCGTCCGCTTCCGAATATGGGCAGCAGCAGCAGCGAAAACGTAGATACCGAAGAGCACATACCCTGCAGCAACAATCGGCACAATGTCAAGCCCCTCCCAGTAGTCCGGATGGATCAGGAAACCTCCCCCAATGGGCATCTGCGCCAGCACAGGAATCCACAGCACCATCCCCACAAAGAACAGGGCTGCCGTAAGATTCCATCGCCAAAAGACGGCTGCAAATAGCTGCGGGCCATCGGGACGCTGCGCCTGCTGGAGGAAAAAGGGACGCCAAGCATATTCAAAAACCGTAACCATCAACAACATGGGCAATGCTAAACGGTAGTTCGCTTGGTAAATGCCAACTGCCTGCGCATCTGCCAACAACATCAGCAGTGGACGGTCCACCACATGGAGTGCTATACTTGCCAATGCTGCCGGGACTGCCGGTAGCCCATATCGGAGCATCTCCCAGTAAAGACCTGCCTGCCACTGCCATCGGAATAAACGTGCAATAACCGGGGCTGTCCCTACTGCCGTACTGGCTGACGCCACAACTCCTGCCCACAGCACTCCAGGAGCTCCCCAACGCCATACAAGTACAAAGAGCACCGTGGCTGCCACCTGCACGACCGCATTCACCAGGCGGAGTCCTCCATACCATAACGGACGCCGTCGTAGGCGCAACTCTGCTAATGGGACAACGGCAACCCCGTCCAACAACATCACAAGCGCCGCCGCCCGTACTCCCTCTGCCCCCAACCGAGAGAGCTGGAGCACGGGTGCAAGGACAGGAGCTGCTATCCACACCCCAAGACACAGGAGAGCTCCGTTGACCACCATGGTTCCCCATGCATACGCAAAGACAGCTCTCCGGGCCTCTCCCTGCCGCTCTGCTGCAAAGCGCATATATGCTGACTCCCAGCCCAACGCTAACACCACGTTAGCAAACGCCAACAACGCGAAGAGATAGCTCACCTCCCCAAATGCCTCCGGCTGAAGCACATTTGTGTACAGAGGCGTCAGCAGAAAAGTGAGCAAGCGGACAAGAAGCATGGTTACAGCATAGACAAACGTATCGCTGGCAAGCTGTCGGAGCTGCCATCGCCTTCCGACAGATCCCGTGCCTATCGCCCCTATGCCTTCGGAAAGCCCTATTTTTGCATGCCCTTTTGACATGGTGACCATGCCCTTCACGCAAAGCTATCGCTTTTTTGCTCTCCTCTTCAGCGCTGGGGTCTCCCTCTGGGCACAGACATCGTTACCGGCGACCTCCCTTTCTCCAGCAGCTGAACGTTTACACTCTTACGTTCGCTTCCTAAGCTCACCAGAGCTGGAAGGACGTGCAGCCGGCTCTCCAGGAAACCGCCGTGCCGCTGATTTCATTGCAGCCCATTTCCAACGGGTGGGACTACTCCCTTTGGGTGGGAGCTTCTTCCAGCCCTTCCCTATCATTACGGAGATCCGCATCGGCGCTGCAACTCGGGCAGAATTCACCATTACGGTGGAGCGGGTTGATTTGCCCCGCGAAATGTGGCGCTCCTATACTCTCCGCTGGACTGCCGGCAAGGACTTCGTACCGCTCAGCTTCAGTGCTAATGGAACGGCTTCCGGGACACTCGTCTTCGCCGGCTTCGGCATTTCTGCTCCGGAGCGACAATACGACGACTATGCGGGCATTGACGTACGGGGCAAAATTGTGCTGCTCCTCCGCGGAACCCCGTGGGATGAGCGACTTCGCTCAAAGCTGGTTCGGGAAAAGCTTCAGGAGGAAAAACAAGCAGCAGACCCGCGCTATGCTTCACTGCGTTACAAAGTCTCCACAGCGGAAAGTCGGGGGGCTGCCGCCGTCATCCTCGTAGATCCCCAAGGGGACTCCTCAAATGTTTTCCTTCCCCTCTCGCCGGAGATGCGTTCCCCTCCCGCTTCCATCCCCGTGATTCACGCTCGGCGCACTGAAGCAGCAAAGCTCTTCCCGCGCGAGCGCTCCCTCTACACGCGCGAGCTGGAAATTCTCCGCACGCAGAAACCCCAAAGCTTTGAACTCCCGCTGGTTCAAGCAACCCTGGTAGTAGAACTGGAAATCTCCGAAGCAGAATCCCCCAATGTTTTGGGTCTGGTGCCAGGGACGTCACCCCACTCTGCTCACGAACATATCATCGTGGGAGCCCACTTTGACCACTTGGGTTGGGGACATTTCGGCTCTCTCTCCGATTCCCGAGAGCCTGCAATTCACCCAGGTGCCGACGACAATGCCTCTGGTACAGCAGTCCTGATGGAGCTTGCCGAACGCCTGAAACGGAACCCTGTGCCCCGCTCTGTACTCTTCATCGCCTTCAATGCTGAAGAACAAGGCGTCGTGGGCTCCAGCTTCTACGTCCGCAACCCCAAGCTGCCACTGGACAGCGCTATTGCGATGCTCAACCTGGACATGGTAGGGCGTCTGAGGGAACATACCCTTATTGTGCATGGTGCAGGCAGCTCTTCCCTCTGGCACCTGCTCTTAGACTCCCTGGCCCCACTTTTCGGTCTTCGCCTCTCTACTGCCGAAAGTGGCTTCGGCCCCAGTGACCACACCCCCTTCCATGCGCGAGGGCTTCCCGTACTCTTCTTCTTTACGGGACTGCACAGGGATTACCATCGCCCCAGCGACACATGGGACAAGCTGGACTACGAAGGTATGGTGCAGATAGCTGACTTCGTAGAAGCTCTCATCCGCGCCCTTGCCCATCGGCCCGAACGACCGGATGCTCGTTCAACACAAGCTCCTGCATCACTACGAATGGAAGGACGCCCACGGGTTCGCCTCGGCATTATCCCTGACTACAGTGACCATCCCCAGGGACTTCGCCTCAATGGGGTCAGCGAAAATAGCCCAGCCCAGCGCGCCGGACTCGGCCCCGACGACGTCATCACCGGTCTGGGCTCCCATTCCATTCGGAACATCTATGACCTGATGAACGCCCTCCAGCAATTTGCCCCTGGCGACACAACGACTGTCTACTTCCTGCGCAACGGCACTTCCCGAACGGCACCGGTACGTTTTGAGTAGCTGCCGCAGCCCCCAGAATGGTCACAACACAAGTCTTCACCGAGCGTTTCTGGATAACGAGCACCTCCGGCGAGCGTATCCTCGGCGATCTCTACTGGCAACCCACCCGGGGCACAGGTCCGATGATCATCATGCTGCATGGCTTCACCGGCTTCAAGGATTGGGCCTTCTTCCCCTACGTAGCAACGGAGTTCGCTATACGAGGCGCATGCGTAGTAACGTTCAACTTCTCACTGAGCGGCTACATTGAGGGCTCCGACCGGGTAGAACGACCGGAGCTATTTGCTCGGAATACGATCCGCCAAGAAATCGAGGACACTATAGCCGTCGTCACTGCATTCGCAAAACGTACTCTTGAAGCCCCTGCCACATGGTGGAAGCGTTGGAACAAGCGGATGTTCCTCTTAGGCTATTCCCGCGGTGCTGGAGTTGCTCTCATCGCCCTCCGCATTCACCCACAGCTGCCTATAGAGCGTCTGGCATTGTGGTCACCGGTGACGACCTTCCATCATTACACGGAGCGCCAAAAAAAGCGCTGGCGTCAACGCGGCTCCCTAGAAATCTCCCATACCCGTACAAGCCAGATCCTTCGCATGAATGTGGAGTACCTGGAAGATTTGGAAGCCAACGCAGAGCGATACGACCTCCGGAAAGCAATTGCTTACCTGAAGTGCCCGACCCTGGTGGTCCACGGGATGCACGATATCACCGTGCCCCTCCGCTCAGTACAGGAGCTTGTTACAGCAGCCCCCTCTGAGTTGGTATCATTGCACGTAATCCCCCATACCGGACACACGCTCGGGGTAGACCACCCCATGCGAGCCCCATCACCTGCCGTACTTGAAGCCCTCAGAGTCACAGCAGACTTCTTCTCACTATGACCTTTCCCCCCATGCTCCTGTCTATCGGACTCCTCCTCGGAGGCTGCCAAAACTGGTGGACAGCACGCCAAGAGCCCCTTCCCTCAGATCCAACGACACCGGTCGGCACAGCGCTTTTGTTCAAAAAACTGTTAGACAGCGGTTCAACAGCAGATGCAACGTGCCTTCTTGCCGCTTCTCGAGGGAAGCCGCTGTTAGCGGAACAACGCTACGAGCTCCTCCCCGAACTTGAGCGCCTTCGTTCCTTAGTGGGTGGACTCCCAATTACTTACTGCCGCACCGATAGCTCTGCCCCCTTCCGGTCGGTAGTATGGCTAGAGCTGGATTACCTCTACACCTTGCGTTTCACGCTGGACCGCCGCGACAGCCTATGGTTCATCACAGCTCTGGAGTTTATCCCCTGGCACCGTCCCGCTGTACCTCTTTTCCCCGACCCAGCGGAATAGCCCGTCCATCTCCTTGCTCTCCCCTATTTTGGTAGCAACCTCACGGTGTGGAGGAGGTCGCCATGAAAGTGACGGGAATGGTCAGCATTACCCCGATTGGGGTTGGCATGTCGCTGTCAGACTACATTGCAACGTGTGTCCGCGTCCTTCAAGAATCCGGGCTCCAATGCCAGCTCCATGCTCACGGAACCAACGTGGAAGGCGATTGGGAAAATCTTTGCTTTGCCCTGTACCGCTGCTTTGAGAGCCTACAGCAACAGAATGTCCGCCGTATCAGCCTCTGGCTCAAGGTAGAAATGCGCTCCGATCGGGAACCCTCTTTAGAGGCAGCGGTTCGCTCGGTTGAAGCCAAACTCCGCTCCGAAGACTCTCTCTGAGCTGTCAGCGCAAGGCTGGGTCCCTTCCATTGAACCCCAAAATCCTATTTTCGTGCTGCCTCCAATGCCCTCATAGTAAGAAGGGGCGTACCATAAGGCGTCTTATGTACCACAGTCTCCTCACTCCCCATGCACATCCCACGGCGCTTTACAGAAGAGAGGCGAAGCCCTTACGATTACTTCACCTACGAACGCCGTTCTTCCGTCCTGCGGAACCCGGACGGGACAGTCGTGTTCGAAATGCACAACATTGAAGTTCCAACCCACTGGTCCCAAGTTGCAACCGATATCCTCGCACAGAAGTACTTCCGCAAAACCGGGGTACCTCAGTACGACGCACAAGGGAATCCACTGCTGGACACCGACGGCAAACCCATCGTAGGACCGGAGCGCTCGGTCAAGCAGGTTGTTCACCGTCTGGCCGGCTGTTGGCGCTGGTGGGGTGAACAATATGGCTACTTTGACACGCCCGAGGACGCCCAAGCTTTCTATGATGAGCTCGTTTACATGATGCTGGCACAGATGGCGGCACCGAATTCACCCCAATGGTTTAACACGGGTTTATCCTACGCTTACAACATCACCGGCAAACCCCAAGGTCACTGGTATGTCGATCCCAAGACCGGACGTCTCCATCGCTCTCGTGATGCTTACACCCGCCCCCAACCCCACGCCTGCTTCATTCAGTCGATTGCTGATGACTTAGTTAACGAGGGTGGCATCTTTGACCTCCTCACCCGCGAAGCCCGCATTTTCAAATATGGCTCCGGTACGGGGACGAACTTCTCCCCACTCCGTGCCGCAGGCGAACCCCTCTCGGGCGGGGGGGTCTCCTCTGGATTGATGAGTTTCTTGAAAATCTTCGACCGTGCTGCCGGCGCTATTAAATCCGGAGGGACTACCCGGCGGGCGGCAAAAATGGTAATCGTCAATATTGACCACCCTGACATTGAAGAATTCATCGAGTGGAAAGCTCGCGAGGAGGAAAAGGTAGCCTCCTTGGTAACAGGTTCCCGTATCTGCGCCACATTCCTCCAGGCTATCATGGATGAGGCTATCGCCCGGGGAACGGATTGGCGCAGCAACCCCCGCCTCCATACCCTCATCCGCCGGGCTCTCCACCGCGGTATCCCCCGAGCCTATATCCTCCGCACCCTGGCCCTCGCTGAACAAGGATATACGAAGCTGGACTTCCCCGTCTTCGGTCTGGATTACGAGGGTGAAGCCTATCTTACCGTGAGCGGACAGAACTCGAATAACTCCGTCCGAGTCCCGAATGAGTTCATGCATGCCGTACTTAACGACGGGACATGGGATCTGCGATGGCGCACCGATGGGCGCGTGTGCCGTACGGTACGGGCCCGGGACTTATGGAACAAAATCGCCTTAGCGGCTTGGAAGTGTGCCGACCCAGGACTGCAGTTTGATACCACCATCAACGAATGGCATACCTGCCCCCATTCCGGGCGTATCAACGCTTCCAACCCTTGCTCGGAATATCTCTTCCTGGACGATACTGCCTGCAATTTGGCAAGTCTCAACTTGCTGAAGTTCTACGATGAAGAGACTGGAACCTTCCGCATAGAGGACTTCCGACACGCTGTCCGCCTTTGGACTGTCGTGCTGGAGATCTCTGTCCTTATGGCGCAGTTCCCCTCCAAAGAAATTGCCCGCAAAAGCTACGAGTTCCGTACGCTCGGACTTGGCTATGCAAATCTAGGTGCCCTCCTCATGGTTAGTGGCATTCCCTACGATTCTCCTCAAGCATTGGCAATTGCCGGAGCGATCACTGCGCTCATGACAGCCGAAGCTTATGCAACCTCGGCGGAGATGGCTCGTGAATTAGGGCCCTTCCCCCGCTTTGCTGAAAACCGGGAAGCAATGCTTCGCGTCATCCGCAACCATCGGCGTGCGGCCTACAATGCCCCTCCTGAGGAGTACGAAGGCTTGAGTATTACCCCGATGGGCATTGATCCACGATACTGCCCCGACTACCTCCTCCAAGCCGCCCGCCAAGCATGGGATCGCGCTCTGGAACTGGGCGAGCGCTACGGCTACCGAAACGCCCAAGTGACTGTCATCGCTCCTACGGGGACCATCGGACTCTTAATGGATTGTGACACAACCGGTATTGAACCCGACTTCGCCCTTGTGAAATTCAAAAAGTTGGCAGGTGGAGGTTATTTGAAAATTGTCAACCAATCTGTACCAAAAGCCTTGCGCCGGCTCGGATATTCCGAAGAGCAGATTCGCGATATCGTCGCCTACTGTGTTGGACATGGAACCCTCGTGGGGTGCCCCACTATCACCCATGAACGATTGCACCAAAAGGGCTTCACCGACAAGGAGCTCGCCCTGCTTGAATCCCTCCTGCCCAATGTCTTCGACATCCGTTTTGCTTTCACTCCCTGGACCTTGGGGGAAGAATTCTGCCTACGCTTAGGCTTTACCCGCGAACAGCTCTCCGACCCACACTTCGATCTCTTGCAGGCCCTGGGTTTCACACCCGAGGAAATCGAGGCTGCCAACGAATACGTCTGTGGCACAATGACCGTTGAAGGCGCTCCCCACCTGCGTTCGGAACATCTGCCCGTGTTTGATTGTGCTAACAAATGTGGCAAGCGTGGCACGCGCTACATTGACTACTTTGCGCACGTACGGATGATGGCAGCTGTCCAACCCTTCATCTCCGGTGGTATCTCAAAGACCGTCAACATGCCTGCCGAAGCAACAGTGGCTGATGTTGCTGAGGTGTACCTCCAAGCATGGCGTATGGGCGTGAAAGCAATTGCCCTCTACCGTGATGGCTCCAAGCTCTCGCAACCGCTCAGCACCGCAGTAGAAGGGCTTGAGGATGAGATTGTCATGTTAGGCGATGAGGAAACCATAGACGAGACCAAAGGTCCCCGCGAAGTCCAGGAACGCATTATCGAACGTATCGTATACCAGCGTCCGCAACGACGTCGCTTGCCGAAGAAGCGACACGGCTTCGTCCGCGAAGCATACGTCGGCGGGCACAAAGTATACCTGCGCACCGGAGAATATGAGGACGGTACTCTCGGCGAAATCTTCATTGACATGTACAAAGAAGGGGCTTCCTTCAAGGGCTTGCTCAATTGCTTCGCTGTCCTTGCCTCCAAAGCACTCCAGTATGGGATCCCTCTAGAGGAGCTCGTTGACACCTTCACCTTCACTCGCTTTGAGCCCTCCGGCCCCGTTGAGGGGCACGAAGCAATCAAGTACGCTACTTCAGTGCTGGATTACGTATTCCGATCGCTGGCCTACGACTACCTGGGGCGCACGGACTTTGTCCACGTCAAAGCCGTAGACGAGGTTCCTCCTCACGTGACCTCCCGCTCTGAAAGTCCATCCCCAGCGGACAATCCTCCGAAACATCCCCCTACACCGAGTACTCCATCCCCTGTACTCCAGGTCACAGAATGGGAGCCTCCGAAAGCCGAGGAGGAACCCGAGTTGGTCCCTGCTAACGGGATAGGGACGAACGGAGCCTATGCGCGTCGTGTTGCCGAAGCAAAGGCACGGGGCTATACAGGAGAATCCTGTCCCGTGTGCGGCTCCATGCGCATGCGGCAAAGCGGAAGTTGTGCCATCTGCGAGGATTGTGGAACAACCAGTGGTTGCTCCTAAGCCCATGGGGAGCGGAATCTGGATTGTCGACCGACACACAGATCATTTGGAATTCCATTACCGTGTCCAGGAAGTGCTTTTCTCGGGCCACACAACCTACCAGCGCGTGGATATCGTGCGAACTGCCAGTCTAGGCAAAGTCCTCTTTTTGGACGGGCGCATCCAGTCAGCAGAGTCGGACGAATTCATCTACCATGAGTCTCTGGTCCACCCAGCATTAGTGACCCATCCTCAACCTCAGCGCGTCCTCATCATGGGAGGGGGAGAGGGCGCTACCTTACGCGAAGTCCTGCGCCACCCCTCTGTTCAGAAGGCAGTCATGGTTGATATAGACCGCCAACTTGTTGACCTATGCGACCGCTTACTGCCAGAATGGCACCAGGGAACCCTACACAATCCCCGAGCAGAGCTCCAACACGGAGATGCTCGTGCCTTTGTGGAACAGGCTCCGCACAATGCCTATGATGTCATCATCTCGGATTTGACCGAGCCTATTGAGGGGGGCCCCTCGGTCATGCTCTTCACCGTGGAGTTCTATGACCAACTGGCTTCCCGTCTGACTTCTGATGGCCTCTTCGTAGCCCAAGCAGGGAGTGCCGATCCGGTATACCCTGATTTTGTCGCCAGCCTCTACCAGACCCTCCAAGAGGTCTTCCCTCGCGTCCACGTCTACTGGGCTTTCATCCCCTCCTTCCAGCTTCCTTGGGCTTTTATCATCGCTAGCAAGCGCTATGACCCAACAGCATTATCGCTCCCTGAACTTGAACAGCGCCTTGGCGAACGCCAACTCCAAACCCGATATTACTCCGCCCGCCTCCATCCTGCTATGTTCGCAATACCTCCATACCTTGAAGACGTCCTCCGCCAGCGCGGTCGCCTTATCCGTGATCAACACGCCTTCATCTGGCAAGCGTAGCCACTCAGTGCGGCAAATGCACTACATTTGTATCTGCTTCGTGTACACCTTTGCTGTCCAACTAATCAGAGCATTGACCAATGCAGCACTTCCTGCTAGCCATCGTCAGCGTTGTATTTTTGGTACTCTCCACCCCTGAGCTTCTCGGCCACGATGGATGTGGGAGCCACCGCCGCTCTTCTTCCTCCAATGCACTCCATGCCCCGAAGGGTTCCCACACCGGGGAGCTCACTGCAAAGCACGCACTGGTATCCCACAGCTCTGACATCGCCACCTCTTCGCAGGCTCAGGAAGAACACACCTGCTGTGAGGAAGAGGAAGACGAAACCGAGGAACATGGCTGCTGCCGAAACCATGCAAAGGCCGAGGGGTTGGAGAAAGGATGCTGCGCAGGGAAAAAGGGAGACAAGAGTGAACATTCGGCTCCGACACCGCAACGATAAGACGTCCGTTGGACAAAGGGAAAAACGGTGATGGCGCGGGGTGGTGGTCCGGGGAAAGTTTACTTCGTGCTGTACTTAGCCGTCGTCCTGGAATTGCTCCTCATTATCGTTGAGCGCGACGAAGCAGAGGAGCACCTACTGCAAAAGCAGAAGGAGTCCATGCGGATTGTGCAAAGCATCCTCTCCCAGCTCCAAATCGGTACTGGTACCGAAGGCATTGCCACACGTCCGAAGGATGAAATCACCCTGACAGAGGGCTTTATGCAAACGACCGGCGGTATCCAAATCCGCCAAGATCGCTACTACGAAGTTGAAGTTGGTGTCACCGATGTCTCCGGAATTACCATCTCCGAGGACCTCGAACCGGCAGAAGTCGAAAACCGACGCCGGAATCTGATTCGGCTGGCCAACGTGCAGGAGCTGGATTACCAGATTTTCTACCATCCGAGCCCCAATCCCGAACCTCCCCCCTTCCCGCCCGATGACTCTTTGCGCCGCATACGCTGGGAGAGCTTGGCAGAAGGCTCCTCGATCGGCCCTGACATTGAAGGCTCGCCATGGCGCCTGGTAGCAATGCGGCGTCTGGAACTGGACTTGGCTAGAACCCAGGACTACCAGAATCCCATTTACAAACCGTACACCATCACCATCGGCGACCTCAAGCGCTTTGCTCCTCCCGACGCAGCGGCCAAGGACAGCATCTTCTGGTACGACCACAAACGTACCCAGGACCGAGCTCAGCAGAACGGGGGGAGGATCAAAAAACGAGTCTTCGCTATCCGCTTCCAACCACCGGCCCAACCTGGCTGGTATAAGCTGCGATTTGCCTCCCGCACAAACCGCATTCTGGGCATCCAAGGCGACAAACCTATAGAGCTTACAGGAGAGGAAACAGTCAACATCGGTACTGTCCAAATCAAAGTCAAGGACCTCCAGCTTGTCAAGCGGGAGTTAGAGTACGAACTGGATGCCTATAATCCGCCCTTAGCCGATGATCTCATCAATGCTCGCTTGGACGCGGAGGAGTTTCTCAACCGCCTCCAAGCCTCCATGGACTATGCCCGGCAAGAGTATCCGGAGAAAGCTTCTGAAATCGTCGGGAAGCTGGAGCTCTATGGTTATATCGCCCGTCTCCTAGCTCCTGGGCAGTCTGCAGGCTTTGAACAGAATCGCTCAAGCATTGCCATTGACATTCGCGTCATTAAGCCGGCTGTTCCACCTCCAGCCGACCCGAAGGTCTTCTTAGCCCAGGAGGATTTCTACTCTTTCGACAAAGCCCAACGCACCGTTATTCCGTTTACTGCAGGTCCTATTACCCCTGGAGGCAAACTTCCAACCGTTACTATTCAGCCGCCCCTTTCTTTCCGTTTGGTGGACATTGGCCCCGAATTAGTCGCTGGTACAACCCAAGCTGGAGCGGCAACGAACCACAAGTTTGAAATCCAAATCAACGAACCTATTAGTTCCGGCGAGTATACCGTCCGGATTTCCCACACAAACATCGCCGGGAAACAGGCTACTTCCGAGGCTCGCCTGATTGTCTTCCCCAGCCGCTTGGATAATGCTCAGGACATTGACGCATTACTTCAGAACAGTCTCTTCTATGGCTACACTTTCCAAATCGTGGCTCAACCCAGCTCCGGTGGCAAAATCCCTGCTGCCCAATTCCGGACGGCTATTATCCTGGGCGCCGATCAACAGCCTGTCGTCTCAGGATTACAGGCGGAGCGGGAAATCCCTGCCTCCGTCTCCTCGGTTGCCGTCCGCGTTGGGTGGCAAAATCCCTACACGGGAGAGCTCGTCCCGCTGTATGAAGGAATAGGAACGCCCCAACAACGAGCTCCCCGGATAGCTGTTGGGGACATCAAGATTGACCCCACCATTGACCCCCGTAATCCAGAGCTCCTCATTACAGGCATTACTATCCTCCCTCCGTTTGTCGACGTTCAACGTCCTGCTACGCCCGACGACATCAAAGACGTACGCGTCCAAATCACCCGAGCTGATATCCCGAATTATAAGGCAAGTGCCTCTATTCAGCGGAGCGGAGCCACTACATACGAGGTCCGTATCCGCTTAGACGGTCCTCTCCCAGTTCGACGTGGGCGGCTGGATGGAACGGTTTCGCTCCTCATTACAGCAAAGGTTCGCAATCCCATTAACGGCGCAGAATCCCGTGAGGGGCGGGCAGCAATACCCAACATTCCGATTACCTACTAACATGTGGCACAGAGTGCTCAAGACCATGCAGTGGACTCCTCAACAGAGGCTCTTCCTCGTTAGCGGGCTCTTTGCTCTACTGTGGTGCAGTATAGCAGCGTATGCCCAGGATGCAGAAATCCGAGCGATCTTGCGAAAGTTCAAAAACTACCGCTACAGTACTATCTCCATCTTCCGTCTGGAAGGGCAAACCTTTGCCGACATTCAGGAGCTCCTCAATCCAATGCCGAAAGCCCCAGAGGTGGTGGCAAGCCTCCAGTCTGCTAACCCTGCCCTCTACCAGCAAATCCAGGACCGCGTAACGCTAGAAGGGTGTGCTGCCGACATTCAGGAAGTTCTCCGCAAACTTCGGGAGGAAGACGGTGTACCCCCTGGTATTGTCAATCGCGCTGAAACGATAGAGGCTGTCAAATACGCCGTCCAAGTCATGCAGAATAACTGTAACGCCTTCAAAAATGCCTTTGTCATAACCAGCCGTTATCGTCCAGGAGCCCCCTTTAGCATTATCGCCCTCGTCAAGACGCGCGACCGTTCACGAACTATTGCCCGAGACCTCCGGAGTGTCCAAGACGCTGACATCCTCCTTTTCACTGAACTCCGCCGCATCGCTGCTCCGGCCAGTTCCCCCTCCTCTACCCTCTATGACTATTTGGCAAACGCCATTATTCAAGGTGCCGTGGAAAACGTCACCTTAGAAGCCCAGGGCATTGGCGATGAGGAAACAGAATTTGCCCCTCCCACATTTGGCAATGCAGAACTGGTATCGGAAGACGATGTGCAAACCTACCTCCGCATCTCCGAAGGACAGCCTTCTAACTATCCTCATCCCAGGGAGCTGGCCGTAAGCTTCCCCGACCTCATCCGGTATACCTACTACACCATCTCCTCCGAGGCAGAAGCGGAAGCAGAGGTTACCGAGCAAGAGGAACGCACCTACAACCGCTTCCTTCCACAACTGGGAATAGAATTACGCTACGGTTTGGAGGAGCTCAACTATCCCTCCGTATGGTCGCAGCGACTTACGCTCAACGCTCTGTGGAGCAGCGCCCGATTAGGAGTAATTCTCCCCACGAAAGGCTGGGGCACACTTTCCTCACGCCTAGGCGCTCAACCCCGGCTGACAATTGCAGGTTGGGGACTCCACGGAACGGTTGACTTTCCCATTAAGCTCATCCACAATGGTGGGGTCTTCCATGCCTCCGCCTCCTATGTCTTTGGCGATGCCAAACGTTCCGCTCATCCTCATTGGCATCCTCAGCTGAAACAATGGACGGATTTCCTCATCCGCTACCATCTCCAGTTGCATTACTCCTTCGCTATTGCGGTGGACAAAAACTATTTCTTCCGCTTCCTTCTGGGCGGAACCCTCTACGAGAGCGAAACCTGGGGTGACCAGACCGATACAACCACAAATCAGAGTCCCCGCTTTGTGCGCAAATCCAGGGAAACCATTGGTGGCATCAGCGGAGGAGTTCAGTTCATGGCCACTGGCCTCCAAACCCCATATGGCTTCGGACTCCAGTATTTTGACGACACGATTCTGGCAACGGCATGGTTGCAAATCCCCATCACTCGTGGCTTGCTTGTCCGCTTTGACGGACGACTCTTTACCTGCTTGCTGCGAGACCCGCGGCTTTGGGAACAACAGACCCTCTTCCTCCCCTCCGTACGCTTGATGTTGAACTTCTAGCTCAAGGGGAACCCTCATGGGACGCTGGATTGCTGCATTGGCTGCTGCGGCCCTCCTCTGGGCACAGCAACAGCCTTACATCACTGAACCCGATGCCGACTCTGTCATCACAGCCCTCAAAACCATCGATCCCAACATCCTGAAGTACTTTCCCCGCTGGCGTATCTGCGAGCCTAATCTGATGATCCAGCTGCACCAGACCTTCCTACTGCTTGGCTATCCCGAGGAAAAGTTGGATATGCAGCAGATCACTGTGACTGCGGCTCCCACACGTCGGCAGGGCTCCGAATACGACATCCTGCTCATTGAGTGCGGCCACGCCAAGATGACAGCCTCAGAAATTGAGGCCAATATTCGCGGACTAGCAACCCTACTGGCAGATCCCCAACGCCGATACTGTTACACGGAGATTCCCCCTACCGTACCCCCAACACCGGCACAAGCCGAAATCATCATCAACTTTACCATGCCCACTCACGTAGGACATGCCATCTCGGTTTCTCTCTTCGAACAGAGTCTCAAACTTGGACAAACCGGCTTTTGGCTGCGAGCAACTATCGGTGCCGATCCCATTGGATACCCATTCTGGTCAGGGGGCATTGCACGGGTCCTGTTACAACGTCCCCTTGTCCGAAACACAGATGAGCAGACCCGAAGAGGCATCCCCCATTTGCTGGACGTCCAGCTCGGTGGTGGTTATCGCGTCACTGGAGGTTTGGACCCGAACTTCCTAAGTGGGATTATCCCCGTACGCAAGCTCAACCTTGCCCCTGGAGGACAATTCGTCGCTGGGGCGGACTTTTACTTCCCCTTCCATCCTCAAGCTGGAACCCATCTGTATGTAGAACTCCCTTTCAAAGGGATTGACCCCTCCAGCTCCATCAATCCTGCTACATATGCCATCCTTCCGTTAGATCCTGCCCGTGATCCCCTCCGGAGCTCTGATCCCGGGCTTTCTATTGACCCAGACTATGTCGTCCCCCTGCTCCGCTCTATGGGACAATGGGGATTCTTCTACAACTGGTGGTCCGATCCCGAGCGCCCCATCCACCTCCTCCGCCTAGATGTAGGCATCAGCTACGCGGAAATCACAGAAGCAGCCCTCTTACGTCGGGCCGACAGCACAGTGTCCTTGGTCCACCAGGGAATAGAAGGGTTGCACACGTATAAACCTCGGGAGCTTGGCGATTGGCTCTACTTACGGTTGGAGTATCGGAACCAGAGTGGTTTTCCCTTTGGGATAGCGTTGCAATATTCCAATCAAATCCTTCTCGGGCGCGCTTATGTCCCCATCATCGGGCGCTGGCTATACGTGGAAGCGAAATACGCTACCCCTCTCCGCCCTGTTCGTCCCTTTGAAACCCGAAACTTCTTCATTCTCTCGCCTCTGCTTCGGATTACCCTCTGATCCTTCTGCCAACACTCCCCGACGGGACAACTCTGACTACAAAGATACACCAATGCCTCGGAGATCCCTGCCACTGCACGCTGTAGTGACCATTTTCCTTTGTGGCAGCACCTTTTACTACGAACTCTCTTCTCAAACCGATACCTCTCAGCTCCAGCGCCGGCTTATCGAGCAAGCCCGAATACAAACCCGGCAGGGAACGCTCCAACTACGCCTCCACAACGTGGACATTACGCGTTTTCCCGATATCAGCCTCATCGTCGAAGTTCTCGGAGACGGTCCCGATACGCTGTATGCGGAGGACTTCACCGTGGTCGAAAACGACCGAACATATCCCGTACTGTCGGTCAGCCGTCTCTCGCCCCATCGGCGGGTTCCCGTAGACTTCGTATTCGCCATAGATGTCACCGGGACTATGCAACCGTATATCAACCAGGTCCGGGATAATTTAGAACACTTTACCCGAACTCTCCTTCTCCGTGGCATTGACTACCGTTTAGGGCTGGTGCTTTTTTCCGACGTCATTGAACGGAGTTATCCCTTCACTGAAGATGTTCATGAATTCCTCCGCTGGATTTCCCGCATCTGGGCAAGCGGAGGCATGGACGAAAAGGAAAACGCCCTGGAAGCTATAGCTGAAGCAGCACGATATCCCTTCCGACCCGCTGCTAATCGCGTCATTATCCTCATCACCGATGCCCCCTACCATCAGAAGGGTGAGAAAGGACACGGACGAACAGAGTTCACAACGCAAAGCATTATTGAGTATCTCCGCGACCGTCAAGTCCGGCTCTTCTGCATCACCCGACCCGAGCTCAAGGAATACAAACACATTGCTGAGGCAACCCGCGGCAGCGTCTACGACATCCAGCTTCCTTTCTCCCGTATCCTGGAGCAATACGCAGCCGAACTCACCAATCTCTGGGTCCTGACGTACCGCACGGGCGAGGAGATTCCCCAGGATTCCGTCCAAGTGGCGATTGTCGATCGCCAGAAGCGGCGGTTGGTTTACCAGACCATCCCTATCGTCGCCATTGGACGCAAGTTCATTTTGGAACACCTCCTCTTTGCAACCAATGAAGCTACGCTTCCTGACAGTATCCCGGAACTGGACCTTATCGCTCGTTTCCTTCAACGCCGCCCCGAGGTAGTCATCCGCATTGAAGGACACACAGATAACCGCGGCACCCCTGCTTACAATTACCGCCTCTCTCGGCGGCGCTCGGAAAACGTCCGACAATACCTGCTTCGCCGTGGGGTACCGGAACGCCAACTTCAAATTGCTGCCTTCGGTGCCAGTCGTCCTATCGCAGATAACGAAACTGACTTTGGTCGGAGTTTGAATCGTCGTGTAGAAATCGTCATCGTTCGGAAATAACCCTGCGACGCCACCACAGCTGTAACCCCAGCACCAACAGAGTTGCCACAACGAGCGTATACCCCGTGCTCGCTCCCGCATACTTGAGGACAAACTCCACTGGATTCACATCCATCGGGTGAACAAAGAGAGCGAAGTAGACTACATTGTGCACCCCACTTCCGAGAGCTACAACGCTGAGCAGTTTCCCAATAGACATCATCCGCAGGTCATCATTGCCAACGGGGGCGAAAAAACCAACAACAAAGCCTGCCAATGTCTTTGCGAAGGCACTTAACCCCAAGGCTCCCGGCAGCACAAGATCCATCAGCACACCAATGGCAAAACCTGCCAACGTCCCCGCTATCTGCCCTTCACGCAGTGCAATCCAAAAGACCAGCAGCAACAGCAAATCGGGAACAATGCCCGCTACAGCTACCAGCGGCAAGAAGACAATGTGGAGGACAGTACAGCAGAACGCAGCCAAACTGTACCCTACCAGGCGCAGCCATACCTGCACTCCCGGCAATAACGATGGTGCCATCCTCTACTCCCTCCCCAGCTTGCGGAGGCGCTGCTCCAAAAGACGCCGCTCCGGATGGGGCACATGCTGGAGCACAGCAACATGCCGCAGGACCTGGTATGGGATGACTGGCACCACATGGATACGGTAAAAACCACTGGCCGGCTCCCGCTCGACTGCGTAGACCGTACCGACGGGAATATCCGGCGGGAAACGGTCGCTCGAAGAAGCGGTCAAGACCCTCTCCCCCGCCTGCACAGGGACAGAAGTGGGGATATAGTGCAGCAGAAACCTCCCCACCGTCCCCTCCCACGCCAAAATACCCTCCGCCCCCGACTTCTCTAACCGAACGGCAATGCGCACGTCCCGATTCTCCAGCAACTCTACGATGGCATAGTGCGCACTTACATCGAACACCCGACCAAGTAAGCCTGCCGTCGTAACCACAGGCATTCCGACTTGGACCCCATCCGCGCTTCCTTTATCCAGGACGGCGTAGTTGCGCAATTGTCCTACCGTCAACCCAACAATCTCGGCAGGGATAAATCCATAAGGCACAAGCGCTCGCAAATTGGACAATTGTCGTAGCTGCTCATTCTCCGCCCGCGCCCGCCGCAGTTGTATTACTTCCAGCATCAACTCCGTATTCAGCCGATGCAACAGCTCATTTTCCTGACGTAACGCTATCGGATTGGGGAACCCCCCGAACAATGAGTGCATCGCTCCAACTCCAACAAGCGTCAGGGCTGTCAATCCCCGTAATTGTCTCTCATTATCCAGCTGCATTAGGGCAACGGAAGCCAACAGGAGAGCCAACAGGATAAGGTAGGCTCTGACCCGCTGGACAAACACAACCACTCTCTGGAGGAGCATGGACAGAACGAGGCTCAGCTACTATACCGGTAGAATCCCCAACCCGTCTTCCGCCCTAACCGTCCGGCTGCGACCATTTTCCTCAGCAACGGACATGGACGATACTTGTCATCCCCCAGTTCCCGATGCAGCACCTCCAGAATCGCCAAACACACATCCAAGCCAATCAAGTCTGCTAACGCCAGTGGTCCCATCGGATGGTTCATTCCTAAGCGCATGACCGTATCTATGTCCTCCGCTGACGCAATCCCTTCCATCAGGCAGTAAATAGCTTCGTTAATCATCGGCATCAGAATCCGATTGGAAACGAACCCAGGATAGTCTTGCACACACACTGGGGTCTTCCCTACCCGACGAGCCAGCTCCTCAGTGATCTGGTAAGTCTCGTCACTTGTCGCCAAGCCACGCACGATCTCACAGAGCTGCATAACCGGTACAGGATTGAAAAAGTGCATCCCTATGAACCGATCCGGACGCTTCGTACTGGCTGCCAGCCATGTAATGGAAATGGAAGAGGTGTTCGTGGCGAAAATAACCTCTGGACGACAGACGGCATCCAGTCGTGAGAAGATCTGTCGTTTCAGCTCGGGATGCTCCGGAGCCGCTTCAATAACGAAGTCCGCCTGCTGTGCTGCAGCTTCCAGATCGGTTCCCCACTGTAGACGCGCCAACGCTGCGTGCTTCTCCTCTTCCGTCAGAATACCTTTCTGTACTTGACGTCCCAAATTCCGTTCAATCGTCTGGCGGGCCCGCTGTAGCACCTCTTCGGCAACATCCACCAAAAGCACAGAAAAGCCATGTTGGGCAAAGACATGAGCGATACCGCTTCCCATCGTTCCAGCACCAACGATGACCACGCGTTCCATAGAGCCTACGACAACCGTTGTTAAACCTCCAGCGCAAAAATACACAGTGCCTTTCCCTCGCCTACAATACAGCCGCTTTAGGACACGTCTGCTGTCAGCAGTCTATTCAGTTAAACTCCCGCAGACATGTCCAGGTTATCTGCGCCAATTCAACAGAAGGAAGGACCCACCGTTGCCATCGTCACTTTAGGCTGCAGCAAGAACACAGTAGATTCCGAAAACCTGGCAGGATGCCTGCGTGCTCACGGTGTTGAAATAACGGACGTTGACCACGCAGAGACCCTTATCCTGAATACTTGTGGCTTCATCGAAGCGGCAAAGCAAGAAAGTATCACCGCAATCATAGAAGCCATTGAGCGTAAGCGCTTGGGGGCTCTTCGCCGTATCATTGTTGCTGGTTGTCTCTCGGCACGATATGCCGAAGAGCTTCGGCGAGAACTGCCAGAGGTAGACTATTTCCTCGGTCCTGAAGCCTACGAGCCGATTGTGCGTATTGTGAAAGGGCACTTCCAATACGAGCTCTTAGGCGAACGCGAGCTCTCTTCGCCCCAGCACTACGCCTATCTGAAGATTGCCGAAGGATGCGACCATCCATGCTCGTTTTGCGCTATTCCCCTCATGCGAGGCCGCTACCGCTCACGCCCTATAGAGCATATCCTCAACGAAGCAGAGCGCTTGGCCCAACGAGGAGTACGGGAACTCATCCTCATCGCGCAGGACACAACGTATTACGGCGTTGATCTCTACGGCCAGCGCCGCATTGCTGAACTTCTCTCCGCCCTCAGCCGTATCCCTGGCATTGTGTGGATACGGCTGCTCTACGCATATCCTGCGCACTTTCCCGAGGATCTGCTCGATGTCATGGCGGAATGTCCAACGATTTGTCGTTACTTGGACCTTCCCCTCCAGCACATCTCCACACCTGTGCTTTCCTCCATGCGACGCGGTGTGACCCGGCGTACAATTGAACGTCTAATCGAAACAATCCGCGCCCGAGTACCTGGTATTACACTGCGCACAACCTTTATCGTCGGCTACCCCAATGAAACAGAAGAACGCTTCACCGAACTGTATGAGTTCGTCCGCCAAGCCCGATTTGAGCGCATGGGTGTGTTTGCCTACTCCCACGAGGAAGGCACAGCAGCGTGGGCACTCGGCGACCCTATCCCTGCCGAGGTAAAGCAGGAGCGCCTCCGGGCACTTATGGAACTCCAACGCCAAATTTCGTGTGAGCTGAACCGACAAAAAATCGGTTCCACCGAACGTGTAATATTGGATGAGTGCCTCGCCGAGGGTGAGTACCGTGGACGCACCGAAGGAGACGCTCCAGAGATCGATAACGAGGTCTTCCTCCGTTCAGAACGTCCCCTTGCTATCGGCACGTTCGTTCCTGTCATGATAGAGGACGCCAGCGACTATGAGCTCTATGGAACGGCTGTGCTCCCATAGCTTCCTGCTTGCTTTCCTGCTTGTATCATCCGCCAGAGCCCAAGATTTGCAACCGTTCATGGATGTCCTCTGCTTTGCCGCCGATGTTCCCGATTCCAACGCACGCCTGGAGGTATGGACAGTGGTCCCCTATGGAACTCTTACCTTCCGTCCAACTGACACGGCTGGCTTCCGCGGTAGGTATACCCTCAACCTCTCCATTCGGGACACTACGGGAACAGTGCTTCGCCAACAGCACACCCGACGAGTTCTCTCAGCTGCTACTTACTCCATTGCCCAAGGAGCCACAGCCGCTTTTGACCATGTCCGTATGGTGGAGCACCTGCCTGAGGGCCCCTACACTATTGCCGTCCTCATCACTGACGAAGCAACAAACCGGGAGTATCGTCTCACCCGTCGGTATAGTGTCCCGAACTACCGCTATCCCGAGTTTGCCTTAAGCAGTATTGTCCTGGCAAGCAAAATTGAGGAGCGCTCGGGCTCTCCTATTATCACCCCGTTTTTTGCCGAAAATCTGACTCAATTAGGGGAATCTGCCTTTGCAGTCGTGGAACTCTATGCCAAAGCGTACCGAGAGAGCATGGAAGTGATAGCAGAACTGCTTACTGCACAGGGCAATGTTCTCTCTACCGCTTCCCGGACAACGGTATCAGCCGTCTGGCCAGGTCGCAGATTGGTCATTCTGCCCCTCACATTCATGGATCTGCCTACAGAAGCGCGGATTCTACGGGTTCGCCTTCTGTCTGCCGGCTCGCTTGTTGCCCAGAGTGAGCGTTCAGTCCGAGTTGTGTGGAGTTTTTGGGGACGGACCGTAGCAGATTTAGACCAAGCAATTCGGCAGCTTCGCTACGTAGCAACGCAAGCACAAATTGATAGCATTCTCACCGCCCCAACTATGGGCGAAAAGCGGAACCGCTTTGAAGCCTTCTGGGCAGCCTTAGACCCAACACCGGGGACCCTGCGGAACGAGGCGTTTGAGGAATACTACAACCGAATTGCTCAGGCTAACCGCCTCTTCCGCAGCTATACCGAAGGGTGGCTGACCGATCGGGGCATGGTTTATGTGATCTTCGGTCCCCCAGTCCGACGCGAACAGTTCCAAAGCGACGGACGCCAATATGAACGCTGGATTTACAGCGACCGGGAATTCCTCTTCGTTGACTACACAGGTTTTGAGGACTACCGATTGCTTACCCCCTTGCTTCCAGGGACAAAATACCGCTATTCGGGGGCGTAGTCAATGCGTTCTCTCCTGCTTGTTGCTCTCGGAGGTGCACTGGGAAGCTTAGCACGGTATGGGCTCATGGGCGTCGTCTACACACTTTTCGCTGTCCCACCCCGTTTCCCTGTTGCGACGCTGCTGGTCAACGCACTGGCATGCTTTGCATGGGGGCTCATTACCGGTCTTGTGGAGCAGAAAGGTTGGTTTAGTGCTTCCAGCCGTCTCTTTCTCATCATCGGCTTCTTGGGTAGCTTCTCCACATATTCCACCTTTGCCGGGGAAACATACATCCTTCTTCGCTCACTGGAGTGGTGGTTGGCAGCTCTCAACCTTACTGCCCATACGGTTATTGGTCTTGTGGGCGTATGGCTTGGGATGTTTGTTGCCCAAACGCTTGGATGACCATGATACTTCCAACAGAAGGACACTTGCTACGCATCTTCATTGGCGAGCAGGACCGTTATGAAGGCATGCCACTGTGGGAATGGATCCTCCGCCAAGCTCGTCAGCAAGGGCTGGCAGGGGCAACCGTTCTGCGGGGAACCGCTGGCTTCGGAGCTCACAGCCGCATCCATACCGCACGCTTGGAACGGCTCTCCGTGGATCTCCCCATCGTCATTGAGATTGTGGATACCATCGAGCGAATTGAAGCCTTTCTCCCCCTTATAGACACTGCCATCCCCGAAGGATTAGCAACAATTGAACGGGTTCAAATCCGCTTCTACCGAGCAGGGAAACAAAGGGACCCATAAGACCAGCTTCTCCAACGCTACTGCTGCTGTGAGCGCAAAGCGTTGTAAAAAGCCACCTCTCGGTCCTCCACCCACAGAGTGCACTCGAATCGGAGCCTATTCCCCGAACCGGCTTCTTTTGCGCTTTGGAATAGCGGGGCCGACGAGACTCGAACTCGCGTCCTCCTGCGTGACAGGCAGGCGCTCTAACCAGCTGAGCTACGGCCCCACATTTGTGGACCCGAGGGGATTTGAACCCCTGACCTCGTGAATGCCATTCACGCGCTCTCCCAACTGAGCTACGGGCCCATCAGGGGTAATGCAAAATTACAGCAATCACGCCTTCTATTGCCCAGCCTACGGAACCACGATCGGAGAGAACTCCCTTCGCACTCCATCCCATGCAATGACCCCATACCAGCCTGCAGCCAAGCTCTGAAGAGACCATCTCTGCTGAGGCAGCCCACGCCACTCCACCAATACATGCCCACAGACCGTGATGACCCTCACCGTAACGGGTGCCCGGGCCTCTACCCAAAGCTGGCGCTCCTGACACCACAGACGGAGCAGACTCCTCTCCTCAGTGTCCTCGATACCCTGATTCTTAGGAACCAGCTCCACGATCTTATCATCGTCCGGCTGCGGTGCACCACGCCCATCCCGATTGCTTGTACTGACAAAGACACGTCCATCCGGCGTTACCAAAACATCCCGCAGGCGTCCTAACCCCAAGGGGTAGGCGTTCACTTCCTCTATCCGACCTCCATCCTGGGAGAGACGGAGCTGATAGAGCGTACTGCCCTTCAGCGTCGCCAATAGGAGGGAATGGCGAAACTGCGGTAGATGCGTTAAAGCACTGTCATAATAGGCCAGCCCACATGGAGCTACCGTTGGAGTCCAGGCGTAGAGAGGTTCCACCACATTGGAGTCCCGACAAAACTGCTCTTCAGGCGGAGTATCACAATAGCCCTCCACCGAGGGCCATCCATAGTTACGCCCTGGTTGGAGAAGGTTGATCTCATCATCGGTCGTAGCTCCATGTTCAGAACCGTAGATCAGTCCCCCTCGTCCAAGAGCCAAGCCTTGGGAATTGCGCAATCCCCATGCCCATACGAAGCTACCAGGAATGGGATTGTCTGCCGGCACCTTCCCATCCCAGTGAATGCGCAGTACCTTGCCACTCAGCGAGCTCAAATCTTGCGCCAGGGCTGGAATACCTCCTTCGCCAACGGAGAGCAGGAGCGTTCCATCCGGAAGATTTAAGAAACGGCACCCTGCATGGATGTTCCCAACCCGGATATTCGCCAGCAGAATCTGCGGGTCTAATAGTGTATCGCGAGAAGCATCGTAGCGATACCGCACGATACGCAATTCCACAAAGCCACTGTACACAGTGTACGCCACCGCTACGAAGGGAGAGTCCGTAAACCGCGGATGGAGCGCCATCCCCAAAAGCCCTGCCTCACCGCGAGCGTACACCCCTTCAATGGCGGAGAGCAGGATGCGTTTTTCGCCCGTTTCAGGATGAATACGGCTGATTCGCCCCGGTCGCTCCGTGCACCATAACCACCCGTCAGGACCCCACAGGACAGACCACGGGACCTGGAGTCCTCGCGCAACCACCCGCAGCTCAAAATCCCACGACTGGGAATGACTCGGAGAAGTTGTGCATGCGCTCACCAGAAGCCACAAGCTCACAACGGACTTAGGCATTGGAATGCGCACGCTCAGCACCGGGAACGTTCAGCTCAGCAAACCAACGGAGAAGCTCCTCTACCGTACGGCTACCCTGATCCCCAAAGCCATGGCGTCGCACAGCGACCGTAGAAGTTTCTACCTCCCTCCGCCCCAGCACGAGTAAGAAGGGGATTTTCCGGTGTTCTGCTTCAGCGATCTTCCGTTGGAGACGCTCAGAGCGCAAGTCCGCCTGCACTCGGTATCCCGCCTGCTGAAGCGCCTCTGTCAGCTGTAGGGCTGCTACATGCTGAGCGTCTGTAATCGGCAGCACCACCGCCTGTACGGGTGCTAACCAGAAGGGGAAGTTCCCTGCATAGTGCTCAATGAGAATGCCTATGAAGCGCTCCAGCGAACCGAACGGAGCACGGTGGATAATCACAGGGCGGTGTGCCTGCCCATCCGGGCCGATATACTCCAAGCGGAAGCGTTCAGGCATGACGTAGTCCACCTGCACCGTCCCCAACTGCCAGCGCCGACCAAGGGCATCGCGGACAATGAAGTCAATCTTCGGACCATAGAAGGCCGCCTCCCCTAAGCCGATGGTATACCGCAGCCCTAATTCATCGGCAACCTCTTGAATCTCCCGCTGTGCCCGCTCCCAAAGAGCTAAGTCCCCACCATACTTTGCAGCATTGTCATCCCGGAAAGAAAGTCGGATGTCTACTGGCATTCCGAAGATGCGGAAGACATATTGCGTGAGCTCAATGACGGCTTTGATCTCGTCCTTGAGCTGTTCAGGAGCGCAGTAAATGTGAGCATCATCTTGGGTAAAGCCGCGCACACGGATTAAGCCGTTCAGCTCACCCGATTGCTCATAGCGGTAGACTGTCCCAAACTCGGCTAAGCGCAGCGGGAGCTCACGATAGCTGCGCGGCTTGGAAGCATAAATTTGGTGATGGTGAGGACAATTCATGGGCTTGAGCAGATACCGCTCCTGCTCTTCTAAGACCATGGGCGGGAATTGGGAGTCGGCATAGTAGGGATAATGTCCCGAGGTCTTATACAACTCCAAGTTCCCGATATGCGGGGTGATCACTTCCTGGTATCCCCGTTTGAGTTGCTCCCGGCGCAAGAAGTTTTCCAGCGTCCGACGTAGCACTGTTCCATTCGGCAGCCAGATCGGCAGACCCGGCCCAACTGCAGGGGTCAACAGAAACAATTCCAATTCCCGTCCCAACTTTCGGTGGTCACGCCGCTCGGCCTCTTCCCGCAAGCGGAGGTACTCGTCCAGCTGCTTCTGCTCAGGGAAGCAGATGCCGTAAATGCGAGTCAGCATCCGATTACGACTATCCCCACGCCAATAGGCCCCCGCAATGTTCAACAGCTTGGGGTATCGGAGCATCCCTGTAGAAGGCACGTGGGTCCCCTTGCATAAGTCCACAAAGTTGCCCTGTCGATAAAACGTGATGGGCTGCCCACGGAGCTCCTCCAATATCTCCAGCTTGTACGGATTCCAATGCTCTCGATAGTAACGCACTGCCTCCTCCCATGAAACCTCTAGGCGCTCAAAAGGTACGTCGCGCTCGGCAAGCTCCCGCATCTTCGCCTCTACTCGGGGCAGATCCTCCGCCGTAATCACAACCCCCTCGGGAGGTTCCACATCGTAGTAGAAGCCCTGTTCAATCGGTGGACCAATGGCGAACTTGATACCCGGATAGAGCGCCTCCAATGCTTCTGCCATTAAATGTGCCGAAGAATGCCAGAAAATCTGTTTCCCTTCGGGGTCTTCAAAGGTCAGCACCCGAACGGAAGCATCCTCCAGAATCGGACGGCACAAGTCGTAGATAGTGCCGTTGACTTCTATCCCCACAGCATGCGGCGCCTTCTCCGGGAAGAGAACCTCCACGATGGAATGCCCAGTCGTTCCGCGAGGGAATTCCGCACTTCGTCCATCGCTGGTGCGAACACGTATCCGTTCACGCTCACGGACCACCGCCTCCGCCATTGCTGTCCTCTCGCAAATCAACCACGTTGCTTGAGACGTTAGATGCCCTGCTTTAGGGCACAATTGTAACCGTTCCCGCAATGCCGCCCACAGTCGGGCTCAAACGCGGCAGCCACAGGCGCCAGAAGTAGACTCCTGGACTCACAGGTACCCCCTCTCGCGTATGCCCCCGCCAATCCCACCGATTCTGCCCAACAGTAACCGGGAATTCCTCAGCATAGAGCCGCTGCCCGAGCGATGAGAAGATTTCCACACGGGCAAGCTCCTGGATGGTATAGCCGTCATAGGCAAATTCCAGACTCATTCCTCCCGAAGTTGGGTTGGGATACTGCCGGAGTAGACGGAGTGCAAGACCATCGGTGACCGTAAGCTCCAACTGCAATGTATCCCGTAATCCAGCGGCGTCTTCCCCCGTTGCCCAGACAATAACCCTGCCCAGGGGAAGTCGGGATGGCTGACAGAAGAGAGCCGACCGTACCCCTGGCTGACGGAGTACCGCTGGCAGGGCATCCAACTCCGTGCTCGGATAAACCCGATACTGCACCGCTGTGGTACTATCCATCAGCCGTCCCTCAATCCACAGCCGTAGGACGGGTACCCTCACCGGGCCTGATGAAGCGTCAGAGAGCAATAGCCAAAGTTCTGGCTGCCGCGAAATCGTCATACCAGAGCGTAAGGGAACCAGCCGTCCTCCCTCATGCCACCATAGTTGGAGGGTCGGAGGTAGCGTATCAACGGTCAGTTGATACGGCATTTCAGCGGCATTATTGAAAGAGTACAACTCCCCAGCCGCTCTACCACGGGCCCAGAGCATTCCTTGGATAGCCCAAGTGCTGGTAGACAATGGCAGGGCAAGAAGAGTGTCCCCCTCCGGACCGAGGGGCGAAGGGAGAGCCCACATCCCTTGCTCTTCTTCCATTACCTCCGACCGCACTCCCACGCGGAGTCCAACACCATGCAAACCCGCCCGGAGGGAACGGTTTACCACAGAAACATTCACCGTTAGCGTATCGCCACTCATCACCGGCATTCTTGATACCGATACCCGCCGCAACGCCATTTCCCCTTGTGGCTCAAATGTGTAGAGAATATGCCGAAGCTCCGGTGGCTCTCCCCCTTCAGTCCCGTATAGCGCCTCCAGCTGCAACTGCGCATAGGCATATTGCTCGCCCGAGAGGTCAATGACAGTATCCCCGCGAGAATCCCACACGACGTCCCACCCCGATTCCTCAAGACTGCGTCGCCCATAGACCGTGACAACCCATTGCCGTGGTGCCCGAAGCTCTAAGATGAATTTCCCCAAACGCCGTGACGGTCCAATCCACGGGGTAAGGAGGCGGCCCTGAGGCATGGAATGGACAAGCTTAGCTTGCACTCTAAGGCTATCACCCCGTCGGAAGTTCTCCAAAACTTTCTCTCCACCACGCTGGGCAACGAAGGCAAATGCTATGCCTGACCGCACCAAAGAATCTACCTGAGAGGCATTGTAGAACCGCCGTAGAAGGGAACGCAACGTGTCCAATTGTTCGCTTGTAAAGCGCCAGAGCCCATCGCCGGAGAGCACCCATATCAAGTACTGCCCCACGCGGACGGAGTCCCGAACCAAGCTTAAAAAGTACCTGACCTCCTCCACCTGCCCTGTCCTACCGGTTCGGTAGAAAAAGGTCCGCGGTGGTTCCTCACCCACCGAGACAATTGCTGCTCCAATCCCGGCCTCCTGCTCGGCCTCCAGCAATGGTTGTCCGTCTATCTGAATTACTGCGCGGCTCCGAACCGGGTCTGACACAAGCTCCACCGAGCGCTGCCATTGACGGATTCGGACAACAAAGGCTCCATCTTCCGCTCGGACAACCTCCATATCACGCAGTCCATCGGCAGCAAACTCTACGCTATCTTTTTGCTGCCACTGAACCCATCGCCGTATTGGCGTGGTATCAGCCCAGAAAGGAACTTCCAGCCACTGCGTCCAGAGGGCATCACCGATGCGCACTGCCCGAATACGGAGGCGATAGCTTTCCCCGGGCCGCAATATCGCTCCCGCTGGCTGCCAGTCCACCGCCTCTTCAAAGAAACGCCACTCTGAATCCGCCGAAACCGCTATCCGCTCGTCTCCTCTCCAGAGCTCCGCCTCATACCGGAATGAGTCCGCCGCTCCCAAGGGATTCAGAACCCGAAAACGAGGACGCCCCGCTTGCACATGCCAGAACGGAAGCGGCTCCAGCGGTAGGAGCCCCCGGGAACGGACTAAGTAGCTAAGGCGGACTTCATTGTTATCCCACGCCTGCTCCTCTATGGCGCTATCGGGATTGAGCTGGAGCGTGAGCCGGTGGAATCCAACCCCTCGCCATCTTGGAGGAAGAAGGGTATCCCATGACGAACTCACCCGCACGGGGTCTCCCAGCAGCCAAAGTGTATCAGGTCCTCCTTCCCCATCATGGAGAATCCGCATCCGCCACAGACCCTGCGGCACTACCCCTGCATTCCCTACGACAACCCGTACTCTGACCAAATCCCCCTCTACGAACTCTGCTCTTGGAACCCTATCCCCACGATGGACTAGCGGAGTAGGTGATACGAACAGTAACTCTGGCACCGTATCCACCGGGAAAGTCAGCAAGGGATCGCCCAACAAGGTGTGCTGTAAAATTGTCGCCCGATAAATATCATTGGTGGCAAAGGGCATTAAGGGAAGCCGTGCTGCAACATAGAGTGGACCCAACATCCGTACTTTCCGCTCCACTAAGGTCTGAAACAGATAGTGCTGCACCGTGCGCTCAACGATGTCTACCCCAATACCCGACATCCCGAGCGCCGCTACCATGCCCCGTTGAGAGGAAACCACATATTGCTCATTGAACGAGCGGGTATACGGAACAGCGAAATTCCCCATAGAACACGACAATGTCATGAGGAGTCCTTGCCGTTGGGCATTGGTCAGACGATTCGGTTCCCAACCTTGAACCTCCATGTTGGCTTCCGCTCCATGCCCGAAGTAGATCGTGAGCCCTACTCCCTCCTCCAGCCTCTGCCGTATGAGCGGACCATAACGGCTACTGGCTGGTTCGGGAGTTTCCTTAATAACAACATAGGGCTGCATACCCAACACATCCGTCATCCAGGTGTAGTACGTGTCGCTTGTGTTTGAAAACCCATAGCCGAAGATGAGGAGTGCATGTTTACGCCACAATGCCGTCGGCGGTGCAGCTTCCCACGCTGCTATCTTCTCCAACACAGCTACAGCTTCGGAAGTATCCGCCGCTGGGATCCGACCGACAAAAAGCTCCGGAAGCCAATCCTCGCCTTCCAGCAAACCATACCAGTAATCGCTCGGTGGCACCCCGTAGGCAGGGACCAGATTGGGCTTGGGAAAGCCGAGAATACCTCGGGCATCCCAATTAGCAGAGCCGAACAATACAACTGCCTGGGGAGCCGGAGGTTGCCACCGAGCATATGCATACCGCAGGAAGTCTTTAATCGCCTGTGGTGTCAGACGACCGTAACCGAACACCGTAGCGATATCCTGGACAGAGATAAGGCGAACCCGAACCCCACGCTTCTGTTCCCGCTCGGTGGCCCAACGCTGCGCCACAGACCAAAGACGCGGATGGGCAATAACGACAACATCAGCCTGAGGCTTAGGCTGTGCCAATGAGCTGGGCTCTATGCGCTGTAGTGATGCTCTCTCCCACCGAATCTCGTCCTCTACCCACAGATGCGCCGTATCTCCAGGAGCTAACGCTAAAGCCACTTGGTAAGAATTCCCCGCAATAGGCAGACTCGCCAACAGATTTGCCCATTGCCCAGGTGCAGCTACTCGCTCTACTTTCGCTGAGGTGTCGCTTCGGCGCAGCGTCCATACCCACGCCCACCCCTCAGCTGCCCGGTCTGTTTGCTGTAATCCCCACGAGCGCAAAAGCGCAAGAACCTCCGGAGATGGAGCCTCCACACTAACCCAGACAACCGGTGCTTCCGGAGCTATCTGCTGCAGTACTGATCGGAGTTCGGACGCATTCGCTGGCAACCACACCTGACCGATCTCAAATCGAGGAGGCTGCCACCAGAGAAGCAATATACCTGCTTCCCTCCGGTGGACAATTAGATGATCACCGAGAAACACTTCAACCCATGGGGAACTCCCCGCACGCGCAGCAACGCGGAGCGCTTGCTCCTGCTCTCCCCGCAAGAATGCGATTCGCCCCCGCAACGTGTCAATAGCAGCGATGGTGGGCGAAGCAAAGCCATGCAGAACCAATTGCCCCCGCCTACTGCCGGCTGCTACAACTCCCTGCCACTTCCCTTCCACTGCGAACGGCTGCGGCCTCAAGACGAACTCAATTGCATCAATCCCTTGCTCGGCCACACCGCAAACGGCTGCTGTATCTACTGCAATCGCCTTCACTCTCCATCGATTCCAGCCGGCAGACCATTGTCCCGGCTCTATGACTCCCTGCCATTCTAACGGTCCCCAGCCCTCACGGGAGAGCATCCCCAGCGTGTCGCCATTGACCAGACACCACCAACGGTGCTCCGGCGCACATGAAGGGATACTGTTCAGTGCAAAACCCGTAATACGAACTCTTACCGTGTCTAAAGCTGGCAAAAGCAACGAGTCACTCCACCCTCCCTCTGACGCGCGTACGTGCGCCCAATACCATCCCTCGCCTGGGGCTGCTTCTGTCCAATTCCGGAAAAAGCCTTCGTTAGCTCCGGAGACATATACTTTGTCCTGCTCCCAGTGGAAGGTCGTGGGGAGAATCTCCACGTCCGGCTCCGTACCCTCCGCCTCAGAAACCGGGATAAAACGGACCGGCGTCCCGCTGTCTTGCAGGACGAGGAAGAAAGCCTCCTCAGGGACTTGGGTATCCCACCATGTTGTATCCCCGGCAGCTCGGCGCCCGAAGAAGAGCAGAGTATCGGTATCGTCCAACACACCATTGCGATCACGCAAATACAAAGGGACAGGGTGCCCCGACCATAGAAGTTGTAAATGCTGGGAGGGTCGCCCTCGCCACTCTGGCATTGCTTGGAGAATGTCCCGCAGAGGCACTACCGCAATCCCGTCCCGTTTGGTTCCCAGACGCAAGACCGGACGGTCAATAGGAAACGGCACCTCCTGCCCCATCCGTGTATTCCCCACACGACGGAAAGCGAGGGCATGCTCGGGATTCAACAGAAGGTGAGCAAAAGGTGCCTCCAGCAATGCCCATGACATTACCACCTCATCCCGACGTATGGGTGCGGGATACCGTATCCTCAGAGACACCTCTTCCCACAGACGCAAACGCTTGTGCTCAGGAGTATACTCCCATGGATTCAGTTCCAGCAAGGCAATCGGTATCCCTCGCCAGATACCGAGAAAACTCATCCGAACCCCTGGCATAAGCGTCCCTGCGCGATTTTGCGTATTCCCTGAGCCCAACACCCCTCCTACCGTAGCGATCTCCACTGAAGCCCATTCCCGGATGTTCTGAACCTCCCACTGAAAGTCCGGAAGAGAGTCCGCCGAGGGTACTGCCACAAGCCACAGCATACGTTCAACAGCCGGTGCCGAAGAGTCCGGACCCATCACCGCTGCCGGTTCACCGAGCTGAGCAACAAAGCACCTTCGAGGAACCTCCCGCACCGACGCCCGATGGAAAACCACGCGAAGCTCCACCCCATCATCCCCCACCCAGCGCTGGATAGCAGCCTCTGCCTCCGTTATCACGAAGTAGACACCAACAGCAGCGAACACAAGTCGGCGCATTTTATCCTTCCAAGCGAGCTCAGCAATAGCCTATTGCGAAAAGGTAGCACGCGCCTTTATCCCTTCCCCTCGTTCGCCCGGCTTTCAACCGCCTCCCGAATCCCGATGAGAATCTTTTGGCTGATCTCCTCTGCAACCATCCGCTTGACGCTATCATCGGAGGTCAGGTACTCTGTAATCGCCTGCTCAACTCGCTTGCGAATTAACTCCGTCGTGCCACCTTCTAAAGCTTCCGCTAAGCGATGGATATCCCGAGACTGTTGCTCTAATGTCTCTAATTGCCCTCGAGCAGCATCTTCCATCTTCTTCAGCATCTTGTCGACCCGCTCCTCCGCCTCCGTATAGAAGAGCGTGAAAGCTAACAGTGTGAGCATGGAAAACTCCAGGAAGATTGCAAACAGAATCAGCGTCGGACGTGTAGCCGGGATGAACTTCAAGCCACGAATACCGATGGCAATAATCAACAATGCGGCACCACCATATGCCATACCGGTCACAGCATTGGAGTATTCCTCGGCAAAATGATGGCTCATGTACAAACGCAGTGCCTTGCCAATCCGGAAACGGTTCTGTCGCCATGCTTGAGCAGCACGAGCGTCCACAATTTCACGAGCGACAAAGTCAGAGAAATGCTCCCGAATCCGGTTATCCAAAATCTCCCGTCGGAAGCGCACTGGATCGGTTTCTGGCCCGAAAATGCCCTCAAACTTTAGCGGATACTTGGATGAGGCAGCCTGCTCTTCAGGCATTGTCCGCTCCCACACATGGGCGAAAACGCGGCGGATTGTTTCCCAATCCAGCACAGCAAGTTCCTCATCACGCATGACCAAGACGTTGATAACCTCTTCACTAAAGCCCGTCTGAATCCGCACTTTCGCCTTCGTTTCCTCAATTGCCTCCTCCACCTTTGCTGACATCAGTCCAACGGAAGGAGGCAGCAGGAGGGTCAAGAGAATGGCCACCAAAAAACCGATGTCCAACGATAGGATGACGAAACCAAAGGGTTCCAGGATAATCGGGTCTTCACCCAATTTCGGTGCCTTGACCAGCCATTCTCCCGCCGCTTTCGTATAACCGTGCTCTTTCTCGTTGCGCGGCTTCCCGGTGAAGTCAAAAATGTACTCCCGGTTAATGTACTCTTTCCGCACCTCCATACCCGCATACTTTTCCCCCTCAGCCGAAGGTGTTGCATAAACACCTCGGAAGTTGACCAATGCCTTCCCTGTGGTCGGTTTAAACTGCGAAACGAAGAAATACTCTACAATCCGCGGCAGAAGAAGCGCATGGAACATCCATGTCGTTGCTACAAACAACGCCACGAAAAGCACATAGTGCAGTAACCCTGTATAGGTTTGTCGGGATTGCTTTTGGGGCACCATCCTGGACGTCTCCGGTGTGAGACCAGTTATACCAACAAACACGCAATATAAAAGATTCTGCCGTCCCTGCCAAGGGTTTTCGGGAACACGAACAAAACAACTCTTTCGTTGCCTTTTGCTGGTGAAACTACGGCAAGCGAATCCAGCATGTCTAAGGTGACGGAATTACTCCCACACCTTCTCTCACCTGATGCAGCGTCATATGAACCTCTATTTCCCGTTCGTCCCGAAGACACACCAACTGTCCTCCACACCTATCTTCCCAAAGGGGTATTCCCCTTCTTTCTGCCCGACGTTGACCTTGTGGTCGACCTTGAACGCAGTGTCACCCCTACCATCGTAGATGCTCGCTCAGGAAAGGAGTACATTGACCTCTTCACCTGCTTTGCCTCCATGCCCCTAGGCTTCAACCACCCGAAGCTCCTGGAGCCCGGATTCCTCCGAACATTGCTCATCGCTGCTTTGAACAAGCCCTCCAACTCCGACATCCTTACAACGGTCTACGCCACCTTCGTCAAAACATTGTTTACCCTAGCAGCTCCACCAGCATTTCGTTATGCCTTCTTCATCGAGGGCGGGGCATTGGCGGTTGAAAATGCCCTCAAAGTTGCCTTCGACTGGAAAGTCCGCCAGAACTTCCGGAAAGGATATGCCTACGAACGAGGGCACCAAGTTATTCACTTCCGTTGTGCCTTTCACGGGCGCAGCGGTTATACGCTCTCTCTAACAAACACCGAACCCAATAAGACGATGTATTTCCCCAAGTTTCCCTGGCCTCGCATTCATAACCCAGCACTGCGCTTTCCTGTCACCGACCAGGTATTAGAACAGGTCATCCGGGAAGAACAGCAAGCAATTGAACAGATTAAGCAAGCCTTCCATGAGTATCGGGACGACATTGCTGCAATCATCATTGAACCTATCCAAGGAGAAGGAGGGGACAACCACTTCCGTGCTGAGTTCCTCCAAGCACTGCGCCAAATAGCCGACGAGAATGAAGCTTTACTCATCTTCGATGAGGTCCAAACCGGCGTTGGGCTAACTGGCACAATGTGGGTGCATGAGCAGCTCGGTGTCACTCCCGATATCCTCGTCTTCGGCAAAAAGATGCAAGTCTGCGGGCTCCTGGTCACAGAACGGGTAGATACCGAGCCAGAGAATGTATTCCACGTGCCCGGGCGAATCAACTCCACCTGGGGAGGGAACCTGGTAGACATGCTGCGTGCGACTCGGTATCTGGAAATCATCCACCAAGAGCGCTTGTTAGACCATGTCCGCCGCGTGGGTTCCTACCTGCAACATCGCCTCCACGAACTGCAGGCAGAGTTTCCTGAGCTTATCAGCAACGTCCGTGGTCGAGGACTCTTCTGCGCCTTTGACTTACCCAACGATACAGTCCGACAACTCTTCCGCCGCTATGTCTTCCAAAAAGGGGTACTTCTGCTACCCTGTGGTGAACGCTCTATCCGCTTCCGTCCACCGCTGACAATTTCCGAGGGGATTATCGACGAAGCCCTCGAGCGCATCCGGTCCGTCTTAGCGTCACTACGCCGTGAAATCTCGTAGGTACACCACGGCCCGCTCTAATAACCGATGGCACACCTCCTGTACATTCCCCTCTGGTAGGTGGGCTCCCGCGGCATACTCATGTCCCCCGCCTCCGAATTCGGCAGCGAACCGATGCACAGGAATTCCCTGCCGAGAACGGAATGAAATCTTAATCCCCCTCTCCAAGGGCAGTTCAACGACCAACAATCCAATTTGCACTCCACGCACGGAGAGCGTATAGTGTGCAAACCCTTCAATGTCCTCCTCTAATGCCCCTGTCCGCAGGAAAGACTCCCGAGGAACAACCAGCAAACAAACCCGTCCCCCATGGTATAGCTCCATGTTCGCTAACACCTCCCCTAACAGATGCATCCGAGACAAGGACCATGATTGGAAAAGCTGCTCGTGAACCCAGGGAACCTCTACCCCTAACTCTACCAGCTCTGCGGCTATCCTATGGACGTGGGCTGAGGTGTTGGAGTAGGAAAAACTGCCTGTATCCGTTGCAATCGCTGTGTACAGACAGAGCGCGATCTCCGGCGTGCGGTAGGGGCCTCCCATAAACTGCAACAGCTTCCAGACCACCTCCCCTGTGGCGCTTGCATGAGCATCGACAACATAGACATCTGCAAAGGGCTGCGGCTCTAAGTGGTGGTCAATAATAACTTTCGGGGCCGCTGCATACTCAACGCTTTCAGCAACTCTTCCTAAACGCCGAAGCTCGCCGGTATCAACAACAACGATGACATCAGCTGCAGCAACCTGCCAGGCATGTTCTTCCGAGCGATAGGACATGATGTCTTCCGCACCCGGAAGGAAGCGTAAAGGTCCTGGTACCGGACTATGCAAAAAGCAGACAGCCCCCTTACCCAGAGAACGCAAATAGTGCTGGAGGGCTAACGCGGAACCAATTCCATCTCCATCGGGATGGACGTGCGTTGTAATCACTACCGATTGGCTCCGACAAAGCAGCTCCTGGGCTTGGAGGAAAGCAGAAGTAAGGTCACGCTGCTCCACCCTATGCTTCCTCCACTGCTGGAACAAGACGGATATGCGTAATTTCTGGCGGGGCATTCCACCGAATCGGGATTCCCACCGTACCAATCCCCCGCGTCACGTACATCCACCGACGACTCACCAGTGTAGACCAGTACGTACCCGCCACGTAGGGAGATACTATCCCCGCCGGGGACAAACTGAGAGAGCCTATCTCTGCCACTACAATCTGTCCCCCATGGGTATGCCCAGCAATCACAGCATCGGCACCCAGTAGTACCAATGGTTCGAAATAGTACGGCCGATGGCACAGCACAATCCGAGGTGATCCCATCCCCTGAACCTGACGCTCCCACACCGAGAGAACTCCATCCAGATCGCGACCTCGCTCAACATACTCCGGCAACGACCGAGCATAGAAATCATCAAGACCAGCAAGGGTAACCGTTGCGCCGTTACGTCCAATAGAGACCGCCTCATTCCGCAGGAACCGAATTCCAGCCTGCTCCAGCTCATAACAGACGCGCTCAACGTCCCCGCCGAAGTAATCGTGGTTGCCCGTGACGGCAAAGACCCCTAACGGGGCTTTCAGGCCCGCAAGAGCCTCACTACAGGGATAAATCTCCGCCGTGCGGTTAATAATGAAATCCCCTGGCAAAACGATGACGTCGCAGCCAAGCTCCTCCAACTCACGCCGAAAGCGCTCTATCTGCGAACGCTGCATGAAGGGTCCAGAGTGAATATCGCTGAGCACTCCAATGGTCAGCCCCTCCAGCTCTGGGGCTAAACCAACAACAGGCAGTTCTACAAACTCTACATGCCTCCTCCGCTGAGTGGTCGCCAAAAGCTGCGTTGATGCTACCAAACTGATCCCACTAAGGACAGCATACCGTATGAACTGCCGACGCTGCTGCTCTACAGAAGAAAACCCCGACACCGAAGCACTCTTTCTCCGATTCCGGAACATCCCTTCCAGACCCACCCCTATACTGACGAATGCCCCTACTAATGCCCACACCCAAGCACCATACCACACAAGCCTTGGCAATTCCATTGGCACCGCCTTATACAGCAGGAGCCAATACACAAAGGGCAGTTGCACAGTCACGCCACCCAAGAAGAGAGCCCCACGTTGCCACCCCTTCACGCAGCGCCACAGCCGAACCCAACCGGGTAACTGGAGAAAGAGCAGGAACAGAATCCCTGCAATCGCAATCCCTATGGCAACCCCTCCATTCGGCATGAGTAGCTCCTTCGGTTAAGGCACCAAAGACGAACAAGGTTCCCACAAATTCACACCTTCCAAGCCCGCACAACTTCTCCAAGATTGACTTGGAGGGCAATGGCAGCATTGCCATTACGACGGGCAATCTCCACCAGTCCGTCGCTCCCCACGTACGCACAGAATTCTCCATCGGCAACATCTGCAAAGGTACGGCTCATTCCAACAATCATCGCATTCCCCACGGCAATGCGCCAGCGTACACGCTCTTGCGGCAACGCTCCAATCTGCAGCCGCTCAGCCGATAGCGAAGTAATGAGATTGCCGAAACGGTCTATATGCAGGACCTCCCCCAGCCAGACCCCATCCTGGTAATCACACCGCGGAGCAGGGAGCCGTTGCAAACTCCGTGGATCTATTGGCATGCCCAACTGTTCTAAGTGTACCCCCTGGGCTAAATACGCCGCTGCCGGGGCAAAGATATCCCGCCCATGGAACGTGGAACTAACCTTGGATAACCGATATGCAGGATTCTCAAGCACGACAGCTCGGTCCACCCCATATCGCTCTATTACAAAGCTCAAAAGCCCATTGTCCGGAGCAAGGAAATACTTGCGGTTGCTTTCCACCGCAACAGCACGCCGCTCTGTTCCAACTCCTGGATCCACAACAGCAACGAAAATAGAGCCATCGGGGAAATACGGTTCTGCAGCCCAAAGCGCATAAGCACCTTGGCGCACTTGCTGCGGACGTATATGGTGAAGGAGGTCAATGACCGATGCCTGTGGCGCAATGCGAGCAATGACTCCCTTGAGAACTCCAACGTAAGTGTCCTGCAAACCATAATCAGTCAACAACACGATGGGCGAATTCACCATGACCTATTCCCTCTTGCCTTGCTGAGCAAGAGACGAATCAAGTATGGTGCCTACCATGGCTGGTATGGGTGGATTTTGCATTTTTGTGCTTCTCAAAACTCGTTATCCTTCCCGCACTGGAACATGCGTGGGCATTTACAGAACTTTTGTCTCCTTCTCGGAAGCCTTGCCAGTACGCTTGTATGGAGTGGATGCAATGATGCCCCATCCCCTGTAGGAGCTGAATTTCTCCCCGACACCGCTCAACTCTATGTCCTGACCGCACCACCGGACTCTGTCTTTGAGGCTGTGGCAACACATCGCCTTCCCCAACCCCTTTTCAACGTCGGTATACTCTACATCGGGCGCTTCCAGAGCATGGAAGCCCGAACGTTGCTACGCTTCACCGATATCCCTGACACCCTCGGCTCTCTGACGGCCGAATCCATTCTGCGGGCAACTCTACTCCTTTCTCCCGAGCGATACGCCCTTGGGGATACCAGTAGTGGCGCCACCCACGTTCCATTCAGCATCCACAAAGTTATCCGCTTGTGGACACCTAAGGCAACGTGGGACAGCCTCTTTGCTGGAGGCGACGCCGGAACCCTTGATCCGACAGAGTTAGGTCGCTGGGAAACACCGATCCCACTGCGGGACACTGTCCAACCTATCCGGATAGAGCTCAATGACCTTGGACGCCAGCTTATCGCCGAATGGCTCCGCTTCCAATCCGATAGCTCTCTCCGACAACAAATCTACGGCCTTGCCCTCCTGCCTACCCCTTCCGGAAGCGCTATTCGGGCGTTTGCCACGCAAGCGATTGGTCAACTGGAACGTCCAGCCCCGAAACTGGAGATTCTCTACCGCCATCCTTCCGGCAATGTGGACACCCTATACTTGACAGCTGGCTATGCCGGAAGCTTCATTTCCCCTGCTGACGCTGATACCACCCGCTACCTTATCCTCCAACCCGGTATTGCCTACCAACCAAAGCTCTCACTGCGGCTTACCGCACTGCCCCCACTGGCAGCAATTCACCGGGCTGAACTGCGCCTTACCATAGACTCAACCGCTTGCTGGACGGGCAACCGAGAGCGCTCTCGGACACTCCTACTACTCCCTTCGGATACGAACGCTCCAGGCTGGGTTAGCACAACAGCGACCTACGACCCACAATCGGGAGCCTTCATTAGCAAAACGCTCGCTCCCTTGCTGGAGTACTGGTTCCGCCGTCAGCAGCGGGGAACTCTTATTGTAAGCCTCCCCGCAACAGAGCTCTACGGTCGCTTAGACCGACTAGCCTTCCTCCCTCAACCTCAGCTTACCATTGTCTACTCCCGGCGGAAGCAGCCATGAGATACCTCTTGCTCACTTTCGCAGTAGTACTCCCCACTCTCCTACGGGCACAGGGCGGCTCAAACTACTCTACCATCGGTATCGGTGATTTCCGCCCCGCCATTGGAGCCCTTTACGACGGCGCTAGTTCCTACGGCATTGCGCTGCCGTCCACCTACACCATCAGCACGGTCAATCCAGCTCTGTGGACGTTTGTCCAGACAACACGCCTGCAAGGAGGCTATCGCTTCCATCAACAGCTGATCACAGCAGGGGTAGGAAGGAGAGCACAAAACAACGGCAAAGTTGAGGGACTCATCACGCTGTTTGCCATTGACACAGCTCAAGGTTGGAGCCTCAGCTGGGGCTTCTACCCTTTAACTTCCGTCAATGCTGCCATCGCAGTCCCTGTGGCCGTCCCATTGCCCGAAGAGCATCTGAAGGGAAACTACCGCTTTCTCACCACAGGTGGTATCAGCACCATGCATCTGGGACTTGCTACTCGCCTCACCCCCTCCATCGGCGCCGGAGTAGCCATACGGTACCACTTCGGTCTCTTCCAAACCGAGCGTACCACTACTTTCCAGGACTCATGGACGGCCCCTGACACCCTCACAGTCACAGATTGGATATCGGGGGCCAACCTCCTCCTTGGCATTTGGTACCGCCCTACCCCGAATTGGCTATTTGCAGCTTCGCTGACAACACCGACCACCTTTACCACTGACCAGATATGGCGGTATGCCTTCGTGAACACCTATGGAGACAGTACCATAGAGCGTTCCCTCCGCTGGCGTCTCCCTGCAACCTTCGGTTTCGGAATTGCCTACCAATGGAATCGCATGTCTGTAGCCGCCGAAGGCTTCTACGCTGACTTCCAAAACCTCAATTACCGACTGCCTACAGGGACAGAATTCCAGGCCTTGTACCGAGCTTCCCTCAGCCTACGACGCGAAGCACGCGCAGGAGGAAGTCGCTCATACTGGAATCAGCTCGGATTGTCCGCAGGGGTCAGCTGGCAACGCCTTTACTATCGCACTGCAGGGCATCCCATCTCCGAAGCCGCTCTTTCTGCCGGCATGAGTCTTCCTCTGGGAAGTGCTGCGATTCTAGACATAGCGTGTCAGAGCGGCATCCGAGGAAAACGTGCTCCGAGACTGGTCCAGGAATGGTTCGGGCGCTTTACTTTTACCCTCAGCATCGGCGAGCGATGGTTTATTCCATCGCGGCGCCGCTAAATCCGTTGGGGCTTACCTCCCTGGTACCGACGCAGAATCTCCTGCACGATACCGCTGGTGGAGTACCCAGAAACATACGGTAGCACCACTACTTCACCTCCCCAGGACCGGACTAAAGATGCCCCAGCAATTTGCTCCGGCCTATAGTCTCCTCCCTTCACAAGGACATCGGGACGCAACTGGGCAATCAGTACTTCGGGCGTGTCTTCGTCAAAGAGCGTGACGAAATCCACCGCCTTCAAGGCAGCCACCAGCGCTGCTCGCTCTTGCTGTGAGCGGAGCGGACGTCTATCCCCTTTGAGACGCCGAACAGAAACGTCCGTGTTGACCCCCACTATGAGGACATCCCCCAAGCGGCGTGCCTGCTCTAAGTACTGCACATGCCCAAAGTGGAGGAGGTCAAAGCAGCCATTGGTGAAGACGATACGTTTCCCCTGCTGCCGGAGTTGCTCACACAGCAGTGTTAAGACAGAACGGTCAAGCACCATCACTATCCCCCTTGAGCAACAGCTTCTAGCAAGGCTTTGGGTTCTACTGGTACGACACCCGGTTGGGCACAAACAACGCCGGCAGCGAAATTCGCCAATGCTGCAGCTTCCCGTAAGGTTGCTCCAGCAACGAGAGCTGCAGCAACCGTAGCAATGACCGTATCCCCTGCACCGGACACATCAGCGACGTGGCGCGCTCGCGCAGGGATAAAGCTTTGCCTTCCGTCAGTAGCCTCATACAGGAACATCCCCTGTTCGCCCAAGGTGATTAGCACAGCAGCACATTGCAGTCGCTCCTGAAGTTGAATGGCCGCCCGTTGGATATCCTCCCTTGTCTGCAATGGCTGCTGCAATGCTTGCGCTACTTCGCGCCGATTCGGCTTAAAGAGCCTCACTCCAGCGTAAGCAAAAAAGTTCTCCTGTTTGGGATCCACCAGCACAGGGATGCCCCGGTGCCGCATAAGCTGGAGTACTGCCGCAATGAGCTCGGGAGTCAGCAGCCCTTTGTTGTAGTCTTCAATGACAAGCGCCTCTATATCTTCAGCCTCTTCAAGAACTCGCATCACCTGAGCCGCTACTGTACTATTCACAGGGGTACGAACCTCCCGGTCCACCCGCACCAGGTGTTGGTGATTGCCCAAGATGCGAATCTTCTCCGTTGTAGGACGCCCCAATTGCCGGAGAATCCCATCCGTCCGACATCCTAGCTGCTGCAGGAGTTCTAGCAGCATCTGTCCAGCGGCATCCTCGCCAATCACACCGATCAGAAGTGGCTTTAGCCCAAGTGTATGCAGATTATGAGCGACGTTGGCTGCACCTCCTAACCGAGCTTGCTCTTCCTCCAGGTCCACAACCGGCACAGGGGCTTCCGGTGAAATTCTTGTCACACTCCCCCAGAAGTAGCGGTCCAGCATGATATCACCCAGCACCGCCACTTGCCGTCCCCGACACTGTTCCAGTAACTCTTGTGCCCGCTCAACAGTGAGACCATCCATCGCTGTAGCTTTCTTGAGAACTGCCGAACCTTATCCACGTGGAGCAAGTACAAAACTACTGTGGGACGCTCCAACGCCGTAGCAGCCAAAAGCTGCAATAAAGCTGCTTCCTGCTGCGTCCCCAGTCGTGAACCTTTGAGAGTGTCACTGAATAGACCCCTAGCCGACATGGAAGGGAACTTCTCGCAGCGGATGCAGGAGGTACTTCGCTTGAGCCGAGAAGAGGCTCTACGCTTAGGACACGACTACATCGGCACAGAGCACTTATTGTTAGCAATTCTTCGCGAAGGCGGAGGGATGGCTGTGCGTATCCTCCGTAATCTCTCCGTTGACCTTGCCCGTCTTCAGCGAGCTATTGAAGATAACGTGCGCACGTATGGAGGGACGCTGACTATCGGCAATATTCCCTTAACCAAGCAAGCAGAGCGGGTCCTTAAGCTGAGCTACTTGGAAGCTCGCGCCCAGAAAGCCGATCTGATCGGCACCGAACACCTTCTGCTTGCACTGCTGCGGGAAGGCGACACCATCGCAGCCCAACTGCTGGCACACTTTGGAGTAACCTACGAAACTGCCCGGCAAGAGTTACAGAACATCCTCAGTGGACGCCCCACCACTCCCCGCAGCGAACGAACAGGGAGGGTCCGCGTGGTTGAACGGGTTAAAACGCCCGTACTGGACAACTTCGGACGCGACCTCACTAAGCTTGCCCTGGAAGGAAAGCTGGATCCTGTCATTGGACGAGAAAAGGAGATCGAACGGGTTGCCCAAGTCCTTGCTCGACGGAAGAAAAATAACCCTGTCCTTATCGGCGAGCCCGGTGTCGGGAAAACAGCTATTGTGGAAGGGCTTGCTCTCCGGATTGTCGAGCGGAAGGTCCCCCGCGTCCTTCTGGACAAGCGTATCGTCACGCTGGACTTAGCTGCCCTGGTTGCCGGCACGAAGTACCGTGGACAATTTGAAGAGCGAGTCAAGGCCATTCTCAACGAGCTGGAGAAAGCCCGTGACGTCATCCTCTTCATCGATGAGCTCCACACCCTGGTCGGAGCCGGTGGAGCCTCAGGCTCCCTGGATGCCTCTAACATGTTTAAACCTGCTCTCGCTCGCGGCGAGATCCAATGCATCGGAGCGACCACGCTGGATGAATATCGGCAGTACATTGAGAAAGACGGTGCTCTGGAGCGGCGGTTCCAGAAGATTCTCATCGATCCCCCCACTCCCGAAGAGACCTTCCACATCCTCATGAGCATCAAAGACCGCTACGAAGCCCATCACGGCGTTGTCTATACGGAGGAAGCCATCCGCGCATGCGTACGCCTGGCAGAGCGCTACATCACTGACCGCTATCTTCCGGACAAGGCTATTGATGTTATGGACGAGGCAGGCTCACGCGTGCACTTGGCTCACTTAACCGTTCCGAAAGAGATCACGGAACTGGAGGAGCGCATTGAACAGATCCGCCGCCAGAAAAACCAGGTTGTTCGCACACAAAACTTTGAAGAAGCCGCTCGCCTGCGTGACATAGAGAAGAAGCTCCAAGCAGAGTTGGAAGCATTGAAAGAAGAATGGGAGCTGCGCTCTTCCGAGACAGTCTACCCCGTCACAGAGGAAGACGTCGCCGAGGTTGTCGCCATGATGACCGGCATCCCGGTCAATAAAGTTGCCCAAAGCGAGCAGCAGAAACTTCTCCACCTAGAGGAGGAACTGAAAAAGCACGTCGTCGGACAGGATGAGGCAATTGAACACTTAGTCCGTGCCATTCGCCGAGCCCGTGCAGGGCTGAAGGATCCCAACCGTCCGATTGGCTCATTTATGTTTTTGGGCCCGACAGGGGTTGGCAAGACTGAGCTAGCAAAGGCGCTTGCACGCTGCCTCTTCGACACCGAAGACGCCCTCATCCGCATTGATATGAGCGAGTACATGGAGAAGCATTCCGTCTCCCGCCTCATCGGAGCTCCCCCCGGCTATGTCGGCTACGAGGAAGGAGGACAATTAACCGAGAAAGTACGCCGAAAGCCTTACAGTATCATCCTGCTAGACGAAATTGAGAAAGCCCACCCCGACGTCTTCAATATCCTGCTCCAGGTCCTCGATGATGGCATCCTCACCGATGGACTGGGACGCCGGGTAGACTTCAAGAACACCATCATTATCATGACCAGCAACATCGGCACACGGGACTTGAAAGCCGGTGGGCGGATCGGCTTCACCGCAAATCCGGAGACGGATAACTACGAAACCCTGCGCAGCACGATTGAGGAAGCTGTCCGTCGCCTCTTCAATCCAGAGTTCCTCAATCGGGTGGATGAATACATCATCTTCCGTCCTCTCAAGCGCGAGCATATTTCCCGTATCATTGACATCCAACTCCAGCGCTTGCTGAAACGCTTGGAGGTCCAGCACATCTGCTTGGAACTGACGAAATCTGCCCGCGAGTTCCTCGTAGACAAAGGCTTTGATGAAAAGTTCGGAGCCCGCCCGCTGCGTCGGGCCCTCCAGCGGTACTTGGAAGACCCGCTAGCGGAGGAGCTCCTGAAAGGAACTATCAAGGACGGAGCCTATGTTCGTGTTCGCTTTGACAAGCGGCTCAATCGCCTGACCTTTACCGATGTCTCCCAGCAGAACAACGTCAGTGAAGAAATGCAGGAAGAGGGGGTCTCCCCTGAATAACCCACTCCAAGGTAATGCGAACCCTCCCACTTCACATTGATGGAAAACTTCACCTGAAAGGTCTCCCTCGTACAGAGCTGGAAGCATTCTTGCAACAATGGGGTGAGCCCCGCTACCGTGCCGTCCAACTTATGGAATGGCTCTACGCCAAAGGGGTTGAAGATTTCACCGCCATGACGAACCTCCCCAAGGAACTCCGACAGCGCCTGGCGGAAAACACTACCCTCCAGACACTTCGCATAGAGCGATGGCAACGCTCTGCTTGGGACGGCACTACAAAACTTCTGTTCCGCCTTCCTGATAATGCCGCTATTGAAGCAGTTCTCATCCCTGCCTCCCATGCCAACGGTACCCGACACCGTCTGACACTCTGCGTCTCCACTCAGGTTGGCTGTCCCTTAGGATGTGCCTTCTGCGCCACCGCCTCTCTCCGGCTCCAACGGAATCTCAACACAGCCGAAATTGTCGACCAGCTCCTCTGCGCTCGCAAGCTAGTCGGCGAACCCATTACAAACGTTGTCTTCATGGGGATGGGCGAACCCCTGTTGAACTTGGACTCTGTTATACACGCGCTACAGATCTGGACGGACCCAGCAGCTTCCCTCCTTTCCGCACGCCGCATTACCCTCTCCACAGCTGGCATTGTCCCCGGAATCTACCGCTTAGCCGATACAGGGCTCCGCATCAAACTGGCTGTTTCCCTCCACACGGCGGATCAGAGCCTACGCGAGCGCCTGATGCCGATTGCGCGACGGTATCCCCTCCCGGAACTGCAGCGTGCCGCGCGCTACTACAGCGAGCGAACCCAACGTCCAGTGACATACGAATACATCCTCTTCGATGGGCTCAATGACTCCCCGGCCGATGCCGATGCCCTTGCTCGCTTCGTTAAAGCAACCCCTCGAGCCAAGGTCAATTTGCTTCCCTTCCATCCAATTGATTTCGTCCACCCGACAGGCATTGCAGCAACTCTGCGTCCTAGTCCACCAGAGCGAATCGCTGCCTTTCAGAAGCGCCTCCACATGCACGGCATCATCGCCACCGTTCGAAGCTCTCACGGCATTGATATTGACGCCGCCTGTGGGCAGTTAGCCCTTTCGTGGGAACGCGGCTACGCGTCCGCTTCTCCCTAGCCCTTCTTCAGCTCATCCCTGATGCTGAGCTTGGTCAGAGGCTGCTCTGCTGACGAGGCATAGTTTCGCACACGGTGCTACGAGAGCTTGCTCCCACCAATGTACCCCGCCGAGCCATACCGCATCAAGACGGTAGAGCTCCGTCAGATGCTGACAGTAGAAGAACGAGGGCAAGCCCTGCGCCGCGCTCGATATAACCCCTATCGGCTCTCCCAAGAAGAGGTCTTCATCGACATGAGCCACTTCCGTGGACTTCACGCAATGAGCGACCATCAATGGGCAGGGATGCTCATTGGTGACGAAGCCTATGCTGGTAGCCGGAACTTTCACCATCTTGAACAGGCTGCACGGACAGCATTTGGCACTGCATGGGTCATCCCAACGCACCGTGGACGGGGAGCATTGAATCTTCTGGCCCATGCTTTCTTCCAACCAGGTACTCTCGTGCTCCATGGACCACTGAGCCCAATTGAACGCTTCCACTTCCAGCGCTTTGGTGCAGAATTGCTTCCTATCCCTGTCTCCCAAACTCCTATCGGTATTGCGCCTGCGCCGTTAGCATTGGAACATCTCCCACAGAGGCCAGACTCGCTCCTCTTCTACTGGCGCCTCTCTCCCGAAGAGCTCGGTTTCCCGATGACAGACTTGCACGCTCTCTCCCAAGTCTTCACCCAGCTCTCAGAGCACGGCATCCGCATTCTCTGGAATGCCTCTGGTTGTTTCGCCCATTGCGCCCTACAATCTGTCCCCATCCCCCTACTCCACCATCTGGCGCGCTACTGTACCGTTGTCCTCTGGAATGCACGCGAAGACGGCTTTTCCCACACTGGTGCTCTCCTGTGTGGCCGTGACCCCACCGTCCTACAGACCCTTCAATCGCTCGTTGTGGTCTACGAAGGACTGCATACCTACGGAGGACTTGCCGGACGCGACATGGAAGCGCTTGCCCGTGGGTTGGAGGAAGCGCTGACTCATCCTGAACTCTTCCACCATCACGCCACCGTCCGGAACTGGATACGGAAGGAACTCCGCCATCGTGGTTTTCACCTCAACGAAACGGAAAGCCTTTGGGGAGTCCATATTCCTGCATCGGACTTCGGTCGGCAAGCACATATTGAAGACCTGGTCGCTTTAGCTGCCACACTCTACCTTCTCTCCGGTATCCGCATTGGGATCAACGCCCATCACCTTTGGCTGGCGCTCCCCTTACGCCGCTATGTCCTGGAAGACTTCGCCTATACACTTAGAGCACTCCAGTATCTCCGCCAGGTAGCCTCCGACATTCCACGTTTCCAGTCCGGAGGACAATTGAACGACTTCTGGTTCGAAGAGGCAGACTTCATCCCCCAGGGCACGTTGCCCTACGGCGAAGTATCTGCGCCCCCAACTCTGCCACCCTATCGCACTAAGCATGTAGAACTCCTATGCCGGCGGAGCCGTGAAGAGCGCGCTCGCTCCCTTTGCCGTGCTGGCTACAATACCTTCCTCCTCCGCTCAGAGGATGTGTTCATTGATCTTCTCACCGACTCTGGGACAGCGGCACAGAGCGACCTTCAATGGGCAGCAATTCTCCAAGCACCCGAGCCCCTGAATCGGAGTACCGCCTGGGAAGTTTTCTCCGCTACCGTCTCCGAAGTCCTAGGCTTCCCCTTCGTCATCCCCACCCACCAAGGACGCGCCGCTGAACATATCCTCTCGCAGAGCCTTATCCGACCCGGACAATACGTACTCAACAACATGTACTTCACCACCACTCGGGAGCATCAAGAACGGGCCGGTGGCATCTTCGTTGACCTCATTGTCCCTCAAGCCCACAACCCCGAAGACCCCTACCCCTTCAAAGGCGACATGGACATTGAAGCTGTAGAAGCCTTCATCCGCCACCATGGACCAAGCAGCATTGCCTATATCTGCCTGGAGATGAATGTAAACATGGCGGGTGGACAGCCGGTATCTCTGGAAGGAACACGGCGCTTGTCTGCCATCGCCCGTTACTATGGTATTCCGCTCGTCTTCGATGCCACCCGTTGCGCCGAAAATGCTTATTTCATCCGCCAACGGGAAGAAGGACAGGCAGAGCGCCCTATTACTGAAATTCTCCGAGAACTGATGAGCTACGCCGATGCTTTGACTTTCTCGGCGAAAAAAGATCCCCTGGTCAACATCGGGGGTTTCATTGCCGTACGCGAGGCAGCCCTGTATCGCCGTATGCTCACACTCCTCCGCCTGTTCGAAGGCGAACAATATACTGGCGGATTAGCTGCTCGTGACCTCTTAGCAATGGCGCAAGGACTTCGGGAGATGCTCTCCCTGGACTATCTCCGGTCTCGTATTGAGCAGGTACGGCAGTTAGGGGAAGCGCTCCTGGCCGAAGGCATCCCCATCGTCGTCCCTATCGGAGGACATGCTGTCTACGTAGATGCTAAGCGCTTCCTCCCCCACATTCCACAAGCAGAGTTCCCTGCTCAACGGCTCGCAGCGGAACTATATCTTGAAAGCGGTGTTCGCTCAATGGAACGGGGAACCGTCTCTGCCGGACGCGATCCCCGGACAGGACATCACCGCTACCCTACGCTGGAGCTTGTCCGCCTCACGCTGCCCCGCCGAGTGTATACATCTGCTCACATCGCCACCGTCGTCGAAGGACTCCGTGCCGTATGGAAACGCCGCAAGGCAATCCGTGGCCTACGAATGATCTACGAACCTCCAGTCCTCCGATTCTTTACCGCCCGCTTCGAACCCTTATAGAGCTGGCTATGAGGGAATCTCCAGCGAAACGATCCGCCGAACAACCTCGCCATCAGGGCCAACGGAGAGCACTCGGAGAAGCACCGCCTCTCCTGGCTTTCGCTGTCCCAGAAGGCGACGGAGCTCCGATGCAGAGCGAACAGGTGTATTACCAACATGCGTAATGACATCACCTGAACGCAGCCCCCGCTCCCAGGCATAACTATAAGGAGTAACTCGGCGGACTTCCACCCCCTCCTCAATCTCATAGCGAGACCGCGCCTGTTCTGAGAGAGCTCCAACACTGAAGCCCAACTTTTCCAAATCTACTGAACGCTCCTCTTCGACTGACTCCTCTCGCGACCCATTTTCACTGACACGACTTATAGACGCTTGCTCATCCCGACGACGCAGGGTCACGCTTTTCTCCAGTCTTTTGCCATCCCGCCAAATAGTCAACCGAACAGTTTGCCCTGCTCGCCGTGTCACAACGAGTCCTTGAAGATGGTTCGGGCTCTTGACAGGAATACCATCAAACTCCAGGATGACATCGCCCTCCTTGATCCCTGCTCGCTCGGCCGCACCACCCTTCAGCACATTGGAGACAATTGCGCCCTGAGGCTTATCCAGCCCAAGTGCTTTTGCCGTCACATCATCCACCGGCTGGATCTGTACACCGATATAGCCCCGGTCAATCTTTCCATCTTCCAACAGGTCCTCCACTACTGCCCGCACGATATCAACGGGGACGGCAAAGCCATAGCCTTGGTAAAAGCCCGTGGTTGTTGCAATCGCTGTGTTGATGCCAATGAGCGCTCCCTGGAGAGTAAAGAGCCCCCCACCACTGTTGCCAGGATTAATAGCGGCATCCGTTTGGATGAAGTTCTCCACAGCATAGGGATCTCCACTGATGACTCCCAAGCCTCCACGCCCAACTGCGCTGACAATTCCGGCTGTCACCGTTGAGCGCAATCCAAAGGGATTGCCTACCGCTATAACCCACTCACCTACCTGGATGTCCTCCACATTACCAAAGTAAGCAGGCTTGAGACCTCGGGCATCAATCTTCAGCAATGCTAGATCCGTCAGTGGATCACGTCCCACAATCTTGGCCCGGTATTCCTTGCCTTCGTGTGTGATGACACGAATGTCCTCCTCCTTGGCCTTTTCTACCACATGATTATTCGTGACGATGTAGCCGTCCTCCGTGACAATCACGCCCGAGCCCTGTGCCCGCTGCGGTGGCGGGGTCAAACCTTCTGGAATTCGCTCCTCAAAGAAGCGGCGGAAGGGACCAAAGAACTCAAAGACCCTCCCTTCCTCTTCCCTTTCCCGCAGGACTCGGATACCCACCACCGAAGGCATAACGGCATTAGCCACCTCGGTAAAGACACGGTTAAACTGGCGGACATTCTCACTAATTGAAATCGGTGGCTGCTTCGCTCCAAGGTGGACAGGCGATCGCGTCTGCGCCAAGACGGAACCGATCACATCCCCAGACCCCACATGGGAGACTAGAACGATGCCCAATACCATCCCAACGCTAATAAGGGCAATAGCTGCAAAAAGCGTGCGCCGATCCATCTTCTGCTTCCACCAAAGGGTGGGACAACTTCATCAGGTCCTGCCTTTAGACGAAGATTCACACACCGTCGTATTAAGGGTTCCCTTTCAACACGAGGAAAAGGAGCGCCCCAAGTAGGATAACCCCAAAGAGCAGGAAGGCAAGCAGTAGCTGCTTCTCCAAATGCGCCATCCTCCCACTCACCCGCTGCAGCTCGTTTCGGAGACGGGTGATGACAACCTCCTCCTGCTGTGCCACAACTACTGGCATCTCGGGCGGCGGAGCTCGTTCGGTGAGAGAACGTTCTAACTGGACCACCAGAGTAGCAAGCTCTGTTACCTGATGCTCCAGCGGTTGAAGGCGAAGTTCAACACTCTGGAGTGCCTGCTGTCGGAGCTGGGTTGGGTCGAGCTCCTCCCGCAAGGACTTTATCTGCTGTCGGAGTTCGCTCACATCACGCTGGCAGAGAAGACGAATTACATGGAGTCGCTGCTCCACATTCTGCAGTCCTTCCTGGAGATTTCGCAGCAGGAGAGCAACTTTCTGCTCTGTACTACGCACCTTGAGCTCTGCCTGAGCCAGTGCCTCGGCAACCTGCCCAGCGAAGTGCTCGGGAAGTTGCACGACTTGGCGTAACATCTCCTCAACCTGGTCTACCCGAGTGATAATATCCCGTAATGCCGCTACCCGCTCAGTAAGCCGGGATACCGTTTCCTCGATTTGACGGCGAAACTGTTGAATGAGGAGCTCCCGCTGCTGATGAAAATGCTCCACTTCAGTAAGCAATTGCTCGCGCTGACGTTGAAGCTGCTGGAGTAGCTCCTCCACACGAGAGAAAGCTTCTGCGTAAGCTTGTGCTTGCTGCCGAATGGTGTCAAAGAGAGCAACAATCTCAGCGCTCAGCGCTTTGCTTTCCGCCATGGACGTGTGTACTCCAGAAAGTAGCTTAGCGCCTCGGAAAGTTCCCGGAGTAAGTCCCGCTCTAATCCCGGAACGGGTCTAGGCGAGCACCGGAGTAAGATTTCGTACATGTCATGCCGAAATCGTTCGTCTTTCTGTAAGAGCTCGGCACAATGTTCATGCAAAAACTCATACAGTATACCCTCTTCAGCCAGTTCCTCGTAAAAGCGCCGGGGAACGGCTCGACGGAAGTACCACTGCTGGAGCCATCCCGACTGTCGCTCCGCCATTGGGATTCGGTCACTGTACCGCAAGGAGTATCGGACGTTTACCAGCAAACCTAAGTAATGGCAGTATCTGTTACCCATATCACGCAAATTTCATCCGAAAGCCTCCTGGAATCCCTTCTGGCGGATTGCCGCTCCTTTCTACCCCGCTGCGACGAACAGCTCGTCCGGAAAGCCTTCCACTTCTGTGTTGAAGCGCACAAAGAGAGCGTACGCGCCTCTGGGGAACCGTACTACACGCACCCGGTGGAAGTTGCCCGTATCGTTGCACGAGACATCGCTCTCGATGATATCTCGGTTGCAGCAGCGCTATTGCACGATGTGATTGAGGACACAGACTTCACCCTGCAGGACATTCAAGCCGAATTCGGAAGCACCATTGCCGATATCGTGGACAGCGTCACAAAAATTAGCGGGATTGCGGAGAACCAGACCATTACCACGGCGGAGACGTACCGTAAGCTGCTCCTGTCCCTCATCCGAGACGTTCGTGCTATCCTTGTTAAGCTTGCGGACCGGCTCCACAATATGCGTACCATTGAGGCATTACCACCGGAGCGGCGAATTCAAATCGCCCGTGAAACATTGGACATTTACGCCCCCTTTGCCCACCGCCTCGGCTTGGCAAATCTCAAGTGGGAGTTAGAAGACCTCGCCTTCAAAGTCCTCAACCCCGAAGCTTACTTCTCCCTTGCTCAAGCTCTCCAGGAAAGCCGCGTCGAACGCGAGGCCTATATCCAAAAAGTCATATCCCCAATTGAACGCCACCTTCGGCAACACGGTCTCCGCTTTGAAATTACTGGCCGCCCCAAAAATCTGTACTCCATCTACCAAAAAACCGTCGTCCGGGGTAAACCGTTGGAAGAGATCTACGACCTCTTCGCCATCCGCATCATCCTGGACACCGAAGACAGTAACGAGTGCTATTTTGCCTATGGGTTAGTCACCCAATTGTTCACTCCTATTCCTGAGCGCTTCAAAGACTTCATTGCCGTGCCGAAGAAGAACGGCTACCGTTCGCTCCACACGACGGTGATTGGTCCGGAAGGACGCCCCGTAGAAATTCAAATTCGCACCCGTTCCATGCACGAAATCGCCGAGCGAGGAGTTGCTGCCCACTTCCGCTACAAAGCTGCCCAAGGAGTTGCTCCTGCCTGGAATGACGATCCCGAGCTGGAGGAATGGATCCAGTGGGTCCGTGAGCTATTTGAGAAACGCTCTCGCGAGGAAGCCGCTCAGGAATTCCTGGAAAGCCTCCCTCTGAACCTTTACCAAGACGAAATCTACGTCTTCACCCCCAAAGGGGAGCTCAAGCGGCTGCCTAAAGGCGCAACACCATTGGATTTTGCCTTCGCTATCCATACCGAGATTGGCCACCACTGCATTGGCGCAAAGGTCAATGGACGGATTGTTCCGCTCACCTATAAGCTGCAAACCGGTGACCAGGTAGAGATTCTTACCTCCAAACATCAAGCTCCCAGTCGGGATTGGGAACATATCGTCGTCACCCACAAGGCAAAGTCATACATCCGCCGCTACCTCAACGAGCAGAGGCGCTTGAAGCAACAGGAAGGACAACAGGCGTTGGAAAAGCGCCTCCGAAAGCTGCATCTGGCTGTTTCCGATGAGGAACTGGAACGGGTCGCTCGAGCACTCAAGTACGAAAACCGGGCTGCTCTCTTCTATGCCATCGGGATTGGCACAATCAGTCCGGAATTGGTCATTAACCTCTTGCGACGCGACAGTTCTGCCTCCCCGGAGGCATCATCCTCCTGCTTGCCATCACTGGAACAGGTTGCCGAAATCGCTCGCCAGCAAGCAAGTGGGGTTGAAATCGTAGGGACTCCAACCGATGGCACCCCGCTCCTTTATTCGTACGCCCGCTGCTGCAACCCAATTCCCGGCGACGAGATCGTCGGGATCATCACCATTGGAAGCGGTCTACGTGTCCACCGACAGACATGCAAAACCATCCAAGACATGCTGCAGAATAACCATCCCCGCTTGGTTCCCCTTCGCTGGGGCAATGTCGCAGGGGAAGAGTTTATCGCTGCCCTCCGTATTACCGGGGACGACCGCCCCGGCATGCTCCACGACATTACCAAAGCAATTGTCGCTTGCGACCGGACGAATATCCGCAGTGTAAACATCGACAGCTACGGAGGTCTCTTCGAAGGGGTTGTCACCCTCTACGTCCGAAACACCGAACACTTAGGACGCATCATAGAAAAGTTGCGCAAGATCCATGGTGTCCACACTGTGGTCCGTTTCGAGAGTCCTTAGGTCTTGAGCTTCTTTTTACGCGCGGCAGGGAACAGCACATTGTTGAGAATCAAGCGATAGCCCGGTGAATTGGGGTACAACGAGAGATCGGTCGGTGGATCTCCAACAGCATGCTGGTAATCCTCCGGATCATGTCCGCCGTACCAGGCGAACATACCCCGTCCGACAGAACCGTAGATGTACTTGACCTCGTCAGTCCCTTCCCGCTTGGCTAACACCACCACCGAAGGTTTTAGCAACCCTTCCCGAAACGCTGTTGTCTGCCCTAAGAACCCGTGAATAACATTGACATGGCACTGTGTCAACATGGTTGGTACGGGATCATACCGGGCGGAGAACTCAAATAAGGTAAAGTAATCCGTGCTGGGATCGGCCAACCCCGTCGGTCCGACGTCAATATTGGAAAATTCGTACACGTACGGATTCATCTCCAGCGTGAAGTTGTGAAAGGCAAACGTACGGGAGAAGTCTAGCTTTTGATTTGCCGCAGGATCGGCGGGATCGCCATCGAACATCTCCGCACAGATATCCACATTGCGGGCGGCCAGAGCAATATCGTACGTGTCCGTTGCGCTGCACATAGCGAACATGAAACCCCCGTTGAGGACATACTCTCGGATGGCTTCCACGACAGCTTTTTTGAGCTCGGATACCTTTTGAAATCCCAGCTTCCGAGCCGTTGCTTCCTGCAGAGCCACCTGTTGCTGGTACCAGGTTGTATGTCCAAACGCTGCCCAGAATTTACCGTATTGCCCAGTAAAATCTTCGTGATGCAAGTGCAGCCAGTCGTACTCCTGCAGTTTACCAGCGAGCACTTCTTCATCCCAGACCTTGTCATACGGGATTTGCGCGTATTCCAGCACTAATTGAACGGCGTCATCCCACGGCTTTGCCGTAGGCATGACATAGACAGCAAGCCGGGGAGCTCGCTCCAGGCGCACAACGTCCATGTTTGCCTCGGGACTCTGCACCTCAGCGTAAATCTGAGCTGCCTCCGCCGCCGACAGTACCTCAAAGGAAACCCCTCGGGTACGGCATTCCAGAGCGACCTCGGGGACATACTCCATAAGGAATGACCCCCCTCGGTAGTTCAAGAGCCAATCGACCCACCGCCCTTGCTGCAGATTCCAATATACAACCCCATAAGCCTTTAGGTGATTTGCCTGCGCCAAATCCATCGGGATCAGTAATTTCTGCTGTGCCCATGTACTGCCGATCGCTGCAAGCCAGAGCAACCACAGCCATTTCATGGGCTTCCCCCCAATCGCATTGACTACTACTGGAGAAAGACGCAGTGCTACCGTTTGGTAGCGTAACACCGGCGAGAAGGTAATTTTGCGTCGTCTCACGGGACACTCTCCTTGCTATGAGCACGTATACGTACATTCATCCCTACCGTTACGAGAACGACCCGCGCGTGGCCGCCGTCCAGCTAAATCGCCCCGACAAGCTGAATGCCCTCAGTTTAGCCCTCATGGAAGAGCTTATCACGGCCTTAGAAGCCTTTGATGCGGACCCGGAAATCCGCTGCATCGTTTTGCATGGCAACGAACGCGCCTTCGCTGCCGGAGCCGATATCGATGAAATGGCGGATGCCGATAGCGTAGAGATGCTGCTGCGCGACCAGTTCCGCAAATGGGAGCGCATCAGCGCCCTGAAAAAGCCTCTTATCGCCGCTGTCAGCGGCTATGCCTTGGGCGGCGGCTGTGAATTGGCCATGCTCTGCGACATGATCGTCGCTAGCGACACCGCACAATTTGGGCAGCCAGAGATTAATATCGGCGTTATACCCGGCGCTGGAGGGACCCAACGATTGACCCGAATACTCGGCAAAGCTTTAGCAATGGAACTGGTCCTGACCGGACGCTTCCTCTCGGCTCAAGAGGCTTACCGACTAGGCTTAGTCAATCGTGTCGTGCCCGTGGAAGCCTATCTGGATGAGGCATTCGCTCTGGCCTCTACCATTGCCTCCAAACCTCCCATCGCTGTACGTCTGGCAAAAGAGGCCGTGCTCCGAGCGCTCAGCACCCCACTGGAGATTGGATTAGAGTTGGAGCGCAAAAACTTCTACCTGCTCTTCTCTACGGCCGATCAGAAAGAAGGCATGAAGGCTTTCCAAGAGAAGCGCCAACCCCGATGGCAGGGACGGTAACGTACCACAGCACTTGCGTGTGCATCCATGGACTTCCAAACGCTGCTCATCCACAACGCCGACGGAGTTCTCACCATTACCCTCAATCGCCCCGATGCATACAACGCCGTCAACGCCCAGATGGGGGAGGAATTGCTGGCGGCTCTCCAGACAGCGGAACAAGATCGCCAAGTTCGCTGCATTGTCTTGACGGGGGCTGGCAAGGCCTTCTGCTCAGGACAAGACCTCAAGGAGGTTCCCTCCGGAGAGAGCACCTTTTTCCGTGACGTCCTACGGCAGCGGTACAATCCGATTATCCGCACCTTGCGGAATATGCCGAAACCTGTCATTGGCGCCATTAATGGAGTTGCTGCCGGCGCGGGTATGGCACTGGCGTTAGCCACGGATTTCCGCATCATGAGCAGTGCCGCCCGCTTTGTAGAAGCCTTCATTGGACTTGCTCTGGTTCCTGACTCCGGTTCCAGCTTCTTTTATGTCCGCTCGCTCGGTTATGCTCGCGCATTTGAATTGGCTACCCTGAACAGGCCCATCTCGGCTGAACAAGCCCTGCAATTGGGTCTGGTCAACGTCGTTGTTTCCCCCGAAGCATTCCCCCAGGTAGTCCAACGTTTTGCTCATCTATATGCTCAGGGACCAACTCGGGCATACGGCTACGTCAAAGAGCTGCTCAACCGTGCTCTGGCTCTTCCCTTGGAAGACATCTTAGAGCTTGAGGCAGAATACCAACAGCAGGCTGGTGAAACGGCTGACTATGCTGAAGGAATCCGTGCCTTTTTGGAAAAGCGCTCTCCACGGTTTACTGGCAGCCTGTAAACGGAGAAGCTGTGGGAGCAGAGGGGAGCTTGCAGCCAATGGCGTTCTGGTGGTCATCGCTATTCCGACGTCCCCGCAGCCTTGCTGATATTGCTCTCCTCATCAGCGACGTAGATGGGACGCTCGTTAGCGGGGAGGAAGCCATGTCCGAGTCAACGGCACAGCTCCTCCGCGCTGTGCATGCACGCGGAGTCCAGATTGCCCTGGCCAGTGCTCGTCCCTATCCCAGCCTCGCCCAATTAGCGAGCCAGGCTCAGCTTCCGGCATGGATCATTTCCTTGGATGGTGCACTGCTTCATGACCCCAGTGGCACCCTTCGCTTCGCTGCAGCACTTCCAGAGTGGCTCCTCCAACGACTCCTGGATATCGCAAGCCACTACGCTGTCCATTATGCCTGCTTCACCCCCCAAAGCCTCATACAAACCTCTGCCCCCCACATCCCCTCGTACTTGGACGACCCGCTCCTTGAACGCAGGCAGGCTCAGCTACTTCGGGATTTCCTCCAAGAGCCATCAGTACTGCTTTGCGTCAGCGGCCCACAGCCTCACATAGTGGGCTTCCTCCAAGCTGTGGAACGGCTCCCATACTCAGAGCGAAAACACCTCCGTATTGCCGCTACGGAATCGATCCGCCTACCGGGTATAATCCTTGTAGAAATCCGCTTGCACAAGGCCCACAAAGGCACAGCTGCTCGTGCTCTCCAGCAGCTCACGGGCTGTTCTGTGCGCCAGACGATGGCAATTGGGGATTACCGCAATGACCTTCCCCTCTTTGCTGTCAGCGGTCTGCGGGTTGCTATGGCTGATGCTGTTGCCGAGCTCCGGAGCAAAGCTGACTGGGTTACTACCCTCCCGGCTACCGAACACGGAGTCGAAGAAGTCCTCCAACGGCTTCTCCGAGAACGTCCTGCTCCGAGAAATCCCAACCCCTGATGGGCTTATCCCTACGTTTTTTCGCCTCAACCGGGCCATCCCCAGCGCAACTCCCAATAGGCACCCGCACGGCACAGAGGCATGAATTCTCCCTGCTGAATGTCCCGCAAAGCTTCCCTCCCTTGCGTCTCCGGCTCCGGAGTTCATCGTATCTCCGACGGCGCTCCCTCAGAACTCGAGCTCCAATACTTTGCTCTCGGCAGATGGAAGGTCAATCCAGAGTTGCTCGGCGATAAGCAAACCTTGCAGTGGCAAACGGCCCAGTAATTGACCTTAATGCCATTTGAAGGTAGCGGACATGTCCGTGGCTTCTCCCCTGATGGTCTTTAGAGAGCAAAGTTCCGGAGACGGTAGCTGAACTGAAGCATGGCATAGCGCCTCAGTACTTGCGTAGCACTATCCTCTACATACTGTCCGGTCACCGAACGGCTAATTCCCTGATTTTGACCGAGGACATCGGCAACGAAGAGGCGGATCTCGGCTGCATTGTTCTCCAAGAAGCGATAGCCAACGGCCAAGTTCAGCAAGGCAATTGGTCTATCCAGCCGTCCTCCTAACCCATTGTACTTACTCCAGCGGAATTGAGAGGCAAGGACCCATGAACCCCAGGGTAGAAAAGTGACGTCAGCGCTGAGCCGATGCTGGAGATACCGTGTGGATCCCGTCGGAGCCGTTGTTTGTACGCGGTTGTATGCCAAGGTATACGAGAGTGCAAAATCCACTCGTTCACTCCAGTTACTGCTCAGCGAAAGCCCCAGCGCCGGTGCATACCAATCCGTTCGCACAGCTGCTCCATTGACCAGTGAAGGAATACGGGTGTAATCCACGGAAGCATTCACGGTCAAGGTGCTGCGCAACCACGGGGCTGGGAGGCCGAAGACGGAGAAGAGGCGCCCACTCCAGTATCCATCCAGATTCACCGGTACCGTGTACCGACCTCCCGAAGGTAACGGGATTCCTGCAATCACCGTGTCTCGTGCAGCCAGAAGAGTTGCTGTACCGATATAGTTGCGTCCATACATAACCCGCAGCAAAGCAAAGAAAAGACGTCCGCTGAAAGGATCCGTTGCCTGGTAGCGTGCAAATACCAGGTGTGTGTAGCTGGGGAGTAGTTCGGGGTTCCCTGTCACCAATGCCATGGGATTGCTGTTGTCCACCGTTTGCTGCAATTGGGAAGGTGACGGAAGAGTTACGAAAGGGCGGTAAACCATCCGCAGGTTCTGTAGCCGTCCAGGGCGATACTCCACCATGAGGAAGGGTATCCAGAAACCGAAGTGGCGCCCGACAGACCACGGTGCTGCTCGCTGCTCTTCTGCCTGTAGACGTTGCCAAGAGTAATCCAGCCGGACATTTCCTTGGAATACCCGCCCCTGATACAGGTAGGCAACTCCTGCACGCTGTTCCCACACCCGCCTCTGGAGGTTAGATTGCAGAGATTCCCAGAGGGCAAGCCTTTCGCCCGTTGGCGCTAACCTCCACACTTCCTGTTCTGTATCTCCCCATTGCCACGAGGGAATATAGCGGAACTGGAGAATATTCAGGCTATCCAGCGGCTCAGAGTATGTCGCTGTCATGGTCACCGAAGCAGAAGATTGGTCACGGATGAGTTGCTGTGAAACGCTGGAATCACCGACCACCGTATCAGCTCGGAAGGAAAACAGAAAGGACTGCGTCTGCTCCTGACGCTGAGGATTGTACTCACCCTCTACCTCCACGGAGAGAGAACGCCCAGCAGCAAAGCGATGGACAAAGAGGAGTTGAGCATAGCTTTGCATTACCCGTGCATTGGTCGTGCCTTGCACGTCCACCTGCGAAAGGGTGTCAGTGCCATCCAGGGTGAATCCCCCCAGCATCGAGCTGCTGGAGGTCGGCTGAAACGTTATACGCGGGGCAAACAGGAGAGTCGTGGATTTATCCAAGGGTACTTCTGCCCGCAAACTCAGACGGTGGGTTCCCAGAGTACCCTCGCTATGACTGTGCTCTGTGTAGAACAAGCCAAGCGTATCGCTGTTGAAGTACTGTCGCTGCAAGGTGCCATCGGTGGCATTCACAAGCGCGTTGAAGAAATAACTGCCGGTGATATCTACCCCGCTCTTCCATCGGTTAGAGTACATCAAGCCAAGGGCATGAGCGGTATTGATACCGCTCTGCTCAGGCACGAAGAAAGTCCCCATTTGCGCAAAAGGGCCACTCGGTCCTCCCCGCATACCAGGGGGAGGTCCCGGAAAGCGCCCGCCTTGGAACATCATTCGCAGTACTGAGGGAGGAGGTCCCCCGCCGGGTGACGACTGTCCAGCAAAGTTGAGAACTCCCAGCACGTCATCTATGGCAAAGTTCTGTTGGTTTACGTTATTGCTCATCCCAACCAGTGACATCCGCAAATCGCCTCGGAACACATTGATAGTAGCACCTGCTTGGTATCGCGTGTCGCTTCCATATCCTCCGTAGATCCGTCCGAAGCGACCTGTCCGCAATGCGGGATTTGTGATGATATTGAGCGTTCGCTCCGTCGAGCTTGGATCTCGGATACCCGTCAGGCGTGCCCGCTCTCCTTCGCGGTCAAAAAGCTGAACCGATTGAACAACATCTGCTGGCAAGTTCCGCAGAACAGCCAAGGGATCCTGTCCAAAGAATTCCCGCCCATCCACCAGCACGCGCTGGACTGTCTCTCCGTGGGCCCGAATCTGTCCCCCCTCTATGGTCACTCCCGGCATCTTACGGACAAGGTCCTCCGCTGTAGCATCAGGGTTAACTTTGTAAGCGGAGGCAGCGTACTCCACTGTATCCTGTTTGACTTGGGCCCGTTCTTGGACTGCTTCCACCGTTATCTGACCGGCTTGAAGTGCTACTGCCTCCAGGGCCAAGTCCCCGACCGTGTGCGATTCCCGCACTGATAGCACTCGTTCCAAAGGTTTGTACCCGACGGAGGTAACCCGAAGCCGATACTGACCCGGGCGTGGGAGCTCCACGCGGAATTCCCCTCGGGAATCAGCCACTGCACCCCACTGCTGAGTGGCATCCGGAAGAGCCGTAAACAGCACTGTCGCCCCGGGAATCGGCGCGCGCTGCTGAGCGTCGACCACCCGTCCTCGGACCGACAGCTGAGCCAATCCCTCCACACCCTCCACCAGCATCGCTGCAAGAAGGAACCACCACTGCCGAGCAATCATTTGCTTCCTCCTGCGAGCCAGTCATTCCATGGAAATACGAACTAAGTCCTTCGACGCGAAACCACTCCTCTGGGCTTAAAGCCCAGAGGCCACGGCATCCACCAGCTGTCCATCCCGAAGATAGAGCACACGGGAAGCCACTGCCGCTAACTCTGGACTGTGCGTTGCTAAGACAAGCGTAGAGCCGAAATCACGCTGGAGCTCCGTCAGAAGCTGCAGGACCGATTCAGCGTTGACGGAATCCAAACTTCCAGTAGGCTCATCGGCCAAAAGGAGGAGCGGTTGGTTCATCAACGCCCGAGCAATAGCGACCCGTTGCTGTTCCCCTCCGGAAAGCGCCAACGGTAGGTGATCAGCCCGAGCGAGTAATCCCACGCGCTCTAAAAGCTCAAAAGCTCTCTGACGGGCTTGACGCCACGGCTGCCCTGCAATGAGGGCAGGAAGCATAACGTTTTCCAATGCTGTCAGCTCCGGCAGAAGATGGTATGCTTGGAACACAAAGCCAATAGCCCGATTCCGCAACCAAGCAAGCTCTGCCTCAGAAAGCTCACCGTAACAATACCGGCGTCCCTCGATCCAAAGCTCAATCGTGCCACTATCAGGCACATCCAGGGTGCCTAAAAGATGCAGCAGTGTACTCTTCCCAGCTCCCGAAGGACCAACCAAAGCCACACATTCAGCTGGATAGAGCTCTACACTGACACCGCGCAGGACAGGAGTGTCATACGGGAGGCGATGGGAATAAGTCTTGACAATACCTTGGGCGCGCAGAAGTGGAGTCATCGGAATTGACGCAGGAGACGTAGCTCATTTTGGTAGAGCAAGCGGATATCGTCTAAGCCCAAGCGAAGCATCACAATCCGTTCAATCCCCATACCGAAGGCGAAACCAATGTAAGTTTCCGGGTCAACTCCCCCATTGCGGAGGACCGCCGGATGGACCATACCACAGCCGCAGATCTCCAGCCATCCATTCCCTTTGCAGACACGGCAGCCGGCCCCGTGGCAGAGGAAGCAGCGAATATCCATCTCCGCACTGGGCTCGGTGAAAGGGAAGAAAGAAGGGCGAAAGCGGTATTCCGTTCGTGCTCCATAGAGCTGTTGGGCAAAAGCGATAAGGATTCCCTTCAGCTCAGCAAAGCTTGTGGTACGGTCCACGACCAAGCCTTCTACTTGGTGGAATTCGGCCAAAGAACGGGGGTTAATCTCTTCGTTCCGATAGACACGCCCGGGCACAATCGCCCGGATCGGGGGCTTCAAAGCCCGCATGAGACGGATCTGGACCGGGGACGTATGGGTCCGCAGTAGAATCTGTCGGTCCGGCGTGATGAAGAACGTATCCTGCATGTCCCGCGCAGGGTGTTCCGGCGGGAAGTTCAGTGCAGTGAAGTTGTGTTCATCATCCTCAATATCAGGGCCCTCTGCAACGGCAAAGCCCATGCGGGTGAAGATGTGCACGATCTCATCCAACACTTGCTGGATCGGGTGACGCCCTCCCAAGAAAGCGCGCCGTCCTGGCAGCGAGAGATCAACGGTCAGTTCTTCTTCCGCTTGCGCCTCCAGGCGCTGTCGGAGCTCGTTGTAAAGCTGACGGATCGTCGCCTCAAGGGCATGGAGCTCCCGTCCTACGATTGGTTTCTGCTCAGCGGGGAGCTGGCGAAAGCGTTCTCGCAACTGCCCCACTGTGCCGCGCCGCACCAGATGCCGGAGGCGGAACTCTTCAAGCTCCCGAAGGGAAGTAATAGCGTGTAGTTCCGCACAGAGCCGCTCTCGCAACGCCCGTAAATCCTCAAGCATGGGGCTGAGGAGCACCGTCTGCGTGGAGAGCCATACGCACAATGCGGCGGAAGACTTCCGGTTGGTTCATAGCAAACTCCGCCAAGAGCTTGCGGTTAAGCTGGACGTTTCTCTGGCGGAGAGCATGCATGAGACGGGAATAAGTAGTGCCCTCCTGCCGAGCAGCGGCGTTGATCCGAAGGATCCAAAGGCGACGGAAGAACCGCTTGCGCTGCCGCCGGTCACGGTAGGCGTATTGCAGTGCTTTTGCTACATGGTCCTTAGCCTGTCGCAGTAGCTTACTGCGGGCTCCCCAGTATCCTTTCGCAAGCCGAAGGATCTTCTTCCGTCGGCGGCGGGAAGCAACTCGGTTCCGTGCACGCATGGGAAAACCCCTCTGTGCTGATAGGACCTTACCGCAGACACAACATCCGTTCTACACGTCGGCGATCGGCACGGCTAACCAACGCCGGTCGCCGCAGACGACGCTTCCGCTTACGGGACTTCCCCACTAGGAGATGACTACGATATGCCCGATTCCGCTTCAGCTTGCCTGTCGCTGTCAGTGAAAACCGCTTGGCAGCAGAACGATTTGTCTTCTGTTTCGGCATTGCCTGAAGACTCCGCATACTGGAACATACTTTACTGCTGCAGCGGGGACTGTTCAGCAGAGCGTCGCCTCTGGAGCTTGACCCGGTCCGGAGAAACAATAAGGGTCATCATCTTTCCCTCCAACTTGGGCGCCTGGTCCAGCTTGGCAATATCCTCTACTGCTTGCCAGAAACGGTTCAGTAACTCCTCCCCCCGCTCTGGATAGAGGATTTCGCGACCGCGGAAAAGAACGGTTGCCTTTACCTTATGCCCCTCCGAAAGAAAGGCACGGGCATGCCGCACCTTGAAGTTGAAATCGTGCACGTCCGTATTGGACTTGAAACGGATTTCCTTCAGCTGATGCTGCTGCTGCTGGCGGCGCTGGTGCCGCTCCTTTTTTTGAAGCTCGTAGGCAAACTTGCTATAATCCATGAGCTTACAGACCGGTGGCTGCGCTTGCGGAGCAACCTCAATCAGGTCCAACCCCTGCTGCTGAGCATACTCCAATGCCTCCCGCCGGCGCATAATGCCGATTGTTCTCCCTTGCGCGTCAACGACTCGGACCTCAGGGGCTGTAATCTCCTCGTTAACTCGATACCGATACTGCACGACTGTTGCCGAATACCGATCCCTCAATACACTCTCCTCATTCAAAGACTCCTCTACCCGCTACTGCGGGTCTGTGCGGAAGGAGGGACTCGAACCCTCACGGGTTGCCCCACACGCCCCTCAAACGTGCGCGTCTACCAGTTCCGCCACTTCCGCATTAGGAAGCGCACAAAAATACAAAGGGTCCCCTAATTACTCCCCCATACCGCCTTGCTTTGGTTTTTGGTACTGGGCTTGTATATTAGTATGTTGGTCATGTACCCCCAAGAGAGGGAGCTGATGCAGTCATGGCAGGGGATCGCTCTGACGACCTTACTCCTGTGGGGATGCAGTACAGCGTTGCCTCCCACAGCACGTTGGTTCGTCAACTACCAAGCTCCTTCTACCCGTCCGGTGCTCCCTGGATTCGGAGATGAGTTCGCTGAACTGGACGATCCTGAGCCGCAAGGAAGTCGTGGACACTCCTCTGATACCATAACCTTAGAGCATGCCCGCGCCTATTACCTCCATGCCCTCCAGTTACTTGAACACGGTGACACAGCTCGGGCTGTGGCTGCTTTGGAGCGCGCCCTCTCCCTCCTTGACCAGTTAGCAACATCTCCCATAGCTCGTCGCTCGGAAGAATTTTCGGAGTTAGTCCAATCGATATTGGAAGACTACCAAACCTACGCCCGCCCTCGGGAAAGCAGCACAGATTTCTTCTTTGTCCGTGACCGCCTTTTGAAAGCTCTGGACCGTTCGGAAGCCGAGCAACACTTAGCTCCCCTATCAGCAATTTCTCTCTCTGCGCCGATTGCTGGTAGTCTTGAAGCTGTCAAAACAATCATCCCTCTTCCACGGAATGAATTCGTCCAGCGAGCCTTAGATTTCCTCACGCAAGATCGCGGTCGCCGCTTCATGCAGCGCTGGCTCCAGCGCAGCGGGCGATTCTTCCCCATGATGCGTCGCATCATCCGTGAGGAAAACCTTCCCGACGAGTTAGTATACCTCCCCATGATTGAAAGCGGACTCAATCCGTTTGCTGTTTCATGGGCAGGTGCAGTCGGATTATGGCAGTTCATCCGCAGTACGGGTGAACTCTACGGACTGCGGGTTACAACCTGGATTGACGAACGCCGTGATCCAGAGAAATCCACTCGTGCCGCTCTGCGGCATCTGCGGGACCTCTACACCGAATTCGGTGATTGGCATTTAGCACTGGCAGCCTACAATTGCGGTGCCCAAGCCGTCCGCCGTGCCCTTGTACAGGCGCAGCGGAACTTATTGGCAGACAGTGCCCCGACTATACTGCCCAAGCTATCGTTCTGGGATATCCGCGACTATCTGCCGCGGGAAACTCGCAACTACGTTCCTCTCTATATCGCTACCACACTCATCGCTCTCAATCCTAGGGCTTTCGGCTTCAGCCCTGAGGAGATTGTCCCCGAACCAGAGCTGATTCATGACACTTATGAACTCACCGAGCCGATGAGTCTGGCCACCATAGCACGCTGCCTCGGCATTGGAGTGGACAGCTTGCAGCAACTAAACCCAGAACTACTTACTCTGAGCACCCCTCCCGACATCTCTCCCTATCCCCTTAAAATCCCACTAGGGAGTCGTCCTCTCCTCCAGCAATGCCTGCTTACCCTTTCGCCCTCGGAAAAACGGCCCTGGATTACCCATGTTGTCCGCCGCGGGGAAACGCTGAGCGAAATCGCCACCCGATATGGCGTCCCCGTTGCTGAGATATACCGATTGAATCGCCTTGGGCGGAGACTCCGACCAGGTACATCCTTACGCATTCCTGTTGGACTTGCTTCCGCAGCCACAACGGCTTCTCCTAAGGAAGCTCCGCCTTCTGTCTCATCACAGAGCATACCGACTGGACGACCACGCTACCATATCGTCCGCCGAGGTCAGACCCTGTCCCAAATTGCCGATATCTACAACGTGAGCATTGCTGACCTCAAAGCCTGGAATAGGTTACGTTCTGATCGCATCCGTGTAGGACAGCGCCTACGGATCTCTCCTTCCGGCACTGTGGCATCGACCCCAGCATCCTCATCGCTCTCATACGTCCTCCACCGGGTCCGACGGGGCGAAACAGCCTATAGCATTGCCCAGCGCTATGGAGTCACTGTCGCCCAACTCCAGCAGTGGAACCCGGAAAGCTTCCGGGGGGAAATGCTCTTGGCTGGCACCACACTCCGCATCCCTGTCCAGCAGGGCTCTTCTACTCTACGACGCAGTGCTCGTACGTACACCGTCCGCGCTGGCGATACTCTGCTGTCCATTGCTCGCCGCTTTGGGATCAGTGTCGAAGAGCTTCGCGAGCACAACGGTTTGGAGGGTGACTACATTCGCGTCGGACAGCACTTGCAAATTCCCGACTGAACCGCAACCGTAACAAGCTTAAAATAACCAGAGGTCCTGTCATGCTGCCCATCAGGCAGCAGTATAAGAAACCTCACCCTCTGTCACAACTGCTGCAAGCTCTGAAGTGCTCTCCCCGTGCCTTAAAGACCACGCCCTTCTTAGAAGCGCTCTTTGAGCACCTACCAATGGCAGCAGCCATTGTGGATGAGCATGACCGAATTGTGTCCATTAATCCTGCTTTTACCGCTCTCTTCGGCTTCTCCGCTGAAGAGGCGCTCGGGAAACCAATTGGGGAACTGATCGTTCCAGAGGAATTGCGTGCAGAAGGCAAGCACTTCACTGAAGTAGCCCTCCACGGAGAGCCCATTAGCACAGAAACAGTCCGCAAACACCGCGAGGGAGAACGTATTCCCGTCTGGATCCGCGCTGTCCCCATCCGGCTCTCCGGACAGCATCTGGGCGTGTTAGCACTCTATCACGACATCCGTCCCCTTCACCAACATCGCCAACGCCTTGTCCAATTGGTCGAGGAGCTCCAACAGCTCAACACCGCAAAAGACCGTCTGCTGGCAATCATCGCCCACGATCTCCGCTCTCCCCTGGCAACAGCTCAAGGATTACTGGGGCTTATCCTGGCGGAGGCTCACTCCCCGGAAGCCCTCACCGAACATGTAACAAAACTCCAGAGGATCCTTACCGAACAGCTGGAGCTGGTAAATGAATTGCTGGAATTTGCCCGTGTGGAAACCGGACACATCACCTTGGAGCTCACAGAAGTCGATCTCTGCGAAATCCTTGCTAACGTCGTAGACACCCTTACCCTATCCGCCTACAATAAACAGATCCGCTTGCTCTGTACCTTCCCCGAAGAAGGTCTCTACCTCCAGGGCGACGCAGCCAAGCTCCAACGGATTTTCTGGAACCTTCTCTCCAACGCTATTAAATTCACTCCCGAAGGGGGCACTGTAGAAGTAGAGGCACGTCTGGAACCCAACTCTACCCTGCCCATCGTCGTTCGCATCAGCGATACAGGAATTGGAATCTCCTCTGAACAGCTCCACTATCTGTTCAAACCGTTCAGCGCTTCACGACCGGGGACACATGGTGAGAGGGGAACTGGGCTGGGATTGTTTATTGTCAAACGTTTCGTTGACCTCCATGGGGGCGAAATCACGGTCAGGAGCACCCCAGGACAGGGGACGACCGTGCTGTTGAGCTTTCCTGGTACTCCACCGCAGCAATAGTACCACACCCAAGCGTTTCTGTATTTTTGTGCTACCACTGTGTGCAGTAAGTCCCGAACCCGTTCTCTAACGAGAGGAGTTCTACGCATGCGTCGAGCAATCGTGGGAGTAAGCGTCCTCCTGTATACGCTTCCGACCCTTTTGAGTGCCCAGCAGGATGATTTGGACCTTGAGCGCTTGGAGATTCCTCCCCTTTCGGCAGAGACCTCCGTGCCTTATTTTGGGATAGGGGGTGGCTTTGTTGGGCTCTTCCTTTTCCCGGAACTGGAAGCCTTAAACGCCAAGCTTCAGCAATGGGGAATGGGGACAATGTCAGCACCTCTTTTCGTCTCTGGCATTGAAGGCTTTGCCACTGTTGGGCTCATTCCCAATGTGCGAGTAGGTTTCTTCGGTATCGGAGGGCGCAAAGAGCTCCAGAGCAACTTCCATCCGGACACGCAGCGGCAGGCAGAATTGGGCATTACCGCGACAGGATTGGCTATAGCCTATGCCGTGGTGCTGGTACGCTCTGTAACTATCCTTCCCGCTCTCGCTGGCGGATGGGGTATGATGAGCGTAGAGTTAGCACAAGCCCCCTCCCGTACTCGGTGGGATGAGCTCCCTCCCCAAGGTGCAGTTACGACCTTTCTACAACGGCTCACGGCCTCGTATCTCTTCCTCCACCCGCAGCTTTATGTTGAGTATGCCCCGCTTCCCTTCCTCCTTCTCCGCCTAGGCGGGGGCTACCAATTCTCCTTCGTCGGGGAGTGGAAGCAAAACCGTATTGCTGTCACCGATGGGGTCCCGCAGACGCTGAAGGCATCGGGAGCTTCAGCACAGTTTGCTATTTTTGTGGGGCTTTTCAACTAAGTTGGGCCCGTAGCTCAATGGTGAGAGCAGCGGACTCATAATCCGTTGGTTGCAGGTTCGAGTCCTGCCGGGCCCACAGCCGGGAGGAGCTGCTCTGGATGCTCACCGAGCCCTGCCGGGTCCACGTTCCTCTATCTCCTGCTGCAGGCGCTGGAGGAGTTCCTCCATCCGGCGCAGACGCTGGTCTTGCTCCTTGAGGGCTTCCACAAGCACTGCAACCAGGCGAGTGTAGTCTACGCCCAGGATGTCCCCCGTCGCGTTATCGCGCTGGACAATCTCCGGAATAACCGCAGCGACATCCTCAGCAATAAAGCCTACATCCTCATCCCCCCCATACTCTGGCTTCCAGCGGAAGCGAACACCCCGAAGGCGCCGTACCAGCTCCATCGGCTGCTCAATAGAGCGAATGGAATCCTTAAAGCGCCGGGCAGACTGAGCGATAAGCTGATGCTGCAGCACAAGCTCCCCTGTGGGGAGCAACCGCATGCGGAGTTGATTGTCGGTGTAAAAGCGGATTTCTGCCGCTTCTCTTTGGCGAATTTCCGCTGCGCCATCGTTAGCGACACCAATATCAAATCCATCGTTGACCGTCGTTCCCGTTACCGTCCCTGCCGTGAACTTGTGGAAGCTGCCGGAGGCAGCGTCTTGGTGGAGAAGCGCTTGAGGGGTGGAAATCCCCAGCCCTATGTTACCGCTATAGGTAATGCGCAGACGCTCCACCGGGCTTGTGCTCCCCACAGGTGTGGTGAGTATGGCTATGTCCGTTGGCAGGGAACCGGAGGATGCCGGGGCACCGCGAAGGAAGCGGATCTGCGCCTGGGCGGTGGGAAGGAAATTATCACCGATGTCTAACGTCGCCAGCACTGTACCTGCCGCTGCATTGGAAGCCGTCTGTCGTAAGAGAAACTGCACTGGCGCTCCCGCCGTTGTGTTTCGGATTTCTACATCCGCCGTCGTTACCGGAGGAATCGTTGCCGGCGTGATGGCAAGGGGTCTATCCAACCAAGCCCCATAATCACCGCCGAGAGTACGGATACCGAACGTCCGGTTGTTCGTAGCATGGTAGGCTACATAACTTGTTACGTTCGTATATCCACTGCCAGAGAGCTGTCCTCCGAGCGCCGCATACGCTGCCGTAGTACTGGAGGAGGTGTGGACAGCCTGGACAGCATTGTAGCTACCACTGGCGCTAGTGACATACAACCGTGCCGTGTTCCCAGGCGGCGAAGCCGTACCAATTGCCACCACGCTGGTTGTCCCGCCGGAAAAGCTGAGCACATGACCAGCCAAAGCAATGTCAGTAGGAGCACTCAAGCTCCCACCCAAGCGGATATCGTTTCCCACCTTGCTCAAACCATTACTGGCTGTTACCACAATGACACTGGCAGGATTGACCCACGAGGCCATACCGGTGGCGTCACTCTGCAGTATATACCCGGAAACTGCACCCGTTGGAAGCTGCAATCCTGTCATCCGCACCGTGCCAACAACATCCAGCGTTGTCTGCGGCATTGAGGTCCCAACCCCAAGACGAGCGTTGGCTTGATCCCAGACAAGCTGCGTTGCCCATATGGGCGTCACTCCCGTCCCCTGTGATACCAGCACTTGCCCATTGCTTCCCGGGTCCGAGCCCAAGAAAAGCTCCCCATTGAGTTGGAGCCGGTTGGCGATGAGCCCTGCCGTTTGTGCCATTCCAAGAGTCCAAGGGGTCACGAAGAGCACCGCTCTGAGGAACCACCGCATTGCTTCCCCCGACTACGTGGTACAACACGACTATTGGTGAGCGGCGAAATCCGCGCGCCGCCAATTGTGCCTGACCACCCCCGCCTAAACGGGTTTGAAGTGCTCAAAGGCTTGCCGGCAGGTATTGCAGTAGTAAATAGCTCGGCACAGCGTCGGCCCAAAAGGTGACTGGAGCACCGTATCGGTACCTCCACAGTACGGACACGGTACTTTCGCTTGGAGAAGCTCAAGAGGAAACTCTGGTCCCTCGTACACAGGAGGTGGAGCAATACCGAAGCGCCGAAGGACTTCCCGCGCTTTTTCCGACAAACGATTCGTCGTCCACGGAGGATCGTAGGTCACTTCCACCTGGACCCGCCGGAGTGGAAGCTGAAGGAGCCGCTGTTCAATTTCGGAGCAAATCAGCGCCGTCGCTGGACAGCCCACAAACGTGGGAGTGATCTTGACCACTACCTCTCCTGCTGTAGCATCCAGTTGAACATCCGCAACAATCCCCATATCCGTGATGCTTAGGCCGGGGATCTCTGGGTCATAGACCGTGCTTAGTTTTTGCCAGATGTCCTCCACGGTTACCATTCCGCATCCGGTTCACTGCGGATAACCTCGCCCATCTCATCCAGAAGCGGCTGAAGATAAGGAGTATGGATGCCCCGCCGCCCACCGTAAGCCGGAACAACGTCAGAAAGGTCTGGCATCTTCAGGGTTGCCTGTTTCAGAATCGGCGCGATTCCTTCCAACCATCGTTGTTGCAAGACTTGTTCACCAGGGAAGATGCCTGAATGGGCAAGGACTTCTTCGTAGTCGCTCGGCTCAAAAATACCCAATGCCAAGGGGAAAGCCGTCTCCAGAGCCTGCTGGAGCCGCCGATGGCTTTCCTCCGTCCCACGAGCCCCTAACTGTACAACCCACTGAGTAGCGTGGAAGACGTGGTACTTAATCTCTCCGCGAACCTTACGGGCAAGCTGAGCCAAGGGCTCATAGCGGGACTGCTCTAACAAGTAATAGCGCCACTGCTCGGCAACGTCAAAGAGAAAATGGCGCATGAGACTGAAATCATAACCCCCATTAGGATACTCCACCAGATGACAGCACCGAAACTCAGGGGCATCGCGGAAGAAAGCCACCCGATCCGGCTCCGGCTCTCCAAGTTCATGCAAGAGCTGATACAATGCATAGGCATGTCCTAGCTTGTCCTGGGCAATGGAGGAAAAGGCGATATCCTCCTCCAGAATAGGTCCCAGTCCCGTCCATTCCGAGTGTCGATGCCCTAAGATGAGGGCGTCATCCGCCATGCGATACAGCAGGTCTTTGAGTGCAGGGAGCAACTCTGGCTCAAGCTTCATGGGCCTCTTGAGAGGAGTGATGTCGCCGTTTCAAGCGGAGCAGTTTCTGAACAACCTTATAAGCATCCGGCTCGCGATAGGTCTTCTCTGGGGTTGTGGCAAATATATCCACATCCTCAGGACCAAAGGTATAGATATCCGCCGTACGGACCACCCAGAGGGCATATGTCCGTCCACGGCGGCAGTAGTTCTCCTTGGCAAATACAAGCGCCATTTCGGCATTGGGAGCATGGACGGTGCCCACATGAATAGGTTGGTCTCCGGGCTTTTCCTTCCAAAAGACCTCATAGGGTTCCCACTCGTCCGCTGGTGGCTTGGGATGGAATTCGGATAACTCCTCCGGAATTTGAAGCCGCGTCACTCGCGGGTCCAACGAGCGCATCGTTGCCCTCTGCGGTGCCGACATAGACACTCCTTTAAGCTGTTGGCACAAACTCAGAAGAGTGGTGCCACATACTGCTTTTCTGGCTTCAATAAGGCTCGCCGCACCCAGGCCCCCATTTCATCCGCCATACGGCGCACGGCCAGACGCTCACGGTTGCAGGGTCCATTCCCGTTGATGACGCGCCAGAATTCATCCCAGTCCGGATCGGAATACTCCCACTTACCCGTCTCCGGGTTCTTTCGCAGCTTAGGATCCGGGATGGTCAAGCCCAGTTCCCAAATCTTTGGCACATACGCATCCAGGAACATCTGGCGCATTTCATCATTGCTTGCCATCTTGACCTTCCAACGCAGCAGCTTCTGGCTATGTACGGACATATTGTCGGGCGGACCGAAAAAGTGCATAATGGGCTTCCACCAGCGGTTGAGTGCCTCCTGGAGCATCTGTCGCTGCCGCTTCGTACCGCTGGCAAGGGTGACAACGTTATCGTAGCCATACTTCAGGTGGAAGGCCTCCTCCTTACAGATGCGCTCCAGCGCCCGAGCATATGGACCATACGAGCCCTTACTGTTGAGGGTCTGGTTAATGATGGCGCCCGCATCAATCAGCCATGCAATAATAGCTGTATCCGCCCATGTCAGCGCTGGGTAGTTGAAGACATTGGAGTATTTCGCCTTCCCACTGAGCAGATCGTTAACCATCTGCTCCCTTGGCTTCCCCAGTGTTTCAGCAGCACTATACAGTAGCTGGGCGTGTCCGACTTCATCCTGCACCTTTGCCATCAATGCCAGCTTGCGTTTGAAGCCAGGTGCCCGAGTAATCCAGGTTCCCTCCGGTAAGGCGCCAATAATTTCCGAGTGAGCATGCTGCTCAACCATTCGTAAGACCTGCCGGCGATACTCGCGCGGCATCCAGTCCGTTGGCTCAATCTTCTCGCCCCGAGCAATCCGCTCCTCAAACTCTGCCAGCTTTTCCGGATCTTCCTGCTCCACTCCCACAAGGGGCTCTACAATGCTTAAATTTCCATACATCCGCACATTCCACCTTCATGGCACATACTGTGTGCGGAGACGAACGCCATCAGTCTGCTATTGCCCATCAAAGCTACTCTATCCCCGGTTTTCCACCGTCAAGCTTCTTAAAATTACAGAACCAGCCAAATCCCCACCGCTGATGTGGGAGAAGAGCAGGATAACGCTTTCTCACCTCAACTTCCTTTAGGCAGGAAGTCTCCACGGAAAAGCCTAGGGCCATCAGCAGAGTCAAAAAACGATAACAGGAAACCCATACAATCGGCTCTGCTCCCCAGACTTCCCCATGCAGAGAAAATCCTCCATCAGCAGGAACGAACAACTTATGAAGCCAGCCCCCGATCCGGACAGTACACTCCCACCTCTATCCCCCATCAACTGCCCCCCACAACCGAAGGGTTTTCCCTTACTCCGCACCAGCCCGATACGGACACCGAGCCAGGTCAGGACAGCGGGCGAAGATCTGCAACGAATGGTGGATGGCTTGCAGAGAATACTGCTGGCTAATCTGCTGCACTAATTCCTGCAACTGCGACGAGCAAAACTCTACCATACGCCCGCAATCCGTACAGAAGAGGTGGTCATGATTAGGTAGTCGCGCCGTCAGTTCATACTTGGTACTGCCCTTATCGAAGTGGTGGCGTACGATTAGCTCACACTGTCGCAACAGCTCCAGAGTAGAGTAAATCGTCGCTCGCGAAACCTGGTCGCCACGCGCCCGCATGTAGACATAGAGCTCATCTGCAGTAAAATGTCCTGGCATCTCCGCAACGCGCTCTAAGATGCGCATCCGCTCCCCTGTGTTCCGGTATCGCTGTGCCTGAAGGAAAGCCGTAAAGCGACTTTTCAGCTCTTCTATGTCAATTTGTTGCTCAGACACCGTCATCACTGACAACGTGGGACAACTTGGACCAAGGACAAATATACAGCGGCGCCCCCAACAAACGTGCATACCTGTGTCCCTGGCGCACTATTTAATTTTGCCCCCGGTAGTTTCGGATTGGCATGAACTACATGCATTCCCCTCGGTGGTTTTTCCTCATCGCTATAGCAGTTGGTATTGCTCGTGGACAATCTCCCCACCAACCGTCGGAGGACAGCCTAAAGCTTTATCGTACCCCGACGGTCGTCGTCACCGGCACCCGAAACCCAAGTTCCATTGAATACACTCCCGTGCGGGTTGAAGTCCTGCAGCCTTTACCCACCACAAGCGCTGGGCAGACCACCGTTGCCGAGTTTTTGGAAGAATCTGCCGGTGTATTACAGCAGTACAGAGTGCGGAGCGGTATCCAAGTAATGGGTTTAGAGCCGGCATACACACTGGTTCTCCTTAACGGGCAACCCTTAACTGGTCGGGTAGCCGGAGTGATCGATCTGCGGCGTCTACCCCTTGGGAACATTGACCGAGTGGAATTCGTCAAAGGTCCGATGTCTAGCCTCTATGGCAGTACGGCGCTGGGCGGTGTTGTGAATATCCTAACTCCACGTCCACACCATGGATGGACACTACAGCTGCGAACACAACACATTACTCGCGGGGGCTCAGAACTACACGCACGTGGCGGATACGGGGATTCCATCGGCGCAGTGCAGCTCTATAGTTTCTTCCGCCGCTCCCAACCTTTCGCTATCACGGTAGACAGCATTTCTTTCCCTTACGCCGGTTCCACGGAAATTGCTCTTCAAGCTGTAGCCTACTGGCATCCTACCACTCAGTGGGAGCTTCAAGGCGATGGACGCGCGTTTTTCAGCCGTACTCATGGAGCCTTTGCTGAAACGTACGGCGGTCAGCTCGCCATCAACCAAGGCGCTTTCCGTCAGCGGGAGTGGAGTGTTTCGGTCTCCTCCTCTTGGACAGTGCGCCGGGCACGGCTACAAGTTGGGCTCTTCGGGAATCAGTACGAAGAGCTGTACTACTGGGATGTTGCTCCAACTGGTACCAATCACGAGGATGAATTCCGGCAGCGTCTGGGACGGATATGGTCTCAGTATGACCTGCTCTGGAATGTCCGCTACCGCCTCACTTTGGGTGGGGAATTCCTCTATGAAGACGCACTCGGAACGCGATATCCGGATCAACCCGTGGCTCGAACCATAGCCATTTTCAGCCAGTGGGAGGGTGCTCCCTATGATTGGCTCAGCTACGCGCTGAGTATTCGCTGGGACCGTCCGTCTGCCTATGGACAACACTGGAGCCCGAAGCTTGCCCTTCTCCTACGTCCATGGGGACATCGTTGGGTACAGGTACGGACCTCCCTTGGAAGTGGCTTCCGTGCCCCTGATTTCCGACAACTATTCGTCAGCTTCACGAATCGCCTTCAGGGTGCTGGCTATGCCCTCGTAGGAGCCCGCCGGTTAGGGTATGAACTCCAGCCTGAGCGCTCCATTGCTACCGATGTAAGCCTGCAGCTCTTTCTGGATGATTGGCTCGGTTGGCATCCATGGGTGAAGGAATGGACGGCAGAGATACGGCTGTTTGCAAATTGGGTGCGCAACTTGATAGAACCTTTCTACGTTGGACGTGCTGAAGCCATGGATGTCTATTCGTACCGCAATCTTGCTCGGATTGCCACTCGTGGATGCGAAGTCACCCTTCAGGGTACAGTCATCCCGCATCCCCTCTGGCAGCTAGAGCTGCGCGGGTCTTACCAGTTCTTAGATGCTGTGGACCTGGACGTGCTTGATGCCATTGCTGCCGGACACGCAGGGACTCAAGACCCTTCGACAGGCTCCTTCTCCCCTCTGCGCCGAGCAGACTATGGAGGTCTCTGGGGTCGTTCCCCACACACCGTCTCTGGAACATGCCGTATTGTCTACGTGCCCCTGCAAACCGTTCTGAGCCTCCGCTTCCTCCACCGAAGTCCTTTCGGGGATGAAGCCTTGGACCGCAATGGGATCGCTGTAGCGAACCCACCCCGCCGCGTTCTTGACCGTCCCGACGAGTATGTTTCCGGATTCTGGAACCTCAACCTCTGGTTGACACAGCCGTGGAGGCTATCCTCTGTGGACATCTCCTTCAGCACGGGTATCCGCAATTTGCTCAATGTCCGGAACCCTCGCTTCCTCCCTCACCTTGTCGGACGCCAATGGTTCTTCCACGCCGAGCTGCGGTGGGAAGCTACCGAGTAATGAGTAGTGGCTGACCTAAGACAACAGAACCCGCCTGAAGTCGTAGCCAATAGAGCCCGCTGGGCAGATCCGCCACAGGGAGTGCGAGCACATATTTCCCCGCCGCTAAAGTTGTGTTGACAAAGAGCCGGACTTGCTGCCCATTGAGGTTGTAAAGGGCAAGGGAAACAGGACCCTGTGCCGAAAGCTCGCACTGTAGCTGAACCTCCGTAGCAGCAGGTTGGGGCATAGGGAAACTTAATCGCACAGGAATTGGCCCAGCGCTCGGCTCAGCACGAATGATGAGCCCGCACTGGTCCCGTCCGGTATATCCCTGTGGAAGCAGTTGCCCAAGGAGGCGAATAGTGTAAGCTAGACAAGACGAGCCAAGGAGGAGCGTATCCTCATACCAACCAATCTGCGGCTGCAAAGGAGCGAAACAGACTACTAATCCACGTTCTTCCCCGGGCAGGACACGGAGCGGCAATTGCCCAGGCGGGACCGAGAAAGCCGTCTGCTGTCGTAAAGGAACCGTCTCCAGTACAATCGGGAAATGCCCCACGTTGGAGAGCCGAACTGTCTCGCAGTGCAGCTGCCCATAGACGCTCGGCTGCATAAGTACGACACCTTCTGCCGGCTGGAGTACGCGGAGCGTAAATCCAGGCAGCGTATCGGCAAAAAGACGCTCGTTTCCGGCGTAATCTCGGATGCGAAGCTCATACCATGCATCATCAAACGGGTTGTCAACCCGTACGTGCCAGATCACCCGTGTCAACTCTTGCTCCACGACCGTGAGGATACAATTGACTTGCTGCAGGACCTCCACCGAGGCAATTCCAGAGGCAGGCTCCACTGTATCCGTTACGACCAACCGCACTTCCCTGCCACAGGAGTCCTGGTATCGTCGCACAGTCGGTGGGACTTGATCGGCACCAATGGTCACCTCAAGTGCTGCCATGCTATCGGCAATGCACTCATTGCCCACAACAAGGTAGAGCCTATAGCCCCCTTTCTCAGAAGCTGTGAAACAGAGCTCTAGCCGGGCTGTCCCACCAGGTGGAATGACGGAATCCAATGGGGCAAGGGTCAGTGTCACCTGCGGTAGAGAATCTCCTTCCCATCGGAGTGTGCTCAGACGCTGGGGGAAAGAACCTCTATTTGTGAGGACAAAGGTTCGGCAATGCCGTTGCCCATCCTCCAAAAGCTCCAGTTGCACCCGTGCGGGCTCAATCTGCACTGTGAAGCCGGGAATGGAGAAGTCCCAATGGCGTTCGTAACCAGAGGAGTCTTGGGCACGGAGCCGGAAGGAGCCATCGGCGAAGACATCCTCCAAGGTCGCTTGGAAACGGACGGAATCGCTTGGTTTGGGGAAAGGCTCTATAGTGACCGACACATTCTCCGCTTGAACGACCTCCACTGTTCGTAGGCGACTATCCGTTGCCGCCGTGTCGTACACAGTGCCGCTGATAGCAAAGCAGGCAGGAAAGGTTGCCACCGTCGGAGGAGAAATATCCAACGGACGGAAGCTACATCCTCCAATATAGCCATAAGAGTCCGCTGGTCCATAACCGTAAACATACAGCCCTAAAGGTGCCGGTGCCCCAGCGGGAAAACGAGCTTCAATGGAATGGACCCCATCGGTTGTAGGAAGCCACACGTAGGAGTACCCTGAATTACCAATCGTCAGGTATGAAGACCTGTCAATCCGCTGCCCATCCAACCAGAGTTCCGCTGTCGTCGGAAGCACTGCTGTGGCATACTGCTCGCGGTAGACAGGCTCGGCGGGACCTCCGCCACCCCGCGGAAGGTATTTCTGCACGTTCAGAAAGCGGTAGCGGGATAGAAACTGCTGCACCGGTGGGATGAGCATCATAAAGGGGTCACCAATCCGGGAGACCTGACCAGCATTAGAGGTTTTGTGGAATGTCGCAACCAAGATGGGCCCCGTTGCCTGGAGCTCTACCGGTTGCACAAGGGGGAAGTCATAGACCTGCCCGCGGTCTAGCACCGCTACTGGTTGTCCGTCAAGGAAGAGAGTAGTACCGGGCCGAGCAGCCAGAACCCGACACCGATGAGTACCCTGGGGCGCAAGACCGTCTGAAGGCGGGGGAAAATGCACCACCAAGGCGGAATTCCCCCATGCCGTCGTGGGCGGAAGCTGCTCAATGAGGATATCGCGCGAGGTTAATCCACTCGCCCCCACAGGAACGACTGCCCGTTGGTGCCCTGCCAAAACTGCCACCGGCTTTGTCGCTCGGACTTCCGTGCCTGTCAAGTCAGGGCGCAAATTGTCCGGCGTAATTCGAGCCTGCACCAAGTATACTTCTCCACGGTTGAGAGTAATCCGCTGCTCCCGCATCCCATTCCGGTACGTCGGGGCACTGGGCACGATAGTTACCACCGTCTGGTCCTCTACGGCAATGACGGCAAACTGCGACGGTGTACTCATCTCATCTAAGGTACCGGAAGAACCCAAGCGGCCGTCGCTGGGGTAACTTAGGATGAGGTACTCGGTTCCGAGCACATCCACAGGCAATACGAGGAACGCTTCACTGGTATAGAGTGCTTGCTGAAAAGCGTACACCGTCACCTCCCCACCTTCTTCCACGACAATGTGAAACGTCTGACGCACGGGTTTTTCCCCCTGTCCCCCTTCATTACTGCCCGTCAAGAGGAGCACCCCACTATCGTTGTAGCCCATCAACTCTAGTCCCCACCAGGAGCGGGCAAAAACATAGGGAACCCGTGGATCGGAAATCTGGAATCGCTCCACCCAGTGCTGCCCTGTATTGTCCCACCATTCAATGAAGCCACGGCAGGGTCCTTCAGCCACAATAGCAATGTAGAGTGAATCTGCCCTCCGCTGCTCTTCGCTGGGCGAATAGCGGTTGTTGTGATAGTTCGGTAAAAATGCCAACCAGAATTCCCGTCCCCGACTGTCGGGCAATTGCCCCATTGACTCAGCGCAGAACAAGCAGCTGAGAAAGAGAAAGCCAAACAGCGTGAGCACGTTCATGGCGTTCCCCCCGGCTTTGGAATATCGGCTGTAAAAAGGACTGTCGCATCTGCCCTAATAAACCAGAGGCGTGCTTTTCGTTTCTCCAGCGCAACATACACAAAACCCGGCTCAGCTGCAGCAAAGAGCGACGCGGGACCATAGGAAGTTGAACGAACCCCTCCGCCAGCCCCTGAGACCACGCACACAAAGCGATCCTCTGGATGCTTGAGCAATTGCAAATCATGCTCGTGACCACAGAAGTATATCGCCACTCCGTACCGGTCAAACAAAGGCTTAAGGAGCTGCAGGAGAAGGCGGTTCTCTCCATAGGCTCCAGCAGAGCGAAGCGGATGATGTCCAACGGCAAATTTCCAGGTCTCTGGGAATTCCCGCAGCTCTTGCTCTAACCACCGCAACTGCTGCTCTCGCTGCCTTGGTGTCCCGAAGAGAAGTTCCTGAGTATCTAATGCCACAAAGAGCACCGCAGTTCCATCGGGGAGAAGGTGAGTATGGCTATAGTACCGCCCTGGCATTTGCCATCGTGGATTCCGTTGGCTGTAAGCTATCTGTGCATCGGGGTTTCCACGATAATCATGATTGCCCAACACAGGATACCAGGGGACGTGCAGACAGCTATCGGCATAGATTTGCTCAAACTTGCTTTCCCACTGCGGATCGGCCGCAGAACGGACGCCCGAAGGATAGATGTTATCGCCCGTACTCACTACGAAATGTACTGGCGCCCGGCGGCAGAGTGCCGCCATCCCCTGGGCAACACGACGCTGCGTTCTCCCACCCGTGCCCCAGTCCCCGACGACCAGCCACCGCAGCGTTGTATCGGATGCCTCTGGAAGCGAAAGCAAGGAAACGGTCCGCCCCGCTGGGGCATAATACACCCGTACTGATTCTGGTGCAATCTCTGCTTGCAGCAGCCACAGTTTACTCCACTGCGCCGCTACAGCAACTGCTGCAAGGACAAAAAGCACCATTTGCCTTTGGCTGTTCGTTTGAGGAGAAGTGCCCCGGGAGTCTGGATCGCAAGGACCTGACACCTACCCCGGAGCAGCCTTCGCCTAGACGCTGGATTCATATTGACGATTGCATACGGTGCAGATACCTTCCGTTCATGACCCCCAAGGAGTGCCATTGAGAACCTATTCCCAAAGCACGGCCTCATGGTTCACAAAGACTTCATACATGGGCTAGACACGGTGGCTGACAGACGAGAAACGGGACACTCTGGAATCCGGAGGCGCCGGGAAAGCGCCTTCTAATCTGCACAGTTGGCATGCTGAGCGAAGGCTGCATGCTATACTGAGTGCTTGAGTCCCGTCAGCAGCTCCCTGCTCCAGCATACGAAAGACCTAAGGCGTGCTCAGGTTATCGCCGAGTTGCGCCCTTAGAAAACAGCAGCTACGATGAACCAACTGAGGAAGCAGTGGGAGCATGAAGTTTGACCGCACCTTAACTTTGTCTTTTGAGCTCGCGTGCCGGTCAGCGAGGAAGTACGTGAGCAAGAAACTCCGGCCTTAGCGAATCCCTTAGCTCACAGAGCAATCCCGGGCTCCGAGCCGAAGCCGTGGCATATGGCCGATACAGTAGCGTCAGCCGTTCATTCCCTGGAAGGGATGAGTCGCAAGAGGAGCAAGGATGAGTCCGGCCTCTATTGTTTGTTTCCGCAACTGTGACTGGGCGGTGCTGCCCGGCGTACATGAGGGAATTCTCCTGCTGCGCCTGCTCACCGGCACCAGCGATGAGGTGGTCGCCGTCCACCGGCAGTTGTCCAATCTCCTGGGCTATACGCTTCCCCCCGAGCGCACATCGCCTTGCCGGTTCCCGCCTTCATTGGATGGTGTGGCGGAGGCTCAGAGCCTGCATCTGCCCTGGCAGGCGGCCCGGCTATTGTTGCGCGAGGGCATGGCACCTTTCCGTCCGCTGGGCCGTATCCCCATTCGTTTCTCGAACCCACTAGCTGCTCCCCCTCACGGTAGCACTCCGTCTGGACCCCGTGCGCTTGCTCATCGCCGACGACGTGGGGATGGTCAAGACTATCAAGGCTGCCCTAATTGTGCGCAAGCTGTGGGTGCGCGGGGGAGTCCGACGGTTTGCAGCCCCTCTGCCCATCGTATCGCCTGTGAAATGAACCCACTTGTGGAAGGAGCCTGATGCCGGAGCCGAACATTTGCCCCGGGGATGTGCTGGAAGCCCCCTTCTGGCCAGA